>QLAH01000003.1_pt1 | contig 605351 bp, 562 predicted proteins | sample 4693081 | NCBI WGS metagenome assembly QLAH01 (sample SAMN09425401, study PRJNA476045) | Lake water metagenome, whole genome shotgun sequencing project. | reverse complement strand
CCACCTGGGCCGGGGTGGAAGCCACCCGCGTGCTGCAGGCCGAGGGCATCGACTGCAACCTGACGCTGATCTTCAACCCGACCCAGGCGCTGGCCTGTTCGGAGGCCGGTGCGTTCCTGATCTCGCCGTTCGTCGGCCGCATCCTGGACTGGTACGTGGCCCACGGCCAGGCGCCGGCCAGCATCGACGAGGACCCGGGCGTGAGGTTCGTGCGCGGCGTGTATGCCGAGTTCAAGCGCCGCGGCTCGCCGACGGTGGTGATGGGCGCCTCGTTCCGCTCGACCGCGCAGATCGAGGCGCTGGCCGGCTGCGACCGCCTGACCATTTCCCCGGATCTGCTGGAAAAGCTCGACGCCGACCTGGGCGAGCTGCCGCGCAAGCTGGTGCCGGCCGCCGCCGAGGCGGTGGACGTCGCGCCGATCGACCAGGCGCGGTTCGACGCCGACATGGCCGCCGACCCGATGGCCACCGAGAAGCTGGCCACCGGCATCGATGCCTTCGCCAAGGACCTGCAGGCGCTGCGCCAGCGCATTGCCGACGAACTGACGGCCTGATCGCCCGCAAGCCGGGGCCAGCGTTGTTTTCTCTCGCGCAGGGCCGGCCGCCCGGTTGCAGAGAAAGCAACGCTGGCCCCGGTTTTTTCTGCCCGCCGCGCGGCGTCAGTAGATCCCCAGCGCCAGCCCCGCCGCGAGCAGCGCGCCCAGTTCGCGGCCGCGTGCCAGGTCGGCCTCCGGCAGCAGCTTGCGTGCGGCAATGGCCTCCGGCGTCTGTGCATGGGTGCGCACCAGCAACGGCTCGGCCACTTCACGCAGGCGCAGGCCGGTGGCGATGCGCCGCAGCTGGGCGATGGTCGGCTCCCCGTCCGAGCCGGCGCAGACCACCAGCGCGTACGGCTTGCCGTCGCAGCGGCCCAGCAACGGGTAGTAGCTGCGGTCGAAGAAGTCCTTCATCGCGCCGCTGATCGAGGCCAGCGTCTCCGGGGTGGCGAACACCACCGCATCGGCGCCCAGCACGTCGTCGGCCCCGGCGTCGGCCGCGCGCAGCAGGCACACCTCCAGCGCCTCCCCGGCGTCCCCGCGCGCCGCCTCGGCAACCGCTTCGGCCATGGCCCGGGTGGCGCCGGTGAAGCCGTGCCACACCACCAGCAACCGGCGTGGCGCGGCCTCCATCACCTCAGGCGTCCAGCCCGATCGGGCAGCTCACGCCGGTGCCGCCGATGCCGCAGTAGCCGTTCGGGTTCTTGGCCAGGTACTGCTGGTGGTAGTCCTCGGCGTAGTAGAACGGCGGTGCCGGGAACAGGATTTCGGTGGTGATGTCGCCATAGCCGGCGGCGGTCAGCCGCTGCTGGTAGGCATCGCGGCTGGCGATGGCCGCATCGAACTGCGCCTGCGTGTGGCAGTACAGCGCCGAGCGGTACTGGGTGCCGGTGTCGTTGCCCTGGCGCATGCCCTGGGTGGGGTCGTGGTTTTCCCAGAAGGTGCGCAGCACCGTGTCCAGCACGACCTGCGCCGGGTCGAACACCACCCGCACCACTTCGGTGTGGCCGGTGAGCCCGGAACAGACTTCCTCGTAGGTGGGGTTGGGGGTGAGCCCGCCCTGGTAACCGACCGCGGTGGTCACCACGCCCGGCAGCTGCCAGAACTTGCGCTCGGCGCCCCAGAAGCAGCCCAGGCCCACGTCCAGCACGTCCAGCCCCGCGAAATCGCCGCGCAGCGGGCGGCCGTTGACGAAATGCACGTTGTGCAGCGGCAGCGGCGCCTCGCGCCCCGGCAACGCTTCTTCCGGCCGCGGCAGACGCTGCTTGAACGCGCCGATGCCCAACCGCCCGTGTCCGATACCCAGCATGGTCCGCTCCTCAGGCCGGCAGGAATCCCGGCGCTTGCTCATCGTCACAGATGGGGCCGCCCGCGGCGTCGTCCAAGCCCAGCGCGGCGACGATGTCGTCGGCCTCGGGTTTGGCCGCGTCCGGCACGCAGACCCGCAGCAGGCCGAACAGCGGCAGCTCGCCGCCGGCGCCCAGCAGCGATTCGCCGAACACGAAGGCCGGGATGCCGGCGTCCTCCAGCGCGTGCTTGACCAGGTGCGCGTCGAACAGGTTGTTTGTCTGGTAGACCAGTTGCATGGGGTTCTCTCCGGGAATGGCGGGCGGGCTCAGCCCGGGCGGCACAGGGCGTCGGTGGCGGCCACGCGCGCGCTTTCCTGTTCGGCCGCCTGCCGCCACTGGCGCAGCGCCGGCAGCGCGGACAGCGCCTGCAGGTAGGCCGCGGCGGTGTCGTCCAGCGCCACGCCATAACCGTCGAAGCGGATCGCCACCGGCGCGAACATGGCATCGACGATGCCGAAGCCGCCGAACAGGAAATCGCCGCCGGTACCGTGCCCGCGGCGCAGGCTGCGCCACAGCGCCTGCACCCGGTCGATGTCGCGCTGGGCGGCGGCGTCCCAGCGGTAGCCGTCGGGCCGGCGGCGGCTGTTCATCGGCAGCTGGGTGCGCAATGCGGCGAAGCCGGAGTGCATTTCGGCCGCGGCGGCGCGGGCCAGCGCGCGCCGCGGCAGCTCGGCCGGCCAGCCGCGGCCGCCCAGCCAACGCTCGTTGGCGTACTCGCAGATCGCCAGCGAATCCCAGAGCACCAGGTCGCCGTCGCGCAGCGCCGGCACCTTGCCGGTGGGCGAATGGCGCAGGGCCTGGGCGGCGAACTCGGGCGTGTCCAGCGCCAGCACCACCTCGTCGAACTCGACGCCGAACTGGCGCAGCAGCAGCCAGGGGCGCAGCGACCAGGAGGAGTAGTTGCGGTTGCCGATCACCAGGACGGGGCGGGTCATGGGCGCTGCCTGCGGGCGGGGCGCCCAGCATAGCGCCGGTCCGGCAGCCGGCGCCCGGCTCGGCTAAACTTGCGTTCTGTTTCAATACCCTGCGCCCCCATGTCCGAGAACACGCCTGCCGCTGCTGCCACGCCGGAGACGGCTCCCGCCGAAAAGCGGGACTTCATCCGCCAGATCGTCCGCGAGGACCTGGCCAGCGGCAAGCACACCGCGATCAAGACCCGCTTCCCGCCCGAGCCCAACGGCTACCTGCACATCGGCCACGCCAAGTCGATCTGCCTGAATTTCGGCATCGCCGGCGAGTTCGGCGGCGTGTGCAACCTGCGCTTCGACGACACCAACCCGGCGCGCGAGGACCCCGAGTACGTGGCCGCGATCCAGGACGACGTGCGCTGGCTGGGCTTCGAGTGGAACGAGCTGCGCCACGCCTCGGATTACTTCGAGGCCTACTACCTGGGCGCGCAGAAGCTGATCCGCGAGGGCAAGGCCTATGTCTGCGACCTGTCGGCCGAGGAAGTGCGCGCCTACCGCGGCACCCTGACCGAGCCGGGCCGGCCCTCGCCCTACCGCGAGCGCAGCGTCGAGGAGAACCTGGACCTGTTCGCGCGCATGCGCGCCGGCGAGTTCGCCGACGGCACCCGCACCCTGCGCGCCAGGATCGACATGGCCAGCGGCAACATCAACCTGCGCGACCCGGCGATCTACCGGATCAAGCACGTCGAGCACCAGAACACCGGCAATGCGTGGCCGATCTACCCGATGTACGACTACGCGCACGCGCTGGGCGACGCGCTGGAAGGCATCACCCATTCGCTGTGCACGCTGGAGTTCGAGGACCACCGCCCGCTGTACGACTGGTGCGTGGACAACGTCGATTTCGCCCACGACCCGGCGCTGACCCAGCCGCTGGTGGACAAGGGCCTGCCGCGCGAAGCGGCCAAGCCGCGCCAGATCGAGTTCTCGCGGCTGAACATCAACTACACGGTGATGAGCAAGCGCAAGCTGATGGCGCTGGTCACCGAGCAGCTGGTGGACGGCTGGGACGACCCGCGCATGCCGACCCTGCAGGGCCTGCGCCGGCGCGGCTACACCCCGGCGGCGATGCGCCTGTTCGCCGAGCGCGTGGGCATTTCCAAGCAGAACTCGCTGATCGATTTCAGCGTGCTGGAAGGCGCGCTGCGCGAGGACCTGGACAGCGCCGCGCCGCGCCGCATGGCGGTGATCGAGCCGCTGAAGCTGGTGCTCGGCAACCTGCCCGAAGGCCACGAGGAAATGCTGACCTTCAGCAACCACCCCAAGGACGCAGCGTTCGGCGAGCGCCAGGTGCCGTTCTCGCGCGAGCTGTGGATCGAGCGCGAGGATTTCGCCGAAGTCCCGCCCAAGGGCTGGAAGCGGCTGGTGCCGGGCGGCGAAGTGCGCCTGCGCGGCGCCGGCATCGCCCGCGTCGACGAGGTGGTGAAGAACGAGGCAGGCGAGATCGTCGAGCTGCGCGGCTGGCTGGACCCGGAGTCGCGCCCGGGCATGGAAGGCGCCAACCGCAAGGTCAAGGGCACCATCCACTGGGTCAGCGCGCGGCATGCGGTGGAAGCGGAAATCCGCCTGTACGACCGCCTGTTCTCGGTGCCGGACCCGGATGACGAAGCCGACGGCAAGAGCTACCGCGACTACCTCAACCCGGAATCGCGCCGGGTGGTCACCGGCTACGTCGAGCCGGCCGCGGCCAGCGCGGCGCCCGAGCAGTCGTTCCAGTTCGAGCGCACCGGCTACTTCGTCGCCGACCGCCGCGACCACACGGCGGACACGCCGGTGTTCAACCGCAGCGTGACCCTGCGCGACACCTGGGCCGGCTGATCCGGCGGGCGGCGCGCGCGATGCCCGCCGCCCCCTGCCAGCCCGCACCCCACGCCCCCGCCGCGGCCCGGGGCGCGCGGCCGCGCCATGCACGGCCGGCCGCGGCGCGCCGGGCTACACTGGCCGCCGCTTTCCCCTGTCCCATGCTCACGAGGCCCCGCCCCGCATGCTGTACGCGCAAGTCCACCTGACCCTCCCCGCCTGGATCCACGAAGTCGTCGATACCAGCCGCGCGTACCCCGGCGATGACGCCAAGGTGGCGCTGGCGATCGAGCTGTCGCGGCTGAACGTGGACGCGCAGACCGGTGGCCCGTTCGGCGCGGCGGTGTTCGGCCCGGACGACCGCGTCATCGCCGCAGCGGTGAACCGGGTGGTGCCGCACTGCACCTCGCTGGCGCATGCCGAGAACATGGCCTACATGCTGGCGCAGCAGCGGCTGCAGAGCCCGCGCCTGAACGACGTGCTGTCGCCGGTGACCCTGGCCACGTCCTCGCAGCCGTGCTGCCAGTGCTACGGCGCGACCATCTGGGCCGGCATCGACCGCCTGCTGATCGGCGCCAGCGCCGCCGACGTCGAGGAGCTGACCGAGTTCGACGAGGGCCCGCTGCCGGCCGACTGGGTCGGCGAACTGAACCGTCGCGGCATCGAGGTGGTGCAGGGCCTGCACCGCGATGCCGCGCGCGCGGTGCTGCGCCATTACGGCCACAGCGACGGCGCGCGCTATTGATCCGGCGCACCCGCGCGACGCGCGCGGGCTTGCCTTCCGCCTCACTCCAGGGACTTACATGACCGGCCTGTTGTGCTATTGCCGCCAGGGCTTCGAGCCGGAGCTGGCCGCCGAACTGACCGAGCGCGCGGCCCATGCCGGCATCGCCGGCTACGCGCGCACCCGGCGCAACGATGGCTACGTGGTGTTTGCCAGCGACGACGCCGACGCGCTCGACCGCGCGCTGCCGTGGCGCGGGCTGATCTTCGCGCGGCAGAAGCTGCGCCTGCTGGCCGAACTGCCACAGCTGGACCCGGCCGACCGCATCAGCCCGATCATCGCCGCACTGCAGGGCCAGCCGCGCTGCGGCGAGCTGTGGGTGGAACACCCCGACTCGGACGCGGGCAAGCCGCTGGCCGGGCTGGCACGCAGTTTCGGCAACGCGCTGCGCCCGGCGCTGCGCAAGGCCGGGCTGCTGAGCGACAAGGACAACACCCGGCTGCCGCGCCTGCACGTGGTGTTCGTCGATGGCACGCATGCCTTCGTCGGCGTCGCCGACACCCGCGACAGCGCGCCGTGGGCGCTGGGCATCCCGCGCCTGAAGCTGCTGCCCGAGGCGCCCTCGCGTTCGGCGCTGAAGCTGGACGAGGCGCTGCTGACCCTGCTCACGCCCGAGGAACGCGAGGCGCTGGTCAAGCCGGGCATGCGCGCGGCCGACCTGGGCGCCGCGCCCGGTGGCTGGACCTGGGTACTGACCCGCCAGCACCTGCGCGTGACCAGCATCGACAACGGCCCGCTGCGCCAGCACGTGCTCGACACCGGGCTGGTCGACCACCTGCGCGCCGACGGCTTCCACTGGCAGCCGGAAACGCCGCTGGACTGGATGGTCTGCGACATGGTCGAACAGCCGCGACGGGTGGCCGAGCGCATGGCCACCTGGATGCGCGAAGGCTGGTGCCGGCATGCGATCTTCAACCTCAAGCTGCCGATGAAGAAGCGCTGGGACGAGACCCGCCTGTGCCTGGACCTGTTCGCCGCGCAGGCCGGGCGGCCGCTGACCGTGCGCGCCAAGCAGCTGTACCACGACCGCGAAGAGATCACCGTGCTGGCGATGCCGGCACGCGCCTGAGCGGCGCTGGCGGCCGCCCCGGCGGCGCGGGACTTTCGCCTGCAACCACCGGCCGCGCGGCGGCGCGGCTCTGGCACACTGCGGCCCTTGCCCGCCGGGAGAGCGCCGCCATCGTCCGTCACGTCCTGTTGCGCCATGCCGCCACCACGCTCGGCCTGGCCCTGTGCGCCGCCGCGGCCGCCTCCGATTTCGTGGTCCGCGACCATGTCGGCGACGGCGTGTTCACGGCCGGCATCGAAGGCCCGGCGAGCGGTGCGGACGGCGCGCTGTACGTGGTCAACCTCGGCCGCGACGGCACCATCGGCCGCGTCGATGCCAACGGCAACGCCGAGCTGTTCGTCAGCCTGCCCGCGGGCAGCATCGGCAACGGCATCCGCGTGGCCGGCGACGGCGCGCTGCTGGTGGCCGACTATTCCGGCCATGCCGTGCTGCGGGTGGACCCGGCCACGCGCGCGGTGTCGGTGTTCGCCCGCCTGGACGGCGCGCACCAGCCCAACGACATCGCGCAGGCGCCCGACGGCACGCTCTATGCCAGCGACCCGGACTGGGCCAACCCGGACAACGGCCAACTGTGGCGCATCGACCGCGACGGCCGCGCATCGCTGCTCGAGACCGGCATGGGCACCACCAACGGCATCGAGGTCAGCCCCGACGGCCGCCGCCTGTATGTCAACGAGAGCGTGCAGCGCACGGTGTGGGTGTACGACCGCGGCGACGACGGCGCGCTGTCCAGCAAGCGCCTGCTGATCCGCTTCGACGACCACGGCATGGACGGCATGCGCTGCGACGCCGACGGCAACCTGTACATCGCCCGCTACGGTGCCGGGGTGGTGGCCATCGTCTCGCCCGCCGGCCAGCTGCTGCGCGAGGTGCCGCTGCGCGGCCGCAAGCCCACCAATGTCGCCTTCGGCGGTGCCGATGGCCGGCAGGTGTTCGTGACCCTGCAGGACCGCGGCGCCATCGAGACCTTCCGCGCCGACCGCCGCGGGCGTGAATACGGGCAGTGAGGCCGCGGCGCCGGGCGGCCGCGCGGCGTCTCATCCCACGCAACCGCGATCAGGCATGCTGTGGACCCTGGGAGGACACGCATGCATGCCATCGAACTGAAGGACCCGGCCGGCTTCGGCAATGAATTCCTGCGCCTGACCCTGCTGCAGGGCTTCCAGTCGCTGACAAAGCGCGACCTGGAGCTGTTGATCTTCGTGCTGCTCGAACGCGACGGCGCGGTCGACCGCGGCGCCTCCAACGCCACGGTGGCGCTGCAGCTGCGGGTGACCCCGGCCAAGGTCAAGGGCCTGCGCCGCGACGGCTACGCGCGCTGGCGGGCGCTGGTGCCCGAGGACGCCGACGCCGCGCTGCAGCGCATCGTCGCCACCGTGCTGACCGAAGCCAACCTGCGCTCGGGGGCCAAGCACGTGAGCGAGCGCAGCCGCAAGGATGGCTTCCTGGCCGTGCGCATCGAGCACCCCGACGATGCCCAGCGCTTCGAGCAGGCGATCCTGGAAGTCGGCGCGCTGCCGGTCTACGAGCGCAACCGCGAGGTGGTGGCGGTGCGCTTCGACACGCTGCTGAAGATCGCCGAGCGCTGGGGTTTCCTGCAGCCCGACCCGCAGGCGACGGTGGCGGCGCTGAAGAAGCTGGCCCCGACGTCGGAGGAAGTGGCCGACCTGCTGAAGAAGGACGTCGCGCAGCTGCGCTGGGACGACGTGCGCCGCGCCCTGAACAGCCTCGGCGCCAAGGCGGTCAGTTCCACGGTAGAGGGCGGCCTGAAGGGCCTGCTGAAGCTGGCCTTTCCGTTCATCCCGGGCTGAGGCGGCAAACCCGGCCGGCGCTGAACCGGCGGCGACATTCAGCCGGCCTGCATGGGTTCTTGCGGCAGGTTCAACCGCGGCGGGCCAGGCATTCGGGGGCGCGTTTTCCCTCACTGGAGTGCGCCCATGAACGTTTCCCGCCCGCTGCTTCCCGCCCTGCCACTTTGCGCGGCCAGTGCCCCGGCGCAGGCCGGGGAAACCGGCAGCACCACGCGCATCGGCAAGGGCACGCCGGCCACGGTGACCCCGGAAGAACCCGATCCGGTCCGTGGCGACTACCATATCGACTTCGCCACGCTGGACCGCGACCACGACGGCTTCATCAGCCGCCGGGAAGCCCAGGCCAACCCCACGCTCGCGCGCGAGTTCGATGCGCTCGACACCCACCGCAGCGGCCGCCCGGACAAGGCGCAGCTGGAAGGCTGGATGACGCAGTGAGGGCGGGCGGCCCGGCAGGCGAGCCCCGTCGTCCGTCCCCGAGGTCTGCCGTGATCCGTCCCTGCCTGCCTACCCTTGCCCTGCTGCTGGCCGCCACTGCGGCCCTGCCCGCACTGGCGCAGCATGCCCCGCGCGACAGCGCCGTCACCGCACCGTTGCCGGCGGCGCCGGCCGGGGTGCGCGCGCAGCCGCTGGCCAGCGGCGCGGTCACCCACCAGGTGCGCCTGCCGGGCGAACCCGGCCAGGCCACGGTGATCGTGCGTTCGATCCAGCCGGACAGCGTGGCCGGCAACTACCGCATCGATTTCCAGGCGCTGGACGTGGACGGCGACGGCTTCATCAGCCGCGAGGAAGCGCAGGCCAACCCGGCGCTGGCCGACGAGTTCAACGCGCTCGACAGCGCCCGGCGCGGCAAGCTGGCGCGCGAGCAACTGGCCGGCTGGCTGGTGGACTGAACCCGGCTACAGGCCGGAGGCGCGCTTCCAGAACAGCGACAGCAGCGGCGGCATGCGCCCGGCCAGGCCGAGCAGCGCGCCGCGCGCCAGGGTCAGGTGCATCTCGTCGTTGGAGAACACCCGGTTGATCGCGTCGAAGCCATACGCGGCGACGGTGTTGTCGCTGCGCCGCACCCGCGCCCAGCGCCGCAGCCGGTGCGGCGCGGCCCAGTCGGCGCGGCGCTGGTGCGCGTCGCGCACCAATCCGCGCAGCGCGGCCACGTCGCGCAGGCCGAGGTTGACGCCCTGCCCGGCCAGCGGGTGCACCACGTGCGCGGCGTCGCCCAGCACCAGTACGCGGCCGGCGACATAGTCGCTGGCCAGCTGCCGGCGCAGCGGGAAGGCCGCGCGCGGCGAGACCGGGCGCATCGCCCCCAGGCGGCCGGCGAAGGCGTTGGTCAGTTCGCGGCCGAAGGCCTCGTCGTCCAGCGCCAGCACCCGCTCGGCCTCGGCGTCGGGCAGGGTCCAGACGATGGAACTGCGGTGCGTATCCACCGGCAGCACCGCCAGCGGGCCGGTATCGAGGAAACGCTGCCAGGCGGTGGCTTCGTTGGGGTGCTCGCTGTCCACGTAGCCGACCACGCCGCGCTGGCCGTAGTCGTGGCGCGACACCTCAAGCCCGGCCAGCGCGCGCAGGGTGGACTCGCCGCCATCGGCGGCGATGGCCACCGCCGCGTCGACCCGGCGGCCGTCGTCCAGGCGCAGGCGCACGCCGCGCTCGTCCTGCTCCATCGCCTCGACCCGCGCCGGGCAATGCACGTGCACGCCGGCACCGGGCAGTGCCGCCCACAGCCGGTCCACCAGCAGGCCGTTCTCGACGATCCAGCCCAGTTCGCGGCGCCCCAGGGCGTCGGCATCGAAGGCCAGTTCGCCACCACCGGCCGCGTCCCACACCCGCATCCGCAGGTAGGGGTGCGCCCGGGCCTGCGCCACCTGCGGCCACACGTCCAGCGATGCCAGCAGCGCGGCGTTGTCGTGGGCGAAGGCGAACACGCGCAGGTCCGGCCGCTGCGCCGACCACGGCGCCGGCTCGCGCCCTTCCACCAGCGCCACCCGCAATCCTTCCCGTGCCAGCGCCAGCGCGCAGGTGCTGCCGACCACGCCCGCACCGACCACAACCGCATCCAATCCGCCACGCCGGCTCATTGCACCTGGCTCCTGCACAGTGCGGGCACCTGCCCGCGGAATCCCATCGCGCCGCCGACCAGGAAAGACTGCAGCGGCGCGGCCTGCGCGGCGGCCACCAGCCCGAGGCTGCGCAGCGGCCGCAGCAGCGGCGCCGGGTTGCCGGTCAGGCGCGCCAGCCCGTCGGAGAAGGCCAGGGTCTGCTCGCGGTCGGGCGCGCGGCGCTGCACATAGGCCTGCAGCAGGTCGTCGGCGCCCGGGTCGCGCGCGGCATCGCCGATCAGCTCGGCCAGGGTCAGCGCATCGCGCAGGCCCAGGTTGAAACCCTGCGCGCCCAGCGGGTGGATGGTCTGTGCGGCGTTGCCCAGCAGCAGCGCGCGCTCGCCGACCAGGTGCCGCGCCAGCACCTGGATCAACGGGTAGGCGCTGCGCGGGCCGCTTTCCAGCAGCCGCCCGGCGCGCCAGCCCAGCACCGCCTGCACGCGCTGCAGCCAGGCGCTGTCGTCCAGCGCCTGCACCGCGTCGGCCGCGTCGCGGGCCACGCCATGGACCAGGCCGTAGTGGCGGTCGCCGCGCGGCAGCAGCGCGGTCGGGCCGGTGTCGGTGAAACGCTCCCAGGCGGTGCCGTCCGGTGCCTTGGCGGTGCGCACCCGGGCCACGAACAGGGTCTGCAGGTAATCGTGCTCGCTGGCCTCGATGCCCAGCGCCTGGCGCACCGCGCTGCGGGTGCCGTCGGCGCCGACCACCAGCCGCGCGCGCAGGCGGCGCTCGCCGCTGGCATCGGCGATGCGCACCTCGCGGCGGCCATCGGCGCAGTCGCCCAGGCCGACGAACGTCGCCGGGCGGTAGCGGGTCAACCGCTGCAGGTCGCCCAGGCGCGCCTCCAGCGCGTGGCCGAAATCGCGCGCCACCACCACCTGGCCGAAGGCATCGCGGCCGTAGTCGCCGGCGTCCAGCAGCACGCGGCCGAAATCGCCGGCGCGGCTGACGTGGATGCGGCGGATCGGGCCGGGCGGCCCCTGCAGGCGCTGCATCACGCCCAGCGCGGTGAGCGCGTTGACCGTGGCCGCGGCGAAACTGAGGTTGCGCTGGTCGAACACCGCCGGCAGCGCCCCGGCCGGGGTCGCTTCCACCAGCCCCACGTCCAGCCCCAGCCGGTCCAGGGCGATGGCCAGGCTGGCACCGACCAGTCCGCCACCGACGATCACCACATCATGAAGGTCGCTCATGCCGCCATGATAAAGGCTCGGCCGCCGCGATCGCCGCCGCGATGCCGCGCCGCAACCGCGGCCCCGGCGCGACTGCGGCTAGAATGGCGGTCTGATTCCGCCAGATCCTTCATCATCATGACCGCCAACGTCCAACGCACCTTCGTCCTGACCCTGCTCGTGCTGCTGATGGTCGGCACCCGCATCAACCATTTCGCGCCGATCCCGGACGCGTCCTGGGCGGTGTTCTTCATCGGCGGCTTCTACCTGCGCAGCTGGACCCGCTGGGCGTTCCCGCTGCTGATGGCGCTGGCGGTGGTGGTCGACTGGGCCGTGATCAGCGGCCAGGGCATGGATTTCTGGGCGCACTACTGCGTGTCGGCCGGCTACTGGGCGCTGGTCCCGGCCTACTTCGCCATGTGGGCCGGCGGCATGCTGCTGCGCCGCGCCTACACCGGCGCCAGCTGGCGCGCGCTGGGCCTGTTCGCCGCGACCCTGGTCGGCGCGGTGGTGGTGTGCCACCTGTTCGCGCAGGGCGGCTTCTACTGGACCAGCGAAGTCGTCGCCGAGCCGACCGTCGCGGGCTGGTTCAAGAACTACACCGACTGGCTGCTGCCGTACATGCGCACCGCGGCCCTGTACACCGGCATGGCGGCGCTGGCACAGGTCGCCGCCGAGGCGTTCGCGCGCCAGGCGGCCGCCGACCGCATCGCGCACTGAGCGGCCGCGCACCATGGGCAACCGGCTCTCCAAGATCTACACCCGCACCGGCGACGACGGCAGTACCGGCCTGGGCGACGGCAGCCGTACCGGCAAGGACTCGCTGCGGGTCAATGCCTACGGCACCGTGGACGAGGCCAACTCGGCCATCGGCGTGCTGCTGGCGGTGGCGCTGCCGGACGACGTGCGCGCGCTGCTGACCACGATCCAGCACCAGCTGTTCGACCTGGGCGGCGAGCTGTGCATTCCCGGCCATGCCGCCATCCAGGCCGCCGACATCGATGCGCTGGAACGTCACCTGGACCGCTACAACGACGACCTGCCGCCGCTCAAGGATTTCATCCTGCCGGCCGGCGGCGAGGCGGCGGCGCGCTGCCACCTGGCGCGCACCATCGTGCGCCGCGCCGAGCGCGAGGCCGTGGCGCTGTCCCGGGTCGAGGCCGTGCGTGGCGAGGCGGTGCGCTACCTGAACCGCCTGTCCGACCTGCTGTTCGTGCTGGCGCGGGTGCTGGCGCGGGCCGACGGCCACGGCGAAGTGCTGTGGAACCACGAGCGCCGGCACGGCTGACGCCCCCCGGGGTGCCGCGCACACCTGGGCGCGGCCGGTTACAGTGCCGACATGCTCGTATTCACCCACACGGCCTGCCTGGGCCATGACCCCGGCCCCGACCATCCCGAATCGCCCGAACGGCTGCGCGCGGTGCTGGACGCACTGCGTGCCGCGTTCCCGGACCAGCTGGACTGGCGCGAGGCGCCGCCGGCCAAGCTCGGCGAACTGGCCCGGGTCCACACCCGCGAGCTGATCGACGACATGCTGCAGGCGCAGACCGCGCCGCTGCGACGGATCGACCTGGACACCTTCACCTCGCCGGGCTCGGCCAGCGCCGCGCTGCACGCGGCCGGCGCCGGCGTGGCCGCGGTCGACGCGGTGATGCGCGGCCCCGACCGGCGCGCGTTCTGCGCGGTGCGCCCGCCCGGGCACCACGCCACCGCCGACACCGCGATGGGCTTCTGCCTGTTCAACAACATCGCCGTGGCCGCGGCCTACGCCCGCGACGTGCACGGGCTGGAACGGATCGCCATCGTCGATTTCGACGTCCACCACGGCAATGGCACCCAGGCGATCTTCGAGACCGACCCGCGGGTGGCCTACTACAGCAGCCACGAATCGGGCCTGTTCCCGTACTCCGGCAACATGCGCGAGCGCGGCGTGGGCAATGTCTGCAACATCCTGCTGCCGCCGGGCAGCGGCGGGTTCCGCTTCCGCAACACCTGGGCCGACGAGCTGCTGCCGCTGGTCGACGCCTTCCGCCCGCAACTGCTGTTCGTGTCGGCCGGTTTCGACGCCCACCTGCACGACCCGCAGGCCGACCTGATGGTCGAGACCGAGGACTTCGGCTGGCTGACGACCGAGCTGGCGGCACTGGCCGACCGCCATGCCGACGGCCGCCTGGTCTCCATGCTCGAGGGCGGTTACGACCTGCAGGCGCTGGCCGAATCCAGCGTGGCCCACGTCGACGCCCTGATCACCCGGTGACGGACGCATGAACCCGCTCCCGCGCCCCCGGCCGATCTTCATTGCCCCCATGCAGGCGATGCGGCAAGCTAGCGGCCATTTTTCCTGAATCCGATCCGCGTGCGCCCAGCCCTCCGCCTGCTTCCCCTGCCCCTGAGCATCGCCTTCGGACTGTCGGCAATGGCCAGCGAGAAGCCGGTGAACTGGAACCTGTGCCCGGCTACGGACGTGCTGCCGGCCTTCGACGACGCGCCCAAGGCCGACCCGGCCGCAGCCGCCACCCGCGACCAGCTGCCGACCGACATCGAGGGCGACCAGCTCTCCGGCACCAGCACCATCCCCCTGTACAAGGGCAATGTGGCGCTCAAGCGCGGCGACCAGTTCATGGGCACCGACAACCTGCGTTTCGATACCGAAACCGGCAACTACATCGCCGACGGCAACGTGCGCTATTCGGATTCGTCCATCCGCCTGACCGCCCGGCGCGCCGAGGGCAACCAGGAAACCGACAGCCACAAGATCAGCGACATCGAGTACCAGCTGGTCTCGCGCCGTGGCAACGGCAGCGCCGACTCGATCGACCTGCAGGGCTCGGTCGGGCAGATGCACCGTTCCACCTACACCACCTGCGATCCGTCGCAACCGGTGTGGAAGCTGGCCGCGCCGCAGATCGAGGTGGACAACGACGAGGGCTTCGGCACCGCCCGCAACGCGGTGCTGCGCCTGGGCAATGTCCCGGTGATGTACATGCCGTGGTTCAAGTTCCCGATCGACGACCGGCGCCTGACCGGCCTGCTCTATCCCAAGCTGAGCCTGTCCGGGCGCAACGGCTTCGACTATGCGCAGCCGATCTATTTCAACCTGGCGCCGAACTACGACGACACCCTGACCCCGCGCTGGATGAGCCGGCGCGGGCTGATGCTGGACAACGAGTTCCGCTACCTTTACGGCGGCGGCCGCGGCCAGCTGGAAACCGAGTGGATGCCGAACGATTCGCTGCGCGACCGGGAACGCGGCAAGGTCGTCTTCAGCGGCTACCACAACATCGACAGCCACTGGCAGGCGCGCGCGAACCTGGCCTGGGTCAGCGACGAGCGCTACATGGAGGATTTCGCCAACCGGTTGCTCGGGGTGACCGCCTCCAACCTGCAGAGCACCGCCGGCCTGTACGGCACCGGCCGCACCTGGACCGCCGGCCTGATGGCCGACCAGTGGCAGCTGACCGACTACACCCTGACCGAGGCCGCCCTGCCCTACAGCCGCCAGCCGCGCCTGTTCGGCACCTGGGACGACAGCTTCGGCCGCTGGTTCCAGGCCGGCATCTACGCCGAGGCGGTGCGCTTCACCCACGACGACATCCACGGCAAGACCATCGTCGACGGCGAATACGTGCGCGACGGCAGCCTGACCCGGGTCGACGGCGGCTCGCGCCTGGACATCAAGCCCTACGTGTCGATGCCGCTGGCCGGCGCCGCGTGGTACATCACCCCGACCCTGGCCTGGCGCTATACCGCCTACACGCTGGACCGCGGCCTGGCCGACGGCCTCCGCCGCGACCAGCTGGTGGCCGCCGGCATCGACCCGGCCACGGCCACCCCGGAACAGCTGCGCGGCAACACCTCGCCGCACCGCAGCCTGCCCATCGCCAGCCTGGACATGGGGCTGTTCTTCGACCGCGAGACCGATATCGGCGGCAGGTCCTACCTGCACACCCTCGAGCCGCGCCTGTTCTACCTGAACACTCCGTACCGCGACCAGCGCGACCTGCCGCTGTTCGACACCCGTGCCTTCACCTTCAGCTGGGGCCAGCTGTTCCGCGACTCGCGCTTCACCGGCGCCGACCGCCAGAACGACGCCAACCAGCTGACCACGGCGCTGACCACGCGCCTGATCCGCCAGGCCGACGGCCGCGAGAAGCTGTCGGCCAGCATCGGCCAGATCTCCTACTTCGACGATTCCCGGACCACCCTCGGCAGCGGCGACGCGATCGTCCAGCAGGGCAACTCGGCGTGGGTCGCCGACGTCAACTGGGCGATCAACGACCGCTGGACCCTGGGCAGCACGTACCAGTGGAACCCGAAGTACCGCAAGGAAGACCTGTCCAGCGTGCGCGCGCGCTACCTGCTGCCCGAGGACGGCGTGGTCAACCTGACCTACCGCTACCGGCGCAACCCCAGCACCAACGTCGACCAGCTCAAGCAGGCCGACCTGTCGTTCCTGTACCCGATCAACCCGCGCTGGAGCATCGTCGGCCGCTACTACTACTCGATGCTCGACAACAAGCCGCTGGAAATCATCGGCGGCGTGCAGTGGGACAGCTGCTGCCTGGCGGTACGCGCGCTGGCCCGGCGCTACGTGCGCAACCGCGAGGGCGAGATGAACAATTCCCTGCAGGTCGAGTTCGTGCTCAAGGGCCTGAGCTCGGTCGGGCAGGACACGGACCGCACCTTGCGCCGTGCTATTCTCGGCTACAACCGAGACGACCTGTACCTCGTTCCGCCCAGCAACATCGAGGCGAACGACGACGACTACGATCCGAACCTGATTCCATGACCAAGACCCTATCCGCAGTCCTCGCCACCCTGCTGGCGCTTGCCGGCGTGTCCGCACCGGCCGCCGCGCAGCAGACGCAGCCGCTGGACCGCATCGCCGCCGTCGTCGACGAGGACGTGATCCTGCAGAGCGAACTGCAGCGCGCGGTCAACAACATCAAGTCCCAGTACGCCGGCCGCGAGCACCAGCTGCCGCCGCAGGGCGTGCTGGAACGCCAGGTGCTCGAACGCCTGGTGCTGGTCAAGCTGCAGGTCGCCCGCGCCGAGAGCAGCGGCATCCGCGTCAGTGGCGAGGAACTGAACCACGCCGTGGCCAGCATCGCCCAGCAGAACGGCACCGACGTGGACGGCCTGCGCCAGCGCCTGGCCCAGGACGGCATCGGCTTCGAGGATTTCCGCAGCTCCGTGCGCGAAGAGATCATCACCCAGCGCCTGCGCCAGAGCTTCGCGCAGAGCCGGATCAGCGTCAGCGAGGGCGAGGTCGACGCGGCACTGGCGCAGCAGAATGCCGGCGGCATGCAGTACCACCTGGCGCACATCCTGGTGGCCCTGCCGGATGGCGCCAGCGCAGAGCAGATCGCCACCGGCCAGAGCAAGATCGACGGCATCAAGAACCTGATCGGCAAGGGCGAGCTGGACTTTTCCGCCGCCGCGGTGCGCTATTCGGACAGCCCCAACGCGCTGGAAGGCGGCGACCTGGGCTGGCGCAGCCTGGACGAGATCCCCAATGCGTTCTCCGTGCAGATCAAGGCGATGAAGGCCGGCGACGTGATCGGCCCGATCCGTGGCCCGAGCGGCTTCCAGCTGCTGAAACTGGTGGAAGTGCGCGACAGCGACAACGCGGCCGGCACCCATACCGTCACCGAGTACCACGCCCGCCACATCCTGGTGCGGGTGACCGACCAGGTGGACGATGCCGCGGCCAAGGCCAGGATCGAGACCCTGCGCGCGCGCATCGCCGGCGGTGCGGATTTCGAGGCCGTCGCCAAAGAGTCGTCCGAGGACACCAACAGCCGTGGCCAGGGCGGCGACCTGGGCTGGTTCCCGGCCGATGCGTTCGGCCCGGACTTCGGCCGCCAGGTCGAGAGCGTGCAGGACGGCGGCGTCACCGCGCCGTTCCGCACCGATGCCGGCTGGCACATCGTGCAGCGCGTGGCCACCCGCCAGACCGACGTGACCGACGACAACAAGCGCGCGCAGATCCGCGACCAGATCGGCCGCCGCAAGCTGGACGACGAGTACAACCGTTTCCTGCAGGAGCTGCGTGGCGACGCCTACGTCAGCTTCCGCACCGGCGACCGCGCCGAGGGCACCGCCGAGCCGGCCGCCGGCACGGCCGAACCCGCCAAGCCCTGATCCCATGGTTCCCCAGCTCGCTCTGGTCCCGGGCGAGCCTTCCGGGGTCGGCCCGGAACTCTGCGTCCGGCTCGTCCAGCAGCCGCGCAGCGATTGCCGGCTGCTGGCATTCGCCGACCCCGACACGCTGCGCGCCGCCGCCGCCGCGCTCGACCTGCCACTGAACCTGCTGCCCGAAGACGCCCACGCATCGGCGCCGGGCGACCTGCGTCTGCGCGACGTGCGCAACGCCGCGCCGTGCCGCTTCGGCCAGCCCGACCCGGCCAACGCGCACGCGGTGATCGACGCCCTGCTCGGCGCCGGCCAGGCCTGCCTGGATGGCAGACTCGACGGCGTCGTCACCGGACCGGTGCACAAGGCGGCGATCAACGAAGGCGGCATCGCCTACAGCGGCACCACCGAACTGCTGGCCCGGCAGGCCGGCGTCGAGGTGGTGATGATGCTGGCCAACGCGCACATGCGCGTGGCCCTGGCCACCACCCACCTGCCGCTGCGCGCCGTGCCCGATGCGATCACCGCCGCGGGCCTGCGCACGGTCATCGGCACCACCCACGCCGCGCTGCGCCGCGACTTCGGGCTGGAGCGGCCGCGCATCGCCGTGCTCGGCCTGAACCCGCACGCGGGCGAGGACGGGCACCTCGGCCGCGAGGAACTGGACGTCATCATCCCGCTGCTGGAACGCCTGCGCGGCGAAGGCCTGGACCTGGCCGGGCCGCTGCCTGCCGACACCGCCTTCCTGCCGGCCAGGCTGCGCGGTTTCGACGCGGTGCTGGCGATGTACCACGACCAGGGCCTGCCGGTGCTCAAGTACAGCGGCTTCGAGCAGGCGGTGAACGTCACCCTGGGACTGCCCTACCCGCGCGTGGCGGTCGACCATGGCACCGCGCTGGACCTGGCGGGCAAGGGTACGGCCGACCCGTCCAGCCTGCATGCCGCCACCGCGCTGTGCGCGCGGCTGGCCGCACAACGTAAAATCACCCCATGAATCCCTCCCATTCCCCGCGCGCCGGCGCCGGCTTCACCGCGCCGGCGAAGAAGCAGCTCGGCCAGCATTTCCTGGCCGACGCGCACTACGTCGAGAAGATCGTGCTGGCGGTCAACCCCCGGCCCGGCGACCGCCTGGTCGAGATCGGCCCGGGCCAGGGCGCCATCACCTTCCCGCTGCTGCGCCGGCATCCGCAGCTGACGGTGATCGAGTTCGACCGCGACCTGATCGCGCCGCTCACCGCCGCGGCCGCGCCGCTGGGCGAGCTGACCATCGTCCACCGCGACGTGCTGCAGGTCGATTTCACCGAACTGGCCGGCGGTTCGCCGATCCGGCTGGTCGGCAACCTGCCCTACAACATTTCCTCGCCGATCCTGTTCCATGCGCTGGAACACGCCGCGGCGATCTCGGACATGACCTTCATGCTGCAGAAGGAAGTGGTGGACCGCATGGCCGCCGGCCCCGGCAGCAAGGTCTACGGCCGCCTGAGCGTGATGCTGCAGGCCTGGTGCCAGGTGACCTCGCTGTTCGTGGTGCCGCCGGGCGCGTTCCGGCCGCCGCCCAAGGTCGACTCGGCGGTGGTCCGGCTGGTGCCGCGCGACCCGGCCACGGTCGGCATCGCCGATCCGCAGCACTTCGCGCACCTGGTCAAGGCCGCCTTCGGGCAACGCCGCAAGACCCTGCGCAACGCCCTGAACGGCATCGTCGATGAAGCCGGCTTCGCCGCCACCGGCGTGCGCAGCGACGCGCGTGCCGAGCAGCTGGAGGTGGCCGACTTCATCGCCCTGGCCAACGCCACCGCCACCACTGCCTGACATCCGCTCACACCGCTTTTGCTTACACTTGCCCGCATGGACGATTCCCGCCAGTACGCGATCGAGATCGAGGTGTCGCCTCGTTTCATCGACGAACAGTCGGCGCCCGAGGACGGGCGCTACGCGTTCGCCTACACGATCCGCATCCACAACCGCGGCAACGTGCCGGCGCGGCTGATCAGCCGCCACTGGCGCATCACCGACGCCAATGGCCGCACCGAGCACGTGGATGGCGACGGCGTGGTCGGCGAGCAGCCGCGGCTGCGCCCGGGCGAGGAGTTCCGCTACACCTCCGGGGTGATGCTCGGCACCGAGCGCGGCACCATGCAGGGCCACTACGACATGCTGGCCGACGACGGCACCGAATTCGCCGCGCCGGTCGCGCCGTTCGTGCTGTCCATTCCCAGGACCCTGCACTGATGGCGACCTGGGCGATCGGCGACCTGCAGGGCTGCTACGACGTTACCCAGCGGCTGCTGGAGAAGATCAACTTCGACCCGGCCGCGGACCGGCTGTGGTTCTGCGGCGACCTGGTCAACCGCGGCGGGCAGTCGCTGGAAACCCTGCGTCTGGTGCATTCGCTGCGCGAGCACAGCGTGGTGGTGCTGGGCAACCACGACCTGTCGCTGCTGGCCATCGGCGCGCGCAGCGCGGAGGAGCAGCGCAAGGTCAACCCCGACCTGCAGCGCGTGGTGCTGGCCGAGGACCGCGACGTGCTGCTGGACTGGCTGCGCCAGCAGAAGCTGGTGCACGTGGACCGCAGCCTGGGCTGGATGATGTTCCATGCCGGCCTGGCGCCGAAGTGGACGGTGGCGATGGCCGAGCGGCATGCGCGCGAAGTGGAGCTGCAGCTGCACGGCAATGGCTACCGCAAGCTGCTGCGCAACATGTACGGCGACGGCCCCAGCTGGGCGCCCAACCTCACCGGTTACGACCGCTCGCGCGCGATCATCAACATCTTCACCCGCATGCGCTACTGCACGCCGCGCGCGCGCATCAGCATGGAAGACAAGGGCACGCCGGGCACCCAGCAGCTGGGCATGTACCCGTGGTTCGAAGTACCGGGCCGGGTCGAGCGCGAACTGAAGATGGTCTGCGGCCACTGGTCGGCGCTGGGCCTGACCATCACCCAGGGCGTGCACGCCATCGACACCGGCGCGGTGTGGGGGGGCAAGCTCACCGCATTGCAGCTGGACAGCGACGAACTGCGCGTGGTGCAGGTACCCGGCCGCGACGTACCGGCGCCGGTGCCCGGCGCGCATCCGCCGCGGCGGCCACCGTCCGAGCGCCGCGCCGAAGCAGGGATCGAGGCGCAGGGCGAACGCCGCGAGCGCCGCCGGCCACGCCGGCATCGGCCACACGCTGGCGGCAACAACACGGGCGGCAACAGCGGCGGTAACGGCGGCAACCCGGCGGGCACGCCCGGCAACAACGGCGGCGCCGCGCCCACCGCGTAACCTTCAGCAGGCGAGCGTCTGGCAGGCCTCCAGGCAGTTGCCATCGGCGTCGTGGAAGCGGAAATACACCACGCCGTCGCCACGCTCCAGTTCGCCGACACGCACGCCGCGCCGTTGCAACGTCGCCAGGGCGGCCGCCGCATCGCGCGTGGCGAAGATCGGAAATGCCGCCTGCGCGCGTGGATCCACCGCCGGCGCGCCGGCCTTGCGCTGCCACAGGGTCAGGCTCGCGCCCTCCGCCAACGGCAGCACCGCCAGGCATTGGCCCGCATCCACGTACGTGGCCTGCAGGCCGAGTTTCGCGGCATACCAGGCAACGGCCGCCGGGTAATCATCCACCGGCAGGATGAACGTGTCGATCCGATCGAACAGCGCGGTCATGCCCTTCTCCCCGGGGTGCAGGGTTTCGATGCCTGCGCGGGCCGTGCCAGGCACGCCGGCAGGTACAGGTACGGCAGGCCTGGGATCAGCGGCCCGCGCGGCGCACCCGGACCGGCGCATCGCGGCGACGTGCCGGAACGGCGGCGGTACCGCTCAGGAGCGCCGGCGCAGGTAATGGGCGAAACGGAAGGCGAACGCGTGCCGCGCATCGGCCGGGTGCGCCTGGTTGCGCACTTCCTGCCACAGCGCGGGGTCGACCTCGGGAAAATGGGTGTCGGCCGCCACGTCCGCATCCACCCAGGTCAGGTGCAGGTCGGTGGCCTGGTCGATCAGCAGCCGGTAGATCTCGCCGCCACCGATCACGCACAGCTCCCCGGCGGCCTCCGCGGCGGCGATCTCCCGGGCCTGCTGCACCGACGCCACCGCACGCATCCCCGCGAACGGCACCTGGCCGCCGCGGGTCAGCACCAGGTTGGTCCGGCCCGGCAGCGCGCGCCCGAGCGACTGCGCGGTCTTGCGCCCCATCAGGATCGGCTTGCCGAGGGTGAGCGCCTTGAAATGCCTGAAGTCGTCGGGCAGGTGCCAGGGCATGGCGTTGTCGCGGCCGATGCCACGGTTGCGGTCCAGCGCGGCGATAAGCGACAGCTTCATCACACCGCCACCGGCGCCTTGATCGCCGGATGCGGATCGTAGCCGTCGATGCGGATGTCGTCGAAGGCGAAGCCGAACAGGTCGGTCACCTCGGGGTTCAGCCACAGCGTCGGCAGCGCGCGTGGCGCGCGCGCAAGTTGTTCGCGGGCCTGCTCGAAATGGTTGGTGTACAGGTGGGCGTCGCCCAGCGTGTGCACGAAATCGCCCACGCCCAGCCCGGTGGCCTGCGCCACCATGTGGGTGAGCAGCGCATAGCTGGCGATGTTGAACGGCACGCCCAGGAAGATGTCGCCGCTGCGCTGGTACAACTGGCAGCTGAGCTTGCCGTCGGCGACGTAGAACTGGAACAGGGTGTGGCAGGGCATCAGCGCCATCTGCGGCAGCTCGCCCACGTTCCAGGCGCTGACCACCAGCCGTCGCGAGTCCGGATTGCGCCGGATCTCGTCCAGCAGCCACTGCATCTGGTCGATCTGGCGGCCGTCGGCCGCGGCCCAGCTGCGCCACTGCCTGCCGTAGACCGGGCCGAGGTCGCCGTTGGCATCGGCCCATTCGTCCCAGATGCCGACCTTGTTGTCCTTCAGGTAGCCGATGTTGGTGTCGCCCTTCAGGAACCACAGCAGCTCGTGGATGATCGAGCGCAGGTGCAGCTTCTTGGTGGTGACCAGCGGGAAGCCTTCATTGAGGTCGAAGCGCATCTGCCAGCCGAACACGCTGCGGGTGCCGGTGCCGGTGCGGTCGGCCTTGTCGGTGCCGTGTTCAAGCACGTGCCGCAGCAGGTCGAGGTATTGCTTCATTCTTCGCCTCCGGCGAAAGGCTTCACGCCTTGCCTCCGGCCGGCACCGCCGGCTGCAGCGTCGGCGCGCGCCGCGACATCGCCAGCAGCACCAGCCCCAGCACGATCAGCGGCAGGCTCAGCAGCTGGCCGCGGGTGAACCAGTCGAAGGCCAGGTAGACGCCGTTGTCGGGCATGCGCACGAATTCCACCAGGAAGCGGAAGCTGCCGTACATCAGTGCGAACAGGCCGGACACGGCGTAGCGCGGGCGCGGCTTCATCGAGTACGCCCACAGCACCACGAACATCACCAGGCCTTCCAGCAGCGCTTCGTATAGCTGCGAGGGATGGCGCGCGTACTGGGTCAGCAGGCCCGCCGCGTAGTCCTGGCGGATCTGCGCGGCCGACAGCAGCTGCTCCATGGTCGGCAGGCCGGCCGGCACGTCCTTGAGCGGCGCATGCGGGAACACCACGCCCCAGCCGGCGTGGGTGAACTTGCCCCACAACTCGCCGCCGACGAAGTTGCCGAGCCGGCCGAAGCCCAGCCCCAGCGGCACCAGCGGCGCCACGAAATCGATGGTGTCGAAGTAATGCAGCGCATGCTTGCGGGTCCACCACCAGCCGGCGGCCATGACCCCGAGCAGGCCGCCGTGGAAGCTCATCCCGCCCTCCCAGACGCGCAGCAGGATCAGCGGGTTGTGCAGGAAATCGGCGGTGGCGTAGAACAGCATGTAGCCGATGCGCCCGCCCAGCACCACGCCGAGCATGGCGTAGAACAGCAGGTCGGAAAACGCGTTCATGTCCACGCCCGGCAGGCGCCCGGCGCGGATGCGGACACGCCCCAGCCACCATGCCGCGGCGAAACCGAGCAGGTACATGATGCCGTACCAGTGCACCTTGATCGGCCCCAGGGAAAAGGCGATGGGGTCTATGTCGTGAAGGTAGATCATGCAGGCAGGTCCGGCGGACGAACCCCTATTCTCGGCGCAGCGCCCGCGGGGCTCAACCGTCGCCTCACCCGAGCAGTTGCGGGCGGTCGGGCAGCTCGTTGCCACGGGCCTGGCCGGGTTCGGCCGGAAAGTGCGTGGCCAGCAGCGCCGAGATCGTGGCGATGGCCGCCAGCACCGCGGCCTCCAGGTCGCCCTCGCGCCGGCGGCGGCCGAACTCCTCGCAGACCTGGCGCCACTGCGCCGGGTCGATGCGCCCATGCAGGCCGCGGTCGGCCACGATCTCGACCGCATGGTCGGCCAGCAGCAGGTAGAGCAGCACGCCGTTGTTGTCGCGGGTGTCCCAGGTGCGCAGCACGGCGAAGGCGTGTTCGGCGCGTTCGCGCGGCGACACCCCGCGCCACAGCGCGGCCAGCGGCAGGTCGGATTCGACCGCGAACATCACTTGCCCGGCATGCGCGCGCTCGCCGGCGGCGATGGCACCGGCGATGCGGTCCAGGCTCGCGGCAGGGAACCGCGCATGCGCGGAAGGCGAAAAAAGATGGCGCAGCCAACGCATCACCAGCTCCCCGAGGCGCCGCCGCCTCCCGAACGCCCGCCACCGCCGGACCAGCCCCCGCCGCCGCCGAAGCCGCCACCGCCGAACCCACCGCTGCCAAAGCCGCCGCCGCGGGCGAAGCCGCCGGGCGACATCCCGCCCAGGGACATGAACAAGGCCACTGCCGCGGCCACCCCGCCACCGGCCAGCGACAGCAGCAGCCAGCCGGCGGCGCCACCGAGCAACGCCGCCAGTGCGCCGCGCATCGGCCGCGAGCGCCGCGCGAACAGCAGCCGCACCAGCACCGCGGCGAAGCCACCGATGAACAGCGCGATGCCGAACGTGGCATTGCCGCCGTCCGGCTCGCGGTTGCTGGCCACCGGCGCCGGCAGCGGCTCGCCGTCGATCAGCCGCACCAGCACCGCGGTGGCCTCGGCGATGCCGCCGGCGTAGTCGTCGTTGCGGAAGCGCGGCACCAGGTATTCCTGGATCACCCGGTTGGCGATGGCGTCGGGAATCGCGCCTTCCAGGCCATAGCCGGGCTCGATGCGCACGCGGCGGTCGTCCCTGGCCACCACCAGCAGCACGCCGTCGTCCACGCCCTTGCGGCCGATGCCCCACTGCTCGAACACGCGCGTGGTGTACTGGGCGATATCCTCCGGCCGGGTGCTGGGCACGATCAGGATCTGCAGCTGGCTGCCCTTGCGCTGCTGCAGGGCCAGCGCCTGCTGCACCAGCGCCTGGCGCTGGGCCGCATCGAGGGTGCCGGTGGTGTCCACCACCGGCGAGTCCAGCGGCGGGATCGGCGCCAGCTGCTGCGCCACGGCCGTGCCCAGCGCGGCCGGGCCGAGCAGGAATGCCAGCAGCAACAGGCGCAGCAGGCGGCTCATCGGCTTACTGCGCCGGCGCGGGTGCCGGCGGCGGCGTCTGCGGCTGCGGTGCCGGGCGGTTGCCGAAATCCACCGTCGGCGGCTGCGCGATCTGCGCCTCGTTCTCCACGCTGAAGTTCGGCTTGGCCGCGTAGCCGAACAGCTTGGCGGTGATCACCTGCGGGAACGAGCGGATATAGGTGTTGTAGTCCTGCACCAGCTGGATGTAGCGCCCGCGCGCGACGGTGATGCGGTTCTCGGTGCCTTCCAGCTGTGCCTGCAGGTCGCGGAAGTTCTGGTCGGACTTCAGCGTCGGGTAGTTCTCGCTGACCACCAGCAGCCGCGACAGCGCGCTGCCCAGTTCGCCCTGCGCCTGCTGGAACTGCTGCAGCGAGGCGGCATCGTCGGCGTTGACCTGGATCTGCCCCACCTTGGCACGCGCATTGGTCACCTCGGTCAGCACCTGGCGCTCCTGCTGGGCGTAGCCCTGCACGGTATTGACCAGGTTGGGGATCAGGTCGGCGCGGCGCTTGTACTGGTTGAGCACCTCGGACCAGCCGGCCTTGGCCGCCTCGTCCTTCTGCTGGATGGCGTTGTAACCGCAGCCGGAAATCGAGCCCGCCACGATGGCGAGCAACACGAGGCGGAGGAACTGGCGCATGGGCGGGTCCTGGGGTGGCTGGAATCCCAAGCATGCCACCACCGCCGTGCAACGTGTGCATACGACAGGGGCCGGCGCGTGCCGGCCCCGTCAGCAGCGCGCCACCGGCATCGGGCCGGCGGCGGGCAGGGGCTCACCAGTTGTCCGAGCCCGGGATGTGGTGCTGCTTGGCGTTGCGGCGCATCAGCAGGTTCAGCCACTCCACCATCACCGAGAAGCCCATCGCGGCATAGATGTAGGGCTTGGGCACGTGCACTTCCAGGCCATCGAGCACCAGCACCGCGCCGACCAGCAGGATGAAGGCCAGCGCCAGCAGCTTGACGGTCGGGTTGGCGTCGATGAAGCGGCCCAGCGGGTTGGCCGCCAGCAGCATCACCGCCACCGACAGCAGCACCGCGCAGACCATCACCGGGACGTGGTCGGCGATGCCGACGGCGGTGATCACCGAATCCAGCGAGAACACGATGTCGATGATCGCGATCTGCGCGATCACCGTGCCGAACGCGGCCGATGCCTTGGTCGTCGTGGGGTCCTGGTCCTCGCCGCCGCTGACCAGTTCGCGCACTTCCTTGATGCCCTTGTAGAGCAGGAACAGGCCGCCGACGATCAGCACCAGGTCGCGGATCGAGATGCCCATGCCGGCCACGGTGAACAGGTTGCTCTCCATGTGCGCCAGGTAGGCCAGCGAGACCAGCAGCATGATGCGGGTGATGCAGGCCACGGCGATGCCGACCCGGCGTGCCAGCGGGCGCCGGTGCTCGGGCAGGCGGCCCACGGCGATGGAGATGAACACCAGGTTGTCGATGCCGAGCACGATTTCCAGTGCGCTGAGCATGAACAGGGTGACCCATACGTTCGGGTCGGCAAGAAACTCAAAAGACATGCAGGCAATCCTTCAACGAAGACAAAGCGCGCCATCGCGCGGCGGGTGGTTCAGAAAATCCGGGGCACCAGGATCAGCCCCCAGCAAAGCAGGACATTCATCATCATCATGAATACCGCTGCCGAGCCCATGTCCTTGGCCCGCCCTGCCAGCACGTGGAACTCCGGGCCGTAACGCTCGATCACCGCCTCGATGGCCGAATTGGCCAGTTCCATGGCGAGCACCATCAGCATCGAGCCGACCAGCAGCACGCGCTCGACCGGGGTCTGCCCCAGCCACAGCGCCAGCGGGGCCAGCAATACGAACAGGTAGACCTCCAGCCGGAACGAGGATTCGTGCTTCCAGGCCGCCGTCAGTCCCTGCCAGGACCAGACCGCGGCCTTGAGCACGCGCATCGGGCCGCGCGGCAGGTTGCCGATCTCGTCAGCCATGCGCGCGACCCTCGGTCGAGCCGGCACGGGCGGCCGGAACAGGGCGGGAGCGGGAAATATCCATGCAGGTGGCCGTGGCGATGAACAGCGCGGGATTCTGCCACAGGCGCCCTGCCGGCGCCCTGTCGCCTGCTCGCACACCCTCGCCCACGGACGGCCGCAGCGCCACCGGGCATGCGTGCTGCGGGCACGCGGGCCGCCCCGGCAGACGCAGCCGGCGGCGCCGGGATCAGGGCGAAGCGACGTCGTCCACGCCCCGGTCGGGCTGCCCGGCATCGCGCGCGAAACGCACCGTCACCGTGGTGCCGTGCCCGGGTTCGCTTTCCAGCTCGATGCGCCAGCCGAAGCGCTCGCACAGGCGATGCACGATCGGCATGCCCAGGCCGTGGCCCTGGCGCCGCTCCGGCTCGACCCGGAAGAACGGCTCGAAGATCCGCGCCAGCGCCTCGGGCGACATGCCGATGCCGGTGTCGCGCACCACCACCCGGTCGGCCTCCACGTACGCATCGACGCGGCCGCTGTCGGTGTAGTTGCAGGCGTTGCGCAGCAGGTTGCCGACCACCACGTGCAGGACCTGCGGCGGCACCCGCAGCGGGCTGGCGGCGGCGACATGGACTTCCAGCTCCACCGGCCGCCCGGCCAGGCTGCCGCGGGCGTTGGCCGCCTCGTAGCGGACCACGTCGGCCACCTCGACCCACTCGGCCTGCGGCTCGATGTTGGCCTCGCGCGCCAGGATCAGCAGCGCGTCGATCAGCGCCTCCATGTCGCGGCCGGCGCGCTGGATGCGCTGCAGGCTGCGCTGCAGCCCCGGGCTCAGCTCCTGCGCGCCCAGCGCCATGTCGCTGGCCATGCGGATCACGGTCAGCGGGGTGCGCAGCTCGTGGCTGGCATCGCGGGTGAAATTGCGTTCGCGGGCGACGTGGTCGCCGATGCGCCCGGCCATGGTGTGCAGGGCGCCGGCCAGTTGCCGTACCTCGCCCTGCACGTCGGCCGGCAACCGCTCCGGCGCCAGTTCGCTCGCATCCGGGTACAGCGGGTCCCATTGCGACACCCGCCGCGCCAGCCAGGTCACCGGCGACACCACCCGGTGCGAGACGTGGTAGGTCAACCACGACGCGCCATAGACCGCCAGCAGTACCAGCAGCACCGGCACCACCCCGAACCAGAACGCCAGGTGCTGGGCCTGCGAGCGCAGGAACACCAGGTACAGCCGCCCGGCGGGCTTTTCGTCCACCAGCACCAGTTCGTCGGCATCGCCGACCTCGTGGAAGCCCGGCGCCAGCCCGCGCAGCGCGGGCGGCAGGCTCAGCGGCGACTGCCCCGCCTCGAGCAGGTAGCCGCGGACATTGCTGGTATTGGGCGGCGGCTGCACCGGCGAGGCCTGGTACAGCTCCCAGTAGTGCGCGGCCTCCTGCTTGAGCAGCGCGTTGACCAGCCCGAACTTGACCACCAGCAGCACCAGGTAGCCGCCCAGCAGCACCGCAAGGCCGGCCAGCAGCGCCTGCAGCATGAATGCGGTCCTGATCTTGCGCGGCAACCCGTGCAGCATTGCGGTCCCGTGGATGGTCCAGAGCGGTTAGGAGAAGTGCACCCCGGGGCGGGCCGCGGCACGGCCCTCCCGGTCGCGACGGAGTACGCTCCCCCGCATGGCTCAGCCCATCGGCTGGGCGATATCGGCAATGCGGTAACCCGCGCTCTGCACGGTGTGCAGCAGCGGCCGGTCGAACGGCTTGTCGATGATCTTGCGCAGGTTGTACAGGTGGCTGCGCAGGGTATCGGAGTCCGGCAGGCCGTTGCCCCAGATTTCGCGCTCGATTTCCTGCCGGGTCACCACCCGCGGCGATTCGCGCATCAGGATGGTCAGCAGGCGCAGGCCGATCGGCGACAACTGCAGCTCGGTGCCGGCGCGGGTGGCGCGCATGCTGACCGGATCCAGCACCAGGTCGGCCACCTTGAGCACTTCGGCGCCCACCTGGCGGCGTTCGCGGCGGATCAGCGCGCGCAGGCGCGCTTCCAGCTCCTGGATGGCGAAGGGCTTGGTCAGGTAGTCATCGGCGCCGAACCCCAGCCCGGTGAGCTTGTCGTCCAGCGTGTCGCGCGCGGTCAGCATCAGCACCGGCGTGGACTTGCGCGCCTCGTTGCGCAGGCGGCGGCATACCTCGATGCCGTCCAGGCGCGGCAGCATCAGGTCCAGCACCACCACGTCGTAGCTGTTTTCCGCCGCCAGCCGGTAGCCGTCCAGGCCATCGCAGGCATAGTCCACCTCGAATCCCTTGCTTTCCAGGTATTCGCCGATCATCTCGGAAATGTTGCGGTTGTCCTCGATGACGAGCACCAGTCCGGACGATTCCTTGGTCTGTCGCATGGAGCCTCCTCGTTCTTCAGCTTTGTGAAAGATGCCGTACCCCGAGTGGATCCCATGTGAAGAAAGTCCGCGACGGCAGGGCCGGTCCGGCCGGCCGTGCTGCACCTATGCTATGCGCGCCTTCCCACGGACCCGGACATGCCCGCCCCGCCCTTCACCGCCTATCTGTACCCGGTACTGCTGCTGGTTGCCAGCAACGTATTCATGACCATCGCCTGGTACGGCCACCTGAAGTACCGTTCGGCGCCGCTGCTGACGGTGATCCTGGTCAGTTGGGGCATCGCCTTCTTCGAGTACTGCCTGCAGGTGCCGGGCAACCGGCTGGGCGCGGCGGTCTATTCCGCCCCGCAGCTCAAGGGCATGCAGGAAGTGATCACCCTGGTGGTGTTCGCGGTGTTCTCCGCGGTCTACCTGGGGCAGCCGCTGAAATGGAACCACTGGGCGGCGTTCGCGCTGATCGTGGTCGCGGCGCTGCTGATGTTCAAGGAATGAGCCCGCGCGGCGGCGCCATGCCGCCGCACGGACGCCGCTGCCCCGGCGCTCAGTCCGCGGCCGGCGCCTTTTCGACCCAGGCGGCGAACACCTCGCCGATCTGGCGCGCGTCGACCGCGCGGCCCGCCTGCACGGCCTCGGCCTGGGTGAACAGCGGCACGATCATCGCCATGCCATCGACCGGGGTCTTCATGCGTACCCCCGGCGCCTGCGCCAGGAACCGGTCCCAGTACCCGCGCACCCGCGCCCAGTAGCCGGCGGTGGCGCTCCAGTAGTCGCGCGCCGGGCTGAAATCCACGTCGGTGCTGCGCACGTAGTCGTTGAAGCCGAACTCGCGCGCGATCTCATGCTGCCCGCCATCGGGGTCGCGGCGCACCTTGGTGTTGAACTGTTCGTGGGTCCAGCCATCGGGGGTCAGGGTGTGGCGGTTGACCATGGCCAGCGCGTTGTAGTCGCTGCGCCGGGTGTACTCGCGGCGCGGCAGCGGGCGCCAGCCCGGGTCGCTGGTCCAGCTGGGCACGCCGTTGTCGTAGCGCCAGCGGCCGGTGCCGCAATAGCGCGGCGCGTCGCTGACCTCGTAGACGCACTGGGTCCACGCGCCGCGGGTGAGGTCGGCGGGAAGCGGGCGCACCCGCCAGGTCTGGTCGGCGCTGAACTCGAAGCGCACCGGCGCTTCGTAGGTCCAGTCCTGGCGCCAGTGCTTGGTCACGTGGCCGCTGGCCGGATCCACCAGCAGGTGCTGCAGCACGATGCGGGTGGGAGTGTCCTCGACCACGACCACCAGTTCGTTGCCGCCGCTACGCATCGCCGGCGCGCGCGCATAGCCGGGCTGCAGCAGCACGGTTTCGTCGAAGGCGAAATCCACCGTGTATTCGCCCTGCATGCGCACGATGGTGTCGTGGTCGCGGACGGGGTCGGCGGGCGCGGCGGAGGCGCCGGCACTGGCGGCGCACACCAGCAGCAGGCTGGCGCAATGCGGTTTCATCATGGGTTCCTCGGGGGCGGTGGGAAGGCCGTCCATGGCCGGGTGACGCTCCATCGGGGGAGGCGGCCGGTGCCGCTCACCAGGCCAGCGACAGGCTGGCCGAGAGCGTGCGGCCGGGGTTGCTGTAGCGGTCGACCACGCTGCTGGAGGCGGCCAGGGTCCCGGCCAGGCCGGACCATTCGATGTAGCGGCGGTCGGCCAGGTTGAACACGCCGGCGTGGGCGGTGGCGCCCGGTGCGAAGCGCCAGTGCGCCATCAGGTCGAGCACGCCGTAGCCGGCCGGGCGGAACGCGTCGGCGCTGGCGACCCGGCCCTTGCGGCGGGCGAAGCTGCCGGCCAGCTGCATGCCCCAGTCGTCGCGGTCGTAGGCCAGCCCGAGGCTGCCGCGCAGCGGGTCCACCGTGTCCAGCGGCACGCCCTCGCTGAGGTTGCGCCCGCGCGACCAGGCCGCCGCGCCGCGCAGCGACCAGCCGGCCAGCCGTGCATCCAGCGCGCCGAGCTCCAGCCCCGCCTTCAGTTCGGCGCCATGGATGCGGGCGTCGGCGATGTTCTGCGACTGGAACACCATCAGCCCCTGTGCGTTGGTACCGACGTAGCGCTGCGATTCGATGAAGTCGCGGTAGTCGTTGCGGTAGCCGCCGAGGCTGGCCCACAGTGCCGGCCCCACGTAGCGCACGCCCAGTTCCAGGCCATTGCTGGTTTCCGGTTTCAGGTCCGGGTTGGGAATGGCGGTGTAGCCGAACATGACGTTGGTGAAACCCAGGTTGACGTCGTTGTAAGGCGGCGAGCGGAAGCCGCGCGCGTAGCCGGCGAACAGCGACCAGCGCGGATCCAGGCGCCAGACCATGCCCAGCTTCGGCGACACGCTGGTCTTGCGCAGCGAGGCCAGCGCCACGCCGGGGTTGTCGTCGCTGAAGATCGCGTCGGCCTGCGGTTCGAGCCGGTAGTGGTCCACGCGCACGCCGGGCACCAGCGACAGGCGGCCGTCGGCCAGCCGCACCTCGTCCTGCAGGTACAGGCCCAGCTCGGTGGTGCGGCTGACCGGGAAGTCGCGCACCGGGAACGCGTCGGGCAGGATCGTGCTGCTGGTGCCGCCATTGGCCAGCACCTGGTAGCCGTCGCGCTTCTGCCGGATCCGGGTCCAGGTGCCATCGAAGCCCCAGGTCAGCGCGTGCTCCGCCGCGCCGGTGGCCAGGCGCTTGTCGAACTGCGCCTGCGCGCCATGCACCCGCTGGTCGAAATCGAACACGCGGTGGCGGCGGCTGCGGTTGGCGCGGGCCTCGTCGGTGACCTGGGTGGTTTCGCTGTCCTGGCGGTACAGCTGCCAGCGCAGGCTGTCGGCGAAGGCCGCGTCCAGGGCGTCCATTTCATGGGCGAACGACACCCGCGCGCGGGTCTGCTTGTCGTGCGCCTTCATGCCGGTGGTGGTGGCATGGTCGATGGCCGACAGGACGTCGGTGTCGGTGATGTCCTCGTTGCCCTCCACGGTCAGCCGCAGGCGCTGGTCCGGGTCCGGCGCATAGACCAGCTTGGACAGTACGCTGCGCCCGTCGCGCTCCTGCGGGTTCGCCGCGGTGCGGGTGTTGTCGGCGCTGCGCACCCGGCCCTTGTTGCCGGTTTCCTGGCCCTGGCGGTGGTTGACGTTGACCATGCCGCTCCAGCGCGTGCCGCCGAAGGCAGTGGTCACCCCGCCCAGCAGACCCTGCCAGTCGCCGTCGTAGCCCAGCTTCAGGCCGACGTGGCTGTGCTTGCCGTCGCCCAGGTAATCGGCCGGGTCCTTGGTGACGAAGGCGACCACGCCGCCCAGCGCGTCGGAGCCATACAGCGAACTGGCCGGACCACGCACGATTTCCACCCGCTTGAGCGTTTCCAGGTCGGTGAAGTCGCGGTTGGCACTGGCGAAGCTGCCAATGGCGAAACTGCGCGGCATGGCGATGCCATCGGTCTGGATCAGCACGCGGTTGCCGTCCAGCCCGCGGATGCGGAAGCCGCCCAGGCCGAAGCGGGCCACGCTGCGGGTCACCGAGATGCCCGGTTCGTAGCGGACCAGGTCGTCGATGTCATGGACCAGCTGCCGGTCGAGCTGTTCGCGTTCGATCACGTCGACCGTGGCGGCGACGTCGCCGACCGCGCGCCCGGTGCGGGTGGCGGTGACCTGGACGCGGTCCATCTGGTGGGCATCGGCCGGCGCGGCGGGGTCGGCATGGGCGGGAAACAGCGTCGCCCACAGGGCGACGCTCAAGGCGGTGGGACGGATCATGGGTACCTGGAATCGAAAGGTTGGCCCGCGGCACAGCGGCCGGCCGCCGCAGCGGCCCGGCCGCGGCCGAGGGGGAGAGAAGATGCGATTCAGGCGGGCATGACGCGCGGACGCGCCGGCTGGCGGCGATTGCGGCCGGGAATTACTTGGTGAGGATCAGCTTGTCGTTGCTGGTATGGCGCAGGCGGTAAACGCGGTCGCCATGGCGGATCAGGATCTCGCGCTGGCCATTCAGCAGCGCGCCGCTGTCGATGGCGTCGTCGACGGGCAGCGGGCGCGGGGCGGGACGCTGCGGCAGGTGCAGGGTACGGGGACGGAGCAGGACAGGTTGGGCGAACATCGCGGCGGTTCCGTGGCGGGGACGGAATTGATGATAATGATTCTCATCCGCGAAGCAAGAGGGTCGCGCACGCTTTTGCCACGCGCGCCCATCCCACCGCGCGTCCAGGCCGGCGGCAACGCCCCCGGCCCGTCGCCGCCATCAGTCGAACGCGGCTTCCAGCCTGCCCCACGCGTCCTCGCCGAGGCGCTCGAACACCTCCAGCGCGCGCAGGTTCTCCTCCAGCTGCGCGACCCGGCTGGCGCCCAGAATCACGCTGGAGACATACCGGTTGCGCAGGCACCAGGCGATGGCCAGCTGCGCCGGCGATTCGCCCAGCTCCGCGGCCAGCGCGGTGAAGCGCCGCACCTTTTCCAGCCGCGCATCGGCCGGTTCGCCCAGCACCGCCGACTGCAGCCAGCCCAGCGACGGCTGCGCCAGCCGCGAGCCGGCCACGATGCCGTCGTTGTACTTGCCGGTCAGCAGGCCCGAGGCCAGCGGCGACCAGATGGTCGTGCCCAGCCCGGCGTCGGCGTACAGCGGCGCGTATTCCTGCTCCACCCGGGTGCGGTGCAGCAGGTTGTACTGCGGCTGCTCCATGCTCGGCGCGTGCAGGCCGTTGCCGCGGGCGAACGCCACCGCCTCGGCGATCTGCGCGGCCGACCACTCCGACGTCCCCCAGTACAGCACCTTGCCCTGGCGGATCAGCACGTCCATCGCCTGCACGGTCTCGGCGATCGGCGCCTCCGGGTCCGGGCGGTGGCAGTAATACAGGTCCAGGTAGTCCACCCGCAGGCGCTTGAGCGCGGCATGGCAGGCATCGTGCACGTGCTTGCGCGAGAGCCCGCGCTGCAGCGGGTTGGGTGCCTCGACCGCGCCGAAGAACACCTTGCTGGACACGCAGTAGCCGTCGCGCGGCAGGCGCAGGTCGGCGATCACGTCGCCCATCACCTGCTCGGCCCGGCCCTGCGCGTAGACCTCGGCGTTGTCGAAGAAGTTGACCCCGTTGTCCCAGGCTGCGGCGATCAGGTTGCGGGCCTCGCCGCGGGCGATCTGGCTGCCGAAGGTGACCCAGGCCCCGAAGGACAGGGCGGAAAGCTGCAGGCCGGACGACCCGAGGCGGCGGTATTGCATGGCTGGCTCCTGGAACACGGCGCGCGCCGGTGGCGCGGACAGCCGCCAGTGTAACCGCCGCCACCGGACCGATAGCGTCCGGGACCTTGCCGATGGCGGCCTGATCGCCGCCGTTGCCCCCGCCCGGCATCGGGATTGTTGCCCGCCACTGGCCGCTGCTCTAGGCTTGCCGCTTTTGCGGGCTCGCCCGGGGAATACTCATGGTCGAAGGTTTGGGCAGGATCGGCTTCGGCCTGTTCGGTCTGGCGGTGCTGATCGGCATCACCTGGCTGTTTTCCAACAACAAGAAGGCAGTGGACTGGAAGCTGGTCGCCACCGGCATCAGCCTGCAGATCGCCTTCGCCGCGCTGGTGCTGCTGGTGCCGGGCGGGCGCGACGTGTTCGACTGGCTGGGCCAGGGCTTCGTCAAGATCCTCAGCTTCGTCAACGAAGGCTCCGGCTTCATCTTCGGCAGCCTGATGGACGTGTCCAAGTACGGCTTCATCTTCGCCTTCCAGGTGCTGCCGACCATCATCTTCTTCTCGGCGCTGATGGGCGTGCTCTACCACGTCGGGGTGATGCAGGCGGTGGTCAAGGTCATGGCCTGGGCGATCACCAAGGTGATGCGGGTGTCCGGCGCGGAAACCACCAGCGTCTGCGCCAGCGTGTTCATCGGCCAGACCGAGGCGCCGCTGACCGTGCGCCCCTACATCCCGAAGATGACCCAGTCCGAGCTGATCACCATGATGATCGGCGGCATGGCGCACATCGCCGGCGGCGTGCTGGCCGCCTACGTGGGCATGCTCGGCGGCGGCGACCCGGTGGCGCAGGCCTTCTACGCCAAGCACCTGCTGGCGGCGTCGATCATGGCCGCACCGGCCACGCTGGTGATCGCCAAGCTGCTGGTGCCCGAGACCGGCACCCCGCTGACCCGCGGCACGGTGAAGATGGAAGTGGAGAAGACCTCGTCCAACATCATCGACGCCGCTGCCGCCGGCGCCGGCGACGGCCTCAAGCTGGCACTGAACATCGGCGCCATGCTGCTGGCCTTCATCGCCCTGATCGCGCTGCTCAACGCGCCGCTGACCTGGCTGGGCGAGGTCACCGGCCTGGCCCAGGCCATCGGCAAGCCGACCAACCTGGCGACCATCTTCGGCTACGTGCTGGCGCCGATCGCCTGGGTGATCGGCACGCCGTGGGCCGACGCCACCACCGTGGGCTCGCTGATCGGCCAGAAGGTGGTGATCAACGAGTTCGTCGCCTACCTGCAGCTGTCGGAGATCATCAAGGGCAATGTCGCCGGCGTCAGCCTGAGCGACGAAGGCCGCCTGATCGCCACCTACGCGCTGTGCGGCTTCGCCAACTTCAGCTCGATCGCCATCCAGATCGGCGGCATCGGCGGGCTGGCCCCGGACCGTCGCCACGACCTGGCCAAGTTCGGCCTGCGCGCGGTGCTCGGCGGCACCATCGCCACGCTGATGACGGCGACCATCGCCGGCGTGCTCAGCCACTTCGGCTGAGCCCGCGCGCTCCCCCTTCGGCTCCCCCCAAGCCACCTGAAGAGAAATTGATTCCATGAAGTCTGTTGTTGTTGCCGGTTCCTTCAATGTCGACCACGTCTGGCGCTGCGATGCCCTGCCCGCGCCGGGGGCGACCATTGCCGGGCGCTACAGCACCGGTCCTGGCGGCAAGGGCTTCAACCAGGCGGTGGCCGCGCGGCGCGCCGGCGCCGGCATCACCTTCGTCTGTGCGCTGGGCGACGACGCCGGCGGCGCGCTGGCGCGGCAGCTGGCCGCGGCCGACGGCATCGTGCTGGCCGCCGAGGCCAGCAGCGAGCCCACCGGCACCGCCGGCATCTACGTGGACAGCCGCGGCCGCAACTCCATCGTCATCGGCCCGGGCGCCAATGCCTCGCTGAGCACCGGGTTCATGGCCGCCAACGCGGCGCTGATCGGCGCCGCCGGGGTGCTGCTGGCGCAGCTGGAGTCGCCGGTGGAGTCGATCGAGGCAGCCCTGGGCATCGCCCGCGAGGCCGGCGTGCTGACCGTGCTCAACGCCGCCCCGGCCAACGCGCCGTCGACCATCGGCCTGCTCAAGCTGGCCGACGTGCTGACCCCGAACGAAACCGAGTTCGCCGCCCTGCTCGGCCGCCATGTCGGCGAGCGGGTGGAGGCCGACGACGTGGCGGCGCTGGACGGCGCCAGCCTGCACGCGCTGTGCCGCAAGCTGTCCGGCAACACCGTGGTGGTCACCCTCGGCGCGGTCGGCGTGTTCGTCTCGCACGACGAGGAGCGCCTGCGCGGCGACAGCCAGCCCTACTACCGCGTAGCCGCCGAGGCGGCGCAGGTGGTCGATACCACCGGTGCCGGCGACGCCTTCAACGGCGCCCTGGCGGCCTCGCTGGCGCAGGCGCCGGACGCGGCCTTCATCAAGCACGTGCGCTTCGCCAACCAGTACGCGGCCCGCTCCACCGAGAGCGAAGGTGCCGCCGCGGCGATGCCGCGGATGACCCCGGCCGACGCCGCCTGAGCCCCCGGGCCGCCGCTCCACTGACCGCGGCCGCTCACGGCGGCGCGGCGATGGCGCGGCGCCGCCACCGGCAAACCGGATGATGGCTGAAGCCACGCCCGCGCACCGGGCCGGCGCCGGCATCGGCGCCGCGCCGGGCACTACAATGCGCCGCATGCAGATCGGCCCCTACACCATCGCGCCCAATGTGGTGCTCGCGCCCATGGCCGGCGTCACCGACAAACCGTTCCGGCAGCTGTGCAAACGGCTCGGCGCGGGCCTGGCCGCCTCGGAGATGACCATCTCCGACCCGCGCTTCTGGAACACCCGCAAGTCCATCCACCGCATGGACCATGCCGGCGAGCCGGCGCCGATCAGCGTGCAGATCGCCGGCACCGAACCGCGGCAGCTGGCCGAGGCCGCGCGCTACAACGTCGACCACGGCGCACAGATCATCGACATCAACATGGGCTGCCCGGCCAAGAAGGTGTGCAATGCGTGGGCCGGCTCGGCGCTGATGCGCGACGAGGCGCTGGTGGCGCGCATCCTGGAGGCGGTGGTGGGCGCGGTGGACGTACCGGTCACGCTGAAGATCCGCACCGGCTGGTGCGCGCAGGTGCGCAATGCCCCGGCCATCGCCCGCATCGCCCAGGACAGCGGCATCGCCGCGCTGGCGGTGCATGGCCGCACCCGCGACCAGCACTACACCGGCACCGCCGAATACGACACCATCGCCGCGATCAAGGCCATGCTGGACATCCCGGTGCTGGCCAACGGCGACGTCGATTCACCACGCAAGGCCGCGCAGGTACTGGCCCACACCGGTGCCGACGCGGTCATGGTCGGGCGCGCAGCGCAGGGCCGGCCGTGGATCTTCCGCGAGATCGCCCACTACCTGGCCACCGGCCAGGAGTTGCCGCCGCCGTCGCTGCAGGAAGTGCGCGACATCCTGCTCGGCCACCTCGCCGACCTGCATGCCTTCTACGGCGAACCGCAGGGCGTGCGCATCGCCCGCAAGCACCTGGGCTGGTACGCGAAGGACCGCCCCGAACACACCGATGAGCAGCGCGCGGCCTTCCGCGCCGTGGTCAACGCCGCCGAAAGCGCCGACGCGCAGCTGCGGCTGACCCGCGACTACTTCGACGGGCTGATCGCCGCGCAGCCGCTGGCTGCCGCCTGAGAGCCGCCACGTCCTGCACCTGGTGGCGGCACTGTCCAGCGCCGGCCCGGGGCATTGAAAATGCCCGCCCGCGAAGCGGACGGGCCGGGGTCGGCGCGGGGGGAGGAGCGCGCCGGAACGCTCAGGCGAAGACCTTGAAGCGGGCCTCGTCTTCCATGTAGCTCTTCTCGCCGATGGCCGCCTCGTTGGAGCCGAACGGCATCTGCGCGCGCAGCTGCCAGTTGCCGGCGATGCCCCACTCGCGGCGCACCGCCTCGTCCACCAGCGGGTTGTAGTGCTGCAGGCTGGCGCCGACGCCGGCTTCGGCCAGCGCCGTCCACACCGCGAACTGGGCGATGCCGTTGGCGTGCTCGGCCCAGACCGGGAAGTTGTCGGCGTACAGCGGGAACTGGTCCTGCAGGCCGCGGGTCACGTCCACGTCGTTGAAGAACAGCACCGTGCCGGCGCCGGCGGCAAAGCTGTCCAGCTTGCCCTCGGTGGCGGCAAAGGCGGCGGCCGGTACGATCGGGCGCAGCGCGTCCTTGACCAGCTCCCAGAACTTCACGCTCTGCGCCCCGTGCAGGATCAGCGCGCGGGTGGGCTGCGAATTGAAGGCCGACGGCGCCTCGCGCATGGCCTGCTTGATCAGGTCCGTGGCCTGGTCCTGGCCGATGGGCAGGTTGCGGCCGAGCGCGTATTGGGAACGACGCTGCTTGTACAGGGCAATGGCTTGGCTGTTCATGGTGACTCCGGAAGGAAGGAAAGCCGGCAAGGCGGCCATTCGTGGAATGGGCGCCAGTGTAATTGGCTACAAATTCAGAACAAATATTAAAAAAATCACTATTTGTTCCAAATTCAGCACACCGAACCTTCCGCCGGAATCTCCCGCCTAGCCGCCCGTCACCTCCGCCGCCGGCATCACGCCCTCATCGTTCCATATCCGGCGCCAGACCTGCGCCAGCCGCTGCTCCAGCACCGCGCGACCACCGGCGTCGCGGTACACCGGGCGCAGCTGCCGCGGCGCAATCGGCGCCCAGCGGCCCCCCTGCTCGCGGGCCACGGCGAAACTGAAGTTGTAGTCCGGCTCAAGGCCCATGCGCAGGTCGCTGAGCACCAGTTCGCCGTCGCGCACCTGCGCGCGCATGAAACCGCGGTTGAACCATTGCAGCCGCGCCACCGCCGGGATCGCCGCGGCCTGGCGCAGCGCCTGCACGTTGGAGGGATGGCCGGTGAAGCGCATCGGCCCGCGGTCGGCCCACAGCGAGCGGTCGCCGACCACGTAACCCTGCGGGGTCATCGCCACCACCCGCCACAGCAGCGTGTTGAACGGCATCGGCACCGAGAACCGCGGTGCGTCGGCCAGCCCCATCGCCGCCAGCGCGCGGCCGGCATCGCGCTCGACCCGGTGCTTGGCCAGCAGCGACCAACCCAGGTAGCCGCAACTGAGCACCAGCCCGGCGACCAGCGCGCGCTGCGCCAGCGGGCGCGCCCGCGCGAACCACGCCACCGCGCAGGCCAGGCCCAGCCACAGCGTGTACAGCGGATCGATGATGAACACGCTCGACCACATCGTCGGATGCGGCATCAGCGGCCACCACAACTGCGTGCCGTATACGGTGAACGCGTCCAGCAGCGGATGGGTGACCAGCGCCAGCACCATCGCCCACCACCAGCGCAGCGGCGCCTGCGCCACCCGGCCGTGGCCGAAGCGCCGGTACAGCCACCAGATCAGCGTGCCCAGCAGCGGCAGCACGAACAGCGAATGGCTGAAACTGCGGTGCACCGTCATCAGGCTCACCGGGTCGCGGGTGAAGGCGATGATCAGCAGCCCGTCGAGATCGGGCAGCGTGCCCAGGGCGGCACCGGCGAGCAGCGCCGCGCGGCGGTGGCCGGCGGGCGCGATGGCGGCGGCGACGGCGCCGCCGAGGACGATCTGGCTGAGGGAATCCATGCCCGCATTATGCCGTCGCCCGCGGCATTCGCCCGGGTCATGCCGGTGGCCGCGCCGGCACGCGCAGCCGCCATGCCGCCAGCGCGCCGTACAGCAGCGCCAGCAGCAGCAGGTTGAGCAGCTCGCCGCCGACCTCGGGCACGCGCGCGCCCATCTGCTGGGTGCGCACGATGGCGTTGATGCCCGCGGTGGTCGGCAGCAGCGTGGCCAGCGCCACCAGTGCCGCTGGCGAGGCCAGCGCCGGCCATGACAGGTTGGACAGGAAGAACAGCGGGATCGAGACCCCGGTGACGTACTGGAAGGCGCGCTCGCGGGTGGTGAAGAAGCTGCCGACGAACAGGCCGAACGCCACCGACGCCAGGGCGAACAGCAGCACCGCCAGCAGCAGGCCCGGCACGTTGCCGCCACGCGGGTAGTCCTGCACCCAGGCGTTGAAACCGGCGTAGTAGAGCAGCCCGGCAACCGCCACCAGGGTGAAGGCCGCGGCGATGCCCAGCAGCACCGGCGGCGCCACCTGCAGGCGCCGCCCCGACTGCGCGCGACGGGTGCCCAGCAGTACGCCGATGCCCAGCAGCAGGGTCTGGTGCACGATCAGCTCGGCCACGCCCGGCACCACGCTGCTGCCGTAGCCCTCGCGGGTGTTGTACAGCGGCCGCTGCACCAGTTCGAGCGGTGCCGCCAGCGGCGGCCCCATGAAGCCGGCCTGGCGCACCGCCTGGTCGCGGCCGAAGGCGCCGATGCCCTCGGCCAGGCCGCTCAGGATGGCGCTGGCGCGGCTCAGGTAGGCGCCATTGCCCAGCAACACCAGCTGGCCGCTGCCGCCGCGCAGGATGTCGCGCTCCAGCCGCGCCGGGATCAGCACGATGCCGTCGACCTGCCCGGCTTCCAGCTGCGCGCGCGCCTGCGCCAGGTCCCGGGGCTGGGTCGCCACCCGCACCGCGCGCAGCGCGTCCACATGCCGGACCAGCGCGCGGCTGGTGGCGCTGCGGTCGGCGTCGACCACCGCCAGCGGCAGGTCGCTGGCGACCTGGTGACGGTAGGCCGCCGGGTAGAAGAACGAATACAACAGCACCGCGCCGATCATCACCGTGCACGCGGCCGAGTCGGCGAACACCGCCCGCAGGGTGGCGCCGAAGCTGGCGGCGACCCGGCTCATGCCGGCAGCGGCCGCGGTGCGCCGCGCGCGGCGCGCGCCAGCAGCAGCGACCCGGTGCCGCCGGCCACCACCGCCATCAGCAGCAGCACCCCCAGCGGGCGCAGCGACACCGTCCACGCCGCCCCCATGAACAACTGCTGCATCTGCACCTGCACATAGGCGGTGAGCGGCAGCAGCGCGTTCCACACGCGGGTGAACAGCGGCGCTTCGATCACCGGGAAGGTGGCGCCGGAGAACGCCAGCGCGGTGCCGATGCTCAGCCCCACCAGCGACAGCCCGGTGCACATGTCGCGGGCAAGGGCGATGAACAACAGCGCGAAGCAGCAGCAGGCCAGGTAGAACAGCGGCTGTGCCAGCAACAGCAGCCACAGGCTGCCGGCCACGCCATCGCCGCGCACGTATGCCACGTACAGCACACCGAGCGCGCCATACAGCGAGAACAGCGCCACGTACGCCGTCAGCTTGCCGGCGATGGCGGCCCACGGCCGCCGCCCCAGCCAGGGGGCCAGCAGGCCATCGCGGCGCTCGCGGCCGAAGGCGCCGCCGGCAGCCAGTGCCGCCAGCAGCGACAGCACCGCGGGGAAGATCAGCGGCAATAGGAACAGTTCATAGCTGCGCGCCGGGTTGTACAGCACCGTGGCCTGCACCGTCACCGGCGCCACACGCAGGCGCGCCGGCCCGGCCTGCAGGCCGATCCGCTCCTTCAGCATGCGCGCGTTGTACGCGCCCACCGCCTCGGCGATGTCGCGCGCGGCCGATTGCCCGGTGGCCATGTAGGTGGCGTTGTAGAACGCGTAGACCGGTGCCGCTTCGCCGCGCAGCGCGCGCCGGCTCATGTCGCGCGGCACCAGCACGATGGCGAACACCTCCAGTGCGCGCAGCTGCGCCTGCGCCTGCTGCAGCGATGCCGGCTGCCGCACCAGCGCCACCCCGGGGCTGGCATCGATGGCGCGCGCCAGCGCGCGGCTGTCGGCGCTGCCGTCCAGGTCCACCAGCGCCACCGGCACCTGGCGCAGCACCGAGCCGGAGAACAGCGCCATCATCAGCGCCATCGCCAGCAACGGCATCAGCGTGACCAGCGCCAGTTCCCAGCGATCCCCGCGCCAATGGTGCAGCTCGCGCCGCAGCGACGCAACGAACGCGGCCCCGGCGCCCGCCGTCAGCCCTGCGGCCATGCGAACAGCACGCTCATGCCCGGGCGGAACCCTTCGATCGGCTGCCGCGGACGCACCCGCACCTCGAAGCTGCGTACGTCGTAGCCGGACGACTGCCGGGTGCTGCGCCAGGTGGCGTAGTCGCCGGCCGGACTGATGAAATAGACCTCGAACGCGGCCTTGCGCCCGCCCAGCGCCGGGATCGTGCCGTGCAGCGTGGCGCCGGTCGCGAGCCCGTGCAGCTGGTCCTCGCGCAGGGTCAGCGCCACCCACATGTGGTCGATGTCGACCAGGGTGAACACCGGGTAGCCGGCCGGCACCAGTTCGCCGATGTCGGCCATGCGCTTGCTCACCTCGCCGGCCAGCGGCGCGTGGCCGCGGGTTTCCTGGCGCGCGGCATCGACCTCGGCCCTGGCGCCCTCGGCCTGCCGTACCTGCGCCAGCGCGGCGGCCTTGTCCTGGCGCCGCGCGCCGGCCAGCGCCTGGTCGTACTGCGCCCGCGCCGCACGCGCCAGCTCCTCCGAACTGCGCGCCTGGGCCTGGGCTTCGTCGCGCTTCTGCCGGGTGACCACGCCCTCGTTGAACAGCGTGTCCAGCCGCCGGAAGGTGGCCGTGGCCAGCTCGGCGCCGGCCCTGGCACGCTTCCAGTTGGCCTCGGCGGCGCGGATGTCCTCGCTGCGCGCGCCCTCCTCGGCCTTGTCCGCCATCGCCTGTGCGGCCGCGACCACCGCGGCGGCCTGGCGCTCCCTGGCCGCGACTTCCGGGCTGTCCAGCTCGAACAGCACCTGCCCGGCCGCGACCCGGTCGCCCTCGCGCGCGTGCAGCGCGTGCAGCCGCGCGGTGACCTTGGCCGCGACGTTGACGCTGTCTGCGTCGGCCATGCCCTGCACCTGGTCGGGCGGCGTGCGCAGGCCCAGCCACAGGCCCAGCGCCACCAACGCCAGCAACAGCACGCCAGCGATGGCAAAAACGCGGCGCTGCCGCGGTCCCGTGGCCTGTCCCGGTGTATCGCTCATTCCAGCACCTTGTCCGCCCGCCGGCGGTAGTCGTCGAACCGTTGCATCTGCCCGCTCACTTCCAGCAGCTGCGCCAGGGCCACGTCGAACTGGTAGGCCGCCTGCGCCCGTTCCACCCGCGCCGCACCCAGCCCCAGGCGCGCGTCGATCACGTCCAGCGAGGTCGCCTGCCCTTCGCGGAAGGACAGTTCCTGCAGGCGCAGGTTCTCCTCGGCCTGGGCGATGCTGCTGTCCAGCAGCCGGAACTGGGTGCGGGCGGTGTCCAGCTCGTTCCAGGCCTTGCCCACGCCCAGCCGCACCTGGTTCTCCACCTCGCCAAGGCCGGCACGCGCCTGTTCCAGCTGCGCCCGCGCCGCGCTGACCTGCAGCGGCCGCGCCGTCGGCGACAGGAAAGTGTAGCGCAGGCCGATGCCGAACGCCCAGTCGGCGTCGGTGAGCAGCGCGTCGCGGCGGTGCAGGTCGTACTGCCCGAACAGGTAGACCTGCGGCTTGAGCCTGGCCTGCTGCACGCGCACGCCCTGCTCGGCCTGCAGGCCCAGCGCGCGCAGGCGTTCGATCTGCGGGTGGCGCTGCAGCGCGCTGCGCTCGAAATCCTCGCGCGCGCCCAGCGGCGCGTCGATCACGAACAGCGGCGAGGTGGTGCCGACGTTGCCGCCGCTGCGCAACAGCGTGGCCAGCGCCTGCTGCAGGGTGGCCAGGTCGTTGAGCGCCTTCTGGTAATCGCGCTCGGCCTTGTCGCGGGCGACGCTGGCCTGCAGGCGCTGGGCACGGCTGGCGAAGCCTTCGCGCTCGAGCTTGAGGGCGTCGTCCAGGTGCCGCTGCAGGCCATCGCGGACCTCGCGCCGCACCTGCGCCGCGCGCTCGGCCAGCTGCTGGCCGAAATAGGCCTGCACCAGCTGCAGCGCCAGCGACTGCCGCTGCGCCTCGCGCTCGGCCTGCGCCTGGGCGGTGGCCGCCTGCGCCGCCTGCTGCGCCGCCGGGATCAGCCCGCCGCTGTACAGCGGCACGCTGGCGGTGACGATCGGGCGGGTGCGCCAGTCGCGCTCGGCGAAGCGCAGCGGCGATTCGATGCCGAACGCCTCGGCCACCGGCGCCAGCGAACCCAGCGGCAGCTCCAGCGATTTCTGGAACTGCATGCGGCGTATGTCGCCGGTGATTTCCGGCAGCCGCAGGTAGCGGGTGGCGTCCTGCAGGTCCTGCTTGCCGCGCACTCCCGCGTCGGCCGCGGCCAGCGCGTCGGAGACCTGCTCCAGGCGCTCGCGCGCCTGCTCGAAACTCAATGCCGGCGGGTCATCGACGCTGGCGGCAGCGGTGCCGGTGGCTGCCAGCAGAACCCAGACCGCGAACAACACCGGCAGCACCGCCCGTGCCCCGGTCGTCGACTGCGTGTGTACCACCGCGGATGCTCCTTTCCCCAGCCCCCGGCCAGCATAGCGCCGCCATCGTGAGGAAGAAGCATGCACACCGCCTCAGGCGGCCCGCGCCAGCGACGCGCGTGGCGGCAGCCACGCCAGGCTGCGCCCGGCATGGTCGAGCAGGCGCAGGCTGCCATCGTGATCCTCGGCCAGGGCGGTGAGGCTTTCGACCCAGTCGCCGTCGTTGGCGTACACCAGGCCATCGCGTTCGACCAGCGCGGCGCGATGGATGTGGCCGCAGACGATGCCGTCCAGGCCGCGGCGGCGGGCGTCGTCCAGCCCGGCCTGCACGAACCGCTGGATGTAGCGCTCGGCCGCGCCGCTGCGCCGCTTGAGGAACTCGGCCAGCGACCAGTAGCGCAGGCCGAGGCGGCGGCGCAGCGCGTTGAGCAGGCGGTTGCCGGTGAGGATGCGCTCGTACAGCCAGTCGCCCGCCGCGTACTGGAGATCGGTGCCCAGGCGGCGCCAGCGGTGCCGGAGTGCGGCGGCGGACGCAGCACCGGCGCCATCCGCTGCATGGGCCGGCGCAGTGGGGCGCGCGGCACGCGTCGGCACCGGCCGATGCCAGCGCGTCACCGCATCGTAGTCGTCGCCATGCACCACCAGCAGGCGGCGGCCATCGGCGGTGACGTGGATGGCGCGCCGCCGCACCTGCATCGCCGGCAGCATCAGTCCGCAGGTACGACGCAGCGGGGCGTCGTGGTTGCCGGGGATGTAGATGATCGCGGTACCGGCACGGCGCAATGCGTGCAGCGCCTCGATCACCGCGTTGTGCGCCGCGGTCCAGCTGGCGCGCCGCTGCGCCAGCCACCACAGGTCGACGATGTCACCGACCAGGTACAGGCGTTCGCAGCGCAGCGTGGACAGGAAGCGTGCCAGTTCGGCGGCATGGCAATGGCGCGCGCCCAGGTGGGTGTCGGAGATGAACACCGCGCGCCGGCGCGGCAGCAGCGCCGCCGGCGCGCTCATGCCACGGCCCCGGCGTCGCGCAGGTAGCGCCTGCGCTTGTTCGGCCGGATCGCCTGCAGGTCCACTTCGATCAGGCCGTCGATGGAATCGCTGAAATCCGGGTCCACGCCGAACGCCAGGAAGCGCGCGCCGCCCGGTTCGCACAGATCCGTGTACTGGCGGTAGAGGGTGGGCACGCTGGTGCCCAGCGCGGCCAGGTTGGCCTTGAGCAGCTCGAACGCGGCATCGGCATCCATGTCGCCGAAGCTCGGCGGCGCGGCGAAGTACTGGAACGGCCGGGTCGATTCGACCAGGCCGTGGCCGCCACCGTAGTAGCGCTGGTAGTAGGCGACCAGCTGTTCGCGCGCCTCGCGCGGCAAGGCCGCGCTGATCGACACCGCGCCGAACAGGTAGCGCACGCCCGGCTGGCAGCGCAGGTAGGCGCCGATGCCCTGCCACAGGTAGTCCAGGCTGCGGCTGCCCCAGTAGTCGGGCACGACGAAGCTGCGGCCCAGCTCCATGCCCTCGGCGATGCGGCTGATGGCATCGTCCGCGTAGCGGAACAGCGCCGCGGTGTAGAGCCCGGCCAATCCGCTGCGCGCCAGCGCCTGGGCGCCGCGCATGACGCGATAGGCGCCGGCGATGCGCTGCTGCGTCGCGTCCCAGACCACGATGTGCTGGTACAGCAGGTCGAAGTCGTCCAGGTCGCGGCTGCGCCCGGTGCCCTCGCCGACCCGGCGGAAAGTCAGCTCGCGCAACCGGCCCAGTTCCAGCAGCAGGGGCGAGCCGGCGGCGCAGCGCGCCAGCCGGATCTGCTTGCCGTCGCCGGTCTGGCCGAGCAGTTCGGCGGCTTCGATGTCCGCTGCCACCCGCTCGGCGGCGATCGCCGCGGCCAGCGGTTCGGGCCCGCCGCCGGCGCCGCCCGCCTGCCCGTGGCCACCGCCAAGCGCATACAGCGCATGCCGTACCGCCTGCAGCTGCAGCGCCGGGTCCAGCGCGGGGTCCAGCTGCATGGCCTGCCCTACCCACAGGCGCAGCGGCCGCCCGCGGCGGGCGAACATCTCGCGCGCGAGCAATGCGGTGCCGGCCGGCTTGAACAGTGCCGAGGCCCCATAGAACAGCGCCGAGTTGCGCGCCTGCACCCGCACCGGCAGCACCGGCGCGCGGGTGGCGTTGGCGAAGCGCACGAAGCCGCGGTTCCAGCGGCCGTCACGGATGCCGCGCAGCGACAGCCGCGACACTTCCCCGGCCGGGAACACGATCACGCACTGTTCGGCGGCCAGCGCCTGTTCCACCGCGCGCAGGCTGTCGCGGCGGGCGCGGCCGCCCAGGATCCGCACCGGCAGCAGCAGCTCGCGCAGCGGCTCCAGCTCGGCCAGCAGGTCGTTGGCGATGATGCGCACGTCGCGCCGCACCTGGCCCACCGCGTCCAGCAGCGCCAGCGCGTCGAGCGCGCCGGAGGGATGGTTGGCGACCACCAGCAGCCGCCCGCTGGCGGGGATCCGCGCCAGCGCGCCGGGCTCCAGCTGGTAGCGGCTGCCCAGGAAGTCCAGCGCGGCCTCGACGAAGGCGAAGCCGCGGCGCTCGCCGTTGTGGCGCAGGAACGCCTGCACCCGGTCCAGCCGCGACCAGCGCCCCACGCCGCGCAGCAGCGGCCGCGCCAGGTGCCCGCGCGGGCCATGGAACCACTCGGGATAGCGCTGCTGCAGGCGTTGCTCGATCTGGTGCATGGCGGTTGTCCGACGGCCCGGTTGGCCGGCAGCCTGCGCCCGCCACGCGGCAGCGCGGTTGCGGTTTTGCTGCAGTTCGGTGACGCCCGCCCGGGAGCGGCGGGGTGGGTGAACCGGTTTATTAACCGGATGGCAACAACCGGCCCTGCACTATTCCAGCCGTGCCCCGGCCGTGTATCATGCGCGGCTATCTTTTCATCCGCATACAGGGATACAAGCTCATGTCCAGCTATCTCTTCACCTCCGAGTCGGTCTCCGAAGGCCATCCGGACAAGATCGCCGACCAGATTTCCGATGCGGTGCTGGACGCGATCCTGACCCAGGACAAGCGCGCCCGCGTCGCCTGCGAAACCCTGGTCAAGACCGGTGCGGCGATCGTCGCCGGCGAGGTCACCACCTCGGCCTGGGTCGACATCGAAGAGCTGACCCGCAACGTCATCAACGCGATCGGCTACGACAACTCCAACGTCGGCTTCGACGGCCACACCTGCGCCATCATCAACATGCTCGGCAAGCAGTCGCCGGACATCGCCGCCGGCGTCGACGGCACCGACAGGAAGGCCAAGAAGCCGGAAGAACAGGGCGCGGGCGACCAGGGCCTGATGTTCGGCTATGCCTGCAACGAAGCCCCGGAATTCATGCCGGCGCCGATCTACTACTCGCACCGCCTGGTCGAGCAGCAGGCCAAGGTCCGCAAGAAGAAGAATTCGCCGCTGCCGTGGCTGCGCCCGGACGCCAAGAGCCAGGTCACCCTGCGCTACGGCCAGGATGGCAAGATCGAGGGCCTGGACGCGGTGGTGCTGTCGACCCAGCATGACCCGGGCGTGAAGCAGAAGGACCTGATCGAGGCCGTGCGCGAGCACATCCTCAAGCCGGTCCTGCCCAAGGCGTGGCTGGACGCGCTGCCGAAGAACAAGGTGCACATCAACCCGACCGGCATCTTCGTGATCGGTGGCCCGGTGGGCGACTGCGGCCTGACCGGCCGCAAGATCATCGTCGACACCTACGGCGGCATGGCCCGCCACGGTGGCGGCGCGTTCTCCGGCAAGGACCCGTCCAAGGTCGACCGCTCGGCCGCCTACGCCGCCCGTTACGTGGCCAAGAACGTGGTCGCCGCCGGCCTGGCCGACAAGTGCGAAGTGCAGGTCTCCTATGCCATCGGCGTGGCCGAGCCGACCTCGATCTCGGTCACCACCTTCGGCACCGGCAAGATCGCCGACGCGCAGATCGAGAAGCTGATCCGCGCGCACTTCGACCTGCGCCCGTACGGCATCATCAAGATGCTCGACCTGATCCACCCGATGTACCAGCAGACCGCCGCCTACGGCCACTTCGGCCGCAAGCCGAAGGAGTTCTCGTACGTCGACGGCGACGGCAAGACCCAGAACGCCACCGCGTTCTCGTGGGAGAAGACCGACCGCGCCGAGGCGCTGCGCAAGGCCGCCAAGCTCAAGTAAGCCCGGCCCGGCAGGTACCGACCGGAAAGGCCGCCCGCACGGGCGGCCTTTTCATTTGCGGGTGGGCCAGCGGCGCGTGCATCCAGCCACCATGCCGGGTTAGCCTGCGGCTCCGCCCATCGCGCCGCCGCCCATGTCCGCACCCACGCCCCACCAGTTGTCGATGACCGTGCTGATGACCCCGGAGATGGCCAATTTCTCGGGCAAGGTGCACGGCGGCGCGGTGCTGCGCCTGCTCGACCAGGTCGCCTATGCCTGCGCCAGCCGCTATGCCGGCAACTACGTGGTCACCCTGTCGGTGGACCAGGTGATGTTCCGCCAGCCGATCGCGGTGGGCGAGCTGGTCACCTTCCTGGCGTCGGTGAACTACACCGGCACCTCGTCGATGGAGGTGGGCATCAAGGTGGTGGCCGAGGACATCCGCAAGGGCAGCGTGCGCCATGCCAACAGCTGCTTCTTCACCATGGTCGCGGTGGACGACGACGGCAGGCCCACGCCGGTGCCGCCGCTGCAGCCGGCGAGCGGCGACGAGACGCGCCGCTACGCCGCCGCGCAGATCCGCCGCCAGCTGCGGCAGGACATGGAGCAGCGCCACCGGGAGCTGCTCGGCAGCAGCCCCGCCGCCGCCACGCAGCCGCGGTCCCCGTAGCGCCGCGCCGGCGCGCTGCCGGTCGCCGCAACCGGAACGGGGACGCGGGCGGGCACCGCAAGCGCGGCGCCGGCCAATCCCGTCATGGCCACCGCGCCCTCAGCGGCCGCCGGCCGCGGCGATCACGTCCCTTGCCTTGTCGCGGACCGAACGCATCCCGGCATCCAGTTGCGCGGGGTCCATCTTCACCACCGGGTCCAGGTAGCGGGTGCGCAGCACGCTGGCCTCGTCCGTGCGCTGCAGGCGCTGCAGCAACGCGTACAGGCGCGCGGCGCTTTCGATCGTGTTCGGCGCCTGGGCGCCCAGCTTCTGCGTACGCAGCTGCAGGGCCGTCGCATAGGCCGCGCGCGCCGGTTCCAGCCGGCCCAGGGCGAGCAGGATGTCGCCGTTCAGGTTCCAGGTCCCGGCGATGATCGGGTGGTCCGGCGCGAGCGTGCGCCGCTGGCCCTCGAGGCAGCGCTGCGCATGCGGCAATGCCTGCGCATGGCGCCCCTGCCGGTGCAGCAGGCTCGCCAGGCTGCCCTGCGCCAGCAGGGTATTGGGATGATCCGGACCGCGGTGCTGCAGGTGCGAATCCAGCACGGCCTGCTGTACCCGCAGCGCCTGCGCCATGAACCCTGCACTGGCGGCCGGGCCGTCGGCCAGCGCGGCGCGCTTGCTCAGCACGCCGACCAGCCCGGTCATCGGCGAGATGGTCTGGGCACTGTCTTCGCCCTGCTGCTGGCGCCGGTACTCGACGACGCGCTCGATATCGGCCTGCACCTGGGCCAGCGCCGCATCGTCCCGCGCAAGTGCGAAGCCGTTGGTCGCCACCAGGTAGCGCGCCGACACGGTGTCCGGATGGCCTTCGCCGTAGCGCCGCGCCAGCACGTCGGCCACGCTGCGGGCCAGCACCTGCGACTGTTCGAACTGCTTCTGCTCGCGCAGCAGCTTGGCCTGGACCAGCGCCACGTACAGCGTGTCGCGATGCGTGGGCCCCAGGGCCCGCTGGTACAGCGACAACAACGCCTCGGCCTCCGGCCCGGCCTCCTCGCGACGGCCGGCCTGGATCAGCGCGTCGATGCGGTAACGGCGCAGCCGCAGCATGCGCTCGTCGCTTTCCGGCAGCGCGCTGCCGACACCCGTGCGGATCGCGTCGTAGGCGGCGATGGCGTCGTCGAAGCGGCCCTGGATGATCATCACGATGGCCCGCCCGAGTTCGGCCTCCAGCCGCTGCGGATCGCTCATCGGCCGTGCCGCGGTGGCGGCGTGCACCTGCGTATACAGGCGCAGCGCCTCGTCGGGGCGCCCGAGGGTGACCAGCACCCCCGCCAGCGCCAGTTCCGTAGACAGCCGCTCCGGGCTGTCCGCTGCCAGCGACTTCCGCTGCTCCAGCACCCGCCGCAACTGCGCCTCGGCGCTGACGTTGCTGCCGATCGCATGCAGCACGCCGGCCAGCGACTGCCTCAGCTCCGCCGCCAGCGCGGCGTCGTCGTCCACCTCGTTGCCGATCCGGTCCAGCGCATGCGCCACCACGTAGGTCTCCAGCGCATCGCGGGCGAGGTCGGTGGCACCGCGCGCGGCCGCGGCATCCACCAGCTGCAGCACCTGCGGCGAGGCCAGTTGCCGCCCGGATGCCGCGTCGGCCTTGAGCAGCATGTCCTTCTGCGCTTCGGCCAACGAGCGTCCCATTGCCTGGATGTCCACGCTTTCCAGCGTGCTCCGCTGGAAATCGACGATCCGCTGCAGCTCGTGGCCACGGCGTTCGGCCAGCGCCTGCTGCGCCCGCGCCTCGCGCAGGGCCAGCACCGAGGCCAGCAGCCCGCCCAGTACCGACAGCAGCACCAGCGCGGCGGCGGCCAGCGGCCAGGCATTGCGCCGCAGCAGCCGCCGCGCGCGATAACCGCGCTCGCCGGCGCGCGCGCTGACCGGGCGATGGGCCAGGTAACGGCGCAGGTCCTCGGCCAGTGCCGCGACCGAGGCGTAGCGATGCTCCGGCTCCTTGCGCAGCGCCTTGAGCACGATGGCATCGATGTCGGCCGGCACCGCACGGGCGCGCGGCCGCGGCGTGCCGGCGTCGCGCAGCCGCCGGCTGGGCGGCGGCACGTCGGTGTTGGCGATGGCGTTGTACAGGCCGGCCGGATTGTCGATCTCGGCGAACGGCAACTGCCCGCAGACCAGCTGGTACAGCACCGCGCCCAGCGAGTAGACGTCGGTGGCCGTGGTCAGCGGCTGGCAGGCGAGCTGCTCGGGGCTGGCATAGGCCAGGGTGAGCGCATGCTGGCCGGTACGGGTATCGCCGGCCGCCGCACTGTCCTCGTCGATCAGGCGGGCGATGCCGAAATCCAGCAACCGCGGCTGGCCGCGGGCGTCGACCAGGATGTTGGCCGGCTTGAGGTCGCGGTGGATCACCAGGCAGCGGTGCGCCTCGGCCACTGCTTCGCAGATCCTGACGAACAGCGCGATGCGCTCGTCCAGCGGCAGGCGCGCGGCATGCACGTCAACGCGCTCGCCTTCGACGTACTCCATCGCCAGGAACGGACGGCCGTCGGCGAGGATGCCGCCGTCGAGCAGGCGCGCGATGCCGGGGTGGTCCAGCCGTGCCAGCAGCTCGCGCTCGCGGGCGAAGCGTTCGCGCAGTTCCGGCGACGCCTCGGCGACCGGGTTGAGCAGCTTCAGCGCGACCTTCTGCACGAAGCCGCCGTGGCTGCGTTCGGCCAGGTACACCACGCCCATGCCGCCGGCGCCCAGGCGCTGCAGCAGGCGGTACTCGCGGCTGGCGTCGGCCGATGCCTCCTGGCCGCTGAGGTCCTGCCCCGGGTCGGGCGGCGGCAGCCCGGGCGAGCGGCACGACACCACCAGCGTCTGGTCGGCCTCCATGCCGGCGAGCAGCGCCCGCACTTCATCGGCGATCGTCGCGTCACCGGCCGCCTCGCGGGCGATCAGTTCCTCGCGGGCGCTGCCCTGCAGGTCCAGCGCCTGCAGCACGATCTGCTTGATCCGGTGGTAACGCGCCGCGTCGCCAGCGTTCTCCTCCCCTTCGCGCATCGTCCCCATTCCCCGTTCCCCTCCCCGTGCGGCAGGCCACCGTCAGCCGGTATTCTGCACGCCCTGCGACACTCCGTTCACGCAGGCCACCAGCGCGCGCAGCAGCGCCTCGTCCTCGCGGCCACTGTGCCGCCAGCGCTGCAGCAGGTCCACCTGCAGGGTACTGATCGGGTCGATGTAGGGGTTGCGCAGGCGGATGGACAGCGCCAGCCGCGGATCGTGCGCGAGCAGTTCCTGCTGCCCGCTGAGCCGCTTGACCCAGTGCGCGGTCAGCGCCAGCTCCTCGCGGATCACCGGGAAGAAGCGCGCGTGCAGCGGCCCGGCCAGGCGCGAGAACTGCTCGGCGATGTGGATGTCGCCCTTGCTCAGCACCATCGCCATGTCGTCCAGGAAGGTGGCGAAGAACGGCCAGTCGTGCGCCATCTCGCGCAGCCGCTCCTCGTGGCCCGCATCGGCGGCGGCCTGCAGGCCGCTGCCCACACCGAACCAGCCGGGAATCACCGCGCGCGCCTGGCTCCAGGCGAACACCCACGGGATCGCGCGCAGGTTGGACAGGGCCGCGTCCTGGCCGAGCCTGCGCGAGGGCCGCGAGCCCAGGGTCATGCGCTCGATCACGTCGATCGGAGTGGCGTTGCGGAAGTAATCCATGAACTGCGCGTCGCCGACGAAGCCGCGGTAGCGGCGTGCGCTCTCGGCCGCGACGATGTCCATCACCGGCGTCCACAGCCGCTCGCGCGGCTCGGGCGCGCGCGGGCGCAGGCTGGCCCGCAGCACCGCGCCGGCGGCCTGCTCCAGCGAGCGCAGCGCCAGCGCGCGGATGCCGTACTTGCGGTGGATCACCTCGCCCTGCTCGGTGACCCGCAGGCGGCCGTCGATGCTGCCCGGCGGCGAGGCGTCGACCGCATGCGTGGTCTTGGTGCCGCCACGGCTGATCGAACCGCCGCGGCCGTGGAAGAAGGTCAGGCGCACGCCGTGGGCGGCGGCCACGGCCAGCAGTTCCACCTGCGCCTGCTGCAACCCCCAGCGCGAGGCGGCGATGCCACCGTCCTTGCCGCTGTCCGAGTAGCCGAGCATCACCATCTGCACATCGCCGCGCGCGGCCAGGTGCGCGCGGTACACCGGGTCGTCCAGCAGATCGCCCAGGGTCGCGGTGCCGTGGCGCAGGTCGTCCACCGTCTCGAACAGCGGCGCGATGTCCAGCGGCACCGCGTTGCCGGCGTCGACCAGGCCGCCACGGCGCGCCAGCGCCAGCACCGCGAGCACGTCGCCACGGTCGTGGGCCATCGAGATGATGTAGCTGCCCAGCGCGTCGGCGCCGTGCCGGGCGCGCGCATCGGCCAGCGCCGCGAACACCTTGTCCAGCCGCTGCCCGGCTTCGTCGTCGCCGCGCGGCAAGGTGGTCTCGCCGGCGGCATAGGGCGCCAGCTGGCGGGCGCGCGCCGCGCCGTCCAGTGCCTCGAACGCCGCCTGCCCGCCCAGCACCTCGGCCAGCGCGCGCGCATGCACGCTCGATTCCTGGCGCACGTCCAGCCGCGCCAGGTGGAAGCCGAAGGTGCGCACGCGCCACAGCAGGCGCCGCACCGAGAACCAGCCGGCGTGGCGGCCACGGTTCGCGTCCAGGCTGTCGAGGATCAACTGGATGTCGTCGGCCAGCTCATCCGGCGAGCGGTATGCGCCCTCGGCATCGTCGAGCGTGGCCTGCAGCCGCGCACGCATGCGGTCGTTGAGCAGGCGGTAGGGCATGTCGGCGTGGCGCGGGCGCGACTGCACCTGCGGCAGCAGCGCGCGATATGCATCCACGCGCGCGCGCACCGCCTCGCTCACCCCGACCAGTTCGGTGGACTGGCTGAGCAGGCTGGCAAGCTTGAGCAGGTCCTTCTGGTAGAGCTCCAGCACCGCGGCGCGCTGCGCGTTCAAGGTGGCGGCGATGGTGCCCGCATCGACATTGGGGTTGCCGTCCATGTCGCCGCCCACCCAGGTGCCGAAGCGCACCAGCCGCGGCAGCGGCAGGGTGCGGCCCCAGGTGTCGCGCAGCGCCTGCTCCAGCGATTCGTAGAACACCGGCATCACCCGGTACAGCACCCGGGTGAGGTAGAAGCCGACGTGTTCGCGCTCGTCCTCCACGCCGGGCCGCACCGGCGATGAATCGGCGGTCTGCCACGATGCGGTGAGCGCCATGCGCAGGCGCGCGGCATCGGCGGCCTGCTCGCCCGGCGTGCGCTGGCCATCGAGGTTGTCCACCAGGCTCGCCACCATCAGCTGCTCTTTTTCCAGCAGCGCGCGGCGCACCGCCTCGGTGGGATGGGCGGTGAACACCGGTTCGATGTCGATGCGCGGCAACCACTGCACCAGCTCTTCCAGGGTCACGCCCTGCGCCTTGAGCTGCTGCAGCGCATCCTGCAGGCCTTCGGGCTGCGGACGCTTGGTGCCGGCGCGCTGGTAGTCGCGGCGGCGGCGGATGCGGTGCACACGCTCGGCGATGTTCACCACCTGGAAATAGGTACTGAACGCACGCACCAGGGCCTCGGCCTGGCGCGGCGTGCGCCCGGCCAGCTGCGCGCTGAGCGTGGCCAGCGGCGCCTGGCTCTCGCGGCGCGCGATCGCGGCGGTGCGCACCTCCTCCACTTCATCGAGGAACGCGGGCGAGACCTGCTCGGAAAGGAGATCGCCGACCATCGCGCCGAGGCGACGGACATCGTCGCGCAGGGGCAGGTCGGGGGTGGCGAAGACGACGCTGCTGCGGTACTCGTTCATCCAGGAACCGGAACCTCGGAAGCGGGAACGTCCCCAAGCCTAACTGAAAAATTCCGCGTTTTTTGCAGTGCATCAACCGGGAAAATGGTTGCATCTGCATGTTGTCCGGCGGCTGTCGTTGCGGACATCGCAATGGCGCCGCAGGCGCCTCACCGTGGACAGCGGATGACCGGGGTGACGGCGGGATTCCTGCAGCAGCACTCGCTCCCGGCATGAATGCTGGAGAGGGCGCCGCGAAGACACGGCGCCGCGGCAGCCGGGAACAGGCCCCACGGCCTGCGACGCAGACCGTGGGGCGGGCGCGCGGAGCGCCGGCATGCGCCGGCCCGCGGCGGGATTAGCGCTTGCCGTCCTTCGCCGGTGCCGCCAGCCAGCGGTCCAGCCAGTCCTCGCTCTCGGCGAGCATGGTCATGATCGATTCGCGTGCGCGGTAGGCGTGCGATTCGTTGGGCAGCATCACCAGCCGCGCGTTGCCGCCCAGGCCCTTGACCGCGGCGAACATGCGCTCGCTCTGCATCGGGAACGTGCCCGAATTGTTGTCGTCCACGCCATGGATGAACAGGATCGCGTCCTTGATGTCGCCGGCGTAGTTGAACGGCGACATCTTCAGGTAGGTGTCCTGCGCCTGCCAGTAGTTGCGCTCCTCGGCCTGGAAGCCGAACGGGGTCAGTGTGCGGTTGTAGGCGCCGGAGCGGGCGATGCCGGCCTTGAACAGGCGCGTGTGCGCCAGCAGGTTGGCGGTCATGAATGCGCCATACGAATGTCCGCCGACGGCGATGCGGCCACGGTCGGCCACGCCACGGCGCACCACCTCGTCCACCGCCGCCTGCGCGCTGGCCACCAGCTGCTGCACGTAGGTGTCGTTGGGCTCGGCATCACCCTCGCCGACGATCGGCATGGTCGGGTTGTTGAGCACCACGTAGCCCTTGGCCAGGAACGCCTGCGGGCCCCAGTAGCTGATCGCATTGAAACGGTGCGGGGAGCCGCTGACCTGGCTGGCGTCGCCGGCCGATTTGAACTCGGCCGGGTAGGCCCACATCAGCAGCGGGCGCGGACCGTCCTTCTTCGGGTCGTAACCGGGCGGCAGCAGCAGGTCGGCGGTGAGTTCGACGCCGTCGTTGCGCGTGTAGCGGATCTGTTCCTTGTTCACGCCACGCAGCTGCGGCAGCGGATGCGTGTTGCGGGTCAGGGCGAGCGGCGCCGTCGCATCGCCCAGCGCACGCGTGTACAGGTTGGACGGCTCGTCGTTGGACTCGCGGCTGTACAGCACGCGCGGCATGGGGCCCTCGATCACCGCCACCGGTGCCTCGTAGTACGGCGCCTGCGAATGGAACAGGCGCTCGGCGCTGCCGCTGTCCAGGTCGATCCGGTCCAGGAACGGGCGGTCGCCTTGCGGCGAGGCGCCGTCACCGACGCGGTAGAAGCCTTTGCCGTCGGCGCTGAACTGCAGGCGCGCGCGGCCGCTGTCGTCCGGCTGCAGCAGCGGCTCGCCCGGATCGCCGTAGCGGTCGTCCTCCGAGCGCGCGTACAGCAACGCCGGCGCCTGCTCCGGATGATCCGGCGCGATCTTCCACTGCTTCACCTGGCGGGTCTTCCACCAGTACTCGTCCAGCAGCGCCACGTCGCCGCGGCCCCAGGTGATGCCGGCGTAGCGCGAGCCCAGCCGCGCCAGAGTCACCGGCGGCCGCTCGAACGGCGCGGCCTGGACCAGCACCGCGTCGCGGATCGCCGCCTCGCGCGCCGGATCGCCACCGTCCTGCGCTTCGGCCCAGACCAGGGTGGCCGGCGCATCGGCGCGCCAGGAGATCGAACGCACCCCGGTCGGCACCGCGTCGTTGCCGGTCGGCAGGCCCTCGACCAGCGGCAGCCTGGCCACCGTGTGCGCGACCCGACCCTGCGCGTCCAGCACCTCGATGCGGCGCGGGAAACGGTTCACCGGCACCGCGTAGGAGAACGGCCGCTCCACGCGCTGGCTGAGCAGGTAGTTGCCGTCCGGCGAGGGCGACAGCCCCAGGTACAGACCCGGTATGCCCAGCGGCCGGCTCTCGCCGTTGATCGCCACCCGCACCGGCTGCGCCTGCAGGTAGTACTCGAACAGGCGCGCGTCATGCTCGTTCTTCAGCAGGTCCTGGTAGGTACGCACCGAGCGCACGCCAGCGCCGGCCTCGGTCTGCTGCACCGCCGGACCGGTCGGGATGCCGTCGCCCACCGGCGCGGCGCCCTGGCCGGCCGGGCGCTGCATCACCAGCAGCGCATCGCCGCCCGGCGCCCACGCATAGCCGTTGCCGACCACCGAGTTCAGCCGCTCGGCCACGCGGCGCGCGCTGCCGGCGGCCACGTCCACCAGCCACAGCTCGTTGCTGCCGCTGGCCGGATCCACCTGGTTGAACGCCAGGTACTTCTGGTCCGGCGACCAGGCCAGCGAGGCCACCGACAGCGGCTGCGGCAGGCCGCTGATCTGGCGCTCGGCGCCATCGGCGGTGGAGATCAGCCACAGTCTGCTGCCGAACGAGAAGCGGCTGTCGGAAAAGGTCCTGGGGTTGATCCGCAGACCGGCCAGCTTCAGTTCCGGCTGCGCCACCTGGGCGATCGACGGCAGCGGCGGGGTCTGCAGCATCGCGGCCAGGTCGCGGCGCGGCGACAGCCGCAGGGTCGGCGCGCGCGGGGCGTCGACCACCGCCTGCAGCGCCGCCGACGGCAGGCGGTAGCCCTGGGCATCGCTGGCGGCGGCGTTGGCGGCCGGGGCGGCCGCCAGCAACGGCGGCACGGCCAGCAGCAGGCCGGCGCACAGCACCAGCGCCGCGGACGCGCGGCGGGGGCGGCGGGAAGCGAACATCGTCATGGCAATCCTCTGGGTGCGGTCTCAACCGCACACGTTAACAATCCCCGGCTGCCGGCTCCCCTGCCTTTGGTTGGGCAGGGCCGGCGCGCGATATAATCGGCGCCCCCGTCCGAGGGGCGCTGCGACCGCCGTGTGGAGTCCCCCGCAAGGGCCGGACCGGCACGGCGGCCAGGCTCGGACGGCACCGCATGCAACAACGGCGCCCGGCGAACGCGAGCCTGCTCGCACCACACCGGAGCCTCACATGAACGCTGTTGCAAAGACCTTCTCCCAGGAAGGCGACTACAAGGTCGCCGACATCTCGCTGGCCGACTGGGGCCGCAAGGAAATCGACATCGCCGAGCACGAGATGCCCGGCCTGATGGCGATCCGCCGCAAGCACGCCGCCGCGCAGCCGCTCAAGGGCGTGCGCGTGACCGGCTCGCTGCACATGACCATCCAGACCGCGGTGCTGATCGAAACGCTCAAGGACATCGGCGGCGACGTGCGCTGGGCCTCGTGCAACATCTTCTCCACCCAGGACCAGGCGGCCGCGGCCATCGCCGCCACCGGCACGCCGGTGTTCGCGTGGAAGGGCGAGACCCTGGAGGAGTACTGGGACTGCACCCTGGAAGCGCTGACCTTCAAGGCCGCCGACGGCACCCTGCTGGGGCCGGAACTGGTGGTCGACGACGGTGGCGACGTCACCCTGCTGATCCACAAGGGCTACGAGCTGGAGAACGGCAGCGACTGGGTGAACACCCCGTCCGGCTCGCACGAGGAACAGGTCATCAAGAACCTGCTCAAGCGCGTGCACGCCGAGCGCCCGGGCTACTGGACCCGCGTGGTCAAGGACTGGAAGGGCGTCTCCGAGGAGACCACCACCGGCGTGCACCGCCTGTACCAGCTGGCCGAAGCCGGCACCCTGCTGGTCCCGGCGATCAACGTCAACGACTCGGTCACCAAGAGCAAGTTCGACAACCTGTACGGCTGCCGCGAATCGCTGGCCGACGGGCTCAAGCGCGCGATGGACGTGATGCTGGCCGGCAAGGTCGCCGTGGTCTGCGGCTACGGCGACGTCGGCAAGGGCTCGGCGCACTCGCTGCGCGCCTATGGCGCGCGCGTGATCGTCACCGAGATCGACCCGATCTGCGCCCTGCAGGCGGCGATGGAGGGCTTCGAGGTCAACACCATCGAGTCCACCCTGGGCCGCGCCGACATCTACGTCACCACCACCGGCAACAAGGACATCATCCGCATCGAGCACCTGAGCGCGATGAAGGACCAGGCCATCGTCTGCAACATCGGCCACTTCGACAACGAGATCCAGGTCGATGCGCTGAACGGCTACGCCGGCGTGAAGAAGATCAACATCAAGCCGCAGGTGGACAAGTACGTGTTCCCGAACGGCAACGCGATCTTCCTGCTGGCCGAGGGCCGCCTGGTGAACCTGGGCTGCGCCACCGGCCACCCGAGCTTCGTGATGTCCAACAGCTTCGCCAACCAGACCCTGGCGCAGATCGACCTGTGGGCCAACAAGGACAGCTACAAGGCCGACGTCTACCGCCTGCCGAAGAAGCTGGACGAGGAAGTGGCTCGCCTGCACCTGGAAAAGATCGGCGTCAAGCTGACCACCCTGACCCAGGAACAGGCCGACTACCTCGGCGTGCCGGTCGACGGCCCGTTCAAGCCGGAGCACTACCGCTACTGACCGGCGCGCCGGTCATCGCGTGAAGCACCAAGACGGGCGCCGCAGGGCGCCCGTCCTGCTTTCGCCGGACGCCCACGACCGCGGCACGTGTTCTCGCCGGCCACGCGCGCTTGCTACCCTGCGCGGCCCTGTCCCGACGCCGTCCACCGACATGACGATGAAATCGATGCTTCCCGCCATCGCGGCCCTGCTGATGGCAGCCCTGCCAGGCACCGCCAGCGCGCAACCGGCGCTGCCGGCACACGACAGCTTCGTCATCCAGTCGCAGCGCCTGCAGGAGGCGCGCACCATCAACGTCTACCTGCCGCCCGCCGACGCGGCAACGGCGCATCCGGTGCTGTACATGCCCGATGGCGGCGCCGCCGAGGACTTCCCGCACGTGGCCGCCACGGTCGATGCCGGCATCCGCGCCGGGCGGATCGCGCCGCTGCTGGTGGTCGGCATCGAGAACACCCAGCGCCGCCGCGACATGACCGGCCCGACCCGGGTCGACAGCGACCGCCGCATCGCGCCGGTGGTCGGCGGCTCGGCCGCGTTCCGCGCGTTCATTGCCGAGGAGCTGGTGCCCGAGATCGAGCGCCGTTACCGCACCACGGGCTCGCGCGGCATCATCGGCGAGTCGCTGGCCGGGCTGTTCATCGTCGAAACCCTGTTCGAGCAGCCGACCCTGTTCGATACCTGGATCGCCTTCAGCCCCAGCCTGTGGTGGAACGACGCGGCACTCACCCGCAGCGCCGGCGGGCGGCTGCAGGGCATGCCCGGCCTGAAGGGCCGGATGCTGCTGGCCTGGGGTGACGAGGACACCATCGGCCCGCACGCGCAGGCGCTGTCGGACACGGTGAAGCGTGCCGGTCCTGCGCACCTGCAGTGGCAGGCCCTGCCGCGCCCGGACCTGCGCCACGACACCATCTACACCGCGCTCGAAGCCATGGCGATCGAGCGCATGTATCCGGCCACCCCCGGCAGCGGCGACGGCAGGCGCTGACCCTACGCGGGAGGCGACCAGGCGCATGGCCGCAAGCGGGCACGGATTCGGCTTCCGGTGGAGAATCCGACGCCGACCCCGGTTTACCCTGACCCCGGTTCACGCATGTCTCTTTCGATCCACGAAGTACCGCCGACCGATGCGCCGCTGGCGCTGCTCCTGCTGGCCGATCCTTCCGAGTCCAAGGTACGCACCTACCTGCCGGGCGCACGCCGTTTCGCCGCGCGCGTGGACGGCGCCATCGCCGGCATCTGCGCGGTGGTGACGCACGCGCAGGGCCGCCACGAGCTGATCAACATCGCCGTCGATCCGGCCTGGCAGCAGCGCGGCATCGGCTCGCGGCTGCTGGTGCACGTGATCGACACGTACCGGCGCGAAGGCGCGGACCGGCTTGAAGTCGGCACCGGCGCCTTCGGCTACCCGCTCGCGTTCTACCAGCGGCATGGCTTCCGCGTGTTCCAGGTGGACCGCGACTTCTTCCTGCGCAACTACGACGAAGCGATCGTCGAGGACGGCATCCAGCATCGCGACATGCTGCGCCTGGCGCTCGACTACCGCCCGGCGCACTGAGCGCGCTCAGCGCCAGTTCGCGTTCGCTTCCCAGAATTCCACCGCGCGCCGGTAGGCATCACGGTCGATGGGCACGCCCGAGCCACCCTCCTCCACGCCGAGCGCATTGCGCATCATGGTGATCGGCGCCATCGGGATTTCCGCCGGCTCGGCGGTGTACAGGCAGCCGACCACGCCCCAGTCGGCCTCGATGGGCGCGCCCTCCTTGGCCAGCTGTTCGCGGCTGTAGAGGATGACGACCAGGTAGTCGGCCACCGGCGGCTCCACGCCTTCGAACCAGCGCACCAGCACCGGCAGTTCCTCGCGCGTGCGCGCCTCGTAGGCCGAGCGCAGCAGGTGGCGGTTGCCATCGGTGACCGGCACGGTCAGGCAGCGGGTGGAGGTCCAGTTGCGGTGCACGTGCAGCTTGCAGAACGGCGCGTAGCCGTCGAGCACGCGCAGCGGCGCATGTGCGTTGAGGTGCCGCTCGAACTGCTCGGGCGTGCAGTCGCGGATCGTGTTCGGGCGCGGCGTGCGGGGGAACAGGCGGGTACGGGCGAAGGGGGTGAGGAAGATCGACATGGTCGGGACGTTCGGAAAACCCGGTCATTGTCGGCCATCGCCGCCCGCCCGCGCACGCTGCGGCCGGGTCCGCGCCGGTGGTGGATGCGCGACGCGACCGGCACGCGCAGCGCATGCCGGCCCCGGCGCCGTCCGCAGCGTGAACCGCTGGCGCCGCACACGGGACTCCGACACGGCTCCGACCGCCGCCCGCGCACGGTGGCGTTGTCGCCTCCACACCGGACCGCCGTCATGCAGACCCGTCCCCACCTGGGCGACAGCAAGGTTCCCGAAGTCACCCTCGCTTTCTGGATCACCAAGATCCTTGCCACCACCCTGGGCGAAGTCGGCGGCGACGCGGTCACCATGTCGATGGGCCTGGGCTACCTGGCCGGCACCGCGCTGTTCGCCGTGGTGTTCGCCGCCGCCGTGGCCGCGCAGATCCGCGCCAGCAGCTTCCGCCCCTGGCTGTACTGGGCGGCGATCATCGCCAGCACCATCGTCGGGACCACCCTGGCCGACTACCTGGACCGCTCGCTCGGCATCGGCTACGGCGGCGGCAGCAGCGTGCTGCTGGCATTGCTGCTGGGCACCCTGTTCTGCTGGCAGCGCAGTACCGGCAGCGTCTCGGTGGTGGACATCAACTCGCGGCGCAGCGAGCTGTTCTACTGGCTGACCATCACCTTCTCGCAGACCCTGGGCACCGCGCTGGGCGACTGGGCGGCCGATACCCGGGGGCTGGGCTATGCCGGTGGCATGGTCCTGTTCGGTGGCCTGCTGGCACTGGTCGCGGCGCTGCACCTGACGACCCGCCTGTCCAGGACCCTGCTGTTCTGGGCCGCCTTCATCCTCACCCGGCCACTGGGCGCGGTGGTCGGCGACTTCCTCGACAAGCCGCTCGATCACGGAGGGCTGGCGCTGAGCCGCTATGCCGCCTCGCTGGTGCTGTTGATGGCGATCGTGGCCTGTATCGCGCTGTTGCCGCAGCGCGCCGCCCGGCGGGCCCACTGAACCCACGCACGGGCGCCCGGTGACAACAGAAACAATTGCACATCCATCTTGATGGAGAGATATAATCTCGGCCAGGCCCACTCACCGCCCCGCCATGACCGCGCTCAGCTTCGAGTTCTACCCGCCCAAGACCGATGACCAGCGCGCGCAGCTGGACCGCACCGCGAGCAAGCTCAAGGTGCATGCCCCCGAGTACGTGTCCTGTACCTTCGGCGCCGGTGGCTCGACCCTGAGCTACACCTCCGAGACGGTGCGCCACCTCAACCAGCACCATGGCCTGCAGGCCGCGCCGCACCTGTCCTGCGTGGGCGGTACCCGCGAGGAGATCCGCGAGCTGCTCAAGCTGTACCGCGCCATCGGCGTGCGCCGCATCGTCGCCCTGCGCGGCGACCTGCCCTCGGGCATGGGCTTCCCCGGCGACCTGCGCTACGCCTCGGAGCTGATCGCGTTCATCCGCGCCGAGCACGGCGACGCGTTCCGCATCGAGGTCGGCGCGTATCCGGAAACGCACCCGCAGGCCAGCGACGCGCTGGCCGACCTGCGCCATTTCAAGGCCAAGATCGACGCCGGCGCCGACGCCGCCATCACCCAGTACTTCTACAACGCCGACGCCTACTTCCAGTTCGTCGATGCCACCCGCAAGCTGGGCGTGGACGTGCCGATCGTCCCCGGGGTGATGCCGATCTCCAACTTCAGCCAGCTGCGGCGCTTCTCCGAGCAGTGCGGCGCGGAGATCCCGCGCTGGATCGCCAAGCGCATGCAGGCCTATGGCGATGATGTCGACTCGGTGCGCGCGTTCGGTGCCGACGTGGTGGCGGCGTTGTGCGAGCGGCTGATCGCCGGCGGTGCGCCGTCGCTGCACTTCTACACGCTCAACCTGGCCAGGCCGACCAGCGCGGTGCTGCAGCGGCTCGGCCACGGCTGATCCCCCGCCGCACGGGTACACATCCCGTCACCCGGCCGCGGGTTAGGCTTGGCCCATGCGATCACTGCCGCTCCTGCTGCTCCCTGCCGCCCTGTGGGCGGGCGCCGCGCATGCGCAGCACGTCAACCGCTGCACCGACCCGCAGGGGCGGACGGTATACGGCGACAAGCCCTGCGAGGCGATGGGCGCGCGCGCGCGCCTGCTGCCCGAGGCGCGTCCTGCCGGCGCCAGCGGCCTGTACCGCAACAGCTGCGCGCGCCGGCTCAGCGAGGTGGTGGCGCAGATCCGCGCCGCGGTGGAGGCGCGCGACCCCAACCACCTGTCCGGCATCTATGCCTGGAGCGGGCTGTCCAGCACCGAAGCCACGCGGGTCATGGACCGCCTGGACGCCATCGTGCAGCGTCCGCTGGTCGACATCGCGCCGGTGTTCCCGCGTGACCCGGAGCTGCTGCCCGAGGGCGAAGGCGACCATGCCGCCGGCGACGCTGCGGCCATGTCCACCGAGATGCCGGCGCGGCGCCCGCGCCCGGTGGCGCTGCGCCTTGAGCAGACCCTCGGGCAGGGCGCCACGCCGTCGCGCACGCTGCTGAAACTGCGCCGGCAGTACAACTGCTTCTGGATCAGCCTGTAACCGGCCGCGGCCACAACGCGCGGATCGCGGCCACGCCCTGCGCACCGTGCCGGCGCGCGGTGTCGATATCCGCGGCGGCCAACCCGCCGATCGCGTAGATCGGCAGCGACACCTGCTCGCGCAGCTGCTCGAACGCGGCCCACCCCAGCGGCGTCGCCGCCGGATGGCTGGCGGTGGCCTGCACCGGGCCGAGCACGGCGAAGTCGCAGCCCAGGCGCTGCGCGGCCTGCAGCTGCGCCAGGTCGTGGCAGGAGGCACCGACCAGGACGCTTTCCGGCAACGGTCGCTGCTGCAGCTGCTGCAGCTGCTCGCTGCCCAGGTGCACGCCCACCCCCAGCTCCCTGGCCAGCGCGATGTCGCGGTTGAGCAACAGCTCGGCCTGGTGGCCGAGGCGGTCCACCGCGTCGCGCGCCAACGCTGCGCGGTCGCCGGCCTGCGGCGTGCGCAGCTGCACCCGGCGGATGCCGGCGTCCACCGCGGCCTGCACGCCCTCCAGCCAGGCTTCGCCGCCGGCCGCGGGCTCCGGCGTGACCAGGTAACGGTCGGCCTGGCGCAGCGCGGCCACCACCGGCAGGTCCGCCGGCGGCATCGAATAACGGCCCAGCCTGTCAGGCGCCACCCAGGTGATGGCCTGTCCTTCGCGCCCGCGCGCGCTTCCCTTCCAGCGCTGCACCAGGCGCACTTCCAGGCGCAGGCGCTTGTCCGGATAGAGTTGCGGCACTTCCATCAGCCAGTCGCCGACCTCGGCCTCGATGCCAAGCTCTTCGTGCAGCTCGCGCGCCAGCGCCTGCTCGGAGGTCTCGCCCGGCTCGCGCTTGCCGCCGGGGAATTCCCACAGCCCGGCCATGTCGCTGGTGCCATTGCGGCGGTTGAGCAGGATGCGGCCACGCGCGTCGGTGATGACGGCGGCCACGACATGGATGGAGCGCAACGGAGGAGTCATGCGCCGAGCATGCCGAAAACCCGGGGGACGGCGCAATCGCCTGCATGCGTGCATTTCCGGGCTGGGCGGTCATCGGAGGCCCGGTGTGGGGCGAGCCCCGCACCGGCGTTCCAGAGGTGCACGGCCGTGTCGATTGACTGCCGGCACCCATCGGGATCGCGCCTGCAGGCGGCTCCCTGGGTCGGCGACGCTATCGCGCGAAGCGCGACCGGCGACGCCGGCCCGAAGAGCGGGCCGCATGCCGGGGCCGGCCGGGGCGCGGGGGTGAGGGTGGCCTGCCTGTGCTGCAGCGCACGGCAGGCCAGGCGGACGTCCGGTGCGCTGCACCGGCCCGGGGAAGCAGAAAAGAGCGGGGGGCATGCTTTGCGGCGCAACGTGATGCAACCGCCAGCAGCGATAGCGTGTCGCGGCCAATGGCCGGCACTACCGAATCCGTCCGGGGGAAAGCCCCCTTGGTAAGGGGGCGCGGCGACAGCCGCGGGGATCGGGAGAAAGGAACGTGGGGCCCCAAGTCCGCACGGCGGACTTGGGGGGTGTAGCCCGCAAAGCGGGCTACACCACGGTCAACTCAACTCAGTTGAGTTGGCCGTGGCAGTGCTTGTACTTCTTGCCGCTGCCGCAGGGGCACGGATCATTGCGGCCGACCTTGGGCTCGGCGAGCGCGGCCTGCACCTCGGCCGCCTCCTCGTCGGCGCCGTAGCCGCCGTTGTCCTGGTGCTGGAACTGCGACATCTGCAGGCGCGCTTCGGCCTGCTGGCGTTCCAGCGCCTCCATCGCCGCCACTTCCTCCTCGCTGCGGATGCGCACGCGCGAGAGCAGCTGGATCACTTCGCGCTTGACGTTCTCCAGCATCTCCGAGAACAGTTCGAAGGCTTCCTTCTTGTATTCCTGCTTGGGCTGCTTCTGTGCGTAGCCGCGCAGGTAGATGCCCTGACGCAGGTAATCCATGCGCGCCAGGTGCTCCTTCCAGCTCTGGTCGAGCACGGTCAGCATCACGTGCTTCTCCAGCGCGCGCATGGTCTCGGCGCCGACCGCCGCTTCCTTCTGCTCGAAGTGCCGCTCGATGTGGTCGGCAACGGCCTGGGCGATGCCCTCGGCATCCAGTTCCTCGTGCTGCTTGAACAGCCCCACCAGGTCCATCTGCACGCCCAGGTCGGACTCCAGCGTGGCCTGCAGGCCCGGCAGGTCCCACTGCTCGTCCACCGAGTTCGGCGGCACGAAGCGGGCCACCAGGTCGTAGATCACGTCGCCGCGGATGCCATCGATGTTGTCCTTGACCGACTCGGCGTCGAGCAGCTCGTCGCGCTGCGCGTAGATCACCTTGCGCTGGTCGTTGTTGACGTCGTCGAAGTCCAGCAGGTTCTTGCGGATGTCGAAGTTGTGCGCCTCGACCTTGCGCTGCGCCTTCTCGATCTGGCGGCTGACCAGGCGGTCCTCGATGACGTCGTCTTCCTTCATGCCCATCAGGCGCATCGCCTTCTGCACCCAGTCGGAGGCGAAGATGCGCATCAGGTTGTCTTCGAGCGACAGGTAGAAGCGCGAGGAACCCGGGTCGCCCTGGCGGCCGGAACGGCCGCGCAGCTGGTTGTCGATGCGGCGCGATTCGTGGCGTTCGGTGCCGACGATGTGCAGGCCGCCGGCGGCCTTGACCGCGTCGTGGCGCTCCTGCCAGGCCGCCTTGACCGCGGCCTTCTGCTCGGCGCTGGCCTCCTCGCCCAGTTCCTGCAGCTCGGTCTCCAGCGAACCGCCGAGCACGATGTCGGTACCGCGGCCGGCCATGTTGGTGGCGATGGTCACCGAGCCCGGGCGGCCGGCATTGGCGACGATGGTCGCTTCGCGGTCGTGCTGCTTGGCGTTGAGCACCTCGTGCTTCACGCCGGCCTTGCGCAGGTGCTCGGACAGCATCTCCGAGGTTTCGATCGAGGTGGTGCCGACCAGTACCGGCTGGCCGCGCTTGGCGCATTCCTCGATGTCGGCCAGCACCGCGTTGAACTTGCCCTTGCGGTTGAGGAACACCTGGTCCGGGTGGTCCTTGCGGATGGTGGGCTTGTTGGTCGGGATCACCACCACTTCCAGGCCGTAGATGCTCTGGAACTCGTAGGCTTCCGTGTCGGCCGTGCCGGTCATGCCGGACAGCTTCTTGTACATGCGGAACAGGTTCTGGAAGGTGATGCTGGCCAGCGTCTGGTTCTCGCGCTGTACCGGCACCCCTTCCTTGGCTTCCACCGCCTGGTGCAGGCCGTCGGACCAGCGGCGACCGGCCAGGGTACGGCCGGTGAACTCGTCGACGATCACCACTTCGCCGTCGCGCACGATGTAGTCCACGTCGCGCTGGTAGATCGCGTGCGCGCGCAGCGCGGCGTTGAGGTGGTGGACCACCGTCAGGTTCTGCGCGGCGTACAGGCCGCCGTCGTTGTCGGCGTCGATGATGCCGGCCTGCCGCAGCAGGTCCTCGGCGTGCTCCATGCCCGCTTCGGACAGGTGCACCTGCTTGCCCTTCTCGTCGACCCAGAAATCGCCTTCGCCTTCCTCGGTCTCCTGCTTGACCAGCTGCGGCACCACGCGGTTGACGCGGATGTACAGCTCCGGCGAATCGTCGGCCGGGCCGGAGATGATCAGCGGGGTGCGGGCCTCGTCGATCAGGATCGAGTCGACTTCGTCGACGATGGCGTAGTGCAGGCCGCGCTGGTAGCGGTCGGCGCGGGTCAGCGCCATGTTGTCGCGCAGGTAGTCGAAGCCGAACTCGTTGTTGGTGCCGTAGGTGATGTCGGCGGCATAGGCTTCGCGCTTGTCGCCATGCGGCATGCCCGGATAGACCACGCCCACGCTCAGCCCCAGCCAGTTGTAGAGCCGGCCCATCTGCGCGGCGTCGCGCCGCGCCAGGTAGTCGTTGACGGTGACCACGTGCACGCCCTTGCCTTCCAGGGCATTGAGGTACACCGGCAGGGTGGCGACCAGGGTCTTGCCTTCACCGGTGCGCATTTCGGCGATCTTGCCCAGGTGCAGCACCATGCCGCCGATCAGCTGCACGTCGTAGTGGCGCATGCCCAGCACGCGCAGCGAGGCCTCGCGGCAGACCGCGAAGGCTTCCGGCAGCACCTTGTCCAGCGCCTCGCCGGCGGCGATGCGCTCGCGGAACTCAGGGGTCTTGGCCTTCAGCTGGTCGTCGGAAAGCTTCTGGATTTCCGGCTCCAAGGCATTGATCTTGGCGACGATACGGTTGAGCTGGCGGAGCTGGCGCTCGTTGCGGCTGCCAAAAACGCGGGTAAGCAGGCTGTTGATCATTGAAGGAACCGGTTTGAATGGAATGCCGTGCGCGGACCCCACCCCAAGCGGGACCAGCCGGGCACAAACGAAACAGGGCGCAATGCGCCCTGTCGATGGCAACGCCTATTGTAGCTTGGGGCGGGCGCCTGGCGATTCAAGCGCCCGCAGGCGCCCGTCAGCCACGCTGGACGCGGCCCACCGGGGTGGTGCCGCCGTCGCCCAGGAACTTGCGCGGGTTGACCACGCGCCCGTCCTGCCAGACCTCGAAATGCACGTGCGCGCCGGTGGAGCGCCCGGTGGAACCGGCCTTGGCCACTTCCTGGCCGACCCGGACCAGGTCGCCCTCGCGCACGCTCAGGCGCGAGTTGTGCGCGTACAGGGTCTTGTAGCCATTGCCGTGGTCGACCTCGACCACGTTGCCGTAGCCGCCCTTGACCCCGGAAAAGCTGACCACGCCTTCGGCCACCGCCGTCACCGGGTCGCCGACGCGGGCGTGGAAGTCCATGCCCTTGTGGGTAGCGGCACCGCGGCCGAACGGATCGGCGCGGGTACCGAAGCCGGAGGTCACGTAGCTGTTGCGGATCGGCATGCGCGAGGGCACGGCGTTCTGTTCCAGCTGGTGGTCGAACAGCAGCGACTCGAGCACCGACAACTGCCTGCCTGAAGCAGCGAAGCGCTGCTCCAGCACCTGTAAGTCGCTGTTGACCGCGCTCAGCGGGATGTCCTGCGCCGGGCCGGCATCGCCGTCACCCAGGCCGGGCGTCTCGTTGAAATCGAACTCGCCGTCCTCGAGCTTGCCCATCTGGGTCAGGCGTTCGCCCAGGGCGTTCAGGCGGGTGGCCTGGGCCTGCAGCTCGCCCAGCCGCGCCGCCAGCGCGTTGACCTGGGTCTGCGCGTCGGCCTGCACCTTGGCGAGCTCGCGCTCCTGGCGTTCGACCTGCGCGCGCAGCGCCGCGTCGCCGGCCGCGCCGACGCCGAGGGTGAGCCCCACGCCGACCAGGCAACCCAGGCCCATCACGCTGCCCAGCAGGGCCTTTGGCCTATCCTCGAAAAACATCTGCAGGCGCGCCAACGGCGTTTTTGCCTGCTGCCCCCGTGTTTTGATTACGATCTTTTTGAATGCCATCGAAGAATTCTTATGTCTGAGCCGAAATCCAGCGTTCGTTCCCGCAGCGCGCCCAAACAGGCGCTGGAAGCGGTCATGGCGGACAAGGCCGGGAACCCGCTGCGACGAGCCCTGTGGCTCGATGCGCTGGACCGGCAGTTGCGCCCCCATCTGCCGCCTGCGCTGGCCAACCGTTGCCGGCTGGCCAATGTGGACGGCGAACACCTCGTTTTTCTCGTCGAATCGCCGGTCTGGCATGCCAAGGTCAGGCTTGCCGAAAACCAGCTGCTCGACGCGGCCCGATCCATCGGGCTGAAGGCCACCCGGGTGACCGTCAAGACTGCAACCGCGCCTGCACCCTCCCCGGTGCACAACGACCAGCGCAGCACTCACGCAGTAACGGCCGCCACGCACAAAGGCCTGCGCGACGCCCTGGCTTGTCTGGCGGATGTGAAGGGCACCCGTTCCTGAATGCGGGTGGGGTTGCTCCACCACATCCGGGCATCCCGAAGGACCCCAGCACCAAGCCGGCAGGAATCCTAGCCGCGACTTGCAGTGGAGGAGTTAGTCTTTTGTTAATTAATCGTTAAATTCAGGCTGAAATGGCGCCTGGATTCACATTTTGTCTACGCCTATCGGTAGACCGCCCATTCAGGCGTAGGCCGTCGCCCCGTAGACGATCGGGTCGGCGACAGCCGGCGAATCGAAGCTCGCCCACTCCCAGGCGCTGGCGTCGGCCAGCAGGGCGCGGACCAGCTTGTTGTTGAGCGCGTGGCCGGATTTGTAGCCCTCGTAGGCAGCCAGCACCGGGCCGCCGGCCAGGTACAGGTCGCCGACCGCATCGAGGATCTTGTGCCGCACGAACTCGTCGGCGTAGCGCAGGCCGTCGTCGTTGAGCACGCGGAACTCGTCCAGCACGATGGCGTTGTCCATCGAACCGCCCAGCCCCAGGTTGCGCTCGCGCATGTACTCCAGGTCGCGCATGAAGCCGAAGGTGCGCGCGCGGGAGATTTCCTTGATGTAGGCGGCGGTGGAGAAGTCGATCTCCACCCGCGACTGGCGGGCCGGGATCATCGGGTGGTCGAACTGGATGGTGAAGCCCAGCCGGTAGCCCTCGTGCGGTTCGAAACGGGCGATCTTGTCGCCGTCGCGCACTTCCACGGTCTTGAGGATGCGCAGGAAACGCTTGGGCGCCGGCTGCTCGACGATGCCCGCCGACTGCAGCAGGAACACGAACGGACCCGAGGAACCGTCCATGATCGGCAGTTCGGCCGAGGACAGCTCGACGATGGCGTTGTCCACGCCCAGCCCGGCCATGGCCGACATCAGGTGCTCGACGGTCTGGATCTTGGCGCCTTCGCAGGTCAGGCCGGTGCACAGGGTCACCTCGGTGACCAGGTCGGCGCGCGCCGGCACTTCCACCACCGGGTCCAGGTCGACGCGGCGGAACACGATGCCGTGGTCGACCGGCGCCGGGCGCAGGGTCATGTAGACCTTGTCGCCGCTGTGCAGGCCGACGCCGGTGGCGCGGATCGTGTTCTTGAGGGTGCGCTGCTGGATCATCGGGGTACGTTCTGGAGGGACCGCCCGGAGCGCGGCCATAACCAAACAAGAATAACACGCATCAACATCCGTCCCTGGCGTGCGGCCACCCCGCCTCCTCCGGGGAGGCGAAGCTGCCGCCGGGCCGATCCTGGCCCGGCAGCAACGGACATGGATGCTGCCACCGGGGAGGACAACCCCGGCGTCTACGACAACTCACCACCTGCCGGCCATGCCGCCCGCCGAGGGCGCCCCGTCGGGACGCCCGGCGATGGCGACCGGCCGGTCAGTCGGCCTGGCGGCGGAGGAACGCCGGGATGTCCAGGTAGTCGCTCGGCAGCTCCGCCGCGGCCGGTGCGGCCGCCGGGGCCGAGGCGGCCACGGTGTCCGAACTGGGGCGACGCAGGCCCATGCCCAGCGAGCTGCCCACCGCCTTGGCCACGGCGTCGGCCGGGCTTTCGTAGTCGCCGCCGAACTCGGCCTGGCCGGTGGTGGCATTGCGCACCAGCTTGATCGGCGCACGCTCGCCCGGGCGCTGCGCGTTCTTGGCCACGGCGCGGTTCAGGCCGGTGGCGACCACGGTCACCCGCACCTCGTCCTGCATGTCCGGGTCGAGCACTGTGCCGACCACCACGGTCGCGTCTTCCGAGGCGAAGCCGTCGATGGTGCGGCCGATCTCGTCGAACTCGCTCATGGTGAAGTCCGGGCCGGCGGTGATGTTGACCAGGATGCCGTTGGCGCCGGCCAGGTTCACGTCGTCCAGCAGCGGGTTCTGGATGGCGGCCTCGGCGGCGGCCTGGGCGCGGTCGTCGCCGCGGGCGGTGCCGGTGCCCATCATGGCCAGGCCCATCTCCGACATCACGGTGCGCACGTCGGCGAAGTCGACGTTGATCAGGCCCGGGCGCACGATCAGGTCGGCGATGCCCTGCACCGCGCCCTGCAGCACGTCGTTGGCGGCGCGGAAGGCCTGCACCATGGTGGCGTTGCGGCCGAGCACGGTGATCAGCTTCTCGTTGGGGATGGTGATCAGCGAGTCGACGTGCTGGCTCAGTTCCTCGATGCCCTTGAGCGCGACCTGCATGCGGCGGCGGCCCTCGAACGGGAACGGCTTGGTGACCACGGCCACGGTCAGGATGCCCATTTCCTTGGCCAGCTGCGCCACCACCGGCGCCGCGCCGGTGCCGGTGCCGCCGCCCATGCCGGCGGTGATGAACACCATGTCGGCGCCCTGCAGGGCGTCCATGATCCGCTCGCGGTCTTCCAGCGCGGCCTGGCGGCCGACTTCCGGGTTGGCGCCGGCGCCCAGGCCCTTGGTGACATTGGTGCCGAGCTGCAGCTGCAGCTTGGCGCCGCAGTTCTTGATCGCCTGCGAATCGGTGTTGGCGGTGATGAACTCGACGCCGTCCACGCTGGAGTTGACCATGTGCGCCACGGCGTTGCCGCCGCCGCCGCCCACGCCCACCACCTTGATCACCGCATTGGGTGCCATCTTCTCGATCAGTTCGAAATGTGCCATGTCCATGTCCTCGTTATAACCGCTTCCGTTGGCGTGGCCCCGCAGGCGTCCTGCCCTTGGTCACCGCGCCGCCATTGCGGCAGTTGTCGTTGGAATCCCTCGTGGCCTGCGCCACTACGGGGTACCGCCCTGCTTCAATCACCGGCCAGCGGCCGGCGTTACCGCCCGCTCCGCGTCAGAACTCTCCGCGGAACCAGTTCTTCAATTTGTTGAACAGCGTGCCGGCGCGCCCGGTGGGCAGCGACGGACGCCGCGGGTGTTCGATCTGGCTGCCCATCAGCAGCAGGCCGACGCCGGTGGCGTGCACCGGGTTGCCGACCACCTCGCCCAGCCCGGTGACGTGCTGCGGGATGCCCACGCGCACCGGCATCTGCAGCATTTCCTCGGCCAGCTCGACCACGCCTTCCATCTTCGAGGCGCCGCCGGTGAGCACCATGCCGGCGCGCACCATTTCCTCGAAGCCCGAGCGCCGCAGTTCGGCCTGCACCATCTCGAAGATCTCCTCGTAGCGGCCCTGCACCGCCTGCGCCAGCGAGGCGCGCGGCATGCGCCGCGGCGGGCGGTCGCCGACCGACGGCACCTGGATGCTCTCCTCGGCGGTGGCCAGCTGCGCCAGCGCGCAGGCGTAGCGCACCTTGATCTGCTCGGCCTCGGGGGTCGGCGTGCGCAGCATGTGCGCGATGTCGTTGGTGACGTGGTCGCCGGCGATCGGCAGCGAGGCGGTGTGGCAGATCGCGCCCTGCACGAACACCGCGATGTCGGTGGTGCCGGCGCCGATGTCCACCATCACCACGCCGAGCTCGCGCTCGTCGGCGGTCAGCACCGCCACCGACGACGCCAGCGAGGACAGCACCAGGTCGTCCACCTGCAGGCCGCAGCGCTGCACGCACTTGCTGATGTTGGCCGCGGCCGACTGCGCGCACACCACCAGGTGCGCGTGCACCTCCAGGCGCACGCCGGTCATGCCGACCGGGTTGCGGATGCCTTCCTGCGAATCGTCCAGCACGTACTCGCGCGGGATCGCGTGCAGGATCTTCTGGTCGGCCGGGATCGCCACCGCCTTGGCCGCCTCCAGCACCCGGTCCAGATCGCCCCAGGTCACCTCGCCCTCGCGGATCGGGGTGATGCCCTGCGAGTTGCGGCACTGCACGTGGTTGCCGGAGATCGAGGCGTAGACCGAGCGGATCTCGCAGCCGGCCATCAGCTCGGCTTCCTCGATGGCGCGCTGGATCGACTGCACCGTCGACTCGATGTCGACCACCACGCCGCGCTTGAGCCCGCGCGATTCGTGCGAGCCGATGCCGATCACCTCGATCGGGCTGCCCGGCGAGTACTCGCCCACCAGCGCCACCACCTTGGAGGTGCCGATGTCGAGGCCGACGATCAGTGATTTGTCACCCTTGCGATTCATGTCCTGTCCTGCGTCTGCTTTGCTGCCGGCGGCGGAGTTCCCCAGCTCAGCGTGAAACCGTTGGTGTAGCGGAGATCGGCACGCACGATCGGCACCTGGGTGCGCGTGAGCTGCGGCAGCACGCGCACGAAGCGGCCCAGCCGCGAACGCGCGTCGTCGCGGCCGACGATGACTTCGGTGCCGTTGTCCAGCGCCAGCGACCAGCTGCCGCGCGCGTCCATCGCCACCCGCCGCACGTCCATGCCGACCGGCGCGAACAGCGCGCGCGAATCGTTGTAGAGCTCGACCACCTCGGCGGTCTTGCTGTCGGGCCCGTCGAGCTCGGGCAACGGCGCGTTCTCCAGCCCTTGCGGGGTGGCGAACAGGCGCCCCTGCTCGGACAGCAGCCGGTCCTTGCCCCAGCGCGCGAACGGCTTGTGCTCGACCACGCTCACTTCCAGCACGTCCGGCCACTGCTTGCGCACCTGCGCGCTCTCCACCCAGGGCAACCGCTCCACCGCGTGCTGCGCGTCCTGCAGCTTGACCGCGAAGTAGCCGGCACGCGCATACGGCAGCAGCGCCCTGCGCAGGTCCTCACCGGGCACGCGCTTGAACTCGCCGTGCACGCGCAGGCGGGTCAGCGGCCAGCGCTCGGCGCCGACCCAGCCGTTGAGCACCGCGACCACCGGCAGCGCCACCAGGGCGATGGCCAGCAGCCAGGCGAGCATGCGCAGCAGCGCGCTCATGCCCGGCCTCCGTGCGCCCGGGCGGTTCCGCACGGCCGCACCGCGCCCTGGCCGCGCGCGGCCCTGGACGGGGTGCATGCCGACGGAAGCAGCCAGGCGATCATTCGTCCCGCGCCTCCTGGAAGCCGCCGCTGGCGATCTGCTGGGCGACGTGGCCGATGTCGCCGGCGCCCATCATCAGCAACAGGTCGCCGTCGCGCAGCACGTCCGGCAGCACCGACACCAGGTCGTGGGCATGGCCGACCACCACCGGTTCGCTGCGGCCACGGGCGCGGATGGCGCGGGCCAGCGACTTCGAATCGGCACCGGGGATCGGCGCCTCGCCGGCCGGGTACACCTCGCTCAGCACCAGCGCGTCGACTTCCGACAGCACCGCGGCGAACGCGTCGAACTGGTCGCGGGTACGGCTGTAGCGGTGCGGCTGGAACGCCACCACCAGGCGCTGCTCGGGCCAACCGCCGCGGGCCGCGGCGAACACCGCGGCCAGCTCGCGCGGATGGTGGCCGTAGTCGTCGATCAGCCGCACCCGGGCGCCCTTGGCGGTGGTGACCACGCCCAGGTCGTTGAAGCGGCGGCCCACGCCTTCGAACTTCTCCAGCGCCGCGGCGATGGTGTCCGGGGCCACGCCCAGCTGCCAGCCGATGGCGGCGGCGGCCAGCGCATTGAGCACGTTGTGGCGGCCGGGCAGCGCCAGCGTCACCGGCACGCTGCTGCCTTCGGGCAGGCGCAGGGTGAAGCGCATGCGCGCGCCGTCCTGCTCCACGTCCTCGGCGCGCACGTCGGCGTTGCCGCTCATGCCGTAGGTCATGACGTGGCGCGGGGTCTGTGTCGCCAGCGCGGCCACTTCCGGATCGTCGATGCACAGCACCGCCAGCCCGTAGAACGGCAGCCGCTGCAGGAACTCGGCGAACGCCGCCTGCACGCGGGCGAAGTCGTTGCCGTAGTTCTCCAGGTGGTCGGCGTCGATGTTGGTGATCACCGCCACCAGCGGGTTCAGGCGCAGGAAGCTGCCGTCGCTCTCGTCGGCTTCGGCCACCAGCCACTGCCCACCGCCGAGCTTGGCGTTGGCACCGGCGGCCAGCAGCTGCCCGCCGATCACGAAGGTCGGGTCCAGGCCGCCTTCGCTCAGTACCGCGGCGGTCAGCGAGGTGGTGGTGGTCTTGCCGTGGGTGCCGGCCACGGCGATGCCGCGGCGGAAGCGCATCAGCTCGGCCAGCATCGCCGCGCGCGGCATGATCGGGATGCGCTGGCTGCGCGCCTCCATCAGTTCCGGGTTGTCCTCGCGGATGGCGCTGGACACCACCACGCAGTCGGTGCCGAGCACGTTGGCGGCCGAGTGCCCGCGCATCACCCGCGCGCCCAGCCGCGCCAGCCGGCGGGTGGCGGCATTGTCGGCGTTGTCCGAGCCGGAGACTTCATAACCCAGGGTCAGCATCACCTCGGCGATGCCGCTCATGCCGGTGCCGCCGATGCCGACGAAATGCACCCGCGGGAACGCCCGGACCAGGTCGGTGGTGTCGTGGAGGCGGCGGATCATGCGCGGCCTCCGGCAAGGCGGGCGCGGGTGCGCGGTGCCGTGTTCATGCTGCTTCCTCGAGGATGATGTCGGCGATGCGTTCGGCCGCATCGGCCTTGGCCAGCGCACGCGCGGCCTGGGCCATCTGCATGCGTCGGGCGGGAGTGGCGGCGAGCGCGCGCAGCACGCCCTCCAGGTTGGTGGCCAGCGCGTCGTCCTGCTTCAGCAGTTCGGCGGCGCCGCGCTCGACCAGGTATTCGGCGTTGCGGGTCTGGTGGTCGTCGACCGCCGCGGCAAACGGCACCAGTACGCTGCCGACGCCCACCGCGCACAGCTCGGCCAGGGTGGAGGCGCCCGAACGGCACACCACCAGGTCGGCCCAGGCATAGGCCGCGGCCATGTCCTGGATGAAGGCATCGACGCGGCCGTCGACGCCGGCCTCGCGGTAAGACCGCCGTGCTTCGTCGAGCAGCTTCTCGCCGCACTGGTGCCAGACCTCGAGGGCGACGCTGCCGGCCAGCGCGGCCAACGCCCGGGGCACTGCGTTGTTGAGCGCGCGCGCGCCCTGGCTGCCGCCCAGCACCAGCACCCGCATCGGGCCGCTGCGGCCGGCCAGGCGCTGCTCCGGCGCCGGCAGTGCGGCGATCTCGGCGCGCACGGGATTGCCGACGACCTCTTCGCCGTTGGCGAAGCTGCCGGGGAAGCCGGTCAGCAGGCGCCGCGCGAAGCGCGACAGGATGCGGTTGGTCATGCCCGGCGCGCGGTTCTGTTCGTGCACCAGCAACGGCAAGCCGTGCAGGCGCGCGGCCATGCCGCCAGGGCCGGAGGCGAAGCCGCCGAACGCCACCACCGCGCGCGGGTTGCGCTCGCGCAGGATGAAGCCGGCGGCGCGGATCGCGCGCAGCACCCGCAGCGGCGCCGCCAGCAGCGCCAGCTTGCCCTTGCCGCGCAGGCCGGAGATCGCCAGCGTGTCGATGGCGATGCCGTGCTGCGGCACCAGCCGGGTCTCCATCGCGCCCTCGGCACCGAGCCAGGTGACCGCGACGCCGCGCTCGCGCAGCACCCGGGCCACGGCCAGCCCCGGGAAGATATGCCCGCCGGTGCCACCGGCCATGATCAGCACCGGGCGCGCGTCATGCGGCGGCCTCGGGCTGCCTTGCCGTTCGGTCACGGCCTGCGGCTGCGAGGGATGCGTCATCACGCGATCCTCCCGAAGGTCGGTTCGACACGCTGCTGCATGCGGCTGGTGCCGCGCGTGGTGCCGGCCTGCATGGCCGCGGCGATCGCGCTGGCGGTGGCCGGCTCGGCCGGCTGCGCGCCGGTCTCCGCCGGCGCATCGGCCACGTCGGCATCATCGCGCACTTCCTGGCGGCGCACCGCGCGGTTGTATTCCCACGACACGCGCAGCAGCACGCCGACCGCCACGCAGGTCATCATCACGCTGGAACCGCCGGAGGAAATCAGCGGCAGGGTCAGGCCCTTGGTCGGCAGCATGCCCAGGTTCACGCCGATCGACACGAAGGTCTGCAGGCCGATCCACAGGCCCACGCCGAAGGCGATGTAGCCGGAGAAATGGCGGCGCATCTCGATGCAGCGCATGCCCAGCCAGAACGCACGGCCGACCAGCAGCGCGTACAGCGCGACGATGGTGCACACGCCGGCGAACCCCAGTTCCTCGGCGATCACCGAGAAGATGAAGTCGGTATGCGACTCGGGCAGGTAGTTGAGCTTCTGGATGGACGCACCCAGGCCCACGCCGGTCCATTCGCCGCGACCGATCGCCATCAGCGCGTTGGACAGCTGGTAACCCGAACCCAGCTGGTCTTCCCACGGGTCCATGAACGAGGTCACGCGGCGCATGCGGTAGGGCTCGAAGATCACCAGCAGCACCAGCGCCGGCAGCATCAGCAGCAGCGGCAGCATGATCCGCTTGAGCTGCGCGCCGCCCAGCACCAGCATGCAGGTGGTGATGCCCAGCAGCAGCATCGACGAACCGAAGTCCGGCTGCAGCAGCAGCAGCACCACCAGCACCCCGACCACGCCCACCGGCTTGAGCATCGCCTGCCAGGTGGCGTTGACCTCGTCGCGGAAGCGCACCAGGTAGCTGGACAGCCAGACGATGTACAGCACCTTCACCGCCTCGACCGTCTGGAACTTGGACACGCCCAGGTTGATCCAGCGGCGGGCGCCGTTGACGGTGCTGCCGAGGCCGGGCACGAACACCACCACCAGCAGCGCGAAGCAGCCCAGCAGCAGCAGGTGGTTGTACTTCTCGACCTCGCGCAGCTCCACCCGCATCGCCACCGCCGCCAGCGCAACGCCGATGCCGATGAACACCAGGTGCCGGGTCAGGTAGTAGAACGGGCTCTGGGTGAGCGCGATGGAGCTGGAGGCAACCATCACGATGCCCAGCGACGCCAGCGCCACGGCCGCGCCCAGCAGCCACTTGTCGTAGTGGCCGCCGATCGCTTCGAGCCGGGTTGCCTGGCGCGCGGTATCGTCCATCAGCGCACCTTCAGCGTCGCCAGGCCGATCAGCACCAGCACCACCGAGATGATCCAGAAGCGCACGATCACCCGCGGCTCGGGCCAGCCCTTGAGTTCGAAGTGGTGGTGGATCGGCGCCATGCGGAACACGCGCTTGCCGGTCAGCTTGAAGCTGGCCACCTGGATCATCACCGACAGCGTCTCGATCACGAACACGCCGCCCATCACCACCAGCACCAGTTCCTGGCGCACGATCACCGCGATGGTGCCCAGCACCGCGCCCAGCGCCAGCGCGCCGACGTCGCCCATGAACACCATCGCCGGGTAGGTGTTGAACCACAGGAAGCCGAGGCCGGCGCCGGCGATCGCCGCGCAGATGATGACCAGCTCGCCTGCCCCGGGGATCTGCGGGATCTGCAGGTAGCTGGAGAACACCGCGTTGCCCGAGGCATAGGCGAACACGCCCAGCGCGCAGGCGACCAGCACGGTCGGCATGATCGCCAGCCCGTCCAGGCCGTCGGTCAGGTTGACCGCGTTGGAGAAGCCGACGATCCAGAAGTAGGCGATGGCGACGAAGCTGATCCCGGCCAGCGGCAGCGCGATCGCCTTGAACATCGGGATGTACAGGGTCAGCGCCGCCGGCACGTCGGCGGTATGGAACAGGAACAGGCCGGCGCCGAGACCGAAGATCGACTGCAGCAGGTACTTCCAGCGCGACTTCAGCCCGTTGGGGTCGCGCCGGGCGATCTTGATCCAGTCGTCGTACCAGCCGATGGCGCCGAAGCACAGCATCACCGCCATCACCAGCCACACGTAGCGGTTGCGCAGGTCGCCCCACAGCAGCACCGCCATCAGCACCGACAGCAGGATCAGGCCGCCGCCCATGGTCGGGGTACCGGCCTTGGAGAAGTGCGACTGCGGGCCGTCCTTGCGGATCGGCTGCCCGCCCTTGAGCTGCGCCAGGCGGCGGATCGCCGCCGGCCCCAGCCACAGCGACAGGCCCAGCGCGGTCAACGCGGCGAGGATGCCGCGGAACGTGAGGTAGTTGAACAACCGGAACAGGTCGTCCAGCTGCTGCAGCCAGCGGGCCAGTTCAAGCAACATGCGGTGTGTCCTCGCCGCGCTTGAGCAGCGCGGTCACGATCTTGTCCATGGCGCTGCCGCGCGAGCCCTTGACCAGGCAACGCACGCCAGCATGAAGGTCGGCTTCCAGCGCGGCGGCCAGCGCGGCGTGGCTGTCGAAATGGCGCCCGCCTTCGCCGAACGCGGCGGCGGCGGCAGCGCTCAGCGGCCCCAGCGCGTACAGCCGCTTGAGCCCGGCCTCGCGCGCGCGCGTGCCGGCCTGCGCATGCAGCGCCTGCGCGTCCGGGCCGAGTTCGCGCATGTCGCCCAGCACCAGCCAGCCTTCTTCGCCGGCCGCGGCGAGCGCGGCGATCGCTGCGGCCAGCGACCCCGGGTTGGCGTTGTAGCTGTCGTCGACCAGCACCGCGCCGCCGGGCAGCGCATGGGCGACCTGGCGGCCCGCCACCGGACGCGCCTGCTGCAGGCCTTCGGCGACCCGCGGCAGGGCGATGCCCGCGGCCAGCGCCAGCGACGCGGCGGCCAGCGCGTTGAGCACGTTGTGCCGGCCCGGCAGCTGCAGCGCCACCTCGGCCTTGCCCTGCGGCGCGTGCAGGCGGAAGCGCGAACCGGCTTCGGCCAGCACGATGGCGCTGGCGGTGACGTCGGCGCTGGCTTCCAGGCCGAAGCGGAGCACGCGGTGGGCACCGGCGCGCTCGGCGAAGAACGGGGCGAACGCGTCGTCGGCGTTGACCACCGCCACTCCACCCTCGCGCAGGTCGTCGTAGACCGCCGCCTTGGTGTTGGCGATCTCCAGCAGGCTGCCCATCCGCTCCAGGTGCGCGGGCGCGACGTTGTTCACCAGCGCCACGTCCGGCGCGGCGATGGCGGTCAGGTAGGCGATGTCGCCCGGCTTGCCGGTGCCCATCTCGTAGATCGCGAAGTCGGCGTCTTCCGGCGCGTCGATCACCGCCAGCGGCATGCCGATCTCGTTGTTGCGGTTGCCCGGGGTGGCGTAGACCTGGCGGCCCTCGACCATCGCCACGTGCTGCAGGATCGCCAGCAGCAGGGTCTTGACGCTGGTCTTGCCATTGCTGCCGGTGATGGCGAACACGCGCGTGGCGCGGTCGCGCTGCATCGCGGTGGCGATCCGGGCCAGCGCGCGCTCGGCGTCGGCGACCACCACCTGCGGCACGTCCAGCGGCAGCAGGCGCTCGACCAGCAGCGCACTGGCGCCGTTCTCCACGGCACTGGCGGCGAAGTCGTGGCCGTCGAAGCGCTCGCCGCGCAGGGCCAGGTACAGGCTGCCCGGCGCCAGCGTGCGGCTGTCGTTGCCGATGGCATCGATGCTCGCGTCCTCGCCATGCAGCTCGCCGCCGGCCCAGTGCGCGATCAGCGACAACGGGGTGCGCTTCATCGGGCGCCTCCCGCGGCCGCGTCGCCGCTGGAACCCTGTGCGGCGCGTGCGCTTTGGCGGCTGGCCAGCGCGCGCGAGGCGACGTCGGTGTCGTCGAAAGGATGCTTGATGCCTGCGATCTCCTGATAGGGCTCGTGCCCCTTGCCGGCGACCAGCACGATGTCGCCGGGGCCGGCCTGGGCGATGGCCGCGCCGATGGCGCGCGCACGGTCGCGCTGTACGTGAATTTCGGTGGGCCGGTACGCCACAGCGCTGCCCGCGGCGGCGCTGCGGGTGCTTTCGCCCGTGGCGAAGCCGGCCATGATGTCGGCGACGATGACGTCCCCGTCCTCGCCGCGCGGGTTGTCGTCGGTGACGAACACCACGTCGGCATGCGCCTGGGCGATGGCCGCCATCTGCGGACGCTTGCCGGTGTCGCGCTCGCCACCGCAGCCGAACACGCACAGCAGGCGGCCGTCGAGGTGGCCGTGCAGGCTGCGCAGCGCCTGCTCCAGCGCGTCGGGGGTGTGCGCGTAATCGATGACCACGGTCGGCTCGCCGTGCCCGCCGAGGCGGTTCATGCGGCCGCGGATCGGCTGCAGCCGGCCCAGCACGTCGGCGATGGTCGCCGCCGGGTGGCCCAGCGCATGCAGCGTCCCGGCCACGGCCAGCAGGTTGTCGACGTTGAAGCGGCCCAGCAGCGGCGAGCGCAGCGGGTGGCGCTCGCCGCCGATGACCAGGTCGAAGCCGATGCCCTGCCCATCCAGCACCAGCGCCTCGGCGCGCACGCTGGCGCCCGGCTGCCCGGTCGAGCTCAGGCCGATGCCGCGGACCCCGCCGGCCAGAGTGCCGGCCAGTTCGCGGCCGAACGCGTCGTCGAGGTTGATCACCGCCGCCTTCAGACCGTCACGGTGGAACAGCCGCGCCTTGGCCGCGCCGTAGCTGGCCATGTCGCCGTGGTAGTCCAGATGGTCGCGGGTGAGATTGGTGAACACCGCCACGTCGTAGTGCACGGCATCGACGCGGCCCTGGTCCAGCGCATGCGAGCTGACCTCCATCGCCACCGCCTGCGCGCCCTGGTCGCGCAGCCGCGCCAGCACTTCGTGCATCTGCAGCACCAGCGGCGTGGTGAAGCCGGTCGGCACCACGTCGCCGTACAGGCCGACGCCGAGCGTGCCGATGCTGCCGCTGCGGGTACCCAGCAGGTGCCAGGCCTGCGACAGCAGCTGCACGGTCGAGGTTTTGCCGTTGGTGCCGGTCACGCCGACCATGGTCATCGCGCGCGAGGGATGACCATGGAACTGGTCGGCCATCGCGCCCATGCGCTGGCGCAGGCCGGGCACGGCGATGGCGTCGGCCGGTGCCGGCAGCTGCGCCGGTGCCGGCGGATCGAACAGGATGGCGCTGGCACCGGCCGCGCGGGCCTGCTCGACGAAACCCAGCCCATGCGCGCCGAAGCCGGCGATGGCGACGAACGCATCGCCGGGGCGCACCTGGCGCGAGTCCAGCACCAGCCCGCCGATCTGCGGGTCGGACGCCAGCGCCAGGTCGGGCAACAGCTGCGACAGCGGCATCGTGCGGCTCACTGGCGCACCTCCGGCGTGGCCGGCTGCGGCGCGGTGGCGGTGGGGATGGCCGCGTTGAACTCGGCATCGATATTGGGCTCGGCCGGATCCTGCGGCACCGGCAGCACCGCCGGGTTGTGGACCGGGTTGCCGCCGACCTTGCCGGCCGCCTGCGCCGCCAGCCACGACTGGATGTCGTCCGGCGGCACGTCCATCAGCCGCAGCGTGCCCTCCATCACGTGGTGGAACACCGGCGCGGACACCAGTCCGCCGTACTGCAGCCTGCCGCGCGGGTCGTTGACCACGATCACCGCGGCAAAGCGCGGGTTGGTGGCCGGCACCACGCCGGCGAACAGCAGGTTGTAGTGGCCGCGTTCGTAGCCGTTGGGGCCGTTCTTGCGCGCGGTGCCGGTCTTGCCGGCGACGTGGTAGCCCAGGATCGCCGCCTGCTTGGCACCGCCCTGGGTCACCACCGTCTCCATCATCCGCACCACTTCCTGCGCGACCGCAGGCTCGATCACCTGGCGCGCTTCGTTGTGCTGGCCCTTGACGAAGGTCGGCTGGATCACGCGCCCGCCGTTGGCCAGCGCCGAGTAGGCCTGCGCGATCTGCAGCGGCGTGACCGACAGACCGTAGCCGTAGGACATGGTGGTCTTGGTGGTGCCGTACCAGCCCGGGCTGCCCGGCGACGGCACCACGCCGGCCGACTCGCCCGGGAAACCGCTGTGCGGCGCCACGCCGTAGCCGAAGGCGCGCACCGCGTTGTAGAAGGTCTGGTCCGGCAGCCGCGCCACGATCTTGGCCGCGCCGATGTTGGAGCTGCGGGTGATCACCCCGGTGACGTTGAGCACGCCGTTGTTGCGCGGCACGTCGCGGATCGTATAGCGGCCCAGCGACAGGTAGCCAGGGTTGGTGTCGATGATGGTGTCCGGGGTGACCACGCGGTTCTGCAGCGCGGTGGCGATGGTCAGCGGCTTCATCGTCGAACCCGGTTCGACCAGGTCGGTCACGGCGCGGTTGCGGCGCGCATCCGGCGTCGCCCCGCTGACCGAGTTCGGGTTGTAGGTCGGCAGGTTGGCCATGGCCATGATCTCGCCGGTGGCCACGTCCATGATCACGATGGAGCCGCCGGCCGCTTCGTTGGCGGTGACCGCGTTGCGCAGCTCGCGCATGGCCAGGAACTGGATGCGGCGGTCGATGCTGAGGGTCAGGTCCTTGCCCGGCTCGGCCGCGCGCACCAGGTCGATGCTCTCCACGATCGCGCCCTTGCGGTCGCGGATCACCTTCTTGGCGCCCGGCTTGCCACGCAGCCATTCGTCGAACGCCAGCTCCAGGCCTTCCTGGCCGTGGTCGTCGATGTTGGTGAAGCCCAGCACGTGGGCCATCGCCTCGCCCTGCGGGTAATAGCGGCGGAACTCGCGCTGCGCGAACACGCCGGGAATCTTCAGCGCGACGATCTGCTCGGCCACGTCCGGGTTCATCCGGCGCCGCAGGTACATGAACTCCTTGTCGGCCTTCTGCGTGAGCTTGGCGGTCAGCTCGTCCACCGGCAGCGACAGCGCCTGCGCCAGCTCGGGGATGCGCCCGGGCGCGCGCAGCAGCTCCTGCGGGTTGACCCAGATCGAGGCGACCGGGGTGGATACCGCCACCGGCTCGCCATTGCGGTCGGTGATCATGCCGCGCGAGGTGGCGATGGGCACTTCGCGCAGGTAACGCGCTTCGCCCTGGCGCTGGTAGAAATCGCTGTTGACCAGCTGCACGTAGGCGGCGCGGCCGACCAGGGTCACCGCGCACAGGCCCAGCCCGGCGCCGACCATCAGCATGCGGTTGCGCAGGTTGAACTGGCTGCGGTTGCGGTTGCGGCGGGGGGCGCTCATGGCGCACCTCTGACCGCCATGGACGGCGGGAATGCCGGTTTTGCAGGAGCACAAACCGACCCTGCGCCGCCCTGCGGGCGGCTTCGCCGTGCAAAACCTCTGTCCTGCCGCTTGGTCATGGCCGCACCACCACGATGTCGCCGGCTTCCGGGAACTTCATGCCCAGGCGCCCACGCGCCTCCTGGTCCACGCGGGTGGCCTGGGCCAGGGTGGCCTGCTCCAGCTGCAGGCGGCCGAATTCGATGTTGAGTTCGTCGCGCGCGTGTTCCAGCCGCGACAGCTCCACGAACAACTGGCGATGGCGGTGGCGCATGAACACCACGCCGATCGCCGAGGCGATCGTGCAGGCCAGCAGCACCACCAGCAGCAGGCGGCTCATGCGGCGCCTCCCGCGGTGGCCGGCGCGCGCTTTTCCGCCACCCGCAGCACCGCGCTGCGCGAACGCGGGTTGGCCGCCAGCTCGTCGTCCTCGGCCTTGATGGCGCCACCGACCAGGTCCAGCGTCGGCACGAAGGCCTGCACTTCCGGCAGCCGGCGGTTGCTCGGCGGTGCCTTGGCGTGGCGGTTCATGAACTGCTTGACGATGCGGTCTTCCAGCGAATGGAAGCTGATCACCGCCAGCCGGCCACCGGGCTTGAGCCGCGCCATCGCCGCGTCCAGCCCGGCCTCGAGGTCGGCCAGCTCGCGGTTGATGTGGATGCGGATGGCCTGGAAGCTGCGCGTGGCCGGGTGGATCTTGTCCTTGCCGCGCGGCATCACCGAAGCGATCAGCTCGGCCAGTTCGGCGGTACGCGAAAACGGCTGCCTGGTGGTGCGGTACTGGACGATGGCGCGGGCGATGCGGCGGCTCTGCCGCTCCTCGCCGTAGGTCCACAGCACGTCGGCGATCTCGCGTTCCTCGGCGCGGTTGAGCCACTGCGCCGCGCTCTCGCCCGAATCCGGGTCCATGCGCATGTCCAGCGGGCCGTCCTTGCCGAAGCTGAAACCGCGCTCGGCCACGTCCAGCTGCGGCGAGGACACGCCCAGGTCGAACAGCACGCCGTCCAGGCCGGCGGCGGTCTCGCTCCAGTCCAGCAGGTCGGCGAAGCTGCCGCGATGGATCGCCACGCGCGGGTCCGGCGCGAAATCGCGCTCGGCCACGGCAATGGCTTCCGGATCCTTGTCCATCACCAGCAGGCGGCCATGGGGACCGAGCTGGCGCAGCACGCCGCCGGCGTGGCCGCCACGGCCGAACGTGCCGTCCAGATAGGTACCGTCCTCGATCACCCTCAGGCCCTGCAGGACCTGGGTGTACAGCACCGGCAGGTGAGCCGCCGGCGGCTGCGACACCGGAGGGTGACCGGCCTGCGCTTGACCGCGCACCCGGGCACCCCGGCTCACAACTTCAGATCGAGCAGCCCATCGCCCAGATCCTCGTCAGACAACGTCTGCTGGATCAGTGCGCGATGCGCTTGCTCGCTCCATAGTTCGAACTTGTCGCCCATGCCCATCAGCACCGCCTTCTTCTCGATGCCGACCGCGTTGCGGTGGCTGGACGGCAGGCTGATGCGGCCATTGCCATCCAGTTCCAGATGGGCGGCCGAGCCGACAAGTTTCTGCTGCAGGGTGCGCACCACGCGCTGGGTGTTGGGCTTGGCCATCACGTCGTCGCGCACCCGCTCCCACTCCTGCTCGGCGTACAGCCACAGGCACCCGGCTTCGAACGGGTTGTAGGTCAGCACCAGGCGGTTGCCGCTCGCACGCGCGACCAGGTCGCGGTAGGCGGTTGGCACCGCCATGCGTCCCTTGTCGTCAACCGTGATGGCCGTCTCGCCTTGAAACACGCCGTCTCTACCTTCAGTGCCTGATGTCGCCTGGGCGGTCATTGAACCACGGAAAACCACAAAAAACCCGGTTTTCCCTCGGATGACCACCTTAGCAGCGGCCGAAGGCTTGTCAACAACTTTTCGTGGGCAAAATCGTCATTCGCATCAAGGGTTTGCGCCAATCTTTAGAGACTTGTTCAAACTTTATCCACAAGTTGCTGTTTCGTCTCAAATTTTGAGATTTCAAGGAAATTCAGGCGTGTGGAGGGCATGTGAAAACGCCGATCCGGTCGGGCCGCTGTTCAGGTGGGCGTGGCCGCTGACCGCGCGGGAAGGCACACTGGCCGCATGTGCCTGGTCGCTCTCGCCTGGAAGTCCCACCCCCGCTGGCGCCTGTTCATGGCGGGCAACCGCGACGAGTTCCACGCCCGCCCGACCGCCGCGCTGGACCGCTGGCCGCCACCGCACGGCGACGTGGTCGCCGGCCGTGACCTGCGCTCGGGTGGCACCTGGATGGGCATCGGCGGCAGCGGCCGCGCCGCGGTGATCACCAACGTGCGCGACCCGCGCGCGGCCAGCGGCGGACCGTCGCGCGGTGCCCTGGTAGCCGATTACCTGGGCGGTGCCGGCACCTCCGCAGCCGGGCAGATCGGGCAACTGGCGGCCTCGGCCGGCGACTACGCCCCGTTCAACCTGCTGCTGGCCGACGCCGACGGCTGCCACTACCTGGGCAACCACCCACCGGCGCGGCAGGCCCTGGCGCCCGGCGTGCACGGCATGTCCAACGGCACGCTCGACGCGCCGTGGCCGAAGACGCGGCGCCTGATGGCGGCACTGGAAGACTGGGTGGCACGGAACGACCCGCCACTGGACCCGCTGTGGGCGGCGCTGGCCGACGAATGGCGCCCGGACGACGCCGAGCTGCCGGCGACCGGCATCGCCCTGCCACTGGAACGCCAGCTGTCGGCCGCCTTCATCCGCGGCCGGGACTACGGCACCCGCGCCAGCACCGTGATCGCCATCGACCACGACGGCCATGGCTTCATCGCCGAACGCCGCTTCGGCCCGGAAGGCGTGTTCCTCGGCCACAGCCGGGTGGATATCGCGCCCTGACCACACCGCAGCGCGCCTGTCGACCCACGCACCAGACGGGATGCGAAGCGGGCAGGCCATGCCGCCGGAGCCACAACGCCCTCCAGCAAAGGAGGCGCACCAACAGGCACAGGGCGGATTGCAAAAGACCTGGAGCCCGCAGTTTCAATCCCGCAGCCGCAGCAAGGATCGACTGGCTCTCCCGCCTGCCAGAAGCGATGCGAAGCGAGCAAGCCATGCCTCCGGAGCCGCAGTGCCCTTCCGCAAAGGAGGCGTACCAACAGACACGGGGTCGCAGATCACAAAAGACCTGGAGCCCGTCGTTTCAGTACCTCAGCCGCAGCAAGGATCAGCTGGCTCTCCCGCCCGCCAAACGCGATGCGAAGCGAGCAAGCCATGCCTCCGGAGCCACAACGCCCTCCAGCAAAGGAGGCGCACCAACAGGCGCAGGGCGGATTTCAAAAGACCTGGAGCCCACTGTTTCAATCCCGCAGCCGCAGCAAGAATCAGCTGGCTCTCCCGCCTGCCAAGAGCGATGCGAAGCGAGCAAGCCATGCCTCCGGAGCCACAACGCCCTCCAGCAAAGGAGGCGCACCAACAGGCACAGGGCGGATTGCAAAAGACCTGGAGCCCGCTGTTTCAATCCCGCAGCCGCAGCAAGAATCAGAGGGCTCTCCCGCCCACCAAACGCGATGCGAAGCGAGCAAGCCATTCCTCCAGAGCCACAGCCCCCTTTAGTAAAGGGGGCGCGCCGACAGGCGCGGGGTTGTGGAGGGCAAAGGGCCCGGGGCCCATTGTTCCGTACCGCTTCCGCGGTACGAAACAATGGGGCTTTTCCCGCCCGGCAGGCGGGAAAAGCGGCGGAGCCGGCCTGTAAGCCGGGTTCTGTCGTGGACAGTCATTCTTCTAGGCGCCACGTCACCGTGACGCTCGAGCAACCTACCCGGACCCGACGCGGGCCACGCCATTAGGTCCCTATTTGGTCTTGCTCCAGGTGGGGTTTGCCGTGCCGGTCCGTTGCCGGACTCGCGGTGCGCTCTTACCGCACCATTTCACCCTTACCGGCCTCCCGAAAGAGACGTAGGCGGTATCTTTCTGTTGCACTTTCCGTCGGCTCGCGCCGCCCAGGCGTTACCTGGCACCTTGCCCTGTGGAGCCCGGACTTTCCTCGGCGTTCCCGAAGGAACGACGCGACTGTCCGGCCGACTCCGCCGCGCATAGTGTACGTGCTGGCGCCGGCGCTGCGGGCATTGCCGCGAAAGTCCGCCGGACAGACTTCAGGTTACGGCGTGCGCCTCGCCGGTCGCCGCGGCCGTTGCCTCACCCTCGCGCTGAAAGCGGCGCTTCACCTGTGCCATGCCGCGCTCCCGCCCGCTTCATGGCCCGGGCTAACCGCCGTACAGCAGCTTGCGCGGCGCGCCGCTCAGTTCGGCGGCGAGCTTGGCCGCGGTGGACGGCGGCAGGTATTCCTTGAGCCGGGCATGCAGCCGGCGGCCTTCGGCGATCTTCGCCGCTTCATCGTCGGCCGCGCCCTGCACCATCACCACGAACTCGCCCTTGCGCTGGTTGTCGTCGGCCTCGACCGCCGCGCGCAGCTGCGCCAGGGTGCCGTCGAGCACGGTTTCGAACAGCTTGGTCAGTTCACGCGCGACCACCGCCGGGCGCTCATCGCCGAACGCAGCGGCCATGTCGGCCAGCGATTCGGCGATGCGGTGCGAGGATTCGTAGAACACCAGGGTGCCGGTTTCGCCGGCCAGGCGCTGCAGACGCTCGCGCCGGGCCGCGGCCTTGGCCGGCAGGAAACCCTCGAACACGAACCGGTCGCTGGGCAGGCCGGCAACGCTCAGTGCCGCGATCGCCGCACAGGCGCCGGGCACCGGGCTGACCTTCACCCCGGCCGCACGCGCCGCGCGCACCAGCCGGAAGCCGGGATCGCTGACCAGCGGGGTGCCGGCGTCGCTCACCACCGCCATCGATTCGCCGCCGAGCAGGCGCGCCACCACGCGCTCGGCCATCGCTTCCTCGTTGTGGTCGTGCAGCGCCACCAGCGGCCGGCTGATGCCGAAGTGCGACAGCAGCTGCCCGGTATGGCGCGTGTCCTCGGCGCAGATCGCGGCCACCGACCGCAGCACCTCCTGCGCGCGCGGACTCAGGTCGGCAAGGTTGCCGATCGGCGTGGCGACAACGTACAGGGTGGCGGGGGCAGCGGGCATCATCGGCTTTTCCATGGGCAAGGGTAGAATCCTACCGTGTCACCCACCCGGCGCCGCCGCGTGCCGTTGAACGGACCCCGAATGAACAAGCCCGCCGCACGGATCACCGCCCTGTCCCTGTCGCTGCTGCTGTTGGCCGCCTGCGCCACCACCGGCCCGGCACCGACCACCTCGCCGGGGCAGCAGGCCGCCATCGCCCTGCTCGAACAGGGCAAACCGCGCGAAGCCGCGCAGCAGCTGGAAGCCGAAGCCGCGCTGGTCCGCGGCGCCGCCAGGTCGCAGTTGCTGGCCGATGCCGCGTACGCCTGGCACGAAGCCAACGACGATGCGCGCGCGCGCATGCTGCTGCCGCAGGTGCAGGCGCGCCAGCTGAGCGGCGCCAGCCGCCAGCGCCATGCCCTGCTCGTCGCGGAACTGGCCCTGGCCGACAAGCAGCCGGCCGCCGTGCTGCAGGCGCTGGGCACGCAGCAGCCGGACCTGCTCGCGGCCGCCCAGCAGGCGCGCTGGCACCTGGCCCGCGGCCAGGCGCTGGAAGCCAATGGCGATGCCTTCGCCGCAGCCGGCGCCCGCGCCCGCGCCGGCGTGCTGCTGGCCGGCGCTGCGCGCACCGACAACCAGCGCGCCATCACCCGCCTGCTGGCAGGACTGGACGATGCCACCCTGGCCAGCCGCAGCGCCGCGCTGCCGGCCGGTGACCCGCTGTACAACCATGCCGGCCGCGCACTGATCGGCCGCGGCCTGCCGCTGCCGCGGCCGTTCGAGCGCGATGCCGCGTGGCAGCTGGACACCAGCAAGCGCCCGCCGGCCGACACCGACGGCTATCGCCCGCCGCTGAAGATGGCGGTGCTGCTGCCGCTGTCCGGCACCCTGGCCACTGCCGCCGCGCCGGTGCGCGATGGCCTGCTGGCCGGTTACTACGGCGAGTACCGCCGCCGCCCGCAGGTCGATTTCATCGACACCCGTGGCACCCCGGCCGGCGCCATCGCCGCCTACGACAAGGCCGTGGCCGGCGGCGCCGATTTCGTGGTCGGGCCGCTGGGCCGCGACGAGGTCGACGCGCTGTTCGGCCGCGCGCAGCTGCAGGTGCCGCTGCTCGCGCTCAACCGCGGCAAGGACTCGCCGCCGGCGGGCAGCGCCGGCTTCTCGCTGGCACCGGAGGACGACGGCATCATGGCCGCCGAGTACCTGCTGGCCCGCGAGCGCGGCAAGGTGCTGGTGATCGGCAGCAACGACGACAACGGCCGCCGCGCCACCGCCGCCTTCGGCGAGCGCTTCGCCGAGCGCGGCGGCAAGGTCGTCGCCAGCCTCACCGTCGGCGACGCCCCCGGCGACATCGGCGCGCGCCTGCGCCAGGCCGGCACGGTCGATGCGGTGTTCCTGGCGGTCAAGGGCTCGCAGGCGCGGGTATTGGCGCCGCAGCTGGCGCTGGCCGGCATCGGCGGGGCTACGCGGGTGGGCACCTCGCAGCTGGTGTCGGGCACCGGCAAGGCCGACGAGGACATGGCACTGGACGGCATCGCCTTCCCGAGCGAGGCATGGGCCGTGCGCGGTGCGCCGGGGCTGCCGGCAGCCGCCGAACTGGCCGCCACCCTGCCGACCGCGCGCGGTGCCGCCGCGCGCCTGTTCGCCTTCGGTTTCGATGCATGGAAGATCTCCGCCTACCTGGAAAAGCTGGCCAACAGCACCCAGGGCGGCCTGGCCGGCGCCACCGGCACCCTGCACCTGGACGGCTTCGGCAACGTGCTGCGCACCCCGGCGTGGTCCACCTTCAGCGCCGGCCAGCCGGTGCCGATCGGTGATGGCCGCTGACCAGGCCGCACGCGGCGCCGCGGTGGAAGCCGCCGCGCGCCGCCACCTGGAGCGGGCCGGCCTGCGCTGGCTTGCGGGCAACGTCCGCTACCGCGGTGGCGAACTCGACCTGGTGATGGCGGACCCGGCCAGCGGCGGCATCGTCTTCGTGGAAGTGCGCTACCGCCGCAGCCGCGCGTTCGGCGGCGGCGCCGCGTCGGTGGATGCCGGCAAGCGCCGGCGCCTGCTGCTGGCCGCGCAGCTGTATCTGGGCGCGCACCCGGCCCATGCCCAGGCGCCGTGCCGCTTCGACGTGGTCGAAGCCAGCGGCGAACCGCCGCAGCTGCACTGGCTGCGCGACGCCTTCCGCGCCGACGACGGCTGATGCCCAGCGTCTTCACCCATGCCGCCGTGCCGCTGGCCCTGTGGTGCGCCAGCACGCGCGGGCGCGTGTCCACGCGGCTGCTTGCCGCCGGCGTCGCCGCCGCGGTGCTGCCCGACGCCGACGTGCTGGGCTTCGCCCTGCACGTCCCCTACGCCGATGCCTTCGGCCATCGTGGTGCCAGCCATTCGCTGCTGTTCTCGGCCGTGCTGGCGGCGCTGGCACTGACCCTGCACCGGCCACTGCGCGCGGGACCGGCGCAGGCGGCGGCCTTCGTCTTCGCCTGCGCGCTGTCGCACCCGCTGCTGGACGCGTTCACCTCCGGTGGCCTCGGCGTCGCGCTGTGGTGGCCATGGAGCGAGGCACGCCTGTTCGCCCCGTGGCGGCCGATCCGGGTCTCGCCCTTCGCCAATGGCTTCTTCAGCGCACGCGGCCTGCAGACCGTGCTGTCCGAACTGCGCTGGGTGTGGCTGCCGTTGACCCTGGCGGTGCTCGGCTGGCGCCTGCTCCCACACCGTTCCCCTGCCGGTTCCCGCACCCCATGACCTGCCTGCCCGCCGCATTCGACCAGACGCTCTCCGACCTGCTCGGCGCGCACTGGCGCACCGACACTGCCGCCCTGGCCGCGCACGCGCAGGACAACTCCTGGCGGCACGTGCTGCCGCTGGGCGTGGCGCTGCCGGAGGACCGCGCGCAGGTACAGGCCATCGTGCGGGCGTGCCGCGCGCACGGCGTGCCGCTGGTCGGGCGCGGTGCCGGCACCGGCACCACCGGCGCCGCGGTGCCGGTCGCAGGTGGCATCGTGCTGTCGTTCGCGCGCATGAACCGCATCCTCGCGCTGCGCCCCGGCGACCGCTGCGCGGTGGTCGAGCCGGGCGTGCTGAACGGCGACCTGCAGCAGGCGCTGATGCCGCACGGCCTGTTCTGGCCGCCGGATCCGTCCAGCTTCGAGAGCTGCAGCATCGGCGGCAACCTGGCCACCAATGCGGGCGGCCCGCGCGCGGTGAAGTACGGCACCACCCGCGACAACGTGCTCGGGCTGGTGGCGGTGACCGGCGCCGGCGAACTGATCGAATGCGGCGGCCCGTGGACCAAGGACGCCACCGGCTATGACCTCACCCACCTGCTGGTCGGCAGCGAGGGCACGCTGGCGCTGATCGTCGAAGCCACGCTCAGGCTGGCGCCGCGGCCGCGCGCGCAGGCCGGGCTGCGCGTGCTCTACCGCGACGCGTCCAGCGCGGCGGCGGCGGTGTCCCGGGTGATGGCGCAGCCGGCCACGCCGACCACGCTCGAATTCATGGACGCGCGCAGCCTGGAGCTGCTGCGCGGCAACGGCGCGCAGGTGCCCGATGCCGGCGCGATGCTGCTGATCGACGCCGACGGCGATGACGACACCCTGCCCAACATCCTGCACGCGCTGGCCCAGGCCGCCGAAGGCGAGGGCCTGCTGGCGCTGGACGTGGCAATGGACGGCAGCGCGCGCGAACAGCTGTGGGCGGCGCGGCGCGCACTGTCGCCGGCGCTCAGGCGCATCGCCCCCGGCAAGATCAACGAAGACGTGGTGGTGCCGGTCTCGCGCATCCCCGAGCTGGTGGCCGGCGTGCAGGCGCTGTCGGCGCGTTTCGAGCTGCCCATCGTCACCTTCGGCCATGCCGGCAACGGCAACCTGCACGTCAACATCCTCTACCACCCCGACGATGCCGGGCAGAACGCGCGCGCGCATGCGGCGCTGCCGGAAGTGTTCGCGCTGGCGCTGGCGCTGGGCGGCACCCTGTCCGGCGAACACGGCATCGGCCTGGCCAAGCGCGGGTTCATGGCGCAGGCCTTCACCCCGGCCACGCTGGCGGCGATGCGCGCGATCAAGCGGGCGCTGGACCCGGACGACATCCTCAATCCGGGCAAGGTGCTGCCCGATGCCGAAGCCGCGCATCGCTGACGGCGCCACCGCGTGGCGCAGGTACCGGGCCCCGGCAGGTGTCGTGCGCAGGATTGGAAGCCAGCGGGCGGACGGCCCGCGGCGCGGCCACACGCCGCCTTCGCCTGCCGCGGGGGCGTGCCGGCACCGGCAACCGGGCGCGCCCGGGATGCGCCAGCCGCCGCCCTACTCCGCGAAGTGGCGGTAGCCGCTGCGACCCGCGCCGGCATCGCCTTCGCAGTGCACGCCACGGCCTTCGGCGATCACGCCGATGCGCGCCAGCGGCAGCGCGAGATCCGCTGCCAGGGCCTGCACCGCCTGGCGCCGTTCCGGCGCGGCGGTGAAGCACAGTTCGTAGTCGTCGCCGCCGCGCAGGGCGCAGTCCAGGGCGGCGGCATCGCCGAGCGCGGTACGCAGTGCGGCCGACAGCGGCACCGCGTCGGCCTGCAGCACCGCGGCCACCCCGCTGCGCGACGCGATGTGGCCCAGGTCGGCGAGCAGGCCGTCGGACACATCGGCGGCCGCATGCGCGCAGTTGCGCAGCGCCAGCCCCAGCGACAGCCGCGGCATCGGCCGCTGCAGGCGCTGGCGCAGGCGCTCGTGGGCGGCATCGGCCACCACGCTGCGTACATCCAGCCGGCCCTGCTGCCACAGCCGCAGGGCGCCGGCGGCCTCGCCGGGATGACCGCTGACCCAGATGTCGTCGCCCACCCGGGCGCCGTCGCGGCGCAGCGCCTGCGCGGCCGGCACCTGCCCGATCGCGGTGATCGAGATCGACAGGGGCCCGCGCGTGGTATCGCCGCCGACCACGGCGATGCCGCTGGCGTCTGCCAGTGCGAACAGCCCGTCGGCGAAGGCATCCAGCCAGTCGCCCTCGGCCTGCGGCAGGGACAGCGACAGCGTGCACCAGGCCGGCACGGCCCCCATCGCCGCCAGGTCGGACAGATTGGCCGCCAGGGCCTTCCAGCCGATGTCGGCCGGGGCGCTCTCGGCCGGGAAGTGCACGCCGGCATTGAGGGTGTCGGCGGTGACCGCCAGCTGCTGCCCCGGCGCCGGCTGCAGCAGCGCCGCGTCGTCGCCGATGCCCAGCACGATGTCGGCGCGCGCCCGGGTGCGGCGCGCGATGCGTTCGATCAGGGCGAACTCGTCAAGGCTCATGGGCAGGCATTCCTGGAACGAAAACGCCGGCGCCGATGCTGCCGGCCCCGGCGTCGTGCTGGAAGCGGCCGGCGCACCCAGGCACCGGCAGCGGCGTCACTGGCCCGATTCGACCTTGCGCCATTCCACGGCGGCGCGGTCGAGCACGCCATTGACGTAGGTGTGGCCATGCTCGGAACCGAAACGCTTGGCGGTTTCGATGGCCTCGTTGATCACCACCCGGTACGGCACGTCGACGCGGTGGCGCAGTTCGTAGGCGGCCACGCGCAGCACCGCGCGCTCGATCGCGTCGACCTCTTCGACCGGGCGGTCGAGGAACGGCACCAGCGCCTCGTCCAGCTCGCGGCGATGGTCGAGCACCCCGCGCAGCAGGTTCTCGAAGTAGGCCAGGTCGGCCACTTCGTGCGCCTGCTCGTGGGCGAACTGGGCCAGCAGCGACTCGGCGTTGCCGCCGGAAATCTGCCACGCGTAGATCGCCTGCAGCGCGCGGCGGCGCGCGCGCGAACGCAGCACCGGGTCGACGCCGTCGCGGCGGAAGGGCTTGCCGGCAGGCTTGCCGTGGTTCTTGTTGCTCATGGCAGCTGCTCCAGAAGATTGACCATTTCCAACGCCGCCAGCGCGGCTTCCTCGCCCTTGTTGCCGTGGCTGCCGCCGGCGCGGGCCTCGGCATCCTCCACCCGTTCGACCGCCAGCACGCCATTGAGCACCGGCACGCCGAAATCCAGCTGCGCGCGCATCAGGCCCTCGGCGCAGCGGTCGGCCACGTGCTCGTAGTGGCGGGTGTCGCCGCGGATCACGCAGCCCAGGGTGATGATGGCCGCATGCCGGCCGGCGGCGGCCAGGCGGGTGGCGACCAGCGGGATCTCCCAGGCGCCGGGCACGCGCACCACGTCGATGGCGTCCTCGCCGATGCCGTTGCCGGCCAGGCTCTGCCGCGCGCCGGCCACCAGCACGTCGGTGATGCGCGCGTTCCAGCGGCTGGCGATGATGACGAAACGGGCCGTTCCGGCCGGGCGGAGGTCGCCTTCGTAGTGGCTCATGGGGCGGTGCGATCCAAAAGGTGGGTAAGTTTACCGTGTAGGTACGTGGCTTGCCCCGCACCGCACGCGGCCGCAGCGGGCATGGGGCCGGCCCCGCACCCGCGTGCAGGCTCAGGGCTGCAGGGTCTCGACGATCTCCAGGCCGTAGCCGGCCAGACCGATCTGCCGGCGCGGGGTACCGAGCACGCGCAGCCTGCCCAGGCCCAGGTCGGCGAGGATCTGCGCGCCGGCACCGTTGCGGCGCCACTGGCCCACGTCCTTGTCCTTGCCGGCCGGGCGCACTTCCGGCTCGCGCCGCAGGCGTGCCAGCAGCGCGTCGGAATCGCGCGGGGCCGACAGCACCACCATCACCCCCTGGCCTTCGCTGGCGATGGCGCGCAGCGCATCGGTGGCGGCCACGCCGAAATCGTCGCGACGCCAGTGCAGCAGGTCGGCCAGCGGGTTCTCGACCTGGACCCGCACCAGGGTCGGGGTGTCCTTGTGCGGCTGGCCCTTGACCAGCGCGAAATGCAGGTCGTGGGCGATGCGGTCGCGGTAGGTGACCAGCGTGAAGGCGCCGAACTCGGTGTCGATCTCGCGCTCGTCCACGCGCTCGACGGTGTGTTCGGTGGCCAGGCGGTAGGCGATCAGGTCGGCGATGGAACCCATCTTCAGCCCGTGCTCGCGCGCGAACACCTCCAGCTCGGGACGCCGCGCCATGGTGCCGTCGGGGTTGAGGATCTCCACCAGCACGCCGGCCGGCTCCAGCCCGGCCAGCATCGCCAGGTCGACCCCGGCCTCGGTGTGGCCGGCGCGGGTCAGCACGCCGCCGGGCTGTGCGATCAGCGGGAAGATGTGGCCGGGCTGGTGCAGGTCCGAGGGCCGGGCACCGGGCCTGACCGCGGTGCGGATGGTGTGGGCGCGGTCGGCGGCGGAGATGCCGGTGGTCACGCCCTCGGCGGCCTCGATGCTGACCGTGAAGTTGGTCTGGAACTGCGCGGTGTTGGCGCGCACCATCGGCGCCAGCCCGAGCTGGCCGGCGCGCTCGCGGGTCAGCGGCAGGCACACCAGGCCGCGGCCGTGGGTGACCATGAAGTTGATGTCCGACGGTTTGACCAGCTCGGCGGCCATGATCAGGTCGCCTTCGTTCTCGCGGTCCTCGTCGTCGACGATCACCACCATGCGGCCGGCGCGGATCTCTTCCAGCAGTTCGGGAACGGGGGCGAAGTTCATGCGGCGGCTCCTTGGCCCAGCAGGCGCTCGACATAGCGCGCCACCAGGTCGATTTCCAGATTGACGGCGTCGCCGACGCCGGTATGGGCAAAACGGGTATGGGCGACGGTGTGCGGGATCAGCGCCACCTCGAAACCGGCGTCGTCGGCTTCGTTGACGGTGAGGCTGACGCCGTCGACGCAGATCGAGCCCTTCTTCGCGATGTACCTGAGCAGCGGCGCGGGCGCGGCGAAGCGCCAGCGCTGGGCGCGGGCGTCGTCATGGATCGACAGCACCGTGCCGATGCCATCGACGTGGCCGCTGACCAGGTGGCCGCCGAGGCGGTCGCTCGGGCGCATGGCGCGCTCCAGGTTCAACGCCGCGCCGGGGGCCAGCCGGCCGAGCGTGGTCAGGCCCAGGGTCTCGGTGGAGGCATCGGCCTGGAACGAGCTGGCGTCGAACGCGATCACGGTCAGGCACACGCCATTGACCGCGATGCTTTCGCCCAGCCGCACCTGCTCGAACGGCAGGCTGCCGACCTCGAAGGTGAAGCGGACGTCGCCGTCAACGGGCTCGTGCGCGGCCAGGCGGCCGACGCCTTCGATGATGCCGGTGAACATCAGCGCACCCCCATGGCCAGCGGCCGGGAGTACGGATGGGGAATGGAGAGGGTTTTCATGAACGTTTCCCGCGGTTGGAGAGCGAAAAACGCCGCAAGGCATACAGGCGCACGCACGGCGGGGCCGCGCGCGGGCCGTCTTCTTTCATCCGGACTCTAGGCGGCACCGCATTCGCGGCGTCGCCAACCGTCGGCTCCGGCATCGGACCGGATCTGCTGACCCTTGGCCGTGGAACCCGCACGCCAGCGCGTGGGTTCCGGCGAATGATTCGCGCGCCGGCCTCGGCGCTCGCGGGCTCGTGCGCGCTCCCCTCGGGGAACCGCGTACCTACCGCCGGTGGGGAATTACACCCCGCCCTGAAGACGTTCGTGGTTGCCGGCTAACCGGCCGGCGCATTGTACCAGTCCGTCCGCGGCGGACCTGTCCGGCAGATGGATGGCAGTGTTGCAGCAGCGGGCGTCAGCGCGGGGCCGGGTGCAGCAGCAGGCGCAGGTCCCCACCGACCATGCGCAGATCGGCCACCTCCAGCGGCCAGGCCTGCGCCATGCTCCCGATCCCCAGCCCGGCCAGCAGCGGGCGGGCGCCCTCACCCATCAGCAGCGGCGCCATGTACAGCAGCAGCTCGTCGGCCAGGCCTGCGCGCAGCAGCGCCCCGCACAGGGTCGGGCCGGCCTCGACATGGACTTCGTTGATGCCGCGGGCAGCCAGCAGCGCCATCACCGCGGCCAGGTCGAAGCGGCCATCGGCCAGCAGCGGCGCAGCAGCGAATTCCGCACCCTGCAGCGCCGGCGCGGCCAGCGCCGGATCGTGCAGGTACAGCGTGGCCGCATCGCCTTCGCGCACCCGTGCGCAGGCCAGCGTGCGCAGCCGCGCATCGAGCACCACCCGCAGCGGCGGCAGGAAATCGCCGGCCTCCGGGCGCGCGGTCAGTGCCGGGTCGTCGGCCAGCACCGTCGCGGCCCCGGTCAGGATCGCGCCGGCGCGGGCACGCCAGCGCTGCACGTCGGCGCGTGCGGCCTCACCGGTGATCCACTTCGATTCGCCGCTGGCCATGGCGGTGCGCCCGTCCAGGCTGGCCGCCAGCTTGACCCGTACCAACGGCCGGCCGCGCTCGATGCGCGACAGGAAGCCGCGGTTGAGCGCGCGCGCGCGGTCCGCCATCAGCCCCACCGCCACCTCGATCCCGGCCTGGCGCAGCAGCGCGAAGCCACCGCCATCGACATCCGGGAACGGATCGCCCATGGCCGCCACCACCCGCGCCACCCCCGCCTCGATCAGCGCCAGCGCGCACGGCGGCGTGCGCCCGTAGTGCGCGCACGGTTCCAGGGTGACGTAGGCGGTGGCGCCGCGCGCGCGCGCGCCGGCCTGGCGCAGCGCGAACACTTCGGCATGCGGGCCGCCGGCACGCTGGTGGAAGCCTTCGCCCACGACCTCCCCGCCATGGGCGATGACGCAGCCGACCATCGGGTTGGGCCGGGTGGTCCACGCCCCGCGTTCGGCCAGGCGCAGTGCGCGCGCCATCAGCTGGTGGTCGGTGGCGGTGAACTCATGCATGGGAAACCTCATCGGAAACAGGTGGCGTACCGCCTCAGGGCGGCGCCGGATCGATCTGCATCACGGTGACGGCCAGCGGCCCGAGCTGCAGCCGGGTGTGCGGCGCCCAGCCCAGCGCGCGGTACCACGGCACCATCGCCGCCTCGCAGTAAAGATACAGGCGCGGCACGCCCAGCTGCGCGGCATGCGCCACGCAGTGCCGGACCAGCCGTGCGCCGACACCGCGGCCCCGCGCCGTGGGCCGCACGTACAGCGACGCCAGCCACGGCGACCAGCCGCGGATCTGCTCGTGGTCGTCATGCAGCAGGCTCACCGAGCCCAGCCAGCCGGTGTCGTCCTCGGCCACCCAGGTACAGGGAATGGTGTCATCGCGCTGCATGCGCAGCTCGGCCTCGGCCTGCTCGACGGTCCACGCCGGCAGCAGCGTGCCGAAGGCCTGCACATGCGCCCGCGCCAATGCCGGCAGCCACCCGGGCCGCGCCTGCAGACCGACGATGCGCACCGGCGTCAGCGCGATGCCTTGCGCTCGCGGCGTGCGGCGGTGGCGGCATCCAGCAGCGACAGCTGCTCGTCGCCGGCCGGGTGGTCGCGCTCGAGCTTCTCGATCTCGTCGCGGAAATCGGCCACGTCCTCGAAACTGCGGTACACCGAGGCGAAGCGCACGTAGCCCACGTGGTCGAGCTTGCGCAGCTCGTCCATCACGAACTCGCCGACGCGGATCGACGGCACCTCGCGCTCGCCGCTCATGCGCAGCTGGTGGACCACCGCGCGCACCGCCGCCTCGATCCGCTCCTCCGCCACCGGCCGCTTCTGCAGCGCGCGGTCGAAGCCGACCCGCAGCTTGCGCGCATCGAACGCCTCGCGCCCGCCATCGCTCTTGACGATGACCGGCAGCTTGAGCTCGATGGTTTCCAGCGTGGAGAAACGCTCGCCGCAGGCTTCGCAGCCGCGCCGGCGGCGGATGGTCGCGCCATCCTCGGAAACGCGCGAATCGATCACGCGGGTATCGGTGTGCTGGCAGAACGGGCAGTGCATCTATCTCGCCTTGGACATCAGGCGCCGCGGCTGCGGCATCCCTTCACTACAACGCAGATACAGCAAACCCCGGGACGGAGCAAGACTGCCCGGCCCGGGGCGAGGCCACCGCTGCGGTGGCGGACGCGTGGCAAGGCCGCCACCGGGGCTGCCGGCGGCGGCGCCGGATCAGCCGTAAACCGGGAACTTCCGGCACTGCAGGGTGACGTTCTCGCGCACGCCGGCGATGACGTTGTCGTCGTTCGGGTTGTCCAGCACGTCGGCGATCCAGTTGGCCAGCGCCACGCAGTCCGGCTCCTTGTAGCCGCGGGTGGTGATGGCCGGGGTGCCCAGGCGCAGGCCCGAGGTCACGAACGGCGAACGCGGGTCGTTCGGCACCGAGTTCTTGTTGACGGTGATGTGGGCCTTGCCCAGCGCGGCTTCAGCATCCTTGCCGGACACGTCCTTGCCGATCATGTCCACCAGCATCAGGTGGTTGCGGGTGCCGCCGGAGACGATCTTGTAGCCGCGCGAGATCAGCGTGTCGGCCATCGCCTGCGCGTTCCTGACCACCTGCTCCTGGTAGGCCTTGAACCCCGGCTCCAGCGCTTCCTTGAAGGCCACCGCCTTGGCCGCGATGACGTGCATCAGCGGGCCGCCCTGGATGCCCGGGAACACGATCGACTGCAGCTTCTTCTCGATCTCCTCGCCGGCGCCCTTGGCGATGATGATGCCGCCGCGCGGGCCGCGCAGGGTCTTGTGGGTGGTCGAGGTGACCACGTGGGCGTGCTCGATCGGGTTCGGGTAGACGCCGGCGGCGACCAGGCCGGCCACATGCGCCATGTCCACGAACAGGTAGGCGCCGACCTTGTCGGCGATGGCGCGGAAGCGCGCCCAGTCGACGATCTGCGAATAGGCCGAGAACCCGGCCACGACCATCTTCGGCTTGTGCTCCAGCGCCAGCCGCTCGACTTCGTCGTAATCGATCAGGCCCTGCTCGTTCACGCCGTACTGGACGGCATTGAACAGCTTGCCCGAAGCGTTGACCTTGGCGCCGTGGGTCAGGTGGCCGCCATGGGCCAGGCTCATGCCCAGGATGGTGTCACCCGGCTGCAGCAGCGCGAAGTACACGGCCTGGTTGGCCTGCGAGCCGCTGTGCGGCTGGACGTTGGCGTAATCGGCGCCGAACAGCTGCTTGAGGCGGTCGATGGCCAGCTTCTCGGCGATGTCCACGTACTCGCAGCCGCCGTAGTAACGCTTGCCCGGGTAACCCTCGGCGTACTTGTTGGTCAGCTGGCTGCCCTGGGCCTCCATCACCATCGGGCTGGCGTAGTTCTCGCTGGCGATCAGCTCGACATGGTCTTCCTGGCGCTGGCATTCGGCGGCGATGGCCTTGGCCAACTCGGGGTCGTAGGACTCGATACGGGCGTCACGCGGGAACATCTCGGCTCCTGGGAGGGTGGGCGGGGAGAATGCCGATTGTAGCGCTTCCCCGGCCCCGCACCGGCCGCCGCCCGCGCCGCGCCAGAAAAGCAAGGGCGCCCCGGGGGCGCCCTGCCGTCACGCGACCGCAGCCGCCTCAGTGGTTGAACACGATGTCGGCGATGATGCCGGTGGCGATGGCCACCATCAGCATGTTGCCGCGGTCGTCGCGGATCCAGCGGTGGCCGTGCGGCGGCCGGCGCAGGTGGTAGCGGTCGTAGTCGTTGACCACGTAGACCGGGCCGCCGTAGTAGTTGTTGTAGCGGTAGCCGCGCTCGAACCCGTAGGGACGGTAGACCACGCGCGGCGGCGGGGCGTAGTAGCGGCGGTCGTTGTGGCGGGCGTCGCGGTAGCCCTCGCGGTAGCCGGCGTTGTAATGGCGGCGGTCGTCGCGCCAGTCGCGACGGTCGCGGCGGTCGTCACGGCGGTCATGGCCGTGGCCGCGGCCACGGTCGTCCCAGCCGTGGCGGCCGCGATCGTGGTCGCGATCGCCGGCGGCGAAGGCCGGGGCCGTGGCGCCGAAGGCCAGCAGGGTGGTCATCGCGGCGACTGCAAGTCGGTGCATCTTCATGGTGGCCCTCGCGGTGTTGATGGACGCATCCCATCATGCTCACGCGATCTGAACGGCTTCCGGCTGGAAACGGTTACCGATAGCGCCATTCATCAATCGGCCAGCCATGCCGCGACCGCCGGTGCGGGGCGGCTTCCCGCTATAATCGCCCATTCCCTTTTGCCTCGGGCTCGTCCGCCTTGCGGACCGGGCGCGGGCGTGCGCTACGGAGACGTCATGTCCTCGCAATACATCTACACCATGAACCGCGTCAGCAAGGTGGTCCCGCCCAAGCGGCAGATCATCAAGGACATCTCGCTGTCGTTCTTCCCGGGCGCCAAGATCGGCCTGCTGGGCCTGAACGGCGCCGGCAAGTCCACCGTGCTGAAGATCATGGCCGGCGTGGACACCGATTTCGAGGGCGAGGCCCGCCCGCAACCCGGCATCAAGGTCGGCTACCTGGCCCAGGAACCGGAGTTGAACCCGGAGCACACCGTGCGCCAGGCCGTGGAAGAAGGCGTGGGCGACGTGCTGCAGGCGCAGGCCGCGCTGGAAGCGGTTTACGCCGCCTATGCCGAGGAAGGCGCCGATTTCGACGCGCTGGCCAAGGAGCAGGAGCGCCTGGAGGCGATCCTGGCCGCCGGTGACGCGCACACCGTCGAACACCAGCTGGACGTGGCCGCCGATGCGCTGCGCCTGCCGCCGTGGGACGCGGTGATCGGCAAGCTGTCCGGCGGCGAGAAGCGCCGCGTCGCGCTGTGCCGCCTGCTGCTGCAGAAGCCGGACATGCTGCTGCTCGACGAACCGACCAACCACCTGGACGCCGAGTCGGTGGAATGGCTGGAGCAGTTCCTGCACCGCTACACCGGCACCGTGGTGGCGGTCACCCACGACCGCTACTTCCTGGACAACGCCGCCGAGTGGATCCTGGAGCTGGACCGCGGCCGCGGCATCCCGTGGAAGGGCAACTACACCCAGTGGCTGGAGCAGAAGGAAGAGCGGCTCAAGCAGGAAGAGAACCAGGAAAAAGCCCGCCAGAAGGCGATCGCCAAGGAACTGGAGTGGTCGCGGCAGAACGCCAAGGGCGGCCGTTCCAAGGGCAAGGCGCGCCTGGCCCGCCTGGAAGAACTGCAGTCGGTCGACTACCAGAAGCGCAACGAGACCAACGAGATCTTCATCCCGCCGGGCGAGCGCCTGGGCAACTCGGTGATGGAGTTCAGGAACGTGTCCAAGAAGTTCGGCGACCGCCTGCTGATCGACAACCTGTCGATGATCATCCCGCCGGGCGCCATCGTCGGCATCATCGGCCCCAACGGCGCCGGCAAGTCGACCCTGTTCAAGATGATCACCGGGCAGGAGAAGCCGGACTCGGGCGAGATCGTGATCGGCCCGACCGTGAAACTGTCCTACGTGGACCAGAGCCGCGAGAAGCTGGAAGGCAACCACAACGTCTTCCAGGAAATCTCCGGCGGCCTGGACATCCTCAACATCAACGGCGTCGAGATCCAGTCGCGCGCCTACATCGGCCGCTTCAACTTCAAGGGCCAGGACCAGCAGAAGATGGTCGGTTCGCTGTCCGGTGGTGAGCGTGGCCGCCTGCACATGGCCAAGACCCTGCTGCAGGGCGGCAACGTGCTGCTGCTCGACGAACCGTCCAACGACCTGGACATCGAAACCCTGCGCGCGCTGGAAGACGCGCTGCTGGAGTTCCCGGGCAACACGTTCGTCATCTCGCACGACCGCTGGTTCCTGGACCGCATCGCCACCCACATCATCGCCTTCGAGGGCGACTCGCACGTGGAGTTCTTCCAGGGCAACTACCGCGAGTACGAGGAGGACAAGAAGCGCCGCCTCGGCGACGACGCCGGTCCCAAGCGCCTGCGGTTCAAGGCACTGAAGTAAGCAGCACCGGGACGGCCGCAGCGATGCGGCCGTCCGCTTTCCAGCCCGCCGCCGGCCAGGGCCCGCGCCCCGACCGCGGCGTGGCGACACCTTCGTCATGGCCGCGGCCGCAGGATATGCGTGGCGTCCGCGCCCGGCGCAGCGCCCCCTCCCGCCCGGGCGCGCGCCCGCCCCCGGCATCCCGGATTCCCCCATGCGCCTCCTCGACCGCCTGTTCAAGCTCCGCCAGCACGGCACCGATGTCCGCACCGAAGTGCTGGCCGGGCTGACCACCTTCCTGACGATGTCCTACATCGTCTTCGTCAACCCCGACATCCTCGGCACCACCGGCATGGATCCGGGCGCGGTGTTCGTGGCGACCTGCCTGGCCGCGGCGATCGGCTCGACGGTGATGGCACTGGCGGCCAACTTCCCGGTCGGCATGGCGCCGGGCATGGGCCTGAACGCGTTCTTCGCCTTCACCGTGGTCGGCTCGGCCGGGCTGCCATGGCAGCAGGCGCTGGCGGCGGTGTTCATTTCCGGCCTGGTGTTCCTGGTGCTGTCGCTGAGCGGCGTCCGCGCCTGGCTGGTGGCCGGCATTCCCGCCTCGCTGCGCTCGGCCATCGTCGCCGGCATCGGCCTGTTCCTGGCGATCATCGCGCTGCAGAAGTCCAACGTGATCATCGGCAACCAGGACACGATGCTGGCGCTGGGCCCGCTGAACACGGTGCCGCCGCTGCTGGCGCTCGCCGGCTTCCTGCTGATCGCGGTGCTGGAGGCGCGACGCGTGCGCGGCGCCATCCTGATCGGCATCCTCGCCGTCACCGCGGCCGGCTGGCTGGCCGGCGACGTGCAGTACCAGGGTCTGGTATCGCTGCCGCCGAGCCTGGCGCCGACCTTCCTGCAGCTGGACCTGCCCGGCCTGCTGCACCACGACGGCGGCGCGCCGCTGGCGGTGCTGCTGCAGGTGGTGCTGGTGTTCGTGCTGGTGGAGGTGTTCGACGCCACCGGCACGCTGTACGGCGTGGTCGGCCGCGCCGGCCTGCTCGACCTGGCCGATGGCAGGAAGCGCTTCGGCCGCGCGCTGCTGGCCGACAGCAGCGCGATCGTCGCCGGTTCGCTGCTGGGCACCAGTTCCACCACCGCCTTCGCCGAGAGCGCCTCCGGCGTGCAGGCCGGTGGCCGCACCGGGCTGACCGCGCTGGTGGTGGCGGCCCTGTTCCTGGCCGCGCTGCTGTTCTCGCCCCTGGCGGGCATGGTGCCGGCCTATGCGACCGCGCCGGCGCTGCTGTTCGTGGCCGGGCTGATGCTGCGCGAGCTGGTCAACGTCGAATGGGGCGACCTCACCGAATCGGTGCCGGCGGCGCTGTGCGCGCTGGCCATGCCCTTCACCTACTCCATCGCCAACGGCCTGGCCTTCGGCTTCATCGCCTATGCCGTGCTCAAGGCCGGCACCGGCCGCTGGCGCGAGGCCAGGCCGGCGCTGTGGCTGGTAGCGGGGCTGTTCGTGCTGCGCTTCGCGCTGGAGTGAAGCCGGCGCCTGCCGGTTCGCGGCCAGCGCGCCGGCCGCTCACGACACCAGCATCAGTACGAAGATGGCCATGGCCACGGCCACGGAACTCAATACCGAGAACACGCCGTAGCCCAGCAGGGCACGCCATATCGTCGACCAGGCCGGGCGCACTTCGAAGAACTGCAGCAACGAGTACACCGCGTAGGCGACTCCGGCCAGCCCCACCCACATCTGGGTATGCGGGACCCAGCGCTCGAACGGGATCAGTACGCTCCAGACCACGAAGACCTGCACCGTCAGCAGGGCGGTGAGCACCAGCCACTCCGGATAGTTCAGGCGTCCATAGCGGCCGAACACCAGCCGCAGCACCCAGGCTTCGATCGGCAGCAGCGCCAGCGTGAAGGCGGCGAAATGCGCGTCGATCCAGCCGGCGACCGCCGTGCTCGCGGCCACGTACCGCGCCGCCAGGGCCGCGGCACCCGGCTCGAGCCCCTGCGCCATGCCCGCCGGCGCATCGGCATCCATCACCGTGCCGCCGGCGAACAGCCGGCTGAGCAGCACCACTGCCGCCGCGGTCACCATGATCAGCAGCAACGGCTTTACGTGGTTGCCGCGGCGCCCGTCGATGTAGTCGCGCATCAACCTGCCCGGACGCAGCATCAACTCCCTGATCGAATACAGGATGCCGCGGTCCATGTGCAGCACGCTGTGCTCCAGCTCATGGGCGAGGAAATGCCAGTCGATGCGATGCACCGGCGTGGGCTGGCCGCAGCGCGGGCAGAACTTCTGCTCCGGGCCGGCGACCGCGTGCGCGCAGTTGATGCAGTGGTCGTTGTCGTGCATCCCCATGCCGCCCCTGTCGAAAGGAGCGCATTCTAGCCACAACCGGGCCAGCGACCGCAGTGCCGGGGGATCAGCGCCAGCGCGGCTGCAGCCGGCCGTCGGCGGCGAAGCGGTAGCGCCCTTCGGCCCAGCCGTCGCCGAACAGGGTCAGCATCTGCGCGTAGTAGGCGGGGGCGTCGCCGCGCTGCTGGACGGGGCTGGGCAGGCTGGCCTGCAGCCCCTGCGCCAACCCGCGCTCGCCCTGCGCCAGCAGGTAAGGCAGCAGCGCGGCGCGGAACCCGTAGCCGCCTTCGCCACTGCCCACCCCGCTGCGGGTATCGACCTTCTCCCACATCGGCGCCGCCGCGCGCAGCCGCCGCAACGGGCCCGACAGCGCCTGCAGCTGCGCGCCGGACAGCGGGTCGCGCGGCGACAGCAGGCCCGCCCACAGGTAGCAGCGGATCGCGTCGTAACTGCCGGTCGCGCCCTTGACCGGATCGGCGACGAAGGCGCCGTCGCGCCATGCCGCCCAGTCCGGGGCGAAGCCGTGCGGCGCGGTCTGGCGCAGCAGTTCAAGCGTGTTCACGGCCAGCGCGGACCACGGGCCGCCGCGGTCGACCGCGGCGAACCGGCGCAGCAGCGGCAGCGGCAGGTAGCTGGGATTGACCCGGGTCGCGCCGTCCTCGACGAAGCCCTGCGGGCCGGGCAGCAGCATCGGCCCCAGTCCGGGCAGATCGACGATCTCGGCAGCGCGCACCTGCGCCAGCATGTCCACGCCGATGCGCTGCAGCGCCGGGCGATGCCACAGCCGGCCGGCTTCGAGCAGGGCGTAGGCCAGCCACAGGTCCGAATCGGCGGCGGGGTTGGCGTCGAGCACGCCCCAGCCGCCCTTGGCATCGCGCCCCCACAGCCAGGCCGGCAGGCGCTTGCCCATGTCGCCGGCGGCAAGGTTGTCCACCGTCCAGGCCAGGATCCGGTCGAACAGCGCCTGGTCGTTGTCCACCAGTGCGAAGAACAGCGCGTAGGACTGGCCTTCGGAGGTGCTGCGCAGGTCGTCCTGGCTGCGGTCGATCATGCGCCCGTCGGCGCTCAGGCTGCTGTCCACCAGGACCTGCCAGCGCGGCCAGCCCGGTGCGGCGGCAGCGGCCGGCAACAGCCCCAGCAGCGGAGCGGCGGCCAGCGCCTGCAACAGCACGCGACGCGCGGGGTCAGCGGAATTCGCCATAGGGCACCAGCGGTGTGACCGGCAGCGGCAGGTTGCCCTGCCAGGGCTTGAGGGTATAGCGCAGATACAGCTGGAACGTGTTCGGCGAGTAATCCTGGCTGCGCTGCACGGTGCCGGCGGCGCCGAGCACCAGATGGTCGCCGAGCCGGCGTTCCAGCGCCAGGTACAGGCGGTGGCCGGTCCCGGTGCTGCTGGAGTCGGCGCTGTACAGCCCGGCCGGGTCCAGCGTGAGCGGGCCGTACAACGGCTGCAGCTGGGCGAGCACCCGATCGATCAGCGAGGCCTCCGGGAAGCGGCTGATCGAACGGCTGCGCGCACGCGAAACGCTCAGCGAGGCATCCACCCGCAGCGACCAGTCGTCGTTGCGCCAGGCCAGGCTCGCCGGCACGCTCAGCGAGGCGTACTGCTGCGGGCTGTAGTAGCCGCCCTGCCCCAGCGAATAGCCGCCCAGGTCGCGCGCATAGCGCCAGTACATGCCGGTCAGGCCGACATCCACCCGCAGGTCCGGGCGCTGCACCAGCTTGTGGTACCAGCCGGCCATCGCACGCGCGCGGTCGTTGTCCATGACGTTGCGGCCGAGCAGGCGATGCCAGCTCCAGTTCGACCACATGCCGTTGCGGCCGCCCTGGTCGTAGCCGAGGCTGAAGGTGGCGCCGTTGGCGGTCACGCCGCCCCAGGCGATGCCGCTGCGCGGATCGATGGCCCCTGCCTGCGACAGCAGCGAGTTGGTCATCGGCCGCCGCGACAGCGTCGCGCCCCAGCCGAAACGGCCGATGTCGCCGTTGACGGTGGCGCCGCCGAGCCAGTTGCCGACCACGTAGCCGGAAGGCGTGTGGCCGATGTCGAAACTCCAGCGGTCGTCGCGCGTGCGCCAGCCCAGCGCCAGGCCCGCACCGGAGTTCATGCGCTGGTGCAGGCGGGTGTCGCAGCCCGGTGCCTGCAGGCGGCTGCCGTCCTCGCGCAGCAGGTACAGCTGGCAGCTGCCGAAGTCCTGGTCGTGGAAACCATTGGCGTCGGTTTCGAAACCGCGCGCGTCCAGCCGCACCTGTTCCAGCCGCGCCCAGCCCAGCCCGCCGGCGAACGGCGCGTCCAGGTGGACGATGCGGGTGTCACGCGAGAGCTTCGAGATGCCCGGCGTGCCGTCGCTGCGCCGTCCCGAATCCTGCATCACCGTCAGCGTCGGATTCTGCTCCAGGTACAGCGTTTCCACGTCGCTGCGCAGGCTGCGCCGGAGCCAGTCGTCGCCGGCGGTCTCGCGGCTGGCGCGGGTCAGCGCGCGGTCGTCGCGCGGCTGCGCCTGCTGCGGCGCGAGCAGGCCGTTGTCGGCCATCGCGCGGGCATACATGTCCAGCGCCTGCTGCGGGTCGTCGGCACGCAGCAGCCGCGCGGCATCGCGCCAGGACTGCGGATCGGGCCCGGTCAGCGCCGCCAGCACGCCACGCAGGACATCCAGCGCGCGGGCGTCGTCGCCGAGGCCGGACCAGATCGTGGCGAGCTGCCGCTGCTGGCCGATGTTGCCGGGCTCCGGCACCGGCGGCGAGGCCATGCGCGTGCGCGCGGCCGCCAGGTCGCCGCCGTCGATCAGCGCCTGCACGCTGCCCAGCTGCGCATCGACGTTGCCGGGCTGCGCCTGCAGCACCTGCTGGTAGTGCTGCAGGGCCTGGGCGGTGTCGCCGCGCAGCCGCGCCCAGTCGGCCAGCATCAGCACCACGTCCACATCCTGCGGCAGCTGCCGCAGCAGGGCGATGGCCTCGTCCTCGCGGCCGGCCGCGCGCAGTTCCCAGGCGCGCGCGGTGGCCTGCTGGCGGCGCAGGCGCGTGGCCAGCGCACGCATGTCGTCGTCCCACTGCGGGTCCGGCAGTTCGTCCAGCGCGGCCAGCGCCGCGGCGATGCGGTCCGCGCCGGACAGGTACAGCGCCTGCGCGTAGCGCGCCGCCGGCGTGTTGCCGGCCCTGCCGGCCATGTCGGCGATCACCGCGTCGGCCTCGTCGCTCGCGCCGCCGGCGCGCAGCGCGTTGGCCTGCGAGTAGGCCAGCCACGGGTCGTCGGGCTGTTCGCGGCGCAGTTCCCGGCCCAGCGCGATGGCCTCGGCCATGTCGCCCGCGGCCAGCGCGCGCTCGCGCCGCTCGCGCAGCCGCGCCAGCTGCAGCGCGCGCAGTTCGTCGGCATACAGCCCGCGCTGCGCGGCGGGCAGGCCGGCGATGTAGGCCTCCATCCGCTGCGGATCGGTGCGGCCGTAGAACTGCACCAGCTTGCGCACCACGTTGGCATCGTTCGGCGCGATGCGCCGCGCGGCCTGCAGTTCGCGGCTGGCCGCGTCATCGTCGCTGCGCGCCACCGCCACGTCCACCAGCCCGAGCTGGGCGTTGATCTCGCGCGGCTGCTGGCGGCGCGCCTGCGCGTACAGCGACTGCGCGCGGTCGAGCTCGCCGGCTTCCAGCGCGGCATCGGCCTGTTGGATCAGCAGCCAGTAGCGGGTGCTGGCGATCAGGTCGCGCCACTTGTCGCTGTTGCTGGTATCGGCCTGCAGCTGCTGCGCCTTCTGGAACTGCTCCAGCGCCTGTTCGCGCCGGCCCTGGCGCATCAGCGCCAACCCCAGCCCGCCGTGGAAATCGGCCTCGCCGGGAAAGCCGGCCAGGGCCTGGCGGAACGCGGCCTCGGCCTCAGCGTTGCGGCCGGCATCGAGCAGCTGCGCGCCGCGCAGCCCGGCGACCCAGGCCGGGTTGCCCACGCGCCTGCGCTGCTCGTCGTAGAGCGTGCGCGCCTCGTCGATGTTCGCCCAGCCCGGATAGCGGGCGATGAAGGACTGCAGCCGGCGCACGTTGGTGGCATCGGCCTGGCGTGCGGACAGGTAGTTCCATTCCGCATCGGCGGCGTAGGTGAGTGCTTCGGGGTTGTTGCCCATGCGCTGCAGGGCGGCCAGCGCCTCGCTGTCGCGGCCGCTGGCGAACAGCAACTGGGCCAGCGCCTGCAGCAACGCGGTGTTGCCGGGGTACGCCGCATCGAGCGCGCCCAGGCGGCGGATCGCCAACGCCCGCCCGGACGGCTCGGCGCCACGCAGGCGCCAGTATTCCAGGCCCAACTGCATGCCCGGCGGGTCGTCGTTGAACAGCCGGCGGTAGATCGCCAGCGCCTCGGCGTTGCGCCCACCGGTGGCCAGCATGCGCGCCTGCTGCAGCTGCGCCTGCATGTCGCCGCGATACGCCGACCACAGGCGTTCGCCGGCCACCAGCTCGCGGCTGCCCGCGCCCACCTGGCGCAGCCGCCCCAGGGTCGCGGTGGCATCGTCGATCTTCTGCTGCGACAGCTGCACTTCCAGGATCGCCAGCATCGTGGCGCGGTCGTCCGGGGCCAGCAGGCGCAGCCGCGCCAGCGCATCCTCGATCAGCCGCTGGCGGCCGGTGGCCTCGCCGATGCGCACCTGCTGCAGCAGCCACTGCCGCTGCGATGCCAGGCTGCCGCCAGGCGTGGGCGGCAGTTCCTGCGCGCCCGCCTGGCCGATCGCGGCCAGGCCGACCAGCAACGCCAGCGGCAGCGGAAGGCGACGGGGCATCAGTGCTCCGCCGTTTCCAGGCGCCGCCGCGATACCCAGCGCAGCGCGCGCCACAGCAGGAACGCGACCATCAGCACCACCACCGTGGCCAGCACCGCCAGCAGCACCGGGTGGTCAGCCAGGTGATACCACAGCAGCAGCCACCAGGGCAGCGAGCCGACGTAGTAGTGCTCGCCGACGAACTGGCTGTGGATGCCGGAGCTGCGCAGGATCGATACCGAACCGGCGATGGCCTCGCGCTTGCCGATGTCGCTGAGCGCGTCGTCGAGCAGCGCGTAGTCCGCGTCCTTGCTGGCGGCCAGCGAGACGATGCTGCGCTGGGCGTGGTGCGGCGACTGCAGGCCGATGATGGCGGCGAACGGCGCATCGGCGGTGACGCCGACACGGTTGATCGCCGCATCGCTGCCGCTGCTGCCCAGGCGGGCCTCGATCACCGCTTCCTGCGGCGAGCCCACCCGGCCATTGCGCAGCGTGGTGCGCTGGTTGTCGATCATCAGCGACAGCTGGTCGCTGCCGCGCAGCTCCTGCGGCAGTTCGCCCAGCATCAGCACGTCGGCATCCAGCCGCGCGGCCTGCTTCCAGTCGTCGCTCACGCGCAGTCCGTAGGCCGGATAGCCGCTCTGCACGCCGAGGCCGCCAACCAGGTTCAGCAGCAGGCCGACCTGCGCCGGGTTGGCGCGCGGCGGCATCAGCACCACGGTCTCGGACAGGTCGGCCATGCGCGTGAACGGGAAGCCGCTGAGCGCGAACGCCGCCAGGTCCGGCAGGCCCATGTAGTGGTGGAAGCCGGAGAAATCGATCGTCGAGTCCTCCTCGATCGCCGCCTGCAGGTTGGGCGGCAGCACCGTCTGGCAATGGTCGCGCTGGGCACTGCCCATGACGCTGGCGAAGTTGAAGTCGAAGCGCAGCTGGTTGCGGTCGCCGATCTTCAGCGCCGGGATCAGCAGCTTGCCGTCGCCGGCGCCGGCATCGCCGCTGAGCACCGGCAGGCGGATTTCCTCCAGGCCCTGCTTGCCCGAGCGGTGGATCAGCGGGAAGCTGGAAATGAACTGGTCGTTGATGCCCACGCTCAAGCGCGACTCGTCGCTGCTGAACGGCGGCGTGTAGCGGTAGCGCAGGTTGAGCGGGATGCCCTGGTTGCGCCAGATGAACAGGTCCGGCGGCAGGTTCAGGTTGAGCACGATCGGCTGCGGCGCGATGCCGCTGGCGCGCAGCTGCTGCGGGTAGTCGAGCAGTTCGGCGAAGCGCACCGCGCGGTCGGTACGCACCCAGTTCGGCGCGTCGTACGGCTGGCGCGGCACCAGCGGCTTGACCTCGTCCACCTGCACCCGGGTACCGCGGAACAGCACGTTGCCGGCGGCGATGGCCGACACCGCGGTCTGCAGGTCGGCGTCGTTGCGGCCCAGCACCAGCAGCAGCTTGCGCTGCGGGTCGTCGGGCAGCGACAGCAGCTCGATCACCGGCCCCTTCACCGGCGCGTGGTCGGCGATCACCGACGGGAACCGGCCGTTCACCGCCATCACCACCGCGTGGCCCTGCGCCGGCAGCCGGTCGAAGCTGACCGGGAACCGCGCCTGCCGCCACCAGCCGGCCATGCTGCCGAAGTACGACGCCATCAGCGCGGCCGCGCGCTGCTGCGCCAGCGACGGCGAGCCGGCGAACACCACCGGCAGCTCCAGCCGCGCGCTGTCGCGCGGATCGAAGAACGGCAGCGGGAAATTGGCCAGGTCGTCCTGCATCGCCAGCGGCTGGCCGCCCAGGCGCAGGGTGGTGTTGCTGGACAGGTTGACCCACAGCGAGCTGTGGGTCGGCTCTTCGCAGACATCGGTGTAGTGGCCGACGAACTCCAGCCGGACCTGGTTGAAGTCGGCGATCAGGCGCGCGTCCAGCGACACCTTGGCCTGCACCGGACGCCCGAGCTGGTCGTTGCCGATCGGCACCACGTCCATCAGCGCATCGTTGAGGTAGACGCGCAGGTGCGAAAGCGTCGGCAGCAGCGACGGCGACGGGGTGAAGCCCAGGTCGAGCTCGGCCGCGCGCACCAGGCGGTCGCGCCGGACCTGGAACTCGAAGGTGGTGGTGTTGCGGATGCCGGACAGCAGCGTGTCCTGGCGCCGGCCGAGCTGAGCCAGGGTGCTGGCGCGCTGCCAGGGCCAGCTGGCACCGGACCAGACCGGTGCCGCGGTCGCCGCTGCCGGCGACGGCGTGGTCGCGGCCGCAGCGGGGGCAGGCGTGGCATCGGCTACCGGGGCTGCCGCCTGTGGCGCGCTGGAACCATTGGCGACGGGCAGCGCCAAGAGCGGCAGCAGCAACCAGCGCAGTGAAGTGGAAATGCTCATGGACGAAGCCCCGGGTCAGCGGCTGGGTCAGCCGGGTAGGAAGGAAGCGGACGTTGCGGCGCGAAACTGGCCACCCAGCGCAGGGCGCGGCGGCTCCAGTGCATCGGCCGGTCGAGATCGATGGGCGAGAAATCGCTGATCCGGCGGTAGCCCTGCCAGCCGAGCTTGACCACGCTCCACAGGCTGCGCGGCAGGCTCATCGGCTGGTAGCCGGCGTGCCAGTCCAGCCAGGCATCGGCACGGGCGAAGGTGCACTGCACGAATTCGACCCGCTGCGACTCGTCCTCCAAGCGCAGCAGCAGGCCCAGGCGCGCGCCGACGCTGCGCTGGACCACCGCGGCGAACGCGAACTCGCGGCGGCCGCGGCCGAGCAGCAGGGTCACGCGGGTGCCGGTGGCAAGCTCCTGTTCGGGCACCTGCGCCAGTTCCAGGCCGACGCCGTCGTTGGAGTAGTCGTGCATGACCCCGCGCAGGGTGCGGCCGTCGGGCAGGCGCAGCGCCATCGGCAGGCGCTGGCTGACGCGATGGGTGCGGCGCACCTGCTGGACCTCGGCGGCCACCGCCAGCGCACCGCCGACGATGAGCAGGTTGTACAGCACCCACAGCGAGCTGACGATCACCGTACCGCGCTCGTCGGCCGGGCCGTGCAGGAAGCGCCACACCGCGAACCCGAGCCCGGCGACGTTGAGCACCGCCAGGACCAGATAGGGCTGGGCGACCTTCCAGTCGAAGCGGTCGCCGGCCTGGGTGCCGCCCTTCTCGGTGACGTTGAACTTGCCCTTGCCCGGGCTGAACAGTGCCACCGTGGTCGGCCGCGCGATGTACCAGGCCAGCACGGTCTCGTAGACCTCGCCCCAGAACGGCCGGCGCCACTGCCCCTGGATCCGCGAGTTGGTCAGGTTGGCATGCGCCATGTGCGGCAGCACGAACAGCAGAATCGCCACCGCCGGCGCATAGATGATGTAGACGTGCAGCAGCAGGAACGCCAGCGGTGCGGTCAGGAACACCAGCCGCGGGATGCCGGCCAGAAAGTGCAGCATCGCGTTGGCGTAGCAGAAGCGCTGGAACAGGCTCAGGCCCTTGCCCAGCAGCGGGTTGTCGATGCGGAAGATCTGCACCATGCCGCGCGCCCAGCGGATGCGCTGGTTGACGTGGGCACCGAGGCTGTCGGTGGCCAGGCCGGCGGCCTGCGGAATGCGCAGGTAGGCCGAGTTCCAGCCGTTGCGGTGCAGGCGCAGCGCGGTGTGCGCGTCCTCGGTGACGGTCTCGGTGGCGAAGCCGCCGATGTCGTCGATCGCCGCGCGCCGCAGTACCGCGCACGAGCCGCAGAAGAAGGCCGCGTTCCACAGGTCGTTGCCGTCCTGCACCAGGCCGTAGAACAGCTCGCCCTCGTTGGGATCGCGGCGGAACACGCGCAGGTTGCGCTCGAACGGGTCCGGCGAGAAGAAGTGGTGCGGGGTCTGCACCAGCGCCAGCTTCGCATCGCGCAGGAACCAGCCGGTGGTGATCTGCAGGAACGAGCGCACCGGCAGGTGGTCGCAGTCGAAGATCGCCACCAGTTCGCCGTCTAGCAGGGTCAAGGCGTGGTTGAGGTTGCCGGCCTTGGCGTGGCGGTTGTCGCTGCGGGTGATGTAGTTGACCCCGGCCTGCGCGGCGAACTCGCGGAACTCCGGGCGCCGGCCGTCATCGAGCAGGTGGATGCGCAGCTTGTCCGCCGGCCAGTCCAGGCCCAGTGCCGCATGCACCGTGTGCCGCACCAGCGACAGCTCCTCGTTGTAGGTCGGGATCAGCACGTCCACCGTCGGCCAGTCGCGCGGGTCGGCCGGCAGCGCCGACGGCCTGCGCTGCAGCGGCCAGGCCACCTGCACGTAGCCGAGCATCAGCACCAGCCACGAATAGGTTTCGGCCGCGAGCAGGACCAGGCCGCAGGCCAGGTCGAAATTGTTGTTCCAGTTGAGCGTGGCGGTGTAGCGCCACCACAGGTAGCGGCACGACACGGTGATCGACAGCACCACCAGGATCAGCGTGGCGTAGCGCCCGGGCATGCGCCGCACCAGCAGCGCGATGGCCCACAGCAGCAGCACGAACACGAACTGCGCGAAGTAGCTGAACGGCTGGGTGACGCACAGCAGCGCCAGGCCCAGCGTGGCCACGCCGACGCCGTACGTCAGCCACCGGCGCGTGCGCCTGGACAGCGACCCCAGGGTCGCGCGTGCGCGCTGCCACGCGGCGCTGTTCCAGACCCGTCGCGGCATCCCGCGCATCGTGTCCAGGTACCGCCGCCAGCCGCGGTCGGCGGCGCCGCGCAGGCCGGCGACATGGCGGCGCCGGGCCGCGGCCAGCCGGTGGCGGCGCTGGGACGTCTGCGGGGTGATGCGCACCAGCAGCAGCCAGCCGGCCTGGATCAGCATCCGCAGCGGGTCGCCGAAACGCCAGCGGCGGTAGACCCGCAGCTGCGGGAACGCATCGGGCAGGCGCGGCGCCAGTGACTGCCACGCCGGACCTTCCAGCCGCAGCAGCGCCCAGCCCATCGCCTGCAGCAGCCACAACAGCCACAGGGTCGGCAGCGACGCACGCACGGCCTCGCGCAGCTGCGGCCAGCGCAGGTAGCGCAGGCAGCGCGGCCTCATGGCGCCCGCCCCGCGCGGGCGCGCAGGCGCCCGCGTTCGGCCAGGCACCACACCGCCAGGCTGGCGACATCGGCCGCGGCCTGCGCGCCATCGGCATCGGCGCCCAACGGCCGCTTGCGCGCCAGCGCCGCGGCGACGTTGGCGTCCTCGTGCAGCGGCTGCGGCACCAGCGGCGGACCGCCGTCGATCCACAGCTGCATCAGGTCGCGCTGCACCGCCAGCGCCGGGTCGTAGCGGTTGCACAGCACCCGGCGCGCATCATGCGGGCGCCGTTGCAGCAGCACGTGGCAGCCCGGGTCCACCGTCGCCAGCCGCAGCGGCAGCGCGCAGGCGGCGTGCTGGTTGACCGCGTCCACGTGCGCGTCGAGCCGCTGCGGCAGGTCGAACAGGATCCAGTCGAACTGCGTGGCCAGCAGTGGCAGGCGTTCGGCCCAGAACCGCGGCGAGCGCCGCAGCCGCTCCTCGACCTCGGCCACCTCCGCGTCGCCGGAAAACCCGTACGGCAGCAGCGCCAGCCCGGGCATCGCCTCGAACGCCGCCTCGCGCCAGTCGCCGCCGTCCAGCCATGCCCGTGCCCAGCCGCGCGCTTCGGCGGCGGGCAGGCCCAGGTGCAGGCCGAGCAGGTGGTCGGGGTTGCACTCGACCAGCAGCACGCGTTCGCCCTGCGCATGCAGCGCGTGGCCCAGCGCGGCGCTCATCGTGGTCACCCCGACGCCGCCGCGCACGCCCTGCAGGGACAGCGTGGTGCTCATCGCCGCGGCTCCGGCGCCAGTTCGGCGAACAGCGGCCAGCGCGCCAGCGCCTGCGCACGCGCACGCTGCGCCGAGAAGTCCAGGTACGGCAGTTCGGGCATGTGCAGGTGCGCGCGCAGCACGTCGATGTCGTCCTGTTCCGAGGTCAGGCCCGCGGGCAACCGGTCGCTCGTCACGGCTTGTCCTCCGGGTAGGGCGTCCAGGCCGGGCTGCCCTTGAGCTGCAGCCACGGCTTGCCGTCGTAATCCATCACCTTGGCGCCTTCGTTCTCCGACACCGACGGCGTGGTCGGCAGGCCCTGCAGCAGGCCGTCCCAGTTGCGGTCGCCGGCCGTCGCCTGGGCGTTGAGCGCGTAGATCCGCGCCACCAGCTCGGACAGCGCCAGGTAGCTGCTCGGCGCGGTCACGTGGCGCGGGCCGGCCGCGGCCGGGATGCCCATGCCGACCAGCTTCACGCCCACCGGGACATGGGTGATGGACGGGCTGGGGATCTCGCGCATGCCCGGGATCTGCATGCGGTCGCCATGCAGCGCCGCGCCGTGTTCCGGCACCACCACCACGACCGCGCGGCGGCCGTTCTTCTCCAGGGCGTCGATGAAGCCCTGCAGGTCGCCCAGCACCATCTGCGCGCGCGCCTTGTAGTCGCTGGCCATCGCGCGCCCGTCGGCGCCGACGATGCGGTTGCCGTCGTGCAGCGAGATCGTGTTGTAGAACAGCGCCACCTGCGCGCTGGAGGCGGCCTGGCGCTGCTTCAGCCACCCGGCCAGCACGTCGCTGTCGCGGCGCAGCGGCGATTTGTCGAAGGCGATCAGCGCACGCGGATAGCCTTCGATCGGCAGCGGCTTGGCCGCCAGCCCGCCGTAGCGGGTGAGGTCGCCGATGAAATCGTCGAAGTGGCCGTCGTGGTTCATCGCCAGTTCGTTCTGGAAGCCCAGCGCCTGCAGGTTGGCGAACAGCTGGCACTGCGCCGGCACCGGGTCGAACAGCGCGGTGTGCGAGGTCTGCCCGCAACTGGCGCGCAGCAGGCGGATCGCCGCCGGGCCGCTGTAGGACGTGGCCGAATTGAACGCGTCGAACACCACGTCCATCCCGTCGAACAGCGGGTTCTGGCGCATGCCCACTTCCTCAAGGTCGCTCCACGCCAGCGAACAGATGTTGAGGACGATCACGTCGAAGGGGGTGCCCTCGTGGGCCGGCGGGAAGGTGGTCTTCAAGCCGGCCTGCTGCTGGTAGAAGCCGGCCAGGTAGGCGTCGAGGGTTTCGTTGCTGGCAGGACCGCCGCGTGCCGCCGCGCCGGTTGCGCCCGCCCCCTGCGCCGCGGTCGCATCGCCGCCGCCGGCGAACTGCAGGCCGGCCGGCAACGGCAGCGCCATCGCCGCCATGCTCAGCATTCCCAGCACGCTGAGCGTGGTGACCCGCAGCCACGGCTTGAGCAGCAGGTAACCGCAGACCAGCAGGGCCAGCAGCGCGACCATCTGCCAGTTGATGAAGCGGCCGAGCAGCTCCAGCCAGTACGAGGCCGAGAAATCCAGCACCCCCGGCTGCGCCAGCAGGCGCTCGAACGGCGGCCACCAGGTGTCCTGGTAGTACAGCGCCACCGCCACCGGGATCGCGACCACGGTGCGCGCGATGCGGGCGCCGCGCCACGGCAGCGGCACCAGCAGCGCCGCCAGCAGCAGCAGGTTGGGCAGGATGTGCAGGTCGAGCGCGCCCATCCAGGCCAGGATCACCTTGGACAGGAAATACAGGTTCCAGCCACGCAGGTCGGGCCATGCCTGGGGCGCGGCGGGTACGGTCGCGGCGGCAGGGGCGTCACTCATGTCTGGCTCCGTGGAGCGGGCTGACGGCGGCGTTCGCCGACCCGCTTGAGGTAGCGCGGCGGCAGGCCACGACGCAGGCGCGCGCGCAGCGCGCGCACGATCGACCCCAGCATCACGCCCAGGGGAATCATCACCAACGCACATGCGGCCACCAGGCTCCATACCTGCTGGTCGTTCATCCTTCCCCTCCCAGGCGGATCGGTCGCGGTGCCGTCCATGACGGCGCGGGTGCCGCGGGCTCGGGCGGCGGCATCTGCTGCGGTGGCGCGGCGGCAAAGCCGCCAGTGGCCGCGCTCATCGCGGCCACGTCATGCCCGGCCTGACGCTCGTAGCCATCGAACAGCTCCCGCCACGGCAACCGGAACAGGTTGCCCAGCGCGCGCTCGACGCCGTCGCTGCGGCAGGCGAACAGGAACAGCCACACCTGGCCGGCATACATGCAGGCGAAATCGCCGCGGCGGCGCATCTGCAGCTGCTGCAGCGCCTGCACCGGGCTCACCCCGGCCACCGGCTGCAGCACCAGCACCGCGCTTTCCACCACCCCGCCGCCCTGGTCGAGCAGCTCAACGGCCAACTGCCTGAACTGCGCCGGGGTGACGATGCCGCCGACATCCGGCGGCCGGTGCAGGCGGATCAGCCGCTCCGGGTCGTCCGGCAGGCGCCCCTGCCAGGTCTGGCCCTGGATCGTTTCCAGCAGGGTCAGGAAGCGCGCCAGCGGCAGGTTGGCCGGGGCCACCAGGCTGGCGCCGGATTCCAGCAGCAGCCGCTCGTCGGCATAGCGCAGGCAGGGCTGCATCTCGCGCACCACCAGCTTCAGGCCGTTGCCGCGCTCGCTGCGCAGCTGGAACACGATCCGCGCCAGCGCATCGACATCGGCGTTCTCGCCGATCGACAGCACCACCGTGGCCGCCTGCGCCTGCAGCGCGGCGCCCACCAGCGCCGACCAGTTCTCGAACAGGCGCCAGGCAGGCGAGAACGGCGGTGCGCCTTCCAGCGCCTCGGCCTGGGCCAGGTACAGGAAACGGTCGCCCCCCTCGTGCGCCAGCGCCGCGGCCGCCGCGCCATCGCCATCGGCGACCACGCCAAGCCGGACGCCACTCCACCGGGCCTCGAAATCGCGATGCGCGAACACGCCTTCGGCGTTGCTCCAGTAATGCACCAGGTACTGCAGCGCACCGCGGTGCGGGTACAGCTGGGCCACCCCGCTGCACAGCGGGTTGAGCGGCAGCAGCCGCGGTGCCAGCGTCGCCGCCTCGCCGTGGCACAGCAGCAGCACGCAGTGGCCACCAGCGCTGGCCCAGTCGTGCAGTTGCCGGCACCAGTGGGCGAGGTGCGGGCCCTCGAGGCTCTCCAGTGCGGCCGCCGGTACCTGCACCACGCACAGGGTGCCGTGCGCGCCCGCGCAGCGCGCCAGGTCGGCGGGCAGCGCGCGCAGCGCAGGCGCCAGGTCGGCGACGGCGGCTTCGTACAGGCGGATGCGCGCGGGCCCCTGCTCGGCCGTCAGCGGCGCGACCATCGACGCCGGCGGGCGCCCGAGCGCGGCCACCACCGCCAGCGGCAGGGCATCGGATCCGGCAAGTACGCCGGCCGCGAACAGGTCGGCGTGGCCGGCATCGGCACAGGCGACCCAGTACACCCCGCCCACGCGCAGACGGGTGAGCTCGAACGGCAGGCCATCGATGGCAAGTGAAATCGTCTTCAAATTCGGTTTCCAGTCGGCAGGCGCACTCCGCGCACCGCCGTTTCCCATCCTTCGGCCCCTCACCAAAATCCATGACGGACGTCACAGTAAAACCCGGCCCGCCCTTCATCTCAATGTCACTTGCTCACCACAAGCCTGCCATGAACGGGCGCTACCCCGCATGCACAGGTCCGCCGGCCGGGGCCCACCCCGCCGCGCCGCGTGGCTCAGGGCGCCGCGGGCAGGCCGAATACCTGCCGCAGATAGGCCAGGTACCCCGGGTCGTCGCACATGCTCTTGCCCGGCGAGTCGCTGAGCTTGGCCACCGGCTGGCCATTGCAGCGGACCATCTTGATCACGATGTTCAGCGGCGTCGGCCCCAGGTCGTTGGTCAGGTGGGTGCCCACGCCGAAGGCGACCTGGCAGCGGTCGCGGAAGTAATCGTACAGGCGCATCACCTTCTCGATGTTCAGGCCGTCGCTGAACACCAGGATCTTGCTGGAAGGATCGGCGCGGTTGGCCTTGAAGTGCGCCAGCATGCGGTCGCCCCATGCGAACGGGTCGCCGGAGTCGTGGCGCACCCCGTCGAACAGCTTGCAGAAATACATGTCGAAGTCGCGCAGGAAGGCCTCCAGCCCGACCACGTCGGACAGCGCGATGCCGAGGTCGCCGCGGTACTCGCGCGCCCACGACTCCAGCGCGGCCACCTGCGAGTCGCGCAGGCGCGGGCCCAGCGCCTGGAACGCCTGCAGGTACTCGTGCGCCATCGTGCCGTGCGGGGTCATGCCGTAGCGGCGGGCGAAATACACGTTGCTGGTGCCCACGTACTGGGTGCCCAGCGCATCGCGCAGCAGCGGCAGCATGTGCCCGTGCCAGTCGCGCGAATAGCGGCGCCGGGTGCCGTAATCGGCGATGCGGCAGTTGCCGAAGCCCGGGGTATCGCGCAGCAGCGCGGTCTTGGCGCGCAGCCGGCGCTCGCCCTCGGCGAAATCCGGCGTGCTGGTGGTGCGGAACCAGACCTCGTTGATGATCGCCAGCAGCGGCACCTCGAACAGGATGGTGTGCAGCCACGGGCCGGTGATGTCCAGCTCGATCTCGCCGGGCACGGTGGCCGAGGCGCGCAGGTCGATGTACTTGCGGTCCAGGTGGAACAGGCCGAGGAAATCGGCGAAATCCGGCTTCACGAAGCGCAGCTGGCGCATGTAGTCCACCTCGTCGGCGGCGAAGCGCAGGCTGCACAGGTGGTCGATCTCGGCGTTGATCTGGTCCAGGCAGCGGGCCAGGTCGATGCCCGGCGTGCGGCACTTGAAGCGGTACTGGACGATGGCCCCGGGGTGCTGGTGCAGCACCGCCTGCATCATCGTGAACTTGTAGAGGTCGGTATCGAGCAGGGACTGGATGATCATGGGCGCATTATGCGCCGCCCTCCCCGCCCGGCCACGGGCCCGCCGCCGTGGCGCCCGCAGGCGACCGGCGCACCCGGCCGCGGCCGGGCGCGCCGTGCTGCGGTCATTCGTCGCCGGCGTAGGGCGAGCGCAGCGGCTGCGGCTGCCGGCCCAGGCCCGCGCCCAGGCGGTCGAGCAGGAAGCGCAGGTACAGGTTGGTGCCGAACTGGCGGTAGTCGCGGGCGTTGTTGAACTCCATGCGCCCGCCCAGGAACAGCTGGTTGGACAACTGCCACTCCGCCGCCGCGCTCAGGTTGTAGGACACCCCGGTCTTGGTCTGCCCGGCGTAGACCGGTTCGATGTAGCGCGGGGTCAGGCCCAGCAGCGCGGCCAGCGATGCCGCATCGTAGGCCTCCTGCTGCATCGCCGGGTCCAGCGGGAAGTAATCCGCCGGATCTTCCTTGAAGCTCTGCACGCCGACGCTGGCATCGACCTGCCAGGCCAGCCGCTGCGCGGCGCTGCGCCCGTTCCAGTGCAGCGGCACGCTCACGTCCACGTAGCGCTGCGGACTGAAGTAGCCGCCATGGCCGTAGGTGAAGCCGCTGAGGTTGCGGTCGTACTGCATCGCGGTCAGGTTCAGGCCCGCGGTCAGCGACTGGTTGGCCGTTTCCAGGGCGTGCACATAGACGCCCGCGCCCAGCTCCTGGCGGTCGTTGCCGGCCACGTGGGTACCCTGCAGGCGGTGCCACGCCAGGTTGGCGTAGCCGCCGAGCAGGCCGTTGTCGACGGTCGCGGCCATGCGCGCGCCGGTGGCGGTCACCCCGCCCCATTGCAGGCCGTTGCGCGCGTCGCTGACGCCGGCGAAGGACAGCAGGCTGTCGGTCACCGCGCGCCGCGAGGCTTCGCCGGACCAGGTCAGCGCATCGCCGATGCGGCCGCGATAGCCGACCCCGCCGACGATGCCGGTCTCGCCGAAGCCCAGCGGGGTGGTGCCGACGTCGGCGCGGAAACCACCCTGCTCGAAGCCCACCGACACGCCGGCGCCACTGGCGTCCTGCGATCCCAGCCGGCGTGCGCCTGCGGCGTTGGCCACCATCGCGTACAGCGTGTCCTGGAACGCCAGCGGCGTCTGCGAGGCGCTGCTGCCGCCGGCAAGCGCCTTCAACTGCGCCTGCTCGCCGGCGCTGAGCCCGCGCAGCAGCGCGGTGCTTCCCAGCACCTGCCGGGCGATCTCGGCGATCGGGGTGTTGCCGAGGTCGCGGCCCAGCATGTAGTCGGGCAGCGGATCGGCGTACAGCAGTTCCAGCGTGGCCTTGCGGCGCTCGGCCGCGGTGAGCGTGGCGTCGGTCTGGTTGAACAGTTCCTGGTAACGGCCGCTGTCCAGCGCGCGTTCGTAGATCAGGTTGCGGGTCGCGGTGGTGGCGCCATTGGTCAGCAGCGCCTGGTACAGCGACGAGCCGACCAGGTCGTCGACCGGGGCGCGATCGGCGGCCAGTGCCCCGGACAGCGCCAGCTGCGGGCCGGCGCCGAAGCGGCTGGCCGAGGCATAGCCGTCGTCGGCACGCCCGGCATCCAGCACCGTCGGTGTCACCGCGACCTGCAGCTTGCCGTCGCCAATGCCGAAACGGGCCTGCAGCGGCACCTGCAGGTCGGCCAGCTGGCCCAGCCCGGCCTCGCCGTCGCGGCTGCGGTAGGCGGCACCGGCCGCCAGCGCGCTGCTGCTGTCGGCGCGCAGTTCGCGCAGTTCGTCGATCACGCCGCGTGCCGGGGCCGGGGTCGGGGCCGGCAACACCGCGGCCGGCGCTGTCGAAGCGGCGACACGACGCGGCGCCGGGATGGCCGCGGCCGGCGCGGCGGACAGCGCCAGCACCGGGGCCGGCAGGCCATCGGCGTCGATCTGCGGCGACGGCAGCGCGGCGGTGGCCAGCGGCGTGGCGGCGAGCGCGGCGACACTGGCCGGCAGCGGCGCCGGATCGGCGCGCAGCGCGACCGGCCGGGTGTTGCCGCGGGTGATCCCGGCGAAGGGATTGAAGGCGCGGCCGGCGCCGGCCAGCGCGGTGCTGGCGTGCGGATAACCATTGTCAGGCTGCCCTGCGCCGCGCGCGGCGGCGGCGATGGCGGCCTTGAAGTAGCTCTCGGCGCGGCGGTTCTTGCCGGCCGCACGGTAGACCCGCCCGGCCGCGGCCAGCACCTCCGGCGATTGTGGCGCGCGTGCCAGCGCCTGCTCCAGGTAGTGCTCGGCGGTGTCGAGATCGCGCATCGCCGCGGCGCTGCCGGCGGCGGCCAGCATCGCATCGACGTCGCCCGGCGCCAGCTGCAGCAACTGCTGGTACAGCGCCAGCGCCTGGCCCGGGTCGTCGGCGGCGGCGTACAGGCGCGCCAGCGCGGCAATGGTCTGCGGATCCTGCGGCTGCTGCGCCAGCACCGGCGCCAACACGTCGTAGGCCCCCTCCAGGTTGCCGAGTTCACGCAGCGCATCGACCTGGCGCAGCACGTAGCCGCTGCGCAGTTCCTGCAGGCGCCTGCGTTGCGCCGGGTCCAGGCTGGCATCGCCCAGCTGCCGCAGCAGGGCCGCCAGCTCGGCGTCCTGGCGCGCGCGCAACAGCACTTCGCCGTACTGCAGGCGGTTGTCCACGTCCGGGTTGCCCTGCATCAGCCGCTGCGCCAGCGCCAGCGCGCGCTGCTGGCTGCCGATGTCGGCGTAGGCCCCGGCCAGGGCGGCGGCGATGCCGGGCCGGGCAATGCGCTCGCCCAGCGTCGACTCGGTGCGGGCAAGCAGCAGCTGCGCCTCGCCGACGCGGTTGCCCTGCACCAGGGTGCGCGCCTGCGCGGCCTGCAGCTGCACCCAGGCGGTGTCGTGCAACGCGCTCATCTCCGCATCGCGCGATGCCGCGGGGATGCGCTCCAGCAGGGCCCAGGCGCCATTCCAGTCATTGCGTTCGCGGGCGAACAACGCCTGCGCGAACAGCGACTGCGGCGCGTCGACGTCCTGCGCGCGCAGGCCGGCCATGATGCCGTCGGCCTGGTCCGGGCGCCCCTGGCGCTGGTAGAGGCGCGCCAGTTCCAGCCGCAGCCAGGGATCGCGCGGCTGCTGCAGCACCGCGTCCTCCAGTTCGATCTGCGCCATCTCCAGGCTGCCCGAAGCGATCGCCTGCTGCGCGCGTGCGCGCGCCAGGTTGGCACGCAGCACCGCGGCACCGCCGGCACGTTCCTGCTGCTCGGGGGTGAGCCGCTCGAACAACGCGGCGGCCTCGTCGGCGCGCCCCAGCCGGCCGAGCAGCGTACCCAGGCCCTGCAGGGCACCGGCGTTGCCGGCATCCAGTTCCAGCGCCCTGCGGTAGCTCGTCTCGGCCGCGGCGGCGTCACCGGCACCCAGCAGGTCGCCCAGCAGCACGTGGCCGGTGGGTTCGGAGGGCTGCAGCGCGATGGCCTCGCGGACCTTCGCCACCGCCTCCGTCCCCGGCTGCCGCCGCGCTTCCTGCAGGACCTGCCAGTAGCGGGCGGCATTGGCCGCGCCGCGCCATTTGCCATTGGCCGCGGCTGCCGGGCGCAGCAGCTCGGCGGCTTCGCCGAACCGTTCCTGGCGCAGCCGCACCGAGCCCAGCCCGCCCATCGCCTCGGTGTTCTTCGGCTGCGCACGCAGCACCTGCGCGAAGCGCGCCTCGGCAACCTCCAGGGTGCCGCCCTGCAAGGCGCGGAAACCCTCGCCGAGCAGGCGCTGGTTCGGGTCCGGCGCGGGGTCGGCGCGCACCGCCTGGTCGCGCAGCTGCGCCTGCCGCGCGGCGATTTCGCGGTCGTCCGGCTGCAGCTCCAGGAACGCCTGGAACAGCGGCGCGTCGGCACGGGTGGCGTTGAGCCACAGCAACGCCTGGCGCCAGGCCACGCGCGCCGCTGCGGCGGTGTCCTGGCGCTGGCTGAGCGTCCTGAGCTGGGCGATGCCCTCGCGCCGGCTCGGCTCGCGGTAGGTCAGCACCTGCGCCAGGGCCAGTGCGGCGGCACCGTTGTCGCGTTCGGCGGCCACCCGCCGGCGCAGGCCGTCGCGCGCCCGGGTCCAGCCGTCCTGGGTACCGGCCAGCACCTGGTAGTACTCCAGCGCGAGATTGTCCGGTGGGCCGCCGGCGCCGAACGCCTCGTCGTAGGCCTTGACCGCCTCGGCATAGCGGCCGCCAGCGGCCGCGCTGCGCGCCGCCTGCAGCGGACCGCCGGCAGCGCTGCCGCCGCCCGCCAGTGCCGCACGCAACCGCGCGGTCTGCGCCGCCGATGGATGCCGGGCCTGCAGCTGCTGCAGGCGCCGCTGCGCCTCCGCGCGACGCCCCTGGTTGAGGTCGATCAGGCCCAGCCCGAGCAGCGCGTCGGGCTGCGCCGGGTCGGCAGCCAGCAGCTTGCGCCAGGTATCGGCGGCGAGGTCCTCGCGCCCCTGGTCGAGCCAGTAGTTGCCCTGGTTGACCAGTTGCCGGGTGGATGCGGCGTTCTGGCTCCATGCCGGCGCGGTCAGTACGCACAGGCCGAGCAGGCACAGGGGTTTCAGGTTTTTGCGGAACATGTCGTACTCCACGCGGGCAGCAGGCGCCCGTCGGCAGCGAAACGGAAACGGCGGTCCATCCAGCCACGCCCGAACAACACCAGGACGCGGTCGTAGTAGCCAAGGGCATCGGCGGCCGCGCCGGCCGCCGGAATGCGGCCGGCCTGCGCGCTCGCCATGGCCGTCTGCCCCAGCGCCGACAGGTACGGCAGCAGCGCGGCGGAAAAGCCCACCGGCGCGGTGCCGTCGGCGGAACCGCTGCGGGTCTGGATCTTCTCGGCGAAGCCGCCGCGTGCGCGCAGCAGCCGCGCCGGACCCGGCAGGGCGTCGAGCAGGCGCCGCCGCAGCGGTTCGCCGGGGTCGGTCATGCCGGCCCACAGGTAACAGCGGATGGCGTCGTAGCTGCCGACCGCGCCCTTGCCGGGATCGGTCACGAAGGCCTCGCCGTTCCAGGCGATCCAGTCCGGCGCGAAGCCGCCCGGCGCCGCGGCGCGCAGCATCGCCACGCTGCGTTCGGCCAGCCGCGCCCATGGCCCGCGCGGATCGACCATGGCGAACCGGCGCAGCACGAACAGCGGCAGGTAGCTGGGATTGAGCAGCCAGCGGTCGCGCTGCACGAAGCCGCGGTTGCCGGGCAGCAGCATCGGCCCGAAGCCCGGCAGCTCGACCACTTCGGCGGCGCGCATCAGCCCCAGCACCTGGCGGCCGGCCTGGACCAGCCCGGGCCGGTTCCACAGGCGCCCGGCCTCGAGCAGCGCGTAGGCGATCCACAGCTCGCCGTCGGACGCGGTATTGCCATCGAGCACGCGCCACTGCCCGTCGCCGGCGCGTCCCCACAGCCAGGCCGGCAGGTTCAGGTCCGGGCGTCCGCCGCACAGGTGGCGGCGGGTCCACGCCAGGATGCGGTCGAACAGCACCGGGTTGTTGTCCACCAGCGCGAAGAACAGCGCATAGGACTGCGACTCGGAGGTGCTGCGCTGGTCCGGATGGGAGAAATCGATGACCCGCCCGTCGTCCTGCAGGTGCCGCTGCACGAAGCCATGCCAGTCGCGCCACGGCATGCCGCAGGCGGTTGCCGCCCGCACCGGGCAGGCGGCGACCGCCGCGGCCGCGGCGATCAGCCCCAGCGCCTCGCGCCGCGACAGCATGCGCGCAACCTCCGCCGCCATGCTCAGCCCGCGACCTTCAGGCGCGCACGCGCATGGCGCCGCAGCAGCCAGCCGGCCAGCATGGCCAGCAGCAGGCACACCAGGCCCACGCCCAGCGCCAGCCACAGCGGGTGATGGGCGAAGAACCAGCGCAGCGCCAGCAGCGGCGGCAGCTCGCCGACGTAGTAGGTCTGGTTGCCGGCCAGGCTGCGCACCGTGTCGCCCTGCAGCAGCACCACGCTGCCCTGGAACTGGCGCAGACGCGCCGGATCGAACCACGCCTCGAACAGGCGGTTCACGTGGCCCGGCTCGTCGGCCATCAGCGCCACCACGCTGCGGCCCTTGCGCAGCGGCGATTCGAAGCCCAGCAGCAGCACGTCGCCCGGCTGCGGACGCACGCCGACCTCGGCCACGGTCGGCAGGTCGGTACGGCGCGCGTCGGGCGACAGGAACGCCGGCAGCGTGTTGAACAGCCAGTCGGACAGGCCGAAGCGGCGGGCCTGGACACCGTCGCCGACCGGCATCGCCGCGGCCCAGCGCGCGAACAGCGGCTGGTTGCGGCGCGAACCGAGCACCAGCAGGTCCTGGTCGGCGTGTTCGTCGACCTGGCGCGCGTGGATGACGCGCGTGCGCAGCGCCGGATACCCGGTCGAGGCACCCATGCGGCCGAGCAGCGCCAGGGCGTTGGCCACGTCGTCGCCGCTGGCGTTGTCGGGCATCACCAGCGCGCTGTCGGACAGGTCGGCCATGCGCGTGAACGGGAAGCCGGCATTGCCGAAGGCGGCCAGGTTGGGCATCGCCATGTAGTGCGCGAAACCGCTCAGGTCGATGGTGGACGCGTCGTCGATCGACGCCGACACGTCCGGGAAGGTGTTCTTGCACTCCTCGGCGCGCGGGCGGTCGAAGAAGAAGTGGAAGCGCAGCTGGCTGCTGGCCGACAGCGGCCCGGTCGGCAGCAGCAGCGGCTGCTGGATCGGCATCGCGCCGCGCGCGCCCAGCTTCTGCCACAGCTGCCGCGGCACCGAGGTCGCCAGCGGGCGGCCGTTGAGCGGCAGCGTGGTCACGAACGCGTCGTTGATGCTGATGTTCAGCGCCGACTTGTCCGCGCCTTCGGGCAGGGTATAGCGGTAGCGCAGGTCCACCGGAATGCCGTCCTTGCGCCACACGAACAGGTCCGGCGGCAACTGCAGGCCGATGCGGATCAGGTCCGGGTTGTAGCCGACCACGTTGAGCTCGCTGGTGCTGCGGACCAGTTCGGAAAAACGCACCGGGCGGTCGCTGGGCACCCAGTTGGGCGCGTCGTAGGGCTTGCGCGGCGCGGCGTCCTTGACCTCGCGCAGGGTCGCGCTGGCGCCGGACAGCGGCGCGCCCAGCGCCAGCGCGGTGGCCGCCGCGCGCAGTTCGGCATCGTCGCGGCCCAGCACCAGCAGCAGCTTGCCGCCGGCATCGTTGGGGTTGCTGGCCACCGCCAGCGTCGGCCCGGACACCTCGACCGGCGCCACGCCGGCCGGCAGGTTGCGCGGCGTGGCCACGACCACCGCATTGCCGCGCGCCGGCAGCACCCCGGTGGACACCGGGAACATCGCGCCGCGGTAGCCGGCCAGCGCGCCGAACCACGACGACACGATGCCGGCGGCCTGCAGCTGGCCGTTGGCCGGCTGCCCGGCGAACACGAACGGCAGTTCCAGCCGGCGGGTATCGCGCGCATCGAAGAACGGCACCGGCAGCAGCGCCAGGTCGTTGCTCAGCGGCAGCGGCAGCCAGCCCAGCTCCAGGTAGCTGGCGCTGTCGATGTTGGCCCACAGGCTGCTGTGGTCGGGATCCTCGCACTCGCGCGTGTAGTGGCCGATCAGCTGCAGGTTGACCCGGTTGTAGCCGGTCACCAGGCGCGGATCGATGGCGACGTCGCGCTCGACCGGCCGCCCGGCCTCCTCCGCCGAGACCGGCAGCGTCGCCACGGTCACGTCGTTGACGGTGACGCGCAGGTGCGACAGATCCGGCAGCAGCGCCGGCGAATAGGTGTACTTCAGGTGCAGCGCGGCGTGGTCGACGACCTGGTCGCTGCGGATCGAGAACGGGATGCCGGCCGTGCCCTGCACGCCGCGCAGCGTCACTTCATAGTCCAGTCCCAGCTGCTTGAGCGTGGAACGGCTGCGCTGCAGCGGCAGCGCGCCCGGTACGGGCGCGGCGGCGGCGACGTCCGGCTGCAGGCCCGGCGGCAGCGGCGCGGCGGCCGGCACCTGCGCGTGGGCGGTGCCCGCCAGCAGGGCCAGGGCGAACGCCAGCGTGGCGCTGCGCGCGCGCGCGGCGGGGGTCGGCGGAACAGGCAGGCAATGCTTCATGCGGTTTCTCCGGGAGCGGGCTGGGCGTTGCCGTCATTCCGCCCCCTGGTGATGACGAATCGGCCCAGGCGGTGGAAGCCGCGCAGGCTGGCGCGGAGCACATCGGACAGCGAGCGCAGGAAGGTGTCGCGCTCGTGCCGGCCCCACAGCGAGACCCAGATGTCGGCGCGGGCGAAGGTGGAGGCGATCAGCCAACGCTCCTGCTCGATGCTCAGCTCGCCGAACTGCAGGCTCAGGCCCTGCGCGTCGCGGTCGTGGCGCACCTGCGCCGGCAGGCGCTGGCTGCGCTGGCGATGGCGCAGCTCGATCTCCACCGGGGTATCGGGCTGCACCGGCTGCGGCTGGTCCAGGCGGATGGCCATGCCGCCGGTGGAGAAATCGACCGTGCTGCAGGCCAGCGCGCGTCCGTCGGGCAGGTGCAGCAGCGCCTTCATTTCCAGCGGCACGCGGTGCGCACGGCGGATCTGGCGCTGCTCGCTGCAGGTGGCGATGACCGCGCCGAGCATGACCATGTTGTAGAAGGTCCAGCCCAGGTTGAGCCAGATCGTGTTGACCTCGCCGCTGCTGTCGGCCATCACCAGGCGGACGATGCCGGCGACCACGCCGGCCAGGTTGAGCAGCAGCAGGAACAGGTACGGGCGGGCGATCTGCGCGTCGAAATAGCTGTTGTGGACCAGGCCGCCCTTGGCGGTGACGTTGAACTTGCCCAGCCGCGGGTTGAACACCGCCATCAGCGTGGGCCGCAGGATGTACCAGGCCAGCGCGGTCTCGTAGACCTCGTTCCACAGCAGGTGGCGATGCCCGCCCTGGATGCGCAGGTTGGTCAGGCTGGCCTGCGCCAGGTGCGGCAGCGCGTAGGCGAAGATCATCAGCGCCGAGGCGTGGATCACGTGCGCGCCGAAGAACAGGAACGCCAGCGGCGCGGTCAGGAAGATGATGCGCGGCAGTCCGTAGAAGAAGTGCAGCATCGCGTTGGTGTAGCAGATGCGCTGCACCAGGCTCAGGCCGCGGCCCAGCATCGGGTTGTCGACGCGGAAGATCTGCGCCATGCCGCGCGCCCAGCGCGTGCGCTGGCCCACGTGCGCCGACAGGCTCTCGGTGGCCAGTCCGGCGGCCTGCGGCACCGGGATGTAGGCGCTGCGGTAGCCGGCGCGGTGCAGGCGGATGGCGGTATGCGCATCCTCGGTGACCGTCTCCACCGCCACCCCGCCCACCTCTTCCAGCGGCGCGCGCTTGATCACCGCGCACGACCCGCAGAAGAAGGTCGCGTTCCAGGCGTCGTTGCCGTCCTGCAGCAGCCCGTAGAACAGCTCGCCTTCGTTGGGCACCTTGCCGAAGGTGCCGAGGTTGCGCTCGAACGGGTCGGCCGAGAAGAAGTAGTGCGGCGTCTGCACCACCGCCAGCCGCGCATCGTGCAGGAACCAGCCCATCGACATCTGCAGGAACGAGCGCGTCGGCACGTGGTCGCAGTCGAAGATGGCGACGTACTCGCCATCGGACTTCTTCAGCGCCGCGTTGATGTTGCCGGCCTTGGCGTGGTTGTTGTTGGTGCGGGTGACGTAGTTCACCCCGACTTCCTCGCAGAACGCGCGGAATTCCTCGCGGCGGCCGTCATCGAGCAGGTGGATCTTCAACTTGCCGGCCGGCCAGTCCATCACCGTCGCCGCCAGCACGGTGGTGCGCACCACCGACAGCGGTTCGTTGTAGGTGGGGATGAACACGTCCACCGTCGGCCACAGCGACTGGTCCTCGGGCAACGGCAGCGAACGCCGGTGCAGTGGCCAGGCCACCTGGAAGTAGCCCAGCACCAGCACCACGAACGCGTAGACCTCGGCCATCACCAGGCCGAAGCCCAGGGTCAGGTCGACAACGCTGCCCATGCCCATGGTCTCGGTCAGCCGCCACCACATGTAGCGGCTGGACATGACCAGCGACAGCCCCATCAGCAGCAGCGGCACGATGCGGTTGCGGGCGCGCCGCAGGCACAGGCCGATGGCGAACACCGCCAGCGAGAACAGCAGCTGCCGGGTCACGTCCAGCGGCACGGTGACGACGAAGCCGATGAGCAGCATGCCCACCAGCACCAGCGCGGCCAAGCCAAGGCGAGCCAGGGCCTGCGAGCCCTCGGGCCTGATTGAAAGTCTCATGGATTTCCCCTGTGCGCCGCCCCTGCGGGCGGCCTTGCCGGCCGGATCGCGCGTCATCGCGGTCCGGCGCGGCGTTCGTGCCCCGTTCCTATTGCCTGCGCAAGCGGATCAGGGGGCTGTCGTCCGGAATCGTCCCGCCGGCCTCTGCCAGCCTGCGGAACAACTGCGACAGTGGCGTGTCCGCCTGCGCGGCAGGCAGGTCGGGCGCCGGCGCGGGTTGCGCCGCGACCACCGCTTCCACTGCCGCCGGCGCTGCCGGCCGGGTCGCCGCAGCGGGCAACCTGGCCTCGGGGAACTCCCGGTACTCCGGCCGTCCCTTGCCGTCACCCAGCTTCATGAACAGGCCTGCCACATCGTCATCGCATTGCGGCGCTGCCGCCGGTCGGTTGCTGCTCATGCCCAACGCATCTCGTCCATCGTCAAAACACCCGCCCCACGGTAAAAATCGAAACGTCACGATTGCCGGTCGCCAGGTGGCGCACATCGAGCACGGCAAGCATGCCGGCGCCGCGCAGCCAATGGCGGTAGGCCCCCTCGAGAAAGCCGTGATGCCAGGCGCCGCCCCCCAGCGCCGCCGCCAGCGGCGAGGCCGCATGCACGATGCGCAGCTGGTCGGCGCGCTCCTCGAACCTCGCCCATCCCCACTCGCAGTCCGCCCACACCGCGTTGACCGAGGCCTGCAGGGCCTCGACGGTGGCCACCGGCGGCAGGCCATGGGCGTCGGCGAAGCGCTGGCCGATGCGCGCCATCAGCCGTGCCGATTCCTCCTCCGGCAGCGCCTGGTCGAACTCCGCCGCCATCGCCTGCAGGAAGCCCCGCCATTGCCGGGCACAGGAACGGTCGCGATAACCATCGAGCAACTCTGCCGGGTTCACCAGGCCATTCCCCTGCGCATCCGCACCCCACCTACGCAACGCATCCCGCCTCCTGCGACATTTGATACCACTGAATATTGTGAATTAGATCACATTTCAAGCCAATACCCAGCGACCTGCCGATGCAGCGGTGCACACAGCCGCATCCAACGCACTCCCGGGGATGCAGACAGCAAAGCACACGACCGTAAGAAGACCATGGCCGGATGACGCTGCCTTTGCAGGCAGCCGCGGCAGAACCCCGCGGGAACCCGGGCAACGGCCTGCGCGTGGACGGCGCCCTCAGCGGCGCAGCAGCAGCCGTGGCACCTGCACGAGCGCATGCGCCCAGATCGCGCACCATACCGCGGCGCGTACCGGCAGGCCGCGGCGCGGCGCCTCGAACTTGCGGAAATAGCGCCACAGCCCGCGGTGCTTGTGCCACTCGACGAAAAACGGCCGTGCGCGGCTGGAGACGCCGCGCACGTGCAGCACCGCCAGCCGGTTGGCGATGGCCACTGTCGCCCCGGCCTGGCGCGCGCGCCGGCACAGGTCCAGGTCCTCGGCATGCAGCCGGTAGCCCGTGTCCCAGCCGCCAATGCGGTCGAACAGCGCCCGCGGCATCAGCAGCAGCGCACCGGACAGCGCCGGCACCTCCTGCAGCGGCTGCGCCGGATCGGGTGCCAGCGCCAGCCGCGCACCGGCGGCGGGGTTGCGCAGCATCGCGGCGAAGTCGGGATCGCGGCGCCGCACCGCCGCATCCGGCCGCCCCTGCGCGTCCACCTGCTCCACGCCGAGCAGGCAGTCGCCCAGCGGCAGGCCCAGATCGCGCAGGCGTGCCAGCGTGTCGGGTTCGACCATCAGGTCGGGATTGACGAACGCCAACCACGGCGCATCGCTGTCGCGCGCGCCCTGGTTGCAGGCGGTGGCGAAGCCGGGGTTGTCGGGATTGGCGATGAAGCGCACCCGCGCATCAGCCAGGGCATGGCGCTGGACGATGCCGAGCGAGCCATCGTCGGAGGCGTTGTCCACCACCCGGATCTGCACCACGTCGTGCGCGCCGCGCAGCCGCGCCAGGCATTCGTCCAGCGTCGCCGCGCTCTGGTAGCTGACCACGACGACCGCGATCGCGCCGCTCACGAGGCGACCTCCGCCGCCGCATCGTCGCCGTCGTCGTCGCCGAACAGGTCGGGCTGGCGCGCCGGCAGCGCCGCCAGCTCCCACAGCTGCTGCAGGTGCTGGCGGTGGCCATGCAGCGGGTCGTCCATCAGGAACCCGGCCAGGCGCGCGGTCCAGGCCGGCCAGCGGTTGCCCAGCACTTCCATGTCGCCGTCGGCGGGACGGCCCTCGTCATGGCGGCCGACGAAGGCGTTGTCGCACAGCACGTTGCGCCAGCCCAGCCCGCTCATGCGCAGGCTCAGGTCCACCAGCGCCGCGTACCACGAGCCGCAGCTCTGCGTGTCCAGTCCGCCGGCGCGGCGCCGCGCGCTGCCGCGCACCAGCACGGCATGGGTGACCGCCGAAGGCAGTTCCGGGTGCAGCAGCGGCATCGACGCGCAGGCGCGCGCCAGCCGTGCGCCATCGGACGGCAGCGGATTGAGTTCGCCGGCGCGTGGCCAGGCCACGGTCTCGCCAGCATTGCTCCACGGCGTGGCGGTGGCGATGGACGCATCGCGCGCGAGGCAATCGGACAGCTGCTGCAGCCAGCCCGGCAGCGGCAGCGCGTCGGGCGCGAGCACCGCCACGTCGGCGTCGCCGCAAGCCTGCAGCATCTGCTCCAGGTGCGCCGATTCGCCAATGGAGCGCGGGCGCCGGGTGTACTCCGCCTGCAGCCGGGTGCGCGCCAGCCACGGTTCGATCACCGCCTGCACCCGCGGCCCGCCCTGGGCATCGTCGGCCAGCCAGATCGGGGTACCGGCGGGGGTGGCGGTTTCCAGCGCCGCCAGGCAGGCATCGAGCGCCACGTCGTCCACGCCGACCGGCAACAGGATCACCGGCAAGCGCACGCAGCGTCCCCGGCCCGGCGTGGAATGGAGGGTGCGGAACTGGTCACGGCCGGCGATTCCCTGAGGCTGACGCAGCGAACTCTAGCAGTCGCCCGCGGCAGCGCGTACCCGCAAGCCGCATGACGCCGCGCTGCAGCCGCGGCGTCGCAGCGGGCCCGTGTCGCCACGGGCCCGCTGATGGCACGGCGCGATCAGCCGCACCACACCCGCGCGTTGCGGAACATACGCAGCCACGGCGCGTCCTCGCCCCAGCCCTTCGGCGCCCAGCTCAGGTTGAGCGTGCGCGGGGTCCGCTCCGGGTGCGGCATCAGGATGGTGACGCGGCCGTCGCGGGTGGTCAGGCCGGTGATGCCGTCGGGCGAGCCGTTCGGGTTCAGCGGGTACTGTTCGGCCACGCGGCCGTCGCCATCGACGTAGCGCAGCGCCACGTCGACCGCGGCCTGGTCGACCGCGCTGTCGAACTCGGCGCGACCCTCGCCGTGCGCCACCGCCACCGGCAGCCGCGAACCGGCCATGCCGCGCAGCAGGATCGACGGCGACTCCACCACCTCCAGCAGCGCGGTGCGGGCCTCGAACTGCTCGCTGCGGTTGCGCAGGAAGACCGGCCAGTGCTCCGCGCCGGGGATGATGGCCTTGAGCTGGCTCATCATCTGGCAACCATTGCACACGCCCAGGGCGAAGGTGTCCGGCCGCGCGAAGAACGCGGCGAAGGCCTCGCGCAGCGCCGGGCGCTCCAGGATCGAGGTGGCCCAGCCGCGGCCCGCGCCCAGCACGTCGCCGTAGCTGAAGCCGCCGCAGGCGGCCAGCCCGCGGAAGTCCGCCAGCTGCACGCGGCCTTCGATCAGGTCGCTCATGTGCACGTCGAAGGCATCGAAGCCGGCGCGCTCGAAGATATTGGCCATTTCGATCTGGCCGTTGACGCCCTGCTCGCGCAGGATCGCCACCTTCGGCCGCGCCCCGGTGGCGACGAACGGCGCGGCGACATCCTCGGCCGGGTCGAACGCCAGTTTCGGCTTCAGCCCCGGGGCATTGAAATTGCGCGCGACCGCGCGCTCCTGGTCGGCCGCCTCCGGGTTGTCGCGCAGCTTCTGCATGGCGTGGGTCACCGACCACCAGGCATCGAACAGCTCTTCCCAGCGCCACTCGGCCAGGCTCTGCCCGCCCAGCTGCACGCGCACCACCGGCGCGGTGGTCGGGCGTGCGATGCGCTGCGCGCATTCGGTCAGCGCATGGCGTTCGACCAGGTCGGCGAACGCGGCACGGTCTTCCCTGGCGATCTGCACCACCGCACCCAGTTCCTCGTTGAACAGGCTGCGGAACGGATCGTCGCCCCAGGCATCGAGCACGATGTCCAGGCCCAGCCGCGAGGCGAACGACATCTCGCACAGGGCGGCGAACGCGCCGCCGTCGCTGCGGTCGTGGTAGGCCAGCAGCAGCCCGGCCTGGCGCGCGTCGCGGATCAGCTCGAAGAAGCCGCGCAGGCGCTGCGGGTCGTCCAGGTCCGGCACTTCGCCGGCGAACGCCGGCAGCGCGCTGTGGTCGGCCTGGGTCTGGGCCAGGATCGAGCCGCCCAGGCGCTGCTTGCCCGCGCCCAGCCCGATCAGCCACAGCTCGCTTTCGCCCTCGCGTTCCAGCAGCGGGGTCAGCTGCTGGCGCGCGTCGGCCACCGGCGCGAACGCCGAGATCACCAGCGACACCGGCGACACCGACTTCTCGGTCCTGCCGTCGGCCTGCCACTGCGCCTGCATCGACAGCGAGTCCTTGCCCACCGGGATGCTGATGTCCAGCTGCGGGCACAGTTCCATGCCCACCGCCCTGACCGCGTCATACAGCAGCGCGTCCTCGCCGTCGTGGCCGCAGGCGGCCATCCAGTTGGCCGACAGCTTGACCGTGTCCAGCGAGATCAGCGGCGCGGCGCACAGGTTGGTGATGGCCTCGCCCACCGCCATGCGCGCCGAGGCGGCGGCGTTGAGCAGCGCCAGCGGGGTGCGCTCGCCCACCGCCATCGCCTCGCCGGCGTAGGTGTCGAACCCGGCCAGGGTGATGGCGACATCGGCCATCGGCAGCTGCCACGGGCCGATCATCTGCTCGCGCGCGGTCAGGCCGCCGACGCTGCGGTCGCCGATGGTGACCAGGAAGTTCTTGGCCGCCACGGTCGGGTGCGACAGCACCCGCAGGCCGGCGTCATGCAGGTCGATGCCGGCGGTCTTCAGCTGCGGCCAGCGCGGCGCGGCCGGGTGCGTGGTGTCGCGGTGCATCTTCGGCGCCTTGCCGAACAGCACGTCCATCGGCAGGTCGATCGGCGCATCGGCCGGGATGTTGCCCGGGGTCGCGCCGTAGGCCACCACCAGCCGCTCCTCGGCGGTGGCCACGCCGACCGCGGCGAACGGGCAGCGCTCGCGCGCGCAGATCTCGCCGAACTCGGCCAGGCGGTCGGCCGGGATGCCCAGCACGTAACGCTCCTGCGACTCGTTGCACCACAGTTCCAGCGGCGACAGCGAGGGATCGTCGGTCGGCACCTTGCCCAGGTCGATCACGCCGCCGACGTCGGAATCGTGCAGCAGTTCGGGAATGGCGTTGGACAGGCCACCGGCGCCGACGTCGTGGAAGAACTTGATCGGGTTGCCCGCGCCCATGGCCACGCAGCGGTCGATCACTTCCTGGCAGCGGCGCTCCATTTCCGGGTTGTCGCGCTGCACGCTGGCGAAATCCAGGTCCTCGGCGCTCTCGCCCGAGGCCACCGACGAAGCGGCGCCGCCGCCAAGGCCGATCAGCATCGCCGGGCCGCCCAGCACGATGACGATGTCGCCATCCTGCAGCTTCAGCTTGTCCACCTGCACGCGGTCGATCGCACCCAGGCCGCCGGCCAGCATGATCGGCTTGTCGTAGGCGCGGGTGATGCCGTCCTCGGGCAGCTCGAAGCTGCGGAAGTAGCCAAGCAGGTTCGGTCGGCCGAACTCGTTGTTGAACGCGGCGCCGCCGAGCGGGCCGTCGAGCATGATGTCCAGCGCCGGCGCCATCCGCGGGTTCAGCGCGCGCGGCGCCTCCCACGGCTGCGGCAGGGTCGGGATGCGCAGGTGCGAGACCGAGAAGCCGGTCAGGCCGGCCTTGGGCTTGCCGCCGCGGCCGGTCGCGCCTTCGTCGCGGATCTCGCCGCCGGCACCGGTCGAGGCGCCCGGGAACGGTGCGATCGCGGTGGGGTGGTTGTGCGTCTCCACCTTGATCTGGAACGCACTGGGCACCACCGCTTCGCTGCGGTAGCGGCCGCTTGCCGGATCGGGGCGGTAGCGCGCGGCCGGCTCGCCCTCGATCACCGCGGCGTTGTCGCTGTAGGCGCTGAGCGTGTGCTGCGGGGTCTGCTGGTGGGTGTTCTTGATCATCCGGAACAGCGAGCGCTCCTGCGCCTGTCCGTCGATGGTCCAGCTGGCGTTGAAGATCTTGTGCCGGCAATGCTCGGAATTGGCCTGCGCGAACATCATCAGCTCGACGTCGGACGGGTCGCGGCCGAGTTCGCCGTAGCGCTGGCGCAGGTACTCGATCTCGTCCTCGGCCAGGGCCAGGCCCAGGCGCTTGTTGGCGCCTTCCAGGTCGGCCAGCGCGATGCGCTGCAGCGGCTTGCGCGCCGGGCTGTCGAACAACGCCCGCGCCTGCGCGATGTCGGCCAGCAGCGACTGCGTCATCGGATCGTGCAGCAGCCGGGCCACGGCCGCCTGCAGGGCCGGGTCGGACGGCCAGCCAGCCAGGTCGAGGCGGGTGCCGCGCTCCACGCGCTGGATCGCCAGGCCGGCGCCGCGCACCAGTTCGGTGGCCTTGCTCGACCACGGCGACAGCGTTCCCAGGCGCGGCACCACGTAACGCGACAGGCTGCCGGCGGCGGCCTCGGCCGGTTGCGGCTGGGCCTGCAGGATGCGGCCCAGCGTGGCCTGGTCGACGGCCGCGGCATCGGTGGCCTGGGTGAAATAGACGTGCCAGGCACCGGTGATGCGCAGATCGGCGGCGATGGACTGCAGGCGGGATTCAAGACGTTCGCGGCGGAACGGCGAAAGGGCGGCTGCGCCCTCGAGGACGATCATGTCCGGGAGACCATGGTGGGAGTCGGGCCCGCCATTGTACCGGAGCCGGCTTCCGGCCGTGCCCGGCGGCGGCGTGTGCCGCCGGTCCCCGGGGCCGGCGACGGCCTATTCTTCGGGCGCCGGCCTGATCTCGCGGGCGACGCGACGCCACCGCGTCCCGTTCCAGACCATGTAGTCGACGATGTCCGGGGAGCGATACCCCTCGGTATGGGTGACGACCAGCAAGCGGCTGTCGCGCCGGTAGTCGAAGCGGACGTTGTTCAACGCCTGGCCGGGGTGGACCTTGCCGCTGCGGCGGTCGATCAGCGCGTACTGGCGGCAACCGCTGCCGCAGCCGACCAGGAACAGGGTGAAGTGGTCAGCGAAGTTGGGCGGCTCCGGGGCCTCGCCATCGAACTGCAGGTACTGTTCCAGCTTCCAGCCGATGTCCGTGCGCGGCAGCTTCGCCGGCACCGGATGGTCGATGCGGCTCAGCGGGACGCGATGGGCCTCGAACGTGGGCGGTGCCGACGCGCAGCCGGCGTGGAGCAGCGGCGCAAGCAGCGCCGCGCGCCGGGCAACCGCCGTCCACCACGCAGCGGGCGGACGGCGGCGGAGCGCCAGCGGCATCGTGCTGCCCCGGGGCCGACGGATCAGGGACTGCCGACGGCGCCGGGCAGCCGCTCCAGCGCGGCCTTGAGCTGCGCCGGCGGCAGGTAACCGCCCAGCTGGGTGCCATCGGCGGCGAAGATCGCCGGGGTGCCGCTGATGCCCAGCTGCTGGCCGACGTTGTACTGCATGGTCACCGGATTGGTGCAGTTCTTCGCCTCCACCGGGCGGTCGGACTTGGCCGCGGTCAGTGCCGCCTTGCGGTCGCTGGCACACCACACCGAAACCATGTCGGTGTGGTCCTTGCTGCCCAGCCCCATGCGCGGGAACGCCAGGTACTCGACGGCGATGCCCTGGCGGTTCAGCTCGGCGATGTCCTGGTGCAGCTTGCGGCAGTAACCGCACTCGATGTCGGTGAACACGCTGATGGTGTACTTGGCATTCGGCGGCGCGAACACGATCCGGTCCGAATGCGGCAGCGACGCCAGCAGCTTGCGGCGGTGGGCCAGCAGGCCCTCGCTGGTCGCCAGCGCGCGCTTGCCGATGTCGTAGGGCTGGGCCTGCATCAGGTAGCGGCCGTCGTCGGTGACGTACAGCACCTGGCCGGACACCACCACCTCGCGGAAGCCGGCGAACGGCGCGGCGCCGATGTAGTCCGGATTGAAATTCGGGTCCAGCTGCCTGAGCGCGTCGCGCACCCGCTTCTCGACCGCGCCGTCCGCGGTGGCCGGTGCGGCAGCGGCAGTGGTTTCAGGCGCCTTCGGCTGCGCGCAGGCGGTCAGGCTGATCGCGCCCAGCAGCGCGGCGGTGGCGAATCGGAGCATGGGGATTCCAGGGAAAAGAGATTGGCGGAAAGCCGGGCGATTCTCGCATACCCGGGGGACGGGACGTTCCGGGTGCCGCTGCGGCGGCGCACTCGCCGCGCCCAGGCGAAAGGGCGCGACGCTGCTGCGGGAAGCGGCCGTGCGGCTCATCCGGGCTTGGTGACCCGCTGTAGAACAGGCCGGGGTGCCATCGCGGCCGGTGCCGCCGGGCGCTGCGCGGTGCCGGCGGTACTCCCGGCCGCCGGGAGCATCGCAGGAGATGGCGGGATACGGACGCGCGGCAGGTATGTTGGCGCCCGGGTCTCGACGCGGCGCGGCCGGGCGTTCAGCAGGCCGCGCGGCAGTGCCGCGGGTTCGCTGCTGCCTTCCCTGGCGGGACTTCAATGGCTTGCGGATACTCCGGCGCTGGAACTCCGATGCGGCCTGCCCCGCCGGCGCACGCAGCGCTGGCCAGCGCTACGGATGGGACGCCGTCAGAGACATGCCGGGGTGCGGTTGGATCCGGGCGCGCGGCGGCGCGGCAGGCCGTACCGGCGCCCTTGTTGCGGCTTGGCGCGGCCGGGCGTTCGCGACCGCGCGCGCCAGTGGCGCGCAAGCGCGGTCGCTCACCCCCTCGGGTGGTGGTTGCGGTGCAGCTTCTGCAGGTGTTCGCGGGCGACCAGGGTGTAGATCTGGGTGGTGGACAGGGAACTGTGGCCCAGCAGCATCTGCAGCGCGCGCAGGTCGGCGCCATGGTTGAGCAGGTGGGTGGCGAAGCTGTGGCGCAGGCCGTGCGGACTGATCCGCGCCGGGTCGATGCCGGCCGCCGCCGCGCTGGCCTTCACCAGCGCCCAGAACTGCTGCCGCGTCAGCGGCTTCTGCCCGCGGGCCAGGAACAGCGGCACCTGGCCGTCGGCCGTGGCCTGCACCGGCCGCCCCGCCACCAGTGCCGGGCGTGCGTCGGCCAGGTAGCGCTCCAGCCAGTGCCGGGATTCCTCGCCCAGCGGCACCAGCCGCTCCTTGCTGCCCTTGCCGGTCACCCGCAGCACGCCCTGGCGCAGGTTGACCGCGTTGGCCGGCAGGTCGACCAGCTCACTCACGCGCAGGCCGGCGGCATACATCAGTTCCAGCATGGCGCGGTCGCGCAGGCCCTCGGCCGTGGCGATATCCGGCGTGGCCAGCAGCGCCTCGATCTGGCTCTCGGCCAGGGCCTTGGGCAGCGGCCGCGGCAACCGGGGCGGCTCCAGCAGCGCGGACGGATCGTCGTCGCGCTCGCCGCGGCGCAGGCAGTCGGCGAAGAACGCGCGCAGCGCCGACAGCAGGCGCGCGTTGCTGCGCGGCGACCAGCCGTGGCGGGTCCGCCAGGCCAGGTAGTCGAACAGGCCGGCGCGATCGATGCCGGCCAGCGTGCTCCGCGGCGCCGGCGCCTGGCGGGGCGGCTCGCCGGCCTGGGAGGCCGCCCAGCGGGCCAGTCCCTCCAGATCCCGGCGATAGCTGTCCAGGGTCGCCCGCGCCAGCCCCTGTTCGGCCCAGATCGCGTCGAGGAAGCGCTGGATGCGGCGGCCGTCGGCCTCGCGCAGCGGCGGCAGCTGCATCACCCGTTGGCGGCGTTCGGCGGCGGTGGAAGGCGAACTCATCGCGCGCAGGATAGGCATTGCCGGCGCCGCTGCCCATCCACATCGCGCACGCCAGCCCGTATGCTCGCGCGATGAACGCCGATTCCGCCGCCCCGCCCCGCCCCTCGCCACTGCTGTTGCGCCGCCTGGCGGCACTGTTCTACGACCTGTGGCCGGTGCTGGCGCTGTGGATGCTCACCGCGGTGCCGTTCACCCTGCTGGACGTGGTTGCCAGCGGCGGCAACACCCACCACAACATCGCCCCGTACAGCCCGCTGCAGTGGCTGCTGTGGCTGTGCTGCTGGGCCGTGGCCGGGGTGTACGCCACGCTCAGCTGGAAGCGCGGCGGGCAGACCCTGGGCATGCGCCCGTGGCGACTGTATGTGCAGGGCACCAATGGCGCGCCGTCGATGGCCCTGCTGTGGAAGCGCTATGCGCTGGGCACGCTGTCGCTGCTGTGCGGCGGCCTGGGATTCTGGTGGGCGCTGCTGGATCGGGAGGGGCTGACGTGGCACGACCGCCTCAGCAACACCCGGCTGGTGCACGTCCCCGACCGGTAACCGCCCCGGAACAGCACACCCGTCGTTGCTCCCGGTGCGCAGCGGCGCGGCAGGGAAACCGGGGCCCGCGGTGTCCTGCGGCGCGGCACGACCGCTTCAGCAACATCCGGCGGGTGCATGTCCCCGACCGGTAACCAGCGCAAACAGCCCTCGCTTCATTGCCCCTGCGCGCGGCGGCGCAACCGGCGCTTGCGGTTGCCTGCGGCGCGCGAAGCGGACTCAGCTCGAACGTCGTTTGAACAGCCAGCCGGATACGGCCAGCATGATGACCGGCGGCAGCGCGTAGGCGATGCGGTAATCGAACTTGAGTGCGCCGGCCATGCGCCCGAAGAACATCTGCAGCAGCAGGAAGCCCAGCGCGAACAGCATGCCCAGGAACAGGCGCTTGCCCATGCCGCCACTGCGCAGCGAACCGAACGCGAACGGCACCGCGGCCAGGCACAGCGCCAGCACGTTCACCGGATAGAACCAGCGGCTCCAGTAGGTGTCCTCGTAGTCGCGCGCGTCCAGCCCGTTGCGCTTGCGGTACTCGATGCTGGTGCGCAGCTCGGCGGCGGTCAGGCTGCGTGGCTTGGCCAGGCCCGAGGCCAGCGCCGCTGCGTCCAGGTCCGAGTCCCAGGGCTCGCTGGCCACCGTCTGGCGGGTGGCAGAGCGCTCGCCGAAGGTGTCGCGCCGCACCTGCTCCAGGGTCCAGCCCCGGGCGTCGTGGCGGGCGGTGACCGCATGGGTCAGGCTGGCCAGGCGGCCATCGGCGTCCAGCCGGTAGAGGCGGACGTCATGCAGCAGCAGGCGCGTCCCGCCGTCCTCGGTGAGCTGCTCCTCGCCGCTCTGGGCATTGAGGAAGGTGTCGCCCTCGCGCGCCCACAGCCCGGAATAGCGGGCCATGGCCATGTCGGTGTTGAACTTGGCGCTGGCCTTCAGCGCATCGGCCTTTTCCTGCGCCCAGGGCGCCAGGGTTTCGCCGTTGACCACCATCATCGCGGTCAGCATCGACATCGCGATGGCCACCGACAGCGCGATGCGGCGGCGCGACAGGCCAAGCGCACGCAGCGCGGTCAGCTCCGAAGTCGCCGCCAGCTGCCCCAGCCCCATCAGCGCGCCGATCACCGCGGCCATCGGGAACAGCGTGTACGCGCGGCGCGGCAGGGTGTAGGCGCTCCAGGCCACCGCGTGGCCGAAGGTATAGCTGCCGGTGCCGATGTTCTTGGCCTCGCCGGACAGCGACAGCATCGCGTCCAGCCCGGTCAGCACCGCCCACGCCAGCAGCACCGTGACCAGCACCGTGCGGCCGACGTAGAAATCGTGGATGCGCGGGCGCAGCATCATGCGCGTGCCCTCTTGCGGCGCGACAGCCGGCCATCGCGGAAGTACAGCCACAGCGCCAGCACCAGCAGCGGCACGGTCAGCCACCACATGCCCAGCTCCACCGGCAGCTTGCCGCTGGCCAGCCATTGCCGACCGCTGATCATCAGGCTGATGCCCACCACGTAGCCGAGGAAGGCCAGCATGACGCTTCCATAGCGCTGCTGCCGCGGCGTGCTGCGCGACAGCGGCAGCGCCAGCAGGGCGAAGGCCAGCGCCAGCAGCGGCGGGGTGATGCGCCAGTGCAGCTGCGCCTGCGCCTCGCGCCGGTCGTCGCCGAGCAGGCGCAGGGTCGGCAGCACCTCGGGGTCGTCCTGGCCGCGCGGTTCATCGCGGTCGGGCAACGCCACCTCGTTGCTGGCGTAGCGCATCAGGCGGTAATCCAGCCCGCCGTTCTCGGGGCCTTCGACGCGGTGGCCGTCCTCCAGCCGCAGGAAGCGCTGGCGATCGCCCTCGAAGAACATGGCGCCGCTGTTGGCCGAGACCACGTCGATGCGCCCGTCCTCCTGCCGCTGGATGAACACCTTGCCCATCCGGGTGCCGTCCTCGTTGAGCGAGGACAGGTAGACGATGCCGCCGCCGGAGAGCTGGGTGAACTTGCCCGGCTCCAGCCCGGCCACCACCACGCTGCGGCTGGCGGCCTCGACCATCGCATCGGCGGTGCGGTTGGCCCAGGGCCCCAGCCACAGCGAGCAGGCCCCGACCAGCGCCACCACCGGCGCCACCAGCATCATGACCGGCCGCAGCAGGCGCCGCGGGCCGACCCCCACCGCGGTCAGCACCGCCATCTCCGAATCCCGGTAGAGCCGGGCGATGGCCAGCGACAGGCCGAGCAGCAGCGCCAGCGGCAGGATGATGGGCAGGTAGACGATGAACTGCAGGCCCAGCTGCGACAGCAGCAGCCCGGCCGGCATGCGGCCGTCGGCAATCCGGCCCAGGATGTCCACCAGGACCCCGCCCACGCTCACCACCAGCAGCACGGTCAGGGTCGCCAGGAAGCTCTGGATGAAGTCGCTCAGCAGGTAGCGGTCAAGCTTCGCCATGGGGTGGGTGGTTTAAACTCCCGGTTTCGTTCGCGGCGCGCCCGGCCGGTCTGGAGGGGTGGAAACAGTCCGCGATTGTACGGATTTGGCAATGGAATCTGATCAATGTCTCTGCAATTCACCCTGAACCACGCCGCCCCGGCCTCGGCCGCGGTCGACTGCATCATCGTTGGCGCCTTCTCTGACAAGTCGCTGTCGCCGGCGGCACAGGCGCTCGACGCCGCCTCGGGCGGCCGCATCGCGGCGCTGGTGGAGCGCGGCGACGTCGGCGGCAAGACCGGCAACACCACCGTGCTGCACGACCTGCCAGGCGTGGCCGCGCCGCGCGTGCTGGTGGTCGGCCTGGGCGACGCCGCCAAGTTCGGCGTGCCGCAGTACATCAAGGCGGTGGGCGACGCCGCGCGCGCGCTGCGCAGCGGCATCACCCGCAGCGCGCTGTTCACCCTGTCCGAACTCGAAGTGAAGGGCCGCGATGCCGCCTGGAACATCCGCCAGGCGGTGATCGCCGCCAACCACGCCAGCTACCGCTACACCGCCACCCTGGGCAAGAAGAAGCCCGACGCCCCGGGCCTGGAAACCCTGGCCATCAGCGGCAGCGACGAGACCGCGCTGGCCCAGGGCCAGGCCATCGCCGCCGGCGTCGAGTACGCCCGCGAGCTGGGCAACCTGCCGCCGAACCTGTGCACGCCGGCCTACCTGGCCGAAAGCTCGGCCCGGTTCGCCGCCGAGCACGAGGGCGCGCAGGCCGAGATCCTCGACGAACAGCAGATGGAAGCCCTGGGCATGGGCTCGCTGCTGGCGGTGGCCCGCGGCTCGGCCAACCGGCCGAAGCTGGTGGTGCTGAAGTGGAACAACGGCGGCGACGCCAAGCCCTACGTGCTGGTCGGCAAGGGCATCACCTTCGATACCGGCGGCGTCAACCTGAAGACCCAGGGCGGCATCGAGGAGATGAAGTACGACATGTGCGGCGGCGCCAACGTCATCGGCACCTTCGTCGCCGCGGTCAAGGCCCGGCTGCCGCTGAACCTGGTGGTGGTGGTGCCGGCGGTGGAGAACGCCATCGACGGCAACGCCTACCGCCCGTCGGACGTGATCACCTCCATGTCCGGCAAGACCATCGAGGTCGGCAACACCGACGCCGAGGGCCGCCTGATCCTGTGCGACGCGCTGACCTATGCGCAGCGCTTCGAGCCGGCCGCGCTGGTCGACGTGGCCACCCTGACCGGCGCCTGCATGGTCGCCCTGGGCCACCAGACCGCCGGCCTGATGAGCAAGCACGACGACCTGGCCAACGAACTGCTGGCCGCCGGCGAGCACGTGTTCGACCGCGCCTGGCGCCTGCCGCTGTGGGACGAGTACCAGCCGATGCTGGATTCCAGCTTCGCCGACGTCTACAACATCGGCGGCCGCTGGGCCGGCGCCATCACCGCCGGCTGCTTCCTGTCGCGCTTCGCCGAGGGCCAGCGCTGGGCGCACCTGGACATCGCCGGCGTGGCCAGCGACGAAGGCAAGCGCGGCATGGCCACCGGCCGCCCGGTCGGGCTGCTGGCGCAGTGGCTGCTGGACCGCGCGGCGTGACGCAAAACCGGGGCCGGCACCGGGTTCCACCTGGAACGACCGACGCCGGCCCCGGTTCTTCCTTCCCCTTCCTGGTTGCCCGATGCCCCGCGCCGACTTCTACCTGATCGCCAAGCCCCGCTTCCTCACCGAGCCGCTCAAGCTGGTGTGCGAACTGGCGCGCAAGGCCAACGACACCAGCCAGTACACCCTGGTGCTGGCGCGCGACGCGGCGCAGGCCGAGGAACTGGACGAACTGCTGTGGTCGTTCGACCCGGACGCCTACATCCCGCACCAGATCGTGGGCGATGACGTGGACGAGGAAGAGGCCATCGTGCTGATCGCCGCGCCGGGCGCCGAGGCGCCGGAACGGCCGCTGGTGATCAACCTGCGCGACGACCCCTACCTGGGCAGCTGCGAACGGGTACTGGAAGTGGTGCCGGCCGACCCGGCCGCGCGCGAACCGCTGCGCGAACGCTGGCGCCAGTACAAGGCCGCCGGCTACGCGCTCAACAAGCACGACATGTAAGGGACCCGCATGCGCCTGCTCATTGCCCTGCTGCTGCCGTGGCTGGCCTTCTTCACCATCGGCCGGCCGCTGTCCGGCATCGTCTGCCTGGTCCTGCAGGTCACCCTGATCGGCTGGGTCCCGGCCGCGATCTGGGCCGCCTACGCGGTCAGCCAGTACCACACCGACCAGAAGATCAGGCACGCGCTGAAAACCGGCGCGTCCCGCTGATCCCCTCCCCGCCTTTCACCCGGTTTCCCCGCATGACCCAACTCGCCTCCAGCTACGACCCGAAGTCCTTCGAAACCGCGCTCTACGATGCGTGGGAGAAAGCCGGCCATTTCAAGCCGTCCGGCAAGGGCGAGCCGTACACCATCCTGCTGCCGCCGCCGAACGTGACCGGCACCCTGCACATGGGCCACGCGTTCCAGCAGACGCTGATGGACGCGCTGATCCGCTACCACCGCATGCGCGGCTACGACACGCTGTGGCAGGTCGGCACCGACCACGCCGGCATCGCCACCGAAATGGTGGTCAGCCGCAACCTGGCGCTGGAAGGCAAGGGCGAGACCCGCGATTCGCTGGGCCGCGACGGCTTCATCGACAAGGTGTGGGAGTGGAAGGCGCACTCGGGCAACGTGATCGAGGGGCAGATGCGCCGCCTCGGCACCTCGGCCGACTGGTCGCGCAGCACCTTCACCATGGACCCGGGCCCGAGCGAGGCGGTGATCGAATCGTTCGTTCGCTGGCACGAGCAGGGCCTGATCTACCGCGGCCAGCGTCTGGTCAACTGGGACCCGGTGCTGAAGACCGCCATTTCCGACCTGGAAGTGGAGAGCGTGGAGGAAGACGGCTTCCTGTGGTCGATCGCCTACGCGCTGGAAGACGGCGCCAGCTACGAGCACGTGGAGCTCGACGCCGATGGCAACGAGACCCTGCGCGAAACCCGCCACTACCTGGTGGTGGCCACCACCCGCCCGGAAACCCTGCTGGGCGACACCGCGGTCATGGTGCACCCGGAAGACAGCCGCTATGCGCACCTGGTCGGCAGGCGCGTCACCCTGCCGCTGACCGGCCGCAGCGTGCCGGTGATCGCCGACGACTACGTCGACAAGGCGTTCGGCACCGGCGTGGTCAAGGTCACCCCGGCGCACGACTTCAACGACTACCAGGTCGGCGTGCGCCACGGCCTGCCGATGATCAACCTGTTCACCCCGACCGCCGCGCTCAACGAGAACGCGCCGGAGCAGTACCGCGGGCTGGACCGCTACGAAGCGCGCAAGGTGATCCTGGCCGAGCTGGAAAGCCTGGGCATCCTGGTCGAGACCAAGGCGCACAAGCTGCAGGTGCCGCGCGGCGACCGCACCGGCCAGGTGATCGAGCCGTACCTGACCGACCAGTGGTTCGTGAAGATGGACGGGCTGGCCAGGCGCGGCCTGGAGCTGGTCGAGAACGGCAGCATCACGTTCGTGCCGGGCAACTGGATCAACACCTACCGCCACTGGATGGAGAACATCCAGGACTGGTGCATCAGCCGCCAGCTGTGGTGGGGCCACCGCATCCCGGCCTGGTTCGACGACGCCGGCAACTGCTACGTGGGCCGCAACGAGGCCGACGCCCGCGCCCGGGCCGGGCTCGGCGACGACGTGACGCTCACCCAGGACAGCGACGTGCTGGAGACCTGGTTCTCCTCGCAGCTGTGGCCGTTCTCCACGCTGGGCTGGCCGGATGAGGCGGCGATGGCGCAGCGCGGGTTCGCGCGCTACCTGCCGTCGAACGTGCTGGTCACCGGCTTCGACATCATCTTCTTCTGGGTGGCGCGCATGATCATGGCCACCGACAGCTTCACCGGGCACATCCCGTTCAAGGACGTCTATATCACCGGCCTGATCCGCGACGCGCAGGGCCAGAAGATGTCCAAGTCCAAGGGCAACGTGCTCGACCCGCTGGACATAATCGACGGCATCAGCATCGACGACCTGGTCGCCAAGCGCACCCATGGCCTGATGCAGCCGAAGATGGCCGAGAAGATCGAGAAGGCCACCCGCAGGGAATTCCCGGACGGCATCATCGCCCACGGTGCCGACGCGCTGCGCTTCACCATCGCCGCGCTGGCCACCCATGGCCGCGACATCAAGTTCGACATGGGCCGCGCCGAGGGCTACAAGAACTTCTGCAACAAGCTGTGGAACGCCAGCCGCTTCACCCTGATGAACACCGAAGGGTCGGGCTTCAGCGGCGCACCGATGCCGCGCACCGATGCCGAGCGCTGGATCCTGGCGCGCCTGGCCACGGTATCGGCCGAGGCGCAGCAGCATTTCGCCGACTACCGCTTCGACCTGCTGGCGCAGGCGCTGTATGAGTTCGTCTGGAACGAGTTCTGCGACTGGTTCCTGGAGCTGACCAAGCCGGCGCTCAACGGCAGCGATGCGGCCGATGCCCAGAGCACCCGCCACACCCTGCTGTACGTGCTCGAAGCGGTGCTGCGCCTGCTGCACCCGCTGATCCCGTTCGTCACCGAACAGCTGTGGCAGCAGGTGGCGCCGCGCCTGGGCATCACCGTCGACACGCTGTCGCTGCGCCCTTATCCGACCGCAGCGGAGTTCAGCGGCGACTACGCCCAGGCCGAGGCCGACGTGGAGTGGTTCAAGACCATGGTCAACGCCCTGCGCCGCGTGCGCAGCGAGCTGAACGTGCCGCCGTCCCGGCTGGTCCGGCTGCTGCTGCAGGGGGGCCAGGCCGTGGACCAGGCGCGCGTGGAGCGTTTCACCTCGCAGCTGCGTTTCCTGCTGAAGCTGGAGAGCATCGAGTGGCTGGCCGCTGACGCGCAGACCCCGCCGGCCGCGGCCGCCATCGTCGGCGAGCTGAAGCTGCTGGTGCCGCTGGAAGGCCTGGTCGACCTGGATGCCGAGCGTGCGCGCCTGGACAAGGAGATCGCGCGGGTGTCGGCGGAGAAGGAGAAGAGCGAGACCAAGCTGTCGAAATTCACCGACAAGGTGCCGGCCGCGGTGGTCGAACAGGAGCGCGTGCGCCTGGCCGACTGGAACGGCCAGCTGGCCGGGCTGCAGGCACAGCGCGCCAAGCTGTAAGCCGCCCCCGCGGTGACGCAAGCGCCGCCTGCGGGCGGCGTTTGCGTTTGCGGCTATCCTGCACGCTCCACCGCACCCCGGGCATGCGATGTCGCTGGCGATCCTCTGCGCGGTGCTGTTCGCGGCCCTGCTGCACGCCGGCTGGAACGCCATCGTCAAGCGCGGCGGCGACACCCTGCTGACCACGATCCTGGTCACCGGCAGTGCCGCGCTGCTGTCCGCGCTGGCACTGCCGTGGCTGCCGCTGCCGGCACCGGCCAGCTGGCCATGGCTGGCCGCCTCCACGCTGCTGCAGGCCGGTTACTACGTGCTGGTCGCACGCGCGTACCGGGCTGCCGACATGAGCCTGTCCTACCCGCTGATGCGCGGCTGCGCACCGCCGCTGGTGGCGCTGGCCGGCAGCCTGGCATTCGACGAACAGCTGACGGCCGGCGCCTGGCTGGGCATCGCCGTGGTCAGCGCCGGCGTCGTCGGCATGGCCGGCGGGGTTGCCCGCCGCCACCTTCGACTGCCGCTGTCCATCGCCGTGCTGATCGCCACCTACACCCTGGTCGACGCGCGCGGCGCGCGCCTGTCCGGCAATGCCGCCAGCTATACGCTGTGGCTGTTCCTGCTGTCCGGGCTGCCGCTGCCGCTGTGGGCGCTGGCCACCCGCCGCGCGCAGCTGTGCCGGTACCTGCGCGGCAACTGGGGACGCGGCCTGGTGGGCGGCGCCGGTACCACCGCCTCCTACGGCATCGCGCTGTGGGCGATGACCCAGGGGCCGGTGGCGGTCATCGCCGCGCTGCGCGAAACCTCGATCCTGTTCGCGCTGCTGATCTCGGCCTGGGTGCTGAAGGAGCGCATCGGGCGCGCGCGCCTGTGCGCCGCAGCGCTGATCGTGGCCGGCGTGGTGGTGCTGCGGCTGGGTTGAGCAGGCCGCCTACAGCGGCGGCATGGAACTGATGTCCTCGTCCACCAGTTCCATCGCCATCACCAGCGCATCCTCGCGCCCGGTCACCGCCGGGTAGTAGCGCGGGCGGCGGCCGATCTCGTTGAATCCCTCGCTGTGGTACAGCGCGATGGCCGCGGCGTTGGACGGGCGCACTTCCAGGAACACCCGCGCCGCGCGGTGCTGCCGCGCCACCTGCACCAGGTCGCGCAGCAGGCGCCGCCCCAGCCCGCGCGACTGCCGGCGCGGATCGACGCATACGTTGAGCACGTGGGCCTCGTCGGCGGCGATGCTCAGCAGCCCATAGCCGAACAGGCCGTCGCCCCCGGCCAGCACCCGGCTCGGGTAACCGGCGCGCAGGCAGTCCTGGAAGATGCCGCGGGTCCACGGGAACGGGTAGGCGCGCAGCTCGATCTCCATCACCGCGTCCAGATCGCCCTCGTGCATCGGGCGCAGCACCGGCGCTGGCGTCGCCGCCACCGCGTTCATTGCCGCTGCTTCCGCCGCAGTTCGCGCAGTTGCGGCCACAGCGCACGCTTGGCCGCGGGGTTCGCGCGCAGCTCGTCCAGCGGCCAGCTGTCCATCAGCGCGCGGGTCTGCGGATCGTTGGGGTTGCAGCCGGACGCGCGCAGCAGCGCGATCTGCAGGCGGTCGGGCAGCCGCACCCCGCCGCGACGCGACGCCGGCCGTGCCTGCGGCGCGGTGGCCGGCGCCTCCGGCGGCAGCCGCGGTGGCGCCTCGCGGCGTACCGGCGGCGCCGCGCGCGTGGGCGCAGCCGCGGGAGCAGCCTCCAACGCCGCCGGCGCCGCGGCACGCGTCTGCGGCTGTGGCAGCGGCGCGTCCAGCGCGCCACCTTCCAGATACACCGCATAGCCCATCGCCTGCAGCCATGCCTGCTGCTGCGGCGACCACACCGGTGTGGACGCGGCCGCGTTCACTGCACCCTGCTGGCCGGCTGCCGCCACCGCTGCCACAGCCACATCACCGGCCCGGACAGCGCGTACAGCACGCCGACCACGAACAGCGTGCGCGGCAGGTCGATCACCATGATGGCGATCACGATCGGCACCAGCGCCAGCACCATGAACGGCACGCGCTCGGAGCGCGGGCCCTTCTCGCTGCCGCCCTTGAAGCTCCAGAAGCGGATGCGGCTGACCATCAGCAGGGCGGCGACGATGGACACCACCAGCGCCACGTAGCGCAGTTCCTCGCCGCTCCAGCCCAGGCTGCCGTCGGCGAAGGCCCAGACGAAGGACATCATCAGCCCCGCCGCCGCCGGGCTGGCCAGGCCGACGAACCAGCGCTTGTCCACGGTGCCCACCTGGGTATTGAAGCGCGCCAGGCGCAGCGCCGCGCAGGCCGCGTACAGGAACGCCGCCAGCCAGCCGATGCGGCCCAGCACGTCGCCGTCGAACTTCAGCGAGGACAGCGACCAGTGGTACATCACCAGCGCCGGCGCCATGCCGAAACTGACCAGGTCGGCCAGCGAGTCGTACTGCACCCCGAACTCGCTGCTGGTGCCGGTCAGGCGTGCCACCCGCCCGTCCAGCCCGTCCATGACCCCGGCCACGAACACCGCGACGGCGGCGTTGACGAAGTCGCCGTTGGAGGCGGCGATGATGGCGTAGAAGCCGGCGAACAGCCCGGCGGTGGTGAACAGGTTCGGCAGCAGGTAGATGCTGCGCGAGCGTGGCGGCGGTCTGGTTTCGTCCATGCGGCCAGTTTAATCGACTTGCCAGCCGCGTCACCGGGTGCTGCAATCGGGTTCTGTCCCGTCAAGCGACCGGAGTCGCCATGCGCGCCCTGCCCCGTTTCTGCTGCCTGCTGGCCCTGGCCGGCGCCGCCAGCGGTGCCGTTGCCGGTACCGGCAACCTGTACAAGTGGAAAGACGCCAATGGCGTGACCCAGTACTCCGAGCGCCCGCCGACCGGGCAGAAGTACGAAACCCGCCGCATCACCACCTCCGGCGAGCCGGTGGCCGCGGCCGAGCCGGCCAAGGCCGACGAGGCGCCGGAGTGCACCGCGGCGCGGCGCAACCTGGAGCTGCTGCAGGGCAGCGGCCCGCTGATGCAGGACACCAATGGCGACGGCAAGCCGGACACCCAGCTGGACGATGCCCAGCGCAGCGCGCAGAAGCAGCTCGCCGAGGCCGCCGCGGCGGCCTACTGCAAGAAGTAGGCGCCACCCCGGCCCTTGTGGCGCTTGGGCTTCTGGCAGAATAGGCGGTCCGCCGTCCCGTGAAGCCTCCCCATGCGCCTTTCCCGTTTCCACCTGCACACCACCAAGGAAACACCCGCCGACGCCGAGCTGGTCAGCCACAAGCTGATGCTGCGCGCGGGCATGATCCGCAAGCTGGCCTCGGGCCTGTACACCTGGTCGCCGCTGGGCCTGCGCGTGCTGCGCAAGGTGGAGGGCATCGTCCGCGAGGAAATGAACCGCGCCGGCGCGGTGGAACTGCAGCTGCCGACCATCCAGCCCAGGGAGCTGTGGGAGGAAACCGGGCGCTGGGAGAAATTCGGTGGCCAGCTGCTGAAGATCAAGGACCGCAAGGAGCAGGAATACTGCTACAGCCCCACCGCCGAGGAAGCGATCACCGACTTCGCGCGCCAGGAGCTGTCCAGCTACAAGCAGCTGCCGGTCAACTTCTACCAGGTGCAGACCAAGTTCCGCGACGAGATCCGCCCGCGCTTCGGGGTGATGCGCGCGCGCGAATTCCTGATGAAGGACGCGTATTCCTTCCACCTGGATGACGCCAGCCTGGTGGCCGAATACGAGAACATGAAGGCCGCCTACACCCGCATCTTCACCCGCCTGGGGCTGGAGTTCCGCGCGGTGCAGGCCGATTCCGGCGCGATCGGCGGCGACGCCTCGCAGGAATTCCACGTGATCGCCGATTCCGGCGAGGACGCGCTGGCGTTCTCCACCGGCTCGGATTACGCCGCCAACGTCGAGGCCGCCATCGCCGCAGACCCGGCACCGCGCGCGGCCGCGACCGAAACGCTGAGCAAGGTCGAGACCCCGACCCAGAAGACCTGCGAGGACGTCGCCGCGCTGCTGGGCATCGCCCTGGCGCGCACGGTCAAGTCGGTGGCGGTGATGAGCGCCGATGGTGCGTTCGTGCTGGCCCTGGTGCGCGGCGACCACGAGGTCAACGAGATCAAGCTGGGCAAGGTGACGGGCCTGGCCGACCACCGCATGGCCAGCGAGGCGGAGATCGCCGAATACCTGGGTAGCGAACCTGGATTCCTCGGCCCGCTGAACCCGCGCAAGGCCATCCGCATCGTCGCCGACCGCGAAGTGGCGGCGCTGGCCGACTTCGTGGTCGGCGCCAACGAAAAGGGCTTCCACATCGCCGGGGTCAACTGGGGCCGCGACCTGGCCGAACCGGAGGTGGCCGATATCCGCAACGTGGTCGCCGGCGACCGCGCCCGCGACGGCGGCGAACTCAAGCTCGCGCGCGGCATCGAGGTCGGCCATGTATTCCAGCTCGGCCGCAAATATGCCGAGGCGCTCAAGGCCACGGTGCTGGACGAGAACGGCAAGGCCACGGTAATGGCGATGGGCTGTTACGGCATCGGCGTATCGCGCATCGTCGCCGCCGCCATCGAACAGAACCACGACGAGGCCGGCATTATCTGGCCGGTGGCGATGGCGCCGTGGCAGGCGGTGGTGTGCATGATCAACCCGAAGCAGGACGCGGCCGTGACCGCCGCCGCCGAGGCGCTGCTGGCCGAACTGCAGGCCGCCGGCATCGACGCGGCGCTGGACGACCGCGGCCTGCGCCCGGGCGCGATGTTCGCCGACATGGAACTGATCGGCATCCCGCACCGCATCGTGGTCTCCGAGCGCGGCCTGGCCGCGGGTACCTACGAATACCGCGCGCGCGCGGCCAGCGAGGCCGAAAACCTGGACAAGGCCGGGCTGCTGCATAGAATCGCCGGGTGATACCCCAAAACGGCAGGACAGCCGCTTTCCACGGCAATGCCGCCCGCAGGGCGACGTACAGGGATGTGCGTGATGGAAAAGGCCGGGGTCGAAACCCGGCCTTTTCTCATGTAATCAATACATGGCCCACATTATCGTTGCCGTTACCGTGGAACAGCCGCTATGCTTTGCGTGCTGCCACGGACCGGCAATACCCAACCCATTATCCGGAGTAGCAATTCGATGAGTATCGACCTGAGCGGCCTGTCGGCCCGAGAACTGGCGTCCCTGATCCGCGACGCGCAGAAGCGCAAGAGCGTGGTCGCCAAGCGCCAGCCCATCACCAAGGTCCGCGCGCAGCTGGTCAAGACCGCGCAGAAGGCCGGTTACACCATCGAGGAACTGTTCGGCACCGGCGCGCCCAAGGCGACCCGCGCCCCGCGCGCCGCCAAGGCCCCGGCCAAGAGCGCCAGCAAGGGCGTGAAGGTAGCGCCGAAGTACCGCGACCCGGCCAACGCCGCCAATACCTGGACCGGCCGTGGCAAGCAGCCGCGCTGGCTGGCCGAATACACCGCCGGCGGCCGCAAGGTCGAGGAATTCCTGATCCAGAAGTGATCGGGACGGGAATCATCGCGTAATGAAACGCCGGCCCATGCCGGCGTTTTTTATTGTGGGACGCGGGCCGCGATCGTGCGGCAATTCCCACGTTACAACCGCGCGCCCTGCCCCGTGGCCGGCTGCCCGCGCCTCAGAGATTCTTCCGCGCCGGCACCAGCAGGTTGCCGAACAGCAGCCCCGCCACCAGCGCCATCACCACGTTCAGCACGGTCAGCAGCGCCGATTCGCCTGCATTCACGCTCTGCTGCTGGATCAGGCTCAATACCCCGCGCAGGCTGATGCTGCCCGGCACCAGCATGATGATGCCGGGCAGGCGGATGATCGCGCCCGGCCGCTGCACCACCCGGCCGAACAGATTGCCGGCGGCGGTCAGCATCATCGCCGCCAGGAATATCCCCGCCGGCCCGCCCCACTGCTGCCCGCCATAACGGGAAATGGCATACCCGGCCAGCGACGCGGCCATCACCCAGGGATAATCCCGGCGCGAGGCGCGGAACAGCATCGCGAAGGCGAACGCGGCCAGCATCACCGAGGCCCATTCCACCCATTCCGGTTGCGGGCGCGAGCCGCGCACCAGCGGCTCCAGGCCGATCAGGTCGGTAATGGTCACCGCGATCATCGCGCCTACGGTCAGTTTCATGATCGTGGTCAGCGCACCGGCGAAACGCGCGGTACCCGAAACCCAGTGCTGGCTGGCCAGCTCGTTGACCGCATTGGTCAAGGCCATGCCCGGCAGCAGCACCACCAGCGAGGCGATGATCACCGAATTCTGGTTCAGCGGACCGATGAAGCTGGCCACCAGTACCGCGACGAAACCGGCCAGCATCGCCGCCAGCGCGTCGCTGGCCTCGCGGGTGGCCACGCGGCGGTCGGTATAGAACAGCATCAGCCCGATCAGCAGGCCGGTGAAACCGGCGGTGACGATATCCAGCCACGGCAGCCGCCACATGCCGGCCACGCCGGCCGACCCCAGGCAGAAGGACAGCAGCATCTGCGCGTTGTCGCGCCAGGTCGGCGCCTTGTCGAGCCGGCGCAGCGCGGTATGGCCCTGGGCGATGCTCATCTGCCCGCTCGCCACCGCATCGGCGATCTGGTCGGCCAGGGTCAGCTTGTGCAGGTCGTTGCTGCCGGGATCCAGGCGCACCACGCGGGTGATGTCGCTGGAACCGATCGCCTGGGTCGGGTCGCTGAAACTGAGGATCAGGCCGGTGGGGTTGGACCAGGGCTCGCAGTCCAGGTCCAGCCGCTGCGCCAGCGCGACCACCGCCGCTTCCAGCCGCTGCGCGGTGGTGCCGTAGGTATGCAGGCGGCCCGCGATCTCCGTGACGAAGGCCACGCGCTGCGCATACGTGGCGCGTCCGGGGACGATGGAAGCGGGTGCGATGGATTCGGCGGACATGCGCATTAGTATCACCCGGAAGTGCGCCGGCTTGATCGCTTCATGGGCCCGCGACGGGGCGACAGGGTATGCTCGGCGCCGGACGCCCCCATGAAGAACGCCGAACCGCCCCACTGCACGATGGACCCGGATGCCGACGGCCAGCTCAGGCTGTCGGGCAGCTGGACGTTGTCCACCGCCCTGCAATCGGCGCAGGTACTGGGCGGCATCCATGCGCAGGTGCGCGAAATGGACGCGCGCGGCATCGACCAGCTCGATTCGGCCGGCGTGCTGCAGCTGCTGCGGTATTCGCGCAGCGCCGGGTTGAGCGACGACGCGCTGCTGTTCCGCGAGGAGCACCGCGCGCTGGTCTGCACCATCGACGAGGTCGCCGACGAGCGCCCGCCGCCGCAGCGCGACTACGGCGTGGCCGCGGCGCTGGAGCGGCTCGGCCGCTCGGTGCACGCCATCGGCGCCAACATCGGGGTGCTGCTGGGCTTCTTCGGCGAGAACCTGGCCAAGCTGGCACGGCTGCTGCGGCAGCCCCGGCGCCTGCGCCTGACCGCCACCGTGCACCAGATGGAAGAGGTGGGGCTGGACGCGGTGCCGCTGATCGCGCTGCTGGCCTACCTGGTCGGCGCGGTGATCGCCTTCCTCGGCTCGACCATCCTGCGCGACTTCGGCGCCGAGATATACGTGGTCGAGCTGGTCAACATCGCCTTCCTGCGCGAGTTCGGCGTGCTGCTGACCGCCATCGTGCTGGCCGGGCGCACCGCCAGCGCGTTCACCGCGCAGATCGGCGCGATGAAGGCGCGCGAGGAGATCGACGCGATCCAGACCCTGGGCCTGGACCCGATCGACCTGCTGGTGCTGCCGCGGGTGCTGGCGCTGGTGGTGATGCTGCCGCTGCTGACCTTCATCGCCATGATCGCCGGCCTCGCCGGCGGCGTCACCGTGGGCGCGTTCGACCTGGGCATCCCGCCGCAGATGTACATCGCCCGCATGCACGAGACCATGCAGCTGCGGCACCTGCTGGTGGGCCTGTCCAAGGCACCGGTGTTCGCGCTGATCATCGCCCTGATCGGCTGCCTGGAAGGGCTCAAGGTGCAGGGCACGGCGCAGTCGGTGGGCGAGCGCACCACTTCCAGCGTGGTGCAGACGATCTCGCTGGTCATCGTCCTCGACGCGCTGGCCGCGTTGTGGTTCATGCACATGGACTGGTAAGGGGACGGCACGATGGCGATTCCCTCGCGGACCACGGGCGACGACGATGAGCTGGCCATCCGCGTGCGCGGGCTGGTCAACCGCTTCGGCAGCCAGACCGTGCACGACGGCCTGGACCTGGACGTGCGCCGCGGCGAGATCCTCGGCGTGGTCGGCGGCTCGGGCACCGGCAAGTCGGTGCTGATGCGCTCCATCCTCGGCCTGCGCACGCCCGACGCCGGGCAGATCGAGGTGCTGGGCGTGGACGCGCGTTCGGACGACGCGGCCGCGCGCCTGCACGTCGAGCGCAACACCGGGGTGCTGTTCCAGGACGGCGCGCTGTTCTCCTCGCTCACCGTGGGCGAGAACGTGCAGGTGCCGCTGAAGGAGCACCACCCGGAGCTGCCGGAGCGCTGGCACTACGAACTGGCGCTGCTGAAGGTCAAACTCGCCGGCCTGCCGGCCGATGCCCTGGACAAGCTGCCTTCGCAGCTGTCCGGCGGCATGCGCAAGCGCGCCGGGCTGGCACGCGCGCTGGCGCTGGACCCGCCGCTGCTGTTCCTGGACGAGCCCACCGCCGGCCTGGACCCGATCGGCGCGGCCGCCTTCGACCGGCTGATCAAGACCCTGCAGGAGGCGCTGGGCCTGACCGTGTTCCTGATCACCCACGATCTGGACACGCTCTACGCCATCTGCGACCGGGTGGCGGTGCTGGCCGACCACAAGGTGGTCGCCGCCGCGCCGCTGACCGAAATCGAACGCCTCGACCACCCGTGGATCCGCGAGTACTTCCACGGCCCCCGTGCCCGCGCCGCGCGCGGCCTCCCGCCCGAGCATGCCTGAGCCATGGAAACCAAAGCCCATTACGTCCTGATCGGCGCCTTCACCCTCATCGTCTCGCTGGCCCTGCTCGGGTTCGGGCTGTGGGCGGCCAAATACTCCTCCGACCGCACCTGGCAGGAATACCGCGTCGTGTTCGACGAAGCGGTGACCGGCCTGTCGGTCGGCAGCCCGGTGCAGTACAACGGCATCTCGGTCGGCTCGATCACCGACCTGTCGCTGGCGCCGGACGACCCGCGCAAGGTGATCGCCAGGCTGCGGCTGAACTCGACCACCCCGGTCAAGACCGATACCCGCGCCAAGCTGGCCATCACCAGCATCACCGGCCCGGCCATCATCCAGCTCAGCGGCGGCAGCCCGCAGGCGCCGGCGCTGACCACGGTCGACCGCGAGGCGGTGCCCACCATCCAGACCTCGCCGTCGGCGCTGCAGAACATCACCGACGTGGCCAACCGCGTGGTCGAGCGCATGGACCAGCTGCTCAGCGACCAGAACGTGGAGCGCATCTCCAACACCCTGGCGCACCTGGAGACCGTCAGCGGCGGCCTGGCCGACCGCGACCAGGGCACCCGCGCGCTGCTGCTGGAGGCGCGCGACGCCGCGCGCAACCTCAATACCACCCTGGCCACCGCCAACGGCACCATCCAGCATCTCGACGAGAACGTGGTGCGGCAGTTGCCGGCCACGCTGGACAAGCTCGACGCCAGCCTCTCCAAGCTCGATTCGGCGGCCGGCAACGCCAATGCCATCCTTGGCGAGAACCGCGCCGCCATCAACAGTTTCGCCAACGACGGCCTGGCCCAGCTGGGCCCGACCCTGACCGAGCTGCGGGGGCTGATCCGCGACCTGCGCCGGGTCAGCGACCGCCTCGAGAACAACCCGGCGCGCTACCTGCTCGGCCGCGATGCACCGAAGGAGTTCGAACCCAAATGAAGCGCTTCCCGTCGATGCGACTGCTCGCCCCCCTCTGCGTCCTGGCCCTCGCCGGCTGCTCGGTGCTGGCCAGCGGCGACCGCCACCCGATCACCATCTACGCACCGCAGGCGCGGGTGGCCGTGGACCCGTCGTGGCCGCGGGTGGAGTGGCAGCTGGCCGTGGCCAAGCCCGCCGCCGCGCGCCTGGTGGACAGCCCGCGCATCAACGTGCGGCCCACGCCCGGCGAGCTGGAGGTGTACCGCGGCGCGACCTGGTCGCAGCCGGCCACCGACATGCTCGAAGACGCGCTGCTGCGCGGCTTCGAGGATTCCGGCCGGATCGGCGCGGTGGCGCGCATCGCCACCGGCATCCGCTCGGACTACAAGCTCGCCATCGACCTGCGCCGGTTCGAATCGGACTACGCCGGCAACGCGCGCCCGGCCGCGACCATCGAGCTCAATGCCAAGCTGATCCACAGCCTGGACCAGCGCGTGGTCGCCTCGCGCACCTTCCTCGTCGCCGAGCCTGCCGCCGACACCACCGTGGCCAGCGTGACCACCGCCTTCGAGACCGCGCTGGGGCGCACCACCGGCGAGCTGATCGGCTGGACCCTGGCCGCCGGCCAGGCGGACTGGCAGGCCCATCCCGACCAGCACTGAGGCGGCGCCGCGGGCGCACGCGAGCGCACCCGGTCTTCAGTCATCCGCCGGCGCCGCTCCGGCGGCAGTCGCCTGCGCATGCCACGCCGCATAGGGCGTGTTCCTGGCCAGGTGGCGGTTGTAGTCCGGCGCGCCATCGGCCCACCACACCGGGCCGCGCTCGCCGAGCGCGCGCTTGGCCGCATCGACCGCTTCGCCGGCCCGCGCCAGCGCCTGGCGGTCTCCCGCGCGGCGTGCCCGCCCCACCTCGCGGCGCGCGGCCATCAGCTGCCGCAGCGCCGCCTGCCGCTGCTCCTCCGGCAGCGCCGGGTTGGTCGCACGCCACAGCCGGCCACGCACCACCAGGTAACGGCCATCAGGGGTACGCAGCGGCGGCTCGCTCATACCGGACAGGGGTGCAGGGGGAACACCGCCACCCTCGCCGCCGGCGCGTGCACGCCGCGTCGATGCCGCGTGCCGTGCCCAGTGCTCAGTGCTCAGTGCTCAGTGCTCAGTGCAGCGTCACCACGATCGGTTCGCCACGGGTGACGATCAGCGTGTGCTCGTACTGCGCCGAGCGGTTGCCGGGCGCACCGCTCAGGGTCCAGCCATCGTCGCCCTCCTCGACCACGCGGCTGCGCGTGGACAGGAACGGCTCGATGGTGATGACCATGCCCTCATGCAGCCGCCGCGTGTCGTGCGGGTCGTGGTAGCCGGGAATGTGGTCCGGTTCCTCGTGCAGCGCGCGGCCGACCCCGTGGCTGCCCAGGTTCTCGATCACGCGGAAGCCGGCCTGGCGCGCGGTGCGCTCGATCGCCGCACCAATCCGGTTGAGCGGCTGCCCGGCACGCGCGACCTTCAGCGCGTTGGCCAGCGCGCTGCGTGCGGCGTGGCACAGGCGCAGGTCGCGCGCCGCGGCCGTGGGCAGCACGCGGGTACCGCCGGTGTCGGCGAAGTAGCCGCCCAGTTCGGCCGAGACATCCACGTTGACCACGTCGCCGGCAGCCAGCACCCGCGCGCCCGGCACGCCGTGGGCGGCCTCTTCGTTGACGCTGATGCAGGTCGCGCCGGGGAAGCCAAGGGTCAGGCGCGGCGCCGGCTGCGCGCCGTGCGCGGCGAGCAGGCGCTCGCCGATCAAGTCGAGCTCGCCGGTGGTCATGCCGGGGCAGGCGGCGGCGAGCATTTCCTCGCGCACCCGCGCGACCAGCCGGCCGATGCGTTGCAGGCCGTCGATGTCCGACTGCGATCCGATGGTCATGGCGTTTTCCTCCCGGTAATGGGCACAGGCTAGCAGTGCCGCGGGGATTTTCTTCAGACTATTGATTTTCAAGGATTAATTCAGCGCCCCGAAGGCCTGGCGCGGATCCAGGCCACGCTTCCCCCGGCACACCGGCGCGGCCGCGCCTGGCCCGGCGGTTCCGGCTTCACCATGGCTTCACCGCGCCCCCATCGAGGCTCCGCGCAGCGGGCCAATGCTGCAGGCCCACTCATCACCCATGGAGTACGACGTGAACCACCTCGCGATCCGGCCGGCGATCGGCACCGGCCTGCTGCTCCTGATACCACTGGCCCTGTCCGTGCGCGACCGCCACCTGCCCGCCGGCCAGGGCTGGCACTGGGGCCCACTCGACTTCGTGGTGATGGCGGGGCTGTTGTTCGGGGCCGGGCTGGGTCATGCGTATGCCGCGCGGCGGCTGGGCAGCCGGCGGCAGCGCTGGCTGCTGGGCGCCGCAACGCTGTGCGTGGTGCTCGCGATCTGGGTGGAGCTGGCCGTCGGCGGCATCAGCCAACTGCTCGACTACCTGCGTGGCGCCCGGCCCGCCTGATCGCACGCAACGACGCCGCGCCTCACGGCTTGACCAGGCGTTCCTCGACCGCGGAGAACGCCGAGTGCCCGCCCTTGCGCGCGTCCGGCAGGCCGGTGGCGAAGAACGCCACGCCGGTGCCGCTGGCCGGGTCGACCCACAGCCCCGACAGCAACCCGTACGCCGAGCCGGAATGGCCGATGCGCGCCACGCCATCGCCGAACGGATCGTCGCGGCAGCCCTTCACCGGCGTGGCCAGGGTCTGCATCGCCAGCCCATAGCGGCAGAAGAAGCCGTCGCCGCCCTGGCCGCTGTCGTCCTCTTCGGTGGTCATGCCGTCGCCCGGCGCATAGGTCCACTGCGGACGCGCCAGTTCGCGCACGGATTCGGCGCGCAGCAGGCGCACGCCATCGACCTCGCCCTCGCCCAGCAGCAGCCGCCCGATCCTGGCCAGGCCGTTGCCGGAAATGCGCAGCCCGCCCTGCGGTGCGAACAGCGCACCGTTGTCGCCGGCGCGCCAGCGGCCCAGGTCACAGCTGCCGTCGGCCGCGGCCACTACCGGGCAATCCGGGCGACGCCCGCGGTTGTCGTCGCGCACCGGCTGCTGGGCGGCGTCATACAGCACCACCGCGCGCGCCACGCTGGCATCGTCGCAGCTGGCCCAGTTGTAGCAGGCGGCGATGCCGAGCGGCTGCAGCACCAGGCGCTGCATCAGCCGGTCGAAGCGCTCGCCGCTGGCCTTTTCCATCACCGAGGCGACGAGCGGGAAATCGATGTTGGCGTAACGGAAGTACGTGCCCGGCGCATGTATCGGATCCCAGGCGCGCGGATCGTCCAGTACCTCGCGCAGCTGCCCGCCCAGCGGCACCGCGTAGTAGCCGGCGGCATCGGTGAGGCCGGCGCGGTGCGACAGCAGCAGGCGCAGGGTGATGGGCGTATCCGGGAACTGCGGGTGGCGCAGCGGCCAGCCGAGCCAGCGCGACACGTCGGCGTCCAGGTCCAGTTGCCCGGCCTCGACCATGCGCATCACCCCCAGCGCGGTGACCAGCTTGGAGATCGACGCGATCCGCACCGGATCATCGGCACTGACCGCGCGCCCGACGGCGATATCGGCCATGCCGTGCACCTGGGTGGCGGTGACGCCATTGCGGTCGAAGTCCACCCGCACCGTCGCCACCGGCTCGGCCGCCTGCAGGCTTGCCGCGACCAGCCACATCCCCAGCAGATACCCGACGCGCATTCCCGTTCCCCCGTTTGCCGAAGCGCCGACCATAGGCAAGAACGACGATGGCGTCGAGTGCACGATGGCATGCATCAGCGGCGCTCCGCACCCGGCGCCGGGGCCGTTTCGCAGGGCGGCGGGCACGGGCGCGCGATGGCCGCGCCGGGTGCATCGGACGCAGAGGCCACATCGGGTTGGCCATCGATCAGTGCCAGGCTGCATGGGCGCTGCACGCAGGTGCGCAGCAGCGCGCATCGACAACCGGCCGCGGCTCAGCCCTCGAGTCCGAGAAACGCCGTCATCCGCGCCAGCTCCGCCTCCAGCGCCGCATCGAAGGCGGCATCCTGCGGCGGCCGGCCCGCCACGTAGTGCAGCTGCGCCTGCAGCGTACCGGCCAGCACCGACAGGTTGCCCCACCCGATCACGTGCTCGCGCCAAAGCAACGGCATCGCGTAGTAGCCGAGCTTGCGCTTCGGCGCCGGGGTGTAGGCCTCGAAGCGGTAGCTCCAGCCCCATAGCAGTTCGAAACGGCGGCGGTCCCACACCACCGGGTCGAACGGGGTCAACAGGCGCACCTGCGCGTCGGCCTGCCAGCGCCGGCTCTGCACGCGTTCGGCATCGGGCCACAGCCAGTCCACGCCATCCACCCGCGCGCACTGCAGGCGCTGGCGGGCGCGCAGCAGCGCCGGCCGGCACGCATCGCGCCACTGCGGAACGCCGTTGCCGAGGTAGCCGACCAGCTGCCGGAGGCTGGCGGCCGGCAGCGGCGCGTAAGTACCCACGATCAGGTCGATCAGCGCATCCAGCCGCGCGTCGATCTCCTGCGCCGCCACCGGTGGCGCATCCTCGCGCACGGCATACACGCGGGTGCCGCCGTCGCGCCGCGCCACCCGCAGCAGGCCGCGGTAGTGCATGCCGTCGAGCAGCTGCGTGCTGGCATTGGACGAACCGCCGAACCAGTTGGTGGTCTTGCCGTGGGCGAAGTGGGCGTCGACCTCGCGCGGATGCACCGCACCGCGTGCGGCGACGAACTCGCGCACCGCATGCGCCTGCTTCCAGCGTGCCGGCGTCCATGCCACGCGCGCCTTGCGCGGATGCATCAGCGCCTGGTGCGCGCGCGGCAGGAAACCGTAGTTGACGAAGAACTCCTCTTCCAGCGGCAGGCGCGGGTAGCGCCGTTCCAGGTCGCCGGCACGGTACGCCCTGACCCGGTGGCGCAGGGTCAGGTCCTGGGCCCGCGCGGGCGCACGGATGGGATCGGCCTGGACGAAGCCGAGCCGGTCGATCGCACGCATCAACGTGGTCGGCGTGAACAGCGTTCGGGCGATGGCGTAACGACGGAGCTGGTCGAGGCTGGGCGGCATGGAGGCATGATGCCAGTTGCCGCTGCCGCCGGCGGTGCATGGCGGTGGCCGCGCCGGCGGACGCACCGCGGGGCATGCGGGCGGCTCCTGTACTATCGGTGCGGGAAAGGACGCCATACGCAGACAGGGAGTTCGGCCATGTGCGCGAACCACTCCAAGAGCGCATTGCTCTACCGCCAGGTCCGGCGTGCGTTGCAGTCGGGGCGCTACCTGCCCGGGCAGCGGATCGATCCGGGCACGCTGGCCGAGGAATTCAACACCAGCCCCACACCCGTGCGGTTCGCACTGCACCGCCTGGTCGGCGAAAGGCTCATCGATGATCATGCCCGCAACGGGCTGCATGTGCCGCTGCTCACCGAAGTCGCCCTGCGCGAGCTCTACGACTGGATGGAGCACCTGCTGCTGAGGGCCTGCGAGCTGGGGGCCAACGCGACCGAAGGCCCGCCGCGCGAACCGGTGGGCGCAGCGCTGTACAGCCACGAGGACCTGGTCAAGGGAACCTGGCAGCTGTTCGACGCGATCGCCGGTGCATCCGGATTCCGCCCCCTGCACGACGCGGTCAGACAGGGCAACGACCGGCTGGCACCGGTGCGTCGCGCCAAGCGCGGACTGATCGACCACGTCGGCGACGAACTGGCCAGGCTCAGCGGCCACTGGCAGAACCGCGACATGCCGGCGCTGAAGGCCGCCGTGCGCGGCTACCACGCACGCCGCAAACAACTGGTGCCGCGGATCGTGGCCTTTCTCGTCGACCACCGCGACCGTCACCTGTAGCCGCGGCATTCCGGCCACGGCATCCGCATGCGCGCGGGCCCATGCGATGCGGCGCTGCCACGCGCATGCGCGCCATGGCGTGCTGCTGCGCCCACCCGATCCATGACCGCCGGCACGTCTTCGGATAATCATCGCCTGGCAACGCAATAATCATTTGAAAATCAAATCCACTGCCTCACAGGCTGGCGCTCGCCATGGAACGGCCATGGCGCAACCACATGAGAGGCAACGATGAACAGCAACGACAACACCAGCGTGCACGCCGACGAAGTGATCGTGCTCGGCGTCGCCAGCATCGAGACCCAGGGCATCCTGCAGGGCAACGAGCCGATGGGCGGCGAACCCGTGCCGGGTATTTCCGAAGAGTGAAACACGGGGCGCACCACCAGGTGCGCCCCTCTTCTTTCCGAGGACGCACCCATGCCCGCCTGCATCGACCCCGACCTGTCCTACTGCCTGATCGACGGCCACCCGCTCTTCCTCGATCTGGCCGGCGACCGCTATTTCAGGCTGCCCGCAACGACGGAACAGGCGTTCCTCGCGTATCTCGACGGGGCGCCGCTTGCGTCGGCCGCTGCGCGGATGCTGGTTGCGCGCGGCATCGCGCCGGCTGCGGAGCAGGCGTCGCCGGATGCAGCGGCGGGCGCCGCGACCATCGATCCCCCCTCCGAAAGCGCAATGGAGCGTGCGCCGCACGGCCCGCCAGGCGGCCGCGCGCTGGCGCTGGATGTCCTGCGTGATGTCTGCACGGTACGCCTGCAACTGAAACACCGCACGCTCAAGGACACGCTGGCGGCGATGGCGGCGTATCGCCGCGATCGTGCCGGCCAGCCCCATGCCGGCCTGTCCCCTGCCCTGCTGCAGCGCCTGTGCGCTGCGGCCGGCGCATTCCGCGACGCCCGCCTGTATGTTCCTGCTGCCACGCGCTGCCTGCCCGATTCGATCGCCCTGGTCCGGTACCTGTCCAGACACGGCCTGTTCGCGCGCCTGGTGTTCGGGGTCATGGCCAATCCGCTGTCGGCGCATTGCTGGGTCCAGGCGCGGCACCTGGTGGTGAACGACACCGTCGGCAACGCCTGTGCCCACACCCCGATACGGGTGGTGTGATGGCCTACCGGTACCTCGCGCTGCTGCACCCGGCCGCTGGCGACCAGGCGCCTTCCATCGATGAAGCCACGCATCGGCTGCACCCGCTGCGCATGCAATGCCACCGGCCAACCAACGGCTGCACGCTGTATGCCAGCGCCGACACGCCGGTGATCGTGCTGCCAGGGCAAGGCCTGGTACTGGGCCATGTCTTTTCGCGAAGCGGCACGCCGCTGACGCATGCGCGGCAGTTTCCGCCCTGCCCCACCCCTGGCGATCTGCGCCGTCACATCCTGGACAACTGCTGGGGCGCCTACCTCATCGTCCAGGCGGATCCCACGCACGCCGACCGCCTCACCTTCCAGCGCGACCCCGAGGGCGGGATGCCCTGCCTCCATCGCATCGCCGATGGCAGCGGCTTCGTTGCCTCGGACGTGGAACTGCCCGTGCGACTGGGCTGCTACCGCAGGAGCATCGACTGGGATGCCATCGGGCACCGGCTGCTGTATCCGGACATCAAGACCGCGCGCACCGGGCTGGCCGGCATCCGCGAACTGCTCCCCGGCACGCGCATGGACGTGCAGGAAGGGCGCACCACCCTGCACGCGCAATGGTCGCCCTGGGACGTCATCAACCTGCAGAATCCGTACGCCAGTGCGCGCGAGGCGGCCGATGCCGTGCGCGCCGCGGTCGGCATGGTCACCCGCGCCTGGGCCGGCGTCGACCGGTCGATCCTGCTCGAACTTTCCGGCGGGCTGGATTCATCGGTCGTCGGCATCAGCCTGAAAGACAGCGCTGCCGCGGTGGCATGCTGCACGCTGGTGACGCCGGTGCCGGGTGCGGACGAGCGGCGTTACGCCAGCCAGGTGGCGGCCCTGATCGGCGCACCGCTGGATGCGCAGGTCATGGGCCTGGAATCGGTGGCGCACGATTTCGACGTTGCGCCATGGACCGCAACGCCGCGGGTGGGAATGCTGCAGCACGCCACCGACGCCATCATGGAACAGGCCCGGCACCGCCATGGCGCCACCAGCTTCTTCTCCGGCGGTGGTGGCGACACCGTCTTCTGCTACCTGACTTCGGCCGCCCCGGCGGTGGATGCCTTCCGGCAACGGGGCGCGGCGCAGGCGATACGCGCGATCCGCGACCTGGCCGGGTTGCACCAGTGCACCGTCTGGAAGGCAGGCAGGCTCGCGTTGCGCAGGCAGCTACGCGCTCCCGGGCCGCCCTGCAGGCCCACGGACGAATTCATCGCGCCCGCGCGTGCCCCCTGCGCGCCCGATCTTCACCCCTGGCTTGAGCTGCCCGGGCGTGCGCTTCCCGGCGAACGCGAACGGATCTTCGCCCTGGCCGCCACCCAGATATACAGGGAGTCCGCGCCCCGGGCGATGCGCGCGCACCTGCGGCTGCCACTGCTGTCGCAACCGGTGATGGAAGCGACCCTGCGCGCGCCCAGCTGGATGTGGATCGCCGGCGCGAAGAACCGCTCGCTGGTGCGCCAGGCATACGCGGACGTCCTTCCGCAGGCGGTCCTCGCGCGCCGCAGCAAGGGCTCCTTCACCGGCTACATCGGCGCGCTGCACGCCCGGCACCGGCCGCGCCTGCGCGAGTTCCTGCTCGACGGCATGCTGCACGCGCAGGGCATCGTGGACGGCGCCTCGCTGGAGCACTGCTTCGAACGCGAGCCCAGCCCGCGCGACCGCTCCATCGGCCGCATCCTGGAGCTGTGCGCGGTGGAGAACTGGGCACGGCATCAGTCCTAGCGACGCGCGTCCCCCCGGTCCCCTGCGCCCTGCCTGGCGGCCATCACCCGCCAGCGCGCGTATTGCCCGGCCTTGGACGGGTGCGGGTCCTCGATGCCCTGCAGCCAGAACCGGAACCAGTCCAGGTTGCGCTCGTACACCGCCAGCTTGTGCCGGGGCTGGAACTTCTGGTGCGCTTCGTTCGGGTAGACGTACAGGTCCGCACGCGCATCCCGGATCAGCGGAACCGCATAGTCGAGCGTGTGCAGGTACTCCTGCTCCGGCAGCTGCATCAGTACCGGCACGTCGATCCGCTGCAGGTTGAACACCGGCGACAGGCGCTTCCATTGCGCGGCCGTCGTTTCCGGGTCGCCCAGCTGCCAGTAGGTGCGCAGGCGCGAGAAGAACGTATCACCGGACAGGCTCATCAGCGTGTACGCGAGCGGGGAAAAGGCGATGCTGCTGACCGATGCGGCCGCCAGCCTGTCCGTGTTCATCGCCATCCACAACGTCACCTCGGTGCCGTAGCTGAGCCCGCCCATGCCGACGCTGTCGCGATCGATTTCCCCACGCGACGACAACAGGTCGATGACGCTCTCGATGGCCAGGCGGCCGGTCTCGAACCGGGTGACCGCGTCCTGCACGCTCGGCGGGGCATTGATGCACAGCGCCGAGATGCCACGATCCGCCAGGGTCGCCAGCGGCCACTCGTCGCCGACCCCGCCGCGGACGAAGCCCGTGCACCGGTAATACGTCAGGAACAGCGGCGGCCGGCCATGGCCTGCGCGGCGGGCCGGGAAGTACAGCCCGTTGAACCGGCGCCCCGTCGCGTCCTGCCAGTGCAGGCGCTGTACGGGCACGTGCGCCATTTCCGCCGCCAACGCCGCATTCGGATCGAACAGCACCTGCCTGGCACCCGACTCCAGATCGATCCGCTCCAGCCGCGGCGGATGGCGCGCGTCCGCGGCGACGCACACCAGCGCCGCGGCCGACGCACCGCAACCGCCGAGTGCCGCGCGCCCGCCGTTCACCAGTCCGGGGGTGCGGACCACCGGGAGCACCCGGCCGGTGGTGATGTCCCAGCGGAAGATGGACTGGGCCTGGCTGTCGTCCGGGTCGGTCAGCGTGAACACCACCTCGTCGTGCCCGGGCCGCCACTGCACGCTGGTGATCGGCTGCCCGGTGCACAGCGCATCGCGGCAGCGCAGCGGCCGCCTGCCCTTGCCCGTGGCCGCCACAAGCTCGACCTCCGGCCGCGGCCCCACGCCCTGCCACCCGCCCACGTGCACCAGCATCGCGGCGCGGCGGGCGTGCGCATCCCATGCCAGCTTCCAGGGCGTGAACGCCGCCACCCAGCCCGGCGGCGACGCCGACGCAGTGTCCTCGCCGGCCACGTCCCGTACCTGCCCCGTCGCCAGCGCGATCTCGCGCCAGCGGTCGGCAGCGCCAGCCAGCAACGGCGAGCGGATGACGTCGCTGCCGAGCAGGCGCTGCGTGGAGCCGCGCCGGTCGAGATACCCCGAGCGGAACAACGGCTGGCCCAGCGGTACGGTCTGGTCGATGTGGATGCCGCGGTCGTACTCGGCCTGCTCGGCGTCGCGCACCTGCTGGCGGGTGGCGCCGACGCTGTAGCGCAGCGACCGGCCATCGGCAGCGAGCCGGAAGCGGCGCACATCGGCCGGATCGCGCGTCAGCGCACGCGCGTCCGAACCATCGGCACGGGCCCGCCACACCGCGACGCGGCCATCGAGCAGCGCGCGGTAGTAGATGAAGCGGCCATCCGGCGACCACGCCACGCCGGCCGGGGCGAGCGATGCCCCATCCGATTCGCGCAGCAGCTGGCCGCCCTCGCCCACCCGGCGTGCCGGGGCGCTCGCATCCATGCGCTGCACGTACCAGGCGGTGTCGTGGGTGTTGCGCTCGACCGACGCACGCTGCAGCCGGAACGCCACGTGGCTGCCGTCGGGTGAGACCGCCAGTTCGCCCAGGTCGCTGACTTCCACCAGCTGGCGCGGCGAAACCCCCTGCGCGTGCAGCCCGCCGCCGAGCAGCATGCCGGCCAGCACCGGCGCGAGGAGCCGCCGGGCCCACCGCATCACTGGGTTCATCGTTGGGTCCTCCCCATGGGTCCGGGCCACGTCCGGCCTACCAGCGCCGGGATACGGTGAGGCTGGCGTAGCGCCCTATCGCCGACGCGTTGGTCGAGTCGTAGGGCACGTCGGTCGCCGCCGCGGGCCGGTACAGCGGCGGCGCGCGATCGAGCAGGTTCTGCACCGACAGCGCCACCTCGAAACCGGCGCGGGTGTTGTTGCGCCGGGCGGTGGAGTACTGCAGGGCCAGGTCGAAGGTGGTGAACGAGGCCAGGTCCTGGCGCAACGCCGGATAGGTCGCGCCCCCGGTGTAGTTGGCGAACGAGGACGCGGTGAACCCGCCGTCGTTCCACACCAGCCCCAGCCGGCCGCGCAGTCTGGCCGGATAGAAAATGGTACCGGCCAGGTCGAACGGCGCCTGCCCCGGCGTGTTCTGCTGGGTGCTGTCCAGCCAGCTCGCCGAACCGCGCAGGTCCAGGTGGCCGCGGCCCAGCGCACGCCCGTATGCGCCGGAAAGATCGAGCCCCTTGATCCGCTGCGTGCGCGCGTTGACATACTCGCCCCGTCCGATGACCACCACGGTGGCGGGGTCGTAGGGCTTGCCGGTCCAGTTGTAGAAGCCGCCGGAGTAGGTGGCAAGCAGGGCGGCCTGCTGCTCCAGCGTGGGCGAGAACTCGAGGAACTCGGCCACCGCCGGATCGCTCAGCACCTGGCCGAAGGCGGCGAACGGCTGCACCACGCGCTCGCGGTAATCGATGTCGAACCAGGTCAGGTCCGCCTGCAGGCCGGGCACGCGGTCCGGGTGGAAGGCCAGCGACACGGTGCGCGTAGTCGCCCGTTCCGGGCCGAGCCGCGGGTTGCTGCCCCACGACAACAGCACCGCGTCGCCGGCACCATACCCCGTGCCGCCGATCATCGCCGGCGGCACCAGGTAGGCCACCAGGCTGCCGTAGCGCTCGTTCAACGTCGGCGCCTTGAACGACCGGCCCCACGATGCCTTGAACGTTACGTCGCGGCCCGGTGCATAGAGCAACCCCAGCTTGGGCGTGGTCACCCGGCCGAAGCTGTCGTAATCCTCCATCCTTGCGGCGGCGGTCAGTTCCAGCCGCCGCGCCGGTGCCGCCGTTCCCGCACCGAGCAGCGGCACGTTCGCTTCCGCATAGGCGAAGCGGCTGCTGTCCTGGCTGCGCGCCTGCGCATTGGACAGCAGATTGCGGTTCAGCAGTTCGTTGCTGCGGTAGCCGGCGCCCACCGCCAGTCGCACCTCGCCCGCGCCCAGCGCCAGCAGCGGCCCTTCGGCGCCGATTTCGTACGAGCGGCTTTCGTTGCAGCGGCACACGCCCGATACCTGGCGTGGGTCGCTACCGGCATCGACGACCCGCCACGCCCGGCCGATGTTCTCGTCGCGGGCCCGCACCGCACCGGCCTGCAGGGTCCAGCCGTGCGCCAGCCCGACCTCCAGCGACGGCGCCAGGAACCACGCCGTGCTGTCCGAGCGCTGGTCGTAATGGAGCCCGCGACCGGTCTGGTAGTAGACCTGGTCGCGCTCGGTGCGCAGCGCATCCAGGCGCAGTTCGGTCCTTTCGCCCAGCCATTGGTAGGCGCTCACCAGCCCACTGCGCGTGCTGCCGCCGGGGTAAAGCACGAAGGGCCGCGCCATGTGCTGCGTGTACGAGCGCTCGCCGGCGTCGATCGGGTCGACGCGGGTATCACGGAAGGTCGCGATCAGGCCACCGTCCTTCCATGTCGTACCGGCGGTGGCGTCGTACTCGCGCGTGTCCAGGCCACCGCCGCCCGCGCGTCCATAGCGGGCGCTGAGCACCGCCCCTTGCATGTCGCGCTTCAGGATCACGTTGCCGACGCCGGCCACCGCGTCCGAGCCGTAGATCGCCGATGCGCCGTCGGTAACGATGTCCACGCGCTCCACCGCGGCCACCGGGATGGCGCTGATGTCCACCGCCTGCATCAACCCGCCGTAGGCCAGGCGCCGGCCGTTGAGCAGGGTCAAGGTCGCGTCCGGGCCGATCCCGCGCAGGTTGAGGCTGGAGCCGCCGCCTGCGTTCTGGTTGTACATGTTGCCCGAGCCGGTCGCGCTGACGACCCCCGGGTTCTGCCCGCCGTTGAAGTTCTGCGGCAGGCTGCGCACCACCTCGCCCAGCGTGCTGAAACCTTCCTGGCGGATCCGCTCGCTGCCGATGGCGATCACCGGCGAGGGCGTGATGCCGCCCCGCAGCCGGGTGCCGGTGACGGTCACCGTCTCCAGTTCGGTCGCGGCCGCATCCTGCACCGGCGGCGTACCCGCGGCGGCGGTGCCCTGCCCCGCGGCGTCCTCGCGCTGCGCGCTGTCCTGCTGCGCATCCGCATCGGGGCTGTCCGCTAACGGTTCCGGGTTCTGGAGCGTGGCTGCATGGCCATGCAGCGTGGCGAACAGGGCGATGGAAATGGCGTTGCGTAAAGCACGGGTCTTCATGCGGCGTCCTTTGGTTTCCAGGGTGGGTACTCGGGGGTGCGGTCCGTGCAGGGACGCAGGCGCAGGGCACACCGGGCCGGCCACGGACGGGCGCGCTCCATCACGACGTGTTCCGTCACAACGTGTTCGGTCACAGACGGAGCCCGTCGGCCGTGCTGGCAATTCCTTCGTGGTGTTCCCGATGCCGTGTCCGGGCGTGGCCTGTGCGTTACCCCGGCGCCGTCGCCCTGCCGTACCGCGTCGCGCTCCACCCGAGGGTGAAAGCACATGCACGCGAATAGTTCATTGATTAACCCGATGCGCACACTACGTTTAACGTAGTATCGGTGTCAAGCGCCTTTCCGGAAGCTCTCGATCACCGAAGCCCGGGACGTACACGGCCTTGTCCGAGAAAAGAGAGCTCCCCGTCTACAGCGTGCGTCTGCGCGAAGCGCGGGAGACCTATGGCATCTCGCAGCGCAATCTCGGCATCAAGGCCGGACTGGATGATTTCGTCGCCAGCACCCGCGTAAACCGCTATGAAACCGGCGTACACCAGCCCGACCTGCAGACCCTGCAGCGCATCGCCGAAGTGCTCGACCTGCCGGTGGCGTACTTCTTCGCCGAGGACGACGCGCTGGCGGAACTGATCAAGGAATACAGGCGCGGCAAGTCGCGCAAAAGCTGATCGCCGACGCTACTGCACGTAGTTTTCCTACAGCCCTGTGCGGCAACCTCCTACACCGGACAACACGGGCTCCCGAGTCCAGGCCCGATTGCACCGCACGGTCGTATTCCTGCCCCCCAGGCGCCCGACGGCGCGCCGCGCGCTACCCTGTCGCCCCGCACTCCCCCCCGCATTACCGGCTGTCCCGTCCATGACCGCTTCCTCCCACCGCGTCCAGGGCCTCAACAACGACGAGGTGCCGGCCGACTGGCCCGCCATCAGCCCGCGCGAGATCGCATGGCTGGCGGGGCGCTTCCCGCAAATGCACGGCGCGACCGCCGCGCTGTGGCACAGCCCGCGGCCGCTGTCGGCCGCGGCGCTGGTCGAGGGCGCGGCCGGGCGCGTGTTCGTCAAGCGCCACCACCACAGCGTGCGCGACGCGGCGACACTGGGCGAGGAACACCGCTTCATCGCCCACCTGGCCGCCGCTGGCGTGCCGGTGGTGCAGGTGCTGCGCGACCGCGACGGCGCCACCGCGGTCGAACACGACGGCTGGACCTACGAACTGCACACACCGGGCAACGGCGAGGACCTGTACCGCGACGCGGTGTCGTGGACGCCGTTGACCAACGTCGCCCAGGCACGCGACGCCGGGCGCATGCTGGCGCGCCTGCACCACGCTGCCGCCCGCTACCACGCCCCGCAGCGCGGCACCCACCTGCTGGTGGCGCGCGACGACCTGATCCGCAGCCACAACCCCATCGCCGCGCTCACCGCCGACCTGGGCAACCGCCCCGGCCTTGCCCGCTACCTGGCGCGCATTCCGTGGGAGGAACAACTGCGCCACACCGTGCTGCCCTGGCATGCGGGCCTGGCCGAGCGCCTGCGCGACGAACCGCGGCTGTGGGCGCACAACGACTGGCACGTTTCCAACCTGCTCTGGCAGGGCGACACGGTCAGCACCGTGCTCGACTTCGGCCTGGCCTCGCCCACCAGCGCGCTGTTCGACCTGGCCACCGCCATCGAACGCAACGCGGTGGCCTGGCTGGAGCTGGAACGCGGCGCGCAGGCCGTGCGCATCGACATCGCACTGGCGCTGCTCGACGGCTACCGCCAGCTGCTGCCGCTGTCGCCCACGCGCGTGCACCTGCTGGCCGACCTGCTGCCGGTGGTGCAGCTGGACTTCGCGCTGTCGGAAGTGGAGTACTTCGAAGGCGTCACCGGCTCCACCGCCAACGCCGACGTGGCCTGGCAGCCGTTCCTGCTCGGCCATGCGCACTGGTTCGGCAGCGCCGAAGGCCAGGCGCTGTTGGCGGCGCTGCACGCGGCCGCCTGAACGCGCATGCGGGGCAAGCCCCGCATCTACGGAGTGCGGACCATGCAAGGCAAACCTACCCCTTGGAGCGCGGCGCTGCGGGAACCCGCGCCCGTAAGTGCCGGGCTTGCCCGGCATAAGGTTATGGAATGCCGGTTGGCTGGACATTCCCAGTCGAGTTGGTCGAACACCGACGCCGGTGGAACTGGCCGGCGATACCAACGAACTGAGCATGGCGTCCTTTAACTGCGCCGGCAGCAAGCGACCCAAGGCGGACATCTGTACTTCTACCGGAACGAGCTTGCCGTGATAACTGAGCCCACCGGTGGCTCCGGCTATACGCTGGCTTGTTAGCCGAACCAAGCCACCCTAAGATCGAGGTGTCGCAAGAGAAAAGCTCGCCATACGGTGCTTTGTAGACAAGTCGCATAACCGGACCCGTGGGTCCGTCTATTAGGTAGTTGGGTGCCAATGGAATTTGAGTCGATACGTCCAGTTCTTAGCGGTGTGGCTGGTGGCATCATTGCCACATGGCTCACCTCTCGCTGGTCTCGTCGGCTACCTTCAAGGCACAACGGAAAGTCACGCGACGCGCTTCTTCGGCAACATCGTTCTGCTATCTGGACGGCCAACACTCTCTTCTTTCTCGGCCTTATCTTCGGTGTCGCCCTGTATCGGATCGGCGGCTTCGACCACACCGACTGGCGACCACTCGGGCTTGGTTTCGGCCTCGCGTCTGTTTTGCCACTTCTGGCCATCTTCATAGTGTCTATCCTCTCCGGGAGAGACCCGCGGGGGGGATACGTTGCCTTCTCATTTGGTCAGGGCATGCCTCTCTGGGCTACCTACGGTTTACTTGGCGCAGGCTCGGTTGCTTTTGTGTTTGCACTTGCCAGCCTTGGCACCTAACCATTCATTCAAGCCGACGCCACTTCGCGGCGCGGCCTAATTCAGGCGTTAGCTGTTATGAGCAAAAATTCAGCGTCTTATCCAACAATCAGTACCCAATGGGCCGGGATGCATGGGGAAGGAATGCAGCTTGAGCTCTCTTGTGATATCTCCGGGGAAAAACATTACTTCGCGAGCTTTGTAGCTGATCCGGCGAATGAGTCACTGGCACTGGAGCTGACAGTATGTGGCCGTCCTGTTCGTATAGCCGTTGCGCAGCTAGAGTCCTTGATAGCCGCGGCTAAGAAAGACGTACATTCAGAGGCCTGGTATGACAAGCAGTTGGCTTCCGGCAATAACAGCTAACAGTTCATTCAAGCCGACGCCGCTTCGCGGCCCGGCTTAACTCAAGCGTCAGGGGCCAGGTGATGATCTCCGTAACTCGCAAAGCCGGCCTGCAGGCATTCGCTATCGGCACGGCGGTCAGTATTGTGGGTGGCTGGCTAGCCGTCACCTATGATCTGTGGCGCTTCAAACCGTTTGGTTGGCTTTACGCGCTTCCGGTTGCGCTTGCCATGATTGGGCTAGGCCAGGCAGGTACTGGCGTGCCCTTCCGCGACCTTGCAGCACGGTGGGATTCGCTCAAGGGCTGGCAGCGCGGCGTGTTAGGCATAACCATTCTCGCAGTGTTTTCCGCCCTGCTATTCGGCATACTTGCGGCGGCAATCGTTTCCGGGGTGGTTTAGCCACCATCTAACAGCTCATTCAAGCCGACGTTGCTATCGCAACGCGGCTTAATTCAGGCGTTAGTATCCATGTGGAAGATCCTCCTAATCTTGGTGCTATTGATTAGCGGATGCTCGGCAGAGTTGCCGACATCTTCCGTACCTGCTACCGATCGCAGCTCTGCTCCTTGCTCCACTGGCGTAGTCAAGCCAATCAACGTTTCCTTGGCGGCGCTACTTGCTGATCCGGAGCACTATGAAGGCCGGTCCGTTGCGGTAATTGGCTTCATGCACCGTTCCTTCGAGCATTCCGCGATCTATCTCCATCGTGAAGACTATCTGCAGACCATTACACCCAATGGGCTGTGGGTCAGCGGCGCCAATATTCCTGAAGCGTTGAACGACCGCTACGTCCGCCTTGAAGGGGTTTTCACCGCGACTGAAACCGGTCATCTCAATCAGTGGTCAGGCACCCTTTGCAGCATCGGACTGGCGACACCTTGGGGCCGGGATGTGCCCTAACAAATCATTTCATTCAAGCCAAAGTGGCTTCGCCAGTCGGCTTAACTCAGGCGTTAGCTGCCATGGAAAGTACCCTCGCGGTTGAGCCATGCATTGAAACCACCGTTGGCCACTGCGACACCTGCGGCCACGATTCGAAGGTGTTCCGTGGCTTCGTGTACGAGCATGACAACGCCCTAGGTCTGCATCTGTGCCACTACACTGACTCCCATCCGGAACAAGGCGTCTCGATGGCCGTCAGCCTTCGCGGCTGGGGCGAAGGCGCGGCCCCCTCCGAGAAGGAATGCGTGGCCCTTGAGTGGCTCACCACGGAGAGCGGCCCGGGCTGTAGGGTGGTCGATGCAGAGAAAACCTCATGGGCAGGGGAGCCAATGCTCGGCCGCATGCCCTCGCGTGAGGAGATGCTGGGCACGGGACGGGCCAAGGAGGCCTTCGGCGTGTCTGACGTGGTGAGGCTCAACACGAGCGGCTGTCGGCGTCGGTCAATGGCAGCTAACAATTCGTCCAAGCCGACGCCGCTTTGCGGCGCGGCTTAACTAAAGCGTTGAACGACCGCTCCTGGCCGATTTCTGCCGGTGACCCAGCCCGCAGTCCGTCTGAGCGCTTCTACTGCGCCCAACTCGCTGCGGTGGCGTCCAGTCCGATGGCAGAGCTTTTCCAGCTCCTTGGCTGCACGTACGCAACTTCGCCGGTAGAGCTCCATGCGGGGCGAGCCCCGCATCTACGAGATGCGAGGCCCCATGCGCGCAAGCACCCCCACCCCACCCACGGGCCAAACCGCGGCATTTGTGGTCAAATACCGGCCTGAAGCGGGGGTGCCTGGGCTTGTCCAGGCTGAGAGAGTCCCTTGGAACCTGATCCGGTTTGCACCGGCGTAGGGAGCTTTGAGCAGCAGGCACACCGCCTTCGTGGCCGGTCGCGCGTGCGCGCCTTCGCTTCGTCTCCCCCTACGGCTGATGACGAAACGAATGAACCGCTGCCATACCCTTTCGCTGTTGACCGCCGCGCTGGCCGCGGCCCTGCCGCTGCACGCCCGTGCCCTGGACACCGCCGCCGACCGCTCGCCCACCGAGCTGGCTGCCGTGCGCGTACAGGCCAAACAACCCGGCGCCAGGGACACCCAGTCCAACAGCTTCGGCAGTGGCGACTGGAAGAACACCCCGGCCTCGATCAGCGTGCTGGACCGCGGGCTGCTCGACCGCCGCGTGGTGCGTACGTTGTCCGAACTGGCCGACAACGATGCCTCGCTGGGCGACAGCTACGCGCCGGTGGGCTACTACCAGAACATCGCCATCCGCGGCTTCGCGCTGGACACCGCCACCGGCTACCGCTTCAACGGCCTGACCATCGCCGGCGAACAGCGGCTGGCGCTGGAGAACGTGCAGCAGGTGGAAATCCTCAAGGGCGAGGCCGGGCTGGCCGCCGGCGTGATCGCCCCGGGCGGCGTCATCAACTACGTGGGCAAGCGCCCGGCCGAGGTACGCAATGTCACCCTGGGCACCGACGCCGAAGGCTCGCGCTACGCCGCGGTGGACGTGGGCCACTGGCTCACGCCGCGCATCGGCGTGCGCTTCAATGCCGCCTGGGACGACAACCACTCCTACATCGACCATGCCGACGGCCGCCGCAACTTCTACGCGCTGGCCACCGACTGGCTGATCGGCGAGCGCGCCAAGCTCGAGGTGGACGCCAACTACCAGACCAGCGCGCAGCGCTCGGCCTCGGGCTACCAGCTGCTGGGCGCCAGCATGCTGCCGCAGCACGTGGACCGCACGCAGATGCTGGGCTACCAGCGCTGGCAGCAGCCGGTGGGCATCGACAGCACCAACCTCAGCGCGCTGCACACCTACGATTTCAGCCCGGCATGGCAGTCGCGCGTGTCCGCCAGTCACAGCCGCTCGGTGATCGACGACAACGTCGCCTTCGCCTACGGCTGTTACTACGCCGAAGCCTGCTGGGACGGCAGCGTGCCGGGCAATTACTTCGCGCCCAACGGCGACTACGACATCTACGACTACCGCAGCCCGGACGACACCCGCCGCAACCAGCAGCTGCGCGCCGAACTGCGCGGGCGCTTCGCCACCGGCGCGATCGGGCACCAGCTGGTGCTCGGCGCCGACTACTTCCGCCGCTCGGTGGACAAGCGCCGCAACGTCAACGAATACGTCGGCACCGGCAACATCCACGACGACGCGGTGCCGCAGTTCGACCCCTCGCCGCTGCAGCCGGGCCCATCGGTGCGGCGCGTGGACAGCCGCCAGAAGGCGCTGTTCGTGCTGGACCGCATGCAGCTGGCCGACGACTGGCAATGGCTGGCCGGCGGCCGCTTCGTGCGCCTGGACGAGCGCGCCTGGGACAAGCGCGGCAACCCCGAGCGCGACAGCCGCGTGTCGCGCTTCCTGCCGCAGACCGCGCTGATCTGGAGCGCCAACGCGCAGCTCAACCTGTATGCCAGCTACGTGCGCGGCATTGCCCTGGGCCAGGAGGCGCCGTTCTGGACCAGCAACGAAGGCAGCTTCCTGCCGTCGGTGCTGTCGCGCCAGCTGGAAGTGGGCGCCAAGTACGCGCCCACCGATGCGTTGAGCCTGGGCGCGGCGCTGTTCCGCATCAGCCGGCCGTTCCAGTACGCCAAGCCGGATGCCAGCGACTACGGCTACACCTTCGTGCAGGAAGGCCAGCAGACCCACACCGGGCTGGAACTGAGCGCACGCGGGCGCATCGGCGACGCGCTGCAGCTCACCGCCAGCGCCAGCGTGCTGCGCGCGCGTGCGCGCGACACCGGCACCCCGGCCTACGAAGGCCACCCGCTGATCAACGTACCCACCACCCGCGCCAGCGTGCATGCCGACTACGCACTGCCGTTCGTGCCCGGGCTGGGCGTGACCGGCGGCTGGCGCTACGCCTCGTCCAACGTCGCCACCGCCGACGGCCGCGTGCGCGCGCCCGCCTACAGCGTGGTCGATGCCGGCCTGCGCTTCCGGCATGAACTGCACGGCCGCGCACTGGACTGGAACCTGAGCGTGGACAACGTGTTCAACCGCTTCTACTGGCGCGACACCGGCAGCAGCTCGGGCGACTACTACCTGTTCCCGGGCGCCCCGCGCCAGGCGCGGCTGACGGTGACCCTGGCGCTATGAGCCCGGCGCTTCTGGAATGGTCCGCGGTCATCGCCAGCGCCCTGGGCGTGTGGCTGATGGCACAGCGGCGCATGCTGGCCTGGCCGGTGGGGCTGGTGTCGGTGGGCCTGTACGCGCTGGTGTTCTTCCAGGCGCGGCTGTACTCGGACATGCTGCTGCAGGGCGCGTTCGCCGCGTTCCTGGCCTACGGCTGGGCCACCTGGCACCGCCAGGACAAGCCCGATGGCCGCGTCGCCATCGCCCCGCTGGCCGCACGCACCGGCGCCCTCCACCTGGCCGTGGGCGTGGCCTTCGGCCTGGCCCTGGGCGCGGCCATGCACACCTGGACCAACGCCGCCCTGCCCTGGCTGGACGCCATGCTCGCCGCGCTCAGCCTGGTGGCGCAGTGGTGGCAGGCGCGCCGCCACACCGCCACCTGGTGGCTGTGGATCATTGTGGACGTGGTCTACGTGGGCATGTACGCGGTGAAATCGCTGCACGCCACCGCGGCGCTGTACCTGGTGTTCGTGGCCCTGGCAGCCAGCGGCCTGCAGGCGTGGAAGAAGGCGGCGCGGCAGGAGGGAACGCCCGGTGCCGCGCATCCGTGAGGGGGCAGCATCGCACGATTTATCGTTCCAGAATCGTAAAGAAATAATCCACGCAATACAGAAATTTTCCTGGATATTTATTTGAAAACAATTGGTTGAAAAAAAATCACGCATGAAATATGGTTCGAAAATCGTAAAGAAACGAACCCATGCCACGCCAAACTGCTGCAACGGTTGCCGACCTGCTCGCCCTGCTGGGGGACGGCGACCCCGTGCCTGCCGGTGTTCTGGTTGAGCAACTGGGTGTCAGCCGCCCGGTGTTCGCGCGGCTGGTAGCCGAGGCAGGCGAACGGATACTGCGCCTGGGTAAGGCGCGGGCCACGCACTACGCCGCCCGCGCCACTGCGGGCACTTCCAACGCATGGCCACTGTTCCGCATGCGTGCTGACACCACGCTGCAGGAGCTGGGCACGTTGCACGCCCTGCGCGGCGACCGCTTCCACTTCCAGCCCTCCGGCGAATGCCCCAACCTGACGCGGCCGGTGGATACCGTCAGCGGGTACTTCCCCGGCCTGCCATGGTTCCTCGATGACCTGCGTCCTCAAGGCTTCCTCGGCCGCACCCTGGCCCATCGCATGGGCCGGCAACTGGGTGTGCCGGAAGACCTGACCCGCTGGCAGGTACGCGACACCCTCACCGCCATCCTCCATGGCGGCACCGGCATGGGTGACCTGTTGTTGGGGCAGTTCGCAGTCGAGCGCGCGCTTGCCGAGCTGGACACCCCCACCGATGCGGTCACCCCCGCGCAACGCGCCCAGCGCTACCCGGCGTGGGCGCGGGAAGCGCTGGCGGGCGAAGAAATAGGCTCGTCCCCGGGCGGCGAGCAACCCAAGTTCACCGCCACGGTGGACACCGGGCGCAGCCGCTACGCCGCGCTGGTGAAGTTCGCCCCGCCCGATGAAGGCCAGGCCGCACGGCGCTGGGCCGAACTACTGGCCTGCGAGCACCTCGCCTTGAACTGCCTGCGCGACGCCGGCCTCGATGCCGCCGAATCGGAACTGATCCAAACCGACGGCCACACCTTTCTCGAAGTGCGCCGTTTCGACCGCATGCCCGGCACGCTGGGCCGGCGCGGCTTCGTCTCGCTGCTGGCGCTGGACGCCGCGTTTATCGGCGAAGGCCCGCGCGACTGGGGCCTGGCCGGTGAACAACTGCTGGCGGCGCGCTGGATAGAACGCGGCACCGCCGACACCATGGCCCGCCTGCACTGGTTTGGCCGCTTCATCGGCAACAGCGACATGCATCTGGGCAACCTGGGTTTCCACCTGCCGGACACCGGCCCGCTGCCGCTGTGCCCCGCCTACGACATGCTGCCCATGTACCTGGCCCCCTCGCGCACCGGCATCGTGCGCCCCGCGGGCCCGCTACCACTGGCCGCCCCGGCCCGCGGCGGCCAACTGCCCCACATTGCATGGGCTGCAGACGCCGCGCTGCGCTTCTGGCAGGCCGTGGCCGACAGCCACCACATCACCTCGCCCGAACTCAACCAGCTCGCGGGCGAGAACCATGCTGCCGTGGCTACGTTTGCACGGAGGTTTGCCGGCTAGCGGCATATGTGCCGCAGCAAGAACGTTGGAAGCGGAGATAATCCTCGCGTCAGGTCAGGGAACGCCCTTCATGCAAGAAGCAGCCCACATGTTTCCCAGCAAGGGGAACTGGAGCAGCGAACAGCTCAAGCTTGCCTTCCACCTTTATTGCCAAACACCCTTCGGCAAGCTGCATAGCCGCAACCCGCAGATCATTGAACTGGCAAGGCTCATCGGCCGCACGCCTGGCGCGCTGGCAATGAAACTGGTCAACTTTGCCAGCCTTGATCCGTCGATCACGGATAGCGGGCGTAGCGGCCTAAGTGGCGCTTCGGCGCTGGATCGCCAGGTATGGAATGAATTCCATGCCGACTGGGGGCGGCTGGCCGTGGAGTGTGAGCAGCTTCGCGCCGCACTGTCCGAAGCAAAGGGCGAGGTAGCCACACACCAAGCAACCGATGAAGATGGCTTCGTGCTAGACGACTACAGCGGCAGCACGCGCCATACCGTCGTGCAGCAGCGCATCAAGCAAGCCTTCTTCCGCCGTGCGGTACTAGCCAGCTACCGCGGCCGCTGCTGTGTCTCTGGCGTTAGCGATGCGCGCTTGCTGGTCGCCAGCCATATCGTCCCTTGGCGGCAGGACAAAGCCAACCGGCTTAACCCGAGTAATGGGCTGTGCCTTTCCGCACTCCATGACAAGGCATTCGACCAGCATCTTTTCTCACTGACTGATGACCACCGCATCGTGCTATCGGCAAGCCTGCGGACCAGCAAGGACACCTTTCTACGTGAGGTCTTCTGGCCTGTCGAAGATCGCCAGATTGAGCTGCCCGACCGCTTCCGCCCAGGGGTGGATTTCATAAGTAGCCACCGGGAAGCGATGCTGACAGCAGCAACGCACCACGCCAACTTCTAGCTGCTCCCTTCGACCCTTCGGGAAATGGAGTTCCATGAAAGTAATCAAGAACTTGCTGCGCCTGGACGCAACTGATCTTATCGGCGTCCTCGCAGCAGGGACGGCCGTACTGACCACTGCGCTTGGCTACTTCCTGGTGGCGACGAAGGCAAGTGGTCCCCCTGCAGCCGCGCACTGGTGGCCTATGGCATTGGGTTCTGGACGGCCATGTTCCTGCACATTGTTGCTGAAGCGATCAAGAGCCCCCGTGCAGTGCTTGGCCGGCTGCTCAATTCGTTTGGACAAGGCTTTGCAGATCGCTTGCTTGCAGCGCTCTTCATGGCGCCGGGCCTTGGACTTGGCATTTGGGCAGTAAGTGCCCCTATCACCGCAGAAGCCCCCTTGCCGGTTGCGGTGGGAGTTGCCTTGCTGCTTGCTTCCTTTCTGTACAGCGAGTTCACCTTGCCTTCGTACAAGCGCACGTGAGCTGCCGGCCCATAAGGCCGGCCCGCTTTTGTAGGGATGCCGCACCATTAATTTCTAGCCAGCGGGCAACTCAATCACCAGCCGCCCGTCCTGCGCCGTGATGCGCAGCTTGGCGCCGATGGCAAAGCCCAACTGCTCCAGCCACAGGCCGCTCAGGCGCAGGTGCGGGACGGGTTGGTCGCCGCCGTGGCCGTGGGCGCCGGGGTAATACGTGTAGCTGACGGTGCATTGGCGGGGCTGGCGCGGGCGGCGCGGTGCGCTCAGGCGGCCGGGGCCGGTTGGGAGTGGGTCGGGCTCCAGTTCCGGCGGTGGCAGCGGCGGCAAGGCGTCGAGCAGCGTTTGCGCGGTTGTGCGTGCATGGCGGCGGGGCGGCCGCTTGGCGGTTGGGGCGGCAGAAGCGCGGCGGCGGCTCATGGCGCCCCCTGCGGGTTGCAGGCAGAGTGTGCCACACCGCTGCACTCGCGCAGGGCGACGTTGATGCGGGCGGACAGGCTGCGCAGGCATTGCGCCAGCACGCCGGGCTGGCACAGCAGGTGCGCGGTGAGGTCGTGGTTACCCTGCTCGGTGGCCGCCAGTGCGGCCAGCCGCTGCATCACGTCGCCCACTTCAAGCAGCAGGGCGTGCGCGCCCTCGGGCAACAGGTAGCCCGGCGCGGGGGCCGGCGGGGATGGTGCGGTGTACATGGCAACGCCCTCCTGGAATACGCCAAGTACCGCCGCCCGAAGGCGACGGGATGTCGGGAGGTTCGAAACCGCACAGAGTCGGCGGGCGTATTTCCCCGAAGGGTGTTGTATTAGCCGCCCTCCCGACGCAGGCATCGCGTCGGCTTGCGCCCGGAAGATTGGGCACAAAAAACCCACCGGTTTGACGGAGGTGGGTACCGCTCTGTGAGGAGTTTCGACGCTCCTTGGTGGTGAGAGTGCTGATGCTTTGAAGCAATGTCAACCGTGATCCGAGCAGATCAGCAAAAGCGCAATGACTTCCTACCCCCACTACCTCCTGAAATCTGACAAGCAACTACTCTTCGTACAATCCCAGCAAGCCCATCGATTAGACAGGAAAGTCTAGCCGGCAAATAGTTGGTGCCACCCCGCCTTCACCACATCAGCTGATAAGCAAACCTCACCCCGTTATCCAATTAGCTATTCTTGAAATGGCCAGAGCGAGATCAACCCCGCTCACAAGTCTAGACTATGTCAGCCATACCCGGGTGCCAGACACTAGATTAGCGCCTGGCACCAATGTGCAACCTCCGAGGAGCAATCCAATGAAAGCGTAGCTTACGGAAGCAAGTTCGGGATATCACACAGTGGATTCAGAACCGCCTATCGTATTCATTACATCAAATCAAACGCACGCCCTTACAGGGCATCGATAGATGTCGTCAATTAACGCCTCAGCTTATCTTGAATGCCTTGAAAATGCCTTTTTTGCGGACTCCAGAATGGCATTCGACTGCCGTTCCAAATTAATATCCAAGTCATTCACAAATGATCTGACACCATCGGATATCAAGGCACTCTGCCTAAACAGCGAATGAGCTTTCATCGCACCTTGCATTGATTGGGCGAACAAACGCGCGCGATCGATCCTTAGCTGCAGCTTGTCAATGCGATTCGGAGCAAGGGCGCCTACTTGATATATCTGACCAGAAAGCCTCTCAATCATATCGTAGTCCGTACCAGAGGGCATTGCCGTACCTGGGATCACTAGATCAATGTAGGCAAACTGGCTACACAAGTGTCCCACATAATAATCAAACGCGTCTGTTGTTCTAACATACACAGAAGGCATTACGCTTTCTCTGACCTGCTCCTCGGACTCCAAAAGCCGGCGCTCATTCATTAGCTGAATAATTGAATAGGCAGTCAAGTCGGTCAGGCCATTGGCCACACATATATCTACAATCTCTGCCAACTGCACGTAACCAACGCCCCGCTCACTACTCAACCTTCGATAAGAATGAATAAGTCCAAGCACGGCAAGACGATTAAGATTGGAAGCATCCGACCCACCGTGACTTGCGAATATATTCAGAATATCCGAACTTTCTTCGGAAAAATACTCTCTGTCGCTTATTGCAATCGACTTAAAAAACTCATGGAATCCTATTTGGATTTTTTGTCGAGAACGAAAACCTCTCAACAGAGAGTCAACATTTGTATGCCCCGAATATAAGAAGCGCGCAAGCTGATCAAGGGGGCGACGAACTTCGCCGGGCGAAAGATCCCGCAAAAATCTAACAAACTGGGGATCATCAACCACAGTCGATCTAATTGATTCGAATACACCGATCCCCTCCTCCAAGGTCACCGCCTGTCCGCCACTGGGGACTACGTAGTCAGATCCCCGAAGCAGCTCAGACGCGTATCGCATGCGCTTAGCAATAACTCTCTTCAGATCGGGCACTTCCACGTAGTAACTGACGACGTGAAACGCACTAAGCGATCCAAAGTTCTTATTCTTCCAGAAACTCTCCTCTCTCAAAGAGATAATTGCAGTCCCACCTATGTCCGCAGCCAGCCTATTAGCCAACATAAATACATCATTCTGCACCGCTGCCGGGAATTGATCAGCGTTGTCAAAGACAAGAATGACGCGACGAGCCCTATTAGACTGCAAATACTTTAAGAGTTTGGTGACATGTGAGACTCTATTTTTTTCCAGCAATTCAAGCTCTTCCGCGAACTTATCTTCGAAGGCATCCGGATTCTGCTCATAGAGTCGCGCGAGCCGCCCCCTTTTTAGACGCTCGTACTCAGCGCTGTAGGCCTGCCGCAAATGAGCATAAGTTCCAAAGTGACCAGACGAGTCCACCACCTCGGCCTGGCTATATATCTCGGAAGCCACCCAGTCGTCCAGCATCCCCGGCGCATCAGAGTACCTATTGAAATCAACTTCAAGCCAATATGTATCCTTGTCGATGGATTCCTTGCCGATAACTCGCCGGAACCTCCTAAGAAAAGTGGTCTTTCCCGCACCTATCCCCCCAAGAACCATTACAACTTCGGGGCGACGGCCTTTTTGCGCAACTACCTTATCAAATGCGCCCGCTGAACGACGTTCGACTCTGATTGGATGGATCTCTCCAAGACCAGGCTTATTGCGCAAAAGCCCACGTAAACTCTGGTCGTAACTTCCGTGTGATGCCGACTCTACATAGCATTGCTCCAGAAGATCAGGGTCAGCATCCTGACCCGCAAGGTCTTGAAAGACCTCCCTTACTACATCTCTTACGAACGGGAAAAGCCTGTTCCTGTTCTTATAGCGCACCTTGTGCGGATCGCGACTTAGAATTTTTAGGCCGCTCCGCCCTTCGTCAGCGTCTACTACGGGGACAACTGAAACGTGGCGCCCCTCTGCCACGGAGGGAAAGGACAGCAACTGGAAAAACAGAGAAAAATTGGCGAGAAGATCTTCAGGAGATGAAAAAATTACAGCCTGATGGCGATCAAATTCAATGCCGAGATCGCTGTGGGATCGAAAGAATACATATTGAGTCCCATTGGTCACACAACAGAACGAGCAACCCTTGGAAATACCGTAAGCTCTGCACTGATCTATAGCTGATCTCAGCAATTTGTCCTCAGAAAGAACACCGCCAACCTTGTACTTTCTCTGCCTCGTCGTACTGGGGAGGTTAAACTTGACAGACAGCTTCTTGGCCTCAATTACGAACGCCAGCTTTGACGTGTAAAGAAGATAATCAACATACCCTCCCCCGTCCGTACTGGGTTCACGTTGAATGGCTTTCTCCTGCCACCCCAAAGCGCGTATGAGCAGCGCATCAACCAACTTTGATCGTGTGTCCGACTCGCTTAGGTCCTTGGAATATTCTTCAATCTCGTCCTTGAGAATGGCGGTCGCTGCTTCTTTCGCTGCATCGGCGTTCATAGCTTGATCCCTGCTATTGATAAAAAGAAGGCCGCAATAAGCGGCCTCCTTGGGGTTTAACTGACGTATTGCGGATTATCAAACCCCGACAGGATTCGCCTTCTCCGGATCAATGTTGTACTGCTTGATCGCCCGGGCCACGTCCTTCGCGGTCATCTTGCCGTCCTTCGCCAGCGCCGCGATGGCGGCGTGGGCGATGTAGTAGCGGTCCACCTCGAAGAAGCGGCGCAGGTTGGCGCGGGTGTCGGAGCGGCCGAAGCCGTCCGTGCCCAGTACCGAGTAGGTCATCGGCACGAAGGCGCGGATCTGGTCGGCGTAGGCGCGCACGTAGTCCGTTGCGGCAATGGCCGGGCCCTGGCGGCCTTCCAGCAGCTGGGTGACGTAGGCCTTGCGCGGTTCGGCTTCCGGGTGGAGGCGGTTCCAGCGCTCGGCGTCGAAGCCGTCGCGGCGCAGCTCGTTGAAGCTGGGGCAGGACCAGATGTCGGCGGTGACGCCGAAGTCCTTGTCCAGCAGTTCGGCCGCGGCAATGGCTTCGCGCAGGATGGTGCCGCTGCCCAGCAGCTGCACGCGCAGCTCGCCCTTCTTGGGCTTGCCGGCGTCGGTGAGCAGGTACATGCCCTTGATGATGCCGTCGGCTGCACCTTCCGGCATGGCCGGGTGGGTGTAGTTTTCGTTCATCAGGGTGATGTAGTAGTACTCGTCGATCTGGTCTTCCATCATGGCCTTGGTGCCATGCTGCAGGATCACCGTGACTTCGTAGCCGAAGGTGGGGTCGTAGCTGCGCACGTTGGGAATGCCGCCGGCCACGATGTGGCTGAAGCCGTCCTCGTGCTGCAGGCCTTCGCCGTTGAGCGTGGTGCGGCCGGCGGTGCCGCCCAGCAGGAAGCCGCGGGTACGCATGTCCGCCGCCTGCCAGGCCAGGTCGCCCACGCGCTGGAAGCCGAACATCGAGTAGTAGATGTAGAACGGCAGCATGGGCACGTTGCTGACCGAGTAGCTGGTGCCGGCGGCCATCCACGAGGCAATGGCGCCCGGCTCGCTGATGCCCTGCTGCAGCACCTGGCCGCTCTGGTCTTCGCGGTAGTACATGAGCTGGTCGGCGTCGACCGGCTTGTACTTCTGGCCGTACGGGGCGTAGATGCCGATCTGGCGGAACAGGCCTTCCATGCCGAAGGTGCGGGCTTCGTCGGCGACGATGGGCACCAGGCGCGGGCCCAGCTCCTTGTCGCGCAGGCTGATGTTCAGCGTCTGCACGAAGGCCATGGTGGTGGAATAGGTGCGCTCGCCCGAATCCTTGAGCAGGCGCTCGTAGGTTTCGAGTTTGGGCGCGTTGAACGACTTGTCGGCCTTGCGGCGGCGCTGCGGCAGGTAGCCGCCGAGCGCGGCGCGGCGCTCCTGCAGGTACTGCACTTCCGGCGAATCCGGGCCCGGGTGGTAGAACGGCACCTGGCCGTCCTTGAGCTGTTCGTCGGTGACCGGGATGTTGAAGCGGTCGCGGAAGTGGCGCACCGCTTCGTCGTCCAGCTTCTTGGTCTGGTGGGTGGGGTTGAGCGCCTCGCCGGCGCTGCCCATGCCGTAGCCCTTGACCGTCTTGGCCAGGATGACGGTGGGCATGCCCTTGGTGTTCACGGCCTGGTGGTAGGCGGCGTACACCTTGTGCGGGTCATGGCCGCCGCGGTTCAGGCGCCAGATGTCGTCGTCGGACAGGCTGGCCACCATGGCCGCGGTTTCCGGGTACTTGCCGAAGAAATGCTCGCGCGTGTACGCGCCGCCGAAGGCCTTGCAGTTCTGGTATTCGCCGTCGACGGTTTCCATCATCAGCTTCTTGAGGACGCCGTTGGTGTCCTTGGCCAGAAGCGGATCCCAGTAGGAGCCCCACAGCAGCTTGATGACGTTCCAGCCGCCGCCGCGGAACACGCCTTCCAGTTCCTGGATGATCTTGCCGTTGCCGCGCACCGGGCCGTCCAGGCGCTGCAGGTTGCAGTTGACCACGAAGATCAGGTTGTCCAGGCCTTCGCGGCCGGCCAGGGCAATGGCGCCCAGGGTTTCGGGCTCGTCGCTCTCGCCGTCGCCGATGAAGCACCACACCTTGCGGTCGGACTTCTCGATCAGGCCGCGGTTTTCCAGGTAGCGCATGAACTGCGCCTGGTAGATGGCCGCCAGCGGGCCCAGGCCCATGGACACGGTGGGGGTCTGCCAGAAGTCCGGCATGAGCCACGGGTGCGGGTAGGACGACAGGCCGCCGCCGTCCACTTCCATGCGGAACTTGTCCAGCTGCTGCTCGTCGATGCGGCCTTCCAGGAAGGCGCGGGCGTAGATGCCCGGGGCGCTGTGGCCCTGGATGAACAGCAGGTCGCCCGGGTGGGTGTCGCTGGGCGCGCGCCAGAAGTGGTTGAAGCCCACGTCATAGAGCGTGGCGCCGGAGGCGAAGGAGGCGATGTGGCCGCCCAGGTCGCCCGGCTTGCGGTTGGCGCGCACCACGGTGGCCATGGCGTTCCAGCGGATGATGGAACGGATGCGCCATTCCAGCTCGGCGTTGCCGGGGCTCTTGGCCTCCAGCTGCGGCTCGATGGTGTTGACGTATTCGGTGGTGGGGGAGAACGGCAGGAACGCACCCGAACGACGGGTCAGCTCAACCATGCCTTCCAGCAACTGATGCGCGCGCTCGGGGCCCTCGACATCGATAACGGCCTTCAACGACTCGATCCACTCCTGGGTTTCCAGGGGGTTCGGGTCGTTGTTCAGCACTTCATTCAACCAGTTCATTGGCGCTCCCAGTTACGGCACGCACGCGCGCGCTTGTTCAGTAGTTTTGAGCCACAAAGTGTAGCGCACCCGCCCGCCCGCGAAGCTGGCTACGCCTGCGTATGGGCTTGCCGATCGCGGTGTCTGGCGGACAACACGCGACAGCGCGATGGCCGTTGCCGGGACAGCGGCGGACAGCCGCGACGCCCCGCACTGGCTTGCCCGCACGCCCCGGCACCGGCGTTGGCAACGGCAGCGCGCGGCCACTGCGGCGCGTGGCCGCGGAACAGCGTGTCCCGTGGGCACGCCCTGCCGCGGGCATGCAGGCAAAGGGCAACACTGCCGCGGCGGCGGGTCAGCGCGATGACAGCGGCCCGTACCGGGGCTGCGGCAGGTTTGCGCACGGGCAGTTTTCGATATATCGTCATTAGCTTGTTCGATATATCGAAAACCCATGCCCGCCGCCTCGTCCAACCCCCGCCAACACCCCGCCGCCCGCGCGCTCGGCCGTGGCGACCTGCGGCTGCTGCTGTTGGCGCTGCTTGGGCAGGCGCCGCGCCACGGGTATGAGCTGATCCAGCAGGTGGGCGAGATGTTCATGCACGTGTACGTGCCCAGCGCCGGCTCGGTGTACCCACTGCTGGCCGATTTCGAAAAGCAGCGCTGGGTGGTGGCCGAGGCCGATGGCGGCCGCAGGCGCTACCGCATCACCGCAACCGGGCTGGCGCAGCTGGCGCTGCACGCGGCCGAGGTGGAGGCGGCGCAGCGGCGCGCCCGTGAGCGCGCGCGCGCCATGGCCAAGGCCAGCCTGCCGCCGCCGGTGCGCGCGGCCATGCAGCGGTTGAAGAAGGCGCTGGTGGCGCGCAACGGCCGCTGGCAGGACGCCGATGCCGAGCACGTGGCCGCGCTGCTGGACCAGGCGGCCGCGCATGCGCACGGCGACGCGGCGAAAAACCGACTCTGACCCTACTTCTGACGAGCCATCCCCATGTCATTGCACGAAAACCGACGGATTTCCCTCACCCCGCGCTTCCGCCAGCTGCAGGTGCTGCGCAGTGAGCGCCTGACCCCGCACATGCAGCGCGTGGTGCTGGGCGGCGATGCCCTGGAAGGCTTCGACAGCCCGGGGCCGGATGACCACGTCAAGCTGTTCTTCCCCAATGCGCAGGGCGCGTTTGTGCTGCCGGAGCTGACCGCGCAGGGCCCGCGCTACCCGGACGGGCCGGCGCCCTCGCCCAGCCGCGATTACACCCCGCGCCTGCACGATGCTGCGGCCGGTGAGCTGGTGCTGGATTTCGTGCTGCACGGCCACGGCGTGGCATCGGGCTGGGCGCTGCGTGCGCAGCCGGGCGATGCGCTGGTGGTGGCCGGGCCGCGCGGTTCCTACCAGGTGGCCGACGACTACGACGCCTATGTGCTGATCGGCGACGAGACCGCGCTGCCGGCCATCGCCCGGCGCCTGGCGGAACTGCCGGAACACGCGCAGGCCGAGGTGCTGATCGAGATCCCCGAGGAGGCCGACCGGCAGCCGCTGCGCAGCGCCGCGCAGGTGCGGGTGTCGTGGCTGGAGCGCAATGGCGTGGACGCGGCCAGCAGCACCCTGCTGGAGGACGCGCTGGTGGATTTCGAAGTGCCCGACGGCGATGCGTACTATTGGATCGCGCTGGAATCGCGGCGCGCGCGGGCGATGCGGCAGTTCTTTGCCGAGCACCTGCAGGTGCCGGCGGACTGGATCCGCGCCACCGGGTACTGGAAGGCGCACCCCGGCGATGCCGACTGAGCCGCCCGCACCACGACGCCGCGGCAGGCGCCCGCTGCTATGCTGCGGGCAGTTGATCCGGTTGCCTGCCATGACCCCGCGCCCGCTGAACCTGCTGCTTGTTCCCGCCACCGCCGTGCTGCTCGCCGCCGGCCTGGGTGGCTGCCTGTCCACCCCCGGCCCGACCGTGGCCGGCGATGGCCGCTGCGATGCCTCGCAGCTGCAGTGGGCGGTGGGCCAGCCGGGCAACGAGGCCAACATGCGCCGGCTGGCGCGCGAGAGCGGCGCCGGGCTGGTGAATCCGATCGGCCCGGCCACCATCGTCAGCCGCGATATCCGCCAGGACCGGCTGCGGGTGTTCCTGGACGCGGACAACACCATCACCGCGGTGCGCTGCGAGTAAGCGCCCCGCCGCACCACGAGCGACAAACGACAAACGAGCAAAGGCCCGCCCCCGGCGGGCCTTTTGCGCATGGGCGATGCGACAATCGCGCCCGGTCATGACGGAACAGGCGGCAACGTGGGCAAGCTGACGATGGCGGTGATGGATACCCTGCAGGCACGCGTGGCCGACGATGGCCAGTGCGATGCGCTGCTGGCCGGGTTTGCGCAGCCGCAGGCGCTGCGCGCGCCGCTGCGGGCGCTGGTGCAGGCGCAGCAGCAGCTGCTGCAGGCCGAGCACGAAGTGGCGCAGGTGGCCGACGTGCTGCGCCGCGACCAGAAGTACGCACCGGCCGGGCGGCCGTCGATCCATATCGTGCAGCTGCGCAAGCAGCAGGCGGCGGCAAAGCAGGTGATGCTGATCGCGCGGCAGCGGCTGGCGCAGGTGGCGCAGACCTTCGTGCAGGCCAGTGGGCTGGCGCTGAAGCCGAAGCAGTCGCCGAGCGAGGCGGTGGTGGCGTGGCTGCAGGCGCTGCGCTGAGCCACCGACGCCACCACGGCGCGGTGCCGATGCGGCCGCGATGAAAAGCACAAGGCCCGCCATTGGCGGGCCTTGTGCATGTTGCCGGCCGGGACGTGCCCGGTGGCGGCTTACTCGGCCTTCGGGATCGAGGCTTCGGTGGTGATGCGCACCTTGACCTCGTCGCTCACGGCCGGGGCGTAGGCGCCCACGCCGAAGTCGCTGCGCTTGAGGGTGGTGGTGGCGTCGAAGCCCACCGACGGCAGCTTCAGCATCGGGTGTTCGCCGGCGCCGTTGATGGTGACGTCCAGGGTGACCGGCTTGGTGGTGCCCTTGACGGTCAGGTCGCCGGTGACGGTGAGCTTGTTGGTGCCGGCAGCTTCGACCTTGGTGCTCTTGAAGGTGGCGGTCGGGAACTTGGCGGCATCGAAGAAATCGGCGCTGCGCAGGTGTTCGTCGAACTTGGCGGTGAAGGCGTTCAGGCCCGACAGCGGCAGGGTCACTTCCACGCTGGACTTGCTGACGTCGGCGGCGTCGTAGACCAGGGTGCCGTCGGCGTTGCCGAAGTGCGCGCTGGGGTTGGAGAAGCCCATGTGGGTCCACTGCACCAGCACGTCGGTGTGGGTCGGGTCGAGCTTGTAGGTCCCGGAGGCGACCTGGATCGGGGCCACTTCAGGCGCGGCCGGGGCGGCGGCTTCGGCCGGGGCGGCAGCGGTGGTGTCGGCCGGGGCGGCCGGGGCAGCGGTGTCGGCCGGCTTGGAGCAGGCGGTGATGGCGGCGGCCAGGGCCAGCGGGAGCAGCAGCTTGGTGACGGTGGACATGGGTGTCTCCTGGGATGCGGGATGAGAAGGCGGGAGCGGTCTTTTCAGCATGCCGGCGCACGCGCGACGGCGCCGGGGTGGAGCGGTCAAACGATACGCGCGGCTTCGTCGAAGGACAGGCGCGGCAGGCGCGGGAATACGCCGGACGGATCGCCATGGCCCAGGTTGACGAGGAAGTTGGACTTGATGGCGGTGCCGGCGAAGAAGGCGGCGTCGACCTTGGCGTTGTCGAAGCCGGACATCGGGCCGGCGTCGAGCCCCAGCGCGCGCGCGGCCATCATCAGGTAGGCGCCCTGCAGGCTGCCGTTGCGGAAGGCGGCCTCGTGGCGGCCTTCGCGCGGGCCGTCGAACCAGGACTTGGCGTCGGTGTGCGGGAACAGGTACGGCAGCTTTTCGTGGAAATCCTCGTCGTAACCGACGATCACCGTGACCGGCGCGGCCAAGGTCTTGGCCAGGTTGCCTTCGGACAGGGCCGGGGCGAGCTTCTGCTTGGCTTCGGCGGACTTGACGAACACGAAGCGCGCCGGCGTGGAGTTGGCCGCGGTCGGGCCCCACTTCAGCAGGTCGTACAGCGCGCGCAGCTGGCTGTCTTCGACCGGGCGGTCCTGGAAGGCATTCTGGGTGCGCGCGGTGCGGAACAGCTGGTCGAGCGCGGCATCGGCAAGAACATCAGACATGGAAACTCCGTGATGGATTGGCTACGGTCGTGGCCTTGTGCGGGCAAGCCCCGGACAATGCCACCGCAGCAGAGGGCGCAGTGTAGGGCGTCGCGACTGTTGCAACACCCGGCCTGACTGAAACGAATTAATGCCACACGCGAAACGATCGACGCTTCCCTGGACGATCACCGACGGCCGCGCCGGCAACGTGCGCCAGGCCGTGGCGTTGGCTTCGGCGCTGCGCCTGGGCGGCCAGCAGCGGCTGCAGCTGGAGCCGCGCGCGCCGTGGCGCTGGCTGGCGCCGCGCACCCTGCCCGGTGCCGCGCGCGGGTTTGGGCCGACCTTCGAACAGCTGGCCACCGGGCCGGCACCGGCGCTGGCGATCGGCTGCGGCCGCCAGGCGGCCGGCGCACTGCGGGTGCTGGGCGGGCGTGGCACGCGCACGGTGCAGATCCTGGACCCGCGCATCAACGCCCGCCACTGGGACCTGGTGGTGGTGCCCGAGCATGACCGCCTGCGCGGCAGCAACGTGCTGACCCTGCTGGGCAGCCTGAACCCGGTGACCGACGACTGGCTGGCCTGCGGCCGCGCTGCGTTCGCCAGCTTCGAGCAGTTGCCCGGGCCGCGTACCGCGCTGCTGGTGGGCGGCCCCACCGACCATGCGCCGTGGCAGCAGGCGGAGATCGTGCCGGTGCTGCGCGAACTGGCCGCGCGCATCCGCGCCGAGGGCGGCAGCGTGCTGGCCACCACCTCGCGGCGCACGCCGCGGCCGGTGACCCAGGCGCTGCTGCATGCGTTCGATGACGTGCCCGGGGTGATCTGGAGCGACGGCGGCGACGGCAGCAACCCGTATGCCGGCCTGCTGGGCTGGGCCGACCGGGTAGTGTGCACGCCCGATTCGGTGAACCTGCTGTCCGAGGCCTGCGCCACCCGGGTGCCGGTGGGCGTGCTGCTGGGCCAGCGCGCACAGGCGCGCATGCTGCGCTTCCAGCGCGCCCTGCGCGCGCGCGGCCGCCTGCTGGACGGGCTGGACGCGCTGCAGGCCGATCCGCTGCAGCCGATCGAACCGCTGCGCGAAACCCCGCGCATCGCCGCCGAGGTGAAGGCGCGGCTCGGCCTGTAACCCTTCCTTACGCCGCCCCTGCAAGGATGCGCCCCGATGATCCCCCGCCTTCCCGCGCTGTTGGCCCTGTGCGTGGCCACGCTGGCACCGGCCGCGGCCGCACAGCCGCCGGCCTGCGCCCCGCGCTACCCGCCGCCCACCACGATGGCGGCGATGTTCGACATGGCCGTGCTCACCGCCGACACCCTGGATGCCCTGCCCGGGGTGGACGTGGCCATTGCCGCGCGCGGCGGCCAGGACCTGAGCCGGTATGGGCTGCGCCACAGCCACCTGGCGTTGCTGCGGCGCGACGCGGCCGGCCGCTGGGAAGTACTGCACCTGCTCAACCGCTGCCAGGGCGGTACTTCGGCGCTGTACCGCGAGGGGCTGGTGAACCTGGTGGGCGAAAGCGCCATCCGCACCGACCTGCGCGTGGGCATTCCCACCGCCGCGGTGCGCGCGGCGCTGGCGCAGTTGCTGGAGGGCGACGCCGCGCCGGCGCGTGCCCTGCACCAGCCGCGCTACAGCATGCTGGCCTACCCCGGCAGCACCGACTACCAGAACTCCAACCAGTGGGTGCTGGAAGTGCTGGCCGCGGCGATGGCACGCGCCGGCGACGGCCGCGTGCTGGACGGGCGCACGGCAACGCGCGACTGGCTGCAGCGCAACGACTACCGCCCCGCACGGCTGCACATCGGCCTGGGCAAGCGGCTGGGCGCGCGCCTGTTCGCCGACAACGTGGCGGTCACCGACCACCCGGCCAGCGAGCGCATTTCCGGCAACTATTCGGTGGTGACGGTCGAATCGGTGTTCGATTTCCTGCACCACCGTGGCGCGCTGGAGCGCGAGTTGAGCATTCCCCATCAAGGCGACGCGGCCCCCGCGCCCGCCCCTTCTTCCCCGTGACCCCCAGGAAAGCCCCCATGAAGCCCTTGTCCGCCGCTGCCGCCCTGACCTTCGCACTGGCCCTGCTGTTGCCCGGCGCCCCGGCACGCGCCGGCGACAACCTGAACACCTCCGACGTCTCGGTGCTGCTGGTCAGCGGCAGCGCGGTGATGGTGGTCTCCGGGCCGCTGTTCCTGTCGGCGGAGGGCATGAACCGCGCCAGCGAGCTGTCCAGGGGCACCAACGCACCCGGCGACGGCCGCCGCCGGATCAGCGCCGGGCCGCTGCCGGACATGCAGGTCAAGGAGATCGCGCAGACCGCCGACGGCGGCCGCAGCGTGACCCTGGTGGACCCGCGCGACCCGGCGAACAGCGCGCGCCTGCAGTGGCCTCAGCGCGAGGACAACCCGGCCGCCAATTTCGTGCCCGGCCAGACCGTGGCCTTCACCCCCAGCCCGCGCGGGAGCGGCTGGATGCTGCGCGCCGAGGACGGCGCGGTGCTGACCTTCGTGCCGACCATCGAGGCGGCCGACGACAGCCGCAGCACCACGTTGTAGGCCGGCGCCCGGCAACGGTAACGGCAACCGGTGAAGGGCGGTAAAGGCCGCGGCCGGTACAATGACGGCCCGTTGTCGCCTGCCTGTTCCGGCACCGCCACCCACTTTTTCCCGCCCGCCGGCGGCCACGCCCCCTGGCGTTGCCGCCCGTTGCCCGTCTGCCGCCATGTCCCCGACGCCCCCGATCCGTTTCGCCCCGCTCACTCCCCTGTCGCTGCTGCTGGCCGTGCTGGCCATGGGCGCGGTGGTGCTGGGTTCGAACGTGCTGGTGCAGTACCCGATCAACGACTGGCTGACCTGGGGCGCCTTCAGCTACCCGGTGGCGTTCCTGGTGAGCAACCTGATCAACCGCCGCTTCGGCCCGCAGGCCGCGCGGCGCGTGGCCTGGGCCGGCTTCGCGGTGGCGGTGCTGCTGTCGGTATGGGTGGCCACGCCACGCATCGCGATCGCCTCGTGCATGGCCTTCATCTGCGCGCAGCTGCTGGACATCACCGTGTTCGACCGGCTGCGCCGCGGCAACTGGTGGCGCGCGCCGGCGGTGGCCACCAGCTGCAGCGCGACCCTGGACACGGCGATATTCTGGACCATCGCCTTCGCCGGTGCGCCGCTGCCGTGGGTGAGCTGGGCGGTGGGCGACTGGCTGGTCAAGCTGGGCATCGGCCTGTGCCTGCTGGTGCCGTTCCGCGCGCTGCTGTGGAAGATGGCCCCGGCGCGGATGTAGCGCCACGCGGGGCCGGCCAGTCGGTCAATCCGCCGCCCTGCCCGGTTCGAACGGCAGCCCCTGCGCAACCGCCGCGGCGGTGATCGCCGCACACGCGCTTTCGATCTCCGGGGTGGGCACGGTGATGCGCGGGCGCCGGTCCAGGGTGCACGACAGCCCGGCATCGAGCAGGGTGGCATGGGCGGCGTGCAGGGCGGTGGCGGTGGCCGGCGGCAGCCAGCCGCTGGCGGCCAGCGCATCGACCAGCCGCGGGGTTTCGCGCGGCCCGCACAGCGCCGGGTCGCTGGCCGCCCCGGCCAGCACGCCGGTCTGCAGCAGGAACTCCAGGTCCACCAGGCCGCCGGCGCCCTGCTTGAGGTCCAGCCGCGCGGCATCGCTGCGGTCCAGCTCGGCGCGCATGCGCGCACGCATCTTCAGCACGTCGCCGAACAGGGTCTCAGTGTCGCGGGTGCGGCCCAGCGTGCTGCCGCGCACCTGTTCGAAATCGGCCAGCAGGCCGGCATCGCCGGCGACGCCGCGGGCGCGCACCAGCGCCTGGTGCTCCCAGGTCCAGGCACGCTCGCGCTGGTACTCGGTGTAGCTGGCCAGCGAGGACACCAGCGCGCCCTTGCCGCCGTCCGGGCGCAGGCGCACGTCGATGTCGTACAGGCGCCCTGCGGCGGTGACCGCCGACAGCAGCGCCATCACCTTCTGCGCCAGGCGCGCGAACCAGCGGCTGCTCTCCAGCGGGCGCCGGCCGTCGCTTTCCTCGGCCGCGGGCGGGTGGTCGTACAGGAACACCAGGTCCAGGTCGGACCCGAAGCCCAGCTCCAGCCCGCCCAGGCTGCCGTAGCCGATGATGGCGAAGCGCCCGCCGGGCACCTGGCCATGCGCGGCGGCCAGGTCGGCACGCGCCATCGCCAGCACGGTGTCGACCACGGCGTCGGCCAGCTGCGCCAGCTGCCGGGTGCAGTCCACCGCGCGCTGGCGGCCATCGTGGAAGGCCAGCGCCATGCGGAAGCTCAGCGCCAGGCGCACTTCGTTGAGCGCGCGCAGCGCGGCTTCCGGGTCGTCAATGGCCAGCGCCGCGGCGCAGGCCTCGCGCATTTCCTGCGGCTCCGGCAACGGCCCGGCCACGCGCGTGTCCAGCAGTTCGTCCAGCAGTAGCGGGAAGGCCACCAGGCGTTCGGACAACAGCGCGCTGCGCGCCAGTACGTTGACCAGCCGGGTGAGCGCGCTGGGCTGTTCGTCCAGCAGCGCCAGGTAGCTGGTGCGGCGCAGGATCGCCTGCAGCAGGCCGAGCACGCGCCGCAGCGCGGCATCGGGCTGCGGCGAGCGGGTGGCGGCGTGCAGCAGCGCCGGCAGCACCCGGTCCAGGCGCGCGCGCGCGGCGTCGGACAGCGATTTCACCCCGAGCGACTGCGCGAACTCGCGCAGCGACTGGTCGGCGCCGGTGGCGTCGGCAAAGCCGGCCTCGGCCAGCACCGCCGCGTCGCCACCGTCGGGCAGCACCCGCCAGTAGCTGGACAGGGCATCGGGCGCGGCCTGGCCGCGGCGTGGCGCCAGCAGCGCGGCGAATTCGGTGGCCACGCACTGGCGCTGCTGGTCCAGCGCCGCCAGCAGTTCGTCCCAACCAGCGTGGCCCAGGCCCAGCGCGATGCGCAGGCGGTCGTCGGCATCGGCCGGCAGGCGGTGGGTCTGCGCGTCGCGCAGCATCTGCAGGCGGTTCTCCAGCCGGCGCAGGAAGCGGTAGGCATGGACCAGCGCGGCGCCATCGGCCGCATCCATCTGCCCAGACTCCACCAGTGCCTGCAGCGCCGGCAGCAGCCGCCGTTCGCGCAGCGCCGGCTCGCGGCCACCGCGGATCAGCTGCAGCGCCTGGGCGAGGAACTCGATCTCGCGGATGCCGCCGGGGCCGCGCTTGATGTCGTCGAAGCGGTCGCTGCGCGCGACTTCGGCGGTGATCGCGGCCTTCATCTCGCGCAGGCCGTCGAGCGCGGTGAAGTCCAGGTAACGGCGGTAGACGAACGGGCGCAGGGTTTCCAGCCAGGCCTCGCCGGCGGCGATGTCGCCGGCCACCGCGCGCGCCTTGATCCACGCATAGCGCTCCCAGTCGCGGCCCTCGCGCTGGAAGTACTGGTCCATGCCGGCAAAGGACAGCGCCACCCGCCCGGCACTGCCGAACGGGCGCAGGCGCAGGTCGACGCGGTGGCAGAAGCCGTCGGCGGTGGTCTCGTCGAGCAGCCGGGCCAGGCGCTGGCCCAGCCGCGCGAAGTATTCCTCGGCCGCCAGCGCGCGCGCGCCGTCGGACTCGCCCGCCTGCGGGTAGGCATAGACCAGGTCGATGTCGGAGGAGAAATTCAGTTCGCCGCCACCGAGCTTGCCCAGCCCGAACACCACCAGCCGCTGTGCGCTGCCGTCGTCGGCGCGGACCACGCCGTGGCGCTGGGCGAACTCCTGCTCCAGTGCGGCCAGCGCCAGCTGCAGGCAGTCCTCGGCCAGGGCGGTGGCGCCGCGCAGGGTGGCGTCGACGTCGTCGCGCCCGTTCACGTCACGCCAGACCAGCCGCGTGGAGGCGGCGGCGCGGTAGCGGCGCAGCTGCACCGGCCAGGCGCTGGGCTGCAGCGGGTCCAGCACGGGCAGCGGCAGCGGCGCGCCGGCGTCCAGTTGCGCCAGCAGCTCCGGCTGCCGGCACAGGGTGTCGATGGCGAAATCGCTGGCCAGCGCCAGCCGCCGCAGGCCGGCCTCGAAGTCCGGGGCCTGCGGCCATTGCGCCGGGTCCGGCGCGGCGAGCCTGAGGCGGGCGATGGCGCGGTCGAGCAGGGCGGCCACGGGCGGGGGCAGGTCGGGAATCGGGAAGGTCATGGGCCAATTCTGGCATTGCCGGGCGCCTGCCCCACAGAAAGCGGAGGCGCTCGACAGGTCATGTGGGGCAGCATCATGCATCAATCATCAGGGAGAGCCGCATGCGCCCTCCCTCGACATTGCCGACGACGTGCTGTTTGCCGCCAAGGAGCTGGCACGCCGCGAGAAGAAGCCACTTGGCCAGGTGATCAGCGAGTTGGCGCGGCGGGCGTTCGCCCAGTCCGATGCGCCCTGGGACACGACCGGCGTGGCCGAACCCTTGGCCGATTACGGCATTCATCCGCTGCCACCACGCGGCGTGGTGGTCAGCAATGAACTCATCGATCGCCTGCGCGACGAAGAGGGCACCTGATGCGTGCGTTGCTTGACGTGAACGTGCTGATCGCACTGCACGACAGCGACCACGTCCACCATCACCCTGCCTCGGCCTGGCTGCGCACGCACATCGCGCATGGCTGGGCCAGTTGTCCACTTACCCAGAACGGTTGCCTGCGCATCATGTCCCAGCCCGGATACGCCAAGCCGCAACCGCTGGCCAGCCTGGTGAGCATGCTGGCGCGTTCCACGTCCACGCGCTTCCATGCGTTCTGGCCGGACGCCATCAGCGTGCTGGATCGCACGCATTTCCATCATGGCTACATCCACAGTCCGCGACAGTTGACCGGTCTGTACCTGCTCGCGCTCGCGGTGCACCACGGCGGGCGGCTGGTGACGTTCGACCGGCACATTGCGCTGAGTGCGGTAGCGGGCGCGCGGCCCGAGCACCTGGTGCAGTTGTAAGGCCGACCGCGGCACGGGGCACGGCACCGGGAGACCGCAAATAAAAAGCCCGCTGGCAGCGAACTGCCAGCGGGCTTTGCTCCCTCCCCCACGTCGGGATGCAGGGCGATCGTGCGGGGTCGGCGTACAAGTTGCACGCTGCAGTGCAAAAAATCCGGTGGCACCGCCCGGGGCCCGGAAACGGCCTGCGGCCGGTCCTGCCACCACCGCACCCCGGGGGCGAATGCCATCCCACGAAGGTAGAACACCTTCGGCGCCCGCCATCCGGGATAATCGGCCATCCCCACGAGCCAACGTCGTTTCCATGTCTGTAGAACGCATCCTGGACCCACGCCTGCGCGAACGGGTCGTCTCCGCCGAACACGCCGCCAGCCTGATCCAGCCGGGCGAAACCGTCGCGATGAGCGGTTTCACCGGTTCCGGCTACCCCAAGGCGGTGCCGCAGTGCCTGGCCCAGCGCATCGAGCAGGCGCACGGGCGCGGCGAGGAATTCCGCATCAACCTGCTCACCGGCGCCTCGACCGCGCCGGAGCTGGACGGCGCGCTGGCCAAGGTCGATGGCATCGCCATGCGCATGCCGTTCCAGAGCGACCCGGACGCGCGCAAGCGCATCAACGCCGGCAAGCTGGACTACCTGGACATCCACCTGTCGCACGTCGCCCAGCACGTGTGGTTCGGCTTCTACAACGAGATCGACACCGCGGTGGTTGAAGTCTCCGCCATCCACGCCGACGGCTCGCTGGTGCCGTCCACTTCGGTGGGCAACAACAAGACCTGGCTGGACCTGGCCAAGAAGGTGATCATCGAGGTCAACGGGTGGCAGCCGCTGGGCATGGACGGCATGCACGACGTCTACTACGGCACCGCGCTGCCGCCGCACCGCAAGCCGATCCCGCTGGTGCGCGGCGACGACCGCATCGGCCAGACCACGCTGCGCTGCGACCCGGACAAGATCGCCGCGGTGGTGCTGACCCATGCACCGGACCGCAACAGCCCGTTCAATCCGCCCGATGCCGACAGCCAGCGCATCGCCGGACACCTGATCGAGTTCCTCAAGCACGAAGTGGCGCGCGGCCGCCTGCCGGCCAACCTGCTGCCGCTGCAGTCGGGCGTGGGCAACATCCCCAACGCGGTGCTGGCGGGGCTGGCCAACAGCGGCTTCCGCGACCTGGAAGCGTTCACCGAGGTGATCCAGGACGGCATGCTCGACCTGCTGCGCGCCGGCGTGCTGCGCTATGCCTCGTGCACCGGCTTCGCGCTGAGCCCGGCCGCCACCGAGGAGTTCATGCGCAACATCGACTTCTACCGGCAGCGCATCATCATGCGTTCGCAGGAAGTGTCCAACCACCCGGAGCTGGTGCGCCGGCTGGGCTGCATCGGCATGAACGGCATGATCGAGGCCGACATCTACGGCAACATCAATTCCACCCATGTCATGGGCAGCAGCATCATGAACGGCATCGGCGGTTCGGGCGACTTCGCGCGCAACGGCTTCCTGTCGGTCTTCCTGAGCCCGTCCACCGCCAAGAACGGCAGCATTTCCTCGATCGTGCCGATGGTCAGCCACGTCGACCACACCGAACACGACGTGGCGGTGGTGGTCACCGAGCAGGGCCTGGCCGACCTGCGCGGCCTGCCGCCGCGCGCCCGCGCGCGCACGCTGATCGCCAACTGCGTGCACCCGGATTTCCGCGACCAGCTCAGCGACTACTTCGAGCGCGCCTGCCGCGACAGCTACGGCAAGCACACCCCGCACCTGCTGCCCGAGGCGCTGTCCTGGCACCAGCGCTGGCTGGATACCGGCACGATGAAGGCCTGAGGCCCACGCCTGCCGCACCGCATGAAGCCCGGGATTCCCGGGCTTCATGCGTTTGCGGGCGCGCCCGGCTCAGCCGGCGGTCTTGTCCTTGACCGTCGCGGTCTGGCCGTTGGCCTTGACGCTGTTGATGCCGGCTTCGCGCGCGGCCTGCGAGGCGTACAGCTGGCTGCTGCCGATCACCTGGTGGTTGGCCGCCTTGAGGTTGAAATGGTAACGGCCATCGCTGGCCGTCTTGCGCTCGTAGCGCGCGTCGTCGGCACTGTTCGCGCGTACCGAGGCGATGCCGTTCTCCGCCGCCGCGCGCGTGGTGTAGCGCTCGCTGCCCAGGATGACTTCGGCATTGCCGGCCTTGAGCACGAAGTGGAACTGGTCGTCACTGCTGCGCTGCAATTCGAACCAACCATTCATCGGGTTTCCTCCGCTGCTGGGGTTGCCGGCATGCGGGGCCGCGGCATGGCAGCCGCCCCGGTCCGGCCGGACGCCCGCAAAAAACCGGGCTGCTATGGCCGCGCGACACCACGGCCATGCCCCGAATCTACCTCATTGGCCACCGTGTTCGAGCCAGGCCAGCTTGCGCCCGCGGGGTTGCCGCTTCAGCTGCCACTCCGCGCGCGATGCGGCGGCACGGTCGGCGTACTCGCGGAAACCGAGCACGCGCAGCGGCGGATGCGCGCGCGTGTAGCGCGCGCCCTTGCCGGTCGCATGGGCCTGGAAGCGCGCCTGCACGTCGGTGGTGATGCCGGCGTAGTAGCTGCCGCCGCTGCACTCGAGCAGGTACAGGAACCACGAGCCGGTGGCCATGGCGCAGGCCCGCGTGGGTTACAGGCTGGCGGCGTCGGCGATCTTGCACATGCCCTCGCCCACCGCCTTGTTCGAGGTCATCTGCCCGCCCTTGATGCTGAAGCGCACTTCCACGCGGATGCTGCCGTCGTCCTGGCGGCGCACGGTGGTGCGCAGCGGCACGGTCGAGCCACCGCCACCACGCACCGGGTTCTCGGCGGCGATGTAGCCGGTGCGCTCGTTCGGCGACACCGAAACCATGCCCTCGGCCTCGATCGCGGCGACGGTCTTGCGGAAGGCTTCGGCGTAGCTCACACCTTCGTGTTCGGTCGCTGCCAGGAACTGCTTGCCGGTGGTGAAGCCGCCGGTCACCGAGAGATTCTGCAGGCAGCCGCTGCCCGAGTCCTGGACCTGCTTCTTGGCCATGGCCAGTGCCGGCACCAGCATCAATGCAGCAGCGACGGCGAAACTGAGGGTACGCATCATTCCTTCTCCCTGGTACGGTGATTGATGGGCTTCCTGCCGGACGCGACGCGCCCTGTTCCCCAAAGCAGGCGGGAGGCATGCCGCCTCCCGCCGCTTAAATTACTGTGACTGGCCCGGGCATGCCAGCACAGGCGTCACATCCGCTCAGGCCGCCGCCTCCAGCCGCGCACGGCGCCGCATGCGCACCGCGTCGGCCAGGCGCTCGAGCACCTGCACGGTGCTGTCCCAGCCGATGCAGCCGTCGGTGATGCTCTGGCCGTAGACCAGCGGCTGGCCTTCGACCAGGTCCTGGCGGCCGCCGACCAGGTGGCTCTCGATCATCACCCCGACCACGCGCGACTGGCCCGCTTCCAGCTGGCCGGCGATGTCCTCGATCACCTGCGGCTGGTTCTCCGGCTTCTTGCTGCTGTTGGCGTGGCTGGCGTCGATCATCAGCCGTGCCGGCAGCTGCGCCCGGGCCAGTACTTCGCTGGCGGCCTGCACGCTGGCCGCGTCGAAATTGGGCAGCTTGCCGCCACGCAGGATGACGTGGCAGTCCGGGTTGCCGCGGGTGGCGACGATGGCGGTGCCGCCGTCCTTGGTGACCGACAGGAAATGGTGCGGATGCGAGGCCGCGCCCACCGCGTCGGCGGCGATCTTCACGTCGCCGGTGGTGCCGTTCTTGAAGCCCACCGGGCACGACAGCCCGGAGGCCAGCTCGCGGTGCACCTGGCTTTCGGTGGTGCGCGCGCCGATCGCGCCCCAGGCCACCAGGTCGGCGATGTACTGCGGCGAGATCACGTCGAGGAATTCCACGCCGGCCGGCAGGCCCAGCCTGTTGATGTCGCGCAGCAGGCCGCGCGCCACGCGCAGGCCCTTGTTGATGTTGAAGCTGCCGTCCAGGTCCGGGTCGTTGATCAGCCCCTTCCAGCCGACGGTGGTGCGCGGCTTCTCGAAGTACACGCGCATGACGATTTCGAGTTCGCCGCCGAGCGCGTCGCGCAGCGGGCGCAGGCGCTGGGCGTAGTCCATCGCCGCCACCGGGTCGTGGATCGAGCAGGGGCCGACCACCACCGCCAGGCGGTCGTCATGGCCATGCAGGATGCGGTGCAGCGCGGCGCGGGCGTCGGCCACCGTCTGCGAGGCCTGCTCGTCGCAGGGCAGCAGCGAGATCAGCTGGGCCGGCGGGGTCAGCGGGTCGAGCCGGCGGATGCGAAGGTCGTCTGTGTGGGGGGGCATTGCGGGGTCTCCGGTTCAAGCGTGATGGGGGCCCCAGCGGAAGGCGGCATGAAAAAAGCCGCCAGGTTCGCTGGCGGCTTTTCGGGAATGCGTCTGAAAGTTTCTTCAGGGTGAGCGCAGTCCTTCCTCCGCCAGCGGCTTCGGAAAGTAGTACCAGAAGTAAAAGCTGGCGCGGGTTGCGTTCATGGGCAGCATTGATAACACGGTTTTTTGTGCGATGCGACAGTTTCAACCGCAACCGGGATTCACCACAGGGGCGCGATACTTGTGGCCATCTCCACCCGCCATGCCCCCCCCGAGGCCCGGCCATGAACAACGACACCCTGCTGCAGATCGCCTGCCCGCACTGCAATGCCATCAACCGGCTGCCCGCCGCGCGGCGCGGGCAGTCGCCCGCGTGCGGACGCTGCCACCGGCCGCTGTTCGCCGCCACGCCGGTGGTGCTCGACGCCGCCGCCTTCGAGGCCCACGCGCAGCGCTCGCAACTGCCGCTGCTGGTCGATTTCTGGGCGGCCTGGTGCGGCCCCTGCCGGCAGATGGCGCCGGAGTTCGCCAAGGCGGCCGCGCAGCTGGAGCCGCTGGTGCGCCTGGGCAAGCTCGACACCGAGGCCGAACCGGCCCTGGCCTCGCGCTTCGGCATCCGCAGCATCCCGACGATGGTGCTGCTGCACGACGGCCGCGAGCTCGCGCGCCAGTCCGGCGCCATGCCCGCCAGCGCCATCGTGCAGTGGGTGCGCCCGTACCTGCCGCGCTGAGCGGCGGGCGCGGGCAAAAAAAGAACCCCGCCTCGCGGCGGGGTTCTTTCGTACAACGGCAGCGGTGAGGCTGCGGCGGACTTAGAAGTCCATGCCGCCCATGCCACCCATGCCGCCCATGCCACCGGCAGCAGCCGGCTCGTCCTTCTTCGGGGCCTCGGCCACCATCGCTTCGGTGGTGATCATCAGGCCGGCGATCGAGGCGGCGTTCTGCAGCGCCGAACGGGTCACCTTGGTCGGATCCAGGATGCCGAACTCCAGCATGTCGCCGAACTCGCCCGAGGCGGCGTTGTAGCCGAAGCTGCCGGAGCCTTCCTTGACCTTGTTGACGATGACCGACGGCTCTTCGCCGGCGTTGGCGACGATCTCGCGCAGCGGCGCTTCCATCGCGCGCAGGGCGATCTGGATGCCATGGTCCTGGTCTTCGTTGGCGCCCTTCAGGCCGGCCAGCGCGGTGACCGCACGGATCAGGGCGACGCCGCCGCCCGGCACCACGCCTTCCTCGACCGCCGCACGGGTGGCGTGCAGGGCGTCGTCGACGCGGTCCTTCTTCTCCTTCATTTCGATCTCGGTCGAGGCGCCGACCTTGATCACGGCAACGCCACCGGCCAGCTTGGCCACGCGCTCCTGCAGCTTCTCGCGGTCGTAATCGGAGGTGGTGTCCTCGATCTGCACCTTGATCTGCTTGACGCGCGATTCGATGGCGGCGGCATCGCCGGCACCGTCGATGATGGTGGTGTTTTCCTTGGAGACCTGCACCTTCTTGGCGCGGCCCAGGTCCTTGATGGTGGCCTTCTCCAGCGACAGGCCCACTTCCTCGGAGATCACGGTGCCGCCGGTCAGCACGGCCATGTCTTCCAGCATCGCCTTGCGACGGTCGCCGAAGCCCGGGGCCTTGACCGCCACGACCTTGACGATGCCGCGGATGGTGTTGACCACCAGGGTCGCCAGCGCCTCGCCTTCGATGTCCTCGGCGACGATCAGCAGCGGCTTGCCGGCCTTGGCCACGCCTTCCAGCACCGGCAGCAGGTCACGGACGTTGGAGATCTTCTTGTCGTGCAGCAGGATGAACGGGTCGTCCAGGTCGGCCGACTGGCCCTGCTGGTTGTTGATGAAGTACGGCGACAGGTAGCCGCGGTCGAACTGCATGCCCTCGACCACGTCCAGCTCGTTCTCCAGGCCCGAGCCTTCCTCGACGGTGATCACGCCTTCCTTGCCGACCTTCTTCATCGCTTCGGCGATGATGTTGCCGATCGACTCGTCGGAGTTGGCCGAGATGGTGCCGACCTGGGCGATGGCCTTGTCGTCGGCGGTGGGCTTGGAGATGTTCTTCAGCTCGGCGACGGCGGCCACGACGGCCTTGTCGATGCCGCGCTTGAGGTCCATCGGGTTCATGCCGGCGGCCACGGCCTTGGCGCCTTCGCGGATCAGGGCCTGGGCCAGCACGGTGGCGGTGGTGGTGCCGTCACCGGCGTTGTCGTTGGTCTTGGAAGCGACTTCCTTGACCATCTGCGCGCCCATGTTCTCGAACTTGTCGGCCAGTTCGATTTCCTTGGCGACGGACACGCCGTCCTTGGTGATGGTCGGGGCGCCGAAGCTCTTCTCGAGCACGACGTTGCGGCCCTTCGGGCCCAGGGTCGCCTTGACGGCATTGGCGAGAATGTTGACGCCGCGCACCATGCGCGAACGGGCGTCTTCACCGAAACGGATATCCTTGGCAGCCATTGCTTTACCTCAGTGGATCAGGGTTTAAGGGGTCTTGTGGAGTCGTCTGGAACGCGGCTCAGCCGATCACGGCCAGCACGTCGTCCTCACGCAGCACCTTGTACTCGACGCCATCGGCCTTGTAGGTGGAACCGGCGTACTGGCCGTAGATCACCTTGTCGCCGGCCTTCAGCGCCGGGGCGCGGACGCTGCCATTGTCCAGCGGCTTGCCGGGGCCGACGGCCACGACTTCGCCCTTGGTGGACTTTTCCTTGGCCGAATCGGGGATCAGGATGCCACCGGCAGAGACTTCCTCGGCTTCGATGGGCTTGACCACGACGCGGTCGTGCAGCGGCTTGATGCTCATGTGAGACCTCTTGATGTTGTTGATTGGTCTGGAAAGTCCGGTGGTCGCCACCCCGCCGGCCGGCAGCGGCGACGCCACGCCTAAAAACGCCCGTCACCGGGCTTGGCTGGGAAATGGGGACCGCCGGCGGGCTTTCAAGTGCCTGAACCCAACTTCCTGCGACCCCGCCACCGGTGACCCCGGCGGCGGCGGCGGCATCTGCGACAATGCCCCGGATGGACGCCCGCCTTGTCTTCTGCACCTGCCCCGACGCCGCCACGGCCCAGGCACTGGCCCGGCTGCTGGTCGAGCGTCGCCTGGCCGCCTGCGTGAACTTGTTGCCGCGGATACAGTCTGTGTATCGCTGGCAGGAGCGGATCGAGCAGGCGGAGGAAGTCCAACTGCTGATCAAGACCACGGCCGACCGCCTGGAAGCGCTGACGGCGGCGCTCCTGCAGCACCATCCGTACGAATTGCCGGAAATTCTGGCGGTTTCCCCCAGCGCCGGCCTGCCGGCCTACCTGGACTGGATCCGGGCCCAGACCCGCGAGGACACCTGACTTGAAGATGCTGTTGCGCCGTTTCACCGCCCTGTGCCTGCTCACCCTCTGTGCCTTCCCGGCCCTGGCCCTGGACGAAAAGGACCTGCTGCCGGTCGACAAGGCCTTCGTCCTCCAGGTCCAGGCGGACACGCGCGACCGCATCGAGCTGCGCTGGGACATCGCCCCGGGCTACTACCTCTACCGCCACCGCACCAGCGTCAAGGCCGGGCCCGGGTTCAGCGCCGGCGCGCTGCAGATGCCGGCCGGCGAGAAGAAGCACGACGAGTTCTTCGGCGACGTCGAGACCTACCACCGGCAGCTCAAGGCCACCCTGCCCGGTACCGCCGACCCCGGCGCCGGGACGGTGACGCTGGAGGTGCGCTACCAGGGCTGTGCCGATGCCGGGGTGTGCTACCCCCCGCAGAAGCGCACCGTCGAGGTCCGGCTGCCCGGCGCCAGTGCCGGTGCCGCGGCCGCGCCGGCCGGCGACGCACCGCTGTTCAACCCGCTGGCGCGCAACGATGGCGGCGGCCTGAAGCTGCCGGGCAGCGCCGCCACCCAGTCCCTGCCGCTGCCCTCGGAGCAGGCGTTCGGCTTCGAGGCGATCGTCGATGACGGCAACCGCCTGCTGCTGCGGTTCACCCCCGCGCCGGGCTACTACCTGTACCGCGACCGCACCTCGCTGGCGCTGGAGGGCGCGGCCGGGATCCGCACCGGCAAGCCGCAGTGGCCGGCCGGCACCTCGCACCGCGACGAGCACTTCGGCAACGTGGTGGTGTACTTCGACCAGGTCGATGTACCGCTGCCGCTGCACCGCGAACGCGCCGATGCCAGCCCGGCGACGCTGGTGGCCACCTTCCAGGGCTGCCAGACCGACGGCATCTGCTATCCACCGATGACCCGGCGGGTCCGGCTGGCGCTGCCGGCCGGCAAGGTCTCGCCCAGCGGCGAGGCGATGGTCACCCCGCTGGTGATCACGCCGCTGCCGAGCGGCCGCAAGCCGGCCGACCCGGCGGCCATCGACCCGGCCAACCCGCCCGCCCCGCAGCCGCTGGTGGTCCGCTCCAACGACAACGGCGGCGGCGCGTCCGCGACCCCCCCCGACGCCTCGGCCGACAACGCCGGGCGCAGCCAGCCGCCGGGCAACGCCGGTGAAGGCGATTCGCTGGCGTGGATCCTGCTGCTGGCGCTGGCCGGCGGCCTGGTCCTGAACCTGATGCCCTGCGTGCTGCCGGTGCTGTCGCTGAAGGTGCTGGGGCTGGCGCAGAGCGGCGAGAGCCGCCAGCACGCCCGCCGCCATGCGCTGTGGTACACGCTGGGGGTGCTGGTCGCGTTCACCGCCATCGGCGCACTGGTACTTGCACTGCGCGCGGCCGGGCAGGCCGCCGGCTGGGGCTTCCAGCTGCAGCACCCGTGGTTCATCGCCGCGCTGGTCTACCTGATGTTCGTGGTCGGCCTGAGCCTGAGCGGCGTGTTCACCCTGGGCGGCAACCTCGGTGGCGTCGGCCAGTCGCTGGCGCAGCGCCAGGACGCGGCCGGCGATTTCTTCACCGGCGTGCTGGCCTGCGTGGTCGCCAGCCCGTGCATCGCCCCGTTCATGGGCCCGGCGCTGGCCTATGCCTTCACCGCGCCGGCGGCAGTGGCGATGCTGGTGTTCCTGGCCCTGGGGCTGGGGCTGGCGCTGCCGTTCCTGCTGATCGGCTTCGTGCCGGCGCTGGCCCGGCGCCTGCCCAGGCCCGGCGCCTGGATGGAAACCTTCAAGCAGGTGCTGGCGTTCCCGATGTACCTGACCGCGATCTGGCTGCTGTGGGTGCTGGGCAAGCAGCGCGGCATCGACGCGATGGCGCTGCTGCTGGCCGGTGCGGCGCTGCTGGCGCTGGGGCTGTGGTGGTTCGAGCGCAACCGCTGGCGCAGCCGCCGCGCGGGCATGGCGCTGGGCGTGGTGCTGGTGCTGCTGGCGCTGGTGCCGGTGTGGGGCGTGACCCGCATGGAACCGCCGGCACGCGCGGCCAGCGAAGGCACCGTGGCGTACTCGCCGGAAATGCTCGACCGGCTGCGCGCGGACAACCGCGTGGTGTTCGTCAACATGACCGCCGACTGGTGCGTGACCTGCAAGGCCAACGAACGCAACGTGCTCGACCGCGACACGTTCCGCGACACCCTCAAGCGGGTGGACGCGGTGTACATGCACGGCGACTGGACCAATGTCGATCCGCAGATCAGCGCGTTCCTGGAACAGCACAAGGCCGTGGGCGTGCCGCTGTACGTGGTGTACGGGCCGGGCGCGCCGCCGCGCGTGCTGCCGACCGTGCTGACCCAGGCCATCGTCGAGGACGCGCTGCTGCGCGCGGCACGCTGAGATGCGCAGCGCGGCATGGTGGGTGGTGGGCATCGCCGCGGCGGCCGGACTGGCCGCCGGCGCCTGGCTGACCCGGCCCGCGCTGCCGTCGATGACCGAGCCGTCGACGGCCCGTCCGGCCACGCCGGCCGCGGCACCCGCGGCGCTTGCCCCGGGCGACCGGGTGCCCGCCTTCACCCTGCCCGACCTGGACGGCATGCCGGTTCGGTTCCCGGACCGCTTCCTGGGCCGGCCGCTGCTGATCAACGTGTGGGCCAGCTGGTGCGCGCCGTGCATCGAGGAAATGCCGGAACTGGCGCGCTTCGCCGCCCGCCACGCCGACAGCGGCCCGCAGGTGGTGGGCCTGGCACTGGACACGCACGAAGCGGTGCTCGATTTCCTCGGCAACGTGCCGGTCTACTACCCCATCGTGCTGGAGACCCCCGGCCCGGCCGACGCCAGCGTCAAGCTCGGCAACCGCCAGGGCCTGCTGCCCTACAGCGTGCTGATCGACGCGCAGGGGCGCGTGGTCCGGCAGAAGCTGGGCCCCTTCAAGGCCGGGGAGATCGAGGCGTGGGCCGGGCTGGACGAAGAAGCGCGCTAACCGCGGCGAACGTGACGCCAACATCCGCCAGCAGGCCGCCCCCATGGCGCCGGCACAGCGCCCCGCGGACGCCACGCACATGCGTCCACACGACGCCCCGGGCACCCGGCGGGGGCTCCCGGCAATTTCAAACAATCGATTAAAACGCCGCCAATTTCGCCGAACTGGACAGTATTCCCCGGTTCGCTCACACTGCCGCCCTTTCCCGCCCACCGCTGGCCCATGGCAAAACTGCTGGTCCTCCACGGCCCCAACCTGAACCTGCTCGGCACGCGCGAGCCGGAGGTCTATGGACACACCACGCTGGCCGACATCGATGCCGCGCTGGCGCGGCAGGCACAGGCGGCGGGGCACGCGGTGGAGAGCCTGCAGTCCAACGCCGAGCACGTGCTGGTGGAGCGGGTGCAGGCCGCGCGTGGCGATGGTACCGGTTTCATCCTGATCAACCCGGCCGCCTTCACCCACACCTCGGTGGCGCTGCGCGACGCGCTGGCCGCGGTGGCCATCCCGTTCATCGAGATCCACCTGTCCAACCCCCACGCCCGCGAGCCCTTCCGCCAGCACAGCTATTTCAGCGACAAGGCGGTCGGCGTGGTCTGCGGCTTCGGCGCGGACAGTTACCGCTACGCCATGGACGCGGCACTGCTGCGGCTGTGACCCCCATTCCCGGGCGGTGGGCGCGAGCGCGCCACCGCCTACACCACCCAAGAGGCATCCTATGGACCTGCGCAAAATCAAGAAGCTGATCGACCTGCTGGAAGAGTCGAACCTGGCCGAGATCGAGATCAAGGAAGGCGAGGAATCCGTGCGTCTGTCGCGCACCCCGGTCGGCGGCTACGTGCCGGCGCCGGTGATGGCCGCCCCCGCCCATGTCGCCGCGCCGGCCGCCGTGGCCGCGCCGTCGATGCCGATGAGCTCGCCGACCGAGGCGTCCACCGGCGGCACCGCCAAGCCGGGCAACGCCCTGCCGGACGGCCACGTGCAGCGCGCGCCGATGGTCGGCACCTACTATGCGTCGCCGTCCCCGGACAAGCCGCCGTTCGTCAGCGTGGGCCAGCAGGTCAAGGCCGGCGAGACCCTGGCGATCATCGAGGCGATGAAGATGTTCAACCCGATCGAGGCCGAGGTGTCCGGCACCGTGGTCGCCATCCTCGGCGAAACCGGCAACCCGGTGGAGTTCGACCAGCCGCTGTTCGTGATCGCCTGAGGCGCCGGCCATGCTCGACAAGGTCGTAATCGCCAACCGGGGTGAAATCGCGCTGCGCATCCTGCGCGCGTGCCACACCCTGGGCATCCGCACGGTCGCGGTGCACTCCACCGTCGACCGCAACCTCAAGCACGTGGCCATGGCCGACGAGTCGGTCTGCATCGGCCCGGCACCGTCGTCGGAAAGCTACCTCAACATCCCGGCGCTGATCGCCGCGGCCGAGGTCACCGACGCCCAGGCCATCCACCCCGGCTACGGCTTCCTCTCCGAGAACGCCGATTTCGCCGAGCGCGTGGAGCAGTCCGGCTTCATCTTCATCGGGCCCAAGGCCGACACCATCCGCCTGATGGGCGACAAGGTCGAAGCGATCCGCGCGATGAAGGCCGCCGGCGTGCCGTGCGTGCCCGGCTCGGGCGGCCCGCTGGGCGACGACCCGGCGACCAACGTCAAGATCGCCCGCGAGATCGGCTATCCGGTCATCGTCAAGGCGGCCGGCGGCGGCGGCGGCCGCGGCATGCGCGTGGTCCACACCGAGGGTGCGCTGGTCAATGCCATCGCCACCACCAAGCAGGAAGCCAAGGCCGCGTTCGGCAACGACATGGTCTACATGGAGAAGTTCCTGGAGAACCCGCGCCACGTGGAGATCCAGGTGCTGGCCGACGGCCAGGGCAACGCCATCCACCTGGGCGAGCGCGACTGCTCGATGCAGCGCCGCCACCAGAAGGTGGTGGAGGAAGCACCGGCACCGGGCATCACCCCGGAACTGCGCGAGGAGATCGGCAAGGTCTGCGTGGAGGCCTGCATCCGCATCGGCTACCGCGGCGCAGGCACCTTCGAGTTCCTGTTCGAGAACGGCCGTTTCTACTTCATCGAGATGAACACCCGCATCCAGGTGGAGCACCCGGTGACGGAGATGATCACCGGCATCGACCTGGTCGCCGAGCAGCTGAAGATCGCCGCCGGCCACAAGCTGTCGATCAAGCAGAGCGACATCAAGATCAACGGCCACGCGATCGAGTGCCGCATCAACGCCGAGGACCCGGAAACCTTCTTCCCGTGCCCGGGCACCATCACCGGCTTCTACCCGCCGGGCGGCCCCGGCGTGCGCGTGGACACGCACATCTACGGCGGCTACCGCGTGCCGGCCAACTACGACTCGATGATCGGCAAGCTGATCGTGCACGGCCCGGACCGCGACACCGCCATCGCCCGCATGCGGGTGGCGCTGAGCGAGATGGTCGTGGACGGCATCAAGACCAACGTCGCCCTGCAGCAGCGGATCATGCGCGACAAGGGCTTCCAGGCCGGTGGACAGAACATCCACTACCTGGAAAAGCGCCTGGCCGAGCGCAAGAACCAGTCGATCGCGCTGACCTGAGCGCGGCTCGTCGAGGGTGAAGGAAGAAGGCGGGGAAACCCGCCTTCTTCCGTCTGCGCGGCCGCACGCACGCGCCGCGGCGACGGGCACCACGGCACCCGTGGCCGGCAGGAGAAGGAAAACATCCGCAGCCTCGTCTAGGATGCCCGCTTCCGTTCCGCTGTCGCCGCCATCCCCATGCCTTTCCTCGAACTCACCCTGCGCTGCACCGAAGCCACCCAGCCCCGCTACGAAAACGCCCTGGAGGACGTCGGCGCGCTGGCGGTGACGATGCTCGACGCCGATGCCGACACCAGCAACGAGCGCGCGATCCTGGAGCCGGGCGTGGGGCAGACGCCGCTGTGGAACGAGCTGGTGCTGACCGCGCTGTTCCCGGCCGAGACCAACGCGCTGGCGCTGCTGGCCGCGCTGGAGGCGTTCGACGCCGGCCTGGACTGGAGCAGTGCCGGGTTCCGCGCGGTCGAAGACGAAGACTGGGAGCGCGCCTGGCTGGACCAGTTCCAGCCCATGCGGTTCGGCCAGCGCACCTGGATCGTGCCGTGGAACCATGAACTGCCCGAAGCGGCGCAGGCCGCCGACGCCGCGGTGGTGCGGCTGGACCCGGGCCTGGCGTTCGGTTCCGGCACCCACCCGACCACCGCGCTGTGCCTGCGCTGGCTGGACCAGCTCTCGGCCGAGGGCGAACTGCAGGGCCGCACCGTGCTCGACTTCGGCTGCGGCTCGGGCATCCTGGCCCTGGCCGCGCTCAAGCTCGGTGCCGCCGCCGCGGTAGGCGTGGACAACGACCCGCAGGCGCTGACCGCCACCGCCGACAACGGCGAGCGCAATGGCGTGCACATCGCCGCCTGGTTGCCGCAGGACGAGCCGGCGGCGACCTATCCGGTGGTGGTCGCCAACATCCTGGCCTCGGCGCTGGACGCCCTGGCCGAGCTGTTGGCCGCACGCGTGGCACCCGGTGGGCGCATCGCCCTGTCCGGCATCCTGCACGGCCAGGAAGGCGAACTGCTGGAACGCTACGCCCCCTGGTTCGAACAGCTGGAAGCCGTGCAGGACGGCGACTGGATGCGCATTACCGGCGTACGCCGTGCTTGAATGAGCGCAGTGTCCAGGACCGACCTGCCATGAGCGAAGAAACCACGCCGCCCCGCCCTTCGCTGGCCACGCTGCTGCGCAGCGGGGCCACGCCGCGGCCCGCCGGGGCGGACGCCATGGACACCGATAGCCAGGTCGATGCCGGTGCCGGTGCCGGTGTCGCCGACACGATCCCGCCCGCGGCCGCGGAGCCACCGGCCGAGGCGCAGGACACCGGCGGCGACGAGCCGGATGCGCGGCAGGACGGGGACAGTGCCCCACTGGAAGGCGGCATCGCACCGGACTTCCTGCGCCGCCCGGCGATGGCGCCGGCGGCGATCCGCCGCACGCCGCGCTGGCAATGGCTGCTGCTGCTCGCACTGGCGCTGCTGCTCGCCGTCCAGGTGGTGCTCGCCGACCGCGCCACGCTGGCCGCCCGCGCCGGTTGGCGCCCGCTCGTGGCCGGGCTGTGCACGGTCCTGCGCTGCACCCTGCCGCCCTGGCACCAGCCCACGGCCTACACCATGCTGCAGCGCGAAGTGCGGCCGCTGCCCGGGCGCCCGGGCGTGCTGCAGGTGCAGGCCAGCTTCCGCAACGACGCGCGCTGGGCGCAGGCCTGGCCGGCATTGTCACTATCGCTGTCCGATGCCGACGGCCGCGTCATCGGGCGCCGCCTGCTGCAGCCGCGCGACTACCTGGGCGCCGCGCACGACCCCGCGCAGCGGCTGGAACCGGGCCAGAGCGCGCAGATCGCGTTCCTGCTGCGCGAACCCTCGGCGGCCACCGTGGCCTACGCGTTCGAGTTCCGCTGACCGCGCCGCCTGCCGTGGCGGCCCCCTCGTCCACGCGCTAGACTCCCCTCCCCATGCCGGGCGCGGCCGCGCCGGCTCCGCTGAATCCGGGAAATCCCTTGAACGCTGCCCCACCCCGTCCTGACAACAGTCGTGGCGCTCCGAAGCCGCCGCTGCGCGAACACGTCGCCCAGTCCGTGCGCCGCTACCTGCGCGATCTGGATGGCTGCGACGCCGACGATGTCTATGAAATCGTCCTGCGCGAGATGGAGATTCCGCTGTTCGTGGAAGTGCTCAACCACTGCGAGGGCAACCAGAGCCGTGCCGCGGCGCTGCTGGGCATCCACCGCGCCACGCTGCGCAAGAAGCTCAAGGAATACGGGCTGGCCTGAGCCCTCGCCCGGCGGGCGCGCCTGCCGGGGGCAGGCAGGTGAACGCGCGGCTACAATACGGGCCCGCTTCCGCTTCCCTCCCCACCCCCATGTCCGCTGATCTGCTGCCCGTGCGCCGGGCCCTGCTGTCCGTTTCCGACAAGACCGGCCTGGTCGAACTGGCCCGCGCGCTGGCCGCGCACGACGTCGAACTGCTGTCCACCGGCGGCACCGCCAAGGCGATCCGCGAGGCCGGCCTGCCGGTCAAGGACGTATCCGAGCTCACCGGCTTCCCGGAAATGATGGATGGCCGGGTCAAGACCCTGCATCCGCTGGTGCACGGCGGCCTGCTCGGCCGCGCCGGTACCGACGACGCGGTGATGGCCGCGCACGGCATTCCCCCGATCGACCTGCTGGTGCTGAACCTGTACCCGTTCGAGTCGGTGACCGCGCGCGCCGACTGCAGCCTGGCCGATGCGGTGGAGAACATCGACATCGGCGGCCCGGCCATGCTGCGCAGCGCCGCCAAGAATTTCGCCCGCGTCGCCGTGGCCACCAGCCCGGACCAGTACGACGCACTGCTGGCCGAACTGGCCGCCAACGACGGCAAGCTCTCGGCCGCCCGCCGTTTCGCGCTGTCGGTGGCCGCGTTCAACCGCGTCGCCCAGTACGACGCGGCGATCAGCAACTACCTGTCGGCGATCACCGACACCACCGCCGCGGTGCCGGTGCGCGAGGAATACCCGGCGCAGATGAACTCCACCTTCGTGAAGGTGATGGACCTGCGCTACGGCGAGAACCCGCACCAGAGTGGCGTGTTCTACCGTGACCTGTGGCCGGTACCGGGCACGCTGGCCACCTTCGTGCAGCTGCAGGGCAAGGAACTGAGCTACAACAACCTGGCCGACGCCGATGCCGCATGGGAATGCGTGCGCCAGTTCGACGTGCCGGCCTGCGTCATCGTCAAGCACGCCAACCCGTGCGGCGTGGCCGTGGCCGCCGATGTCGGCGCCGCCTACGAAATGGCCTACAGCACCGACCCGACCAGCGCCTTCGGCGGCATCCTGGCGTTCAACCACACGCTGGATGCGACCACCGCCAAGGCCATCCTCGACCGCCAGTTCGTCGAAGTGCTGATCGCCCCGGACTACGAGCCGGCCGCGCTGGAGTACGCCACCAGGAAGGCCAACGTGCGCGTGCTGCGCATCCCGGCCGGTGACGCGCGCAACAACTACGACACCAAGCGCATTGGTTCTGGCCTGCTGATCCAGAGCGCCGACAACCGCGGCATGACCACCGACGAGCTGAAGACGGTGACCCGGCGTGCACCGACCACCGCCGAGCTGCGCGACCTGCTGTTCGCCTGGCGCGTGGCCAAGTACGTCAAGTCCAATGCCATCGTCTATGCGAAGGACGAGCGCACCATCGGCGTCGGCGCCGGGCAGATGAGCCGCGTGTATTCGGCGCGCATCGCCGGCATCAAGGCCGCCGACGCGGGGCTGGTGGTACCGGGCTCGGTGATGGCCTCCGATGCGTTCTTCCCGTTCCGCGACGGGCTGGACGCCGCGGCCGAAGCGGGCATCACCGGGGTGATCCAGCCGGGCGGTTCGATGCGCGATGCCGAGGTGATCGCGGCGGCCGACGAGCACGGCATCGCCATGGTGTTCACCGGCGTGCGCCACTTCCGCCACTGAGGCCGCAGGCATGGCCGCGGGCGTATTCCGGGCTTTGGCGTCGCTGCTCGCCGCGCTGGTGCTGGCGTCGTGCCGGCAGGATGCGCCCGCGCAAGGCGAGGGGCAGCTGCCGCACGGCCACGATGCGGCCGTGTTGTCGCTGCTCAAGGCGCGTTACGGCGCGCCGGCGCAGCTGAAGGGCACCTGGACGCAACCCCTGGACGACCCGCAGCTGGACCCGGCACGGCAGGTCCAGCGCGAGCTGTGCGCCGACCGCGACATCACCCTCGCCGATGGCCGCTATCGCATGCTGGCCGTGTGCACCCGCTACCTCGATGCGACGCCCGTGGAACTGGGCAGCAGTGATTTCATCGTGCTGCGCCAGGCCACCGACGGCACCCTGGGCGTCGCCGCCGAACTGCCCGGCCGGGCCAGCGGCAGCGGTGGCCGGCCAGGTGCGGTCAGCATCCTGCAGGTGGGCGCCGGCGCCTGGGCCTACCAGATCGACGACGAACTGGTGGTGGTGGGCTCGAGGATGCGCGACCAGGCCTGGCTGGTATTCGATGGCGGCGGAACGGTGGCCGAGGCGGGTTGGCTGCGTACCCACCTGGACAACCAGAATGCGATCGACTGCGTCACCACCGGCAGCTGCCGGCCCGGGACGCTGGACCTGGATTTCGATGCCCGTCCGGACGACAGCCAGCCCGGCCTGCGCTACTGGCCACTGCGCGTGCACGAGACCGGCAACGGCTGCACCGGCGCGGTGGATGCCGTGCATGCCATCGCCTACGATCCGGCGCAATCGCGCTACCTGGTCCCGGCGCGCATGCAGCTGGAGGCCTGCGACTGATGCGGTGGCGCCGGCCCCTGCTCCTGGCGGCGACCCTGGTGGTGACCGCCGGCTGCGGCAACCATGCGCTGGAGCAGGCGCAGCGCAGGGCCGTGGAAGAGATCGGCGCGCAGCTTCCCCGCCCCTATCGCGATGGACTGGTGGTCGAATCGGTACGCCGTGACGGGGACGACCTGGTGCTGGTGATCCGTTCGGCGGACATCACCGTGGCCATGGCCCGGGCCAGGCCCGAGGTATTCGACGCGCTGCGCGCCGACGAGCAGGACGCGATGCTGGCGCTGTGCGACGAGCCGGCGCTGGCGCCGGTGCGCGCCGCCGGCGGTGGAGCCCGCCGCCGTTTCGTCGACGCCGATGGCGCCGTGTTCTTCGACGCCACGCTGAAAGCCTCCGATTGCCCTTCCCCTTGAATGCCCCCTACAGGAACTGCCCCATGAAAATCCTCGTCATCGGCTCCGGCGGCCGCGAACACGCCCTGGCCTGGAAGCTGGCCCAGTCCGTGCGCGTGAGCGAAGTGATCGTCGCCCCCGGCAACGCCGGCACCGCCACCGAAGGCAAGTGCCGCAACGTGGCGGTCAAGGTCACCGACATCGCCGGCCTGCTCGCGCTGGCCCGCGACGAAGCCGTGGGCCTGACCGTGGTCGGTCCGGAAGTGCCGCTGGTGGCCGGCGTGGTCGATGCATTCCGCGCGGCCGGCCTGCGCATCTTCGGGCCGACCGCCGCCGCCGCGCAGCTGGAAGGCAGCAAGGCCTTCGCCAAGGATTTCCTTGCCCGCCACGGCATCCCCACCGCGTTCTACGCCGTGCATACCGAGGTCGATGCGGCGCTGGCCTACCTGCGCGAGAAGGGTGCGCCGATCGTGATCAAGGCCGATGGCCTGGCCGCCGGCAAGGGCGTGATCGTGGCGATGACGCTGGATGAAGCCGAGGCCGCGGTGCGCGACATGCTCAGCGGCAACGCCTTCGGCGATGCCGGCGCGCGGGTGGTGATCGAGGAATTCCTCGAGGGCGAGGAAGCCAGCTTCATTTCCATGGTCGATGGCCGCGTCGCGCTGCCGATGGCCACCAGCCAGGACCACAAGCGCGTGGGCGATGGCGACACCGGCCCCAACACCGGCGGCATGGGCGCGTACTCGCCCGCGCCGGTGGTGACGCCGGAGGTGCACGCCCGGGTCATGCGCGAAGTGGTCGAGCCGACCGTGGCCGGCATGATCGCCGACGGCGTGCCGTTCACCGGCTTCCTGTATGCGGGCCTGATGATCGACGCCACGGGCGCACCGAAGGTGATCGAGTTCAACGTGCGCTTCGGCGACCCGGAAACCCAGCCGGTGATGCTGCGCCTGCAGTCGGACCTGGTCGACCTGCTCGAAGCGGCCATCGACGGCGCGCTGGCAGGGGTCCAGGCGCAGTGGGACCCGCGCCCATCGCTGGGCGTGGTGATGGCCGCCAGGCCCTACCCGGAAACGCCGGTCACCGGCGATGTCATCAGCGGCCTGGACGACGTGCCGGCCAGCGCCAAGGTGTTCCATGCCGGTACCGCGCTGGACGCTGCCGGCAATGTCGTCAGTGCCGGCGGCCGCGTGCTGTGCGTGGCCGCGCTGGGCGACAGCGTCCGGGATGCACAGGCCCACGCCTACGCCGGCGTGGCGAAGATCCACTGGGCCAACGAATTCCACCGCAACGACATCGGCTGGCGCGCGATCGCCCGCGAACAGCAGTAAGCCATCGGTGCGACGGAAGATGAAAAGGGCGGCCTGCGGCCGCCCTTTTCCGTTGCCTGCATCTGCCGGCGCGATGGGACACGGCCCATGGGGCGGGAAATACGAGGTGCGTGGAGGCCCTCGGCCCTCGCCCCGACCCTTCAGCGGTGCACGCTGCCGATGCTGGCCGCCGGGTAGCGCGCGCCGGCCGCGGCGGCGGGCGGGAACACCGCCTCGATCCGCGCCAGGTCGGCGGCATCCAGCACGATGTCCAGCGCGCCCAGGTTTTCCTCCAGGTACGCCAGGCGCTTGGTGCCGGGAATCGGTACCAGGTCCTCGCCACGCGCCAGCACCCAGGCCAGCGCCAGTTGCCCGGCACTGACACCGCGCGCGGCGGCAAGCGCCCGCACCTGTTCCACCAGCGTCAGGTTGCGGGCGAAGTTGTCGCCCTGGAAACGCGGCGAATGGCGCCGGTAGTCGTCCGCGTCGAAATCCGCGGGCGTACGGATCGCACCGGTCAGGAAGCCGCGGCCCAGCGGCGAGTACGGCACGAAGCCGATGCCCAGTTCGCGCACGGTGGCCAGCACGCCGTTGTCCTCGGGCTCGCGCGACCACAGCGAGTACTCGGTCTGCAGCGCGGTGAGCGGGTGCACCGCATGCGCGCGGCGGATCGTCTCCGGCGCCGCCTCGGACAGGCCCAGCCAGCGCACCTTGCCCTGCTCGACCAGCCGCGCCATCGCGCCCACGGTGTCCTCGATCGGCACCTGCGGATCCACCCGGTGCTGGTAGTACAGGTCGATATGCTCCACGCCCAGCCGCTTCAGGCTGGCCTCGCAGGCGGCCTGCACGTAATCGGGGCGGCCGTCGACGCCACGCGCCTGCGGGTCGGACGGGTCCAGGCGCACGCCGAACTTGGTGGCCAGCACCACCTGCCCGCGGCGCCCGGCGATGGCACGGCCGACCAGCATTTCATTGGTGTGCGGGCCGTACATGTCGGCGGTGTCGAGCAGGGTGACGCCGCGTTCCAGCGCGCGGTGGATCACCGCGATGGCCGCGGCATCGTCGCCGCGGCCGCCGTAGAACGCGCTCATGCCCATGCAGCCGAGGCCGAGGGCGGAAACCACGGGACCGTTGCGGCCAAGGGTGCGGGTCTGCATGGCAATGCTCCAGATGGGGGACGGCCACTGTAGGGCGCGGGAACATCGCGATAAATCCGGGTAATCTGCAACATCAATGAAGCAGGACTTCACAATAGCCCCCTCCCTGCTGCCGGCGCTGGCGGCTTTCGCCTGCGTCGCGCGCCACGCCAGCTTCAGCCAGGCGGCGATCGAACTGGGCATGTCGGCTTCGGCAGCGTCACAGTCGGTGCGCACCCTGGAGCGGCGGCTGGGCGTGCGCCTGCTGCACCGGACCACGCGCCGGGTCGGGCTGACCGAGCCGGGCGAACGCCTGCTGCGCGAAGCCGCGCCGGCCCTGGCGCGCATCGGCGGCGCGCTGCAGGCACTGGAGGAAAGCCGTGACGTGCCCGCCGGGCGCCTGCGCATCACCGCGCCGCGGATCGTGGTCGAACAGATGCTGCTGCCGCACCTGCCGGCGTTCTCCGCGTGCTTTCCCCATGTCGAGGTGGAACTGGCGGTGCAGGCGGCGCTGACCGACCTGGTGGCCGAGGGGTTCGATGCCGGCATCCGGCTGGGCGAATCGCTGGCCGATGGCATGGTGGCGGTGCCGCTGGGCCCTCCGCAGCGCCTGGTGGTCGTGGCCGCGCCGGACTACCTGCGCCGGCACCGGCCACCGGAAACGCCGCAGGCGCTGGCCGCGCATGCCTGCATCCGCTACCGGCGCAGCGATGGCCGGCTGATGCCGTGGGAGTTCACCCGCGACGGGCACGATTTCAGCATCGAGGTCGGTGGCGGGCCGATCTTCAACGACAGCGGGCTGGGCCGGCGCATGGCCATCGCCGGCCTCGGGCTGGCGCAGGTGTTCGAGGCGGCGGCGGCCGAGGACCTGGCCGCCGGCCGCCTGCTGCGCCTGCTCGACGCGTGGCAGCCGCCGTTCCCCGGCTTCCACCTGTACTACCCGTCGCGCGAGCAGCTCGCACCCAAGCTGCGGGTATTCGTCGATTTCATGCGCGACGCCAACGCGGTGTCGTCGTAACGTGCGCGCACACCTGTCCACGAGCGGCACGGCCTTGTCGCCTGGTGGCCGGCACTGCAAGCTTGCGCACTCTCCCCATTGGCGATCCACCGCACCGGCATGCGCCCCACCGAACGCCTGTTGAACCGGCTCTGGGCCCATGAAAAGGCCAGCTACGGCCTGCGCGTGTCGATCGCGCTGTCCACGCTGATGGCCGTGTGCTGGTACCGCGGCGACCTGCAGCCGCTGCCGTCGCTGTTCCTGGGCACCATCGCCAGCGCCGTGGCCGAGACCGACGACAACGGCTGGGGCCGCAGCAAATCGGTGCTGTTGTCGCTGCTGTGCTTCGTCGCCGCCGCCGCCGCGGTCATCCACCTGTTCGACTGGCCGCTGCCGTTCGTCGCGGCGCTGGCGCTGGCCGCCTTCGCCCTGACCCTGCTCGGCGCGCTGGGCGAACGCTACGCCTCCATCGGCCAGGCCACGGTGACCCTGGCGATCTACACCATGATCGCGATGGACCAGCACCGCGGCGCCGGCACCGATGCGGCCTGGCGCGACGTGGTGCAGATGCTGGCCGGCGCGGCGTGGTATGGCGCGCTGTCGATCCTGTGGACGGTGATGTTCGCCAACCGGCCGGTGCGCGAGCGGCTGGCACGGCTGTTCGCCGAGCTCGGGCGCTACCTGCAGCTCAAGGCGGACCTGTTCGAACCGGTGCGCCACGGCGACCTCGAGGCGCGGCGACTGGCGCTGGCCGAGCAGAACGTGCGCGTGGTCGAGGCGCTCAACGCGGCCAAGACCGCGATCCTCAGCCGCTTCGGCCGCTCCGGGCGCCCCGGGGTGCAGTCCGGGCTGTATTTCCGCCTGTACTACATGGCGCAGGATTTCCACGAACGCGCCAGCTCCTCGCACTATCCCTACGAGGCGCTGACCGAGGCGTTTTTCCACAGCGACGTGCTGTACCGCTGCCGGCGCCTGCTGTCGCTGCAGGGCGGCGCGTGCATGGCGCTGGGCCAGGCCATCCGCCTGCGCCAGCCGTTCGACTACGGCGAACGCAACCGCCAGGCCGGGCAGGACCTGGAACACTCGCTGCAGTACCTGCGCGACCAGCACAACCCGCACTGGCAGCGGCTGCTCGGCTCGCTGCAGCTGCTGGCGACCAACCTGTCCAGCATCGCGCGGCAGTTGTCCGAGGCGTCGCTGGCCGACACGCCACTGGAGGGCATCGACACCCGCCTGCGCGATTCCTCGCCGCACACCCTGCGCGAGATGGCCACCCGGCTGCGCCAGGCGCTGACGCCCGGCTCGGTGCTGTTCCGCCATGGCGTGCGCATCGCGCTGGCGCTGATCGCCGGGTACGCCGTGCTCAAGCTGGTGCACCCGAGCAACGGTTACTGGATCCTGCTCACCATCGTGTTCGTGTGCCGGCCGCACTTCGGCGCGACCCGGCTGCGGCTGGTGCAGCGCATCGGCGGCACCCTGTTCGGGCTGGGCGCGACCTGGGCGCTGATGCAGCTGTTCCCGGGCACCACCGTGCAGCTGCTGCTGGCGCTGGCCGCGGCGCTGCTGTTCTTCGTCACCCGCACCGACCGCTACGTGATCGCCACCGCCGCGATCACCACCATGGCGCTGCTGTGCTTCAACCTGCTCGGCGACGGCTTCGTGCTGATCTGGCCGCGGCTGCTGGACACGCTGATCGGCTGCGTGATCGCCGCCGCCGCCTCGCTGCTGATCCTGCCCGACTGGCAGGGGCGGCGCCTGCACCGGGTGATGGCGCAGGTGATCGCCACCAGCGCCCGCTACCTGGACGAGGTGCTAGGCCAGTACCGCAGCGGCATGCGCGACGACCTGCCCTACCGCATCGCCCGCCGCGACATGCACAACGCCGACGTCGCGCTGTCGGTGGCGCTGTCCAACATGCTGCGCGAGCCGGGCTACGCGCGCGGCAACCTGGATGCGGGGTTCCGCTTCCTGGCGCTGTCCAACACCCTGCTCGGCTACCTGTCCGCGCTCGGCGCGCACCGCGCGCGCGCCACGGTGACCGACGACCCGCTGGTCAGCCATGCCCAGCAGTACCTGCAACAGGCGCTGGCCGGGCTGTCGGCCGCACTCGGCCAGCGGCAGCCGGTGCCGGCGGCCGAGGTCGACGAGGCCGCGCTGGCCGATACGCTGGAGCAGTTGCCCGGCGACAGCGACGACAAATCGCGGCTGGTACGCACCCAGCTGGCGCTGATCCTGCGCCTGCTGCCGCGGCTGCGCGCGGCCGCGGACGAAGCGGTGGGGGCGCCGGCGCCCGCCACGCCGGCGACACCGCTGGCCTAGCGCCGCCCGGACGCGCGCGGCATCGCCAGCAGCGCCGCCAGCGCCAGCGCGATGCCCACCGCGCACACGCCATTCCAGCCGTACCGGGTCCAGGCCTGCGTACCCAGCGCCGAACCGGCCGCGCCGCCGATGAAGTAGCAGGTCATGTAGGCCGCGGTGATGCGGCTGCGGGCGCTTTCGTCCAGCCGGTAGATCGTGCTCTGGTTGTCGATGTGCACCGCCTGCACGGCCACGTCCAGCGCCAGCACGCCGACCACCAGCGCGGCCAGCGAGACCGGCGCCAGCAGCAGTACCCCCCAGGACAGCAGCAACACCACCAGGCCGCCACCGGTCACCAGGCGGCCGTGGCCGCGGTCGCTCAGGCGCCCGGCGCGGCTGGCGGCCAGCGCACCGGCCGCACCGACCAGCCCGAACAGGCCGATGCTGGCGATGGAGTAGCCATAGGCCGGCCCGGACAGCAGGAACGCCAGCGGCGTCCAGAACACGCTGAAGCCGGCGAACAGCAGCGCACCCAGCAACGCGCGCCTGCGCAGCACCGGCTCGTCGCGCAGCAGCGCCAGCACCGAGGCGAGCAGGCGCGGATACGACAGCGTCGCCTGCGGCCGGTAGGCCGGCAGCGCGCGGGCCAGCGCCAGCGCCATGAGCAGCAGTGCCGCGCCGGCGACCCAGTACACGGTCTGCCAGGTGCCGATCCCGGCCAGCACGCCCGAGGCGGTGCGCGCCAGCAGGATGCCCAGCAGCAGGCCGGCCATCAGCGTACCGACCACGCGCCCGCGCCGTTCCGGCTCCGCCAGCGTCGCCGCGTGCGGGATGATCACCTGTGCGGCCACCGCACACAGGCCGCTGAGCGCGGTCCCGGCCAGCAGTTGCGCGAAATGGCCGGCGCTGGCGCTGACCAGCAGCCCCAGCGCCGCCAGCACGAACAGCGCCACGATCAGCCGCCGCCGCTCCAGGCGGTCGCCCAGCGGCACGATCAGCAGCAGGCCGGCGGCATAGGACAGCTGCGCGACGGTCACCACCCAGCCCACGGTGCCGGCGCCCAGGCCGAACGCACCGCCCAGCAGCTGCAGCAGCGGCTGGGCGTAGTAGTTGCTGGCCACGATCAGCCCGGTGGCCGCCGCCAGCAACATGACCCGCCGCTGGCTGAGCGCGTTGGCATGGGGGGAGTGGGTGGACATCACGGCCTCGGTCGGGGGGAGCAGGCGGCAAGTCTGTGACGGGGCCTTCCATGACACAAATGTATTGTCATCATCCATTTCATCTGTTTGAGTGATGGCATGTTCACCCTGCGCCAGCTCGAATTCGTGGTCGCCGTCGCCGAGGAAGGCGGGTTCACCGCGGCGGCGGCGCGCTGCCACACCGTGCAGTCGGCGCTGAGCCACCAGGTGGCGCGGCTGGAGGAGGCCTTCGGTGCGCGCCTGTTCGAGCGCGGCCACCGCCAGGTGCGGCCCACCGCCGCCGGCGAGGTGTTCCTGCGCAACGCCCGGCTCACCCTGCAGGCCGCCGACCGCCTGCAGGAGGAGATGGCGCTGGCGCTGGGCACGGTGCGCGGGCGCATCCGCATCGGCCAGATCACCGCGCTCACCGTGGTCGACGTCCCCGACCTGCTGGCCCGGTTCCGGGGCGCGTATCCAGCCGTGGACGTGCACCTGCGCGTGGGCATGAGCGAGGAACTGCTGGCCGAGCTGGCCGAGGGCAGGCTGGACGTGGCCCTGGTCGGCGTCGGCCCGCAGGTGCCACTGCCGGCGCAGCACCGCCTGCTCGACGAGGAAGGCCTGTCGCTGCTGCTGCCGCGCGGGCATGCATTGGCGGCGATGCAGCGGGTGCCGCTGCCCGCGCTCGACGGCGTCCCGCTGGCGGCGCTGGTTCCCGGCGCCGGCGTGCGCCGGATGATGGACGACGCCCTGCGCGAGCGCGGCGTCGCGCCGCGGCTGCAGTACGAGGTCAGCCATGGCGAACTGCTGCGGCAACTGGTGGCCGCCGGGCTGGCGGTCGCGGCGATCCCGGACAGCATGGCCGCGCGCATGCAGGGGGTGGACGTGCGCCCGCTGGCCGAGCCGTTCCGCTTCCGCACCTGCGCGGTCTGGCGCGCCGATCCAACGCCCGCCGCGCGCGCCCTGCTCGACCTGTTGCCCGCCGCCGCGACGCACGGGCCGCGCATCGAACCTGCTAAGGTGCGCCGCAAACCAAGGAACCCACGTGGCCGGCCATAACCAGTTCGCGCTGCTCGGACAGCGCCGCTTCCTGCCGTTCTTCGTCGTCCAGGCGCTGGGCGCCTTCAACGACAACGTGTACCGCCAGGCGATCATCGGCCTGCTGTTCTTCCTCGGCGTCAGCACCAAGGAACGCAGCATCTACGCCATGCTCGCGCCGGCGATCTTCATCCTGCCCTATTTCCTGTTCTCGGCGCTGGCCGGCCAGTTCGCCGAGAAGCTGGAGAAGCAGCGGCTGATCGTCATCACCACCACGATGGAAATCGTGATCATGTCGCTGGCCGCGCTGGGCTTCCTCACCCAGAGCATGCCGGTGCTGCTGGTGGCGCTGTTCTGCACCGGCATGCAGTCCACCCTGTTCGGCCCGGTGAAGTACTCGGTGCTGCCGTCCATCCTCAAGCCGGAGGAGCTGACCGGCGGCAATGGCCTGGTCGAGATGGGCACCTCCATCTCCATCCTCGGCGGCATGATCGTCGGCGGCATGATCTTCACCCTGGCCGGCAGCCACGGCCCGGTCGTGGCCTCGGTGGCGGTGATCGCGCTGGCGGTGGCCGGCAACATCGCCGCGCGGCTGATCCCGAAAGTGGATGCCGGCGCGCCGGACCTGAAGATCAACTGGAACCCGCTGTCCGAATCGCTGGCGGTGCTGCGGATGGCCAGGAAGCAGAAGGCGGTGCGCAACGCGGTACTGGGCGTGTCCTGGTTCTGGTTCGTCGGCACCATCCTGACCTCGCAGCTGCCGACCTACGCCGAGATCAACCTGGGCGGCGGCTCGACCCTGTACATCTTCGCCCTGGCGCTGTTCTCGGTGGGCACCGGCACCGGCTCGCTGCTGTGCGAAAAGCTGTCCGCGCGCACCGTCGAGATCGGCCTGGTGCCGCTGGGCGCGTTCGGCATGAGCGCGTTCCTGTTCGACCTGTACTTCGCCCGCACCGGCGCGGTGGCGGCGAGCGGGCTGGGCGTGGCCGGCTTCCTGGGCCAGCCCGGCAGCCTGCGCATCGTCGTCGACCTGCTCGGCATCGGCCTGTTCACCGGCCTGTTCGTGGTGCCGCTGTTCGCGCTGATCCAGAGCCGCACGCCGAAGTCGGAGATGTCGCGCGTGTTCGCCGCGCTCAACATCCAGAACTCGGGCTTCATCGTGCTGGCGGCGATGGCCGGCCTGCTCACCCAGAGCGTGCTGGGCTGGAGCGTGCCGCAGCTGTTCCTGGCACTGGCCATCGCCAACGTGCTGGTGGCCGGCTACATCTTCAGCATCGTGCCCGAGTTCCTGATGCGCTTCCTGAGCTGGGTGATGGTGCACGCGCTGTACCGCCTGCGCCGGACCGGCATCGAGGAACACGTGCCCGACGAGGGCGCGGCACTGATCGTCTGCAACCACGTCAGCTACATGGACGCGCTGATCCTGGCCGCGGTGATCCCGCGCCCGGTGCGCTTCGTCATGTACTACCGGATCTTCAACATCCCGGTGATGCGCTGGATCTTCCGCACCGCCAAGGCCATTCCCATCGCCAGTCCCAAGGAAGACGCCGAATTGATGCAGCGCGCGTTCGACGCCATCGATGCGGCGCTGGCGGAAGGCGAGCTGGTCTGCATCTTCCCCGAGGGCGCGCTGACCCGCGACGGCGACATCGCCCGGTTCCGCTCCGGGGTGGAGAAGATCCTGGCCCGGCGGCCGGTGCCGGTGGTGCCGCTGGCGCTCAAAGGCATGTGGAGCAGCATGTGGAGCCGGCGCGACACGCGCCTGGGACGGATGCGGGTACCGCGCCGCTTCCGCGCCCACATCGAAGTGGCAGCCGCCCCCGCCATAGACGGTACGGCCACCGACGCGGCGGCGCTGGAGGCCCGGGTACGGGCGCTGCGCGGCGGCGAGGCCTGACCGGCTTTACCGCCTGCCCGGCAAATCGCTACGCTATCCATCCAGACGCGGCTGCAGGGATTGCACGGCACCCGCCGACACCGAGGAAACATGGACATCCCACCGCCCCCTCCCGCCGCTCCCGCGCCGCAGCAGGTGCACCACTACTACCACCCGCAGAAGTCCGGCGGCGTGGCGGCCCTGCTGGAAGTGCTGCCGGGGCTGTTCCTGCAGACGTTCGGCATCGGCCACATGTACGCCGGCAATGTCGGCACCGGCCTGATCATCATGTTCGGCTACTGGGCGCTGACCTTCGTCAACGTCCTGTTGTGCTTCGTCTTCATCGGCTTCATCACCTGGCCGCTGTGCTGGGTCGCGGCCATGATCCTCTCGTCGCTGACCGCGGCGAACGCCTGCAAGTCACGCTGATCGCAACCCCATCGGAGAACCCATGAATACCGTCAATCCCGCCGGCAGCATCCCCAACCACCTGGCCTGGTCGATCATCGCCACCGTCCTGGCCACCTGCCTGTGCTGCCCGCTGGGCCTGGTGGGCATCGTCGCCATCGTGTTCTCCAGCAAGGTGAACAACCTGCTGAGCCAGGGCGACATCGAGGGCGCCCGCCGCGCCTCCAACAACGCCAAGACCTGGTGCTGGGTGGCTACCGCGCTGGCCATCATCGGCGTGGTGTTCAACGCCATCTACTTCGCCATGGGCGGTGCCGCCGCCTACATGGAAATGCTGCAGCAATACCAGTAAGCCGTGGCGCTGCTGCTCGAAACCCGGCACAAGCTCGCGCTGGCGGGGGTCGCACTGGCGATCCCCGCCGGCATCTGGCTGCTGTGGCATTTCGATCCGAACGTCGAGGGCAACCCGTTCCCGCCCTGCATGTTCCTGGCCTTCACCGGCTACTACTGCATCGGCTGCGGACTGACCCGCGCGCTGCACGCCCTGGCCCACGGCGACCTGCTGCGCGCGTTCTCGATGAATCCACTGGGCCTGGTGACCCTCGCCCTGGTCCCGCTGATGGTGCTCTGGTCCGCCGGCTGGAACCCGCGCTGGCTGCAGCCGCTGATGAGGGTGGTGATGGCGCCGAAGCTGTGGCTGGCGGTACTGCCGGCCTACTGGGTCGCCCGCAACCTGCCCTGGTACCCGTTCACCCTGCTCGCACCGGGCTGAAAAGAACAGCGCTGCGCGCCGGCACTCCCATCCGCGCGACGTACCCGGCACCTCCACCGGCCAATGCCGTGGCACCGGCTACCAGTGCTTCGCGACTCTATCCGCCGCAGGGACTCACCCCACCCAGCCGGCGATGATCAACAGCGCCAGCAGCGCCATCCACAACAGCAGCATGCGCCAGACCATGCTCATCGCATCGCGCAGTTCGGGATGACGTTCGGCGTGCGGAACCAGACCGGCCTCGCGCGCATCGGCCGCGTCCTCGGCCAGTTCCATGCCGACACCGGCACGCGCGGCCTCGCCCAGGAAGCCCAGGTCCAGCGCCCAGCGGTTGCCACCGGCACGGCGCCAGGCCGAGAACACCGTGTCGAAATTGCCGACCAGTGCCATCGACAGCGTCATCAGCTGGGCCACCGGCCATTCCAGCACGGCCAGCGCCCAGGCGCCCGTCCCGCGGGCTTCGGCGGCCACGCCAGCGGCGATCGGGCCGTGTACGGACTGCACCAGCAGGCGGTACAGCACCGCGCCCAGCGGGCCCAGCAGCAGGAACCAGAACAGCGGCGCGAACCAGCGCCGCAGCGCGTTGTACAGGGTCGCGTCGACCAGCGTGGGCATATCCTCGCGCAGGCTGCCGCCGGCAGACTGGAGCTGGGCGACCGCTGCGTCGTGGGCCGCCGCATCCTCCGCGTCGATGACCGCCTCGACGTCGCGGTCCAGGTCGCGCGGCCCCCAGCACAGCGCCAGCACCGCCATGCCGAACAGCAGCGACGGCAGCCCGTGCAGGTGCCCGGCCAGCAGCCATTGCACGGCCGCCACCAGCAGCACGCAGGGGGCGATGGCCAGCAGCAGCCCGAAGCGGCCGGCATTGCTGCCGCCTTCATGTACCTGCAGCCAGCCCAGCCAGCGCCCGAACCAGCGCCAGTCGCGCAGGGCCGCCATCGGCGCGGGCGCCAGATGGCCAAGGACCAGTGCCGCGATCACTGCTACCAGGGTCGTGAACATGCGATTCCTCCGGGTCCTGATTGTAGGCCCCACCAAGGCCGCGCGTGCCGATGCCCGCGACGGCCCGCTGCCGGCCTCATGGCTGCCGGCGCCGGTACCAGTCTTCGATCAGCGTACGTGCGATCGAGATCGGCGGCGACAGCAGGATGCCCTGGCCGTCGTCGGCCTGTTCGCGCCGCAGCGCGGCGCCGATTTCTTCGGCGTCGAACCAGCGCGCGTCCTCGAGTTCGCCGTCCACCTGGGGGACGTCGCCATGCGCGGTGGCCCGGAAACCGACCATCAGCGCGCCCGGGAAGGGCCACGGCTGGGTGCACAGGTACTCGGCCTGGATCACCCGCACCCGGGTTTCCTCGAACACTTCGCGCGCCACGGTCTGCTCGAAGGTCTCGCCCGGTTCGACGAAACCGGCCACCACCGACCAGCGCCGCGGCGCCCAGCTGGCCTGGCGCCCGAGCAGCAGGCGGCCGTCGTGCTCGACCGCGACGATGACCGCCGGGTCCACCCGCGGGTAATGCTCGGTGCCGCACTGGCCGCAGCGGCCGATGAAACCGCCACGCCCGAACACCACCGCGGCACCGCAGACGCCGCAGAAGCGGTTGCGCGAATGCCAGTACGACATGCCACGCGCGTAGCAGAACACGCCCGACGCGTCGGCCGGCCATTCGGCGGCGGCACGGCGCAGGTCGATGCGTCCTGGCGCCCGCGCCCCGACCATCGCCGCCTCGACCACGAACCAGGCGCGCTCGTGCTGCATGCCCAGGAAGATGGCCGTGCCCGGGCCGCCGCCGAGTTCGCGGCCGCTGGTCAGGAACGGCTGGCCGTCGGCATCGGCGAAAGCGGTGCCGTCGGCATCGAGTACCAGCACCCGGGCGTCGGGCCACAGCCGCGCCAGCGCATCGGCGTCGTCGCGCAGCGCATCGGCGCGATCCAGCGCGGCGCCGGCAAAGGCGTGTGCGTGGAAGGAAGAGTCGAAAACAGGCATCGTCGGCAGACTACCGGCAAACCACCGTGGCGAGAAGCTGCCCGCGTCCGCGGGGATGCGCGCGTGTCCGCGGCATGGCGCAGGACTCAGACGGCGAAACTGCTGCCGCAGCCGCAGGTCGTGCGGGCGTTGGGATTGCGGATCACGAACTGCGCCCCGGTGAGGCTTTCCGAGTAATCGACCTCGGCGCCCATCAGGTACTGCAGGCTCAGCGGGTCCACCAGCAGGGTCACGCCGTCGGTGACCACCGCCAGGTCGTCGTCGGCCCGGTTCTCGTCGAACTCGAAGCCATACTGGAAGCCGGAACAGCCACCGCCCTGGATATAGACGCGCAGGGCCAGGGCAGCGTTGCCCTCCTCGCGGATCAGCTCGCTCACCTTGGCCGCGGCGGCCGGGGTGAAGTTCAGCGGGCGATCGAGGGACTGGTAATCGGGGGCGGCCGTTGCGCCGGGCAGGGAAACGAGCGTGCTCATGCGCCCAGCATGGGGACGGCCGCGCGCCGATTCAAGCCTCCGCCGCTTCAGCCTGCTCCTGCAGCGCCGCCGCCTCGGGCGAAGGCAGCGCGGCCATCGCCGTGGCATGCACCAGGCGGCCGTTGAGCTGGGCGCCGGCGCCCATCTCGACCACCTGGTAGTGGACGTTGCCGTTGACCCGCGCGGTGGGGGTCAGCTCGATGCGCTCGCCGGCATGGACGTCGCCGTCCATGCGCCCGCTGAGCACCACCACCGAGGCACGGACCTCGCCGTCGATGTGGCCCTGCTCGGCCAGGGTCAGCACCGCCTTGGCGCCCTCCTCGGCGATCACCCGGCCCTCGATGCGCCCTTCCACGTACAGGCCGCCGCTGAACATCACGTCGCCACGGATCACCACCTGCGGCCCGATCAGGGCGTCCACGACCAGGTGGCTGTCGCGGCTGGACTTGTTCTTGAACATCACTGCTCCCCTCTGCCGTTGCCGGCGAGTTTCCAATCGAAAGTCTGTGTCGCGCTCCCCCCGGGCCCGGTCAACGAGACTCGCACACGTTGCGGGGTGAAATCCTTGGGCAGCATCACGCTGCCGTCCAGGCGCTGGAAATACCGGAACGAATAGGCCTGCCCGGGCACCTCACGGCGCTGGTGGAGCTCGTCCCAGGTCACCGTCGCCAGTTTGCCGCCCTTGACCCCTTCCACCGAGAACCGCATCTGCCCCTGGCTGATGGCGCCCCTGTTCAGGTTCTGCGTCAGCACCACGCTGTAGTGCCAGGTGCCCGCCGCTTCGGCGGAGAACTCCACCGAATGCGCATTCAGCCCCTTGCGCTGGCTGGTGGCGCCCACCAGGCGCTCGTAGAACGCGACATCCGCGCGCAGCCCGGCGATCTCCTCGTCGCGCTCGGCCAGCGATGCCTGCACCTCGGTATTGGCCGCGCGGCTGATCTTGTCCGACGCCTCCAGCGTGGCCTGGCGCTGCCGCAGCTCCTCGATCTGGGCGCGCTGCGCGGCGACGGTACGCTCGCTCTGGCGCAGGCGCTCGCGCAACCCGCCGGCATCGGGCGAGGCGTAGCGGGCGGCCAGCCAGCCCACCAGCAGCAGCGACAGCAGCCAGGCGACGGCGAGGACGGCCAGCCGCACCCACGCCGATCGCTGCGGCGTTCCCCGCAGGGTGATCTGGAAACGCGAGGGGGATCGATTGCTCATGGCGTTACATGACCGGTGCCGGATCCTGCGCGAAGCGGCACCTTCGCTCCGGTTGAAACGGCTGGGCAGTGTAAACGACTCCCGGCACGGCCCGCCGGGAACTGGCAATCCCCCGGGGCATGGTCGATAGTTGCGATCCTGCTCACAGTTCCCGCGCGAGTCCGCGACCATGACCGAAGCCCACGTTTTCGTCATCGGCATCCTGCTGGCCTGGCTGGCCGGCATCCGCGTGTACCTGACCGTGTTCGGCGTCGGCCTGGCCGGCGTGCTGGGCTGGGTCGAACTGCCGCCGGCACTGCAGGCCACGCAGTCATGGTGGGTGCTGGGCACCTCGGCCGCGCTGGCGACCACCGAGTTCTTCGCCGACAAGATCCCCGGCGTGGATTCGATCTGGGACCTGCTGCAGACCCTGGCCCGGGTACCGGCCGGCGCCTTCCTGGCCGCGGCGACCCTGTCCCCCGACGGCCAGCTCGGCGCCGGCGCGCTCGCCGCCGGCGCCGGCGTGGCACTGGCCAGCCATGGCCTGAAGGCCGGCACCCGGGCACTGCTGAACACTTCCCCGGAGCCGGCCAGCAACTGGGCCGCATCGGTGGCAGAGGACGGCGTGGTGATCGCCGGCCTGGCGCTGGCACTGGCCCACCCGTGGCTGGCGCTGGCGCTGGTGGTCGGCGCAAGCCTGCTGGGCGCGCTGACCGTATGGCTGGTCTGGCGCACGCTCTGGCGCGGGGTCAAGCGCCTGTTCGCCGCACCAGCGCCGGCCGCGCCAGCGGCAACGGCCAGGGACCATTCGCTGCCACCGGCTCGTTGACCGCATAATCCACGGCATACGGGGAGTACCGATGGCAAGCAACGACACACCTACATCCTCCGCCCGCCTGTCGCGCGCGGAGGTCCCGCCGGCAGACTACTGGCAGCGCTGGAGCGTGGGGAACGCGCCGCCGGCCGAAGCGGTCCGCGCGCATATCGCCGCCGCCCCGGCAGCGGCACCCGAAGCGGGCCAGCCCGCGGCCGCCGAAACGCCCTATCGGGTGCTGATCGTCGAGGACGACCGCTCGCAGGCGCTGTTCGCGCAGAGCGTGCTGCACGGTGCCGGCATGCAGGCGATCGTGCAGATGGACGCCGAAGGCGTGCAGCAGGCCATCGCCGAGCACCGCCCCGACCTGATCCTGATGGACCTGCACATGCCCGGGCTCGATGGCATGCGGCTGACCGCGCTGATCCGCCAGAACCCGCAGCAGCAGCTGCTGCCCATCGTGTTCCTGACCGGCGACCCCGACCCCGAGCGCCAGTTCGAGGTGCTCGACAGCGGCGCCGACGATTTCCTCACCAAACCGATCCGCCCGCGCCACCTGGTCGCGGCGGTGGCCAACCGCATCCGCCGTTCGCGCCAGCAGTCGCAGGGCACGGCCGAAGGGGTGGCGTTGAGCAACCCGGAGACCGGGCTGCCAACCCGGCACAACCTGATGCTGCAACTGGATGCGGCGCTGGCCGCGGCCGAGCATGGCGGGCTGATGTTCATCGAGATCGCCAGCGCGCTGGGCCTGCGCGAACGCTATGGTTATGCCGCCTTCGAGCGGCTGATGATGCAGGCCGGCCGGCGCCTGGCCGAAGCCGCGCGCCCGCACCTGCTGGCGCGGTTGAACGACAACAGCTTCCTGCTGCTGGGCCGCGGCATGGACGAGGACGCGGTCGATGCACTGGCGCGCTCGGTACGCCAGGCACTGTCCGCGCACCCGTTCGTGGTGCGCGATGACGAATCGCTGCACCTGCGCTGCGCCGTGGGCCATGCACGCCTGTCGCAAGGTTTCGAGGACGCCGGCATCGCCCTGGAGGCGGTCGAACGCACCGCCCTGCAGGCGCGGCTGCTCGCCGACGGCGTGGCTGCCCACCAGGGCAACGGCGATGCCGCCGCGCAGGAACACCTGGCCCTGCTGGAGGGGCAGATCGAGCTGGCCTACCAGCCGATCGTGGCCGTCGCCGGCAGCGACACCGCGCAGTACCAGGTGCTGCTGCGCCTGCGGCGCAACGACGGCACCCTGCTCTCGGCCGGCCAGGTGATTCCGGCGGCCGAGGCGGCCGGGCGCATCGGCGATCTCGACCAGCAGGTGCTCGACCATGCGCTGGGGCTGCTGCACCGCTACCAGCACGCCGTGCCGCCGATGCGTCTGTTCGTGTCGCAATCGCTGCGCAGCCTCGCCCGCGAGGCGTTCGCCGGCTGGCTGCTCAAGGCCATCGCCGACCGGCAGATCGCCGGCAGCTCGCTGGTCATCGACGTGCGCCTGGGCGACGCGCTGGTACACGCGGTGACATTGCAGCAGTTCTGCGAACGGCTGATGCCCGCGGGCGTGCAGTTCTGCCTGAGCCAGTTCGAACCCGGCGACGAGGCCAACGCGCTGATGACCCAGCTGCCGCTGGGCTTCGTGCGCATGGCCGGACGCTTCGCCGGCAGCCACGCCAGCCAGCAGCTGCGCGACGAACTGCGCGGCGCGATCGATGCCGCGCACCGCGCCGGGCTGCAGATCATCGGCCAGCAGATCGAGGACCCGCAGGCCGCCGCCGCGATGTGGATGAGCGGCATCGACTTCATCCAGGGCAACGTGGTGCAGTCGGTCGGCAGCGAGCTGGACTTCGACTTCCAGAACACGGTGCTCTGAGATGCAGGCAGCCAACCGCTGGGCCATGGCTTCGGCGATGCTCGCGGTCGCCGCCGGCGCGGCGCAGTGGCTGCCGCCGCCGCTACCGGCGCAGATCATCACCACCGTCCTGGCCGCGCTCGCCTGCCTGTGCGCATTGCTGGCCGCGCTCGCCGCACGCGCCCTGGCCGACACGTCCGCCGCGTTCGCGCAGCGCTCGCGCGACAACGAGCGCGAGCTGCAGCGGCTGCGCCAGGAACAGCAGCGCCATGTCCAGCTCGAGCAGCAACTGCTGCAGGCCAAGCAGGATGCCGAGGCGGCGATGCTGGCCAAGGGCGAGTTCCTGGCCACCATGAGCCACGAGATCCGCACCCCGCTCAACGGCATCATCCCGATGCTGGAAATGGTCGCGCAGGGTCCGCTGGCCGCCGAACAGCGCGAGATGCTCAACACCGCCAGCGAGAGTTCGCGGGCGTTGTTCCGCATCGTCGACGACATCCTCGACTACTCCAAGCTCGAAGCGCAGCGGCTGGAACTGGAGATCACCACGTTCAACCTGCGCGAGCTGCTGGACTCGCTGCTGCAGCTGATGCAGCGCTCGGCCGCGCACAAGGGGCTGGACATCACCCTGGCGCTCGACCCGGCGGTGCGGCTGGCGGTGCGCGGCGACCCGGTACGCCTGCGCCAGGTGCTCAGCAACCTGATGGTCAACGCGATCAAGTTCACCGAACGCGGCGGCATCCAGGTGCAGGTGCGGCGCATGGGCGAGACCAACGCGCAGCACCTGCTGCGCTTCGAGGTCCGCGACACCGGCATCGGCATCGATGCGGAACAGCAGCAACGCCTGTTCAGCGCCTTCACCCAGGCCGATGCCTCGACCACCCGCCTGTATGGCGGCACCGGCCTGGGCCTGGCCATCTGCAAGCGCATCATCGACCTGATGCATGGCCGGATCGGGCTCGACTCGGTGCCCGGCCAGGGCTCGACCTTCTGGTTCGAGATTCCACTGCTCAAGGTGATCGGCGACCTGCGCGCACCGGCGCACGGTGCCCACCCGCGGGTGCTGCTGGTGTCCACCGACGCGCGCCTGCGCCAGCGGCTGGAGCTGATCCTGCCGAACTGGGGGTTCGAGGTCCGCAGCGTGGACACGGTGCAGGAAGCGCTGGACCTGCTCCGCACCGGCGGCACCGCACAGCCCTGGCACGCCGTCATCGGCGACCTGTCATCGCTGCGCCTGGGTGTCGCGGCGCTGCAGCGGGCCAGCGGCGACCACCGCCTGGTCTGGCTGCAGGACGACGCACCGCTGCCGGCCGAGCTGCGCGACAGTCCACGCGTGGTATCGCGGCAGGCGGCGGATGCGGCCCTGCGCGCGGCGTTGACGGAACCGGCCAGCCCTGCGCCGGACACCGGCGCGGCCGCGCCCTCCGTCGCGCCGGAAGCGCCGCCCGCTGCCCCGGCATCGCTGGAACGGACGCGCGGACTGATCGGCACACGGGTGCTGCTGGTCGAGGACAACCCGGTCAACCTGCTCGTGGCGCAGAAGCTGCTGGGCGTGCTCGGCTGCGAAGTGGAAACCGCCATCAACGGCCAGCTCGCGCTGGACAAGCTGCACGCCGCCGCTTACCAGGCGGTGCTGATGGACTGCCAGATGCCGGTGCTGGACGGTTACGCCGCCACCCGCCGCTGGCGCGAGCACGAGGCCGCCACCCCGGCCGCGCGCCTGCCGATCATCGCCATGACCGCCAACGCCATGGCCGGCGACCGCCAGCGCTGCCTGGACGCGGGAATGGACGATTACCTTTCCAAGCCCATTTCGCGCGAAGGCCTGCAGGCCTGCCTGCTGCGCTGGTGCGGGACCGCGCCGACCGCCGGCGACGAACCGCCGCAGGCGGCACCGGCCCAGCTCGAGGAAGCCCCGGCCTCGGCCGCGCAGTCCACCGCCCTGCCGGTGCTCGACCGCGAGGTGCTGGACGAACTGCGCGAGATCGCCGGCGCCGAGACCGCCACCATCATCGACGTGTTCCTCGACGACACCACCCCGCTGGTGCGCCAGCTGCAGGAGGCCGCGGTCACACCCGACCTGGACCAGTTGCGCGAACTGGCGCACAGCCTCAAGTCGGCCAGCGCCAATGTCGGTGCCCTGGCCCTGTCGGCGGCGGCGCGCCGGGTCGAACTGGCCGCCCGCTCGGGCAAGCTGGAACGCCCGGCGGTGATGGTCGCACTGATCATTGCCGAGTTCGCCCGCGCCCGGCTGGCGCTGATCGGCTACCAGTCGGACATGCGCGGCGAACGGGCCCTGCAGGCCTGAGCCCGGCTCGCGCGCATGTCGCGCCCGGACGCGCGTGCGGAAAAGGGAGCGGGATCACCACCGAGCAGACGGCGCGGCCCTGGGTAGATGAGCGATGCCGTGGCAGCACGGCGACGCGGCCGCCGTGGCCTGGGCCCGCAAGTGCCCGGCACAGCGCCGGGGCGGGCGCTCAGTCGTCCAGCTTGGTCAGCAGGTAGTTCGGCTCGCCGATGCGCTCGATCAGGTCCAGCTGGGTTTCCAGCCAGTCGATGTGCTCTTCCTCGGAGTCGAGGATCTTCACGAACAGCTCGCGGCTGACGTAGTCGCCGATGCTCTCCGCGTAGGCCACGGCCTCGCGCAGCACCGCCACCGCCGAGGTTTCCAGCGCCAGGTCGCAGCGCAGGATCTCGACCGGACTCTCGCCGATGCGCAGCTTGCCCAGCGCCTGGAAGTTCGGCAGTCCCTCGAGGAACAGGATGCGGTCGGACAACGCGTCCGCATGCTTCATCTCGTCGATGGATTCCTTGTACTCGTGCTCGGCCAGCTCCTTCAGGCCCCAGTTCTTCAGCATCTTGGCGTGCAGGAAGTACTGGTTGATCGCGGTCAGCTCGTTGTAGAGCACCTTGTTGAGGAATTCGATGACCTTGACGTCGCCTTTCATGGGAGTTGCTCCTGCACGCATTGAACGCGCGCACTGTAGCGTCACGGATGTGCCCAGACACCCAGTTTGATAAAGGGACAAAGCGGGAAAAGCCGGGATGAAATGGGACGAAAACGCCCGTCATCGCTGGGTTCTAGCAGCTTTCCGCCGTGTGCGCGTCCGGACGATGCCGGTTTGCGAAATGTACCCGAAACTGACCTGGCGGACACCAGAAACGCAAAACGGCCAGCGTCACGGCTGGCCGTTCGATTGGCGTTTGAGCCCCCCTATCTGGCAGGAAGGTCGTCTGGTAGGTCGCACAGCGTCATCGCGTTCTCCACCAAGCCCTGCAGGTGTTCAGCCAGCCCCTCCAACTGAGGGGTATCCAGGTGCCGCAGAGACGGCACCCTTGCCCTGTCCAGGGCCATCTCTACAGCATCCCACCAGCCATACCGCATTGCGATACGGGTGATTTCCCGGATCGCACGCGCTCGGGCGCCTTGATTCAACGACCGGACCACCAGCCCCCCGCCTCCATCACCTGCACGTGCCTGCGGCACTGCCTCGGTCATGAGCCGCGCGAGTCTAGCGACCAGCTGCCGCTGCCCCCCTGTCACCATCTCCACCTCCTTGAGCTAAACCAACTGCCCGCCGGGCCAGTGGGATCACCTCCGCTTGGGGGAGCCCGCTGCCCAGCAGTTCGTACACGAGCATCGCGGCCTCAGCGCGCTTTGGCGCGGGAAGCACTGCGTCCGTGGCCGTCAGCACGTCCTCGACCGTCTGCAGGGCGAGCGTAAGGCGCGCCTGGTTCAAATCCTGAGACTGAACAGGGGGCACGTCCCCGTGTAGGCCGGCCTCCAGCCGCTCTGGCCCTACCCCCGTTAGGACCCAGTTGATGTTCCAGCCGAGGGTGGCGTAGCCCAACAAGGCCATCGCTCCGGGCTCCCTCTCGCCCCGTTCGTACGTACCCAAGGTGTTTTTGTGGATTCCGACCGCCGGAGCGAACCCTGCCTGTGATTGACGACCACGAATGAGGGTCATTCGTTCGCCGATCTCTTTTAAGGCCTGTCGCACTTAACCCTCCAGAAGCGCGACGCGAAGCGCGACGCGGCTTGGCTCTGTCGCACTTCCGCTAATCCATTGATTGCAAAAGCGAATGCAAGAAAAACCACGCATGGCGGCCATCCCTCCAACTGCGACACGCAAATGAGGTTGACGCAACCACAAATGCGGGTAATATCTGCCCCATAGACACCGCCTACGGATATCCCGAAACGTGACGGCACTACAGGCACCAAAAAAAGCCAGCCCCGAAGTGAAGGACTGGCACCCGGCCGAAGTTGGGGCACAACTGCGCATGAAGGGCATCTCCCTGCGCCAGCTGAGCCTGCTCAACGGCTACAGCAATCCGAACAGCCTGGCCAAGGCTCTCCACCGGCCGTATCCGCTGGCCGAGGCCATCATCGCGGAAGCGCTGGGCATCAGCGCTTCTGAAATCTGGCCCAGCCGGTACGGCGCGGACGGCAAGCCCAACCGCAAACGCGGCCAGAAGGCTCTTCTTCCTGCTGGAGCGAAGCCTAGCAGGCTGCGTCTTGTCCGCAATCCTCAGAAGGGGAGCGCGGAATGAACAACACACCCCTCCAGCCGGTATACCCGGCGCGTTCGATCTACAGCCTGGCCCGGGCAAATGGGTGGGGATCAGCCGGTCAGTGCCCCGCGTTGGCATGCGCGAAAACCCCGGCAGTTGGGGAGCAGGTAAGGCCCGCCAAAGCTCACTCCGCCTGTGGGACCCAGCCGGTCGCCGACGGTGAGGGCATCCGCGCATGAAGCGACGCGATGCCCTCACCGGCGACATGTTCGCCCTGCCAGTTCCGGCCGCCCCCATCCCCAGCAGCATGGACTTCCGCCAGCCGGTGACCGCGCTGGTGGGCGACATGCTGAAAGACGCCCACGCCGCTGGCCTGGACCGCTGGGAAGTGGCTTCCCGCGCCAGCCGCCTGGCTGGACGTGACGTGTCCAAGAACATGCTGGACGGCTACACGGCCGAGTCCCGCGAAGAATTCAACTGCCCGCTCTGGCTGGCTCCGGTGCTGGAGATCGTGTGCAGCAGCACGCGCCTGGCCGAGTGGCACGGCAGCGTGGTTGGTGGCCGGCTACTGCTGGGCGCCGACACCATCAATGCCGAGATCGGCCGGTGGGAGCGCGTGCGGCAGCAGGCCGGCGATGAAATCAAGGCCCTGAAGGACCTGGCTCGGAGGGTGCGTTGATGGCCGACGGAAGCCGCTCCTGCGCCCCGGAGGCCCTCGACGCTACCGCTATCTCCGTTGCCCTTGGAATCACCAAGCGCACGGTCGAGCGCCGCGCCGCGAAAGAGGCTTGGGCATATGAAACCCGTACCGGCCGTGGTGGCGCGAAGCGCTTCTACCCAGCCACCGCGCTCCCCGCTGACGTCCAGGCAGCGGTGTTCCTGCGCACCCCGAACCTGCCCCAGCCGTCCGTCGACCTAGCACCGACAAGGGCCAAGCCACGCAAGCATGCGCGGGTCACCGAGGCCCAGGTGCAGGCCGCCTGGCAGCGCTACGAGGCGGTCGAGCAGCACCTGAAGAGTGAAGCCCACCGTCGCCTGCAGGCCCTGCAGGCGGTCGAGCAGTTGGTTGCCGACGGTATGGCGCTGATGAAGGCCCGCGAGCTGGTCGCCGTGCAGCTGCAGCGCGAGAACGTGCGCGGCGCGAGCGCCGCGACGCTCGGCAGGTGGGCTGCCCTGGTCGACGGCGTGGAGAAGCAGCACCGGCTGGCGCTGTTGGTGCCGAGCTATGCAGGGGGCACTGCGACGGTCGAGATCCCGGTCGAAGCCTGGGATGCCTTCAAAGCCGACTACCTGCGGGTCGAAGCGCCGCCGGCCAGCGATTGCTACGAGCGCCTGGAGCGACTGGCGCGCGTGCACGGCTGGGTGCTGCCCTCGCTGAAGACGTTCCAACGCCGCATCGAGAAGGAGATTCCGCGCGGAGTCCGGGTGCTTGCACGGCAGGGCCGGGAGGCGTTCGACCGCACGTTCCCCGCCCAAGAGCGCGACCGCAGCGTATTCCATGCGCTCGAAGCAGTGAACGCCGACGGCCACCGGTTCGACGTGTTCGTGCGCTGGCCGGACGGCACCATCGCACGGCCGATCATGATCGGCGTGCAGTGCCTGTACTCGGGCAAGCTGCTCGGCTACCGGATCGCCGAGACGGAATCGGCAGACCTGGCGCGTTTCGCGTTCCGGGACGTGATCGAGCGCTACGGCATCCCGGAGAAGGTGTGGCTGGACAACGGTCGCGGTTTCGCCAGCAAGATGCTGACCGGCGGCACCGGTAACCGCTTCCGCTTCACGGTCCGCCCGGATGATCCGGTCGGCATCCTGACCGGACTGGGCTGCGAGATCCACTGGGCCACGCCATACCACGGCCAGGCTAAGCCCATCGAGCGTGCCTGGCGCGACCTTTGCACCCGGGTGGCAAAGCATCCGGCGTTCGCGGGGGCGTACACGGGCAACAAGCCCGACGCGAAGCCGGAGAACTACGGCAGCAAGGCCGTGCCGCTGGATGAATTCGTGCGGGTGCTGAACGAGGAAATCCACGCGCACAACGCCCGGGAAGGTCGCCGCAGCCGCGTCTGCGGCGGTCAGTACAGCTTCGACCATGTATTCAGCACCAGCTATGCGCAATCCACCATCCGGAAGGCGAGCGTGGAGCAGCTGCGCCAGCTGCTGCTGGCAACGGACACTGTGACCTCCGACGCCCGCGACGGATCGGTGCGCCTGGCGGGCAACCGCTACTGGAGCGAAGCCATCGCGCGCTACGCCGGCAAGAAGGTGATGCTGCGCTTCGATCCCGAGGCGCTGCACACCAGCGTCGAGGTGTATTCGCTGGCAAACGTCCACCTGGGGACGGCTGAGTGCATCGCCGCCGTGGGCTTCGCTGACACGGTATCGGCGAAGGAACACGCGCGCGCCAAGAAGCAGTTCCGCCGCGCCGCGCAGCAGCAGCTGGAGGCCGAGCGCCGCATGTCGGCGGCGAAGCTCGCCAAGCAGCTGCCGGCCCCGATGCCCGAGAGCCTGCCGCCGGCCGGCGTCGTCGCCCCGCTGTTCGGCAAGCGCACGGCCAAGCCGCAACCGCTGCCGCCGCACGCCATGCAGGAGCCGCTGCAGCGCACCGGCACCGATGACCGCGAAGAGGCGTTCGGCTCGCTGATGGAACGCATCGCGGCCAGGCAGCAGGGCAACAGCTTCTACGTGCCCAGGGGAGCCGACGAATGAAGGGCCTGCCCGACATCCGGCTGTCCCGCGCCGGGGCGCCTGGATCGGCGCTGCTGCGCCGCCAGGCCCGCCTGAGCGCCCTCAAACGCCCCGCATACCCGCCATTAAAGCCCCGGAACGTGCCGCTCGTGCAGCGCTTCCGCCACCTGCAGCAAGACCAGCAACACCACGGAGAACCAATGAGCAACGCCACCACCGCTCCCAACAGCAGCATCCCGGAGGAATTCACCCTGGAGCAGATGTCCGACATGCGCGAGCGCGTGCGGATGATCTCCGAAGCCGGAAACGGCTACAGCCAGAACCGCATCGCACGCGAGGCGGAAATGTCCAGCGCCACGCTCAGCCAGTTCCTGGGCGACACGTACAAGGGCAACCTGCAGAACACGGCGGTGAAGATCGCCAAGTGGCTCAACACATATGACGCTGCGTCGTCATCGGAATCGTTGCCGACGGCGCCGGCATGGGTCGATACGCCGACGAGCAAGCGGATCATGGGCGACCTGCGGTATGCGCAGATCGCCGCCGACCTGGTGCTGATCGTTGGCGCGGCGGGCATCGGCAAGAGCAAGACCATCGTCCAGTACCAGGCCACGTCGCCGAACGTGTGGCATGTGGAGCTGAGCGCTGCCACCGGCTCGCTGCTGGCAGCGCTGGAAGAGATCGCTATCAAGGTCGGGGTGCGGGACTACTCCCGCAGCGCAGCGCACCTGCAGCGCGCCATCGCCGAGCGCATTCGCAACACCGGCGGGCTGCTGGCTATTGACGAAGCCCAGCACCTGACCGTCCAGGCGATGGACGGCATCCGCTGGTTCAACGACAAGTGCGGCGTCGGCCTGGTGTTCATGGGCAATGAGCGGGTCTACACGCAGATGACCGGCGGCAACCGCGCGGCCTACCTCGACCGGCTGTACTCGCGGGTGGGCAAGAAGACCCTGATCAAGCGCAGCGCACAGGGCGACGCAGACGCGATCATCAAGGCATGGGGCATTGATGATGCCCGCTGCCGCGACCGCATCCGCGACATCGCCGCCCGCCCGGGCGCTCTGCGCGTCTTGAACAAGGTGCTGCGCCTGGCGGCGACCTACGCCCAGGCCGCCGGCAAGCGCATCTGCTGCGACGCCATTACGCAGGCCGCGCAGGAGCTGGGGGTGTTTGAGTGAGGCCGGTTGCCGAGTTCACCGCACTCCAGCAGGCCGCTGGCGACGTGCTTACCGCCTGCCTGGCGCTGTCGCGCATCCGCGACAACGCCGAGCTGAGCGCCGAGGAGCGCCTGCACTGCCTGCGGTGCGTGCGCCGCAATCTCGCCGCATACGAGGACCGCCTGGCGAGCCAGGATGCTGCACGAGGTGCCCATTGAACGCGCGCATCATCACCGCCGACCTGCTGACCGCCACGGCCGTCATCAGCCAGCTTGCCGCCGCGCCACTGCAGCAGAAGTGTCGCGCGGTGGAAGAGATCGCCGCCACCGGCCTGCAGGTGGATCAGCTGTCCGTGCGGCAACTGATGGACATCGCAATGAAGGTGGCGCCAGCCCGGCACGGCACAGCCACCATGGTCGCCACCAGCACAGATCCGCAGCGCAGGGAAATCCTGCGTCTACTCGCCGACGCAGGCATCGACACGGCAACCGTACACGCAGGACTGGCGAGCTTCCTGGTCGAGGCCAGGGTGCTGATGCCGCAGGGCATCTCCCTGGTTCAAGCCCTGCGAGGCATCAGCTACGCAGGAGCCGCCCGGCTGATGCGCGTCATCCGCAAGTCCACCACCGCTGAGGAAGCCGCGCCATGAGCAATCAGCAGATCGAAAGCCTGACCCGCCACGCTAAGGCCCTTCTGGGGGCGATGCTCGCCCTGGGCCGAGCCGGCTGCACGCCGCGGGAGGTGCAAATCACCGAGCGGCGCGCGCGAATCGTCATTGAACCGCCGCCGGCAACCTCCTTCATCACCGGCGCGCTTCGCTCCCGGCAGACCGTAAACGGTGTCACTCGCACGGTGTTCGCGGCCCCGTACCACGGCTGCCAGCTGGAGTGGGAGGAAACCCACGACGCGGCGGCCACCGCCCAAGGAGCCGCGCGATGACCCGCTACGTGGACGACGTCTACGACGACGACGACCTGCCGCCCTGCATCGGGGAGCGGATCGTCGGATCGCTTCACCGGCAGTTTGAGCGCCATTTCGGCGCGCCCCTGGAGCGACCCAAGAACCCCACGCCGGACCCGAGCCCGGCCCGCAACGAAACGGAACCGAAGCAATGAGTAAGAAGGCCACCACCCGAGTTAAAGCGCCCGCCGTTGAGCATTGGGTGCCCCGAGACCGCGATGAGGTCAATGCCGCCATCGCCGAACTGGGCCGCCTGCAGCGGGAGCGCCAGCGCATCGAAACCGTCATGAACGACACCATGGCCGAGGTCAAAGCCAAGCACGATGCCGAGGCCAAGCCGCACGGCGACCGCATCAGCGAGCTGACCAAGGGGTTGTCATTGTGGTGCGAGGCCAACCGCGCCCAGCTCACCCAGGACGGAAAGGTGAAGTTCCACGACTTCGCCACCGGCCAGGTGAAGTGGCGGCTGCGCCCGCCGTCGGTGGCCATCCGCGGCGTCGAGGCAGTGATGGGCTACCTCAAGAAGTGCGGCCTGGAACGCTTCCTGCGCACGAAGCAGGAGGTCGACAAGGAAGCCCTGCTGCGCGAGCCGGAAGCGGCCAAGGCGATCCCGGGCGTGACCATCAGCCAGCGTGAGGACTTCGTTGTTGTCCCGCATGAAAGCCAGATCGAGGAGGTTCAGCCATGAGCGGTGCGTTGAAGGTTGAGGGCATTGCCGCCGAAATCGACACGCACGCGCGGACGCCGTTGCACAAGGCGTTCGCAGAACACCTGCGGAAGGTGGCTGCGGCGCTGCTCCTGCTGGAGCGGGCGCTGGTGCGCCGCGCGGCAGAAGGCAGCGAGGTCGAGGCGATCTCCGGCATTCTGGGGCAGTTCACGGCGGGCGACATGGCCGACCAGGGCGCAAAGCAGTTCCGCGACGGCATGGCCGCCGGCACCGCCCTGGATCAGCTGGCGCGGAAGATCGCCGAGAACACAGTCCGCCCGGACATCGAGAGCTACGCCGAATGGGTGGAGGTCGACGGCCTGCAGTTCCTGGACACCACCAAGCCGCAGCGCGGCAGCGGTGATCCGATGAAGGCACTGGAGTACGTGCGGCTCGCGGTGGAGTACATCGACCAGCGCGGCCACGTCTTCGACTGGCACATGCAGCGGCACATCTGCGCTCCGCACCTGGTGCGGTTCGTGGAGAAGGCGGAGGTGTCCGCATGAAGGCGTACTGCTGGGCCAGTGGCCTGATCCAGTTCGGCCCACGCACCCCTCCTGGGGCGATCCAGATCGCCTCCGGGCGCGAGCAGGACCTGCGTCGGGTGATGGACGTGGTTGCGCGCCACGGCTACGGGGAGAGCAAGGGCTGCCTGTTGGTGCCAGGTGTGCCCGAGGCACCGGAAAGCGAGGGCGATCAGGCCAAGGGCGACGCCCTGGAGAAATGGTTGGACTGGTGCGCCAGTAGGAAGGAGCGCGGCGTGCGTTGGAGCTGGAGGAAGAAGTAAGCCATGCATGAGATCAGGATTGACGGTAAGGACGTCGAGGGCGTTGCAAAGCAGCTGGAAGGCGGCTTCCAGCTGGTACTTGACCAGGTGGCCAACAAACCGGCCATGACGCCGCTGGCAATGGGCATTGTTATGTCCTACCTGGTGTCGAGCTTCGCAGGCCGGATGGCGGCGTTGATCGGCCCGGCTGCCGCTGCATCTTTGTTCCAGAAGATGGCGGACGCGATGCGGGAAGAGGCGAAGAAGGCCAGCGGGAGGAAGCACTGATGAGCTACGACGTCACGAGGGCCCCGTACCCGCGCACCGGCGATGACATGGATCTGCCGCCAGGGAAGACTTGCGGCGACTGTGTGCACATGGACAGGTGCCAGAAGATCTACGGCCACATCCCGGAGGATGAGTCGTGCGATTGGTCGCCGTCGATGTTCCGCGAGGCATAAGCGATGGCGATCACCGACAACGAGACGGCAAAGGACGTCAATACGCTGCTCCTGTGGCTGCTGCCTTCGCTGCGCACCCATCACTGCAAGGGGCCAAGGGAGCTGCCGCGTGCTGATGCAATGGCGGCTGCCGAGCGGTTGGCCGCTCAGGCACACCGGAAACTGGTGGGCGGCGTGCACCGTCACAACGTCCGCGATGCCATCGAACTGGACAGCTGGCGTTTCGGCGCCATCGACAATGGAGAGGGGTTCTGATGGCCGGCTACTACCAGCTCCGCACGAAGGAGCAGCGGGTCGCTGGCCAGCGCAAGGCGATCCACGCACTGCGTCGCAAGCTCGGCCTGGACCGCGACGTCTACGAGGAAATCCTGATGCGCGTGGGCGGGGTGACGACCAGCACCAAGCTGTCGCCAGACGCCCTGGCTGCTGTCCTGGACGAGCTGCGCCTGAAGGCGGGCGAGAAGCCCCGCGTGGCGTACCCGGGCAAGCCGCACAACTTCGATGCGGCGCGCGCCATGCCCGACATGGTCGCCAAGGTGGAGGCCCAGCTGGCGGACATGAAGCTGCCGTGGGCCTATGCCGACAGCATCGCCAAGCGCATGCACGGCGTCGACCGCGTGGCCTGGTGCCGCACCGAGGAGCAACTGCGCGACATCATCGCGGCCCTGCATGTCGAGCAGGAGAAGCGCGCCCTGCTGGAGGCATTGGAGGAACGCCGTGCCGCACTCGGCATTGACGATGCACGGTTGCAGGCGATGACCGCCAACCTGCCGGCCAACTGGCAGCGAAACCGGAAATGCCTGCGCATGGTGGGCGCGATGATCGAGAGCATCGAGGTTGGGCAATGAGCGGTGACGAAAAGATCATCCAGGCATTTCCGGCACGCGACCTCCCGGAGTGCCCGGTGGATGTGGAGCGGCGTGTCGGCTTTTGCCAGCACAGGAAGATCACGCTGGTGGAACATGACCGTGAGGTCGTATGCACCGAGTGCGGTGCCAAGCTGGACCCGTTCAACTACCTGCTGGCCGGGGCGCTAGCGATGCGCCATGGCTGGTCGGACCATCGCTACGTCGTGGAGGAACTGAAGCAGAAGCGCCAGCAGTTGGAAGACCTGGAGAAGGCACGCAAGCGCCTTCAGGCCCAGGTGCGCCGGCTGAAGCAGGGGCATGACGCGCTGGATCTGAGGAAACCCCTCTGATGCGCGCAACGTGTCCCGAATGCGGCGCCCAGGCCCACATCGCAGCCATGTTCGCGGAGGAAGATGGCAAGCGCCTGGCCCTGGTCATCGCCGACATGCCCCGTGAGCTGGGTCGGGCTGTGCTGGGCTATCTAGGACTGTTCAAGCCGGCGAAAACCGCCCTTCGACTGGCGCGTGCCGCGAAGCTGGCCCAGGAGGTCGCGGACCTGGTCGCCGCCGGCAGCGTGTGCAAGGACGAGCGCAGCGGCGTCCGCCGTCCGGCCGGGCCGGCGCTGTGGGCGGCAGGCATCGAGCAGATGCTGACCGCGCGCGCCAGCCTAGTGCTGCCGCTGGAGTCCCATGGCTACCTACGGGCAGTGGTGTTCGGCCTGGCCGATAAGGCGGACGCCGCCCAGGAGCGTCAGCGCGAAGAGGACGCGCGCGTAGGAAAGCACCTGCGCTCGGCGTCGGGGACTACCCCGTCCCCGCATCAGGAGACGCCATTGGAGCGCCAACTGGCGTGGATCGCGCGCACGCTGGACATGGGCGGACTCACCCCCGAAGAGGCGGAGGAAGAGCGGGAGAAGGCATACGCAAAGCATGGGAGGCCAGGTGAGCAATCAAGGTGACATGCTGGGAATGCCCAGCGGCGCGGATGCCCTGGAGCTGGTCAATCGTGGTGCCGCTGATCTGCCGGAAGAAGCATGGGCGCCTGCGCTGGCGGCCATGGTCGCAGTGTTGAACGACACATATCAGCGAATGGGTCTTCCCGACGACGAGGCGGCACGGATGGCGACTGCCGGCGTACTGGCCCTGGCGGAATACTTCGGCGGCCGCATGTTCTACCTTCCGCGCGGCGAGCGGTTGCGCAATGCCCTGCGCAATGCCGAGATCTATCATCGGGCGCGGCGCGGTAACATCCGCATCCTCGCCGACGAATACGGGCTGACCGACATCCACGTCTACCGGATCTGCCGCGAGCAAAGGGAGTTGCACCTGGCTAAGGTGCAGGGTCGGTTTGACTTTGGTGCAAAGGAGGAGCGATGAAAGGGAAGGTTCTGATTCTTGGCGTGGCAGTTGCGGTCGCTGCCGTCGTTGTGTGCGGTATTGCGTTTGGGCCGTCGTGGATGACCAAGCGGAAAGCACAGGAGCAGATCAGTGCACAGCTGGTCGACCCAGCTTCGGCGCAGTTCCGCAACCTGCGTCTCGTCAAGGGCAACAAAGGCGTGACGTTGGTCTGCGGCGAGGTGAACGCCAAGAACAAGATGGGTGGGTATACGGGCTTTAAAGGGTTCTACGTTGAGGATGCCGAGCATGGGATTGCGTTGATCGATCCCGGCGCCGATCCCGAGGTGCTTCCCGGCATCTTGTGGTGGCAGTACCAGCAGTTCTGTGAGTGACATGAAACCCTGCCCCGGCGGGGTTTTTCATTAGCGCGCGCTAATCCCAGCGCCTTCGCGCGCACGAGCAAAGTCAGCACCGCAGGGGAATGCGGTGGTGGCAACTGACATCCCTGCGCCAGCCGGCGGCGGGCTCCCGCCGCCGGCTCCTTTCAAGGAGCGCGGGATGAAAACGAAGATCGAGCGAATCAAGGCGATGGCGGTCGAGTGGGCCGCGCGTGTCGGCCATATCTGGCTGTTTGTCGCCGCGAGCGTGGCCCTGTTGCTGATCGTGGCGATGATCAACGGCCTGTTCATCACCAGCTACTTGTGGGCGGCGAGCAAGATCACGATGGCAGGCGCCATCGGCTATGCGCTGGATCGCGCCGCCTTCCCGGGCAGCGATCCGCGCTATCTGTCCGGCATCGAGCAGTCGATGGCACAGAGCCGGCGCGGCGTGGTGATCGCGGCGGCGATGATCGCTGCAGGGCTGATCGGATGAGCCGCCTGGACCGCTGGAAAGCGTTCTGGACCCGCAACGGCGGCGACTGGCGCGAAGCCACGTTTGCCATCGTCGCGCTGATCCTGATCGCAGCCGGACTGCTGTGGGGCATGTTCGGCAACTCGGCGGCCGCTGCCGAGCCGGCCAAGGCCACCGTCCGCGTAGCGCCGGCCTCGGCCCTGTACCGGCACCGTGTCGAACAGGCGTCGGCGCGCGCGTGGGGCGTCCACGGCAGCGCCGCGCGGCTGGCGGCGCAGCTGCACCAGGAATCCGCGTTCCGAGCAGATGCCCGCTCCGGTGCGGGCGCGCAGGGCATCGCGCAGTTCATGCCGTCGACGGCGCGGTGGATCGCCACGGTCTACCCGCGCGAACTGGCCGGCTTCGACCCCTGGAACGCCCAGCAAGCGATCCTCGCCGCCGCGTTGTACGACCGCTGGCTGTTCGACCGCGTGCAGCCGTTGGGCAGCGGCGCCGTCGACACCTGCAGCCGCTGGGTGTTCGCCTTGCGCGGGTACAACGGCGGCGAGGGCTGGATGCTGCGGGAGCGGCGCCTTGCGTTGGCCGCCGGGAAGAACCCGGACGACTGGCGGGCGGTGGAGCCGCATCGCGCCCGCGCCGGCTGGGCGCACAAGGAAAACACCGCATACCCGCGGCGCATCCTGCTCACGCTGGAGCCGGCCTATCTCGCCGCCGGCTGGCAGGGGGTGGCGACGTGCTGAGTGAAGCCGCACCGAAAGCAGCTGCAGGACAGCTGCTGCCGATCCTCGGGCTTGGGCTGCTCGCGGTACTGGTCGTTGCCGGCATCGCCGGTCTCTATGCCGGCAATCGCTGGGCCGAGGGTGCCGCAGCGATCAAGCAACGCGCGCAGCAGCAGGACTATATCGATCAGCTGCATGCAGAGGCAGAGCTGCTGCGTTCCGTGGCGGCCCAGGCCGCCCTGGACTATGCCTCCGCCGCTGATCGGCAGGAGGCCATTGCTACCGAACTGGAAAACGACCGTGAAGCGAACCGAAAGCACTACGCGGCACAGCGTGCCGACCTGGAAAAGCTGCTTGCGGCACGTCCTGACCTGCGTGCTGGTCGCGCTGGCGCTGACGTCCTGCAGCACTGGAACCGCGCGAACGAAGGGGCCGCCCCCGCCGGCACCGCCACCGGGACCGGAGGCCAGCTTGAAACAGGAGTGCCCGCCGCTGCCGGCGGCGATGTCCGATCTGTGGGCGGCGCTGATCGGGAATCACGACCAGGTCGCGGCGCTGTACCACGACTGCAGGGCGAGCCACAGCCGGCTGATCCAGGCAGCAACCGAGTGGGAGCGCACGGCGTGGAGCTGGTACTGCCAGGCGCTGGAGCAGCTGCAGGGGCGCGGCGGTGAGAAGCAAGAAGGGGGTCGGTGCAACGGTGTCCGACCTGCTGCGCCTGCGCGATGAGTACCACGGACTGGCAAAGCGCTGTAAGGCCGAGGCCCTGAAGTGCCGCGGCGACAAGGCGGCTGAGCTACGAGGTCAGGCACGGGCATATGAGGGCGTGTGGCTGGACCTGGACGACATGATCAATGGCAAGGAACACCCGAGTGCAAGACGACGCGGATAGGGCCGCAGAGAACGAAGGCCGCAGCTGGGACGTGTTTGAGGCTGCGCGACGTAGCGGAAGGGAGTACCAGGCCAATCGCCGCCAGGCTGTCGAGCAGAGCGAGGTGTTGATGAACTGCATCGAATGCGGGGAAGAGATTCCCCGGGAACGGCAGCTGGCAGTGCCGCACACCCGCCGCTGCATCGGCTGCGCTACGGCGGTGGAGCGCTGATGAACCAGGCCATGAACGATCTCCAGCCCATGGTGATGGTCGCCCTGCTGGTGCTGGTGGGTGGCTGCCTGGCCGGGCTGGTGCTGCTGTGGTGGCGCCACATCGGGCTGACCGCACGGGTCACACGGCTGGAGGTGCGTGGTGAGTCCGCGCTTACCCACGACGAACTGAGACGGCTGTACGAGCGCCTGGGCGGGATCGAGGGCCAGGTCGCGGCCAGTAACCGAATGATGCAAACGGTGCAGGAGCACCTGATGGAGAGAGATCGATGAAATCCTTTGCTGATCGCCTGCGTGAAGACCGCCGCCTGGTGGTGCTGCGCCTGCTGTCCGAACAGGCCGGCTACCGCGCCAACAGCTCCGTGCTGCACGCCGGCCTGCAGCACCTGGGCGTGGCGGCGACGCGCGACGACGTGCTGACGGACCTGTCCTGGTTGAAGGAGCAGGGGCTGGTGCGCCTTCAGGAAGCCATCCCAGGCGTGCAGGTGGCCGAACTGACCGCCCGTGGCCAGGACGTGGCCGGCGGCTCGGCTGTCGTGCCCGGCGTGAGCCGCCCGAGCGCCCGCTGAGCCATGGGTCGTCGCGCGAAATCCAGCATCATCCGGCTGCCCGCCGAGCAGAAGGCTTACATCGAGAAGCTGCTCCGCGAGGGCCGGATGACGCTAGACGAGATCATTGCCGACCTGCAGGCCCGCTACGCCGGAGAGCCTGCGGGCGAGGTGTCGCGTTCGGCGCTCGGTCGGTATGGCCAAGGTCTGGCGGAGCTGACCGCTCGCATGCGCGAGATCGATCAGGCCGCGAACGCCCTGGTGGGTGAGTTCGGTGACAGCCTGGGCGAGAAGGCCAGCACCCTGCTCAGCAATGCGGTGGTCACGCTGACCACGGACCTTGCGCTGAAGGCGCAGAACAGCGGTGACGTGGACGTCGATACCGCCCGCAAGCTTGCCAGGGCGGCGAAGGACGCGATCGATACCAAGCGCATCGACGTCAACGTTCGCAAAGCTATCGCCGAGGAAGCCCGGCAGGCATTGCTGCGTGAGCAGTCGGCGAAGCTGGACAAGGTGGTCAGGAGCGGTGGCCTGTCCGAGGCCAGCGCCGCCGACCTGCGCAAGAAGATCCTGGGCATCGGCTGATGGTTCTCGCGCCTGCCCATTCCAAGCCCAAGAAGGTCGCTCCGGGGCTGCCGCCGCGCAAGCCGCTGGCCGAGGCGGTGACCAAGGCGCCGGACGACCTGCTGGAGCAGGAGCTGCCGGCATCGCTGGCACGCGACGTCAACGCGGCCATCGACGCCGTGCTGTTGAAGTACCAGCGGGACTGGGTCGCTGACGACAGCGATTTGAAGGTGGCCGAGAAGAGCCGCCGAATCGGCCTGACCTGGGCGGAAGCCTCGGACAACGTGCTGATCGCGTCGAAGTCCCGCCAGGCCGGCGGGATGAACGTGTACTACATCGGCTACAACATGGACATGGCTATCGAGTACATCGAAGCCTGTGCCATGTGGGCGCGCGTGTTCAACGAAGCGGCGTCCGAGGTCGAGGAAGGCGAAGAGGTCTTCAAGGATGGCGACGACGAGAAGTCGATCAAGACCTATACGATCCGGTTCGCCAGCGGCTTCCGCATCGTCGCCTTGTCCTCGCGTCCGGCCAACCTGCGCGGCAAGCAGGGTGTGGTGGTCATCGATGAGGCCGCCTTCCACGGCGCCCTGGACGAGCTGCTGAAGGCGGCGCTGGCGCTGCTGATCTGGGGCGGCAAGGTCCGTGTGATCAGCACCCATGACGGCGATCAGAACCCCTTCAACGAGCTGGTGAACGAGATCCGCTCGAAGAAGCGCAAGGGCAGCGTCCACCGGATCACGTTCAAGGACGCCATCGAGCAGGGCCTGTTCGGGCGCGTGTGCATGCGCAAGGGCGTCACCTGGGACGAGGCGAGCGCGGCCAAGTGGGTCGCGGACGTCTATGCGTTCTACGGGGCGGCGGCCGACGAAGAGCTGGACGTGATCCCGTCACAGGGGTCGGGGGCCTGGCTAACCACTGCCCTGGTCGAGGCGCGCATGTACGGCGCCCCGGTGCTGCGCTACACCTGCCCGAAGGGGTTTGAGGAACTGCCGGACGCCTACCGCGAGTCGGCAATCCAGGAATGGCTGGAGCAGGAGGTGGCGCCGCTGCTGAAGGCGCTGAACCCGGACCTGCAGAGCGTGTTCGGCCAGGACTTCGGCCGCACGGGCGACCTGACCGTCATGGTCCCGGCGCAGATCGAGCAGAACCTGACCCGCCGCATCCCGTTCATCCTGGAGCTGCGGAACATGCCGCACCGCCAGCAGGAGCAGATCGGCAAGTACGTCATCCATGGTCTGCCGCGCTTCGTGAAAGCGGCCGTGGACGCGCGCGGCAACGGCAGTGCCGTGGCCGAGTTCCTCGCGCAGGAGTTCGGCTTCGACCGCGTTGCCCTGGTCATGGCCACCGAAGGCTGGTACCGGGAGAACATGCCGCCGCTGAAGACGGCGTTTGAAGACGACACCATCGCCGTCCCGCGCGACAAGGACGTGCTAGCCGACCTGCGCGCGATCAAGGTAATCAAGGGCGTGGCGCGCGTGCCCGATCGCACGACCGGCAAGGACGGCGGCCAGCGCCACGGCGACGCCGGCATCGCCATCGCGCTGATGCACTACGCCAGCCGCAACCCCGGCTCGGAGATCGAGTGGACGGCCATGCCGACCACCAGCCGCGGCTACGACAACGTCGCCGACGTGGACGACGACCTACCAATTCCGGAACCTGAAGCATGGTGACCCCCTCCCGCATCATCGACCCCAGCACGGGGCAGCCCTTCGCCGTGAAGGAGCTGGCCGAGCCTCAGACCGCGCAGCTGACGTCCCTGCAGCGCGAGTTCCAGGGCCACCCGTCGCGCGGGCTGACGCCCACGCGCCTGGCGAGCATCCTGCAGGCGGCCGAACAGGGCGACGTGGTCCGCCAGTACGAGCTGTACGAGGACATGGAAGAGCGCGACGCGCACATCTTCTCGGAGATGAGCAAGCGCCGCCGCGCCGTCTCGGGCCTGTCCTGGAAGATCGCACCGCCCAGGAACCCCAGCGCGGCCGAGAAGAACGCCGCCGAGCAGCTGCAGGAGCTACTGGAGGCCGTGGAGGACTTCGACAGCATCCTGTTCGACACCACCGACGCCATCGGTAAGGGCTTCGCCTGCCAGGAGATCGACTGGCGCCGCGACGGCCAGGAATGGCTGCCGGCGTCCATCGAGCACCGCCCGCAGTCCTGGTTCCAGTTCCATCGTGGCTACCGGCAGGAGATTCGCCTGCGCACCGGTACCGGTGAGGGCGACGCCCTGCGGCCGTTCGGCTGGGTCACCCATACTCACAAGGCCAAGAGCGGCTACATGGAGCGCGCGGCGCTGTTCCGCGTGCTGGTGTGGCCCTACCTGTTCAAGAACTACAGCGTCGGCGACCTGGCCGAGTTCCTGGAGATCTATGGCATCCCGATGCGGATCGGCAAGTACCCGCCGGGCGCCTCGGACAAAGAGAAGCTGACGCTGCTGCGTGCGCTGATGCAGATCGGGCACAACGCGGCCGGCATCATCCCCGTCGGCATGCAGATGGATTTCCCGGCCGTCGCCGAGGGCGATCCTGGTGCCTTCGCGCTGATGATGGAGTGGTGCGAGCGCAGCCAGTCCAAGGCGATCCTGGGCGGCACGCTGACCAGCCAGGCCGACGGCAAGAGCAGCACCAACGCCCTGGGCAACGTTCATAACGAGGTCCGCAAGGAGCTGAAGGACGCCGACGCCAAGCAGGTGGCCAGCACGCTCTCGCGGGACCTGGTCTACCCGCTGGCCGTGCTCAACGGCCTGGCGCCGAACGGCGACTACCGCCGCTGCCCGCGCCTGGTGTTCGACCTGGCCGAGATCAAGGACATCGGTACCTACGCGACAGCACTGCCGCCGCTGGTCAAGCTGGGCATGCGGATTCCACGCAGCTGGACGCATACCGAGCTGGGCATTCCGGAAGCGGACGCCAACGACCCGGACGTCCTGGTTGTGGCGGCCGAACCGGCCGCGCCTGCCGCGATGGCTGCGGCCACCGCGCGGCTGCCGGCGGCCAGCGCAGCTGCAGCAGCGGTGCCGGCTGCGGTCCCGGACCGCGAAGACCAGCTCGTGCGCCTGCTCGCGGGCGCGGCCGACCCGGTCGTGGGTGGCTGGGTGGAGCAGATTCGCCAGCTGGTCGACGGCGCGGCGTCGCTGGAGGAGATCCGGGACGGGCTGCTGCAGGTGCTGCCCGAGCTGGATGCCGCCCGCTTCGCCGGGGTGATGCAGCACGCCCTGGCTATCGCAGGCGCGGCCGGCATGTTCGATGCCCTGGAAGACAGCCGTGGCTGAGATCCGGGGAAACTTCGGCAGCCTGCCGGAGGCCGAGCGCTACTTCCGCGACAAGGTCAAGATGCCCACCCGCCGCTGGGACGACCTGTGGCAGGGGCAACACGCCCGTGCTTTCGTGGTGGCTGGCGCCACTCGCGACGCGCTGCTGGCGGACCTGCGCGAGGCTGTGGACGCGGCCATCAGCAAGGGCGAGACGCTGGAGGACTTTCGCGCGCGGTTCCGGGACATCGTCCAGCGCAATGGCTGGACGGGCTGGACCGGCGAGGGCACGCCAGGCGGCGAAGCCTGGCGCACGTCGGTCATCTACCACACCAACCTGCGCACGTCGTACATGGCGGGGCGCTGGGACACGCTCAAGCACTTCCCCTACCTGAAGTACAAGCACAACACGGTGCGCAATCCCCGCGAGGCGCATCAGGCATGGAACGGCCTGGTGCTGGCGACCAGCGACCCGTGGTGGGACGCCCACTACCCGCCCAATGGCTGGGGCTGCCGCTGCAGCGTGATCGGCATGTCCGCCGCCAAGCTGCGGGCTGAGGGGCTGACGCCGGACCAGGCGCCGCCGCCCGTCGACGGAGATCCGCCGCCGGAATGGGCCTACAACGTCGGCCACGCCAGCACCGGCAAGCAGCTGGCCGAAACCGACATGCAGTACTGGCGCGACCAGAAGGCTGGCGCCTGGGAGCCGCTGAGTCCTGGCGGCCCTGCAGACTTCGGGCGTCCTGCAGCGGTGCCTCTCGATCCGTTGCCGGTGCCGCTGTCTGACGTCCGGCGACCGGAGCCGGACCAGCTCCGGCAGCTGCTGCGTGAGGCCCTGGGCGGCGATGAAAGGGTGTTTCGCCTACCTGTGAGCGGGCAGTTCTCCTACGAGGTGGTCGCCAACGTCGAGACGCTGGCCAGCCACATCGACCCGGCCCGCTCCACGGTCATCCCGCTGTTGCCGGAGGTCCTGGCTGCACCGTTTGAGGTCTGGCAGTCGTTTGAGCGGCATGCCGGCACTGGCCGCGTGGTCCTGCGCACGCGCTACGTGCGCGCCTTCGACATGCCGGACAAGCCCGGCATGACGGTGGTGGTGGAAGCGGTGCGCGGCCAGCTGCAGAGCTGGACGTTGATCCCGACGCGGCGGAACTACCTGGAGCGACAGCGTTCGGGTCGCCTGCTGTTCGGCAGGGAGTGATGGGACCGCAGGGCGTCGTGGCGCCGAGGGCGGACCTGATGGACATAGGCCACGACCGCGCCCATCAGATGCAGGACGGAGCTTAGCATGGCGAACGAGCCCTTGATTCTCACAGTCGACACCACCCAGGCAGACCGGCTGTTCGGCCGGCTGGTCGCGCGGGGCTCGGACCTCACCGGGCTGATGGCCCAGCTCGGGGAAGACCTGACCGAATCCAGCCAGGTGCGGTTCGATACGGGCATCGGCCCCGATGGCATCGCCTGGGAAGCGTTGGCCGACGGCAGCGGCCGGACGCCGCTCAATGACACCCACCGCATGCGCGACGGCATCCACCCGCAGTCCGGCCCGGACTGGGTCGAGATCCGCGCCGACGCCAAGCAGGCCCGCTGGCACCAGGAAGGCACGGACCCCTACGAGATCCGGCCGACCGAGAAGAAAGCGCTGGCCTGGCCAGGCGGCCCAGGCCCGCGCGGCGTGGTGCATCATCCTGGGCTGCCGGCCCGTCCGTTCATGGGCTTCAGCGCGGACGACGAGGCGGCAACCGAACGCCTGGTCATTGCCTGGCTGGAGCTGGACGGCGGGGCCTGAGCCGGCGGCCGCCAGAATCGCGCCACAGGCCCGTAGAGGCCCCCTGAGCGCGGCCACCATCCCGGCCAGGGGGGCGCTGGCGCCCGTGGGGCGATTTAAACGCCTTTCAAACGCTATCCTGTGCCGCCCATCACGGGTGCGCCGGCCGAAACCGAGTGGGACCCCCGGTTTGCACCATTAGCGCGCGCTAATCCCAACTCGCGCGACCCCCGTCCAAAACTGGGCGGCATGAAGAAGCGCCTTGCCTCCGCTGTCGCCCTTGCGGCCTGTTCCTTTGCGCTGCCTGCGCCTGCCGATGGCAACCTGCTGGAGATCCAGCTCACTCCGGCCGGTCACTTCAAGCCCAGGGACGGGCGGGAGCTGTCGGTGCCGTCCTGGTACATCGACGCGACCACCGCTCAGGGGGTCATCGGCGAGTTCAATGCACGCCGCACGCCGCCGGTGGTGGACTACGAGCATCAGACCCTTCACGCCGAGACCAACGGTCAGCCGGCGCCGGCTGCCGCCTGGATGCGCTCGCTGCAATGGCGTGAGTCCGGCCTGTGGGCCACGGTCGAACTGACGGCCCGCGCTGCAGATCTGATCCGGGCCGGCGAGTACCTCTTTGTCTCCCCGGTCTTCCGCTACGACCCGGTCACCGGCCGGGTGCTGGCCATCGAAATGGCGGCGCTGACCAACAACCCCGCAATCGACGACATGGCCCCGCTCGCGCTGCGGGCGGCGGCCACGTTCGCCTTCCACTCCGATTCCACCGAGGACAACACCATGAAGTTGCTCGCCGCCATTGTGGCCGCCCTGGGCCTGGCCGCTGATACCACCGAAGACCAGGCCATCGCCGCCTGCAGCGCGCTCAAGCCGAAGCTGGACACCCTGGACAAGCTGACCCAGACCCTGGGCGTCGGCGCCGAGGGCGCGGTCGCCGCCTGTACCGCCCTGAAGCAGGCCACCCCGGACCCGGCCAAGTACGTGCCGGTGGCTGCGGTCGATGAGATTCGCGGCCAGCTGGCGGCGCTGTCGGCCGAGAACACCAATCGCAAGGTCAACGACCTGGTCGAAACCGGCCTGGCTGACGGTCGCATCCTCCCGGCGATGAAGGACTGGGCCGTCAGCCTGGGCCAGAAGGACGTCGCCGCGCTGTCCGCTTACCTGGACAAGGCGGCGCCCATCGCCGCGCTGTCGGGCACGCAGACCGGCGGCCAGCAGCCGGCAGGCGTGAAGGACGCCAATGGCCTCTCCGAAGCCGAGCTGGCGGTCTGCTCGATGACCGGCATCGATCCCAAGGACTACGCCGCCGCGAAGCCGGCCACGGCCTGATTGCAGGCCGACGCTCACTCCATACAGAGGGAAATCCAGATGACTGCTTCGACGCAGGGCCGCAACACCAAGCGGCGTGAGGCCACCCGCGTGGGCCACCCGGTCAATCCGGGTACCACGATCCATGCAGGCACCCAGGTGTCGCTGCTCACCGCCAATGGCAATGCGGTGCCCGCCGGCACTGCTGGCTCCGGCCCCACCGTTGGCGTGGCCCAGGACACCGTCACCGGCGCTGCCGACGGCAGCAGCGTCGTGGACACCTGGCGCGGCCAGGCATTCCAGTTCGACAACAGCGGCAGCGCTGATGCGATCACCCGTGCCGACATCGGCAACACGGCCTACATCGCTGACAACCAGACCGTCGCCAAGACCGACGGCGGCGCGGGTGCCCGCAAGGCCGCCGGCAAGATCATCGACGTGGACGCCGGTGGCGTCTGGGTCCTGGTCGGCTGATCCCACTCCCTCGACTACCGACAGGACACACTCCAATGCAAGTTACGCGCGGCAATCTGAATACCCTTTTCGTCGCTTTCAATGCGGCCTTCCGGCAGGGTTTGGGGCAGGCCCCCAGCCAGTACCAGCGCATCGCCACCGTCGTGCCTTCGACCACCAAGTCCAACGAATATGGTTGGCTGGGCAAGATTCCGGGTATGCGCAAGTGGGTCGGAGATCGCGTCGTTCACAGCATCAGCGATCACGGCTACACCATCAGGAACGAGCCGTTCGAGCTGACCGTCGCAGTGGATCGCGATGACATCGACGACGACAACATCGGCATCTACACGCCGATGATGCTGAACCTGGGCGAGTCGGTAGCGGCGCAGCCGGACGAACTGGTGTTCAGTCTGCTCAAGAACGGCACCAACACCGCCTGCTACGACGGTCAGAACTTCTTCGACACCGATCATCCCGTGCTCAATGCCGCTGGCAAGGAAGTCACCCAGAGCAATGTCGATTCCAGTGGTGCCGGCTCCTACTGGTACCTGCTCAGTACCAAGCGGTCGCTCAAGCCGATCATCTTCCAGAACCGCAAGAACCCGAATTTCGTGTCGATGGACACCGAGACCGACGAAGCGGTGTTCACCCGCAAGGAGTTCCGCTACGGCGCCGACTGCCGTCGCAACGTCGGCTTCGGGTTCTGGCAGATGGCCTATGCCAGCAACAAGGAACTGACCCCTGAGAACCTGCAGGCGGCGTACAACGTCTTCACCGAGCGCACTGGCGATCATGGCCGCCCGCTTGCCCTGGTGCCGGACCTGCTGGTGGTGCGCCCGAATCTGAAGTTCAAGGCGGCCGAGATCCTGACCGCCGCCCAGATCGCCGGCACCGACAACGTCATGAAGGGCCTGGTCGACGTGCTGGATTCGCCCTGGCTGATCTGACCCATACGACGAAGCAAGCGCGAAGCCCCGGTAGGAGTGTCTACCGGGGCTGAGAGCAAATCGAAAGGTACCCACATGTCCACCAACAAGATCATCGTCAGGTCCGTGTCCGAGCTGGGGCGCTGGCGTGCTGGCCGTAGGTTCACCCGCGCGGGCGAGACGCTGGACGTCGCCAGCCTCAGCAAGGAAGACCTGGACGCGATCAAGCGCGATCCACTGCTGCGCGTCATTGACGTGCCCGAATCCGATGGCGAGCGGGCAGCCCGTGAGGCAGCCGAGCAGGCCGCTGCCGAGCAGGCCGCCGCGGAGAAGGCTGCTGCCGAGCAGGCCGCTGCCGAGCAGGCCGCTGCCGAGCAGGCCGCCGCGGAGAAGGCTGCTGCCGAGCAGGCCGCTGCCGAGAAGGCCGCCGCGGAGAAGGCTGCTGCCGAGCAGGCCGCCGCCGAGAAGGCTGCTGCCGAGCAGGCCGCTGCCGAGAAGGCCGCCGCGGAGAAGGCTGCTGCCGAGCAGGCCGCCGCCGAGCAGGCCGCCGCCGAGAAGGCTGCTGCCGAGCAGGCCGCCGCCGAGAAGGCTGCTGCCGAGAAGGCTGCTGCCGAGCAGGCCGCCGCCGACAAGGCAGCGACCAAGGGCAGCAACAAGAAGGCGGGCAAGTAAGCCGTGGGATACGTCACGCTCCAGCAGCTGGCGGAGATGCCGGGCGCCCTGGAACTGGCCCAGGTGGCCACGGACGAGCATGCCCGGGCCATCGTTGATGCCTCGCTGATGGAGCTGACCCTGCGCGGCGAGGACCGCAGCGCCTGGTCGGCGGAGGAAATCGCCGAAGCCGACAAGGCGCTGGTCCGGATCACCCAGGCCGTGGAAGAGGCTGGTGGTGTGATCGATGGCTATCTCGCCAGGCGATACGCGCTGCCGCTGGATAGGACGCCCAGCATCATGGTCACCTGGGCGCGGGCGATCACCCGCTACAAGCTGCACAAAGACCGCGCCACGGACGACCGCACCGACCCTATCGCCCGCGACTACCGCGATGCGATCCGGTTCCTGGAGCTGGTCGCTGCCGGCAAGTTCTCGCTGGGTCTGGAAGACCCGACGACGGGTGCCGCTGCGCTGGGCGAGTTCGTGATCTCGCCCGGTCGCAAGGATTGGGGCCAACGCGTATGACCATGCTCGGGCCGTTCCCCGTTGCGGATGCCATGGCGCGTCTTCGCGCCATGGCTCCTGCGCTGAAGCTGGTGGGTGATGCAGCCGACCTGGAAACGGCCCTGAACCAGCAGCCGCGTGTGAGCCCCGCCGCCTACGTGACCTCTGCGGAGCTGGGGCGTGCGGTGAAGTACACCGGACCAGTGGCACAACAGGACTGCGACGTGACGCTGCGGGTAGTGCTGTTCGTCAAGCACCACGCACAGCAGGCAACGGGCTCCGGCGCGCGGCAGGAGATGGATTCCCTGGTCATCCCCCAGGTGCGGGCTGCGCTGTTCGGCTGGACCCCCAGCGATGTCTTCGACTCGCTCCACTTCCAGGCCGGGCGTGATGAGCGCTATGCCGCTGGCTGGCTGGTCAGTCAGCAGGTGTTCGGCACCGACTACCGCATGTCCCAACAGGTGAAGCCATGAGCAAACCAAACCCCACCACCCACGGCGCCTGGCGCGTGATCGACGGCCAGCTTGTAAACGAGGCCGCCGCCCTGCCGCCGGCAGCGTCCATCGAGCGCCTGGGCGGCCCCGGCATCCCGGTCCCGCCGGTCGACGCCCCCAATACCCCGCAGACCACACCGCCGCGTACCAAGCGCGAGCGGGCCAGTGCGGGTGCAATGACTTCCAACGAGGAATAAACGATGGCACAGCCCCAGCTGGAACAATTCAAGAAGCGCGGCCTGATTCTGGCCCTTCGCGCCGTCGCGGGTGTCGCGGTCGTGCCGACCGCCAACGCCGATGGCGTGATGCTGCTCAACGGCACCAGCGGCACCGAGGTCGACAAGATCGAGCGCGACGTTGACCGCCCGCACTTCACCGGCAAGCCGTTCGTCGTCGGCGGCAAGCGTGCTTTCATCGAAGGCGATTTCGAGCTGTATCCGCCGACCGCCCCCGGCGCCGCCAACGACAGCGACGCGGACTGCGGTCGACTGCTGCTGCCGGCCGGCATGACGGTCGTGAAGGACGCGGTCGCCAAGACGACCCGCTACAACCCGGTCAGCTCCGGCATCGCCATCGCGGACGCGACGTGGTTCCACGCCGGCACCGTCAAGAACGTCACCGGCTGCCGCAACAACATCACCGGTCTGGCGATGACGGTCGGCGACCGCTTCAAGGGGAAGGTCCGCATCCAGGGCGATTACGAGGACGTCGCCGAGGATGCCCTGCCCACCATCGTGATGCCGGACCGCATCCCGGTCGTGCTGCGCCACGACAACAGCACGACCAAGGTCAAGGTCGATGGTGGGGCGCAGCTCACCCTCTGGGGCAAGTCGCTGTCCGTCGACGTCGGCAATACCATCGCGGCCAAGGAGTACACGAGCCACAAGGAAACCGGCATCACTGACCGGGCGCCGACCTGGACGGTTCGGATCGCCAAGGCCGCCCTGGCGGACTTCAACCCCTGGGCTGCGCGTGACGCAGCGAAGGTCATCGAGATTGCGCTGCGCGTGACCGAGAGCAATGGCCTCTACAGTGAGCTGGGCATCCGTGGACAGATCGAGGGCGTGAACGAGGTCGACATCGACGGCGACTACGGCTGGGAGCTGTCCGGGCCGTGCGTTGCCAGCGATGCCGGCGGCGACGAGTTCTACATCGAGTTCGGCGACAGCTCGCCGTAACGGCCGACAACCTGGTCAAGTCGAAAGCCCCGCCACCGTGCGGGGCTTTCTTCATTAGCGCGCGCTAATCCCATCGCTCGCGCGTGCGCGAGCAAAGTGACGGTGTGCCCGCCAAGGGCCGTTCAAACACCTTCCCAAGAGGATTCAACGATGCTTCGACTCACCAAGACCACCACAGTCGCGCGCAGCATCAAGCTGCGCCTGCCGACCGAAAACCCCAACACCTTCAACGAAGGGACCATCACTGCCCATGTGAAGGTTCTCACCAAAGACGAGCTGCGCGTGCAGGCAGATACGGATCAGAGCGACGCCGAGTTCCTCCGTCGCATCCTCGTATCCGTCGAGGGCCTCGGCGATGAGAACGGCGAGCCGCTCAAGGGTGATGCCGCGCTCGCCGAGGTCTACTCCGGTGCCTGGTGCAGCTATCTGCAGAACGGCATCGTCCAGGACTACTGGGAGCACTACGGCGACGCCCGCGCAAAAAACTCCAGGGCGTCGCGCGGGCGCTGATTGGGAAGGGTCCACGTGCTGACGCTGACGGTCGAGAGCGGGAGGAAGCAATCGACCCCAGCGTCAGCACGCTGGATTTCCTGCGCGGCGCTACCGGCCCCGAGCCGGATGAAGAACACACCATCGGCGTCCTCGCCGAGAACTGGCAGGCGGTGGAGGTCTTTCGACGTTGCCGGCCTAGCTGGATAACCGGACTGCATGCCCCCGTCTATGACGGCATCGCAGCCGCCGAGATTCGCGCAGCGGCGCTGCTTCTGCGGGTTCCGCGCAACGACTACCCGGACCTGCTCTGGGCGCTGGACATCCTGATTGCAGCCACGCGCGAGGCGCGGGCGGAGTAACCAATGACCGACCCCGTCGTCACTCTCAGACTCAAGGCCGACAACAGCGCACTGTTGCCGGCCGTGAACGGCGCAGAAGCGGCGGTCAAGCGCATGGGCGCCTCGGCCCAGGGCGCTGGGAGCCAGGCGGCGCGTGGAGCCGCCGACGTCAGCCGTCTGGGCACAGCTGCAGGGACCACCGCCGAGCGGGCGAATGCCATGGCCGGCGCCCTCAACTCCGCTAAGGTCGCCATTGCCAGCTACGGCGTCGTGCGGGTGGCGTCGGGGCTGTCGGCGATGGCCGACGGCTATGCCAACATCACCAGCCGCCTGAAGCTGGCAACCGCCAGCCAACGCGAGCATGCGCTGGCGCAGGCCGAGGTCTACGCGATCTCCCAGCGCACGTCGACCGAGCTGGACAGCACCGCGACCCTGTACGCGCGCCTGGCGCAATCCACCGCCGAGTACGGCATCAGCCAGGGGCGGCAGCTCGCATTGACGCAGGCGATCAATCAGACCTTCGCTGTTTCCGGCGCCAGCGCCGTCGCCGCGTCCAACACCATCACGCAGTTCTCCCAGGCCCTGGCCGGAGGGACGCTGCGCGCCGAGGAATTCAATTCGGTGGTGGAGAACGCCCCGCGCCTGGCGAAAGCCCTGGCCGACGGTATGGGCATCGGCATGGGCGAACTGCGCAAGCAGGTCAACGACGGCAAGGTGAGCGTTGAGGCGATGGTCGCCGCGCTGGAGAGTCAGGCCGGCGTGATCGAGGCCGAATTCAACCAGCTGCCGCTGACGGTCGAGCGCGCCATGGTGCAGCTGCGCAACGCCGTCACGCAGACGGTCGGCGAGCTGTCGCAGGACCTGGGCGCCAGCAGCGCCCTGGCCAACGGCATTGCGTTCATCGCCGACAACATGGGGCTGATCGAGAAGGCCATCACGGCCGTGGCGGTCGCCTACGGCAGCAAGATGGCCGTCGCGCTGGCCCAGGACCTTGCCGGGCGCGTGCGCGCCGTGGCGCAGGCTCGCCAGCAGGCGGTGGCCGAACTGGAGGCCGCCCGCGCTGCCGAAGTGCATGCCGCTGCCCGCGTGCAGCTCGCGCGCGCCGGCATGGCGAGCGCGGGCGGCCTCGCGGCGGCAGAGTCCGCCCTGCAGGCCGCGCAGGCCCGTACCACCGCAGCGACCCAGGCATCGTCCGTTGCGCTGATGGCCAAGGCCGCCGCCGCTCGGGCTGCCGGCATTGCCATGGCAGCGTTCGGCGGGCCGGTCGGCCTGGCGGTCACCGCGCTGACGCTGTTCGTGATGTGGGCCATGAACAGCACGAAGAAGGCGGAAGAGCTGGCGGAAGCGGTGAAGACCGGCTTTCAGCCTGCAATTGATCGGCTTGAGCAGTTCAGCGAGGCGACGGCGAATGTCGAATTTTCCAGCCTGGAAGAATCGCGCGGCCAGCTGGAGAAGACAGCCGACCAGGTAAAGGCTTTGGCGCAGGAGTACGGACGCCTGCGTGATGCCCGTATGCGCGCGGTTGCTATGGATGCGCCGACCAACGGGTACGACCAGCAGTTGCAGCAGACCAGCAGCGCGCTGGAGCAGGCACGGTTGAAACAGGAACAGCTGACCGCTGGCTATGAACGCGCCATTGACATCGCCGCTGACCTGATCCTGAAAAAGGCAGGTATCACCAACGCTACTGACGATGAGCGGCAGCGATTGGAAGCGCTGGTGTCCGAGCAGGTCAAGCAGCGCACCTCACTGGAGTCCGCAAAGCCTGTTTTCGTGAGCTTCATTGCGAGCATCCGTGATGTCGCAGCTGCCAACCAACTGAGCGAGGCGACCTTCAGGGAACTGGGTAAAGCCGCAACGGACACGGCCACACAGATCGCGGCTGCATCCGGCGAGATCGCCGCCAGCATCAACCAGCAGATCAACCAGCTGGAGCTGAAGATGATTGAGCAGACGCAAGGTAAGGCTGCTGCGCTGCGGGCTGGGCTGCTGAAGACGATGGCCGACAAGGGCATGGACCCAGCTGGCGCTGAAGCGCAGGCACTGCGCGCGAAGAACGAGCAGTACATCGCCGCCGTCGAGCAAAGCGAGCGACTCACCAAGGCAACGCAGGCCGCAACGCAGGCGCAAGCCGATGCGAAGCGCAGGACCGACGAAGCGCGCCGCGCCCAGGAGCAGCAGACTGAATCTCAGCGCCGCTATACCGCCGAGGCCGCCCTGGCTGCCGCACAGCTGCAGGGGCCGCTGGCTGTGGCCGAGGTCAGGCACAAGCAGCGTGTGGAGGAACTGGATGGCCTTCTGGCCAAGCACAACGTCACCCGTGAGGCATACAACGACCTGGTGAAGGCTTCGGCGCGCGAGCTGGCCGAGACCACGAAGGAACTGCAGGACGCTCAGCGCGGGCCGCAGGCGCTGATCGAGGCCATGGGCCGCGAGATCAGCATGCTCGGCATGTCCGTCCAGGCGCGCGAGCGTCTTGAGCGGCAGCTGCACGCCGAGGAAGAGATGCGCCGTGCCGTGGCCGCCGCGAACAAGGCCGGCGCGGACATCGACGCCCAGACGACGCAGGGGCTGATTGAGCAGGCCCGCGCCTACGCGGACCTGTCCATCGTCGTCGAGCGCCAGGCTGAGGTTGCCAGGGAATGGGCGGACGTGGGTACGCGCGGCGTCGCCGACTTCGCCGACCTGCTCTCCGACAAGCTGTCCGGTGGCTTGGACAAGTCGCGCAGCTTCTTCGATGAGATGAAGGACATCTTCCGCCGCGGCTGGCGCGACATCCTGCGAACGTTCCTGGAGCAGTCCATGGTGCGGCCGATTCAGAGCGCGCTGCAGAACATGCTCAGTGGTGCGCTGCGCGGCGCCGCTGCCGGTGGCGGCTGGATGCAGGCCATTGCAGGCGCAATGGGCGCGTCCGGCGCTGGCATGGCTGGCGCTGCAGCCGGCGGCGGAACGGGCATCGGCGACATGGTGCAGATCGGCGGCATGCTCTACAAGGCAATCCCTGCCAGCGGCATCAGCGGCGGGATGATCGCCGGTGCGAGCTACGGAGCCGGCGCCCTGGGCGCGCTCTACGGCTGGCAGAAGGGCGGCGACACGGTGGGCAAGGGCCTGGGCGCCGCTGCATACGGCGCCGCCGGTTACTACGGCGCGACGGCCGTCGGCACGGTGGCCGCAGGCTACGCCGCTGCCGGCACTGCCGGCGCCGCAGCTGCTGGCTCCGCGGCGCTGGCTGCGATCCCGGTCGCTGGCTGGGTCGCGCTGGCGGCCATCGTCGTGGACAAGATCAGCGGCGGCAAGCTGTTCGGCACCAAGTACCAGACGAAGGAAACCGGCCAGACGATCAACATCACCGAGGCCGGTGGAAGCGCGTCGGCGTATGCGTACCAGGAAGGCCAGAAGTCGCTGTTCCGGGGCAAGAAACGTCGCACCATCGACATCGAGGCCAGCGACGAGGCCAGGGAGTCCGCCAGCCAGCTGTACGACGTGATCAAGAAGACCGCCGAGGGCGCGGCCAGCGCCCTGGGCGTGGCAACCGTGAACATCATCAGCGGCAGCTTCAAGGCGGTCTACGACAAGAAAGGCAACCTGACCAGCGAGCTGTCCACGGTGCTGGGACGCACCTACAGCGAGGGTTTCGAGAAGTTTCAGCAAAGGCTACAGGCCGAGAACATCGTTGCCCAGGTCGGCCAGTACGACAGCACCGCCAGCCAGGCGGCGGAGCGCTGGCGCTCGGACGCCGAGGCCTTGCTGGGCGGCGCTCAGTTCCTGCTCGCAGCAGCGGCCGACGCGAAGGCCGGTTTCAACCTGCTCACCGATGGCTCGCTGCTGCAGCTGACGGACCTGGTCGAGGACTTGGCCGTCGACGGCGAGTCGATGCTGGAGGCCTACGGCCGCATCCGCAACGCAGCCGCGCTGATGGACGACGCGCTGGCGCTCTCCGGCGTGGCCCTGGAAAAGACGCGCGAAGAGGTCGTGCGCTTCGCCGCCGGCGTCGTTGACGCGGCCGGCGGCCTGGAGCGCGCGACGGCGCTGTGGGGCGGCTACTTCAACCGGTTCTACTCCGACTCCGAGCGCGCCGCGCTGGCGGCCGAGAAGGCCCAGGCGGCAGCGAAGTCGGCCTTGGGCAACGTGGGCCTGGACTCGGCCGACTTCGGCGGTGCCGGCGGCATGGCCGAGTTCCGTCGCCTGTTTGAGCAGCAGCTGCCGAACCTGTCGGCGGAAGCCACGGTGCGCTGGCTGGAGGCCGCATCGGCGCTGGCGGCGATGACCGACGCCCAGGCGGCGCTCAACGACATGCTCGGCAACAGCGAGCTGCAGCAGCTGCTGGGCGGCATCCGCCGCGAGCTGGAAGAAATGGACATGACGCCGCTCCAGATCGAGCTGGCCAACATCGCGCGCTCGATGGACGAGAGCATCGCCACCGCCCAGCGCCTGGGCGCCAGCGAGACCGAACTGGCGCTGATCCGCGAGCATGCCAGCCGCAAGAGCGCCCAGGCGATCAACGAAGAGGCCCGCGCAATCGCGGAGGCCATCAGCAGCATGTCGGCCAGCGTGCGCGCCGACATCCTCACCCTGCGCCGCGCCGGGCCGGGCTGGGACGAGTCCGGCTATCAGGCCGGCAGGCTGACGGACCTGCGCAACCAGCTGGCGGCCGGCGGCGATGCCCGCACGCAGCTGGGCCTGATCGATCAGATCCGCGAAGCGACTATGTCCAAGTTCGCGGCGGAAGAGAAGGCGATCCGCGACGCCGCGGCGGCCCAGGCGAACGCCCAGGCCGAGCAGCAGCGTGCGGCCGAGGCTGCCCACAGCGAAGCGATGCGCTCCTGGGAAGCGCAGCAGGCTGCGGCGAAGCGCCTGCGCGACTACGTCGACAACATGGGCCTGTCCAACGCCTCCCCGCTGACGGCGTCCCAGCGTTTCAGCGAGGCCCAGGCGCAGTACCAGAAGGCCCTGCAGAGCGGCGACGCCTCGGCGATGCAGTCGGCCGCACAGGCATACCTGGACGAAACCCGCAGCATGTACGGTGTCAGCGCCCAGGCGGTGGACATCTTCAACAGCGTCCGCGCGACGTTGGGGTCCCGCGCCGATGCGCTGGCGTCGGCCGCGCAGCCGGTGTTCAGCGCCCCGGCGCTGGAGAGCGCCATCGGCGGCACCACCGGCGCGGTCGCGGACGTCGAGGCGCGCATCAACGCCCTGCGCGAATCGGCCATCGCCGAGCTGCAGGGGCTGGATGAGCTGCTCGCCGAGCTGGGCCTGTCCGAGGAAGCGCGGTTCGATAACGAACTGGAAGCGCTGAACAGCCGGTACGCCCAGGCCGAGGTCCAGCATGATGAGACCATCGTTGCCCTGGACGACGCCGCCCAGCAGCAGGCTCAGCAGCAGGCCGAGCAAGCTGCGCGCGATGAGGCGTTGCTGGCAGAAATCCGGGCCATGAATCAGCAGCTGCAGGAACAGGGAAAAGTCAGCCGCTCGCTGCTGGCCGAGCAGGAGCGCCGCATCGGCCAGGTGCTGGAACGCCATAGCGAGGACATCGGGCGCCTGGGCCGGTCCATGGAGCGCACGGTCGCGGGGGCAATGCGGCAGCTATGAACAGCATCGACACCCTGCTGCGCTCCGGCGCATCGATCACCGTGCTGCTGGAAGCGCAGAGCAGCGCCGGCATGCACTACCTGAGCAACACCGGCTACGTCACCGGCATTCACGATGCGACGGCGCCGAACAGGGCCTATCCCGACTGGCTGGTGGGCGTGCCGGAGATCCGCGAGAGCCTGCCGGACGGGCTCTTCGGCCGCAGCAACATCGGCTGGTCGGAAGCGGAGATCTCAAACCCGCACGGCGTGCGCGACGGATGGCTTGACGAAGCCTGGGACGGCCGCCCGGCGCGGCTGTTGGTCGGCGCCTCGCACTGGCCGCTGGCAGATTTCGTGCCGGTGTTCACGGGTATTTCAACCGGCCTTCAAGCGCTGCGCGGCGGCGGGCTGCGGCTGCTGCTCGCCGATCCCAGGGAGGCCCTCAACAAGCCCCTGCAGGAGACCCTGCTCGGGACCGGTCCGACGCCCAACGACGTGACCCCGCTGACCTGCGGCCAGGTCTTCAACGTGCCGCCGGTCGTGATCGATGAGCCCCTGCACCGGTACGCGCTGCACGATGGCCCGCTGCTGGCCGTCAGCGACGTGCGTGTGGGTGGCCTGACGTCGGCGCACACCGTCGACCTGGCCGCCGGTCGCTTCGACATGAACGTAATGCCGGCAGGCCGGGTGACGGCGGACGCAACCGGCCCCGGTTCGACCTGCGCTGACCTGCTGCGCCTGGTCGCCGCGCGCGCCGGCGTGACGACGTTCGATGAGGCAGCCCTGGCCGCCCTGGATGCGGCCGCGCCGCAGGCGCTCGGCCTGTGGATCGGCGAGAGCCGCAACGCCGTCGACGTCCTGGACGAGATCGCGGCCAGCGTGGGCGCCTGGTGGGGTTTCACCGGGAACAATGAGATCACCGCCGCTGTCGCCGGCATCAGCGCACCCGTACTGACGCTGACGCCGGACGATTTCGCCGCGCAGTCGCTGGAGCTGGAGGAGATGCGTCTGCCTGCCTGGCGTGTTCGGCTCGGCTACCGCAGGAACTGGGCGGTGCAGGCAGACGGCCTGTTCGGCGCTGTGACCGAGGCCGACCGGCAGCGGTACGGCCGGGAGTACGACGTGGCAGAGGCGAGCGACGCAGCGGTGAAGGTGCTGCATCCGATGGCGCGCGATCCGGAGATCGTCGGCACGCTGCTGCAGGACGCCGTCCAGGCGCAGGCGGAAGCCGCACGACGTCTGGCTCTGTTCGGCGTCGTGCGGCGCAGCTGGGTGGCGCGTGTCACCCGGCGCGGCTGGCAGCTGCGTGTCGGGCAGACGGTGCGGGTGTTCTACCCGCGCTTCGGCCTGCAGGGCGGCGCCGACCTGCTGGTGACCAGCGTATCGCGCCGTATCGACCGGCGAGCAACGGAGGTCACGCTGTGGGGCTGATCCTGATTCCGCGCGGACATACCGACGACGCCACGATCACCAGCACGCCGGCAGCGGTGCCGGGCCTGGGGCCGGACAACCTGCAGGTGAGCGACCGGGGCGCGGTGTACCGCGTCCTCGGCGACTCCGCCACGTTGCAGGTCGACTTGCCGAGCACCGCGCGCATCGGCGCCCTGGTGCTCTGGCGCCACACGCTGTCGACGGCTGCGAACTGGCGTGTGCGCCTGTACGAAGAGCCGGCGCTGGGTGGCACGCTCCAGTACGACAGCGAAACCACCGCTGCCATCCCGGCCAAGGCGCTGGGTGAGCTGGATTGGGGCATCGACCCCTTGGGCGCGGCCATCGCCGGCATGGACTACAGCTACATGCTGCTGCCCGACGACCTGGTCACGCGCTCGATTCGGATCGACATCGCCGACCCCGGCGCCGAGCGCATCGAGGTGGGGCGGCTGTTCGGCGGCGGCACGCTGCGGCCGGCGTTCAACTTCCGATGGGGCCAGGCCCTGGCATGGGAGCGCGACACGGTGCGCACCCGCACCGCAGCGGGCGGCCTGCGCGTGGAAGCCGGTACGCCCTGGCGCCGCCTGAAGATCGCCCTGGAGTGGCTGCAGGACGACGAGCGCGCCGCCTGGGCGAGCCTGCTGCGCGATGCCGGCAACGGTCGAGAAATCTGGATCAGTGCCCGCACCGGCGAAGGTGGGCGAACCGAGGCCGATAACGCGCTGCTCGGCTACCTGGTCGACAACCCGGAAATGACACGCGAGCAGGTGTTTCGCTACTCCCTGCCGCTTGAGATCGAGGAGGCATGATGGCTGGTTGGGATGACATCAAGTTTGTGGCTGGGCAGTACGACTACGTCGCCAGGCTGAACAACCTGCGGGTGCGGTCGGCGGCCACCGCTGCCGAGGTCGAGCAGGCACGTGGCACGCACGGGTCGCTGCTGGCGCAGATCAACAGCAGGCTGACCCAGTCGCAGGTCGACAGCCGCATCGACGCGCGGGCGGTCACCTATGCGGGGTTCTCCGGTCACGTGAGCGCTGGGGGCTACCGCCTCACTGGCCTTGCTGATCCGGCGGACGCCCAGGATGCCGCAACGCGAGCCTGGACGTTGTCGCAGATCACCCTCGGCGGCGACCCTTCCGGCATCCCGGTGACGTCGCTGGCCGTTGGCGCGCTGCAGGACGGGCAGTTCCTGTGGCGGTCCGGTGCCCAGCTGGTCGGCGCCGGCTTCGACTCGATCCCAGCCACGTCGCTGGGCGTCGGCACGACCGCCGACGGGCAGGTGTTCGCACGCAAAGGGGCGCAGATGGTCGGGCGCAGCGCCCCGATCTTCCCCCGCGTCGTTGCCGTGGCGACCACTGCCAAAAATGGCGATTACCTGGTCGTCGATGCCAGCGCTGGCGCCGTGCCGATCACGCTGGACGCGCCCGCAGTAGGCCATCGGCTCGCCATACATGCCCTCGGCGGTGACGTGGTGATCGTTCCCGGTGCAGCCAGCATCATCGGTCTCGTGTTGCCGATCACGTCAGCAGACACCGTCACGATCAGCGACGGCACCACCGTGCGGCTGCTGGCGCGTTCGGCCAATCAATGGAGCTTTGAGTAATGAACTACCAGTTCGATCAGCTGGTGGGCCGCTTTGCCCACAAGAAGCGGATCATCTTCAAGACGTCCGGCACGTTCCTCCTGCCGGAGACGGCCGCATCGCCCTGGATCGAGTACCGCCTCGTGGGTGCCGGTGGCTCTGGTGCCCACGGCGGCGTCAGTGGTATCGCTGGAGGCGGGGACGGCGGCGAGGTCATCGACGGGATCATGAAAATCACTGGCCCCACACAGGTGATTATCGGCGTGGGCGGCATCCTCACGGCAACCACGTCGGCGCAGGGTGTCGCTGGGACTGATTCGACATTGGGGGATGTCATTGCGCGAGGCGGCGTCGGCGGTGCATTGCTCTCTTACAACCGCATCTACCGTGCGGGTCGCCGTGGCGGACTGGGCGGTTTTCCGCTCTCTTCAAACTCTGCGATTCCTACAGGCTACGGCCACCGTAACGTCGATGGTGGTAAGGGCGTCGATGGGTTTGGGGGCGGTGGCGGTGCCATCGGTCAGATCTGGGCCAATTCGGGCTACGTCAGCTTCTTCGGCAGCGGTGCAGACGGAGGCGGTGATGCTCTCGGCGGCACCGCCGCTGATAGTTGTGATGCTGCACCGAACACTGGCGGCGGCGGTGGTGCGCGACAGGGCGCTAACTACCGTGCCGGCAAAGGAGCCGAAGGAATCGGCATCATCGACTTCTGGGACCGCCTGCCATGAGAATCGCCCTGATCCGAAACGGCCGCGTCGAGCGCGTCATCAGCGCCGACATCGCTTTCGCCCGCACGCTGGGCTACGACCACGCTATCGAACACCCCGAGGCCGCCGAGGGATGGCATTACGTCGATGGGGTGCTGGTTGCTCCGCCGGTCGAGCCCGCCCCAGAGCCGCCGGCACCGCCGCGCGAGATCACGCTGCTGGCGTTCTACACGCGGGTGGGGATCGATGCGCTGACCGGGGTCGAGCGGGCGTCCATTGATGACCCTGCCGCCCCGCAGGAAAGCCGCCTGCAGGCGGCCAGCTTGCGGGCACTGATGCGCATGCTGGATGCGGTGAAGGACAAGATGGTGAATCTGGATGACCCGCGCACTCAGCTCGGCGTCATGACGATGGCCCAGGCTGGGCTGCTGACGCAGGCGCACGCCGAGTCCGTGCTGAACGCCGAAATCCAGAGCTACGAGCAATGAAACAGGGCGCCTGGCCAGCGGCGGCAACCGCCGGCCAGGCGCCTCAATACAGGTGATCTCACCACCTGCGCATCGGCCGAGGCCCTGTCCCCCTCGCGAGGGGCGCGAAGTCTCGGCCACCCGTATCGCAAAGGTTGAGATTTCAAGTGAAAACGCTGTTCCCCTGGCCGGGTGGTAAGACCCGGTTGCTGCAGCACCTGCTGCCGCTGCTCTCTGAAAACCCGCATCACACCTACGTCGAAGCATTCGCAGGCGGCGCCGCACTGCTGTTCGCGCGTGAGCCGGCGAAGGTGGAAGTCATCAACGACATGCATGGCGAGCTGGTCCGCCTGTATCGGGTCGTGGCCAACCACCTGGACGAGTTCATGCGGCAGTTCCGGTGGGCGCTGACCAGCCGCGAAATGTTCCGCTGGGCGCAGCTGCAGCACGTCGACACGCTGACCGACATCCAGCGCGCCGCGCGCTTCTTCTACCTGCAGCGGCTTGCGTTCGGCGGCAAGGTGTCCGGGCAGACGTTCGGCACGGCAGCCAAGTCGCCCAAGTCCATCAACCTGCTGCGGCTGGAGGAAGACCTGAGCGCGGCGCACCTGCGGCTGCACCGCGTCGTTGTTGAACAGCTACCGTGGGATGCCTGCCTGGCGAAGTACGACACGCCGGATACGCTGTTCTTCCTCGATCCGCCTTACTGGCAGACGGAAGGTTACGGCGCGGCCTTCGGGCTGGATCAGTACGACCGCATGGCCGAGCTGATGGCCGGCCTGCAGGGACGGGCCATCCTGACCATCAATGACCACCCCGCCATGCGGGAGCGGTTCGACCGCTTCGCCGGTCGGACCGTGGCCATCAACTACACCATCGGCGTGGGTAAGCCGGCGCCCCGCAAGGAGCGCATATACACAACCTGGCCCGCTGGCCGGTGGCGCTGAGCCTGACCTGTCCGGCTGCTGTCTGCGGGCGGCGGCCGGACTGGATCGGTCGGCGGAAACGAGCGTCCATGTCCGCAAACGAATGGAGAAGCAACGGATGAGCAGCATCGAACAGAAGAAGGCGCAGGTCAGGGAGTATCGCTGGGCCGATGCAGACAAGGCCCTGGGTGACGCGTTCCAGAGTATCGACAGCAGCGTGCTGCTCGCTGTTGTGCAGGGCTTTGCGGATGTCCGCAGAATGGCCGCCCGGACGCTGGCTGATCGCGGGCTCGGCCTGGACGGCGAGTTCTTGGGCCGGCAGTTGGCTTGGGAGCGGGTTCCCGACTGACCGGCCGGGAGCGTACACCGCTCAATGCGACGGGGCGCAAGGCGCCCCGTCGTCGGTCCTGGCGCGGGGAATGAGACGGCTGGGGGATACGCTGGCGCGATGGATGCCGGACTCGAATTGCCCGCAGATTTCAGCTTTGGCTGGCGTGGCGACGGGCCATGCCTTGAGTTTCGGGGGGAACTCGTCGCCGACGCGACCCCGGCAAACCACGACCCGGACCCGCCTTGGCGGCTCTGTATCAGCCCACGGCGGCCGCCGCGCTACGAGTTCCTATGCTCTGAGCTGGCGTGCCGGAGGTACATGGCCGCATGGGCTCGGCGCTGGGAGGCGCAGGTACGGGAGCGACTGGCCCACCCGCCGGCGGCGTTCACGGACTTCGGGCACGGTGCGAGCGATGTCGGCCTGAACACCACCCATCCCCGGCGGAAGGCCCGGCGGAGGGGAGGGTTCAAAGGCTGATCGAACGCCGTTCAAGGCCAGACCGGATTGTTTGCAAACCAGCTGTCCCGGCTTCGCAAACCATGTGTCCGCCTACAACGGATGCGTCGATGAAGGAACGCGAATCGTATGCATTGGTCCGGCCGCAACGGCGGACCTGACGCATGCGCTCACGCCGCGGCCACGCGCCGCGACGGAGTTCAGGCCACCCTGGCCAGGCCGAGTACCGGCAGCGGCAGGTCGTGCACCGCGCGCGCCTTGGCCAGGAGCTCGCCGGCCATCTCCAGGCAGGAACCGCAGCTGGAACCGCAGCCGGTGCGCATCGTCAGCTCGGCAACCGAACTGCAGCCGTTGTCGGCCGCTTCGCGGATCTGGTGGTCGGTGACACCGTTGCAGATGCAGACGTACACGGGGGCGATGGGCAGGACCGGCCGGGAGTGGCCGGAAGCCATTTCAACGAAAACGAGAACGATTGTCAATTAAAATCCTGAATCGTTCTCGATCAGATGGCGGCCGTCAGGCCGTCGGCCCCTCGCCCTGCGCCTTCCGCGGCCAATAGCCGCGCTTGCGCGAACGCTTGCGCGGGCGCTCATGGCCTGCCGCATGGCCGGGCATCCACGCCTCCTGGGCGCTCTTCGGCATCGCCGTCACCCCTTGCCCGGCGATGCCCCGCGCCAACGGCGCCAGATGCCGCAGCGCGCGCGCGTAGACACCCCGCTTGAACATGACCACATGCTCGACGGGATACCAGAAATCCACCCAGCGCCAATGGTCGAACTCGGGGGCCTCGGTATGGTCCAGGCGCACATGGCCTTCGTCGCCGGTCAGCCGCAGCAGGAACCAGACCTGCTTCTGGCCGATGCAGACCTGCTTCTCGGTACGGCGGATGGCGCGGCTGGGCAACCGGTAGCGAAGCCAGCCCGGGGTAGCCCCGAGCACTTCGACATGTTCAGGCAACAGGCCGGTTTCTTCCTGCAGCTCGCGATACATGGCCTCGACCGGGGTCTCGTCGGAGTTCATCCCACCCTGCGGGAACTGCCAGCCGTCCCGGCGCACGCGTCGTGCCCAGAACACCTGTCCGTCTTCCCGCATCAGCACGATGCCGACGTTCGGTCGATAGCCGTCCGGATCGATCACGATGCGGACTCCTAAATATTTCTACTGGCTTGGACTCTGCCATGGCCGCTGCAATGCCACAAGCGCGGAAAAAACAGTTGACAGGCAAGCCGGCGATACGCAGAATTGCGGGCTCCCTGAGGCTATGTAGCTCAGCCGGTTAGAGCACAGCACTCATAATGCTGGGGTCGGTGGTTCGAGTCCACCCATAGCCACCAAGGGAGCAGGAGCCCGGCTCCTGAAAACCACAGCCCCGTCGCCAAGCGGTAAGGCATCTGACTCTGACTCAGACATTCGGAGGTTCGAATCCTTCCGGGGCTGCCAGATATCAAAAGACCAGATCGAAAGATCTGGTCTTTTTTTGCCTGCTCCAGCGGTCTCGCCACGCCTGTTGGCCTCGACCGCCGCGGCATGCGATAATCCACCCCTGCCTAGCCCCGTCGCCAAGCGGTAAGGCACCTGACTCTGACTCAGGCATTCGGAGGTTCGAATCCTTCCGGGGCTGCCAAATACCAAAGGCCTGATCGAAAGATCAGGCCTTTCTTTTTGCCCCCAGCGGATGCCGGCGCGGCAGCCGCCATGGGCTTCACGCCACCCCGGAACGACAAAAGCCCGGCCGAGGCCGGGCTTTTGTTTTCCCAGTGGAATCCCGGAGGACCCCACGCCAGGCGCGATGGATCAGCGCTTGGAGAACTGGGTGGCGCGGCGGGCCTTGTGCAGACCAACCTTCTTGCGCTCGACTTCGCGGGCGTCACGGGTCATGAAGCCGGCCTTGCGCAGCTCGGACTTCAGGCCTTCGTCGTACTCGACCAGGGCGCGGGCGATGCCCAGGCGGATCGCACCGGCCTGGCCGGTGGTGCCGCCGCCGGTGGCGGTGACGATGACGTCGAAGCTCTCGGTGTTCTTGGTCAGCTCGAGCGGCTGGCGCACGATCATGCGCGCGGTCTCACGGCCGAAGAACTCGTCCAGCGGACGGCCATTGACGGTGATGTTGCCCGAACCCTTGCGCAGGAACACGCGGGCGGTGGAGGACTTGCGGCGGCCAGTGCCGTAGTTTTGCGTGATAGCCATGATTAGATATCCAGAACTTGCGGCTGCTGGGCGGCGTGCGGGTGCTCGGCGCCGGCGTAGACCTTGAGCTTGCGGTACATGGCGCGGCCCAGCGGGCCCTTCGGCAGCATGCCCTTGACAGCGATCTCGATCACGCGCTCCGGGTGACGCTCCAGCGCCTGGGCCAGGGTCTCGGTCTTCAGGTTGCCGATGTAGCCGGTGAAGCGGTGGTACTGCTTGTCCTGCAGCTTCTTGCCGGTGACGACAATCTTCTCTGCGTTGATGACAACCAGGTAGTCGCCGGTATCGACGTGCGGGGTGTAGACCGGCTTGTGCTTGCCACGCAGGCGGCGGGCCAGCTCGGTGGCCAGACGGCCCAGGGTCTTGCCCGAGGCGTCGACGAGATACCAGTCACGCTGGACGGTCTCGTTCTTTGCGGTGAAAGTGCTCATGAAAGAACTCAGGTTAGGTCGGGCTCATTGCGGCGCTGAACTGCCGGAACTCTGCCACGCGTTGTGAAGGTGAAACACAAGAGGCGGGATTGTACCGGCCGTGGCCGGCCCACGCAAGCCGCCACCCGGCCGGCCTTGGCAGCCCCGGGGACAGCGGCGAGAATCCGGCTCTCCCCCACCCCGCCTGGACGCCATGACCACCGACCGTGCCTTCACGCCTATGGACCGCCTGCTGACCGAGGCCCAGCGCGCGCTTGACACGGTGTTCGGCAACCCGCCGGCGCGCCGCCCCAACCCCGCCGGCGATACCCCGGACGTGGTGCTGGAACCGGACGCAAGGCGCCACGCCGCAGGCCTGATGCGCATCAACCACGTCGGCGAAGTGTGCGCTCAGGGGCTGTATTTCGGACAGGCAGCCGTCGCCCGCGACCCGTCCACCCGCGCGCACCTGCTGGAAGCGGCGCAGGAGGAGACCGACCACCTGGGCTGGTGCGCGGACCGCCTGCGCGAGCTCGACAGCCGCCCCAGCCTGTTCAACCCGCTGTGGTATGCCGGCAGCTACGCCATCGGCACCCTCGCCGGGCTGCGCGGCGACGGCTGGAACCTGGGTTTCGTGGTCGAGACCGAGCGCCAGGTGGAGGCGCACCTGGACGAGCACCTTGAGACCCTGCCACCGGCCGACCAGCGCAGCCGCGAGATCCTCAAGGTGATGAAGATCGACGAGGCACGCCACGCCGACCATGCCGAACACGCCGGCGCGCGGATCCTGCCGGCACCGATCCCGGCGGTGATGGCACTGGCCTCCCGGGCAATGAAAACCATCGCCTACCGGCTCTGAACCCACGCCCCGGCCTCATGGCGGAACGGGCGAAGCACGCATTCCGTCTGCTGCAGGGCCCACGGGTCAAGCCGGCGCACCGAAGGCGCGGGAATGGGTGAACCCGGAGCCGGGACCCAAGGTTTGCGCAGCGGACCCGGGACAGCATGCCCGCTCCGCGGACGTGACTACGACACGATCTTCAACCCGATCACGCCAGCCACGATCAGGCCGATGCACAGCAGCCGCGGCCACGAGGCGCTGTCGCCGAACAGCACGATGCCCAGCGCGGCGGCGCCGACCGCGCCGATCCCGGTCCAGATCGCATAGCCGGTGCCGATCGGGATCGACCTGAGCGACTGCGACAGGCACCAGAAGCTGACCACCATCGCCGCCAGGGTGCCCACGCTGGGCCACGGCCGGGTCCAGCCCTCGGTGTACTTCAGGCCGATCGCCCAGACGACTTCGAACAGACCGGCCACCAGCAGGTAGATCCAGGCCATGGGGGTTTACTCCTTAAAGGTTTGGGCACAAAAAAAGCGGCCCGGTGCTGGTGAGCACCGGGCCGCCGTCGGCTGTGTTCCGTGGATCGGACCACGGGGCGGGCCGTCCCGCCGGGTATTTCAGGAGCGGCAGGCTAGCAACCGCTCCCCGAACCGCATGTAACCGTCACTCGGCCAGGTTGCGGCCGTGGAACAGCTCCTCGATCTCGCGGCGCAGCAGCGCCTCGATCTTCATGCGCTCCTTGAACGAGAGGTTCTTGGCCTTCTCCTCGAACAGGTACTGGTCCAGGTCGAAGTCCTTCAGGTGCATCTTCGTGTGGAAGATGTTCTCCTGGTAGACGTTGACGTCGAACATCTCGTAGCGCGACTTGATGTTCTTGGCCAGGAAGTTCTGGATCGAGTTGATCTTGTGGTCGATGAAGTGCTTCTTGCCCTTCACGTCGCGGGTGAAGCCACGGACGCGGTAGTCCATGATCACGATGTCCGACTCGAGGCTCTCGATCAGGTAGTTCAGCGCCTTCAGCGGCGAGATCACGCCGCAGGTGGCGACGTCGATATCGGCGCGGAAGGTGGCGATGCCTTCCTGCGGGTGTGTCTCGGGATAGGTATGGACGGTGATGTGGCTCTTGTCCATGTGCGCGACCACCGCGTCGGAGATCAGCTCCTTGCCGGCGGCCTTCTTGTCGATCACCGGCTCCTCGGAGATGAGGATGGTCACCGACGCGCCCTGCGGATCGTAATCCTGACGGGCGATGTTCAGGATGTTGGCGCCGATGATCTCGGCCACATCGGTGAGGATCTGCGTGAGTCGATCGGCGTTGTATTCCTCGTCGATGTACTCGATGTAACGCTGGCGCTCCTCTTCGGTACGCGCATAGCAGACGTCATAGATGTTGAAGCTCAGCGCCTTGGTGAGGTTGTTGAAACCCTGCAACCTCAGGCGAGGCAACGGCTTGACCACGGCGGTCGGTCCTGTGAATGGTGGGAAAGGGGGCAATTATGGGGCAAACCGCCCCCCGGCGAAACGTGCGCGGCCAACAGGCGTTTGCCCCTTGTGGCCTGCGTCGCTAAGCTTGTCCGTTAAGACAAGTTCATAAACACGAACATGAACGTCATCATGAGTCCAGGGATCGCCAACACCGTGCCTAACGTGCGCCTCGCCTCCAGCCCCTTGGCCCTGGATATCGCCACCATCGATCGGTTCCTGGCCCACAGCCACCGCCGCCGCTACCCGGGGCGCACCGACGTGTTCCGCCCCGGCGACCCGGCCGGCACCATGTACTACGTGGTCAGCGGCTCGGTCAGCATCATCGCCGAGGAGGACGAGGACCGGGAACTGGTGCTGGGCTACTTCGGCGCCGGCGAGTTCGTCGGCGAGATGGGGCTGTTCATCGAATCGGACAAGCGCGAGGTGATCCTGCGCACCCGCACCCCCTGCGAACTGGCCGAGATCAGCTACGAACGGCTGCACCAGCTGTTCCTGGGGCCGCTGTCCAGCGACGCCCCGCGGCTGCTGTACGCGATCGGCTCGCAGATTTCCAGGCGCCTGCTGCACACCAGCCGCAAGGCCAGCCGCCTGGCGTTCCTGGACGTGACCGACCGCATCGTGCGCACCCTGCACGACCTGGCCCGCGAGCCGGAATCGATGAGTCATCCGCAGGGCACCCAGCTGCGCGTTTCGCGGCAGGAGATCGCCCGGCTGGTGGGCTGCTCGCGGGAAATGGCCGGGCGCGTGCTCAAGAAGCTGCAGGCCGACGGCATCCTGCACGCGCGCGGCAAGACCATCGTGCTGTACGGAACGCGTTGATACGTACTCACGCATAAACCCCAGAGTCTGCTCCGCAGACCCCGGGGCCCCGGCGCATCGGCCTCCAGATCCCTGCGCCTGTCCGCGCGCGCCCCTTTGACAACAAAAGCGGGCTGCCTCAGCGGAAACCTGACGTCTCCAGCCCCCGAGTCCGGCACCGCGGGGCAATCCCGCGGCCTTGACGGTTGCCTTCCTTACCCAGCAGTCTCCACCAATGGAATTTGGAAGCGAGTTCTACTGGTTCATCCTGATCGGGATCGGGGCGCAGCTGGTCGATGGCGCCCTGGGCATGGCATTCGGGCTGGTGTCCTCGTCTGTTCTGTTGAGCATGGGGCTGCCACCGGCGGCGGTGAGCGCCAGCATCCATACCGCCGAGGTATTCACCACCGGCGCGTCCGGGGTATCGCATCTGGCGGCCGGCAACGTCGACCGGCGGCTGTTCCTGCGCCTGGCGCTGCCCGGTGCGGTTGGCGGCGCACTCGGCGCCTACGTCCTGACCCAGTTGCCCGGCGAGTTCATCCGCCCCTTCATCTATCTCTACCTGCTGGCGCTGGCGATCTTCATCCTTGCCCGCGCGGCCGGCCGCTTCACCCCACGCAGCGAGGTGCAGCGGGTACCGGTGCTGGGCTTCTTCGCCGGCCTGCTCGACGCCAGTGGCGGCGGCGGCTGGGGGCCGGTGGCGACCTCGACCCTGCTCGCGCGCGGCGGCAAGGCACGCACCACCATCGGTACGGTGAATGCGGCCGAATTCATCGTCACCCTGGCGATCTCGACCACGTTCCTGCTGTCGATGGGATTGCAGCACCTGTCCATCGTCGCCGGGCTGCTGGTCGGCGGGATGATGGCCGCACCGGTGGCGGCGCTGCTGGTCAAGCGCCTCAAGGAGCGCTGGGTACTCATCGCGGTGGGGGTGCTGGTGCTGTCGATCAGCCTGTTCCAGATCGGCCACGCACTGCACCGCTGGCTGGGCTGACGCCCGGCAGGCGCACCGCCGACCGATGGCCGGCGGCGCCGTTCAGGCCGGCTCGCCGCCGCGCTCGGCACAGCCCCAGTTGAGGATGCGGGTGCCGGCCGGCAACACACGGCGGAAGTACGCCACCCGCGAATGCTTGGGGTTGACCACCACCGGCGCCTGCGCCGCGCGCAGCAGCGGCAGGTCGGCGGTGCTGTCCGAGTAGGCGATGGCGATGGCGCCATAGCCGCGCTCGCGCAACATGCGCATCTTCTCTTCGTTGTGGCAGTGGCGGGTGGCGCCCATCGCGCCCAGCCGCGGCCCCACTTCGCTGCCGACCACCGGCACGTCCTGGTGCGCGACGAAGGCCAGGATGGCACGCGCCAGCTCCGGCGGCGCACCGGTTGCCACCACCACCCGGTCGCCGGCGCGGCGATGCGCGGCGAACACATCCAGCGCCCGTGGCAGCAGCCGCGCGCGGATCGCAGGTTCGTGCGCGCGCACGTACTGGTCGATGATGCCGTTGAACTCCCGCGCCCGGTGCAGGCCGAAGGTCGCGATCCACACGTAGCCGGAAATGCCGAAGCGGCGCGTCGGCAGCAGCGCCACCAGCGGGCCGAACAATGGCGTGATCAGCACTGCCGCCAGCATCCGCAGCGGGTTGCGGCGGATCAGCCAGGCGAACAGGTGGCTGCCGGAATCGCCGTCGTACAGCGTGTGGTCGAAATCGAAGACGACCAGTTGCGCGTCGTCGCGGGGAACGGGGTAGGACTCGGTCATGCGCTGAAGAATAGCTGACGCAGGCCCTCGCCCGGCTCCTCCACGCGCATGAAGGCCTCGCCGACCAGGAAGGCGTTGACGCCGGCCTCGCGCATGGTCCTGACGTCGGCCGGGCCGAGGATGCCGCTCTCGGTGACCAGCAGGCGGTCGCGCGGCACCGCCGCGCGCATCGACAGCGTGGTGTCCAGCGATACCTCGAAGGTGCGCAGGTTGCGGTTGTTGATGCCCACCAGCGGCACCGGCACCTGGATGGCGCGCTCCAGCTCGTCGATGTCATGGACTTCCACCAGCACATCCATGCCCAGCTGCATCGCCAGGTCGGACAATCCGGCCAGCTGGCGGTCGTCCAGCGCCGAGACGATCAGCAGGATGCAGTCCGCGCCCAGCACGCGGGCCTCGACCACCTGGTAGGGGTCGATGACGAAATCCTTGCGCAGCACCGGCAGCGTGCAGGCCTCGCGCGCCTCGCGCAGATAGGCGTCGGCGCCCTGGAAGAAATCCACGTCGGTGAGCACCGACAGGCAGCTGGCGCCGCCCAGCTCGTAGCTGACCGCGATCTCGGCCGGGCGGAAATCCGGGCGGATCACGCCCTTGGACGGGCTGGCCTTCTTGACCTCGGCGATCACCGCCGGGTCGCCGTTGGCGATGGCCGCCTGCAGCGCGCTGGCGAAACCACGCACCGGCGACGCATCGGCAACGCGCGCCTTCAGTTCGGCCAGCGGCACGCGGGCACTGCGCTCGGCCACCTCCTGCGTCTTGCGGGCGAGGATGGTGTTGAGGATGTCGCTCATGACTCTGCTTTCCTGGAAGACGGTACGGCGGGAAGGGAAGACGGGTTGGCGCTCAGCCGGCCAAGGCGCGGCTGGCGGCGACGTACTGCTGCATGCGGGCACGGGCGCTGCCGTCGGCGATGACCGCGCGCGCGCGCGCCAGCCCGTCGGCGATGCTGTCGGCCACGCCGGCCACGTACAGGGCGGCGCCGGCGTTGAGCGCGACGATGTCGTTGGCCGGGCCGGGCTGGTTGTCGAGCACGCCGCGCAGCATGGCGATGGACTCTTCCGGGTTGGCCACCTTGAGATTGCGGCTGGCCGACATGGCGATGCCGAAATCCTCCGGGTGGATTTCGTACTCGCGCACCTTGCCGTCGCGCAGCTCGCCGACCAGGGTGCCGGCGCCCAGCGAGATCTCGTCCATGTTGTCGCGGCCCCACACCACCAGCGCGCGCTGCGCGCCCAGCTCGCGCAGCACCCGCGCCTGGATGCCGACCAGGTCGGGGTGGAACACGCCCATCAGGATGTTGGTGGCGCCAACCGGGTTGGTCAGCGGACCGAGGATGTTGAAGATGGTGCGCACGCCCATCTCGCGCCGCACCGGCGCCACCACCTTCATCGCCGGGTGGTGCATCGGCGCGAACATGAAGCCGATGCCGGTCTGTTCGATGACCCGCGCCACCTGCTCCGGGTTGAGCTCGATCGCCGCACCCAGCGCCTCCACCGCATCGGCGCTGCCGGACTTGGACGACACGCTGCGGTTGCCGTGCTTGGCCACCTTGGCACCAGCCGCGGCCACCACGAACATCGAGCAGGTGGAGATGTTGAAGGTATGCGAGCCATCGCCGCCGGTGCCGACGATGTCGACCAGGTGCGATTTGTCGGCCACCGCCACCGGCAGCGCGAACTCGCGCATCACCGTGGCCGCGCCCGCGATCTCGCCGACGGTCTCCTTCTTCACCCGCAGGCCGGTGAGGATGGCGGCGGTCATGGTCGGGGACACTTCGCCACGCATGATCTGCCGCATCAGGTCGACCATCTCGTCGAAGAAGATCTCGCGGTGTTCGATGGTGCGTTGCAGGGCTTCCTGTGCGGTGATGGTCATGAAAACTCCAGGATCAGGAAATGACGATGTAGTCGCTCTGGCTGCGGATGCCGGCGTGGGGGCCGGGAACCAGGTGCACGTGCAGGCCGCCGATGGGGCCGACGGGCAGGCAGCTGTCGACGTCGAACAGGGCGTCGCGGTGCGGCTTGATCCACTCCGCGCCGGCCTGGCGCAGCGCCTTGCGCTTGGCGTCGGCCGTGTCGTCGGCGACCACCAGCAGGTAACGGTGGGCCTCGCCGAATTCGCCGGCGACATAGCCGCCCAGATTCACGAAGTAGAGCCGCGGCGCATCGGCGGCGGGCGCGTCCGCGGACAGGCGCACCTGCCACTGTTCGACGCCATCGACCGTCATCCACGAATCGATGTGCAGCCCGGACGTCTCGCCGAACCACTGCTGGCGCAGCTGGGCATGGGTCCGTTCGATGCCCGGCGCCACCGCCAGCACCACGTCGTGCACTTCGGTGTTGGCGCGCGCATGGCGGCCGCCGAGCATCACCACGAACAGCCGCAGCGCTTCGGTCCCGCTCAGCACGTGCGGTCCAGGAAGTTCTTCATCAGCGCGTGGCCGTGCTGGGTGAGGATGGACTCGGGATGGAACTGCACGCCTTCCACCGGATGCTGGCGGTGGCGCAGGCCCATGATCTCCTCCATCGAACCGTCGGCGTTCTCGGTCCAGGCGGTGATCTCCAGCACGTCCGGCAGCGTGGCCTTGTCCACCACCAGCGAGTGGTAGCGCGTGGCCTCGTAGCGGTCGGGCAGCCCGGCGAACACGCCCTTGCCCTCGTGGCGGATCGGCGAGGTCTTGCCGTGCATGATGTTGCCGGCGCGGATCACGTCGCCGCCATACACCTGGCCGATGCTCTGGTGGCCCAGGCACACGCCGAAGATCGGGATGGTCGGGCCGAGCCGGCGGATCACCTCCAGCGACACCCCGGCGTCGTCGGGGGTCTTCGGCCCCGGCGACACCACGATGTGCGAGGGATTGAGCGCGGCGATCTGTTCGACGCTCAGCGCGTCGTTGCGCACCACCTTCACCTCGGCGCCCAGCATCTGCAGGTACTGCACGAGGTTGAAGGTGAAGCTGTCGTAGTTGTCGATCATCAGCAGCATATGAGTCCTAACTGAGTGTTTTTAGACGGGATAAAACTCGACAATAGCGATCGATACCCGCACAAGTACCCCCAAAGCCAGTCGGTACCCCTGCATGTGTGCCGAGCCGGTCCAACGGGCCTTACATCGTCGCATGCGGGGATCAGTGACGAGTGGGCACCAGCGCCTTCTTGCCTGAGACACACGGGTAATCCCCCCGCTTTTAGCGGTCGCCAGAAGTGGAGCTAAGCGGCCATTGCCAACTTCATCGCTGGCGTGATGCCGCCGAGCGCCATGTTCGGACGCTCGTGGTTGTACGTCCATAGCCAGCGGGTGGCTTTGTCCTGCACCTGGTCGATGGTGTCAAACAGGGTGCGGGCCAGCCAGGCGTAGCGGATGGTGCGGTTGTAGCGTTCAACGTAGGCATTCTGCTGGGGCTTGCCCGGCTGGATGTGCTCGACCCGGATGCCATGCCGCTGCGCCCAGGACAGCAATGCGCCACTGATGTACTCAGGGCCGTTGTCGCAGCGGATCACGGCGGGCTTGCCGCGCCACTCGATGATCTGCTCCAGCGACCGGATCACCCGGGCCGACGGCAGCGACAGATCCACCTCGATCCCCAGTCCCTCGCGGTTGAAGTCGTCGAGCACGTTGAACAGCCGGAAGCTGCGGCCGTCGGCCAACTGATCGTGCATGAAGTCCATCGACCAGACCTGGTTGATCGTCTCCGGCACCGCCAGAGGCTCGGGCCGCTCACGCACCAGCCGCTTCTTCGGCTTGATCCGCAGGTTCAACTCCAACTCGCGGTAGATCCGGTACACCCGCTTGTGGTTCCAGCCAAAGCCCTTCACGTTGCGCAGGTACAGGTAGCACAGGCCAAAGCCCCAGTCGCGATGGGCGGTCGTCAACCGGATCAGCCAGTCGGCGATGCGGGCGTTCTCCTCGCTGGCCTTGGCCCGGTAGCGGAAACAGGTCTCGCTCACCCCGAAGGTCTGGCAGGCGTGGCGCATGCTCGTGCGCCCGCTCGTGACTGCGGATTGGGCCATCTCGCGCCGCTGAGATGGCCTCACCATTTTTTTGCGAGCGCTTCCTTCAGCAGGTCGGTACTGAGCTGGGCCTCGGCGTACATCTTCTTCAGACGCCGGTTCTCCTCCTCCAACTCCTTCATGCGCGCGACCATGGACACCTCCATGCCGCCGAACTTGCTGCGCCACTTGTAGAACGTCGCCGAGCTGATGCCGTGCTCGCGGCATAGCTCTGGCACGGGCGTGCCGGCCTCGGCCTGCTTGAGCACGGCGATGATCTGGCTGTCGGTGAAGCGGGACTTCTTCATGGAACCTCCTCGGAAAAGGGTACGAGAAAATTCCACTTCTGGCGTCAGCTAATGGGCGGGGGATTACCCACGCGTCTCGGCGTGCCCGTGAAAGCGTAGTCCCGTGAGAGTGCCGCTTGGCAAGCCACTCCGAGTGTTCCCCTGACTCATCGACTGGGACTTGGCTGATGTCCTCCCCTCGCTTGACCAACGACACTGTGCTCGTTGGCAACGCACGGGACCGGCCCACCGGCTAGGACATCCACCCGTCGCGCGCCCCGCCAGGGATGAAGGGGCGGCCAACCGCGCCAAGACCCGGGGTCTGCCTCTGGAAGTCTTTGAACTGTCGGGTGGAAGTGTGCGTCGCAAAAGCCTGTTAGTAGTATTACTGCTAATCGGCTATCATGGCCCGTCTCAAACGGTGAGCCCACCGTCCCCCGAGACTGCCGCCATGATCGATTCCCCCTCGCCCCTCCTCCCGCCTGGCGTCATCGGACCTGCCGATGCTGACGCGCCAGAGCTTGCGGTGCCCTTGCTGTCGAATCGGGTGACCTGCGGCTTCCCGTCGCCGGCCGAGGACTTCTATGGCGAGAACGACGCGCTGGACCTCAACCGGCACTGCATCCTCAACCCCGTCTCGACCTTCTTCATGCGGGCCGACACCGGGATCTCGATGATCAACTTCGGCATCTACCCCGACGACACGCTGATCGTGGATCGCAGCATCACGCCACGACACGGGCACATCGTGATCGCCATCTGGGACAGTGGCTTCACCTGCAAGCAGCTGCAGCTGCAGCGGCGCGGCAGGCGGTTCGAGCTTCATTCCGGGCATCCGGACCATCCCCCGATTCTGGTTCCCCCCGACATGGAGCTGGAGATCTGGGGTGTCGTGACTTGGAACTTCCGTCAACTCTTGGGGCGCAGGCGATGAGCAACATCCCGCAGAGCTGGAAGCACAAGCTGAAGCCGATGGAAGGCCCCCGCTGGCCGCTGCGGTGCCGCCACGTGTTTGCCATCGAAGACGTCCTGCGGCTGCAGGCAGGCCTGTGGCCGCGCGACATGGACTACCGCTGGGCGATCTGGATGGACGGCGATGTGCTGCGCTGCTGGCGTTCCTGGACCGGTGCCTGTGTCTATGAGGCGCATCTGGCATTGCACAAGGATGGATCGGCCACCGCGGTGATGCTTGACGTGCTGGATGAGCCGGAAACCTATGCGCGAGCCACTACCGAGGAAGCCGAGTTGCAGCGCTTCGAGGGCGTGTTGAGCCTGATCCGCCAGCTGCACGTCGAAGCGGAAGCGACCGTCGACCTGCTCACGGGCTGATGGGTCTGGCGGAGCGACGACGCATGTTCGGCCTGGTCGACGGCAACAACTTCTACGCCTCCTGCGAGCGGGCGTTCAAGCCCGAGCTGCAGAGCGTGCCCGTCTGTGTGCTGTCCAACAACGACGGCTGCGTGATCGCGCGTAGCCAGGAGTGCAAAGACCTCGGGATTGGGATGGGCCAGCCCATCCATGAGGTGCCGCCGGCGCTGCGCCGGCAGCTGCGGATCTTCTCGGCCAACTTCGCCCTCTACGGCGACCTGTCGGGTCGGGTGGTGTCGATCCTGCGGGACCAGTTCGCCCGGGTGGAGGTGTACTCCATCGACGAGTCCTTCGTGGATTTTGAGGGGATCCGGGCGGAACGGCGCGAGCAGGTCGCCGTCGAGGTGCGGGCCCGGATCCGGCAGTGGGTGGGCATTCCCTGCTGCGTGGGGATCGGGCCAACCAAGACGCTGGCCAAGCTGGCCAACAAGCTCGCCAAGAAGACGCCGCACGGCGTCGTGACAGTGCTGCCCTGTGATGCGGCGCTGGAAAAATTCCCCGTGGAGGATGTCTGGGGCGTGGGGCGCCGCCTCACGGCGCGGCTGGGTGCCGAGGGCATCCTGACCGCGGCAGACCTGTGCCGCGCCGACCCCGAGACGCTGCGGGCGCGCTACGGCGTCGTGTTGGCCCGCACCCAGCGCGAGCTGCAGGGCATCGCCTGTGCGGACCTGGAAGAGAGCGAGCCGGACAGGAAACAGATCGTGGTCAGCCGCTCCTTCGGCCGCGAGGTCGTCGCGTTGGAGGACCTGCAGCAGGCCGCGGCGACCTTCGCCCAGCGGGCATGCGAGAAGCTGCACGCCCGCTCGCTGCAAGCCAACGGCGTCTGGGTCTGGTTCAACACCAATCCCTTCAAGCCCGACGCGCCGCAATACCACCCTTCCGGCGCCATGCGTCTGATCGCACCGACGTCCGACACCCGGGAGTTGCTGCGCCAGGCGCAGCAACTCGTGCGGGCGATGTATCGGGAGGGCTATCGCTACAAGAAGGCAGGCGTCGGCCTGCTGGATCTGACTCACGGCGACCACCAGCAAGCGGATCTGTTCGCACAGGCCGATCCGCGCTCGAAGAGCCTGATGGAGGTCATGGATCGAGCCAATGCGCGCTTCGGGAGAGGGGCGCTAGGGCTGGCGTCGAGTGCCTGGCGTCCGCGCAAAGGGGCGTTAGAGAAGCCGGTATGGAGGATGAATCAGGCGACGCTGTCGGGGCGATATACGACAAGCTGGGGTGAGCTTGCTGTCGCCAGATAAGGAGTGAGAAGCGGACGACTGATTTCGGCCAATAACAGACCTTGCCAATGCGCCTATACGGCTTAGGACGTCGGCACGCCTTCAACTCCCGCCCCTGGGTCCCGTAGGCCATAGACGCCAAAAGGCGTTGCACTTCCGCACATTGTGCCGCACACTGTGCGAACACCGGAGACATAGATGGATTGGGAATATACGTATCGAGCAGCGACTGCCAGGCACAGGCCAACAGGCCTGGTGTTTCGCATTGCCTATAACTCGACTGCGCCTGGCTGGGTGACTTCTCTCGAGGGAGAAAGGCTCCCCTCGGTCGAGGCTGCCCACGTCGCCGCACTGCGCGACGAGCTTCATCAACTAGTGCACGATGCCCACACGCAAAGGCGGGTGTCCGAGCTTTTGCATGGCCCGTACAACGGCGACTACAGCCACGTGGCAGCAATTCTGAGCAGGCAAACACGAAAGAAGGTCTCTGTGCGCACGCTTCAGGCGTGGATGATGCCTGCTGGCCGCCCGAGCAGCCGCCGATGCCCGGAGTGGGCCCTGTTGGCACTAGAGCAATACCTGGCGAGCAATCCCCGAGCGCCGGCCGACTGGCAAGAGACGAGCAGCATTCTTCACAGCACGCCTAGCGGACAAACACTGGCGTTCCATACCCAACTGCGTGATCAGCGCTCCTTACAACTTGCCGAGGCCGAGATTGCAGAGGAAGAAGCCACGCTCCACAAGTGGCGGTCCGCCGACCTAATGGAATTGGCCCAGCGGTTGACGGAAATGGAGATCAGCTCCCGGCGCGCCACAAGCAACCATGCAGATATGATCGGCCAGATCGTTGCGTTGACCCGTTCCTGCGCGACCTTCGAAGAGTTTCGAGCACAGCTTGATGAAGCGTTAAGGCGGAAGCTTGATCTCGATTACACGGTCAGGCAAATCGTAAGCGACCTTCGCAAGGGTCGTGGAGAGTTCGCTAGCCCTGATGGAACACTTCCTGAATGATTCGGCGGACGCCTGCCGACTCCTCACAGCATGCAACGCAAATGAACGCATTTCAAAGCTCGGACCAGTCGACGGTTGCGCTGTACTGGGATTTCGAAAATATCCATGCAAGCGTATTGGACCGCCGAAAGGGCGTGGGCGCTTACAAGCAAACACGCTTTACCAATCAAGAGCCCGTGATCGACGTCGAAGCTCTGATGGAATTCATAGCTTCGCTCGGTTCGGTGGCCATCAACCGGGCCTACGGCAATTGGCAATGGTTCTCACGATACCGCGAAGTCCTCCTGCACAACGCGGTCGAACTGATCCAGCTGTTCCCGCCAGGTGCCTCCGCAAAGAACGGTGCGGACATCAAGCTATGTCTGGACGCTACCGAGGACATCATCCGGTTTCCGCACATCACGACGATCGTCATCGTGGGAGGCGACAGCGATTTCCTGCCTGTTGCACAGAAGATCAAAGCTGCCGGAAAGACGTTGGTGGGCGTGGGCTGCGAAGCAACAACCAATCGCCACTGGGCTCATAGCTGCCACGAATTCAGATACTACGAGTCCCTTCTGATAGACGGCACCAAGCCGGCCGCCTGCGAAGACCCGAACGAGGATATAGCTCCTGCACCTGCTGACCCTGTCGACTTGATTCGCAGAGCGATTTTGCGCCTTTCAGCGAATCGAGGAGACCCATGGGTTCTTAAGGCCGCGATTCGGCCTATGGTTAAACGGCTCGACCCGACTTTTGACGAAAGTACTTACAACGCCTCTAACTTCGCCGATCTGCTGAAGAAGCACTCCGATGTCTTCGAGGTCAGAAAGGGGCAGCACGACCAAGAATTTCGCATCAAAACTACAGCGGCGGCCTAGCTAATTGTTCGCTAGCCAGAAACATATCGCGCGTGCCGTCACCTGACCGTAGAGTCCTTCATGACCACTTTTTACTACGAGTGTTACAACTGTCAGCGCACCGTTCGTTCCGAAGACGTGGACGACGGACATAGTGGCTTTGAACGCATATACGACCAAGACTGCGGCTGCATTGATCGTCAGCGCGAGGCCAAGCGGAACGAAGAGTGGGACGACTGATATTGGGCGCCTAGCCCGGTGGGTCGGCAATGTCCGCTGTGGGTCGCGGATTCAATTGATCGATGCAACACACACGGGTTCTACCCCGAAATCACGGACTGTTTGGAAAGGACTGAAAACTTCTGGTCCTGCTTGACCCGGCGCCGTCGCATCCTGGGGTTGTGGCGGCGCTCGATATATTCGAACACATCGGACCGGGCGGCATCGAGTGTGGGATACGTTGTGCGATAGATCCGCTCGCGTTTGAGCAATCCGAAGAAGCCTTCGCAGGCGGCGTTGTCACCACAATGCCCCACCGCACTCATCGAACAGAGCAGGCCATTGGCGGCCAGGTAATCCTGGTAATCGCCGCTACGAAATTGGCTGCCACGGTCGGAGTGCAGGATCAGCCGATGCTGCTCCTGACGCTGCCAAACCGCCATCTGCACGGCCCTGATCACCATCTGCCTGTCCTGCCGATGATGCATCGACCAGCCCACAATGCGCTGGTCAAACAGGTCCAGCACTACGCACAGATACAGCTTGGCCTGCTGGGTCTTGATCTCGGTGATGTCGGTCACCCACTTGGTTTCCGGCTCCGAGGCGCTGAAATCACGCTCCAGCAGGTTGCGCACGCCCGGCGGTGTCAGGGCCGGTTGAGCGCGCTGGCCACGCCGTTTCTGGCGCGGCCAGCCTTGAAGGCCTGCCAACGCCATCAGCCGGGCAACCCGGTTCCGACTGGCCGTCAGCCCTTCCTCGACCAGATCTTCCTGCATGCGGCCGGCACCCAGCGTGCCCCGGCTGTCCTGATGCAGCACATGGATACGGCCCAGCAAGCGCTCGTTATCGCATTGACGAGGGCTGGGCAGTCGTTTGCTCCAGTCGTAGTAGCCACTGGTCGATACCCGCAGGCAGCGGCACATCAGACGAACCGGAAACTCATCGCGGCAACGTTCGATCACCTGATACCTCAGGATGATCCCTTGGCAAAGAACGTCGCCGCTTCGCGCAAAAAATCCCGCTCCTTGGTGATCCGGGCCAACTCGCGTTTGAGCCGGGCAACCTCCTCGTCACGCGGGCTCCCGGTACCAGCAAAGGCGGCTTTCCCCGCCGTCTGCGCCTCCCGCTTCCAGCGGGTCAGCAGGCTGTCACGGATGCCCAGCTCACGGGCTACCTGGGCGCAGCTGACACCGGGCCGACTGGCTTGCTCCACCGCGCCACGCTTGAACTCGGCACTGAACTTGCGACGCTTTGACATGAACACTCCTCATGGCCTCGATCGGCCTTCTTGTAAGTGTCCGTGAAAACGGGGGTGAACCCCACCGTTCTTGTGGGAGATGGACTTGGCCTTGGCACGTCATGCGGCTCGAGCGATTGAAACAGGAGGCCCTTTCCATACAGCCACTGTCACCCGCCCGAACATCGCCAACACCTACTTCAAGCGCTTTCCATATTCACAAGACTGGGCTTACCTGCGAAAACCGAAGGTGCACCGCGTTGCTCCAAGCAATCTCAATGCTGCAGTACTCGCCCCCGGCACTCGGGTAACTCACGAGGTCTTTGGATCCAGCGTTGTGGACAAGTGGGTTGACCAAAAAGTGGTGCGCGTCATATTCGACAACGGGGACAGTCGAATGCTGGTTGCGGCGCTAGCTTCCCTTAAGCTCGCAGACCGATCTACCGATGAACCGATCATCGATAGGGGCTGAGCCACATGTCCCGCCGCTAAGCGCCCCCGTTTCACGGATAGCGGCACAACCTATTGAAAAAAATTTCAGACCTACATTACAACCCTGAAGCAGGCAGTTCTGCTTCTCGTCTGGGCGCTTCGGTTCAAGCGCCCCGTGGAGGTCAACGCATGTGCGATGACACCAAGGAGACGATTGTTCAGGTGCTGACCGTTGCGGCCGTGATCCTCGCGGCCATCTTCGGCAGGACCAACACTCGGATCTGACTCGCCACGTTGCTGGCAGCACAGAAGGCCCGCCCTCACCGGCGGGCCTTCTGCGTTTATGCCGCTGATTCAAGGAGCAGGAACATGCATCTGGTGGAAACGATGGCCTATGCCGGCGAGAAGCCCTGGCATGGCCTTGGCAACAAGCTGGCCCCGCAGCAGCCCATCGAGGTGTGGCGGCAGCAGGCCGGGATGGACTGGAAGATCGAGGAGTCGGAAGTCCGCTACATCACGGGCAACAACAACCTGGGTGTCATCAACGCCTTTCCGGAGCAGAAGGTGCTGTACCGCTCGGATACCCGTTCGCCGCTGGCGGTGGTGAGCAAGCGCTTCAAGGTGGTGCAGCCGGGCGAGATCCTGGAGTTCTACCGTGACCTGACCAGCCAGAGCGGGTTCGAGCTCGAAACCGCAGGCGTGCTGCGCGAAGGGCGCAAGTTCTGGGCGCTGGCCCGCACCGGCCAGAGCACGACGCTCAAAGGCCGGGACAAGGTGGATGGCTACCTGCTGTTGGCCACGGCCTGCGACGGGACGTTGGCGACCACGGCGCAGTTCACCTCGGTTCGGGTGGTCTGCAACAACACCCTGCGGGTGGCGCTGGGCAACAACAACGGGGCGGTGAAGGTGCCGCATCGCAGCGAGTTCGATCCCGAGGCGGTCAAGCGGCAGCTGGGGATCACGGTGGCGTCCTGGGATGGCTTCGTGGCGCGGATGAAGGCGCTGGTGGAGCGGCCGGTGGATCCGGATACGGTCGAAGGGCTGCTGCGCCGGGTGCTGACCTACGCCGCGCCCGATGGGCGTCCCGACATCGTCAACGAACAGGCGCTGGCCAATGTCCGCGCGCTGTACGAGGGCGGCGGGCGTGGGGCGATGCTGCCTTCCAGCCGCGGCACGGCCTGGGGGCTGCTGAACAGCGTCACCGAGTTCGTCGATCACCATCGGCGCGCGCGCAGCGACGACCACCGGCGTGATGCCGCCTGGTTCGGGCAAGGGGCGCAGCTCAAGCAGCGGGCGTGGGACGAGGCGATGAAGCTGGTGGCGTAATGAGCAGCCTGCCACCGCCGCAACGCCCGGCCGCAGGGCCGGGCAACCTCGCTGACGTTGTGCCGGATCCGCTGGACATCGCCTACATCGCCATCGGTGCCAGACAGGCCCTCGCAGAGTGGCGCGATGGCCCGCCAGCGCCCTTCCCGCTCGAAGGGGAGCTTGCCTACATCGAGGCATGCATCGAGCAGGCCCCCGCCTTGCAACGCGCCTGGGAGGCTGTCCAGGACCGCTGGGACTTTGTCTGGTGCTACGAGGTGGCTGAGCCCTTCGGCCTGGCCTACGGCAGGCACCTGTTGCAAGGCGGCGGCCCGGACGCCGCCGCCGGATTGCTGCATGACCTCGTGGGCGATGCGTTGCTCCCGCCCTCCGCCTGACCCCCAACCTCTTGGGATGACACACAGCGCCCGGCCTTTGGTCGGGCGTTTTCTTTTGGAGAACACCGATGAAGAAGCAAAGCGCTCTGCGCTTGGTCGATACCCGCACCATGGACCGCGAGCAATGGCTGGAAGTCCGCAAGGGCGGCATTGGCAGCTCGGATGCCGCCGCCGCCGTGGGCCTGTGCCCGTACAAGAGCCAGCTCGAGCTGTGGATGGAGAAGACCGGCAGGACACCGACCGAAGCGGCCCCACCCGGAATGGACGACCCGCGCTACTGGGGCACGCTGCTGGAGCCGTATGTGGCCGTGGCCTATTCACAGAAGACCGACCGCAAGGTACGGCGCTGCAATGCCGTGCTCCAGCATCCGACGTTCCCGTTCATGCTGGCGAACATCGACCGGGAGATCGTTGGGGATCCCGAGGTCAAGGTGCTCGAGTGCAAGACCGCGGGCGAGTTCGGCTCGCGCCTTTGGAAAGACGGCGTACCCGAGTACATCCAGCTGCAGGTGCAGCACCAGCTGGCCGTCACCGGGCATGCGGCAGCGGACGTGGCCGTCCTGCTGTGCGGCCAGGCGCTGGAGATCCACCGCATCCAGCGGGACGAGGATCTGATTGCCCGCCTGATCCTGCTGGAGTGCCGGTTCTGGGAGTACGTCACCAGCGACATCCCGCCGCCGGCCGATGGTAGCGACTCGGCAGGCCGCGCGCTGCGGCAGCTGTTTGTTGGCAACGACACCAGCCTGGACTTCACCGGGAACGCGGAGCTGTGCGCCACGTTCGATGCACTGGCCCAGCTCAAGGGCGAGCTGGAAGTGCGCGAGCAGGAGGCCGAACGCCTGAAGCAGACCCTGCAGCAGGCGATGGGAGATGCCTCCCGGGCGCTGTTCGCCAATGGGGCCATCACATATCGACGCACGAAGGACTCGCAGGTGCTGGATACCAAGCAACTGGCAGCCGATCACCCGGCGCTCGCCTCCCGCTACACCACCACGCGACCCGGTGCCAGGCGGTTCCTGCTGGCCCAACACACACAAGACGATGCAAGGAGAACGACATGCTGAAGGGCTTGGCGATTACCCCGCCCGTGGTCGGGCGGATCTCGATTGGCCGGGTGGTGGAGCGCAATGGCAAACGCCTGCCGGAGAAGGACGACCAGTTCACCCTGACCAGCCAGGTGCAGAACCGCGAAGGTTGGGTGCTGCACCCGCTGGATGAGACCCTGCGCAAGGACGCGGGGGGCAAGCTGCGGGCGATTCCGGTGCGGCTGCTGTTCAACGACCCGGCCCTGAACCTGCGGGCCGACTACTCGCTGTTCGACAGGACGACCGGCAGGCCGGTCTGCGTGGGAAATGGCGAGAGCTGCCGGCGGATGACGCAGTCCGGGGTCGAGTCCTTGCCTTGCCCGGGGCCGCAGGAATGCGCGTTTTCGAACGGGGAGTGCAAGGCCTATGCGCGGCTCAACGTCCTGATCGGCGATGGCGAGGAGGATGCGCTGGGCAGCTTCGTGCTGCGCACCACGTCTTTCAACACTATCCGCACGCTGGCGGCACGGATGGCCTACTACAGCGCGCTGTCCGGCGGCCAGATGGCCAGCCTGCCGCTGGAGCTCAAGCTGCGGGGCAAGTCGACCACGATGAGCTACCGGGCACCGATCTACTACGTGGATCTGGTGCTGCGGACAGGCTTCACGCTCGAGACCGCCATTGCCGAAGCACGCAAGCGCGCCGAGCGCCGAACCGAGGTCGGGATCGATCTGGTGGCCATGGAAGCAGCGGCTCGGCAGGGATTTGCCAACGGTGCGTTCGAGGATCTGGAGGAGGACGTGCCCGCGGTGGTCGAGGAGTTCTTCCCGGAAGCCACCGTGACGCCGGGGCCGATGGCTGTGCCCAGTGGCCTGAAGGGCAAGCTGGAAGCGAAGGTCGGGCAGATGCCCAAGGAGTCGGCGGCATGAGTCGCAGGCGCCACCTGCCCCCACCGGCATTGCTGGAAATCGACGAGCAGACGTTCTGGGAGAAGTATCGCCCCATTGTCGAGCCGACCGAGGAGCAAGCCATTCGTGACCCGGAACAGGTCGCCAACCTGATGGCGACCACGCTCTGGACGGTCGTGGATACCGGCGAGTCGGAAACCCTGTACGCGCTGCCGGGATGCCACGTGGTCAACCGGTTGGGCTACGCGGTGACAGAGCGGCCATGGCCGCACAGGAGCGTGGTGGCGGTCTACAGCCAAGGCGTAGCGCAGGGGGAGCGGCAAGACGGGCGAGGCACGTAGTTCCACTGCCCAGTGCAGCAGCAGGTGTTGGACATGCAGCGGGGTGCCCATCGAGGCACCCCGTCGGCGTTATCGACGACAGGAGAAATCGTGATGGAACAAGCAGCAGCGCTGTATGTGAGGAGCCCCACGGGGCGCTACGCCCGCGCGGAGCCCGAAACCGTGCTGGCCACCGCGCGCCAGATCGTCGGCGTCCGGATGCAACGTGGCGAGATGTTCACCGACCCGCAGGTGGTGTGCCGCTACTTCCAGGACAAGCTGGCGGGACAGGAGCGGGAGGTGTTTGCCGCCGCAATGCTGGACACCCGGCACCGGCTCATCAGCTACGTCGAGCTGTTCTACGGCTCCATCGATGGCGCGGAAGTGCATCCGCGCGAACTGGTGAAGCAGGCCCTGCGGAGCAACGCTGCGGCCGTGATCGTGGCCCACAACCATCCGTCAGGTGATGTGACGCCCTCTGCGGCAGATCGGGCGGTCACCGAACGGCTCAAGCAGGCCCTGCGGCTGGTGGACATCCGTCTGCTGGACCACGTCATCGTCGGTGGGCGGGACATCGCCAGCATGGCGGCGATGGGGTGGTGACAGATCAATACCGCGCCGGCTCTTACCGGAGGATGGATCGATCCGAACGGGCCGAGAGGGCGGGGGCTATAGCTCCCGCCCTGACACCTGTGTTTTTTTTGCTTGATCCGGATCACACCCGTCCCGACTGGGATTAGCAATTGCCGCCACCCGGTGCGTTGGGAGCGTCAACGCCAAAGCACGGTCGAGACACGGACTGGACGAGGCTTCGATCAGGGAACTTCGTCTTGGTCTGCGGCTGCGATCGCGAACCCGAGTCCTGTTTGCAAAAAACTTGAAAATTTTTCCGGTGATTAGGTTGCCGAGGGTGAGCAGACTTGCTCCAAGCCGGACGACATCCGGCCTGGAACTCCGGCCGGATTCCTTCATGTGCAACCACAACCTGGAAGGAAAACACGCAATGGCAAGCAACAACCACATCCCCATCGATTCCAGCAACGAAGGCCTGTGTTCGGCTCGCGAGACGCAGTCGGTCCCGCCCCCCACCTGGAGTCCCGCCAGTCCGAACCTGCGCTTCAAGGAACTGCTCAGATTCATGCGGGTCAGCAAGTCGAAGGCTTACGAGCTGATCAAGAAGGATCCGAACTTTCCGAAGGGCATCCCGCTGTACGACGGCGAGCGTTCGCCCAAGGTGTATCGCGTCAGCGACGCATTGGCGTGGATCGAAATGCGCAGCAGCAAGCACCGCCACAACAGCCCCATCTCCAAGTAGGAAAACAAGATGAACATCATGACGAACGAGATTGGGGCAAGCGCGAACACCGCGCTCGAAATGTTGGCGATCGCGCTTCAGGAGGAGATCGCTTCCGGCAAGAACAAGAGGGCTATCGACTTCAAGGAGGCCTATCCGCTGATCGAACAGCATCTGGCCAACAACGGCTCGCAGAAGACCGCATGCGACAAGTTCAACGCAGTCTATGGCTACAAACTGCACCAGCCGCAGTTCCGCAAGATGTTGAATGCGGAGCGCATGAGCCGCGAAGCCAGCGGCGATGGCGTCAGGTGCATCCACTGCAACACACCGCTGCATTCGGCCACTGTCGGAACTGAGCCTGACTACAACACGGAGGCCGAGTGATGAACGCTATGAACCGGATGCCTTTTGTGCCCGCTCCGTACCCCCTGGATGCGTTTCTGGTGCTCGTCCGCGAGGCTGGTCACGAGTTGATTCGCAATGTACAAGCTCCGGATGCGATGGTGGGCATGGCGCTGATCAATGCTGTTTCCATGGCCTGCCAGAGCTTGATCGACGTGAAACTGCCGACGGGACAGATTCGGCCCGTGTCGCAGAACCTGCTGCTCGTCGCCGAATCCGGTGAGCGCAAGTCGACTGTGGATTCGCTTCTGCTCGCACCGTTCCGTGAATCCGATAAGAAGGCAATCGCCGCCCATACTTACAAGATCACGGCATATCAAGCAGAACTCGTTACATGGGGGGCAAAGAATAAGGGATTGCGTCGCGCGATCAGCAGGGCCAGTAGCAGAAGCGAAGACACCGCCACACTGGAAATGGAGCTGGTCGAGCATACGAAGTTGGTGCCCCAAAAGCCGCGGCTGCGCTACTTCCTACGCCAAGACATCACCGGCAAGGCGATCATGGAAGCATTGCAGGGCAGTAACGAGTCAATCGCCATTACCACCGACGAAGGCCAAATGTTGTTCCAGAGCTACGCGATGGCGCATGTCGGCTTGCTCAACCGGTTGTGGGATTCGCCGGAGGTGCTGCCATTGGATCGTGCTGGTAAAGACCCGATTCTGGCTATGAATCCTCGTGTGTCGGTCAGCATCATGACGCAGAAGGCGCCGCTGCAGGCCTACTTGGAAAGTCGAGGATCTGTGGCGAAAGGATCCGGCCACTGGGCGCGCTATCTGGTGGGTTGGCCGGCATCGACTCAGGGTTTTCGCTGGGTGAACCCGAGCGAACAGCGATGGGAGCATCTCCCTATCTTCCACGCCCGGATCAGGGAACTCATTCACAAGCACCAGACCATGAGGGAGTCGGGCACGATCACACGTGAACTGATTGAGTTCTCGGACGATGCAAAGGCGCGTTGGTTCGCCCTTGCTGCAGAAACTGAAGTCTTGCTGCGCGAAGGCCATTACCTTAGCGACATCAATGACTTTGCATCAAAAGTGATGGAGATCCTTGCGCGTCTCGCTGCGTCGTTGCACTACTTCGGCGGCGAGGGGGGCAAGATCACCCTCGACACTCTGGAGCGCGCCTTCACGATCATTCGCTGGCACGTCGAGGAATACAAGCATCTGTTCTCGCCCCAGTTCGTGGTTCCTCAGGATCAGACCGATGCACAGGCGATCGTGAACTACCTGCGGTCGCACCTCTGGTGCGGCCCAACGTCTGACACCTTTGTGCCAAAGAACCACGTGCGGCGCAATGGCCCAGTCCGCGACAAGACGCGCTTGAACGCCGCCCTGGAGCTGCTCGCAGCAAGGGGGGCCGTGGAGGTCGGTGTTGCGCCGAAGGATAAGAAAACGTACATCCGGTTGATGAACCACTTTTTCGGCAGCATGTAGTCCGACGAGGTGATCGAGGAAGCCCCGGCCTGGTGCCGGGGCTTTCGATTTTGTTAGGAGGCAAGAGTTGTCGACGAGCGATTTTGCTACTTGGTAGCAAAATCGCCCGATGCTTGTCGAACTAAGACGGCGTTCCGCGCCCCGGCTCACTGCTTCGATGAAGGGCGTACACCGCCTTCTCAGAGTCGGCCATCCCTTCAATGAAATGCGACCCCAGATGTCGTTCGGCAACCCGTTCGATGCCCCGCTCGCGCAAGCTACGGTGATCGAGACAGGCCTCATGGCCTTGGGCTGCCAGCACCTGGTTCTGGGTATCAGCGACCACCTTGCGAGTTGCTGTGACCTCTTGCCTCAGCTGCAGAGGTGTCTTGCCCCCGCTGTCCTTACGACACCCTCCGCTCTCCGGCTGTTTCGCGTTGAATCGCGAAAACATTTGCTGAGGTGCCCGGCTGATCCCGTCAGGCACCCTGTCCGAGTACATCAGATGGATGTGCGGGTTCTGGATTCTACCGATGCTGCCTTCAGGTGCATGAATCGCATACTGGTAAGGCTTGTTCCCGACCAGATTTCGAACTAGCTGCTCCGCAAGATCGATCATTTGCGCAGCAGTAAGCTCATTAGGCAGCGCGATCTCGTGTTCACGATAAGCTGCGCCGTTGGCGCGCTCGAACCTGTCTGCCATGCTCCAGAAGTAGCCCGGATTGCCCTGTGCCCAGTCCGGCATATTGCCGTGACTCGTATGGATCAAGTCTTCGCGTATGCTGTGAAGACCTTCACGACCAATATAGGTGGAGTGCCTTCGAGCACTCCCTTTCTTGCCGCTCTTGATGCTGTGGTGGAAGCTGGCCATTTGCGTATCACCCTTTCTCTATGGTCAAAAAAAACCGACGGGCTTTCACCCGTCGGCTGTCTTGAAGATGGCTTCAGGCCGGTATTGGCCTGCTTGAGAGAAAAGGTAAGTGCGCGTGTTTTCCCTCTCTATCCAACCCTGCTTCCAGTCAGGTAGGTTGACTGCTATGCCAGGCTAGACGCTACATCTCCATACGGATAATGTGGCAAGAGTAGAAAATTACTGATGGTTACCCGGGTAGTTCATAGCTATCTCCATTGCCTTCTCCATACAGAGATAATCGAAAGCTGATGATGCTGCAAATATCCTGATGATGCCGTTAAGTCGAACTATGCGTAGATAGGCATCCAGGCGTGATAGCTGGAATGCCATCCACGCGTTATGGCTTGAAGACGTACCAGAGAATTCCTCTCTGTATTCCAAGAACCGATAGTAGTAGATCTGGAATACACCTTGATGCTGATGAGGGTCACGTACCCTTAGCCCCTTGTCGAACAATCTCTGTGGATCAGCGCCTTGACTCTTCTGGCCGTGCCAGTATGGCGAGTACTGCGTTTTGATTTCCTGCTGGACTCGAAAAGAACAAAGTGCCGCAACAATATCTATAAGAGAAATCACCGGCGCCTCTGGATCAGCTTCGTCAAACGATCGATAGGCGTGGGAAACAAGGATCGCTCTCGCCCTAACAGTGTTCTCGAACAATCGCCTCTTTCTTGTATCAAGACCCGTCGCAGCCTTGACCAACGATGTAAACTCAGATGGGTATGCCAAGACTACATGATGGAAGTTTTTAACGGAATATATTCCGTCAAATGGATCCACCTCAGGCACCCCAGACTCCACAGCAAGCGTTTCGCAGAACCGAAAAAGATCACTTGTGATTGAACCGATCTTTCCCTCGATTCGAATCCTTTCAAGATGCTCCTTGTGATGCAAGATAAAGTGCTGAAGGGCAAGCGTTTCGATATGAACAAAAACAGCTTCATTCAAAGGAGTAACTGCGCCTGGGACTCCTCGAACATGATGTGAGTCCATATATCTGGAAAGGGCGCGGTAGGCGTCCGCCATTCCGAGATCGTCGTCTACAATCCGATCCGTAAAAACGCGCCAGATGACATCATTGGCTCGTTCGATATGGCGAAGTAGCTTTTCGCTGGAGCTCATATGCGCATCGTCACCAATCAGTCTCCTGAACAGCTCGAGCTTGTCTTCTGCAATCTCCAGAGACAGTGTGCTTGCGATGGAATCAACCAGGTTTGCCGTGCTGATGTCACGAGAGATGGTGGTTCCTGTACTAAACTCCATCGTTGGTTTGCTCAACTCGCCGGGCGACGAAAGCAGCCTGAAGAGATGCATTCCACTCTTTTCGTTTTCAACGTACAGGAGCTTTATGAGCTTAATAGTCGCAATGGGCAGCTTTTCATATTGATCACCAATCCGATGCCCCGTCGTCCTCTCAATGAAGCTGATTGCACCAGCGAGGGATTCCATCTGGATTCTCTCGCCGTTAATTTTCGGACACTCGATATTCAGCTCTTCGATTAGCTCCTCAATAGTTCCGACACTATCTTTTCTTGTGTAATTGAAGCGGGAAACGTGGCCTTCATTTACCTTAGCCTTATCCTTGATCTTTACCGCCATCACTTAACCACTTCCATCAGCTTACCGAAGCTGTTTACCACGTCATAGCGAACATTCTCGGCAGAGAAGCGCTCGTTCATCTCAGCGAAGAACTTACGGGCGCACTCGATCTTCATGTCTTCGATGGGGCGCAGGGCCATGCTGGACATGCTCCCCTTGGTCTCGGCCACGAAATAGATGTGCTTGACCGCGCCGACCTTGAAGCTGATCGCCCAGTCCGGGTTGTAGTTGCCGACCGGGGTAGGGATGAAGAATCCCTTCGGCAGCTTGGCATAGACCACGACATCGCTGCTGACATCCAGCTCCTGCACGAACTGGCGCTCGACGTTGGAGTCGGTCACGACATAGTCGTAGATGTGGTGCCTCAGCTTGTCCCCGGCCTTGCTGAAGTCCTGTTTGATCTGCCCGTCCGTGAAGATGTCGAGACCATAACTGTCATCAATCGGGTTATAGGCCAGGTGCTCGATGATGACCGTAGCTTTCTGCTCATTGATGAAGCGGATGGCCTCGGCAATGAAGCTCTCCGGGTTGGTTTTGAACTGGGCGAACACTGCAGCGTTGATGGCTTTTAGGATCGCGGTCACCGTGCGACGGGTGAGCTGGGTACCTTCGGCGATCTTGCCGATCAGGTCATAGCGAACGGCGGATTGCACCGATTGCTTGTACTTCTCTGTGCGGGTTTCGCCAACGCGGAAGCCGTCGCCGGACTTCATTGCGTCGAAGCTGATCTCATCGACCTGCTGCCCGCGCTCAACGGTGTACTGCAATGGCGTCACGCGCAGGCCGGCATCCTTGGCGTTGATGGCGGCGACCGCCTTTTTCACAAGCTCGTCCGAGTCGAAGGCAACGCTATATGCAGCCTTGCGGTTGATCCGGCTCCACAGTTCCTTGAATTCCTGCTTGTTGAAGTTGTCGTTGAGCGGGTTCTTCTTCGGCTTGCGGTCGTCGCCAACCTCCGGGAGCTGCCTGTCGCTGAAGACGCTGTCCACCAGCGCGAACACTTGCTCTGCGTACTCCTTGAGTTCCGCCGGCAGTTCGGCCAACGTTCCCTCCTGCTTGGCCTGGTGATAGGCCTCGCTGATGCGGTCGTTGTCGTCGGTGTAGTCGTTCTTGAGCAGGAACTTGTAGATCTGCTTCGCCATCTGAGGCGTGACGGTGACATCGCCCGCGGCCGTTTTCAGAACCTTGCCAGTGAAGTAATCCTGGTCGGCCTTGCGTGGACGCGAAGACAGGGATTCGCTGATGTCCTTCTGCAGAGCGGCAACGAAGTCCTTGTAGCTTTCGCTTGCAACCACGGTGAGCAGGTTGATGTCATGCACGGTCGCCGGGTGATCCATCCGCTCGCCGTGCTGATTCACCGCCAGGCGCAGGCCACGCCCCACTTCCTGACGGCGCGAGACTGTGTTGTCGCTGTGCTTGAGCGTGCAGATCACGAACACGTTGGGGTTGTCCCAGCCTTCGCGCAGCGCCGAGTGGGAAAAGATAAAGCGCGTAGGCTCGTCGAAGGACAGGAGCTTTTCCTTGTCCTTGAGGATTAAGTCGTAGGCATCCACATCATCGGAAAGCCCGGCATTCTCGCCCCGCTTGGCCACTTCTGGGTCAGTGAGGCGCTTGCTCTTCTTGTCGATGGAGAAATAGCCGTTGTGGGTCTTCTCGGTCGCGATTCCCTTCAGGTAGCGCGTGTACGGCGTTTCTTCCAGCTCCAGCACTTCGTTGAGGTATTCGTTGTATTCCTCCTCGAAGATGCGGGCGTACTCGCCCTTCTCGTCGGCCAGTGCGTAGTCGCGGTACTTGGCAACCTCGTCGATGAAGAACAGGCTAAGCACCTTGATGGCTTGTGCGAACAGCGCCTGCTCCTTGTCGAAGTGGGCTTTGATCGTTTCCCGGATCTGGATGCGGCGCAGCGCTGCCTCGTTCACGTCGCCGGAGGCATCTCCTACGCCCAGATCCACGCCGTTGACGAAACTCAGGGTGTCGGTAATGGCACTGATATCGGCGACGACAAACCCCTTGTACTGGTCCAACCCGTTGGACAGATCGAACAGGTTGTCGCCCTTGCCCAACTTGCGTACGACGCGTTTGATGTTGCCACCCGCCAGCTTCTGTTCGAACTCGACGCGGGCCTGCGGCGGTTTTTGGGGAGAAATCTCGATGGACTGCAGGTACAGATAGGCATTGGTGCCCGCCAGTCCCTTCACCGAGATGCCACGCACGGCGATCTTCTTGACCAGCTTCTGGTTGTAGGCATCCAGCGCATCCAGGCGGTGGACCTTGTTATGGGTGGTCTTGTGGGTGGCCGAGTAGCGCAGCACTGCCAGCGGCTTGAAGTTGACCAGCGAATCCAGAGTCTTGCCGCCTTCCATCTTCTGCGGCTCGTCCAGGATCAGGATGGGCTGGTTGGCGCTGATGACATCGATCGGCTTGCGCGACTGGAAATCGTCCAGCTCTTCGTAGATGCGGCGGTTGTCCTTGCCGGTGGCATTGAACGCCTGCACGTTGATGACCATGACGTTGATGCCGGCATCGGACGAGAAGCTTTCCAGCTGGTGCAGCTGCTTGGAGTTGTAGATGAAGAACCGCGCTTTCTTGCCGTAGCTTTCCAGGAAGTGATCGGCGGTGATCTGCAGCGACTTGTACACGCCCTCACGGATGGCGATGGACGGCACCACGATGATGAACTTGCTCCAGCCGTACCGCTGGTTCAGCTCGAAAATGGTCTTGATGTAGCAGTACGTCTTGCCGGTCCCGGTTTCCATTTCAACGTCGAGGTTGAAACGGGCCACCTTGGTCTTCACCAGTGCCTCGGACACCGGCAGGTTCTGTCCACGCTGCACGGCTTGGATGTTCTCCAGCACGTCCGCTTCGCTGATCTGCAGCTCCGCATTGCGGAAGCCCGCCCCGGCGTACAGGTCCTCCACGCCTTTTCGGGCCTTGCCAGGATCCAGCCGGTAGCTGACCGCTTCCTTGCTGGCCGGTGGTTGACCCTTGAAGCAGTCGACCACCGCCTGTACGGCGGCGGTCTGGTAGGCCTGAGTCTTGAACTTCAACTTCATGATGCGGGCCTCAGAGCGTCTTCACGTCGGTGCCGGGTGAAAGCTGTTTGAAGATCTGTTCGGCATTGATCTTGGCCGCGTCGTCTTTGAAGCCCTTGTCGCGGAACACGGCGCGCAGTGGCTTGGTTTTCGCCAGCTCTCTGATGAAGGCATCGTCGATGCCGCCATCGGCATCGAAGCACGCCGCCAGCGCGTCGGTGTCCACAAAGAACACGTCCTTGCCGGCAATGGTCTTCTTTTCGATGGGCAGGGCAAGGTCAACGCCCCAGTCCAGCATCACCTGGAACAGCAGGTCTTCGGGGGTGCGGTCGGGCTTGATGTTGTCGATGCTGGACAGCAGGTCTTCCTGAGTGGTGGCATCCGGACTGTAGAACACATCCGCCATGTTGGAGGTGTCCACTTTCAAGACGCGAAAGCCGGTGTCCACACTCTCATTGATAGACTCGGCGGCGATCTTCTTGCCAGCGCGACGAATGCGCTCCTTACTAATTTCGGCAATGGTCGCGTAGCCAGCTTTGCATGCTTCCGAATCCTCGGCGCATGGCTCTGGGAGCTGAACCATAATAAAGCGACGACTGCCGCCGTCCTCTGCGTTTTTTTTCATGACGGCGTGTGCAGTGGTCGATGCACCAGCAAAAAAATCGACCACGATCGCGTCGGGTGATGAACCAAGGTCAATGAGGTATTCAAGCAAGCCGACGGGCTTCGGATTTTCAAATAAAGTTGAGTTTCCGAATATCTGGCCCATCTCATTTGAGCCGGACGTATTAAACGGAGCAAAATCCCATAGAGATGTCCATGTAGCACCCTCTTTCACATCGGATAGAAATCTTTTCAGCTTGGGAGCCTGCTTGCCGTCCTTCCCGAAATAAATTGCATTCTCAGCAATAAGGCGTTCAATCTTCTCACGATTAAAGCGCCAATTCCCATTGTTAGCTGGATAGAACTGCTCGCCAGTGTTTGGGTTGGTAATTGGGTAGTGCAACGCCGCCGAATAGCGGCCGCCTTTGACGTTTCCGGTCAGGTCGCCGGCAACCCACGGCCCTTTCGGGTGATTGTCTGGATTTTTATATCTGTCAATCTGATCCTGCGTACGCGGACGCAAGTTGATGCCTGCTAAGTCTGTCTTGACGTAGAGCAAAATGTAGTCGTGCTGCGCACCGATGACCTTGTCATTTGGTGGAGTATTGCGCTTTTTCCAGATTATCTGAGCGGCGAATTGCTCTTCTCCAAAAACCTCATCACAGACCTTTCTAAGATTAGATATTTCACCGTCGTCAATCGATGCAAGGAACACTCCATCATCATCGAGCAGCTTCTTTGCAAGGCGAACCCGGGCATACATCATGGAGAGCCAATCAGAGTGGAATCGACCGTTCGATTCAGGATTGGAGACGAGCTTCTCGCCAGTAGGGCTGGCCTGAAGGGATTTGATAAGAAATGATTCCGCGTCATCAGCGAAATCATCGTCATAAACGAAATCTCGTCCTGTGTTGTACGGCGGATCGATGTAGATCATCTTTACCTTGCCCAGATACGTCTCCTGCAACAGCTTCAACGCATCCATATTGTCGCCCTCGATAAACAGGTTCTTCGTGGTATCGAAGTCCACACTCTCATCCCGCGCCGGGCGCAGGGTCTTCGCAATCGGTGCATTCGCCGTCAGCAGCGCCTCGCGCTTGCCAGGCCAATCCAAGTGATACCGCTCCTGCGGCCCCTCCACCAGCGCCCCCGACAGCTCCTGCCGCAGCAGGTCGAAATCCACTGCCAGCTTCACGCCGCCATCTTCGCCCCGCGCCTCCGTCACACAGCCGGGGAACAAGTCGCGGATGCGCGCAATGTTGGCGGCGGTCAGGTCGGGGGAGTGCATTTTCAGCTTGTCCATGGTGAGGCTTCTCTTTGCTGGCTTTCTGCAAGCCAAGGCGTGAAATGGTTGTAAGTGATTGATTTACCGGCCAGCTGTCGGCGCGAGCTTTCTGCAGCTTTCTGCGTTCATTCTGCAAGCGCCCAAGCCGGCTGGCCACGGCTGCCAGCGTTGTGGATGCGGCCCGCGCGTCGGAGCTTGGTCAGCAGGTTGTCGATCTTCTTGACCTTCTGTTCCTCGGTGAGCGCATCACTGAGCTTGTCCAGCAGCAGTTGGTTGATCTCGGCGCGATTGGCGCGCTGATACTTCTTCAGGTATTCGGTGAGCAGCTTGGCGTAGTGCTCATCGTCGAAAGCGCGCGTGCGGATGTAGTCGGCCTTGCTGGCCGTTGCCGCCGCAATCTCCGCCGACACGAAGTAATTCGGCTTGCGTCCTTCGATCAACCCGGCCTTGCGCAAGCGGGTGGCGGCGACATCGGGGATCGACAGCTTCTTCTGCACCCGGTCGAGCGCCAGCACGTCTGCCAGTGGCAAGTCGGTCTTCTGGATCAGCAGGCGCGAATAGGCGATGTCCACCACCCCGCCGTAGAGCGTCATCCTCACTTCGCCCGGCTCGCTCAGATCGTAGTCGGGCATGGGGAAATAGCGGCGAGCCTGGCCCAGATACATGTCGCGGATGCCGTAGCCCATCGTATCGATCATGTTCAGCTCGACCATCGCCTGGACGAGAAACGGATTGCGGTAGCGATGCGGGGTCTTGTGGCCGGCGACGTAATCATCCGGCTTCCCCTCGAAGAAGCTGCCCTGGTTCTCGAACACCAGCCGGTCGGGCTGTTCCTTCACCACTACCCGGCCGTTGCGCCGATAGTCTTGATGCGCAATGCAGTTGTGCAAGGCTTCAAGCACGATCTTCTGGTCGTACTTCGGCACTTCCACCGGTACCAGCTCGTTCTGCGGCAGGATGCGCAGCTGGATGTTGCGGATGCGCTGGTAAAGCGCGGTGGTGGTAAGCAGAAACGGCAGGCCAAAGTGTTCGTAGGCTCGTTCGCTACCCTCAAGACTCCAGGTCATTTGCGCCGGATGCGGCGACAACAGATAAGCAGCCTCCGCTTTGCCTAGCAGCAGCAAGGCGGTTCGGGTGATCTGACCTCCTTGTGTAAGTCGGGCACGATCCAGGAAGGTGGACAGCGGCCAGCCCATCACTTCCGGCAGGCCGATTCGGTTGGCGTATTTCCTGGCGAACGACTCGCGCGCCTTGGCGACGGCCGTTTCGTCCAGGTCGGCTAACGTGGCGGCAGGAACGACCTGCGCGGACCAGTCCTGTGACAGCGTCTGACCACGGATCTCATCCAGCTTGTCCAGGCCGAGCGAGCTCAGGCTCTCTCCAGCACGGGCGTAGTAGTGGCCCTTCCACGCAATCGGCATGCCCAGCGGAGCGGCAGGAATTTCGAACAGGAGCACGCGGCCGTCTGCGTGCTGCAACTCATGAATCTCGCGAAAGGTGACGCGAGGTTCGGCATCGGCGGCGATCTGCTGCTTGAGGCTTTGCAGGCGATCCATCTGCGTGCGGTAGTCGGTGCCGACGACCGCACGGGTCTTGTTGTTGACGCCGAACACCAGCCAGCCGCGCTCGGTCCCACGCAGATTGGCTTCGTTGGCCAGCGCGGAGAAATACTTGCCGATGTCGTCGGTGCCGTAGGCATCGGTTGCCTGCTTGAACTCCGCCACCTCGTTTTCCCAGGTGGTGATGAGTTGATGCAGCAAGCGGGAGAGTTCAGTTTGTTGCATAGGGCACCTTGTTATTTCAACTTCTCTAGTTCGGCAACCAGCTTTCGCACGGCGGCGTTGAGCTCAACCTTCCGATTGAATTGTTTCTCTTTCTCAAGGCCTAAGATGGTCCTGTCCAGCTCGCGCTTTGCGGCTCGAATCTTGTCAAAACGCTCAATCAGGGCGCGCAACGGCTCATTGGGACGTGCGGGCAGTGGAACAAGGCGCAGCAGCAGGCGCTCATAAAGGACGGTCAGGTTCAGTGCCGTCGGTAGGCCGGTACGCTCGCTTTCCGCGGGCAACCATGGCGTTGCGAAATACTCCGAGAGCAGTAGCTTGCCCGTGACATCGCCGCCGCGAGGGCGCTTGAAGCTCGCAATGCCCTGCACGCGGCCATCATGGTGCAGCTCGAACAGGATCGGGTGGTGGATTGCCCCGTCAATGCAGCGCAACACGTCCTGATGCAGCTCCGGGGTCTTGAGCTGGATGCCGAAAACCTGGATTTCCGACACGCCGTCCTTGGCTGGGAGATTGATCGTCTCAGTCGCCAGCTTCGCGAGCCAAGTGATTTGCTCGACTTCCTTCACGAACAGGTCTTTCAGGCGCGAGCTCACCGCCGCATGTTCGTAAAACTTGGTCTTGGGAACGACACGATTGACGGCTGCTTTCGCAGGCCATGCAATCAGTGCCGGGGACGCCTTGCCACTGCTCACGCTGTCTCCTGTACCACGAGGAAGGAGATCAGCTCGAAATCATCCAGCCCGCTGATGGTCTGGGTCAGGGCGCTGGTCTTGCCGCCGGAGAACAGGCTGTCAATGTCCTTCTCTTCCTTGAGTTCGATCATTGAGCGAATGGCTTTCCCCAGCAGCTCGGAGTAAGGCTGCATCTTGCGTCCATCTGCCGTGGCTTTGTTGAACTTCTGACACAGATCAGCGATAGGTTCTGATTGGCCTTTGCAGCAGGTGCGTGCCAGATCGAGTAGGCGCTTGACCTCGGTGTGGTCATGGATGGTCCGGCCATCGTTGCCCATGTAGATCAGGTAGTACGGATGCAGGCGATTGTGTTGCGGCAGGTTTGCGGGCGGATTCACTGCACCATTGCGGTTGCGCAGGGTGAAGAAGACGCCTGGCTGCAAGCCACGCTCCGGGTTGGCTGCAACAATCGCGTGCAGGCCATTGGGCGCGCTCTCCAGGTCGCCATGGGTCTTGACGTAGTTCAGCAAGTCCATGCGGAAGTCGTTGAGGCCAAGATCGGTGATGGCTACGCCCGTCTTTAAATCCTCCAGTTCGATCACTTCTTCCTGCAAACGCCGCAACTGCTCCTTGCGATAGGACATGTCGTTCGCTTGCGCAGAGAGGACGTTGTCATCTCCGGTGGCGGTGACATCCACCAGGGTCATGCGGCTTTCCACGCGCTCTTTGAGGCGGATGTACTCGTCCAGCGAGATGTCAGGCCAATAGTTCGCCAGCTGGATGCACTGATTGGGTGAACCGATGCGATCCACGCGACCGAATCGCTGGATGATGCGCACCGGGTTCCAGTGGATGTCGTAATTGATGAGGTAGTCGCAGTCCTGCAGGTTCTGACCTTCGGAAATGCAATCCGTACCGATCAGCACTTCGACATCGTTTGGCTCGTTGGGTAGCACCAGCGCTTTGTCTTTCGAGCGTGGCGAGAACAACGTGAGCAATTCCTGGAAGTCGTAGCCACGGCCCAGCGTGGACTGTGGCGCACCCTTGCCGGTCACCTTGGCGGTGTGCAGCTTGAGATCCGTCAGGGCTGGCGCCAGGTTCCTGTAGAGATAGTCCGCGGTATCGGCGAAGGCGGTGAAGATCAGCACCTTCTTGTTGCCGGCGTTGATCGGGTTGGCAATCTTTTCCAGAACATGTGCCTTCAGGTGTTGCAACTTGGCATCGTGTTCCGGCGTGATGTCACGCATGGCCTCAAGCAAGGCTTCGATGTGCTCGAGATCCTGGTTCAGGTCGAATTGCCAACGCGGCAGATCCATGTCAGCCAAGTTGATCTTGACCTTGCCTTCGATGCTGCGGTCCAGTTCGTCTTCCGGCAGATCGTCTTCGTCGCCCTCCAGTTCATCGAGGACTTCGGTGTGGTCCTCGACGCTGCCACCTTCTACCTGGCGGAAGTTGGCGATCTTGTCCAAGGTGCGGACGTGATTCTTGCGGAGGGAATCAAGCGTCAGCCGGAAGGCCTCGACCGAGCTTTCCAACCGTTTGAGCAAGTTGACCGTCATCAACCGCTGCAGGCTCTTTTCGCGGTCAGCCTGGCGCAGCGTGCCCTTGTTGCCGCCAACCTTGGTGTCGTAGATGTCTTCGTACTTCTTAATCCTGCTGGGCAGGATGTAGCTGACTGGCGCGTAGACCGACATCCTGATCTGGGTAAGCAGAGCGAAGATGTCATTGAAGCTCATCGTCCCGTCTTTCTCGGACAGGGGTTGATGGAAGGAGAGAGGCTTGCGGCGTTCCGGGAATTGGCCGATGTCGCTGGTGTCGTAGAAGGTCTGGATGTGCTTGCGTGAGCGCGCGATGGTCACGCTGTCCAGCAGCTCGAAGAAGTCGAAATCTAGCCCGTCCAGAATGGCACGGGGCGTGCGTTCTTCCGGAGGCAACTTCGACCAGGTGTTGAAGGCCTTCTGCGCGTTGCGGAACACCTCCTCCACCGTCTTGCTGGTGCGCAGCTTCTTGCTCAAGTTCTCCGAGTCGCCCTCGTAGGCCAGCGCCAACTGGTTGCGCAGATCGTTGAAGCGGTTGTTGACCGGGGTAGCGGAAAGCATCAGTACCTTGGTCTTCACGCCGGTACGGATGACCTGATTCATCAGGCGCTGATAGCGGGTTTCTCGTTCCTTGACCGCATCGTTGTTGCGGAAGTTGTGCGATTCGTCGATGACAACCAGGTCGTAGTTCGCCCAGTTGATCCGATTGAGCGGGATGCCATGCGAATCACCGCTGGTGCGGTTCAGGTCGGTGTGGTTCAACACGTCGTAGTTGAACCGGTCACGCGCAAGAATGTTCGTCTTGAGGTTGTGGCGATACGTCAGCCAGTTGTCCGCTAGCTTTTTTGGACAAAGCACCAACACGGACTTGTTGCGCAGCTCGTAATACTTGACCACCGCCAATGCGGTGAAGGTCTTGCCCAAGCCCACGCTGTCGGCAAGGATGCAACCGCTGTACGTCTCCAGCTTGTTGATGATGCCGGTGGCCGCGTCCTTCTGATAGTTGAAGAGCTTGTTCCAGATCAGGGTGTCCTGATAACCGGTGCGGTCGTTCGGGAGAACGTCCTCGTCAACCTCATCGAGGAATTCATTGAAGATGTTGTAAAGCATCAGGAAGTAGATGCTTTCCGGTGAGTTTTCCTTGTAAACCGTGTCGATGTGATCGCAGACCTGCTTGGTCACGTCCTCGAGCTTTTCCGAGTCGTTCCAGATCTGCTCGAACAGGCTCAGGTAGGTGGCGGTGAAGCTGGGCTCGTCGATCTTGTTGACCAGATTCGATACCGCATTGCCTTGCTGGTAGCCCAGATCGACAGCTGTGAAGCCATGCAAGGGCATGTAGGCTGCGGCTGCACCGTTGGCCTCACTCTGCACGCAGGCGAATTGCTGCATGGGTGACTTGCTGCGATTGCTCTTGAACCTGGCCCTGCGCCGCAGCCAATCCGCACACTCGCGGGCAATCGCACGCTGGGTGAGCTTGTTGCGCAGCTGTATCTCGAATTCGCTGCCGTACAGGCTGCGCTCGCGTTCCAACTTGGGGATGTGGAACTCGCGGCGCTCCTTGCGGATCTTGTCCGTCATCTCCTCGGCCACGAAGGACGGCGAAGTGAAAATGAACTCCAGTTCTTCGATCTGCTCAAGCTCGGCCTTCAGGGCTTCGTAGGCATACATCGAGAAGCAGGACGCCGCCACCTTGAGCCTGGCTCCGGGACGGAGGCTTTGCTTGAGGTCATCGCCGAGCAGGTGGCTGATGTTGTCGATGATCTCCATCAGCGCCGCCCTTTCTTCGCCGTGGCTGGCTTGGCAGGTGCGCGCTGGTTGGAGTTCTGGTCGATCCAGTGCTCCAGCTCCGAGCGGCGGAAGCGCCAGGTGCCACCAAGCTTGAAGGCCGGAATCTCGCCACTCTGCGCAAAGCGATAGACCGTGCGCTTCCCGGCCTTGAGGAAGGCAGCGACCTCATCCAGCGTCAGGATTTCCCCTTCCAGGTTGGTTGCCCCCATGACCGACATCCGCTGTTTGGCAGAAGTTGCCAAGTCTGGCCAATCTTACATCGAAAGTCGCCACTGGGGTCTACTGCAAGCGAGGTCTATCTGACATCCTCGGAACCTTCGGAGTCTCTGCTGCCTTGAACATACGGCAGGTGAAGCAGGCACTCCAAGCGTGTCCACCGTGATCCAGCGCTATCCCCTCAATCTGTGAGTCAGATAGTGAGTCACAACCAAATCCACATAAAGACAATAACCTATCGAAACAACAGGTTATTCGATTCAATTTGGATGCTGGTGGTCACGGACATCACCGAGCTCAAGACCGGTGGAGGCAAGCTGCACCTCTGCATCGTGCTGGACCTGTTCGACCAGCGCGTTGTGGGATGGTCGACGCACCACCGGCAGGACCGGCAGATGGTGATCCGGGCCGTGCAGATGGCGGTCTGGCAGCGCCAGGACACTGGGCCGGTGATCCTGCACTCGGACCGTGGCAGCCAGTTCCGGAGCGGCGACTACCAGCGGTATCTGGCGGCCAACGGTCTTGTCTGCTCGATGAGCGCAGTCGGCCACTGCGGTGACAATGCGGCCTGCGAAGGCTTCTTCGGCATGCTCAAGCGCGAACGCGTCTACCGCACGAAGTACCCGACGCTCGATGCTGCAAGGACCGATGTGTTCGAAATACATCGAGCGGTTCCACAACCCGAGGATGCGGCGAAGAGTCGCCAGGCAAGACCAGAAGTTCTCAGCCCTTTTACAACCGTCCGTGATTTCGGGGTAGAACCCAACTCACCGTTGACGGTCAGGGGTTTGGGTAACGCACCACGGGCGGAACGCGCTTCGGCAGCCCGCAGTTCTGCCGTATCAGCGGCCAGCAAAGGGTTGGCGTCGAGGGCCCTGGAGACAGCCTGCTCCAGGCGCAATGGTTCGGCAGCATGGCTTTGCAAGGCCACGCCGCAGGTTCCGGCCAAGGCCAGAACCGGCAAGTAACGCAGATTCACGGAGAACCTCCGATTCGGTTGACGGAATACGCAGGAGCGGCCGCGCGTGGCAGCCGGAAGCGTCGTCAGGCGATCGGAGGTCTGAACGGAAGGGTCAGGAGCATCGTGGGACGGGCCTGCGGGTCCGTGAGCGGGGGCTCAACTGTCAGGCACCCGACCACGGGCCCAGGCGACGCAGTTGGGAGCACATCACAAGCGCCCCCGGGAACCGCCTGATGGAGGAGCGCGTGAGCGCCCGATGCATGAGCAGGATCGTCCTCGTCGGACGCATGGCCGTCACCGTCGGTGCTCACCGTATGCGTTGCATGCCCAACGGCGTGCAACTCCCCCACGGCTGCAAGCACCGGCTGCACGACCAAGGCAAGGGCAAGCAGCAGCAATGCTGCGTTGGCCAAGAGTGGGCGGTGGCGTAGCCAGAGTCGCATTTCGCGAAGATACCTCGGATCCGCGGCGTGTTCCAATGCCAATCGCCGAGTTGAACGCTGAGGCCGCTACACCCCCCTCCGAGGCGTTACCACGGCATTCATCCGGTGTTTACACGCATGCGTATAATCGGGCGTATGCCTTTCCGCGCGCTCCTGATGCGACTGTTACTGATCGTTGCCTTGTTGGCCAACGGTCCGGCCATCGCAGGTGTGTCCATGCACATGGAGCACTTGGGCGACGCCTCGAGCGACGTCACCCCCGTGACCATAGTGCAGACGGCGGCCGAAGCCGTGGCTGCGTGCCACGGGGCCGCCGAAACGGCGGTGACCGAGCGCGCTGATCATCATCCGCAAGTTGCTGACCAAGCCAAGACGGCATCACCTTCTGACAATTGCTGCGAAGCGGGCGATTGCTGTGCGTGCATGCACCACTGCTTCGTGGCACTCGCTGGGTCGTCGCCCGCGGATATGTCCCTCCGGCACCCGCAACTCGCCGAGTCATTCCGGTCGGTGCATGCTTCTGCTTCGCTGAGCAATCTCTTCCGACCTCCGATCGGCTAAGTGTCGCTGCGCGCCATCCGGCGCTGATGCACCCTGTCCGCTGCTCAACCCTGACAGGGTAAGGCTCGCTCCGCGAGTCGTCGACCTTTTCCCGGAGTTCCCATGTCAACCCATTCTTTCGGCCGTGCCGAGGGGCTGTCTGCCCCCTCGCGCCGCCTCTTCGTGCAAGGCCTTGCCGCCGGCGGCGCCGTTGCAGCCCTCGGTCTCTGGCCACGTTCCAGCTGGGCCGTCAAGGCCGAGGGCCTGCCCAACGTGCTCTCGGGCACCGAATTCGACCTGACCATCGGCGAGACGCCGATGAACTTCACCGGCGCCACGCGCCCCGCGATCACAGTCAACGGATCGATTCCCGCACCCTTGCTGCGCTGGCGGGAAGGCACCACCGTCAACCTGCGGGTCCGCAATGCCCTGCCCCGCGGCTCGATCCATGGCGAGCAGGCGTCGATCCACTGGCACGGCATCCTGCTGCCGGCCGACATGGACGGCGTGCCCGGACTGAGCTTCAACGGCATCAACCGTGGCGAGACCTACCAGTACCGCTTCAACGTCGTGCAGGGCGGCACCTACTGGTACCACAGCCATTCCGGCTTCCAGGAGCAGGCCGGTCTCTACGGGCCACTGGTGATCGAGCCGCTGGAACCCGAGCCCTTCGTCTATGACCGCGATTACGTGGTCATGCTCAGCGACTGGACCGACCTCGATCCGAAGCGCCTGTTCGCCAGGCTCAAGAAGCGGTCTGACTTCGACAACTTCTCCAAGCAGACGGTCGGCGACTTCTTCGACGACGTGAAGCAGCACGGCCTGGCCGCTACGGTCGAGGACCGCAAGATGTGGGGCCAGATGCGGATGACGCCAACTGACCTGTCGGACGTCAATGGCAACACCTACACCTTCCTGATGAATGGCACGACTTCGCTCGGCAACTGGACCGGGCTGTTCCGGTCGGGCGAGAAGGTCCGCCTCCGTTTCATCAACGGGTCGGCAATGACGTACTTCGATGTGCGCATCCCGGGCCTGAAGATGACGGTGGTCGCGGCCGATGGACAGTACGTCCGCCCGGTCACGGTCGATGAGTTCCGCATCGCCACCGCTGAAACGTTCGACGTCATTGTCGAGCCGACCGGGCAGGATGCGTTCACCATTTTTGCCCAGGACAGCGGCCGCACGGGATACATCAGCGGAACACTCGCCATCAGGGAAGGCTTGCGGGCGCCCGTGCCCAACCTCGATCCCAAGCCGATCCTGACCATGGACGACATGGGACACGGTGGAATGGGCGGCGGCGGTCATGATATGTCCTCGATGTCACACGGTGCGATGACCGGCGGTGCCATGGCGGGAATGGACCACAGCGGCCACGACATGTCATCGATGGCCGGAGGCGCGGCAGCCGGCGGGAGCATGGCGGGGATGGATCACGGTGCCGGCGGAATGCAGGAACACCCTGCAAGCGAAACCGGCAATCCGCTCGTTGACATGCAGACGATGGCGCCCGCGCCCAAGCTGGATGACCCGGGCATCGGGCTACGCGACAACGGCCGACGCGTACTGACCTACGGCGATCTGCGCAGCACGTTCCCCGACCCCGACGGGCGCGCGCCCGGCCGCACGGTCGAGCTGCACCTGACCGGTCACATGGAGCGCTTTGCATGGTCGTTCGATGGAGTGAAGTTCGCTGACGCCGAACCCCTGCGTCTGAAGTACGGCGAGCGCATGCGAGTCGTCTTGGTCAACGACACGATGATGTCGCACCCGATCCATCTGCACGGCATGTGGAGCGACCTCGAGGACGAGTCCGGCAACTTCATGGTGCGCAAGCACACCATCGACATGCCGCCTGGTACGAAGCGGGCCTTTCGCGTGCGCGCCGACGCGCTGGGTCGCTGGGCGTTCCATTGCCACCTGCTTTACCACATGGAAGCCGGCATGTTCCGCGAAGTGCGGGTGGAGGAATGAACGCCATGATCCTTTCCAGTCGCCACCCCCTGGCCATCGGCCTGACGTCCGTACTCGTTCTTGCAACTGGTTGCGCCCCGGCGTGGGCGCAGGAGACGGACCACGCCGCACACCATCCGGCAGCCAAGCCGGCTGCGTCACCATCGTCGCCAAGGCCCGCGGATCCGCACGCCGGCCATCTACCGACTTCACCGGACAAGAGTTCCGACGATCACGGGACGATGAACCACGGGAACATGCGGCACGGAGCTGCGAATCCTGCCGACAGCGAACACACCGGGATGGACCACTCCACGATGGACCACTCCACGATGGATCACTCCGGGATGGATCACTCCGGGATGGATCACTCCGGAATGGATCACTCCGGCATGGATCACTCGGGCATGGATCACGCTTCCATGGGCCATCAACCTGGTGTCAGCGAGGACCTGCCGCCGACGGCCGAGCCGCGCGAGCCAATCCCGGTTGTCACGCCGACAGATCGGGCTGCGGCGTTCCCGGACCTCGACGAGCACCTGATGCATGGTGAATCGATCAATTCCTACTGGGCGCTTGACCGGCTAGAGGCGTGGGACGCGGAGGAGGACGGCACCGGCATGGCCTGGGAAGCACAAGGCTGGGTGGGTTCCGACTTGAACCGGCTCTGGCTGCGCAGCGAGGGCGAGCGTGCAGGTGGATCCACCGAGTCGGCGGATGTGGAAGTGCTGTACGGCCGAGCGATCGCCCGATGGTGGGACGCAGTCGCCGGTGTCCGCCATGACTTCGCCTTCGGCGGCGGGCCGTCGCGCACCTATGCCGCGCTCGGTGTGATCGGTCTTGCGCCGTACAAATTCGAAGTCTCCGCGACGGCCTACCTAGGCGAGTCCGGTCAGCTCGGGGTAGGTGCGGAAGCCGAATACGAAATGCTGTTCACCAACCGGCTGATCGGCCAGTGGCTGGTCGAGGGCGAGGCCTGGAGCAAGGACGATCCGGCGGTGGGAATCGGCAGTGGGCTGAGCAAGGTCGAAGCCGGTTTCCGCTTGCGCTACGAGTTCCATCGACAGTTCGCGCCCTATGTCGGCGTGGTCTGGGAGCGTGCTTACGGCGGAACCGCAGACCTCCGTCGCGCAGCATCAGGCGATGTTGACGACACCCGGATTGTGGCGGGCGTCCGCATCTGGTTCTGACAGGAACTGGCATTGAGCCAGCGTACGCAAGGCTGGCTGAAGTTTCTTCAGCGACACACACACCACTGATTTCGGAGTTCACGCATGAACGTAACACCCGTCACCCTTGCCCTCGCACTGGCATTTGCCGTTGTGTCGCCCGCTATGGCGCAGACAACCCAGGCGCATGCACATCACCCCACCACTGCGGCAGCGGCGAACGTGGATGTTCCTGCCGCCGCCACGGCCGCCGTCGCCGTGGTAGAGCGGTTCAACACCGCACTGTCCAGCGAAGACCTGGCAACGGTCGGATCCCTGCTCGCTCCTGACGTCCTCATCCTCGAGTCCGGTGGTGCCGAGCACAGCCGCGAGGAATATCTGGGCCACCACGCCATCAGCGACGCGGCGTTCCTCAAGGACGCCCATCGACAGTTGCTCCGTCGGCGCGCACGCGCCGCTGGCGAGTTCGCATGGGTCGGAACCGAAAGCGAGTTGCATGCCCAGAAGAACGGAAAGCCACTGACCGTCCAGAGCGCCGAGACGATGGTGCTGAAGCAGACTGCGGACGGCTGGCGGATCGTCCACATTCACTGGTCCTCGCAGACCAGGTCCTGAGGAATGTTCCAGATGCGCACTTACGGATTGAATCGACTGGCTTGGGCCGCGCTTGCCATGGCAGGCCTAAGCGCCTGCAGCCAAGCCGCTGCACCCCTTGGAGTATCACCACCCGCACCTGCTGGACAGGCCGGATCGCAAGCAGGCCAAGCGCTTACGGCATTGCCGCGCATAACAGTCCACAAGACCCCGACCTGCGGCTGCTGCAACGCGTGGATTGACCACGTGCGCGAAGCCGGGTTCGCGGTGAATGTGCACGACATGGAGGACCTGGGCCCCGTCAAGGAACGTCTGGGTGTCCCGTATGCGAAGGGCTCCTGCCACACGGCCCAGGTCGAGGGATACGTCATCGAAGGCCATGTTCCTGCAGCTGACATCAAGCGTCTGCTGGAAGAAAAACCCGACGCACGTGGCTTGGTGCTGCCGGGAATGCCGCTCGGTTCACCGGGCATGGAGGTCCCGGACGGGCGCCAGCAGCCGTACACGGTCGAGCTGGTCCACCACGACGGGACCACTGAGCCGTTCGCACAGCACTGATCCGTCAGGGCAAAAGGGCGGCGTTACGAGCAAACCGGAAACATCAAAAGCGGAACAATGTTGGTCTCGCGCACACCCCGAAACATAACGCTTGCACCACAGCACGGCTCCACGAAACGAGCTTTTTTCACATTCCCAATGAGGATTATCCAAATGAAGTCGTCAAATATCTTTCGTTCCTTCGCGCTCGTCCTCGGCATTGCAGCGGGGCAGTTTTCACTACAGGTCGCCCACGCCCATGCAGCTCTGCAGCAGTCCACACCGGCGGCAAATAGCGTGGTGGTTTCTCCAAACGAAATCGATCTCGTGTTCAATGAAACATTGCTGCCGCGGGCGTCGCGTCTCGAGTTGCTGATGGTGCACGGCAATTCCACGATGCCAATCAAAAACTTCACCACGGAGATCGTCAATGATGGCAAGACCTTGCGTGCCAAGCTGCCCAAGCCGCTGGCTGCGGGTATGTATCGCGTGGAGTATCGCGCCGTTGGAGGCGACAACCACCCCATGACGGGCAGCTTCAGCTTCACGGTGCGCTGAGGAGATCCGAATGTTCGACTTGTCGGCTTATGCACTGAGATTCCTGGAATACCTTGTTCTCATGGTGCTTTTCGGGATCCCACTGTTCGGATGGTACGGTTCGCGTCGATCGGCAGTCGCCGACGCCTTGGCCGGGTGGCCACTCATGGGCGTTCTATTGGTGAGTGCCGCCGTCGCTGTCGTACTTACCGGGGCCGATGTCGTCTTCAAGACCGCGGGCATCATGGGAATGGCGATTGCCGAAGTTGATCGTGATTCGCTTGGCTGGTATCTGCTCGAGACGTCCGCGGGTCGGGCAGCGATGGCGAGAGGCGCACTGCTGGTCGCCCTGATGTTTGTGCTCGGATGGCATCGCCGCCACGGGAAGGTGGAGTCCGCCTTCCCGCTGGCGGCGACGCTGGCGGGCGGCGCACTCGCTTCACTGGCATGGAACGGCCACGCGGCCGCTGGTGAGGGCGTGGCAGGCGTGGCCCGGCTCAGTGCAGGCATCGTCCACCTTCTCGCGGCAGGCGGCTGGATCGCAGCGGTCCTGATGTTTCTGGGGATGCTCCTGCGCGACAAGCAGGCCTCGGGCAACGGGCGCCTGCGATCAACGCATGACTTGCTGCATGGATTTTCGACTCTGGGAACGATTTTCGTTGGGGCGCTCATGGTGTCCGGCATCGTGCATTACGGGGATCTCACCGCTTGGTCGTTTTCCGCGCTGTTCCTGACCACCTACGGGAAGTTGCTGCTGTTCAAACTGGCCCTGTTCGCTGGAATGCTGGGCTTGGGCGCGCTGCACCGATGGACGTTGGTGCCGCGCTTGGGACAGGCGCTGACCAGCGGTGATCCCGCGCAGGAGGTGCGTGCGTTGCGGCAGAGCGTTACGGCTGAGTCCGCCTTGGCCCTCTTGATCCTGATTGTTGTTTCAGTGCTCGGGACGCTCAGTCCTGCGTAACAGTTGCTTGCTTTGCGGCAGTTGAAATATCGAGCGCCTCTTCAGCACCACTCGCGGCATTAGTGTCGAGGCGTGCGTCGTTATCACTCATTTTGGCGGGATTTTTTCATGGGAAGTTTCAGTATTTGGCACTGGCTGGTCGTGCTGTTGATCGTGGTACTGGTGTTCGGTACCAAGCGGCTGAAGAATGCCGGCAAGGACGTCGGTGAGGCGGTCAAGGGTTTCAAACAGGGCATCAGGGACGACGCGCCGCCCCTGCAGTTACGCGACGCCAGCCCTGAGGCCGGGCTCGAGGCCCAGAGCAGCCGCAGCACCGAAACGACCTCGCACTAAATAGGCCACTGGCCTGAGCCACGTAGCCGGCATGCTGGTTTACGTTCCCTCAGACCAGATCGTCAGAGGGCTGACGACACCGATACCAAACTTGGCTGAAGTTTCCCGGTGATGCCTTACGTTCGGCGCCAGTTTCGCGATGGATGTTGCAGGCCCCCTTTCTCTGGGGACAGGCCAGGGCAACTGCGAGACTTGCGCCGTTCCGGCAGATACGGGCGCCGCTAGAGACGGTCTTGACCTTGGTTGCTCACCGGCCGAGAGGACACCGTGCGAATTTATTCGTCCCTGACCTACTGACCTACGCCAGAGCCCCATTCAGCTGTAAAACTCCTGTGACAAACTTCCTTGGCAGCCCATTCAACTCAACGAGCACCGTTATGACCGCACCGTCCTCCCAGCACCATTCCTCCCCTAAAGACGCAACAGCTGCAGATGCCGTCGGGGGACAGGTGACCGATCCGGTCTGTGGCATGCAGGTGGATCCTGCCAGCACGGCGCATCATGCGATCCACGCCGGCACTCCTTTCCACTTCTGCTCGGAGCGATGCCGCGCGAAGTTTGTGGCCGACCCTGATCGCTACCTGACGCCCCAGGATGAGCCCGAGGTGGCACCGGCCGGCGCCATCTACACCTGCCCGATGCACCCCGAAGTCCGCCAGGACCATCCCGGTACCTGCCCGCTCTGCGGCATGGCTCTGGAACCGGAGATGCCCGGGCTTGACGACGAGGCGAACCCGGAGCTCGTCGACTTCAGCCGCCGGTTCTGGTGGACGCTTCCGCTGACGGTGGCGACGCTCGTGCTGGCCATGTTCGGCCGGCATCTCCCGAGCCTCGAACTAGGCGGCGTGCAGATCCTGCCGCTGTCCATCCACGTGCAGACCTGGGTCGAACTGTTGCTGACCACCCCAGTCGTACTGTGGGCCGGCTGGCCGTTCTTCGAACGCTGCGTGCAGTCGATCCGCAACCTCCATCCCAACATGTTCACGCTCATCGGGATCGGCGTAGCAGCGGCCTTTGGCTACAGCTTGGCCGCCACCCTGGCACCTGGGTTGTTCCCGGCCTCGTTCAACGAGCACGGGCGCGTCGGCGTGTACTACGAAGCGGCGGCGGTGATCGTGTCGCTGACCCTGCTCGGCCAGATGCTGGAGCTGCGGGCGCGTTCGAAGACATCCGCGGCGATCAAGGGCCTGCTTGGGCTGGCGCCGAAGGAAGCCCGACGGCTCAATGCCGATGGCACCGAGGAAGACATCCCGCTGACCCACGTGCACGTCGGCGACCAGCTTCGCGTGCGGCCCGGTGAGAAGGTGCCGGTGGATGGTGAAGTGGTGGAAGGGCGCTCCAGCGTCGACGAGTCGATGCTCACCGGCGAGCCGATCCCGGTCGAGAAGACCGCGGGCGACCAGGTCATCGGCGCGACGCAGAACGGCACAGGTGCGCTGGTGATCCGCGCCGCCAAGGTGGGTTCCGATACCGTGCTCTCGCAGATCGTGCAGCTGGTCGCGCAGGCGCAGCGCTCGCGCGCACCGATGCAGCGGATGGCCGACACCGTCGCCTACTGGTTCGTGCTCGCGGTGCTGGCGATCTCGGTGGCGACCTTCTTCATCTGGGGCTTCTTCGGCCCGGACCCGTCCTGGACCTACGCGGTGCTAAACGCGGTCTCGGTGCTGATCATCGCCTGCCCCTGCGCGCTGGGCCTGGCGACGCCGATGTCGATCATGGTCGCCACGGGCAAAGCGGCGCAGGTCGGAGTGCTGTTCCGCGATGCCGAGGCGATCGAACACATGCGCCGCATCGACACCCTGATCGTCGACAAGACCGGCACGCTCACCGAAGGACGCCCGGCGTTCAAGGAAGTCGTGTCCTTCGACGGCTTCGACGCCGACCGGGTGCTGCATCTCGCGGCCAGCCTGGACCAAGGCAGCGAGCATCCGCTGGCCGACGCCATCGTCGCCGAGGCCCGGCGCCGGAACTTCGAGTTCGACCGCGTGGAGGACTTCGATTCGGTCACCGGCATGGGGGTGCGCGGAACCGTAGCCGGTCATGCGCTCGCCTTGGGCAATACCGCATTGATGGAGGATCTAGGCGGCAATCCCGGCGCGCATGTCGACGTGGCCGAGCGGATGCGTCGCGAGGGTTCAAGCGCCATGTTCCTCGCCGTGGACGGGCGCCTCGCGGGCCTTGTCGCGGTCGCCGACCCGATCAAGGCGTCGGCTGCGGTTGCCATCAACGAGCTGCAGGCCGCCGGGCTGCGCATCATCATGGCCACTGGCGACGGGCTCACCACCGCACGCGCCGTGGCCGCCGAACTCGGCCTGGACGAAGTGCATGGCGAGGTCCGTCCCGAGGACAAGGCCGAGCTGGTGCAGCGCCTCAAGCGCGAAGGACGGCGGGTGGCGATGGCGGGCGACGGCATCAACGACGCGCCAGCCCTCGCCGCGTCCGACGTCGGCATCGCCATGGGCACGGGCACCGATGTCGCAATGTCCAGCGCCCAGATCACCCTGGTCAAGGGCGACCTGCGCGGCATCCTGCGCGCCCGCAAGATCTCGCAGGCCACGGTGGCCAACATGAAGCAGAACCTCACTTTCGCGTTTCTCTACAACGCGCTGGGGGTTCCAATCGCGGCCGGGGTGCTGTACCCCGCGTTCGGGATCCTGCTGAGTCCGATGGTCGCGGCGCTTGCGATGAGCTTGAGCTCGGTGTCGGTGGTCGCCAACGCGCTTCGCCTGGCCAAGACGGCGGCAGTTCCGACACCACCAAGGGCGACCGCGCCGGACCATACCTCCGGTCTGGCCCCGGATTGATCTGGATCAGTTGCATCTGACCGAGCAAAAGGTAACCTCAAGCCATGATCCGCCGTCGTCACCGTAGCTGGTTCCAGCGCACCGTCCTCCTCGCGATGGCGGCATTGCTCTGGTCCCAGTTCGCGCTGGCCAGCCATGGCGGCTGCCTGGGTCTTCCGGGCACACCCGCCGCCGCAGTCGCGGCCGGCGCGGATACCCCCCACGACCACGGCCACGGCTGCGACGCGGAGCTTCCCTCGGCGGACAGGGCGGTGTGTGCCGCGCACTGCAGCGAGGGGGGTATTTCGGCCGACAGTGGGCGCATCCCACCGGTCCCGCCGCTGTTTGTCGGAGCGTGGGTCTCCTGGTTCGTCGTGGCCGAGGTCGCCGATGCCGGCCCAGGGGTCACGCCCAGCTGGGTGGAATCGCCCCCCAGGCCCGCCTGGCACCGCCCCACCGCCCATCCAGCGGCTCTCCTGCTGATCTGATGCCCGAACGCTGACTGCTCCGCACGCCTCTGTGCGGCGCAGTGCTGTGCGTTCGTGCCGTGCGCGTCACGGCATGTGTTCTGCCTCGTCCGAGCGACCTGCGTCGCGTCGGCCCAAGGACACTGATATGGCATCCCTGTTCGACCCGATGCAGGCCAGGCGCCTGCACCCTTACCCGCTGTTCCGCCGTCGGCCACTGCTCCGGCACCTGCTTGCCTGCGTGTTCGCCGGCGGCTTGTGGACGCTGGCGCTGCCCGCGACCGCCACCGAACCCATCCCGGGGCACAGCCTCGAGTCGATCCGCACCTGGGTTCTGGAACACAACCCCGAGCTGCGGGCCATGGACTTCGAAACCCAGGCCGCCGAAGCGAGGATCCTTCCCGCAGGTGCCCTGCCCGATCCGATGGCCTCGGTTGGATTCCGCGGCCTCGATCCGGACAAGCCCTGGCGCACCGCCGGTGCCGAGCGCGAGGTGAACTACGCGCTGCGTCAGCGCTTCCCGCTCTGGGGCAAGCGTGGTCTGGCGCGGACCGCGGCCAGCCAGGACGCGGTCGCGGTCGGGCTTGACCGCATCACCGCGGCGCGCGACCTGCTGGCAGAGGCTGAAGCGGCGTACGTGCGCTACTGGCATGCCGATCAGGCCGTGGCCGTGCTCGACCGCCGCATCGCCCTGCTCCGGCAGGTCGAGGAAATAGCCGGCGTGCGCTACGCCTTGGGTCGCGCGGCGCAGCAGGATGCCATCCGCGCCCAGGTCGAGCAGACCAGCCTACAGCGCGAGCGGATCGAACGCCTCGCGACCAAGCAGGAGGCGGCCGCCACCTTGAACGCGGTGCTGGGACGCCGTTCCGATGCACCGCTGGCGACTCCCGATGAGGCGCCGCGCCTCGTCGTCCACAGCGCCTCGCTCACCGAGGCACTGGATGACGCAAATGCGCACCCCGCGGTGCGCTCGCAGCAGGCCCGCGCCGAGGCCGCGCGCACGAACGTGGTACTGCAGCGTCGCAACCGCTTTCCCGACATCACCGTGGGCGTGGGTGCGATGCAGTACGGCAACGGCATCGAAAGCACCGAGCTGATGCTCGAGGTCGAGATCCCGTTCCAGCAGCGCGCCCGCCGCGAACGCGAGCGCGAGTCGCGCCTGCTCGAAGACGCGGCGCTGGCCCGCAGAGATGCCACGTTGCGGGCCGTCGAGGAAAGCGGCGCCTCCGCCTGGTCGCAGTGGACCAGCGCACGCGAGCGCCGCGCGCTGATCGAGAACACGCTGCTGCCGCAGGCCGACGCCACCTGGCAGTCCGCGCTGGCCAGCTACCAGGTCGGCGAAGTCGACTTCGGGACGCTGCTGGAAGCACTCAATGAATGGCAGGGCGCCGACCTCGCACGGGTCGATGCACTGCGTGACGAACTGTTGGGCGCCGCCGCCGTGCGCGCCATCGAAGGAGAGATCCGATGACCCGTGTCCAGACCCTGTCGCTCGCCATCGGCGTCGCACTCGCCGCACTCGCCGTCGGCTGGATGGCGGGCCGCGCCACGAACGATTCGCCCACCGCAGCCACGTCCGCCGAGGCAGCGGCCGCGGAACGCAAGGTGCTCTATTACCGCAATCCGATGGGCCTGGCGGACACGTCGCCGGTGCCGAAGAAGGATTCGATGGGCATGGACTACGTCCCGGTCTATGCCGACGACGCCCCGCCGGCGGCGCCGGGTACGGTGGTGCTGCCCCCGGACAAGGTGCAGGCGCTGGGCGTGCGCACCGAGGCGGTCAAGCGAGGAGCCATGTCCGCCACCGTGCGCACCAGCGGCACGGTCGAGGTCGACGAGACCCGGCAGTACGCGATCGCGCCCCGCTTTGAAGGCTGGGTGGAGCGGCTGTACGCGAACCAGACCGGCATGCGCGTCCGCGCCGGGCAGCCGCTGCTCTCCGTCTACAGCCCACAGTTGGCGGCGGCGCAGCAGGAATACCGGCTGGCCGACGAGACCGCCCGCAGGTTGGCCGGGTCCGATCCCGCGAGCGCGGCATCGATGACCCGCCTGCGCGATGCCGCACGCACCCGCCTGCGCAACTGGGAAATCAGCGACGCGCAACTCGGCAAGACGGGGCTGGTGCTCACCGCGCCCGCGGACGGGGTCGTGATCGAGAAGCCGGTGGTCCAGGGCGCACGCTTCGAGCCCGGCGAAACCATCCTGCGCCTGGCGGACCTGTCGACGGTGTGGGTGATCGCGAAGGTCCCGGCGGCGCAGGCCGCGGGCATCCAGCCCGGCCAGCCCGCACGCTTTGAAACCGTGGCCCTGCCGGGCCAGGTGGCCGAGGGCGCGGTCACCTTCGTGCAGCCCGTCATCGATGCGATGACGCGCACCGTGGATGTGCGCATCGCCCTGCCCAACCCCGACGGCGACCTCCGGCCGGGGCTCTACGGGACGGTGGTGCTGGAGGAGCCGGGTGCTGGACCGGTCCTGACCGTTCCGCGCTCGGCCGTGCTCGACAGCGGCACGCGCCAGGTGGTGCTGGTCGAGACCGGCCCCGGCCGGTTCGCACCGCGCGACGTCACCCTGGGTCGCCGTGGCGGCGATCGCATCGAAGTGCTCGACGGGATCGCCGAAGGCGAACAGGTCGTGGTCTCCGCCAACTTCCTGATCGACGCCGAAAGCAACCTGCAGTCGGCACTCCAGGGGCTTGAGGGTCATGCAGGACACGGCGCGCCTTCGGGCACCACTGAGGATCCACACGCCGGGCACGGTGAGGACGCCGTCGATCCGCACGCAGGTCATGTTGACGAGGTCGCTGATCCCCACGCAGGCCATGCCATACCGGCGACATCGGGAGATCCACCGGCTGCCGCCAGCGATCCTGGCGCGTCCGACGGCCATGACAGCCATGGCGACCATGGAACGATGAACGACCACGGCACACCTGCTCCCGCCACCAGCCACGAGGGGCACTGACATGCTTGGCCGTCTCGTTGAATGGTCGGTGCGCAACGTCTTCCTGGTGCTGCTGATGGCGCTGGCGATTGTCGCCGGTGGCATCTACGCACTGATGAAGACGCCGCTGGACGCACAACCGGATCTGTCGGACGTGCAGGTGATCGTGTTCACGGAGTACCCGGGGCAGGCGCCCCAGGTGGTCGAGGACCAGGTCACCTATCCGCTGACCAGCGCCCTGCTCGCGACGCCGAAGTCGAAGGACGTCCGCGGCTTCTCGTTCTTCGGCGCCTCCTTCATCTACGTCATCTTCGAAGAAGGCACGGACCTGTACTGGGCGCGCTCGCGCGTGCTCGAGAACCTCAACGTCGCATCGAAAAACCTGCCGGCTGGCGTGGCACCGGCACTGGGACCCGACGCGTCCGGCGTGGGCTGGGTCTACCAGTACGTGCTGCAGAGCGACCGCCACTCGCTGGACGAGCTGCGCGCGATGCAGGACTGGTACCTGCGTTACCAGCTCACCACCGCGCCCGGCGTGGCCGAGGTCGCCAGCGTCGGCGGTTTCGTGCGCCAGTACTCGATCACCGTTGATCCGCTCCGGCTGCGCGAGTTCGACATCCCGATTTCACGGGTGTCCGAGGTGATCGCCGAGAGCAACCGCGACGTCGGCGGCCGCGTGATCGAGATGGCCGAGACCGAGTACATGGTGCGGGGCCGCGGCTACCTGCGCGGTATCGAGGATATCGAGAGCCTGGTTCTGCGCGCCGAAGGGGGCGCACCGGTGCTGATCGGCGACGTCGCCCGGGTCGAACTGGTACCCGATGAGCGCCGTGGCATCGCCGACCTGGACGGCGAAGGCGACGTCGTGGGCGGGATCGCCATTGCGCGCTTCGGCGAAAACGCCCTGGCCGTGATCGGGGGGGTGAAGGAAAAGATCGCCCAGCTTGCGAGTGGACTCCCCGAGGGCGTCAGCGTCCAGGCGGTCTACGACCGCTCCGATCTCATCGTGCGCGCGATCAAGACGCTACGCACGACGCTGCTCGAGGAGAGCCTGATCGTCGCACTGGTGTGCCTGGTATTCCTGTTCCATGCGCGCAGCGCGCTGGTCGCGATCGTCATGCTGCCCGTCGGCGTGCTGATCGCGGTGATCGCGATGCGCATGCTGGGCATGAACTCCAACATCATGAGCCTGGGCGGCATCGCGATCTCGATTGGCGTGATGGTCGACGCGGCGATCGTGATGATCGAGAACGCGCACAAGCACATCGAGCGCTCCGACGGCTCCCGCAGCCGGACCCAGCTGATCATCGATGCCTGTCGCGAGGTCGGGCCGGCGCTGTTCTTCAGCCTGATGATCATCACCGTCTCGTTCCTGCCCGTGTTCGCCCTGGAGGCTCAGGAAGGTCGCCTGTTCAAGCCGCTGGCCTTCACCAAGACCTTCGCGATGGCCGGTGGCGCGCTGTTGTCGATCACGCTGGTACCGGTACTCATGCTGCTGTTCGTGCGCGGCAAGATCGTGCCCGAGCACAAGAATCCGGTGAACCGGTTCCTGGTTGCGGCCTATCGGCCGGTGATCAACGTCGTTCTGCGGCATCGCATGGCCACAATCATGTTTGCGTTGGTCGCCCTGTTTGCAAGCCTGTGGCCTGCATCGCGGCTGGGCAGCGAGTTCATGCCAACCCTCAACGAAGGCACGCTGCTGTACATGCCCGCGTCGCTTCCGGGCATGTCGGTGACCAAGGCCTCGGAGCTGCTGCAGCAGCAGGACCGGATCATCAAGGGCTTCCCGGAAGTGGAGTCGGTGTTCGGCAAGGCGGGCCGTGCCCTGACGGCCACCGATCCCGCACCGCTGGAGATGTTCGAGACCGTCATCAACCTCAAGCCCGAGGACGAATGGCGGGACGGCATGACCACCGACAAGCTCATCGCCGAGATGGACGCGGCGCTGAAGTTCCCGGGCGTCGCCAACTCCTGGACGATGCCGATCAAGGCGCGCACCGACATGCTGGCCACCGGCATCCGCACGCCCGTGGGCATCAAACTCTTCGGCACGGACCTTGAGCAACTCGACGCGCTGGCCACCGAGATCGAAGCCGTGGTGCGCGAAGTGCCGGGGACGACCAGCGCGTTCGCCGAGCGCCTGACCGGCGCCTACTACCTCGACATCACCCCCGACCTGGGCCGCCTGGCGCAGTACGGCGTAACCCTGGGCGAGGTGCAGGACGTGGTGGCGGCCGCGCTCGGCGGCGAGATCGTCACCACCATCCTCCAGGGCCGTGAGCGCTTCAGCGCGATCGTGCGCTATCCCCGCGAACTCCGCGACGATCCGCACCGGATAGGCAGCCAAGTCCTGGTGCCGGTGCCCGGCGGCGCCCAGGTGCCGCTGGGCGAACTGGCGCGGATTGAGGTCAGGAAGGGTGCGCCGAGCATCCGCACCGAGAACGCGATGCTGGCGGCGTACATCTACGTCGACACCCGAGAGAGCGATCTCGGCCGCTACGTGAAGGCTGCGCAGGAAGCGGTCACCGAGCAGGTGCAGTTCCCGCCTGGCTACTACGTGACCTGGAGTGGACAGTACGAATACATGCAACGTGCCGCGGAGAAGATGCGTGTCGTCGTTCCGGTGACGCTGGCGCTGATTTTCCTGCTGCTGTACCTCAACTTCCGCCGTGTCACCGAGTCGCTGATCGTGATGCTGTCGGTGCCCTTCGCACTGGTCGGTGGCATCTGGCTGATGTGGATGCTCGACTACAACACCAGCGTCGCGGTGATCGTGGGCTTCATCGCGCTGGCCGGCGTCGCCGCGGAAACCGGCGTGGTGATGCTGATCTACCTCGACCACGCACTTGAAGCGCGTGCCGCGCAGAGGCAGGCCGAAGGCCGGGCACTGGATTCACGGGACCTGCGCGAGGCCATCATCGAAGGCGCGGTCGACCGCGTGCGCCCGAAGATGATGACCGTGGTCGCGATCATGGCGGGCCTGCTGCCCATCATGTGGAGCAGCGGTACTGGCTCGGAAGTCATGCGCCGAATCGCTGCGCCGATGGTAGGTGGCATGGTGTCTTCGACCATCCTCACCCTGGTCGTGATCCCGGCGCTGTACTCGCTGATCAAGCAGCGGCAGCTGGCCAGGAAGCCGCACCCCTCCTCCGCACTACCCAAGGAGAAGTAGTGATGGGGCCGTTCAACGCAGGCAGGGACCGACGGTTCATGCAACTGTGGCCGCGAACATCCGTCCGTCTACGGCCAATTCGCGCGTTACTGGCTTCGCCCACCGCAAGGCCGGTTGACCTGTGTGCGAGACACAGGTCTAGCCTGATCAACACCTCGCCGGGAGCAAGCCGATGACGACCAAGGAAGAAGTGACGCTGCCGCTGATGACGGTCCGCCAGCTGGCACGGCAGGGCGATGTCACGGTGCATGTGGTGCGCAACTACCTGCGGCGCGGCCTGCTGCAGGCGGCGAGGCACACCGAGAACGGCTACCAGCTGTTCTCGGCTTCGGAGCTCCAGCGCCTGCGCTTCATTCGCACCGCCCAACAGCTCGGCTTCACGCTGGCGGAGATCGAGGAAATCGTCCGCCACAGTGTTCTGCGAAGGAGTCCCTGCCCGCTGGTGCGCGACATCATCCGACGCAGACTCGAAGACACCCGCCAGCAACTGGACAACCTGCTGGCCATGCACGGGCGGATGGAGCATGCCGTCCACGCCTGGACTTCGCTGCCGGACTCCATCCCGACTGGCGACGATGTCTGCGCATTGATCGAATCCGTTGCAGCCGCTGAGGGCGGCGGATTCGTCAGGTCCACCCCGGGGCGACTCCCTGGACGCCGCCCCACTCAGGAGAACTTGCCATGACTGTTCCTGGTCCTGCCACCTCAGGGTCCCGACGTTGGGTCTTCTGGATCTTCCTGGCGCTGGCCCTGTTCTATCTCGGCGTCGAGCACCGCGCCCACCTTGCGGGGACGCTCCGCTGGCTGCCGCTGGCCATCTTGCTGCTGTGTCCCTTGATGCATGTGTTCATGCACAAAGGGCATGGCGGTCATGGAGGCGACGGAAGTCATGGGCGCGACGGCAATGCCGACGACCCACCCCATGGCCACCATCAGAGCCGTCGGAACCGGGCATGGAACGACGAAACGTCCGACACCTCGAACGAAGGACACCGACATGCACGCACCTGACTCCGGCTACGGTCTTTGGCTCCTCGCCGCCATCAACGCCGCGTTCTTCATCTTCTTCGCCTGGAGCTTCTACAAACCGCTGACCCGTTGGGACTGGCGTGGGTTCGGTATGTTCTCCGCCTTCGTCGTGGCCCTGTTCGCGGAAATGTATGGCTTCCCGCTGACGCTGTACGTCTTGGGCGGGTGGCTCAGCGCCAACTATCCGCAGGTCAACTGGCTCAGCCACGACGCCGGCCATCTGCTGGAGATGTGGTTCGGCTGGCGCGCCAATCCGCATTTCGGTCCATTCCACCTGGCGAGTTTCATCCTGATCGGCGGCGGGTTCTGGCTCCTGTCGGCAGCCTGGCCCGTGCTGTATCGGGCACAGCGTGAGGGTCGGCTTGCCCGGGAGGGCGTGTATGCACGCATGCGTCACCCGCAGTACGTCGCCTTCGTACTCGTACTGACTGGTTTCCTCCTGCAGTGGCCCACGCTGCTCACGCTCGCCAGCTATCCGGTGCTGGTGTGGGCCTATGCCCGCCTCGCGCGTCGTGAGGAGAGAGATTGCCTGAGCCGCTTCGGCGAGGACTACGTGAGCTACATGCAGGAGGTGCCGGCCTTCATACCGCGACGCCGGCGCGGTCCTGTCCGATCGGCGGGGGAAGTCCGATGAAGGCCGACCGTCGTGTTCCATCCCTTTGTGCTCTCGCAGTCTCGCTGTTTCGCCTCACATCCATTCAAGGAGTCCACACAATGAACAACGTCACACATGCCGCCTGTTTTGCTGGCCCACGCACCAATCCCAATCGCTGGTTCGCCGCGCTGGCGCTGGCGGGCGCCTTTGCCTTCTCCTTCGCACTGCCGGGGGCTGCTTCCGCGAGCGAAGGCGGGTTCCGCCACAACGTGTTGATGCGCGGCCAGGTTCTGGAGACGCAGGACGACACACTGGTGGTCTGCGTCGGCAAGGCCGACGGAGCCCAGGTCGACCAGGTGCTGGATGTGATCCGGCACAAGCGCCGTAACCGCGGTCCCCGGGATATCGGACCGCGCTTTCGCCGGGAAGCCGTCGGTCAGGTGCGCATCACCGGGCTGTTCGACGACCACTACGCAGAGGCTGAAGTGATCTCCGGAAAGCCCAAGGTCAATGACATCGTCGAGCTGATTCGACCGTGAGCAAGCCACGCGTCCGGCGCGATCTGCGTCGGACGTGTGCCCGCTGTCCGCCATCACTTCCTGCCAGAACCGGAGCTCATCATGACCTCGACTTCCCGCCCGACGCTGCAGTTCCTCGGTGCCGCCGGTACCGTCACCGGATCGCGCTACCTGGTCGAGGCCAATGGCCAGCGCGTGCTGGTCGACTGCGGTCTCTTCCAGGGCTACAAGCAGCTGCGCGACCGCAACCGGGCACCGTTCCCAGTCGATCCGGCGTCCATCGACGCGGTGGTCCTGACCCACGCCCATCTGGATCATTCGGGCTACCTGCCCGCGCTGGTCAAACAGGGATTCCGCGGCTGGATCCACTGCACCCACGCCAGCGTGTCCCTGTGTGGCCTGCTGCTTCCCGACAGCGGGCACCTGCTTGAAGAAGAGGCGAAGTACGCAGCCCGCAAGGGGTACTCCAAGCACAAGGAACCTCGACCGCTTTACACCGAGGAGGACGCCCGCCGCAGCCTGAAGCAGCTCAAGGGGCATGACTACGAGCGCGACATCGAGGTCGCGTCGGGCTTCAAGGTCCGCTTCCATCCCGCCGGCCACATCCTGGGCGCCGCACACCTCAGCTTGGACGTCCAGGGCCAGCGTCTGCACTTCAGTGGCGATCTGGGGCGTCAGCAGGAATCGCTGATGAATCCGCCCACGCCGCTGCCCGCCTGTGACGTGCTGGTCTGCGAGTCCACGTATGGCGACCGCGAACACATTCCCATCGACCAGGAAGCGGAACTGGCGCCCATCATCCGCCGCGTTGCGGCCCGCGGGGGCGTGATCGTCATCCCCGCCTTTGCCATCGGCCGCGCCCAGGCGCTCATGCTGCATATCTCCCGGCTGCGCGAGCGCAAGGAGATTCCCCGCGTGCCGGTCTACCTCAACAGCCCGATGGCGATCAACGCGACCCGGCATTACCACGCCCACCATTCCGAACACCACGTGTCCGAAGAGGACTGCCAGCGGATGTTCGACGTGGCCACCTTCGTCAACACGGTGGAAGAGTCGAAGGCGCTCAACCGCCAGCGCGGGCCGATGATTATCATCTCCGCCAGCGGCATGATCACCGGTGGACGCGTGCTTCACCACATCGAGGCGTTCGGCCCCGATGACCGCAACGCGATCCTGCTCGCCGGCTACCAGGCCGGTGGAACACGCGGTGCCGCGCTCGCGGCGGGCAAGCCCAGCTTGCGCATGTTCGGTCGCGAGGTGCCCATGCGCGCCGAGGTGGTGCAGTTGCAAGGCTTTTCCGGCCACGCCGACGCCGGGGAGCTGCTGGACTGGATGCGCACCGCGCCATCCGCGCCGCGCGTCGTCTATCTCACCCATGGCGAGCCCGATGCAGCCGACACGTTGCGCGGGCGCGTGCAGCGCGAGCTGGGCTGGCGGGCGCGCGTGCCCGAGCACCTGGAGCGCGTGGGACTGGAGGATGCGCAATGACCGGGCAGGCCGCAGGCCATACCCGCCTGCGCGTCACCCGTGCCGGCATCGACACCTACCAGCAGCCGGTGGTCTACATGCATCGCGACTGCGAAGTCTGCCGCTCGGAGGGCTTTGCCGCGATGACACGCGTGAGGCTGGACGTGGACGCCCGCACGTTGGTGGCGACGCTGAACGTGGTTGTCGACGATCGGCTTGGCCTGGATGAGATAGCCCTGTCGGAGGCCGCGTGGACGCTGCTGGATCCCATGCCCGATGCCTTGGCCTGGGTCGGGCATGCGGAACCCGCGTCGTCGGCAGGCGCGCTCCGGGCCAAGGTATTCGGCGCGCGGCTGGACGACGCGCAGTACCTTGCCCTGGTGCAAGACGTGATGGAAAACAGGTTGTCGGACCTGGAGCTTGCCGCGTTCGTCACAGCCAGCGCCGGCGACCGCCTGGACCACGCGGAGACGACCGCGCTGACGCGCGCCATGATCGCCGTCGGCCAGCGCCTGGACTGGGGCGAAGGGCCGGTGCTGGACAAGCACTGCGTGGGCGGCCTGCCGGGCAATCGCACCACCCCGATCGTGGTGGCCATCGTGGCCGCGCTGGGCTACCGCATTCCGAAGACCTCGTCGCGCGCGATCACGTCTCCGGCAGGCACCGCCGACACCATGGAAGTGATGGCGCCGGTGGCGCTCGACCTGGCGGCGATGCGGCGGGTGGTGGAGCGCGAGGGCGGCTGCATCGTCTGGGGCGGCAACGTGCGCCTGAGCCCGGCCGACGACATCCTGATCCGGGTGCAGCGGCCGCTGGACTTCGACAGCGACGGCCAACTGGTCGCCAGCGTGCTGTCGAAGAAGATCGCCGCCGGCTCCACCCACGTGCTGATCGACATGCCCGTGGGTCCAACCGCCAAGGTGCGCAGCGAGGCTGCGGCCCACAGTCTGGGCTCACGGCTTGCGCACACCGCGGCTGCGCTTGGATTGCAGCTGGGCATCCATCGCTCCGACGGCACCCAGCCGGTGGGCCGGGGCATCGGCCCGGCGCTCGAGGCGCACGATGTGCTCAAGGTGCTGCGCAACGCAGCCGATGCACCCGCCGACCTTCGCGAACGCGCACTTGCGCTGTCCGCGGCGCTGCTGGACATGGCACCGGGCAGCAACGCCGGCACCGGACTGGAACGCGCGCGCAGCGTGCTGGATTCCGGGAGGGCGCTGGCCAAGTTCCTGGCGATCTGCGAAGCCCAGGGAGGCTTCCGCGAACCGGCGCGGGCGCCATTCACCGCCGACGTTCCGGCATCCGCGTCGGGCCGCATCACGGAAATCGACAACCGCAGGCTGGCCAAGCTGGCCAAGTTGGCCGGCGCACCCACATCCCCCACCGCCGGCCTGGAAACGAGTCTGCGCGTCGGCGATGCGGTCGAGCGCGGACAGCCTCTGCTGACCCTGCATGCGGAGTCTCCGGGCGAGCTGGCCTATGCGCTGGAGCACGCCGCCACCTTGCAACCCTTCGTCCTTGGAGAGGTTCCATGACCCGTGTGCTGATGCCTTTCCCGGCCGATGCAGCATTGGCCAGCACCATGAACCAGGCTATGCAGGCGCGCATTGCACCTGTGGCTTGGCGGCACTTTCCCGATGGCGAGTCGCTGGTGACCCTGGAGGACTCGCTGGCTGGCGCGGATGTGGCCATCCTGGCCAGCCTGCGCCACGCCGATGCTTTGGCCCTCCCGTTGCGCTTCGCCGCCCGGACCGCGCGCGAGTTCGGGGCTCGTTCGGTCGGCCTCATCGCACCCTACCTGGGGTACATGCGCCAGGACACCCGCTTCCATCGCGGCGAGGCGGTCAGTACACCGCTGTTTGCGCAATTCCTCGAAGAGGCTTTCGACTGGCTGGTGACCGTGGACCCGCACCTGCACCGCGTCGAGCGCCTGCAGTCGCTCTACCGCATTCCGACGGTCCACGTATCGGCGACGCCGGCCGTGGCCCGCTGGATCGCTGAGACCGTCCCCGACGCTGTGCTGATCGGCCCTGACAGCGAGAGCGAGCAGTGGGTAGCGGACATCGCCGCCCTGTCCAGCATGCCCTACCAGGTGCTGGCCAAGGAGCGGCACGGCGACTACGACGTGCGCGTCAGCCTGCCCGACCCGGCAGCCGTGGCTGGTCGGACTCCGGTGCTGATCGACGACATCGTGTCGTCCGGCCACACGATCCTGGAGACCCTCGCACACCTGCGCCGGTTGTCGTTGCCGTCGCCGTTGCTGGTCGCTATCCATCCGGTGTTCGCAGGCGACGCCTATGCCCGCCTGCAGGAGGCGGGCCTGGCCCGCATCGTCAGCACTGACACCATTTCCCACCCCTCCAACGCCATCGCGCTGGGTGCGGACCTCGCCGCCGCGGCATCGACGCTGATGACCGCTTCGACCGATTCCCCGGAGGACCCATGAACCTGCATCTCAACTGCTGCACCGCCGACCAGCTGTCGGCCGCCGAGCGCCAGCGGATCCTTGAACTCGCCGACGCCCACCGGCAGGCCGATCCCGCGTTCGCCCACTGGGCGGCCGGCTACGGGGTGATCCGACATGACCCGCTTACCCAGCTCCGGGTCCGCCAGATGGTGCACGAGCTGGTCGCCCTGGGCCGCACGCCGGATGCCGGCACCGCATGGCAGCGGCTCGCCGCGGCCGACCGCGTCACCAGCGCCGGCATGTGGCTGGTGGCGCACATGACCTACAGCCAGCGCGTTCGTACCGACGGCGCAGCCCTGGAGGTCGATGATTTCAAGACCACGCCTGAAGGCCACACCGGCGGGTCCCTCAACATGGTGCCCGCCTACGCCGGCTACCTGCTGATGGATTCCCTGGATGGCGTCACCCGCGCGTGGATGATGGGCCAGGGGCACTGCGTGGCCGCCATCGACGCGCTGAACGTGCTGGTTGGCAACATGACCGACCGGCACGCCGAACGTTACGACCGCACCGGCGAAGGGCTGAGCCGGTTCGTAAGCGACTTCTATGCCTACACCCTCAATCCGGACGGAACGCCGGCGTCGCCCCTCGGCTCCCACGTCAATGCGCACACCGCCGGGGGCGTGATGGAAGGCGGCTATCTCGGCTTTGCCGAGCTGCAGTACGTGCATGCGCCGCTCAAGGATGAACGCCTGGTCGCCTTCCTCAGCGACGGTGCGTTCGAGGAACAGCGTGGCAGCGACTGGGCGCCACGCTGGTGGCGCGCCGAGGACAGCGGACTGGTCAGCCCGATCATCATCCTCAACGGGCGCCGCATCGAACAGCGCAGCCAGATCACCCAGCAGGGCGGCGAGCGGTGGCTGGACCGGCACCTGCGATTGAACGGCTTTGATCCGATCGCGCTGGACGGGCGCGATCCGGCCAGCATCGCGTGGGGCATCCACGTGATGGAGTCGCGCCTGCAAGCGGGCGCCGCTGTTCCCGCCGACGTGCGGCTGCCCTATGGCATCGCCGAAACCGTCAAGGGCTTCGGCTTCCCCGGCGCCGGGACCAACGCCTCGCACAACTTGCCGCTGCCGGGGAATCCGGCGAAGGATGCCGCGGCGCGCACGCTCTTCAATGAAGCCGCAGCGGCGCTGTTCGTGGCCGCGTCGGAGCTCGAGCAGGCCGTTGCCGCACTCAACAGCCACGATCTCCAGCAGCGGGTGCGCGAGCGCGACCATGCGCTGGCCGATCGCCAGGTGGAACCGCCCCGCGTCCCGGCGATCGCCGACCGCGGCGCCGGCGGTGAGAGCTCGCCAATGACCGCACTCGACGAGCAGTTCGTCGCCATCGCCGAGGCGAATCCGGGACTGCGGGTGCGCGTGGGCAATCCCGATGAGCTGCGCAGCAACAAGCTCGACCGGACCCTGGACGCGATGAAGCACCGGGTGCACGAGCCCGAGCCCGGCGTCGCCGAATCGCCAACCGGCGCGGTCATCACTGCGCTCAACGAAGAAGCCGTGGTCTGCGCGGCGCTCGGCAACAAGGGCGGGCTAAACCTGGTGGTCACCTACGAGGCGTTTGCACCGAAGATGCTCGGCGCCGTACGTCAGGAACTGATCTTCGCCCGCCACCAAGCCCAGGCCGGGCGCCCACCCGGCTGGCTGGGCGTGCCCCTGGTGCTGACCTCGCACACGTGGGAGAACGCGAAGAACGAACAGTCCCACCAGGATCCGACCATGGCCGAGGCACTCATGGGCGAAATGGCCGACATTTCGCGCGTGGTGTTCCCGCCGGACGCCAATGGCGCTGCCGCCGCCCTCGCCCGCGCCTACGCGCAACGGGGCACGGTCACCACACTGGTCGTTCCCAAGCGTCCGGTGCCTCATGAGCTGACCCCGCAGCAGGCCCAGGCACTGGCCGAGACCGGCGCAACATGCCTCGCCGGCGATCCGGAGACGGCGGCGATCCTGCTGGTGGCCACCGGCGCGTACCAGCTGCAGGAAGTGCGCCGCGCACAGGCGCGTCTGGCCGCACGCGGAATGTCGGCCGCGATCGTCTATCTCGCCGAACCCGGCCGATTTCGCGCCCCGCGCGATCCGGAGGAGGCAAGGTACGTGCACTCCGACAGTGCGGTCCAAGCGCTGTTTCCGGTGGGCCGGCCGCGCGTATTCGTTACCCACACCCGTCCGGAGCCCTTCCTCGGTGCGCTGCGCCGACTCGACACCGGCCCCACCACCACCGCGGCGCTGGGCTTCGTCAACCGGGGCGGCACACTGGACGTGCCGGGCCTGCTGTTCGCCAACCGCAGCACCTGGGCGCACGTGGTTGACGCGGCTGCGGGCGTCCTCGGCGAGTCCCGCGACAACCTGCTGTCCGAAGCGGAGCTGGCGGCCGTGGATGGTCGCGGCGATCCGACCGCCATCCTGCGCGCGGAAGCGGGGCCGGCATCGTGAGCCGGCTCGCGCTGATGGCGGGCACGGTGCGCCGTGGAGGCCAGATCGCCTGGGCCGGACTGACTCTCGGGGTCGCGGTGTTGCGCCTGCGCCGACGCAGACCCGAACGGCTTCCCGCGTACGTCAGCGCCACCCTGGTGGGGCTGGGTACCACCTTCGTCAAGCTGGGCCAGGGTTTGAGCCTGCGCTGGGACCTGCTGCCGGCGCCCTATCGCGAGGCATTGTCGCGGTTGCACAGCGACGTGCCGGCATTTCCTGCTGACCAGGCCAGACACATGGTCGAGCATGCGTTCGGCGCCTCCGTCGAAGAGCTTTTCGCCAGCTTCGATGACCATCCGCTGGCCGCCGCGTCGGTGGCTCAGATCCATCCGGCACGCATGCATGACGGTCGCGACGTGGTCGTCAAGGTCACCCGGCCCGGCATCCACGCTCAAGTGCAGGCTGACCTGCGGCTGCTTCGACGCACGCTGCGCGTAGCCCAGTGGATCTGGCCGCCTCTGAAGCGACACCGCCCCCTCGAACTGGTGGACGAGCTGGGCGCATTCCTGCGCGATGAAATCGACATGCGTCACGAGGCGCAGAACATGCGCCGCATGGCGAAGGTGCTCGATGCCCTGCCCGGCATCACACAGCCACATGTCGTTGAGCCCTACGCCACACGCGACGTGCTGGTCCAGGATCGTAGCCACGGCACCCGCCTGGAAGCCGCTTATGGAACGGCGGCGGCTCCCGCACTGGCAAGGGCGCTGCTCGGTGCCTACGTGCATCAGCTCTTCGGCGCCGGCGTCTTCCATGCCGACCCGCACCCGGGGAATCTGTTCTTCTTTGACGACGGTCGCCTGTGCCTGCATGACTTTGGCTCGATCGGCGTGCTCGACCCTGCATCCCGGCTCGCGCTCGGCGGCATGGTCGAGGCCATTGCGGCCGACGACGCCGAGGGCGTGCTGGATGCAGCGATCGCCATGGGCTTCTTCCCGCCGCAGGTCGACCGCCGCTCGCATGTGCGCGAGATCCACCTGATCCTGGCCGAGATGGCCAGCCGTCCGCTGGCGCAGTGGTCCATTGCCGAGGCAATCTGGCGCGTGGCACGCATTGGGCAGGGCGCTGGCTTCCGGCTTCCGGCCCACCTGCTGTCCCTGATCCGGACGCTGTTCCTGGTCGAGAACACGCTGCGGGCGCTGGATCCGGATCTGGACCTGCTGGGGACGCTGTCCGCGCAGGCGGCCGCGATCGCCGACATTGCCGAAGCCAGCCGCCCCAGCGGCAACAGGCCGCTTGCCATGCGGCTGGCCCGCACTGCGCGCCAATTGCCACAGATCGCCACCGACCTGTTGCGGCAGGCGCAACTGAGCGACGGACGACCCGCCTTCTCCGTACACCACCATGGCCTGAGTTCCACGCAGGAGGCAATCGCGCGCACGGGCAACCGGCTGGCGTTGGCCCTGGTCACCTTGGGCCTGTACGTAAGCGGTGCGCTGTTGAGCCTGCATTCCGACGGCCCGCAAGTGTTCGGTCACATGCCTTTCCTGGCTCTGGTGGCTTTCGCTGCTGCGGGATTGCTCTCACTGCGGCTGGTGATGGCCATCGCCAGATCGGGACACTTGTAACAGAACACTGATCTATCTCCCCGCTGGTGCCCGGCGCATCAGTGCATCCAGGAAGGCAGACCCATGACGCAACACAATCATCATCATCAAGATCATCAGGCGCACGGCGAGCAACAGCCGCATCCCCGCACGGGTGCTGAAGGTGACGTCCATGCCGGGCACGACAAGCACGCCGGCCACAGCGTGGCGAGCTTCCGCGACAAGTTCTGGCTCACGCTGCTGCTGACCATCCCCACTCTGATCTGGAGCGGGATGATCCAGCATTGGTTCGACTACACCGCACCACAGTTCCCGGGGTCGGCGTACATCCCGGCGGTGTTCGGCACGATCGTGTACTTCTACGGCGGCTCGCCGTTCGTCCGCGGCGGATACCACGAGCTGAGAAATCGCCTGCCGGGCATGATGACGCTGATCTCGCTTGCGATCACCGTCGCCTTCTTTTACAGCGCGTTGGTCACGCTCGGCGTTGTCGAGGGCTTGGACCTGTGGTGGGAGCTGGCGACGCTGGTGGCGATCATGTTGCTCGGCCACTGGATCGAGATGCGTTCGATCAACCAGGCACAGGGCGCTCTCAAGGAACTCGCGAAGCTGCTGCCTGATATGGCGGTGCGGTTGGATGAGGCCGGTACCGCGAAGGAAGTCCCTGTCGCGGAACTGAAGCGCGGCGACCTGCTGCTCATCAGGCCCGGCGCGAGCATTCCCGCCGACGGCGTCGTGAAGGAAGGGACCAGCGCCGTCAACGAAGCGATGATCACCGGCGAGTCCAAGCCGATGGACAAGTCGACGGGCGACCGGGTGATCGCCGGCACCGTCAACGGACAGGGCTCGTTGCGTGTCGAGGTGACGGGAACCGGCGACGAGACCGCGCTCGCGGGTATCATGAGGCTCGTCGAGCAGGCCCAGACGTCGCGCTCGCGCGCCCAGGCCCTGGCGGACCGGGCGGCGTTCTACCTCACGATCATCGCCATCGTCTCCGCCGCGGTTACCGCCATTGTCTGGCCACTCCTCGGTCGACCGTGGAGCTTCACGATCGAGCGCGTAGTGACCGTGCTCGTGATCGCCTGTCCCCATGCGCTAGGTTTGGCCATCCCGCTGGTGACCGCCATCTCGACCACGATTGGCGCACGGAACGGTCTGCTCGTGCGCGATCGACGCGGCCTGGAAGAGGCCCGTTTGCTGAACACGGTCGTGTTCGACAAGACAGGCACGCTCACGCTCGGTTCGCACCGCGTCGTGAAGACCACTGCCGCCGATGGACTCACCGACGACGAGGTGCTTCGCGTGGCCGCGTCGGTCCAGCGCGACGCTGAACATCCGATCGCGCAGGCGCTGATGACCAGCGCCAAGGAACATGGCATCGACGTTCCGATGTCGCAGGACTTCGAGTCCATGCCGGGACGCGGCGTGCGCGCAGTCGTCGAGGAGCGCTCGCTCTACGTTGGCGGGCCGGGTCTGTTGAGAATGCTCGCGGTCGAACCGCCGGAGACGCTTCGGCGGGCTGCCGAATCAGCGGCAGCCGATGGTCAATCTGCAACCTACCTGGTGGAAGGCGACCGGGTGCTCGCCGTGTTCGCGATCGCTGACGCCATCCGTCCCGAATCGTTCGATGCGGTCAAGCGTCTGCACGACAACGGACTGGAGGTTGTGCTGCTGACTGGTGATTCCACCGCAGTCGGCAATGCGGTCGGGAAGGAGCTCAATATCGACACCGTCTTCGCCGAGGTCCTGCCAGAGGACAAGGTGGCAAAGATCGAGGAACTGCAGGCCCAAGGGAAGCGCGTCGCGATGGTGGGCGACGGCGTCAATGACGCGCCGGCGCTGCTCACAGCCGACGTCGGCATCGCCATCGGCACAGGGACGGATGTCGCGGTCGAGGCTGGCGACGTCGTACTTGTGCGCAGCGACCCGCGCGACGTCCCTGCGATCATTGCATTGAGCAAGGCGACCTATCGCAAGATGATCCAGAACCTGTGGTGGGCCGCCGGGTACAACATCGTCGCCATCCCGCTCGCTGCCGGCGTTCTCGCTGCATGGGGGATCATGCTGCAACCCGCGCTTGGTGCAGTGCTCATGTCGCTGAGCACCATCGTGGTGGCGATCAATGCGCAGCTGTTGCGCCGGGCGGTACGGTCCCCATGAACATGAACTGGCGACACCTATGACCACGCGCCGGCTTCTGGCACTCAACGTTGGCTCGTCCACCCTCAAGGGCGCGTGCTATCTGTTGCACGCTGAGGGGCCAGGCGCGCAGCCACGCGTCGTGGAGCGCTCCCGGGCCGAGATTGCCGTCGGCGCGGATGCGCAAGAGCGACTTGCCACCCTGCTCGAAATATTGTCGATACCGGCGCCCGGCCCCGACGTGGTGGTCCACCGAATCGTACATGGCGGCGACCTGCGCAACGCCAGCGAGCTCGACGAAGATGTACTTGCGAAACTGGATGCCTTGGTGCCATTCGCACCCTTGCACCAGCCGGTCGCCCTCGCGTTCGCGCGTGCCGCGCGCCTGCGTTGGCCGCAAGCCCGCCAGGGCGTGGCCTTCGACACGGACTTCCACGTGACACTCGCACCCTGGAGCCAGCGCCTGCCCATCCCCGAAGCATGGGATGCGCTGGGCGTCCGCCGCTACGGTTTCCACGGACTCGCCTTCGCCTCTGCACTGCGAGTCGTGGCCAGCCAGGACGCCGGAATCCTGCGGAGCCGCGCCGTCTTCGCGCATCTGGGGGGTGGTTGCAGCGTCTGCGCCGTCGAGGACGGTCGGAGCCGCGACACCACCATGGCGCTCACTCCGCTGGGGGGAATCCCGAGCCCTACCCGCTCCGGGGATCTCGATCCCGGTGCGTTGCTGTACCTGCTCAGGCACGAACGGCTGGACGCGCAAGCGATTGAAGATGGTTTGTCCCGCACTGCAGGTCTTGCCGGCATCGCCGGGCACGGCGATATGCGCGTGCTGCTTGCCGATCCTGGCCCGCAGGCCCAGCTTGCCGTGGACCTCTTCGCAGTCCGGATCGCGCAGTCCATCGCGGCCATGGCCACGGGAATCGGCGGACTCGACCATATCGTCTTTTCCGGCGGCATCGGCCACCGCGCGCCGGGTCTGCGGGCGCGGATCATCGCGCGCTTGGGCTGGCTTGGCCTGGCGCTGGCACCTGACGACAACGATGCTGGGGCCACGCGGATCGATGCCGCGAGCGGGCCGGCCATCTGGAACGTCGCGATCGATGAGGAACGCGAGCTGGCCGAATCAGCATTGGCCTGGCTGTAGTCCACGGCATACCGCCAGGGCGGCCCCAGCCAGGATTACTCGCCGATCAGTGGCGTCGTGAGCACCGCTGCGAATCCACCACCTGGGGTGCGCATGTTCGTAGTCTGGCCCTGATAAAGCCGGGCCGCGAACAACAGCACACCCGCCTCGGACGCGAAGCAGCGCACGTCCGCCTTGAGGGACTGGCCCCCATGCACGATCCGCATGCTCGGTGGCGCGAAGGCCTGTGCGATGTAGGTCGCCGACGCCATCGACTCCCACGTTCGCCGGGTGAGCTTGTCGCCCCGATAGCTGCCACGGCTGCCGAACCCTGCTGCAGGCTTGAAGAAGTAGCCGTTGCGCGCTGCCCACAGCGCATCCCGGTTTCCGGGGACGACTTCAACCGTTGTCGGGATCACCTCGGCCAGCAGGGCTGTCAAACCCGCATCGACCCCAAACCCGCCGAGCAAAGCCGCGTCTCCAAGCACCGCCAGGTTGCGCTTGTCGGCGAACAGCGCGTGCGCACGCGGATGCGGGGTGAGTGCGACGTCCCCTGCGAGATAGGCCTGACGAAGGTCCGCATGCGAAGCTTCCTCAAGCGCGAAATCGGTCAACCGGTTGTAGACCATGTCGATCGGGCCGTCGGCATCTGCAAGCCCCTCCGGGCCGAACCTCAGATCCTCGGGCGCGCGTATCACGCAGTCCACGCCGTGCTCCCGGAATGCGTCCGCGTACAGCTCGAACTCGGGGTAGAGGAACTGCTCCCGCGGGGCGCTGTCCACGATGGCCACACGGGACGGCGCGCGGCCCGACTGCTGCCGGGCATCGTCAAGCCAGGCGGCTACAGCCGCGCTATGGGCCTCCGTCGCCGTGGTCCAGGTGGTCCACGCAGTCGGCGCGCAAGATCTCACGGCATCGAGCAGCACGGCATTGAGGAGCAGCCCGCCTGGATTGGTGTTGACCTCGATCAACCGCGGGCCGTCGACGGTCAGGTGAAAGTCCAGCCCCAGGACGCCACCCGCCGAACCCGGGTAATGGGTTGCGATGTCGGGGGCCCATTGCAGGACGCGCTCGCGGTATCGTGGATTCTCTGCAACTTCGAAGAGCGCCGCCGCGACTCGCCCCATGGCATCCAACGCCGCACGGTCGACGAACAGGGCGTACCGAGAGAACAGATGTGCGTGAACGGCCGGGTCAGACATGGACTCCGAGAAGGCGGCCCGGATCGACTCGTGCAGCCGCAAGACGTCGACTACTTCGCATGCACACCGCTGGTTGAGCGAGGCACCCACTGAAGTGGCACAGTTGATATCGCAGCCTGATTGGCCAGTCATTATCGAAGACTCCTTAGATCTACGCCTCAACGCGTTCTGACTGTTGCACCGTTCATTCCAAGCTTAGAGTGTTGATGCTTTCCCGCGGAGGAACCGTGCGCTCGGCTAACCAACAGGGATGCGGGCGCAAGCCTTCGTTGAGCGGCCGCCCGGATGCGCACACGAGTAGGGATTCAGTTCACTAGTAATGTGAGGCCTAATGCTAGCTCCAAAGCCGTTCTTTCATCCTTCGGCCAGAGCGTCGATGAGATCTGAAGCCGATGTACCGCCCCCTCAATTAGCAGCCCACAACGAGTCACCGCTCCACTGCTAAGGGCGCCTTTCAGTCTGATGCCCCGGAACAGCAGCATCGGCAGCCCCCTCGGAGCCCCTGACGTTCCCTAGCTCTACGATCTCGGGCAGCAAGGTGGCTATGTAGTCTGCCCACGTCTGCATCATCTCTGTGCGTTCCCCCAAGTATTCTGCGTGATTGTAGGCCGCCCGCACCTTGTCACGCTCCGCATGCGCGAGCTGTCGCTCTATGACCTCGGACCGGTAGCCCTTCTCGTTAAGAATGGTTGATGCGGTAGCCCGAAATCCATGGGCGGAGAATCCGATGCTGTCCTTGCCATTGAAACCCATTCGCTCCAAGGCACGATTGAGGGTCGTTGCCGTCATGCAGTCCTTTGGCCTGCGATAGTTCGGGAAAAGAAAGTCGCGGCCACCGCTATAGGTCTTCAATTCCTTCAGGAGGACCACAGCTTGTCTCGACAGCGGAACTATGTGCGTCTCCCGCATCTTCATTCGATCAGCGGGGATGCGCCACTTGCCGCGATCTAGATCGAACTCGGACCACAACGCTTTTCTGAGCTCGACCGTACGAACAAAGGTCAGCAGCATCAAGTGCAAGGCAATTACGGTGGTGCGGTAGCCGCCATAGCTTTCCAGGGCCTTGACGAAGTCCGCAATCTGGTCCGGTGAAAGCGCCTTGCGATGCTCGACCTTCGGCCGGTGAATCGCGCCGCGCAGTGCGGCAGCGGGGTCGCTATCCGCACGCAGGGTAGCGACGGCGTAACGAAAGATTGCCGACGACCACTGGCGCACCAGCAAGGCGACGGTCGCAGCTCCTCGATCTTCGATACGTCGGATGATTTCCAACAGATGAGCCGATGTCACCTTGCGGATCGGCAGCTTTCCGATGTGAGGAAGTACATCAGCCTTCAGGAAGCCTTGCACCTGACGCTGGTAGTACGGCGTCCAGCCATTGGCCTTCTTCGATATCCACTCATTGGCCACGGCCTCGAACGTATTGGCGTTACCCGACACGTTGCGCAACCGTTCCGCTTGGCGATTGTGGGATGGGTGCAGCCCCTGCTTGACGAGTACCCGGGCTTTTGCGAGCTCACTCCGCGCCTCGGCAAGCGAGATTTCCGGGTACTCACCAATCGCAAAGATGTTCTCCTTGCTGGCGATCCGATAGCGATAGCGCCACAACTTCGCACCACTCGGCCGGACCTCCAGGTAGAGCCCTCCACCGTCAGCCAACTTGCTTGGCTTGGGCCCTGGCTTGCTTGCGCGAATCTTGGCATCCGTAAGCGACATGTGCGGGTATCGGGCCTTCGACACCCCCTACGGTACCCGCAATTTTCTTGGATTGCCACGGACATCGACGGACAGTCATGTACGCATTAGCAGTTGTTTCAAGTCGTTTCAGGAGCCATCCCGGACGTACGCGGACTACAGCGGACTGCGATGACAGTTATCGATCATCAACAGCATGGCATGGCACTCATTGAGCGATCAGGAAGATCGCGTAGACGTTTTCGGTGAAGGTGATCGTCCCGGTTTCCAGACTCTCGGCCGCAAGCCGGGAGCCGGATACGCCGGTTGCCGCAGGCGCAGGGAGAGCCGGCGGCGGGACGGCGTCTTCCCCGGCCTCCTCGTTTGCCGACTGCCACGTACCCGCCTGCACTCCGTAGGCGAAGCTCGGCGCAACGTCGGAGATGGTGTACAGGCCAGTGATGCGCGTGCCATAGGCCGCTGCCAACCCTTCGGCGGAACGGCGGGACTGGCGGGCAGCTTCGGCCTTGAGTTCGGCGCGCAGCGAGCTGGCCTGCGCGTAACCGGAACGCAACGAGGTGATCTGCAGGCCCGGCCCGGCATTCACATCGGCCAGTAATCCGCGCAGCTTCTCCAGATCATCGAAACTGCCACGCACGCGACGGACGACCTTGGTGCCCTTGAACACCTGCTTGCCATCCTCGTACGCATTCTCGGCGGAAATCGACATGGACGAGGCGTGGGTGTGTTCCGCGAGCGCGCGGTGCTTCTTCAACGCAGCCAGCACCGCCACCACGTTCTGCTCGACCCGGGAACGTGCCTGCTCCGGTGCCATGTCCGTGGCTTGCGCGAGGAACTCGACGGTGAAGCGATCCGGCACCACTGTGCGCGCAGCCTGCCCCTTCACCAGCAAATGCGGCTGCGATGGCACCGAATTGGCCTGCGCGAACGACAGCACCGGCGCCAGGGCCAACAACAAGGACAACACGATTGTGCTCTTCATCCTGATCTCTCCGTTTCCATGCACGTCGCAATGAGCGGGCAGTGCCCGCTCACAGCCCCTTCGCCGCCTGCGCCACCGCACGGAACAGCGCGCGACCCTTGTTCATGGTTTCCTGCCACTCGGCATCCGGATCGGAGTCGTAGACCACGCCACCACCCGCCTGCACGTACAGGTAGCCGTCCTGGATGACCGCGGTGCGGATGGCAATGGCGGTATCGGCATCGCCGTTCCAACCGATGTAGCCGACCGCGCCGGAATAGACGTTGCGCTTGACCGGCTCCAGCTCGCGGATGATCTCCAGCGCGCGGATCTTCGGTGCGCCGCTGACGGTGCCGGCCGGGAAGGTCGCACGCATCACGTCGCTGTAGCTCAACCCGGCCTTCAAGGTGCCGGTGACCTCGCTGACGATATGCATGACATGGCTGTAGCGCTCGATCACGAACTGCTCGCCCACCTTGACCGTGCCCGGTTCGGCGACGCGGCCGACATCGTTGCGGCCGAGGTCGATCAGCATCACGTGCTCGGCGCGCTCCTTGGGATCGGCCAGCAGTTCGACTTCCAGGGCCTTGTCCAGCTCCGGCGTGGCGCCGCGCGGGCGGGTGCCGGCGATCGGACGCACGGTGACGATGCCATCGCGCAGGCGCGCCAGGATTTCCGGCGAGGAGCCGACCACCTGGGTGCCGCCGACGTCGATGAAGTACATGTACGGCGACGGATTCAACGCACGCAGGGCGCGGTACACATCGATCGGCCGCGCACGGAACGGCACGCGCAGGCGCTGGCTCGGCACCACCTGGAAGATGTCGCCGGCGCGCACGTATTCCTGCGCCTTGCGCACCACCGCGTGGTACTGCTCGCGGGTGAAGGACGACTGGAAATCCTGCTCGTCGATGGCGTCGGACACCTGCGCCTGCGGGTAACCGGCACCGCCCTGGCGCAGCCGGTGCGCCAGTTCGTCGAGGCGCCGGTTGGCGCGCGCCCAGGCCTGCGGCTGCGACGGGTCGGCATGCACGATCAGGTACAGCCGGCCCTTGAGGTTGTCGAACACCGCCAGCTCTTCGGACAGCATCAGGTAGATGTCCGGCGTTCCGAGTTCATCGGGTTTGTCGCCCGCGCCCAGGTGCGGCTCGATGTACTGGATGCACTCGAAGCCGAACCAGCCGACCAGGCCGCCGGTGAAGCCCGGCAGGCCATCCAGCTGCGGCACCGAGTACTGCCTGCGCAGCACTTCCACCTCGGCCAGCGGGTCAGCCACCTCGCGGCGCTCGACGACTTCGCCCAGCTCGCTCACTTCCAGCGTGTGCCCGCGGAAGCTGTAGATGCGTCGCGCCGGCAGGCCGATGATGGAATAACGGCCGAAGCGCTCGCCACCCTCGACCGATTCGAACAGATAGGTATGCGGGCCGTCGGCGAGCTTGAGGTAGACCGAGAGCGGCGTGTCCAGGTCGGACAGCACTTCGCGGACGACGGGAACGAAATTATGCGGGTGTGCGCTGTGGCCCTCAGTGGCCAGCTGCTGGAACTGCTCTTGCGTGATCAAGACGGCTTTCCTTCCGGGAATCGACGGTGGCGGTACGGACGACGGCAACGGGCCACCATCGCCACCAGCGGCGAGCGGAAGAAAGGGAACGCTTGGTCGTCAGAATGGGCACCGCGCAACTGTACCGCAAATGGGCCCCAGCGGGGGCCGCGGCACCCGGCGGGAACGCTTGCAGGGGCAACTGTCCGCGCCCGCCCGGGCGTGTGGGTACCCCTCCACTGGCCTCAGGTCACGGCAGCGGGAGGCCGGCGCGGCAGATGCACGGTCACGCACAGCCCCGGCGCGCCGCCGGGGCCGGCGTCGCCATCGGACAGGACGACGCTGCCGCGGTGGCGGGCGACGATGGCCCGCACCAGGCTCAATCCCAGCCCGGTACCGGCCTGGCCGCGGTCGGCCTGCAGGCGCTCGAAACGGTCGAACACACGCTGGCGGTCGCCTTCGGGAATGCCGGGCCCCTGATCGCGGACGCTCAACTCGACCTGCCCGCCCGCGGCCGCCATGGCCAGGGTGACGGTACCGCCGGCCGGCCCGTACTTGAGCGCGTTGTCGAGCAGGTTCACCAGCAGCTGGAACAGCTGGTCCGGGTCGCCCGCCACCTGCAGCGGCGCACCCACGACATGCAGGCGCATGCCGCGCTGGGCGGCGACCGGCTGGTAGAGCTCGGCCACGTCCTCGACCAGCTGGTCCAGGTCGACCACGGTGGCATCGTCGGCAGTCGCCGGCTGTGCCTCGATCCGCGACAGCCGCAGCAGGGCGGAGAAGGACTGCAGCAGGCCGTCGGTTTCGGCCAGCCCGGCATCCAGCTCGGCGATCGCCACGGGCGAGGCGGCGATCGCCGGCACCTCGCGCATCGCGTCCAGCCGCGTGCGCAGGCGACTCAGCGGCGTGCGCAGGTCATGGGCGATGTGATCGGTGGCATGGCGGACCGCATCGAGCAGCGCCTGTATCCGGTCAAGCATGCCGTTGAAGCGCAGCGCGACCCGGTCGAACGCATCGCCGCTGCCATCGCTGTGCACGCGCAGGCCCATTTCACCGGCGGCCACACGTTCGGCCGTACGGTCGAGGTTGCCCAGCCGCCGCGCCACCCAGCGCGAGGTCCAGCGCCCGACCATCGCACCCATCACCGCCGCGGCCAGCAGTGCCGCCAGCGCCGAGTGCAGGATCAGGCGCAGGAAGCCATCTTCCGAGCGCATGCGCAGGCCGGTGAGCAGGTACTGGCCGTTGTCCAGCACCTGCTGCTGCGCGATCACCCGCGGGGTGTCGTCGGACGCCGCGTCGACGAACTGCAGCCAGCGCGCGCGCCCGGTCCAGCCGGGCACGTCGGCCAGGGTGCCGGCGATGACCCTGCCATGGCTGTCCAGCAGCATGTACACCATGTCCGGATCGTCCGGGGTGCCGATGCGCGCCTCCAGCTCTTCGCGCAGGCGCGCGTAGCCCGCATGCCGGTACAGATCGCGCAGCCCCGCCGCATCGGTGCGCACGACCTCGTGCGCGTCGCGCTCGAGCAGCGTCGACACCGCGGCATAGACGCCGGTGCCGAGCACGATGAACGACAACAGGAAGGCGACGGACACCGCCAGCGCCAGCCGCGAGGTGGTGGAGCGCAGCAGGCGCATCACCCGTCGAGCCGGTAACCGGCGCCGCGCACCGTATGCAGCAGCGTGCTGGCGAAGCCATGGTCGATCTTCTGCCGCAGGCGGCTGATGTGCACGTCGATCACGTTGGTCTGCGGATCGAAGTGGTAGTTCCACACCGCTTCCAGCAGCATCGTGCGGGTGACCACCCGGCCGGCGTTGCGCATCAGGTAGTCGAGCAGCATGAACTCGCGCGGCAGCAGCTCGATGGTACGGCCGGCGCGCGAGGCGGTGCGGCGCAGCAGGTCCAGCTCCAGGTCGGCCACCTGCAGCCGCGTCGATGGCGCGGCCGCCGGCGCCCCCGGGCCGCGCCGCGACAGGCCGTCGAGCCGGGCGCTGAGTTCGGCGAAGGCGAACGGCTTGACCAGGTAGTCGTCGGCACCGGCGCGCAGGCCCTCCACCCGGTGGTCGACATCGGCCAGCGCGGTCAGCAGCAGCACCGGCACCGTGTTGCCGGCGCCACGCAGCGTGCGCAGCACGGTGAGGCCGTCCAGGCCGGGGAGCATGCGGTCGAGCACGACCGCGGCATAGTCCTCGGTGGTGGCCATGAACAGGCCATCGCGGCCGTTTCCAACGCAGTCCACGACGTGTCCGTCCTCGCGCAGCCCCTTGGCGATGAAAGCCGAAATCTGGGTATCGTCCTCGACGACCAGTATGCGCATGGCGGCTTGGCTGTGGCCTGATTGGGGGCAAGCATAGCGCCGCCACCGGTGGCGGCCGTCATGCCCGCGGTTGCCGCTCAGTGCGCGGGGCTGGCGGGGGAGCGGACCGTGGACGGCACGCGGCGTTCGCACTTGCCCAGGGCGCTGCGCTTGAGGCACCGCAGCGGCGGCCTGGCCCGTGCCGGCAGCGCCCCCGCGGCCGGGGCAGCAGCGATGGTGGGCACGGGACCGGCGGCCTGCGGCATTGCGCCGCCAAGCACGGCCATCACGACCAGCACCATCACGCGATACGGGCGATGGGTAGCGGTGTCCATTGCCCTGCCCTCCGTCACGGTGACCCGACCGGACGCAGGCCGATCACGCCGGCCGAAGGACCGGCGTGACCCTCCCGGGCCGGGGACTTACTTGCCGTCTGCCGGGGCGGCAGGCGTTGCCGGCTTGGCGGCGGCGGCGTGGTGATGGTGCTTCTTGGCGTGGTGTTTGGCGGCCGGGGCGGCGGCGGTCTTGGCAGCCGGCGCCATCTGCATGGCCGGGGCCGCCGGGGTTGCAGGCGTGGCGGGGGTGGCCGGCGGGGTCGACTGGGCGGCGAACGCGGTGCCGGCCCCCAGGGCCAGGCCGACGGCGAGGAGCAGGGCGGAAGTCTTCATATGCGTGATCCTTGGGCGGGCTATGTCGGGAAGGTTCGGGAAGATGGCGTTTCCAACCATCGCCGACAGATTGCGCCGCGCCGGCTAACGGGAGCGTGGCGCACGCATGAACGCTCTGTAATGTGCGCCCGCCATGCAACGGCAACGCGATCGTCATCGCCGCGTCATCAAACCCCCGGAACATGGAAGTCCATAGCAGGGACGATGGATGGAGGCAGGATCAGCCTCCCACGAATTCCCCCGGCCGTGGCGGCGACGCCACGGCCTTTTTTTACTGCCGCAAGGCCGGCCCGGGACGTCCACCACGGACGGACGGCGCCGGGAATCAGCCCTCGGCGAACCGCCGCAGCGCGTCGCCCTGCAGCCGGTACACGGTCCACTCGTCCTGCGGCAGCGCGCCGGCGGCGCGGTAGAAGTCGATCGCCGGCGTGTTCCAGTCCAGTACCGACCACTCGAAGCGGCCGCAGCCCTGCGTCACCGCCAGCCGCGCGATGTGCTGCAGCAGTGCCTTGCCCGCCCCGCAGCCGCGATGTTCCGGGCTGACGTACAGGTCTTCCAGGTAGATGCCGTTGCGGCCCAGCCAGGTGGAATAGTTGTAGAAGTAGACCGCGTAGCCGATGGCCTGGCCGTCGCGCTCGCAGACCAGCGCCTGCGCCTTGGCATCGGCACCGAACAGGCTGGCGCGGATCCCGGCCTCGTCGGTCTGCACCGACGATTCGGCCCGTTCGTAGATCGCCAGCTCGCGGATGAAGTGCAGGATCAGGCCCGCATCATCGGCGATGGCCGGACGGATATGCAGGCCGGCGGCCATGCTCACCCCCGCGCCGCAGCGACGTTGGCGCGCATCTGCGCGATGACCTGCGCGTAGTCCGGGGCGTTGAAGATGGCCGAGCCTGCGACGAAGGCGTCGGCACCGGCGGCGGCGATCTGCCCGATGTTGTCGGCCTTCACGCCACCGTCCACTTCCAGGATCACCGGCTTGCCGAGCTTGTCGATCATCGCCCGCACCGCGCGCAGCTTCTCCAGGGTCGAGGGGATGAAGGCCTGGCCGCCGAAGCCGGGGTTGACCGACATCAGCAGCACCAGGTCCAGATCCTCCAGCACCCAGTCGAGCACTTCCACCGGGGTCGCCGGGTTGAGCACCAGGCCGGCCTTGCAGCCGTGCGACCTGATCAGCTGGATGGTGCGGTGGACGTGCCGCGACGCTTCCGGGTGGAAGCTGATCAGGCTGGCGCCGGCCTCGGCGAAGTCCGGCACGATGCGATCCACCGGCTCGACCATCAGGTGCACGTCGATCGGCGCGGTCACGCCATGCCTGCGCAGCGCCTGGCAGACCATCGGGCCGATGGTCAGGTTGGGCACGTAATGGTTGTCCATCACGTCGAAATGGACCCAGTCGGCACCGGCGGCGAGGACGGTGTCGACCTCCTCGCCGAGCCGGGCGAAATCGGCCGAGAGGATGGACGGGGCAATGATGCAGTTGGACATGACGGGGCCTTTCAGCGCTTGCGCAGGGTTTTGATGCGGTCGTAGGCGGCGTTGATCTGCCGGGCCTTCTTCTCGGCCTGGGCGCGCAGCTCGGGCGCGGCCCCGGCCAGTTTGTCGGGGTGGTACTGGGACATCAGGCGGCGGTAGGCCAGGTCGATCTCGGCGTCGCTGGCCTCGCGGGTGACGCCCAGTTCGCGGTAGGGCAGGTCCTTGCCGAGCCTGAACCAGTCGCTGTCGAACGCATGCCCCAGCAGCACGCCCACCACCGCGCCGAACAGCGGGTTGGGCCTGAACAGCAGGGCGCCGGCGATGAATCCCAGCAGTTTTCCGTACCAGCGCATGGGCAGGGCCGTGGCCTCGAAGATCGGACCCGCATTTTATGCCACAGCGGCCCCGGACGGCCTTACACTAGGCCGCCCGCCGTCCCGCCGCGGGCCCCCCGGGTCCTGTGCCGACGGCCTCATCGCCAAGTTCCAGGAGTGCCCGTGCCGACCACGCTGCTGCAATCCGATCTTCCCGGCCTGCCCTTGCGCCACCGCGGCAAGGTGCGCGATGTATTCGATATCCCGCGCGAACGCCTGCCGGCCGACACGCCTGCCGGCGATTACCTGCTCATCGTGGCCACCGACCGCCTGTCCGCGTTCGACGTGGTGCTGCCCGACCCGATCCCCGGCAAGGGCGAGATGCTGTGCCAGGTCTCCAATTTCTGGTTCGCCAAGACCGCGCACCTGATGCCCAACCACCTGACCGGCATCGACGTGGCCAACGTGTTGCCGGAAGGCGTGGACCCGGCGCTGTACGCCCGGCGCGCGGTGGTGACCCGCAGGCTCAAGCCGGTGCCGGTGGAAGCCATCGCCCGCGGCTACCTGATCGGCAGCGGCTGGAAGGACTACCAGCGCACCGGCCAGGTCAGCGGCATCAAGCTGCCCGACGGCCTGCAGCAGGCGCAGAAGCTGCCCGAGCCGATCTTCACCCCGTCCACCAAGGCCGCGGTGGGCGACCATGACGAGAACATCGACTTCGACGCGATGGTCAAGTCGGTGGGCGCCGAGCTTGCCGAGAAAGTGCGCGACGCGACCCTGCGCATCTACAAGTTCGCCGCCGAGTACGCGGCCGAGCGCGGCATCCTGCTGGCCGACACCAAGTTCGAGTTCGGCACCGACGCCGATGGCCGTCTGTACATCATGGACGAGATGCTGACCCCGGACTCCTCGCGCTACTGGCCGGCCGACGAGTACGCGGTCGGCACCAGCCCGCCGAGCTACGACAAGCAGTTCGTGCGCGACTACCTGGAAACGCTGGACTGGGACAAGACCGCCCCCGGGCCGGCGCTGCCGGCCGAGGTGATCTCGCGCACCCGCGACAAGTACGCCGAAGCCCTGCAGAAGCTGGCGGGCATCCACATAGACTGAGCACCGGCGCGCCCGCCCGGGCGCGCACCACAGGCCCTGCCGGGAGAAGAGGCAGCATGGACATGAGCGCCGCACGCCCCATCGACCGTTGGTTCGCCAGCTATTCCGGCGACCACCGCAACCCCGTCAACCAGGCCATCCACGTGGTCGCGGTACCGGCCATCCTGTGGTCGGTGGTCGCCCTGCTGTGGTGCGTCCCGCCGCTGCTGCCCTGGTTCCAGAACGGCATCTGGGCGGCGCTGGCGATGTTCGGCGCGTGGGCGTACTACAACCGCCTGTCGCGGCCACTGGGCATCGGCATGCTGATCCTGTTCTTCGTCGCCGGCTGCCTGTGCCGGCTGCTGGAGGACCGCATCGGCGTGCGCGGCCTGCTCTTCTCCGGTATCGGCGTGTTCGTGGTGGCCTGGATCGCGCAGTTCGTCGGCCACCATGTCGAAGGCCGCAGGCCCAGTTTCCTCACCGACCTGACCTACCTGCTGATCGGGCCGATCTGGGTACTGGCCAAGCTGTACCGGCAGTTCGGCTGGAAGTACTGAGCCGGCACAACCGCCGCGGACGGCGCCGGCAAGGCGCCAGGCCCGGCATTACAGCCCGAACATGTCCCGGGTCGGGTTGAACGGGCGCGGGGCGTAGCCGAAGTCGCGCCGCGCCGGTGCGATATCGAACACCAGCGGTTCGCGCATGCGCGCCAGCGCCGCGGCGTTCATGCCGCGCAGGCGACCGATGCCATGGGCTGCCGCCAACGCCCCGCGGAACAGCGGCGCCGGCACCCGCAGCAGGCGCGGTGGCGGCTGCAGCGAAGCCAGCACCCGCCGCACCATCTCCGCATAACCCAGGCGTTCACCACCACCGAGCGCATAGGCGCGGCCGGCGGTGGCCGGGTGCCGCAGCACCTGCAGCGCGGCGTCGGCCAGGTCCTGCACGTGCACCGGCTGGCGCAGGCCATCGGCGCCCGCGGGCAGCACGAACAAGCCGGCGCGCGTGGCCAGCCGGGCGATCGCGGTGAGCGTGGCGTCACGCCCGGCGCCATAGACCAGGGTCGGGCGCAGCACCGTGGTCGCCACGCCGCGCGCGTGGGCAGCGGCGAACAGGGTGGCCTCGGCCTGGCGCAGGCGGTGGGCGACGTCGCGCTCGGCCGGTTCGCTCGAATCGCCCTTGACCTCGACGCTGGTGGAGCCGAACGCGACCACCCGTGGCGCGGCGATGTCCGAGGCCTGGTACCAGCGCGCGAAGTGGTCGAGCGGGCCGCAGCTGAACACCGCATCGAACGGACCATCGTCCCGCCAGTGGCCGGACAGGTCGCCCTGCCGCCATACCAGCCCCGGCGCCGGCGCACGTGGCACGCGCGACACCGCGCTCACCTGCCAGCCCTGCGCCAGCAGGCCCGCCAGCAGCCGTTCGCCGATCTGTCCACTGCCACCGAATACCAGTGCCCGTGGCGGCGTGTCCCGTTCGTATTGCCCTGCTTCCATCGTGGAAGCATAGGCGATGGGAGCGCGCCGGCGCCCGACCGATGCACGCGCGAGCGGCTGCCCGGCCCGGGCCGGCCCGGTGATGCCGGCCGCCATGCACCCCCGGGGCGGCAGCGGCCGGGGCTCGCGGGACGGCCGGCGACGCCGGGCGCGAACCCGAACGGCTCGTTCATCTACGGGGTTCCGGTGGCAAAAAAGCGCCTGCTAGACTGCAAAACCTGCTCGCGAATCCCGCATTCCCTGCATGACATCCGTTCTCCCCCTGCTGCTCGCGCTGCCATTCCTGATGGCCGCGCTCATCGCCCTGCATGGCCGCCTGTCGCGCACGGCCGCGGCATGGCTGGCCGGCGCCGCACCGTTGCTGGGCCTGGTACTGCTGGGAGCGATGACGCCGGCGGTGCTCGACGGCGCGGTGCTGCGCCAGAGCTGGCCCTGGCTGCCACAGATCGGGCTGGAAGCCACCCTGCGGCTGGACGGGCTGGCCTGGATGTTCGCCGGGCTGGTACTGGGCATCGGCGCGCTGGTGGTGCTGTACGCGCGCTACTACCTCTCCGCGCAGGACAGCACGCGCCGCTTCTACAGCAGCCTGCTGCTGTTCATGGGCGCGATGCTGGGCATGGTGCTGTCCGGCAACCTGTTGCTGCTGATGGTGTTCTGGGAGCTGACCAGCATCAGCTCGTTCCTGCTGATCGGTTTCTGGTCGCACCGCCGCGACGCCCGCGAGGGCGCGCGCATGGCCTTCGTCATCACCGGCGGCGGCGGCCTGGCGCTGCTGGCCGGCGTGCTGCTGATCGGACGCATCGTCGGCAGCTTCGACCTAGACGTGGTGCTGGCCTCCGGCGACCTGATCCGCGGCAGCGCGCTGTACCCATGGGCATTGCTGCTGGTGCTGGCCGGCATCTTCACCAAGAGCGCGCAGTTCCCGTTCCACTTCTGGCTGCCGCACGCGATGGCCGCGCCGACCCCGGTATCGGCCTACCTGCACTCGGCGACCATGGTGAAGGCCGGCGTGTTCCTGCTGGCGCGGCTGCACCCGGCGCTGGCCGGCAGCGAGCTGTTCTTCTACCTGGTCAGCGGCATCGGCGCCCTGACCCTGCTGGTCGGCGCGTGGAACGCGATCTTCCAGCATGACCTCAAGGGCCTGCTGGCCTACTCGACGATCTCGCACCTGGGCCTGATCACCCTGCTGTTCGGCCTGTCCACGCCGATGGCGGTGGTCGCCGGCGTGTTCCACATCCTCAACCACGCCACGTTCAAGGCCTCGCTGTTCATGGCCGCGGGCATCATCGACCACGAAACCGGCACCCGCGACATGCGCCGCCTCGGCGGCCTGCGCCGGCTGATGCCCATCACCAGCACGCTGGCGATCATCGCCTCGCTGGCGATGGCCGGCATCCCGCTGCTCAACGGCTTCCTGTCCAAGGAAATGCTGTTCGCCGAGGCGCTGGCCACCGGTGGCCCGCAGTGGATGCGCACGGCGATGAGCTCGGCGGCACTGCTGGCCGGCATCCTCGGCGTCGCCTACAGCCTGCGCTTCGTCCACGACACCTTCTTCGGCAGGGGCCCGGTCGACATCGAGGTGGTGCCGCATGAACCGCCGCGCTGGATGAAGGTACCGGTCGAGGTGCTGGTGCTGATCTGCCTGGCGGTCGGCATCGCCCCGGCACTGACCGTGGCGCCGGTACTGCACGCCGCCGCGCAGTCCATCCTCGGCGCCGCGATGCCCGTCTACAACCTGTCGATCTGGCATGGCTTCAACCTGCCACTGGCGATGAGCGCGATCGGCGTGGCCGGTGGCATCGCGCTGTACTTCGGCCTGCGTCGCCACACCGACCTGTACGCGGCCCGCAACCGTGCCGTGGGCAAGCAGATATTCCAGCGCGGCATGGACGCGCTGTTCGGGCTGGCCCAGCGCATCACCCACGCGCTGGCGGACGGCAGCCTGCAGCGCATGCTGCTGGCGCTGGTGCTGGTGGCGGTGATCGTGGCCGCCGCGCCCTATGCCGCCGCCCCGGCGTGGCCGGCCTGGCCGGCGGCGCAGCCGATGCCGCTGCTGGGCTGGGTACTGTGGCTGGTGATGCTGGCCTGCGCGCTGGGCGGGCTGTTCCTGTACCGGCAGCGCCTGCTGGCGGTGATCGTGGTGGGCGGCAGCGGGTTGATGGTGGCGCTGGCCTTCGTGTTCCTGTCCGCGCCGGACCTGGCACTGACCCAGTTGATGGTGGAGATGGTGACCCTGGTGCTGATGCTGCTGGGCATGAACTACCTGCCGGCGCAGTCGCCACCCGAGCGCGCGCCGTGGCGCAAGCGCCGCGACGCGCTGATCGCGGTGGTCGCCGGCGGCGGCCTGGCCGCGCTGGCCTACGCGATGATGACCCTGCCGCCCAACACCGTGGCCGGCGAGATATTGCAGCGCGCACTGCCCGAGGCCTACGGCCGCAACGTGGTCAACGTGATCCTGGTCGACTTCCGCGGCTTCGATACCTTCGGCGAGATCACCGTGTTCGGTATCGCCGCGCTGGTGGTGCACGCGTTGCTGCGCCGCTCGCGCATGGCCCCCGAGCAGATCATGCCCGGCCCACCGGTCAAGCTGCCGGTACCGGCCGACCTGGCGCAGATCATGTTCCCGCTCACCCTCACGGTGTCGATCTTCCTGTTCCTGCGCGGCCACAACGCGCCGGGCGGCGGCTTCATCGCCGGCCTGGTGCTGGCGGTGCCGCTGCTGATCCAGTACGTGATCCAGGGCACGGCGTCGGTCGAGTCGCGCTTCGGTTTCGACTATGTCCGCTGCATCGGCGTGGGCCTGCTGATCGCCGTGCTCAGCGGCATGGCGTCGATGCTGTTCGGCGTGCCGTTCCTGGCCAGTGGCCACCTCGACCTGCACCTGCCGCTGATCGGCGAGCTGCCGCTGGCCAGCGCCATGGGCTTCGACACCGGCGTGTACCTGGTGGTGTTCGGCGGGGTGATGCTGATCCTGTCGATGATGGGCACCGTCAAGCCGTCGCGCACGCGCAGTGCGCGCCATGGCGAGATCGACATCCACCGCCGTTCGGCACGCACCGGGGAGATGCACTGATGGAACTGGCCCTGGCGAGCGCGATCGGCGTACTTGCCGCGATCGGCGTGTACCTGCTGCTGCGCGCGCGCAGCTTCGACGTCATCCTCGGCATGACTTTCCTGTCCTACGCCACCAACCTGCTGATCTTCAGCGCCGGGCGACTGGCCAGCGGCAAGCCACCGGTGCTCAGGGACGGCGTACCGCCCGACCTGGCGCACTACACCGACCCGCTGCCGCAGGCGCTGGTGCTCACCGCCATCGTCATCGCCTTCGCCATGACCGCGGTCAGCATCGTGCTGGCGATACGCAGCCGCAGCGACAACCACAGCGACCACGTCGACGCGCACGAGCCGGACGACGGCCGCGAAGCCGGCAACGGGGGCGGCGCATGAACCACCTGCCGATCCTGCCGATCCTGGTGCCGCTGCTGGGCGCGGCGCTGTCGCTGTTCGTCGAACACCGTCGCTACGGGCCGAAGGTCCAGCGCAGCGTGGCATGGGCCAGCATGCTGCTGCTGGCGCTGGTCGAAGTGCTGCTGATCGCCGCCACCAGCCAGGGTGAGACGATGGTGTACCTGCTCGGCGACTGGCCGGCGCGGCTGGGCATCGCCCTGGTCGCCGACCGCCTCGCCGGCTGGATGCTCGGCACCACGCTGCTGCTGGCCGCGGCCTGCCTGCTGCACGCCTGCACCGGCTGGGACCGCCGCGCGCCGCATTTCCACGCGCTGTTCCAGTTCCAGCTGGTCGGCCTCAACGGCGCGTTCCTGACCGGCGACATCTTCAACCTGTTCGTGTTCTTCGAGGTGCTGCTGATCGCCTCCTATGGCCTGCTGCTGTCCGGCGGCCGCGGCCTGCGCCTGCGCATCGGCCTGCACTACGTGGTGTTCAACGTCTCGGCCTCGACCGTGTTCCTGGTCGCGCTGGGCATGCTCTACGCCACCCTGGGCTCGCTCAACATGGCCGAGATCGGCCAGCGCATCGCCGAGCTGCCGCCCTCGCACCTGAAGCTGGCCAAGGCCGCGCTGGGCCTGCTGCTGGTGGTGTTCTGCGCCAAGGCCGCGCTGTTGCCGCTGTACCTGTGGCTGCCCGAGTCGTATGCGCGCGCACCGGCGGCGGTGGCGGCGCTGTTCGTGATCATGACCAAGGTCGGCCTGTACGCGGTGCTGCGGGTGGGCACGCTGTGGTTCGGCGAGGGCGCCGGCGCGCTGGCCGGTTATGGCGCCGACTGGCTGCTGTGGGCCGGCGTCGGCACGCTGCTGCTGGGCGCGCTGGGCGCGCTGGCGGCCACCCGGCTGCGGGTGCAGGTGGCCTACCTGGTGGTGGTCTCGGCGGCAACGCTGTTCATCGCCTTCGCGCTGGGCAACGCCGGCACGATCTCGGCCGGGTTGTACTACCTGCCGCACAGCACGTTCACCGCGGCGGCCCTGTTCCTGGTCGCCGACCTGATCCGCCGCCGCCGCTGGCGCGCCGGCGAACGCGGCGAGCGCGACCTGGCCGCGGCGCTGCCGGGCAAGACCGTGCCCGGCCTGCTGTTCCTGGTCGGCGCGGTGGCGGTGGCCGGGCTGCCGCCGCTGGCCGGCTTCCTCGCCAAGGCCGCGCTGCTGTCGGCGGTGCCGGACGCGCATACCGGAGTGGTATGGGCGGCGGTCCTCGGCAGCAGCCTGCTGGTGATCATCGGCCTGGTGCGCAGCGGCATCCGCCTGTTCTGGCACGTGCCCGGCGAGGACGACGCGCCACCGCCGCCCGAGGGCGAGGTGCCGACGCGTCCGTTCGAGACCGCCGCCACCGGCGCGCTGCTGGTCTGCGCACTGGCGATGAGCGTGTTCGCCGCGCCGCTGATGCGGCAGACCGACGCCATCGCCGCGCAGCTGCTGGCGCCGCAGCAGTACCTGCATGACGTACGCGGCACCATGCCGCAGTCGAGGCAGCCATGAGCGCGCGCCGGCCCCTGCTGCGGCGGCTGTTCCCGTCGCCGGTACTGTCGATCACCGTGGTCGCGTTCTGGCTGGTGATGTCCGCCAGCTTCGACCTCGGCCAGCTGCTGCTGGGCATGCTGCTGGGCGTGGTGGTGCCGCTGTTCGCCGCGCGCCTTGACCGCGAGTTCGCCCGCATCGGCACGCTGCGGCCGCTGCCGCGGCTGGCATGCGTGGTGCTGTGGGACATCCTGCTGTCCAACTTCCGCGTTGCCGCCCAGGTCCTGGGACCGGAACGCAGGCTCACCCCGGGGTTCATCTGGGTGCCGCTGGACATCGGCAACATCCACGGCATCGCCGCGCTGACCAGCCTGATCACCCTCACCCCGGGCACGGTGTCCTCGGCGCTGTCCGACGACCGTCGCTACCTGCTGGTGCATGTGCTGCACCTGGAGGACCCGCAGGCCCTGATCGACGAGATCAAGTCCCGCTACGAAGCCCCGCTGATGGAGATCTTCCCATGACCGGACTCCTGGTTTTCCAGACCACGCTGGTGGTGTGCATGCACATGGTCGGGCTGGCGATGCTGCTGGCGCTGTGGCGCTTGCTGCGCGGCCCCACCGTGCCCGACCGCATCCTCGCCCTGGACACGCTCTCGGTCACCGCCATCGCCGAACTGATGCTGTTCGGCATGTATATCAACTCGGCGGTCTACTTCGAGGCCGCGCTGGTGATCGCCATGCTCGGCTTCTGCAGTACGGTGGTGCTGAGCAAGTTCGTGCTGCGCCGGGACATCGTCGAATGATGACCTTCCTCCAGATCCTGCTGTCGCTGCTGCTGCTGGCCGGCTGCTTCTTCATCCTGGTCGGCGCGCTCGGGCTGGTGCGCCTGTCCGACTTCTTCAAGCGCCTGCATGCGCCGACCAAGGCCAGCACGCTGGGCGTGGGCTGCGTGCTGGTGTGCTCGGTGGCGTACCACATCTTCCTCGGCGAAGACCCGCAGCCGCGCGAACTGCTGATCACCGTGTTCCTGTTCATCACCGCGCCGGTCAGCGCGCACATGATGGCCAAGGCGGCGCTGTCGCTGATGATGGAGAGCCGCCCGGAAGTGCCGGGCGATGACAGCGCGCGCAAGGAGCAGCTGCCGCCCGCGGACGACCGCGGCGGCGACTGACGCCGGCACCGGTGCCGGCGGCGGCAAGTCGCCTGTCATCAGGCTTTCACCTGCGGCCGACAGGCTTGGGGCTCCGCGCCGCATCGCCCTTCCGCCCATGCAACCGCGCAAGACCGACCTCGCGCATGCCGCACTCCAGGCCCACCGCGCCCCGCTGGACCTGCGCCAGCGCCGCGCCCTGATCCTGTGCGACGGCAAGCGCGACCTCGCCGAACTGGGGGCGCTGCTCGGCGACGATGCCGCGCCCCTGATCGCCCAGCTGCAGCGCGATGGCTACCTGCACGCGGAGCAGCCGGACCCGGCGCCCTCGCCCGAAACCACGCCCGTGCCCGCCACGCGGCGCCGCTCGCTGCTGGCCGCGCGCATCTACCTGCTGGACATGCTCGCGCTGCAGCGGCATCCGGCCGCCGCGCGCCTGCACCAGCTGCTGCAGGCCACGCGCGGGGACGCGGACACCGTGCATGCGCTGCGGCTGGCGCTGGCCCAGTTGCCGGCGATGGCCTCGGACGGCTATGTGGGGCGGGTGCGCGAGCGCCTGCGCGAAGTGCTGCCCGAACCGCACCTGGCGGCGGTGCTGGACGCGCCGCTGCCGGCCTGAATCACCCCTGCGGCGGCGCGAAGTGGTCGCCCAGCCCGCTCCAGCACGCCTGGTAGTCGCGCTGCCGGTGCGCGGCGGCGATGGCCTGCTCGGTCGGGCGGATCACGCCACGGGTCTCGAACATGAAGGCCATGGTGTCGGTGATCACGTCCGGCCGCGACAGGTCGGCGCCGGAGGCCTTGTCGAACGTGGCCGCATCCGGGCCGTGGCCGGTCATGCAGTTGTGGATGGACGCCCCGCCCGGCACGAAGCCCTCGGCCTTGGCGTCGTAGGCGCCATGCACCAGGCCCATGAACTCGCTGGCGATGTTGCGGTGGAACCACGGCGGGCGGAACGTGTCCTGCGCCACCAGCCAGCGCGGCGGGAAGATCACGAAGTCCAGGTTGCTGGTGCCGGGGGTGTCGCTGGCCGAATGCAGCACCAGGAAGATCGACGGGTCCGGATGGTCGTAGCTGATCGAGCCGATGGTGTTGAAGCGGCGCAGGTCGTAGCGGTAGGGCGCGTAGTTGCCATGCCAGCCGACCACGTCCAGCGGCGAATGGCCGATGGCGGCGCGCCACAGCCGGCCCTGGAACTTGGCGACCAGCTCGAAATCGCCTTCGAGCTGCTCGTAGGCGGCCACCGGCGTTTCGAAATCGCGCGGGTTGGCCAGGCCGTTGCTGCCGATCGGGCCGAGGTCGGGCAGCTTCAGCAGCGCACCGAAGTTCTCGCAGACATAGCCGCGCGCCTGCCCGTCCGGCAGGTCCACCGCGAAGCGCACGCCACGCGGGATCACCGCGATCTGCTGCGGTTCGACCTCCAGCACGCCCATCTCGGTACGCAGCCGCAGCCGGCCCAGCTGCGGTACGACCAGCAGTTCGCCATCGGCGTTGTAGAAATAGCGGCCGCGCATGTCGGCATTGGCCGCGTACATGTGGATGGCGGCGCCGGCATGCGCCTCGGGCGAGCCGTTGCCGCCCATGGTGTACAGGCCTTCGATGAAATCGGTGGGCGCCTGCGGCAGCGGCAGCGGGTTCCAGCGCAGCTGGTTCGGCGATACCGCCGCGTGGCTGAAGTCACCATGCAGGCACGGCTGCGCGAACGGGGTGAACTCGCCGTGCATCGCCGCCGGGCGGATGCGGTACAGCCAGCTGCGGCGGTTGCTGCCGCGCGGCGCGGTGAACGCGGTGCCGGTCAGCTGCTCGGCATACAGGCCGTGGGCCACGCGCTGCGGCGAGTTGCGCCCCAGCGGCAGGGTGCCGGGCACCGCCTCGGTGGCGAACTCGTTGCCGAAGCCGGTTTGATACGCGTTGCTGACCATGGATTTGCCCGCCCGTTTCGTGTTTTCAAAGCCCCTCTCCTCCCGGAGAGGGGGCTGGAGCACATGCCTTACAGTACGCCGCGCTTGATCTGGTCGCGCTCGATGCTCTCGAACAGCGCCTGGAAGTTGCCTTCGCCGAAGCCTTCGTTGCCCTTGCGCTGGATGATCTCGAAGAAGATCGGGCCGATGCAGTTCTGGGTGAAGATCTGCAGCAGCTTGCGCTGCTTGGTTTCCGGATCGGCGTCGATCAGGATCTTGTTCCGGCGCAGGCGCGGCACGTCCTCGCCATTGTCGGGGATGCGCAGGTCGATCACGTCGAAATAGGCGTCCGGCGTATCCAGGAACTCGATGCCGCGCGCGCGCATGGCCTCGACGGTGTCATAGATGTTGTCGGTGAAGCAGGCGATGTGCTGGATGCCCTCGCCCTTGTACGCGTCCAGGTACTCGTTGATCTGGCTCTTGGGGTCGGACGACTCGTTCAGCGGGATGCGCACGATGCCGTCCGGCGCGGTCATCGCCTTGGACACCAGGCCGGTCTTGGCGCCCTTGATGTCGAAGTAGCGGATCTCGCGGAAGTTGAACAGGCGCTCGTAGTAGTCCGACCACTGCTGCATGTTGCCCAGGTACAGGTTGTGGGTCAGGTGGTCGATGAAGGTCAGCCCGAAACCCTTCGGGTCCTGCTCGGCGCCTTCCACCGGCACGTAGTCGGCGTCGTAGATGCTGCCGGCGTCGCCGTAGCGGTCCACCAGGTACAGCATGCAGTCGCCGATGCCCTTGATCACCGGCGCCGGCACCGCGCGGGTGTCGGCCAGCAGGGTGACTTCCTCGGCACCGTTGCCCAGCGCGGCGGACAGGACCTCGCTGGCCGGCCGCTTGAAGCGGATGGCGAAACCGCAGGCGCAGGGGCCGTGCTTGGCGGCGAAGTCGGCGGCGAACGAATCCGGCTCCTCGTTCACGAGGAAGTTGACGCCGCCTTGACGGTAGACGGTAATAGCACGCTGCCGATGGCGGAGCACGGCAGTGAATCCCATGTTCCTGAAGTAGTCGTGCAGCTGCGCGGCCTGCCCGGCGGGCGCGGCGAATTCGACGAACTCGAAACCGTCGATGCCCATCGGGTTCTCGAAGGTGGTCACCTGCATGCCCAGGTTGGGCGCGTTGGATGCGGCGTGGACTTGGGTATTCATGGGTTGCCTCCGGGAGTGGGGTCGTCGCCGCAGCCGGCGGCGGAGTACAGGAAGACACGCGAAAAACGCGGGTCCGGACCGAAGGTTATAGTTTCACATGAAACCACCATCAAGGTGCACTGCAGCATGAGCGCTTCCGATTACAGCAAGTCCACCAGCATCCGTGCCTCGCACGTGCTGCTCGATCTCGAACAATTCCTGCCGTACCGCATCAGCGTCCTGTCCAACCGGGTCAGCAGCAACATCGCGCGCCTGTACGGCGAGCGTTACGGCCTGTCGATCCCGGAATGGCGCGTGATCACCATCCTGGCGCTGTATCCGGGCTCGTCGGCAAGCGAGGTTTCCGAACGCACGGCGATGGACAAGGTGGCCGTCAGCCGTGCGGTGGCGCGCCTGCTCGAGCGCGGCTTCATCCGCCGCGAGACCCATGGCGACGACCGCCGCCGCTCGGTGCTGGCGCTGTCGGCGGCGGGCTTCGAGGTCTACGAGACCGTCGCGCCGATGGTGATGGAGATCACCCGCAAGCTGATGTCGGTGCTCACCGAGGAAGAAGAGCAGGTACTGGAACGGCTCATCACCCGGCTGGCCGATGCCGGCCTCGCGCAGATGAGCACCGACTGAAGCCGGGCCTGTCGCGGCCGGCTCAGCTCAGGAACTTGCGGCGCGCGTAGATCCACGGCGCGGCCAGCGCGGCAATGGCGCCACCGGCGAAGCCGAGCGCCGCCGCCACCGCAGCGGCCTCGACGCGCCCGGGCAGGGCCAGTGCCGCGATCAGCAGCAGCGCCGCCGGCAGGCCGATGAACGAGGCCAGGAAAAAGCGCCAGCGCGGCACCCAGGTATGCAGCTGCATCAGGCTCGCGCTGCTCCAGGCCTCGCCGGCCCGGTTACGCTGGATCTTGTCCACCAGCCTGACCAGGTCAACCTCGTTGCCCCCCTTGCCGGACCTTGCCACGCCAATCTCGGCATCCACTTCGACCGGATCAGGCCATTGTGCCGGCCATGCCTGTGGCGCGCCCACGCCATAGGCGGTCAGCAGCGGGACTGTCAGCGACGGCGCCGACAACGCGCGCAGCCGGCGGTTGTCCAGCACGCACCACACCTGTGATGCGCCGGCCACGCTCACCTGGTACAGCGCCAGCTGCTCCGGCGCCGGGTAGGGCAACGCGGTGACCCGCGCGGCCAGCGATTCGGTCCCCATCGCGCGCAGGAAGCCCACCCGGCTGCGGCCCACCTGCGCCCAGCCCAACCCCAGCGGCCCAAGCAGCATCACCTCGGCCGCGTCGGCCGCGCCGGCGGTGGCGCGTTCGTCGCTGGCCAGGAACGCGCTCAGCGAACGCGGCTCGGCGACGTCGTCCCTGCCCCAGCGATGCGACTGGCCCAGCAGGTATTTCAGCGGCACCCGCGCGGCGATGGTCTCGCCGCGCACGCTGTCCGAAGCGAACGGCACCACCGAGGCCACGAAGGCGCGCAGTTCGTTGCCCGGCACCGCGCTCCACTCGGCGGGCAACAGGCCATCGAGCAGGCCTTCGCGGGCCAGTCGGTCGATGCGCTCCTTCTGCTCCACCAGCCGCGCCACCGCGGCCTGCAGCATGATGGTCGGCGGCACCGCCGCCTGCGGCAGCCGGTAGCGCGGCGCCCCCTCCCCGGCGTCGGCCAGGGGCTGCTCGTCCAGCAGCGCATCCACCGTGGGCAGGCCGGTACCGGCGGTCGCAGCGGTGGCGGCCGGAGCGGCGGCGTCGGGGGAGGCATCGGAAGGAAGCGACATCGGGAATCAGCCCCGGCGAGCAAGGGAATGCTCCCGTTAGCGGCCGTGCGCCCCGGAAATGAAGCCCGGATCGAAAACGGCGCCCTGCGGCGCCGTCCCCTCCCGCGTCCGTGGCCCGCTCAGGGCGTGGCCGGCGGCGCCCATTCCTTGAGGAAGGCGAAGAACCGGGCGCGGTCGTAGCCCTTGCCCTTCTCCAGTTCGCCGGTGAACTGCGAATGCAGCAGCCGCCCCTCGGCATCGAGCACGAACAGGTGCGGATAGGCAGTGATGGCCGGGAAGCGCGACAGGAACGCCGCGTTCTCGTTGTCCTCGCTGTAGTTGACCTTCATCCACACGTAATGGGCGTCGCGGAAACGGCGGATCTCCGAATCGCCTTCCATGAAGGCGTCCATCAGGTGGCACCAGGAGCACCACTCGCCGCCCACGTCCAGCACGATCCGCTTGCCGCCGCGCTGGGCCTCGACCTTGGCCGTCTCCAGGTCGGCGACCGGGTCGCGCGCCGGGTCGAACTGCGCGTTGAGCGCGGCCACGGCGGCGATGTCCGCCGCGGCCGGGGTATTGCCCGAGGCGACCGGCTGGCTGGTATCGGCCACCGGCGCCTTCTGTTCGGAGGTGTCCAGCGGCTGCACCTTCTCCGCCGGCGGAGCCGGTGGCTGCGAACAGCCCCCCAGCATCGCCACCAGCAGCAGGGATACTCCACCGGACATCCGCTTCATCGTCGTTTCCTCACTTCACGCCGTGCATCAGCTTCTGCACCAGCGGCGCGATCAGGAACAGCAGCACGCCGGCGCCGAGCAGCGACCAGAAGCCGAAGGTATACCCCTTCAGGGCCGATTCGACGGTCATGCCGCTTTCACCGCTGACCACCGCGGCGAAGATGCCCGACAGGTTGTTGCCGATGGCGGTGGACAGGAACCAGCCACCCATCGCCAGGCCGACGACCTTGAGCGGGGCCAGCTTGGTGGTCATCGACAGCCCGATCGGCGACAGGCACAGCTCGCCCACGGTCTGGATCACGTAGACCATGAACAGGGTCCAGAACGGGATCTTGCCGGCGTCGTCGACCAGCGAGGACAGCGCGTACATCAGCAGCAGGAAGGCCAGGCCGTTGAAGATCAGGCCCAGGCCGAACTTGCGCGGGATCGACGGGTTGGCCTTGCCCAGCGCGGTCCACAGCCACACGAAGATCGGGCCCAGCGCCAGGATGGCCACCGAGTTCACCGACTGGAACCAGCCGATCGGGAAGATCCAGCCCGCCAGGTCGCGGTTGACGATGTTCTGCGCCAGGAAGTTGAACGAGCTGCCGGCCTGTTCGAAGAACATGAAGAACAGCACGTTGAACACGAAGATGATCAGCATGGCGATGGAGCGGTCGCGCGCCACCTTGCCCTCGCGCACGCCCTCGACCAGGATCATCACGCACAGCGCGGTGAACAGCGCGCCCAGGATCCAGCCGAGGATGCCGGCGTCGATCGTCAGCAGGCCATAGGCCACCGGCACGGCGACCAGCGCGCCGACCAGCACCGCGATGGTGCGGCCGATGCCGGCCCCGGCCGGGGCCGCGCCGACGCCGCCGAGCTGGCGGCGGCCGATCCAGAACCACACCAGGCTGATCAGCATGCCGATGCCCGAGGCGATGAACACGTACTTGTAGGCCGGCATGGCCTCGGTACCGAACAGCTTGTCGGCCAGGATGCCGGTCAGCACCGGGGCGAGCAGCGCGCCGGCGTTGATGCCCATGTAGAAGATGGTGAAGCCCGAGTCGCGGCGCGAGTCGTTGATGCCGTACAGCTGCCCGACCATGCTGGAGATGTTGGGCTTGAACAGGCCGTTGCCGGCGATGATCGTGGCCAGGCCGATGCGGAACACCCGGTCATCGGGAATGGCGATCAGGAACAGGCCCAGCGACATCACCGCCGCGCCGATCAGGATCGAGCGCTGGTAGCCGATGATGCGGTCGGCGACGAAGCCGCCGAACAGCGCCGCCGCGTAGACCAGCGCCAGGTAGGCGCCATAGAGCTTGCTGGCCCCGGCCTGGCTCTCGGCGAACTGGGCGACGATGTACAGCGCCAGTGCCCAGCGGATGCCGTAGAACGCGAAGCGTTCCCAGAACTCGGTCATGAACAGCATCCACAGCGGACGCGGGTGGCCGAGGAGGTTCTTGAACTCCGGCACGGGCGCCGGGGTGGATGCGGAATTCGGCGCGGCAGCGCTCATGCTGGGTTTCCCCCTGAGTGATTCGTTGGGCAGATGATGCAAATGAAGTCGGCCGGAATCGGCACGACGCGCGAGGATCACCGAAGCGCCGGCTTCACGTCAAATCCACAAACGCCGCGCCGGCGGCCCGGGCGGCGGCGGCCATGGCCCGCCGCGACCCCACCCAGAATACTGAATACGTTGGCGTTTCAGGCTCCGGCGGGCACCGCCCCGGTATCGCCGCGGATGCTGGTGCGCACCTCGAACAGTTCCGGGAAGAAGGTCAGTTCCAACGCCTGCTTGAGGAAACCCACGCCACTGGAACCGCCGGTGCCGCGGCGGAAGCCGATGATCCGCATGACCGTGCGCATGTGGCGGAAGCGCCACAGCTGGAACGCCGACTCTAGGTCCACCAGGTCCTCGCACAGCGAGTACTCGCGCCAGTAACGGTCGGTGTCCTGGTAGATGCGCTCGAACACCGGCCGCAGCGCGGCGTCGCTGACATGCGGACGCGTCCAGTCGTGGCCGGCGTACTCCGGCGGGACCGCATGGCCGAAGCGGGCGAGGTAGCGCAGGAACTCCTCGTACAGGCTCGGCGCCTCCAGCGTCCGGCGCAGGCGCCCCTGGCCCTCCGGGTCGTAGTCGAACACCGCCAGCATGTCCGCGTTCTTGTTGCCCAGCAGGAACTCGATGCAGCGGTACTGCAGCGACTGGAAGCCCGAGGCCGGGCCCAGCACGTCGCGGAAGCCCAGGTACTCGGACGGGGTCAGGGTCTCCAGCACCGACCACTGCTCGGTCAGCTGGCGCAGCACCTGCTTGCCGCGCGCCAGCACCTTGCGGCACTGCCAGACCTGGTCGCGCTGCAGGAAGCCCATGGCCGCGCGCAGTTCGTGGTCGAGCAGCTTCAGCCACAGCTCCGAGGTCTGGTGCTGGATGATGAACAGCATCTCGTCGTGGTGGGCCGGGCTGGACAACGGCTGCTGCGCCGACAGCAGCCGGTCCAGGCACAGATAGCCGCCATAGGTGAGCCTGCCGTGCAGGTCGGTGTGGATGCCGGCTTCGAGCTCACGCTGGTTCTGTTCTACGGTCATCGGCCTTGCCATCTGCGTGGGTCGCAAAGGGTAACCCGGCGCGGCGGGCGGCCGCTGCCCGCGCAAACGGAAAGCGAACACTTGCGATTGCAACCGGCGCGACAATCCGTCCGTGGCCGCGGCGGCCGGCTGAATGCGTTGGATCCACGTGCCGCGGCGGCCGCGCATGGGCCGGCGCACGGATTTCGTGCTGCGGCGCAGGACGGCTTTTCCCGTCCGATTCCTTACCATGCGCAATTCCTATCATTTGAAACCATCTGTCCAAGGTGTTGCTGCAATGACGGTTTCCGCCCAGTTCCACATCGAATACCTGCAGTACCTGGATGCCGACGGCACCCTGGTACGCGACGACCTGCCGGCTTCGTTGCGCGATCCGCGCGCGCTGCTGCCCCTGTTCCGGCAGATGCTGGCCACCCGGGTGTTCGACACCAAGGCCGTGGCCCTGCAGCGCACCGGCAAGCTCGGCACCTTCGCCTCCTGCCTGGGCCATGAAGCGGCCCACGTCGGCATCGGCGCGGCGATGAAGCCCGGCGACGTGTTCGCCCCCAGCTACCGCGAATACGGCGCCATGTTCATGCGCGGCGTGCGTCCGCGCGACGTGCTGATGTACTGGGGCGGCGACGAGCGCGGCAGCGACTACGACCGCGACAGCGACGCGGCGCGCGACTTCCCGATCTGCGTGCCGATCTCGACCCAGTGCCTGCACGCGGCCGGCTCGGCGCTGTCGTTCAAGCTGCAGGGCAAGCCGCAGGTGGCGGTGACCGTCTGCGGCGATGGCGGCAGCTCCAAGACCGATTTCTACGCCGCGGTGAACTCGGCCGGCGCCTACCAGCTGCCGCTGATCCTGTGCGTGGTCAACAACGGTTGGGCGATCTCGGTGCCGCGCTCGGCGCAGACCGGCGCCCAGACCCTGGCCCAGAAGGGCCTGGCCGGCGGCCTGTTCTGCCTGCAGGTGGACGGCAACGACCTGATCGCGGTACTGGCGGCGATGGAACAGGCGCGCGAGCGCGCCCTGTCCGGCCAGGGCGGCACGGTGCTGGAGTTCCTCACCTACCGCCTGTCCGACCACACCACCGCCGACGACGCGCGCCGCTACCGCGACGACGCCGAGGTCAAGGCCGCGTGGCTCAAGGAACCGCTGATCCGCCTGCGCAGGTACCTGACCGCGCAGGGCGTGTGGAGCGAGGAAGAGGAAAAGAACTGGATCGCCGAATGCGGCGCCCGCGTGGACGAGGAGGTCAACGCCTACCTCAACTGCCCGGTGCAGCCGGTGGAAGCCATGTTCGACTATCTGTATGCCGACCCGCCGCCGGACCTGCTGGCCCAGCGCGCGGCCGCCATCGCCCTGGAGCAGCGCCATGGATGACATCAAGCGCAGCACCGGCGCGCAGGCCGGCCACGAACTTGTCAGCGACCACGGCGCCGCCGGCGCCAGCGGAGAGAACACCATGACCGCCACCCCCATCACCCTGATCGAAGCCGTGACCCAGGCGCTGGCCTGGGAGATGGAACACGACCCGTCGGTACTGGTGCTGGGCGAGGACGTGGGCGTCAACGGCGGCGTGTTCCGCGCCACCGCCGGCCTGCAGCAGAAGTTCGGCGCGCAGCGCGTGCTCGACACCCCGCTGGACGAGACCACCATCGCCGGGCTCACCGTCGGCCTGGCCGTGCAGGGCATGAAGCCGGTGGCCGAAGCGCAGTTCGACGGCTTCGTCTACCCGATGGTCGACCACATCATCTGCCACGCCGCGCGCATGCGTAACCGCACCCGCGGCCGCCTGCACTGCCCGATGGTGCTGCGCGTGCCGTGGGGCGGCGGCATCCGCGCGCCCGAGCACCACAGCGAGGCCAACGAAGCCATCTTCACCAACGTGCCGGGCCTGCGCGTGGTGCTGCCGTCCAGCCCGCAGCGCGCCTACGGCCTGCTGCTGGCCGCCATCCGCGAGCCGGATCCGGTGATCTACATGGAGCCCAAGCGCATCTACCGCCAGTACAAGGAAGTGGTCGCCAACGACGGCGAGGCGCTGCCGCTGGACGTGTGCTTCGTGCTGCGCGACGGCACCGACGTGACCCTGGTGGCCTGGGGCGCACAGGTCAAGGAGGCGCTGGAAGCGGCCGACAAGCTGGCCGCCGACGGCATCAGCGCCGAGGTCATCGACGTCGCCACGCTGCGCCCGCTGGACTTCGCCACCATTGCCGAATCGGTCGCCCGGACCGGTCGCTGCGTGATCGTGCAGGAAGCACCCAAGACCGCCGGCTTCGGCGCCGAGATCGCCGCCCGCCTGGCCGAGGAGTCGATGTACGACCTGCTGGCGCCGGTCGAGCGCGTCACCGGCTACGACACCCACATCCCGCTGTTCCGCCTGGAAATGAAGTACCTGCCGAGCGTGGAGCGGATCGTGGCGGCGGCCAGGCGCGCGGTGGCGGCCGGCTGACATGCGCGCGCGACTGCTCAACGCCTACCGCAGCCAGTACCCGGTGCCGTTGCGTTTCCACGCCGGGGAGATCGTCGAACTCGGCGTGCGCGACGAGGAATGGCCGGACTTCGCCTGGGTGCGCACCGCCGACAACCGCGCCGGCTGGGCGCCGGTGGCATGGCTGCGCGTGCTCGGCGACGGCCGCGCCGAGGCGCTGCGCGATTACACCGCGCAGGAACTGGACGTGGACAGCGGCGAACTGGTGCGACTGCATCACGAACATGGTGGCTGGTGGTGGGCCGAACGCGCCAACGGCGCGCTCGGCTGGCTGCCGGCACGCGACCTGGAACTACTGGAAGAAACCCCCTGAGATGAGCCAGACCAAGAATTTCAACCTGCCCGACCTGGGCGAAGGCCTGCCGGACGCGACCATCGTGGAGTGGTTCGTCAAGGAAGGCGACGTGATCAAGCTGGACGAGCCGCTGGTGTCGATGGAGACCGCAAAGGCCGTGGTGGAAGTGCCTTCGCCGGTCTCCGGCAAGGTGCTGAAGCTGGCCGGCGGTGCCGGCGACATCGTGGTGACCGGGCACATGCTGGCCCAGTTCGAAATCGATCCGAACCTGCCGCAGCGCGCCGAAGGCCAGGACACCGGCCATCACCATGGCGCACCTGCCGCTCCCGCTCCCGAACCGGCTCCTACTCCGGCTCCGGCTGCAGGCGCGGCCGAGCGTGCCGACGAAGGCACCGTGGTCGGGGCCATGGTCAGCTCCAATGCCGTGCACACCGAACAGGCCGTGGCCGTGGGCGGGGTCAAGGCGGTGCCGGCGGTGCGCGCGATGGCGCGCAAGCTCGGCGTGGACCTGGCACGGGTGCGCGCCACCGGTGCCGACGGCGCGGTGACGATGAGCGATGTGAAGCAGGCCGCCGAAGCCGGCACCGCCAGGGTCGGCAGCGCGCCTGCAGCCGCACCGCAGGCGGTCCAGGCCGCCGCCGCGGCAGCGCCGGCCGTGCGCGCCGAAGCCGCGCGCACGCCGCTGTCGGCCGCCGGCAAGCCGATGCGCACCGCGCCCCCGGGCGTGGTCGCCAAGGGCCAGCCGGAGCCGCTCAAGGGCGTGCGCCGCAACATGGCGCGGGTTATGGCCGACGCGCACAGCAAGGTCGTGCCGACCACGCTGACCGACGACGCCGACATCCATGCCTGGGCACCGGGCAACGACATGACCTCGCGGCTGGTGCGCGGCATCGTCGCCGCCTGCCAGGCGGTGCCGGCGATGAACGCCTGGTTCGACGGCGACACCCTCACCCGCACCCTGCATGCGCAGGTGGACATCGGCATCGCCGTGGACACCGACGACGGCCTGTTCGTGCCGGCACTGCGCAACGCCGACATGCTCGACGCACGCGGCGTGCGCGAAGGCATCAACCGCCTGCGCCAGCAGGTGGAAGAGCGCAGCATCGCGTCGTCGGAATTGAGCGGCTACACCATCAGCCTGTCCAACTTCGGCATGTTCGCCGGCCGCTATGCCACCCCGGTGGTGGTGCCGCCGTGCGTGGCCATCGTCGCCGCCGGTCGCGCCCGCTTCCAGGTGACCCCGGTGATGGGCGGCGTGGAAACGCACAAGGTGATCCCGCTGTCGGTCACGTTCGACCACCGCGCCTGCACCGGCGGTGAGGCCGCGCGTTTCCTGCGCGTGTTGATCGACGACCTGGCCCGGCCGCACTGACCGGCCGCCGCAACGGTTCTGCAGCCGGACCTGAGCCCGCAGCGATGCGGGCTCTTTTTATCGCCCGCCCCGATGACCGCAGCGCCTCGCGCCGGCGGCGGGAGACCCAGGCAACCGCTTCGGGCAGTTCCCCCGTGCGCGGTCACCACGACGCCCGCGGCTACGCTACGATGCCCGCATCGCACAGGACAGGCGTGACCATGACCCATTGGATCTGTAGCCACTGCAGGGAAAGCAACGAGGACACCTTCGACCAGTGCTGGAAATGCGGCACCCGCGTCGATGGCAGTACGGACCCGGGTTTCCGCCCCGACAACGCCGATCCGGCGGCCTGGCCGCCGCGCCTGATCGATTGCCTGCGCTGCCCGGGCACGCCGATGGTGTTCGCTGGCCGCAAGCGCTTCCACGAGGGTTCCCAGGCGCTGCCGTTCCTGCTCGGCAACCTCGGCGAACTGCTGGTGAACCGCGAAGCATTCGACCTGCATGCCTGCCCATCCTGCGGCAAGGTCGAGCTGTTCCTCGGCAGCGCCCCCCGCTGACCCGGCGCCCTCGCCCCGCCCGCAGCCGCCATGTCCCATCCCCGCCGGATCGTGCCGCTGTTCGCGCTCGTCTATCTCGGCATGCTGTTCGGCGGCGCGCTGCTCAAGCCCGGCTATTCGCACATGGCCCAGTACATCAGCGAACTGGGCGCCAGCGGCAGCCCGCACGCACGGCTGATCAGCCTGGCCGGTTTCGTTCCGGTGGGTCTGCTCGCCGCCTGGCTGCTGCTGGCCTGCGCGCGCCTGGCGCCGGTCAGCGGCGCCAGTCGTGTCGGCTACTGGCTGCTGTTGTGCGAACCGCTGGCCTGGATCGGCTCGGCCCTGGCACCCTGCGACCTCGGCTGCCCGGCAAGCGGCAGTGTCCGCCAGCAACTGCATACCCTGCTGGGCGTGCTCACCTACGGCGGAACCGCGCTGGGACTGCTGCTGCTGGCCACCGCGCCACGACTGCCGGCCGGCATCCGCCTGCTGTGGGCCGGGCTGGCGGCCACCTGGCTGCTGCTGTTCGTGCTGATGGCCGCACCCGGGCTGCAGGCCTGGCGCGGGCTGCTGCAGCGGCTGGCCGAATGGCTGGTCTATGGCGCACTGTGCGTCGCTGCGTGGCGGCTCGGTGGACCGGCGCGGGCCACGACCTCCACACGCACGCCCGCGACAGGGGCGTAAGCTCGCCGCTCCCACCGCAGGAGCACGCGCATGGCCCATCGCAGCCGCCTGGCCGGCTTCATCATCGACTGCCAGGACACCGACGCCGGCACCGCCGCCCGGTTCTGGAGCGCCGCGCTGGGGCTGGTGCCCCGCGCCGCGGAGACCGATACCGACGGCGCGCAGTACGCCGGACTGTCCGGCGCGCCCGGCGGCCTGCACGTGGAGGTGCAGCGCGTCAGCCATCCCCCGCGCGTTCACCTGGACATCGAAGCGGACGACATCGACGCCGAAGCCGACCGGCTCGAGGCGCTGGGCGCGCGCCGCATCGGCTTCGTCAAGCGCTGGTGGGTGATGGAGGCGCCGACCGGCCACCGCTTCTGCGTGGTGCGCATGAAGCACCCCGACAACGGGCAGCCGGCCACGACCTGGGCGTGAACCGCCGCCTTTGCGGCGACAATACCCACCGGTTCCCGCGGAAGATGCCACGATGACGGTTCACCAGCTGGGCGACGCCCGCGTCCTGATCGCCGGCGGCAGCCGTGGCATCGGCCTGGCCATCGCCACCGCGTTCGCCCGGCACGGCGCACGCCTGGGGCTGTGCGCACGCGGGATCGACGGCCTGCAACGCGCGCGCGACACGCTGCAGGCCGGGGGCGCGCAGGTGCACGTGCAGGCCTGCGACCTGGCCGATCCGGTGCAGATCCAGGCCTGGGTGGAAGCGGCCGCCACCGCGCTGGGCGGCATCGATATCGTGGTCAACAACGCGTCCGGGTTCGGCCACGGCAACGACGACGCCAGCTGGCAGGCCGGCTTCGACATCGACCTGATGGCCGCGGTGCGCACCAATCGCCTGGCGTTGCCGTACCTGCGGCGCAGCGCGATACCGGCCATCCTCAACGTCAGCTCGATCAACGCGCGCGTGCCGACACCGCGCGCCACCGCCTATTCCACCGCCAAGGCGGCGCTGGACTATTACACCGTCACGCTCGCCGCCGAACTGGCCCGCGAGCGCATCCGCGTCAATGCCATCGCCCCCGGCTCCATCGTTTTCCCCGGCGGGCTGTGGGACCAGCGCCGCACCTCCGAGCCGGCGCTGTACGCAAGCGTCCGCGACCGGATTCCGTTCGGTGGCTTCGGCGACCCTGCCGACGTGGCGGCGGCCGCGGTGTTCCTGTGCTCGCCCGCCGCCCGCTGGATCACCGGGCAGGTACTGGCGGTGGATGGCGGCCAGTCGCTACCGGCCTGAGCGCCGTCGCTACCGGCGCGCGGCGGCTACGCCAGCTGCGCCGACCCGATCACCTGCACGCCCGGCCGCGGCGCCAGCGCCGCCTCGACCAGCGCGGCGGCGATCCGCCCGGCCGGATTGATGCGCCATGCGCGCGGCAGCACCGGTGCCAGCGCACCCAGCACCCATGCGGCCGCCTGCTCGCCGGGGCGTGGCTCGCTGCGCTCGCCACCGATCAGCCCCGGTCGCACCAGCGCCAGCGACGCGAACTCCAGCGCGCGCAGATCCTGTTCCAGTTCGCCTTTGACCCGGTTGTAGAAGAACCGCGAACGCGGGTTGGCGCCCATCGCCGAATTCAGTGCGAAGACCGGGCAGCCGTGCGCCTTCACCGCGCGGGCGATGGCCAGCGGGTAGCCGTGGTCGATGCGCGCGAACGCCTGCCGCGAGCCGGCCTGCTTCAGGGTCGAGCCCAGTGCGCAGATCGCCGCATCCACCTGCCACCAGGGCGCCTCCAGCGGCAGCGCATCGAAATCCAGCAGCGGCCCGAGCAGGCGCGGATGCTGCAACGGCAATGGCCGCCGCGCCGGCGCGACGACGGCCGTGCAGCGCGCATCGGCCAGCAACCGCATCAGCACCTGTGACCCCACCAGCCCGGTGGCGCCAGCCAGCAGTACACGCATCCCGCTCCTCCTTAGCCCGGCAGTTCAAGCCGGCATCCGCCTCGCCGATAATGGGGAACACCGATCCCCTGCCCGCACAGCCCGTCCGGAAACGCCTCGCGATGGCCGACAGCAACGACACCCCGCCCTCCAAGCCTGCCGGACTGGGACGCATCCTGTCACGCCGGCAGGTCATGGCCGAAGCCCCGGCACCGGGCGCGCCTGCGCACAAGGCCACCGCGCACGGCCACGGCACGACGCCGCTGCAGCGGATCTTCAGCCACGCCCATTCTCCCGATGCGCTGCTGCATGCCTTCGCCCAGGGCATGTCCAGCCTGCCCGGGGAGCTGGGCGACCTCGGCCGGCTGCTGCACAGTGCCTGCGACCGCCAGGAGTGGGAACGCTATGGCCGCCTGCTGCGCCAGCTGATCGACAAGTACATCCGCACCATCGAACTGGAGCCGGCACCCGGGGGCAACAGCGAGGCCGAGCGCCTGCGCGACATGCTGCGCAACACCCTGGGCGCGGTACTGTCCAGCCTGCTGCAGCAGGCACCGGAACTGGAAGCCCAGGCCCGGCGCATGGGCGACGAACTGCACGGCTGGCAATCCGGGCAATCGCTGGAGCCGGTGGAGCAGCACCTGCGCGAACTCTGCCACCAGGTCGGGGTACGCAACGACGTGCTGCACGAACAACACGACCTGCTGCTCAACCTGTTCGACCTGCTGCTGCAGAACATCGCCGAACTGGTCGACGGCGGCAGCTGGCTCCACGGCCAGATCGGCAACGTGCGGCAGGTACTGGCCGGCCCGTTGGATCGCACCTCGCTGGAACGTACCCGCAATGACCTGCGCGCGGTGATCTACCGCCAGGGGGTGCTGCGGCAGGGCATCGAGGAATCCAAGGAGGCGATGAAGGAGCTGATGGTCGATTTCGTCGAGCAGGTCGAGGGCATGGCCTCGGAGACCGGCGACTACCACGACCGGATCGCCAGCTACGCGGTCGCGGTACGCCAGGCGCGCAGCCTGGCCGATCTGGGCCAGTTGCTGCAGAACGTGCTGCAGGACACCGCGCGCGTCCAGGCGCAGGCACTGCGCGCGCGCGACCGCCTGGCCAGCGCCCGCGCCGAGGCACTGGCGGCCGAACAGCGCGTGCAGCAGCTCGAACGCGAACTGGAGGAAGCCGGCAGCCAGCTGCGTACCGATCCGCTGACCGGGGCCATGAACCGGCGCGGCCTGCAGGAGCTGCTTGCCGATGCGATGGGCGGCGCGCAGCCGCTGCTCAGCGTCGCCATGCTGGACCTGGACCATTTCAGCCAGACCAACGCCGACTATGGCCACGCCGGCGGCGACCATGCACTGCGCCACCTGGTGGCCACCGCGCAGACGCGGCTGGGCAGCCAGGGCCAGGTCGCACGCCTGGGCGGTGACGAATTCGTGCTGGTCCTGCCCGGCATGGCCCAGGAGCAGGCCGACGCGCAGCTGCGCCGGCTGCAGGAAGCGCTGGCCCATCGCCCGTTCCTGCACGACGGCCAGCGCGTGCACGTGCGCTTCAGCGCCGGCGTCGCGCAATGGCGCCCCGACGAATCGGCCGAGACCCTCCTGCAGCGGGCCGACCGCGCGCTCTACGCCGCCAAGCAGGCCGGCCGCGACCGGGTCGGCAACGCCGACTGAACCCGCCACCGGCATCGACCGCGGCCGTGCCGCCCCCTCCATGCGACCGGGGCGGCCAGCAGGGCCGCCCCGGCATCCACCTACTTGAAGTCGCCGGCCACGAACACGCTCAGGCTTTCGGGCTTGAGGTGCGTGCGGATCGCGGCATTGACCCGGTCGACGGTCAGCGACCGGTAGGCTGCGTCGCGCTCGATCACGAACGCCATGGAGCGATCGTAGTCGAGCAGTTCCTGCAGCAGTCCGGCGACCGCCCCATCGCTGGCCCGTGACTGCTCGCGCTGGACCATGCGCGCGGCTACGGCGTCGCGCAGTTCCTGCTCGGTGACGCCGTCGGCCACCAACCGCGCCAGCTCCTCGCGCAGGGCACGCTCTACCTTGCCCATGTTCTCCGGCGCGGCGATGGCCTGCACCGTGAGGCTGCCATTGTCGTCGCGGCCGCTGCGGCTGTCGTCCGCACGCAGCCCGGCGCTCACGCCGTAGCTCAGTCCCTCGCGCTGGCGGATGCGATCGGCCAGTCGCGACTTGAGCGGATCGCCCCCCAGGATGTCGACCGCGATGCTCAGCGCCGGTGCGTCGGCGTCGGTCACGTTGAGCGACAGGTTCTGCCGCGCCAGCAATACCGCGTTGGGCTTGTCGGGAGTGCTGAAGCTCTCCCGGTGCGCGGCGCGCGGCTGGTAGCGGGTGGCGATGGGCGCATAGGGTGCCGGCGACTTCCAGCCCGCGAACAACGCCTGCAGCTGCGTCTTCACCACCTCCGGATCGAAGTCGCCGACCACGCTGATGCGGCCGTTCGCGGTGCCGTAGAAATCACGGTGCCAGGCACGCAGGTCCTCGAGCTTGAGCGCATTGAGCTTGGCCAGCGACTCGTCCAGCGAATCCGCATGCAATGGATGCCCCGCGGGCCACGGATCGAAGTACATCGCCATCGCCATCGATGCCAGCATGCCCGGCTCCTTGCGCTGCGCTTCGATACCCGTGATCGCCTGCAACCGCAGCTGTTCGAACTGCGCCTGCGGAAAGTCCGGCTGGCGCAGTACCTGCGCGGCCAGCGCCAGCGCCTCGGCCAGGGTTTCGCGCTTTCCGCTGAGGCGGATCTGCGCACCCTGCAGGCTGCCGCCGATGGAGGCCTCGGTCTTGAGCGCATCGAACCGGGCAACCAGCTGCTCGTAGCTCTGCCCGCCGGCACCGCGCAGCAGCATCGACCCCACCCACTGCGCGGCGGTATCGCGACCGCTGATGGCCTGCTCGCTGCCAAACTCGAAATGGGCGTTGACGGTGACCGTCTGCCCGCGCGTGCGCCGCGGCAGCAGCGACACCTTCAAGCCGTCGCCCAGGGTGAACGTCTGCGTCCGCGCGGCGATATTCTGCGGCGTCGCCTCGAAGGCCTCGCCCGCCTCCACCGCCGCCCGGCCGGTGTAACCGTCGACCACGCTGGCGATCGCCGGCGCGGCGGGAATCTCCGCGCGGTCCGGCGCATCGGTGGGCACGAACCGGCCAAGCGTGCGGTTGCTCGGCTTCAGGTACGCCGCCGCCACCCGGTTGACGTCCGCGGCCGTCACCTTGGCAATGGCATCACGCTGCACGAACAACAGGCGCCAGTCGCCGGCCGCCTGGTACTCCGACAGCGCCATCGCCACTGCGTTGACGTTGTTGAACAGGTTCTCCTGGTCGTTGCCGATGCGCTGCTTGGCCGCGTCCACCTCGTCCGCGGTCACCGGGCGGGCGGCGATCGCTTCGGCCTGCAGCAGCAGTTCGGCCTCGGCCCTGGCCGCATCGCCCTCCCTAGGCAGCACCGCGATCACATTGAACAACCCCGGATCGCGCATGCTCATGCTGCCGGCACCGGCGCCGGCCGCGAGCTTGGTCTCCACCAGTGCCTTGTGCAGGCGCCCGCTGGGCGTGTGCCCCAGCACGTTGCCCAGCACGGCCAGCGCCGCGCTGTCGGCCTGCGCCAGTGCCGGCACGTGGTAGGTGGTGGCTACCAGCGACAGATCGCCGCTGCGGCGCACCGTCACCTCGCGCTCGCCGTCCTGGGTCGGTTCGGCGGTATGGAACGCCGGCAGCGTGCGGGCCGGCTTCTTCAGCGGCCCGAAATGCGCGGCGATGCGCGACAGCGTGGTGTCGGCGTCGATGCGGCCGGCCACGATCAGCAGCGCATTGTCCGGCTGGTACCAGGTGCGATAGAACGCCTGCAGGTTGCCGATCGGCACGTTCTCCACGTCCGAGCGCGCGCCGATGGGCAGGTTGGCATAGTTGTGCCAGTCGTAGGCGACCGAGCGCATGCGCTTCATCAGCACGCCCGCGGGACTGTTGTCGCCGGCTTCCATCTCGTTGCGGACGACGGTCATCTCGCTGTCCAGGTCGGCCTTGGCCACCCTGGAATTGAGCATGCGGTCGGCTTCCATCGCCAGCAGCCAGTCCAGCGTGTCGTCATTGGCCGGGAACGAAGCAAAGTAATTGGTGCGGTCCAGCGACGTGGTGGCGTTCTTGTTCACGCCACGCTTCTGCATCTCGCCGGGGATGTCCGGATGCTTCGGCGTACCCTTGAACAACAGGTGCTCGAGCAGGTGCGCCATGCCGGTCTCGCCGTAGTTCTCCTGCATCGAACCGACGCCGTAGACCAGGTTGACGGTGACGGTGGGCTTGCTGGCATCGGGGAACAGCAGCACCCGCAGGCCATTGGGCAGGCGGTATTCGCAGATGCCCTCGATGCACGGCCCGGCCGTCACCGACCGCGGCAGCGTCGCCGATTCACCCTTGGCGTATACCGCCGGCATCAACGCAAACGAAAGAGCCACGCCCAGGGCGCAGGAAGAAAGTTTCAGCATCATTTCCCCTTGTCCAATGATCGGTACGACATGCCGGCCTGCATCGCACCGACGCTCACTGCACGGCACCCATGTACCGCAAAACAACGATTTGATCCGCAACGCGCGCATGCATGCAACTGTCAGAGCTGACAGCATCGCTTCGCCACGTCATTCGCGCGTCCGCCTGAAACGGTCATGTCCGGCGCAATCCACCCATCCTTATCACCATCCCGCATACAGTCACGACGCCGTTCAATTCCAGCAGGCATGCATCGGACAAGCCTACATCGCATGCTCGACTTCCCCCGCCGGCGCATCGCATGCGGGCTGCGGGCGCAGTTCCTGCACGATCCGGCCCTGCTCCATCACCAGCACGCGATCGGCGCTGGCGATGGTTTCCGGGCGATGGGCGACGATCACGCGGGTAACGTCCAGGCGCCGTATCGCGGCATTGACCAGCTGCTCGTTGCCCACGTCCAGATGGCTGGTCGCCTCGTCCAGGAACAGCAGTTTCGGCTGCCGGTACAGCGCGCGCGCCAAGATGATGCGCTGCTTCTGCCCACCGGAGAGCGAGCTGCCCATGTCGCCGATCAGGCCGTGATAGCCCATCGGCATCGCGGCGATATCATCGTGCACCGCCGCCAGCCGCGCCGCCTGCTCGACACGCCCAAGATCGAACTCTGGGTCGAAGAAGCCGATGTTGTCGGCAATGCTGCCGGCGAACAGCTGATCGTCCTGCATCACCGCACCGACGATGGCGCGCACGTTGCGCGCACCCAGCTTGTGCAGGTCATGGCCGCCGACGTGGATGCTGCCTTCGCTGGGCTTGAGCAGGCCCAGCAGCAGCTTGACCAGCGTGGTCTTGCCGCCCCCGGACGCACCGATGATCGCCACCGACTCGCCCGGCGCGATGCTGAAACTGCAATCGCGCAGCACCCACGGCTCGCCCTCGGCATAGCGGAAGGACAGGTTGCGTACCTCGATGCGCACGTCCTGCGGCGGCAGCGCTTCCGGCAGCGCCTGGTCGTCCTCCGGCGGCGTCAGCACGATGTCGGCCAGGCGCTCGCCATGCAGGCGCAGCAATTTGAAGCCGACGAAAGTATCAATCAGGCCGGTGATCCGGCCACTGAATTGCCCTTTGTAAGACAGGTAAGCCACTAACATGCCGATGGAGAACGCGTTACCCAGCACCAAATGCGCACCCATCGCCAGCACGACAATGTTCTCGACACCGAAGATCAGCCCATTCACCGTCCCATAGATCATGTTCATCTTGGCGATGCGGACGGACTGGTTCTGCGTGGCAACCGCATGGTTCATCCATTCGCCGTGGCGCTGGGATTCATGCCCCATCAGCTTGATGCTGGTCGCCCCGCGTAACGATTCCAGCAGGTGCGTCTGCTGTCTGGCGGATAGCACCATCTGCTCCTCATTCGCCTGACGGAACATTCGATAAGTCGCCAGACGCACGCCAAAATAAAGCAACAACGCCGCGACACTGACTAGCATCAACTGCGGGCTGTATTTCATCATTACCAGCAAAGTAGTGATGGCCATCAAGCCATCGAGCACCACGCTCACCGCGCTACTGGTTATCATATTCTGGATAGCGCCTACCGACCCCATCCTTGAAGTGATGTCGCCCAAATGACGTTTTTGGAAGAAATCCACAGGCAGGCGCAACAGATGCGCCAGCACATTGCCATTCCATTGCAACCCCAGCTGCATCGAAAGGTAGATGCCCGCCCACGTACGCATCAAACTGACAGAGGTTTGCAAAACAAGAAACATGGCGAACGCAATGATGAGAGCCGTCAACAGGTCCGTATCTGCACTCACCAACACATGATCCATGATGCCCTGCGTGAGCAGCGGCGATACCAGTGCAAATACCTGCAAAGCCAAGGACAACAAGAGCATCTGCAGCAGCGAGCGCTTCAATCCCCCGATGGAGCCTGCCAACTGCCGGAACGAAACCGAAGGCTTCGGTTTTTCTTCCTTGAATTCCAATCCCGGCAACAGCTCCAGTGCCACGCCTGTGAACTTTCCTGAAGCTTCCTCAAGCGAAACGTTACGCAGCCCTGCTGCGGGATCCTTGATCGTCAGCGTCTTGCCTCTGACTCGGGATAGCACCACGAAGTGATTCAGCTCCCAATGCAGGATGCAAGGCAGCTTCAATTCACCGAGCTCATCCAACTCCAGCCGCAATGGCCGTGAGACCAGCCCATATCGCCCCGCCATCTCGATCAGATTTCGAAGGGTGGCTCCCTTGAGCGACAGGCTGTTTTGGCTACGCAGGCTTGCAAGGTCGATATGCCGGCCATGGTGCGCTAACACCATCGACATGCAAGCCAGGCCGCATTCTGCGGCCTCGGATTGGCGAATCAAATTCACTGTGGAAAATGATATCGAGCAATACCCTTGCAATCATGAGCCCCAAAACAAGCAAGCTCACCACTATCAGCATGAAGCGCGAAGTACATATAATCAGTAATCTCCTCATCGATCTGATCAACCCTCAGTGTCGGGTCATAATATCTATCAAGAACCGGGACATACAAAATCACATGATCGAAGTAACTTGGAATCGGGATATCAACATCAAATTTGGACAAATCCCCTTCGCCACCCAATCGCGTAAAAACGGGATGCGAATCTATTCCAATGGATGCCAGCAGCGATTGAAGAAGAACAGTCATACCCTTGCAGTCACCTTGTCTGGATGAAAGAACATCAGACACACTTGCCGGCTGCTGCATCTCCAAAACGGTTTGCGGCTTGTATTCGTATTTTATATTCTCCGCAATCCATTGCCGAGCAGCCCTGACGGCACCTTCAGGGTCAATGCCTCTTGCAAATATATCTTTTGCCACTCCCTCAACCGCATCTTTGTCTACCTTATTCACCCATCTTTTCGCGTAGACCCCCCAATTGGGCAATTCTGAAAACAAAATCCTCCCATTTCCGGTTGACTCAAAAGTAATCGCATTCCCGAGATGCCTGACCCTCGCCCCTTGGGCGGCATACTTACCCTGGAAATTCATCAAGACAACGCGAGAGTCAAGCCCATCCATAAACTGTATCTCTTGACCTCCCCCCTCCCCACGATCAGTCAAATTTTCCTGGTAATACTCGAGGACAATATAATCTCCCTCCTTGAATTTCTGCCCTCGCATTGGCACATAGCACAATCGCCTCTGGGCTATGCATTTATTCACATCAGACAACTCAACATCACTAACACTGTAAGTCTCTGAAGAATTTACAAAGATCGAGATATATTTTTGAGAAAAGGCGGGCGGATAAAGAGCAAGAATTGGAAATCTTTCCGGGATAGGCACACCATCAACACCGAGCTTTATTACGTAGCGCGACCTATGAGCTTTCTCCGCCCTCGCAGAGAAATCAATTTCACTCAGGGTACAACCATGCTTTCCTGCGCACTCACCACCCCGCGCATTCGCACTTAACACCACAATGAAAGCAAAAAAACAAAACGCCGAACTCTTCATATTCACCTGAATGCTTAGAATCCGGCGCGCACAATGCGCACCGGAGTTCAAATATAGAAAGTAACCTCAAAGACTTTCAGCAACCTCAGCAGCCGGCCCCATCGATTTATCCTTCATGGTATCGATGCCCTCAGCACCGCTCTTTCCCAAGCCCGTTGCAGCCTCGCACTGTTTTCCGTAGAAATCTGCGATCGGGCCAGGCAAAGTCCCAATAAAGTTGCACACCATATCCATCGCACCCAGTGCTTCATGAGGATCGCGCATATCCTGCTTCTGATTGGGCTGCTGTTTATCACCAGACGAGGGCCCACTGGGTGGCGTCGAAGGCTTGCTGTCTTGCCCACCTGCGACATATCCGATTTCCATTAGACGAAGCTCACGCATTTCAATTCTCCATTGTTTCAGCACAGATCCGCTGCGCTACGGATACCGGGAGCATCCCGGTAGTCTAGGTGCACCGGCAAAAAGGTCAGCCACTACCCACCTTCCCTTTGAGCGAGTACAAAGGTTCGAAGATCCATTCGATCAGGCGCCGTCGTTCTCCCATCACATCGGCATCCAGCAGCATGCCCGGCTTGAGCAGCTCGGACTTGCCATAGACGGTAATGGTCTGCTGCGCCAACGCGACAGTGATGCGGTAATGCGGCTCACCTTGCTGCGCATTGCCGATCAGCGCGCCCAGTTCGCCGCTGCTCAATGCGCTGCGGCTGATGCGTGCCACCTGGCCCCGCTGGTGACCGAATTTCTGGTACGGGAACGCCTGGTAGCGCAGCAACACGGTGTCGCCGGGGGCGATGAAACCGATCGCGCGACTGGGTACCAGCAGCTCGGCTTCCAGCTTTCCGTCGCCCGGCAGCAGGCTCAGCAGCGGTTGGCCGGCCTGCACCGCCTGTCCCGGCTTGACGATCTGCGTGGCGACCACGCCGCTTACCGGCGCCTTTACCAGCAGCGCCCCACTCGCCTGCGTCTGCACACGCTCCTGTTCCAGCTGTGCCAGATCGCGCTGGTAACCGGCGTCGCTGGCCCGCAGCTGGCTGGGCAGTTCGCGTTGGGCCTGTTGCAGTTGCGCCATCAGCCGGCGGGTGCCGATGGCCTGCCGCTGCAGGGCCTGCATCTGGCCGGTGTAGTCCAGCACCAGCGCTTCCTGCTGCTTGATCTGCAGCACGCTCACGAACTGGCCGCCCTCGAGCCGGCGCAGGCGTTCGAGGGTTTCGCTGGCGATACGGATCTGCCGCTGGCGGGTGACTACTTCCGCCTCCACCTGCGCCAGTTCGCGCTGCGCATTCGCAAGTTGACTGGCGATGCCCTGCGCCTGCGCCTGCAACTGTGCGTGCTGGGCCTGTTGCGTAGCGAGCAGACCGTCCTGGCGTTGCTGCAGACGTTGTTCCAGGGCCGCCAGGGTGTCGCCGCTGCCTTGGGTGGCGCGCGGTACGGTGACCAAGGCCAGCGTCCCGCCGGCGGCGACCTGCCCTCCCTCCGGAACCTCCATACGTGTTACGACGCCACTGGCAGGCGCCACTACGGTCGCCAACCCCTGCGTTGGCACCAGTTGACCCGTGACGGTGGAACGGCGGGTATAGGTCCCCAAGGTGACGAACAGCACGATGGTGGATGCAGCCAATACTGCCAGCCCGGTCAATACCCACAGCCGCAGCGGTTGCGCCAGCGAAATGCCGCCCAGCCAGCTGGTGCGGCGAGCCTTGAGCACTTCATCGCGGAACAACGGTTGCGACATTGCATCCCCATGCATCGTCATCGGAGGGGAATCACCTTTTTCCATCCACCGCGCTACGACAAGCCCTGATGCGCGCCTTATTCAATGACACCGCCGACCCATCCGACCGGCACGAAAGCGATAACGCGAGCGCTGCCAGCATTAATGACCAATTGCGTCATTGTTGCTGACATGCGCTTTTGATATTCCATCATGCAATGGCGCAATCAGGCATCGATCGCGATGCGCGGGCCATTTCCCCGCCATGCCTATAATGGCGACGTTGCTGGAAGGGGGAGAAAACCGAATGGCGGGAAGCCTCGGCATACGAATCCGCATGGCACGACGGCGGAAGGAAATGACGCAGGGCCAACTGGCCTCGGTGTTGCACGTCAGCCGCAGCGCGGTCGGGAACTGGGAGGCCGTCAGCGGAATTTTGCCCAGCAGTGCGCGCCTGATCGCCATCGCGCTGGCAACGGACGTCTCGTACGAATGGCTGGCGACGGGCCGCGGAGAGCCCTCTCTGTGCGAGGACTGGACGCCCGCCGCCGATGCCGAACTGGTCGACGATCCAGTGGAAAGACGCGTGCTGCGCGCGTTCCGCCACGCGCGCCCGGTCATACGCAAGATGGTGCTGCAGATGCTGGAGGCAGGCGCGACGTCGCGCATCTGACTCCAGCTCAATCCGGCGTCCTGCCCGACCTTCAACCGGTGCGGGACAAGCGGCTCAGTGCGCCGGCTTGCCACCCCGCAGGCGCTGCACCAGCGTTACCGCCGCCAGCACCAGCGCGCCGACAAGGACGCCGACCACCACGCTGCCGAGTGCGTTGGCCGCGATTTCCCAGGACGGCGAGGGAATCCAGCCCACCAGCAGGTGGTGCAACGCCGGTATCGCGTGCACCAGGATGCCGCCACCCACCAGGAACATCGCCGCGGTGCCGGCGATCGACAGGCCGCGCATCAACCACGGCATGGCGCGCAGGATGCCGCGGCCCAGCGCAGCGGCGGCACGGCCGCGACGCAGCAGCCACAGGCCGATGTCGTCTAGCTTGACGATGCCTGCGACCAGTCCGTAGACGAACACGGTCATCGCCAGTGCGATGGCCACCAGCACCAGCACCCGCTGCAGGAACGGCACGTGCGCGACCACGCCCAGCGACAGCACGATGATCTCGGCCGAGAGGATGAAGTCGGTACGGATCGCGCCGCGCACCTTGTCCTTTTCCCAGGCGACCATGTCCACCTCGGCATCGGCCAGCGCCTGGATCCGCTCGGCGTGGCGCTGCTCGTCCTCCTTGCCATGGAGGAACTTGTGCGCCAGCTTCTCCACGCCCTCGTAACAGAGGAACGCGCCGCCGAGCATCATCAGCGGCGTGATCGCCCACGGCAGCCACGCGCTGATGGCCAGTGCCGCCGGCACCAGGATCGCCTTGTTGAGCAGCGAGCCCTTGGCCACCGCCCATACCACCGGCAGCTCGCGCACGGCACTGACGCCGGTGACCTGCTGCGCATTGAGCGCCAGGTCGTCGCCGAGTACGCCGGCGGTCTTCTTGGCCGCGACCTTGGTCAGGATGGAAACGTCGTCGAGCAGGGTCGCGATATCGTCGAGCAGGGCGAACAGGCCGGCTCCAGCCATGGGGCACCGTGGAAAGTGGGAAGGGGGCGATTGTCACGCATCCCGGGCCCGAGCGACATGGCCGTTCGCGTTCACCCGCCGACCACCTGCGGCCAGTGACACTGCCCGACCATGCCGCACGGGAGAACGCCTTGACTGCAGCGAAACACGACCCGGCCACGCCCGCGACCGTCGGCAGCATGAGCCGGCGCCAGCAGATCCTGCGGCTGCTGCTGCGCTATCGCAATTCCGGAGTGTTCTCCGGGCTGCAGCTGGACGGTGAGCCGCCGCGTGGCACCCCGCTGCCCGAGGACGCCGACCCGGCGCAGTTCGTCGCCGACCTGGAGGCACTGGGGACGACCTTCGTCAAGCTCGGCCAGGTGCTGTCCACGCGACCGGACATGATCCCGCTGGAGTACGTGGCCGCGCTGGAGCGCATGCAGGAGCAGGTGGCGCCCATCCCGGTGGAACAGGTCCGCGCGGTGATCGAGGAAGAGCTGGAGGCGCCGGTCGGCAAGCTGTTCGCCGTGTTCGACCCGGAGCCGCTGGGCTGCGCGTCCATTGCCCAGGTCCACCGCGCCGTGCTCCATGACGGCCGCGAGGTGGCGATCAAGGTGCAGAAGCCCGACGTCGCCGCACAGCTGCGCTCGGATATCGCCGTACTGCGCAGCTTCGCCAGCGCCGCCGACCACCTGACCCGGGTCGGCCGCCGGGTGCGCTTCGCCGACTGGCTGGACGAGTTCGCCACCACCCTGCGCATGGAGCTGGACTACGAGGCGGAGGCGGCGAACCTGGCGCGCTTCGGCCAGCACCTGGCGCCGTATCCGGAGCTGTGGGTGCCGCAGCCGCTGTGGGACCTGTGCCGGCGGCGGGTGCTGACCATGGAACTGGTGCACGGCGTGCGCGTGGACGCGATCCCGCCGGTACGCCGCACCGAACAGTCGATGCAGCCGCTGGCCGCGGCGCTGGTACGCGGCTACCTGGACCAGATCTTCGTGCATGGCGAGATCCATGCCGACCCGCATCCGGGCAACCTCCGGGTGACCGACGACCAGCGCCTGGCGGTGTTTGACCTGGGCATGGTCGCGCACGTGCCGCCGCGCCTGCGCGAGCGGCTGCTCAAGGTGCTGTTCGCGGCGGTGGACGGGCGTGGCGAGGAAGTGGCCGACGAGATCATCGGCATCAGCACGCGCCTGGAGGACTACGACGAAGAGCGCTACCTGCGCCTGACCGGGCAGATGATCGCCCGCTACGCCGCCAACGACACCCTGTCAGAGGGCCGCGTGGTGCTGGAGATCGTGCGCATCGCCACTGCCTGCGACCTGCGCACGCCGCCGGAACTGAGCCTGCTCGGCAAGGCGCTGCTCAACCTGGAAGGCGCGTGCCGGCTGCTGGCGCCGGAGCTGGATACGCGTGGCGTGGTCGAGCGCCAGCTGCAGCACGTGATGCGTGCGCGCCTGGTCAAGTCGCTGTCGATGGCCAACGTCGCCAGCGAGGCGATGGAGCTGCAGCAGCTGCTGCGCACCGGACCGCGGCGGGTGTCCGACATCCTCAGCCTGGTGGCCGAGAACCGGCTGCAGATGAAGGTCACCGGGCTTGAGGAATCGCGACTGATGGAAAACATCCAGAAGGTCGCCAACCGCATCGCCGCCGGCCTGATCACGGCCGCGCTGCTGCTGTCGTCGGCGCTGCTGATGCGGGTGCCCAGCCACTTCTCGCTGTTCGGCTACCCGGCGTTCGCGATGCTGCTGTTCCTCGTGGGCGTGGTGATCGGCCTGGGCCTGATCGTCAGCGCGTTGCTGTTCGACCGCCGCACCCGTGCCCGCGCGCGCGAAGAGCGCGGACACCGCTGAGCAGTACGCGCGGCACGCGCGCCATCGTCCTGAAGCCGGCCGTATCCGGCAGGTAGCGGCGCATCGTCGCGGCATGACGGCATGACGCAGCGCACCAGAACGGGGCGCGCAGAGCCGCGCACACATGCGCTCCGCGGGAAATGCACCCGCGCGGGCATCCGCCGCACGCCAGCGTGCAGTGTGCCGCTTCCTGCAAACATTTCAGTCAGGTTCGTCTGTGCATGATTTCTGTCATCCACGCTTCATGAGCCTGACATGGGCCTGTGGATCGCGCCTTTGCTCCCCTGGCAGCGAGGCGCCTTCCGTTTCCACTACCCAAGCGACCGCATGCATTGGACCTTCTGGCTGTACCTGCCCGCCCTGTTCGTGTTGTTGCTGTCCACGCCCATGCTGGCGCGGCTCAAGGCGGGCCTGCTGTCGCTGGCACTGCTGGCATTCAGCGCCTGGTGGCTGATCGACCGGCTCAGCGGTGACGGCATCAACTCGGCCACGCTCTACCACCTGCGCAGCGACATGGAAGGTGCTGGCGTCGGCGACTTCACCGGGTACATCGCCGCGTTCGCCGTGCTGGTCGTACTTTCGCTGGTTCCGCTGCTGCTGGTGCGGGTGCGCCGCTTCCACCTGCCACGGCATGGCGGCGTGCTGAGCGCGGGATTCGCGGTGCTGCTGGCGGTCGCCGTGATCGGCAGCCCGCTGTATGGCGATGCGCGGCGCATGTACCAGCAGATGAAGCCGGTCGACTACAGCGCGGTGGCGCCGGAGTACGTGGTGCCCACCCGGACGCTGGCGCGCCCGCGGAACATCGTGTGGATCTACGGCGAAAGCCTGGAGCGCACCTACCTGGACGAGACCGTTTTCCCCGGATTGATGCCCAACCTGAAACGGCTGGCCGGGCAGGCGCTGGACCTGCGCGGCATCGCCTCGGCCGACGGCAGCGGCTGGACCATCGCCGGGCTGGTGTCATCCATGTGCGGGGTGCCGCTGACCACCGCGCAGGGTGACGAGAACAGCATGGGCCGCATGGGCAGCTTCCTGCCGGAAGCATTCTGCCTGGGCGACTATCTGAGAAAGCAGGGCTACAGCAACCACTACATGGGCGGCGCCAACGGCCAGTTCGCGGCGAAGGCCGATTTTCTCGCCAGCCACGGTTACGACGACATCCGCGACCTGGCGTGGTTCCACCAGCAGCGCATCGCCGCCCGGCACTTCTCCAACTGGGGCATCCACGACGACGTGCTGCTGGAACGCGCCTTCGACCGTTTCATCGAGCTGTCGCGTGCCGGCCAGCCGTTCATGCTCACCGCGCTGACCATGGATACCCACCATCCGGCCGGGCACCTGCCGGTCGCGTGCAAGGGCACGCGCTACCGCAGCGCCCACGGCGATATCGGCCTGCTCAATGCGCTCAAATGCACCGACCGGCTGATCGCGCGGCTGGTGGACCGGATCCGCGCCAGCGAGTTCGGCGACGACACCCTGGTGGTGGTCGCCTCCGACCACCTGGCCATGCCCAACGACCTGAGCCACGTGCTGGAAACCCTGCAGCGCGAGAACCTGCTGCTGTTCCTCGGCAAGGACATCGCCCCGCGCCAGCTGGCCGCCAGCGCCGGCACGACCCTGGACTCGGGCGCCACCCTGCTGCAGCTGCTGGACCCGGCCATCGACGCGATCGGCTTCGGCCGCTCGCTGCTGGCCACCCCGCGCGCGGCCAGTGCCAGCGTCGCCGCACTGAAGGCCGATCCGGCGGACTACGCACGCTACCGAGCGTTCGCCCGTTCGCTGTGGCTGGGCGAACAGACCCGCATGCTGCGCCTGGAGGACGACCAGGTACTTGTCGGCGTTCAGAAGGTGAAGCCGCCGGTGCTGCTGGAGTACGACGCGCAATGGGCGCTGGAATCGGTGTACCTGGAGAACACCTCGCGCCGCTTCGACGAGGCCGACCCCAGCCATCGCCTCGCCTATGTGGATCGCTGCACCGCTTTCGAGGACGCCTCCGCCGATGGCCACTGGTGCGCGTTGCTGGTGGACAGCGACCAGGGCATGCGCCTGTACCGCGACGCGCAGCTGCGCCGCGGCATCGCCGTGGACGCCCCGCTGGAGCCGTTCCAAGGTCCACGCCCGAGCGTGCGCCAGTCGCGCATGATCAGCCGCACCGCGCAACCCACCCGCCCCGGCCAGTACGTGCTGGAGCTGTACGCCAGCCAGCGCCCCGCGCGCGCGTTCTGGGTCGAGGCGGTGTCGGCGCAGCGCAAGGTGGTGGTGGCACAGCAATGGGTGCAGCCGGACAGCGACGGCCGCATCAGTCTGCCGCTGGGCCTGGAGGAACAGATCGACGACCTGGAGATCCGCGCCTGGCTGGGCCACGCCGAGACGCTGGCGGTGGAGCGCTACGCGCTGGTGCCGGCGATCGGCGGCCGCCCGCGTTCCTGAGCCACGGCGCGGCCTCCGCGGCGAACGCGGCGAACGCGTCCGACGCAGCCCCGCCGCGGGTGGCGCCGGGGCCGGCCGCGGTTTACTGCACGGGGTCGTCGGCCCGTGGATCGGCGTGCAGGACACGTACGTCGGTCGGGGTCACCAGCGCGATGCCCTGCTCGGTGGTGGCCTGCAGCAACGCGAACAGCAGGTCCGAGCGCACGCCATACACCGCACGCGGACTGGACACGTAGGCAAAGCAGTTCAGCGCCACCAGGCCGCCACTGATCGAATCGATGAACACCGACGGCGCCGGCTCGTCCAGCACCTTCTCGTGGCCCGCGAACAGCTCGAGCAGCAACTTCCGCACGCGTCCCACGTCAGCGCCCAGCGGCACCGAGAACTGGATCTGCACGCGGCCCAGCGCGTTGGCCATCGTCATGTTGCGGATGGTCTTGGTGATCAGCTCGGAGTTGGGCACGATCAGGGTGGACTTGTCGCCCACCTGGATCTCGGTCGAACGCACCGAGATGCGGCGGATGTCGCCCTCCTGGTCGCCGATCTTCACCCAGTCGCCGATCTTCACCGGGCGCTCGGCGAGCAGGATCAGGCCGGAAACGAAGTTCTGGGTGATCGCCTGCAGGCCGAAGCCGATGCCCACCGACAGCGCGCTGGCCAGCAGCGCCAGCTTCTCGAACCCGATGCCCAGCGTGGCCAGCGACCACAGCACCGCCAGCGCGATGCCCAGGTAACGGGCGACGGTGCTGATCGAGTTGCGCGCGCCGCTGTCCAGGCCGGTCCGCGGCAGCCAGGTGTCCACCAGCCACTGCTGCAGCACCTTCATCAGGCCCAGGCCGAGCAGCAGCACCAGCAGCGCCCACAGCAGCGCCGACGGGCGCAGCGTCTGCCCGCCGATCGTCAGCCCGGTGTTCAGCGTGTCCGCCCAGGCCGACAGGGCCGCGGTATTGCCGAACCACACCACCACCGCGGCGATGCCCAGCAGCACCACGCCGATCCGCAGCACCGCCGACAGCAGCACGCCGGCCTGTTCCATGCGTGCCGGCGACACGCCGGTGGACAGCCGCAGGGTACGGCCGAAAGCGCTGTCCGGCGCGAACAGCCACAGTGACAGGTCGTCGGCGAAGCGGGTCAGCAGCGCCACCGCCATCACCACCACGGTGACCCACACCATCTGCTGGGCGAGGAACATCGCGAAGTTGAGATAGCCCAGCAGCGTGGCCACCAGCGCCGACAGCACGGTCAGGTGCCCGCCCAGCCGCGCCAGCACCAGCCAGCCGCTGCGGGTGGCGCGTGGCGGCCTTCCGTCGGTGGTAGCGCCCGCCTCCTGCTCGGCCTGCGCGGCCGCCGCGGCACGGCGGCGGTGCAGCCGCGCCAGCGTCACCAGTGCCGCCATGATCAACGCCACGTAGCTCAACGCGACCAGGCCATCGAGCGTGACCGTGCTCACCGTGGAGGTGCGCGCCGAGCGGTTGATCTCGCGCAGCAGCGCGGACAGCCAGGTCAGTCCGGCCGCGCCCCAGGCGAACCGGCGCAGGTGCAGTGCGGCGACGTCGTCGATGCCCAGCAGCCGCCATGACGGCCGGTGCGGCACCAGCAGGCTGGCCGCCAGCGCGGCGTAGAAGGCGGCCACGAAGCTGGCCAGGACGAAGATGTCGGCCACCGATTCCAGCCGCGGTGGAATCGCCGAGATGCCGCGCAGGCTGGCGACCACGGCCATCGCCGCGAAGCCCGGCAACAGGGTGCCGACCAGCAGCAGCCACACCGCCAGCCCGGAGCGCCGCAGGCGCCCGTCCGGGGCCCGCTCGGAGGCGGCGTAGCGGCGGCCCAGGCGGCGCAGCCACAAGCGCAGCGGGAACACCATCAGCAATGCCAGTCCCGCGCCCACCAGCGGCGCGGTCCAGCCGTGCGCCGCCACCGCCGCCTTCAGGCCGCCGGCGGCCTGCCGGTAAAGCCCCTGCAGCCGCGCCAGGTCGTCGGGCAGGCTGGCGGCGAACTGCCGCCACAGCGCCGGCGACAGCGGCGAGCCGACCTTGCGCCCGAGCTGCTCGCCGAACTGCTGGGCGCGCGTCTTCTCGATCGAATCGCTCAGCTGCCGCGCATCCTCGGCCAGCAGCTTGCCGCGCTTGATGTCCGCATCGAGCTGGCTGCGCTGCTGGTCCAGCGCGCCGCGCTGGCGGCTGATGCTGCGTTCCTCGGTGGCGCCGTCGTCCAGCGGCCCGAGCTGGGCGATGCGGGCGTCGATCTGTTCCAGCTGCGGCGCCAGCGCGGCCACCGCCGCATCGGCATCGCGCCTGGCCTGCAGCGCCTGCTCGGACAGCGTCCGCAGCGTTTCCGGCGCGTCGGCGTCGTCGAGCGAGCGGCGTACCGCCTGCAGCGCGCGCTCGGCCTGGGTGATGCGGGCCTGCGGCGATGGCGCCCCGGTGGCGGTATCGACCGCCGCGGCCACCCCGGCCGATACCCCGCTGCCGACCAGCAGGAACACCAGCAACAACGCGCGCGGCAACGGGAAACGGTAGCGGAAGGACAAGGCGGTGGACCGGCAGGCATGCGCGGACCACCGCGCGTGTGCGGACTATAAGACAGCCCGCGTCCACGCTCCGCCAACGGCGCGCCGGCCCGCGCCAGGGCGGCCCTCAGTACTTCAGGCCAAGCTCGGCGACGTGCGGGCGATGCGCCGCGTACAGGTCCTGGAATTCCTCTTCGGTGAACTCATCGGGGGCATACACCGCCACCGGGTCCCACTGCCGGTCGGTCGCCAGCGGCTGCCGCGGCCCGGCGCGCAGCGAGTAGCTCGCGCCCTCGTACTCGACCAGGTCCGGCACCTGCTCCCAGCTTTCGCGCGCGTAGCGCTCCGGGTCCTTGAGAAGGATCACCGCGTACATGGGCCTCTCCCGTTTTCGGAACGGCAAGCCTAGCGCAAGCACGCGGCCGGGGGTGCGCCACCGGCGGCGCGCACGCCGCATTCACCGCCGCTGTCCTATAGCTGCATCGCCCTTCCCGACCAGGAGCCGTCATGGACCAGCCGCCACTGCCCACCGTTCCCGCTCTCGACCTGCCGCGCTATCTCGGCACCTGGTACGAGATCGACCGCCTGCCGATGCGCCACGAGCCGGAGGACGCCACCGACGTCAGCGCGCACTACACGCTCGACGAGGACGGCAGCATCCGCGTGCGCAACCGCTGCCTGCGCGGCGGCGAGCTGGTGGAGGCGATCGGCCAGGCCAAGCCGATCGATGCCTCCAACAGCCGCCTGGAGGTGAGCTTCCTGCCCGAAGGGCTGCGCTGGATTCCCTTCACCAAGGGCGACTACTGGGTGATCCTGGTCGATGGCGGCTACACCGCGGCGCTGGTCGGCAGCCCCGATCGCAAGTACCTGTGGCTGCTGTCGCGCGAGCCGCGGATGGACGAGATCACCCGCCAGCACTACATCGCCTACGCGCGCCAGCAGGGCTTCGACGTGGACCGCATGATCCACACGCCGCATACCGGACACCCCACTGCCTGACCGGCACCGCGGCGGAACCGGCGCATGGACCTGAAGAGCGGCTATCCCTTCTGGGCGATCAGGAACGGCCTGATGCACGCCTACCCGCCGCTGGCGCAGGCGTTGCGCTGCGACGTGCTGGTAGTCGGCGGCGGCATCACCGGCGCACTGATCGCCGACGAACTGGCGCGGCACGGGCACGACGTGGCGGTAGTCGAGCAGCGCGACATCGGCTGGGGCTCCAGTGCCGCCAGCACCGCGCTGCTGCAGTACGAGATCGACACCCACATGGTCGACCTGGCCACGCGCTACGGCGAGCACGCCGCGGTACTGGCCTATCGCGCCTGCGCCGACGCCATCGGCCAGCTGCAGGCCCTTTCCGCGGAACTGCGCGGCGTCGATTTCCGCCGCGGCGACAGCCTCTACTACGCCAGCCGCCACCGCCACCGCGGCGCCCTGCGCGCCGAGTACGAACTGCGCAGGAAGCACGGCTTCGGCGTGCACTGGCTCGAACCGGGCGAGATCGGCGATGGCTACGGGTTCCAGGCGCCGGCGGCGATCCTGAGCGACCTGGCCGCCAGCGTCGACCCGTACCGCATGGCGCACCGGCTGCTGGCACGACTGCAGCGGCGCGGCGCGCAGGTGTTCGACCGCACCACCATCACCCGCCTGCAGCCGACGTCGCGGGGCGTGGTGGCGACCACCGCCGACGGCATGCAGGTGCGCTGCGGCCATGTGGTGCTGGCTGCCGGCTACGCCAATGCGCACTGGCTCGACCAGCGCGTGGCGCGCAACCGCAGCAGCTATGCGTTCGTCACCGACCCGCTGCCGGCCACGATGCTCGGCCCACTGCGCCGGACCATGCTGTGGGAGTCGGCGCGGCCGTACCTGTACCTGCGCAGCACCGCCGACCTGCGGCTGCTGGTCGGCGGCGAGGACGATGCCATCGACATACCGGCGCGCCGCGACGCGCGCGTCGAGCGCAAGGCGCGCCGGCTCGCGGCCAAGGTGCAGCGGCTGTTCCCGCAGCTGCCCGTGACTCCTGCCTTCGCCTGGGCCGGGACCTTCGCCGAAACCCGGGACGGCCTGCCGTTCTTCGGCGCGCACCCGCAGTGGGGCCCCCGCGTGCTGTTTGCCATGGCCTATGGCGGCAATGGCATCACCTATTCGATGATCGGCGCCGGCCTGCTGCGCGCGGCCATCGAGCGGCGCCGGCACCGGCTGGCCACGTTGTTCGGATTCACCCGCCCGGGGTGAACCACCATTGCCATGACAGCCCCGGTTCACCGCCGCCACGGTAGCGTCGGCGTGTCCCACCTGCCACGATGACGGCCCCAGCCAGGAGCGCCAGCGCGATGAACCGGTTCCTCATGATCCTTGCCTGCCTGCTGGCATCGCCCCTGGCCGCGGCGCAGACCGCGGGCACCACGCCGGGTTCGCTGGACCTGAGCGTGCCGCAGGCGCCGCTGCGCTACCTCAACGACCCGTCCTACCAGGCCGACGCCCCGGGAACCTATTACGGCGACCACAGCGGCCCGCTGCCGCGCCGGGATGTGGGCACGGCGACCGTCACCGACGACAAGCTGCAGGTGCACGGCACGCTCAGCACCGGCATCGGCTATTCCAAGGAGTTCGGCAACAGCCACTGGAGCGCGGCCGACATCAACCTCGGCAAGAACTACACGACCGACGAGGGCAAGACCCGCCGGGTGGACGTGAACATCCACGTCAGCCAGGGCAAGGGCGTGGGTCCGTACGGCTACGGCCCGGGCCCCTGGTACGGCTGGTAAGCCCGGACCGGCCCCCGCGGCATCAACCGCCGCAGCGCATCCAGACGCAGTCGATGGCGTCCAGCGCCAGGTGCAGCAGCAGGCCGATGCCGAACAGCCGCGTGCGGCGCGGCAGCAGCAATCCCGCGTAGACGGCGGCCGCCGGGGCGGTATGCAGCGGATGGAAGCCGATGCTGCAGCGGTCCGGCGCGTAGATCGGATCGGCCAGCAGGTGGTCCAGGTCGATCACCCAGCCCAGCAACAGCAGCAACCAGGCGCGGCCGAACCGGGGCCGCCAGAACATCCACGCCAGCAGGGCGGGCACCGCCGCGTGCAGGCACAGGTGCAGGATCGCGCGCAGCCCCATGCGCTCAGGCGCCCGCCGGCCAGGCCCGGTCGACGCCGGCACCACACGCCCTGCCCGCGCACGGCGTATGGCTGGGGGTAGCCAGCGGCAGCGGGGCGGCGGCGGAAGGAACGGCGGAAGCGGGAACAGGCATGACGGTGAGGCCAGGGGAATCGCCCCCCAGTGTACCGGCCGCCGCTGGCGCCAGCGTTACACTGTGCACCCTGCCGGGCAGTCGCGCCACGGCCGTTCCGGAGTGGTGATGATCAACAACGACGTACTGCGCAGCATCCGCTACATGCTCGACCTGGGCGACAAGCACGTGGTGGACCTGATCCACCTGGCCGACCCGGCGTTCGACGTGGACCCGGCGCAGGTGCACGATTTCCTGCGCCGCGACGACGAGCCGCTGTTCGAGGCCTGCCCGGATGCGGCGCTGTCGCGTTTCCTCGACGGGCTGATCTACCACTTCCGCGGCCGCGACGACTCGCAGCCGCAGCGTGCGCCGGAAGCGCGCATCACCAACAACCTGGTGCTGAAGAAGCTGCGCGTCGCCTTCCAGCTCAAGGACGTGGACATGCACGAGATCTTCGCCGCGGCCGGCTTTCCGCTGTCCAAGCCGGAACTGTCGGCGCTGTTCCGGCAGCCGGACCACAAGAACTACCGCGCCTGTGGCGACCAGTTGCTGCGCAATTTCCTCAAGGGCCTGACCGCACGCGTGCGCGCGGCCTGAAACCGCGGCACGCCCGTGCGCAGCGCGGGCACACGGCACAAAGCCCGGCAATGCCGGGCTTTGTGCTGTTCCGCGTCTGCCAGGTGGGTTACCAGCTGAAACGCGGGCCGACCGACCACTCCTTGTCGCCGTGGCGGTCCATCTTCAGGTCGCCGTTGATGCCCCAGTTGCGGTTCAACTTCACCTGGCCACCGAGGCGACCATAGAAGGCACCATCAGGGTTGACGCCATGGGTGCGGGTGTAGTCCTGGTAGCCGGCGAAGGCATACACCTCGACGTGCTCGCCGAACGCGTTGCGCAGGCCCACTTCGGCGTTGTAACCGTCCAGGTCCAGGCGGCTGTGGTGCGGATCGAACTTCTGGTAGGCCACGCGTGCGACCAGGTCGGTGCCCGGTGCGATGGCGCGGTTGTAGCCGGCGCCGATGCGCCACTGGTCGAACCTGGCGTTGCTGTGGTCGATTTCCTGCTGGGTGAAATCGCCGAACACGTGGAAATTCGGATGGAAGGCCCAGGAGCCCTTCAGCGCCCAGCCGTCGGCATCGGGACCGGAGATGTCGGTCTTGACGTAGTCGCCTTCGACATAGTTGTAGGAAAGGGTGTCGGCAGCGGAAGCGGCGAACGGGAGGGCGGCCGCCAGGGCCAGGGCAATCAGGGACGTCTTCATGGGGGGGTACACCTTCAGGAATTACTGTCTGGTGGCGCGGCGGCACGTTCTGCCACCTGCGTCCGGATGTAATTTTTCCGTTATCCAGCTCAACGATCGCTGAAGTCGCCGTCCCGCCAATCCGGCGTTTTTTGGCCTTTATTCAGGCGTTTTCTGGCACGCGCGCAACGCGCCGCGCCTTGCCGGCGGGGCGTCCGTCCGCGGCGCGGGGTGCAAGGGCGCGCCGGTGGCGATATCGCTCAGGATCGGGCAGTCCGGGCGCTCGTCGCCGGCGCAGCAGTCGGCCAGGGTGCGGACGGTGGCGACCATCTCCTGCAGTTCGGCGATGCGCTGCTGCAGCACTTCCACGTGCTCCAGCGCCAGGCGCTTGACGTCGGCGCTGTGGCGCGAACGGTCGCGCCACAGCTGCAGCAGTCCGGCGATGCGCTCGACGCTGAAGCCCATGTCGCGCGAGCGCTTGATGAAGCCCAGCGTGTGGATGTCGCGGGGACCATAGACGCGGTAGCCCGAGCCGGTGCGCGCCACCGGTCCGATCAGCCCGTTGTCCTCGTAGTAGCGGATCATCTTGGCCGAGATGCCGGTGGCCTTCGCCGCCTGGCCGATGTTCATGGCGCCATCCATCGTCGTCTCCGGTTGCGCGCGGGCGGGATCAGGGTACGAAGCGCCGCAGCCGCAGCGCGTTGCCCAGTACGAACACCGAGGACAGCGCCATCGCGCCGGCGGCGAACACCGGCGACAGCAGCACGCCCCACAGCGGATACAGTACGCCGGCCGCCACCGGGATCAACGCGGTGTTGTAGGCGAATGCCCAGAACAGGTTCTGGCCGATGTTGCGCATCGCCGCCTGGCTCAGCGCGATGGCGTTGGGCACGCCCTGCAGGCTGCCGGACATCAGCACCACGTCGGCCGCTTCGATCGCCACGTCGGTGCCGGTGCCGATGGCCATGCCGACATCGGCCGCGGCCAGCGCCGGGGCGTCGTTGATGCCGTCGCCGACGTAGGCCAGGCGGCCATGCGCGGCCTTCAGCCGGTTCACCGCCTCGACCTTGCCCTCGGGCAGCACTTCGGCCACCACCTCATCGATGCCCAGCTGGCGGGCGATGGCCTCGGCGGTACGGCGGTTGTCGCCGGTGATCATCGCCACCTTCAGCCCCAGCGCGTGCAGGTGGGCGATGGCTGCGGCGGTGTCGGCCTTGATCGGATCGGAAACGGCGATGATCGCCGCCAGGGTGCCGTCGATGGCGGCGTACAACGGGGTCTTGCCCTCGCCGCCCAGCCGTGCGGCGACATCGGCGAACGCCGTCACCTCCAGCCCGAGCGCGCGCATGAAGCGGTCCGCGCCCACTTCCACCCGTACCCCGTCCACCTGTGCGCGCACGCCGTGGCCGGTGACCGATTCGAACGCCTGCACCGGCGGCAGCAGCAGGCCCTCCCCGTGCGCGGCGGCGACGATCGCGCGGGCGATCGGGTGCTCGGAGCGGTCCTCCACCGCCGCCACCCGCGCCAGCACCTGCGCGCGGGTAAATCCGGCGGCAACGTGCAGGTCGGTCAGCAGCGGCCGGCCCTCGGTCAGGGTGCCGGTCTTGTCCACCGCCACCACCCGCGCCTCCTTCAACAACTGCAGCGCCTGGCCCTTGCGGAACAGCACGCCCAGCTCGGCGCCACGGCCGGTAGCGACCATGATCGAGGTCGGCGTGGCCAGGCCCATCGCGCACGGGCAGGCGATGATCAGCACCGCCACCGCATTGACCAGGGCGAAGGTCAGCGCCGGCGACGGGCCGAACGCCCACCACGCGGCGAAGGTCAGCAACGCCAGCGCCATCACCACCGGCACGAACCACAGGGTGATGCGGTCCACCCGCGCCTGGATCGGCAACTTGGCGCCCTGCGCCTGCTCCACCAGGCGGATGATCTGCGCCAGCACGGTGGCGCCGCCGACGGCGGTGGCGCGCACGCCGAGCGCGCCGGTCTGGTTGACGGTACCGCCGACCACGCGGGCGCCGGGGGCCTTGGCCACCGGCACCGGCTCGCCGGTGATCATCGATTCGTCCACGTAGCTGTTGCCGTCCACCACCTCGCCATCGACGGCGATGCGCTCGCCGGGGCGCACGTCGACCACCTCGCCGGCCATCACCTGCGCCAGCGGCACGTCCACCGCCCCGCCCTCGCGGCGCACCCGCGCGGTACGGGGCTGCAGCTTGAGCAGGCGCCGGATCGCCTCGGAGGTGCGCCCCTTGGCGCGCGCCTCGAGCATGCGCCCGAGCAGGATCAGGGTGACGATCACCGCCGCCGCCTCGTAGTACACGTTGACCGTACCGGCCGGCAGCAGCCGCGGCAGGAAGGTCGCCACCAGCGAGAAGCCATAGGCGGCCAGCGTGCCGACCGCGACCAGCGAATTCATGTCCGGCGCGGCGCGCAGCAGCGCGGGAATGCCGGCCAGGTAGAAGCGGCGGCCCGGGATCGCCAGCACCAGGGTGGTCAGCGCGAACTGCAGCAGCCAGCTGTTGCGCGTGCCCAGCGTGGCGGCGATGGCGTGGTGGAAGGCCGGCACCAGGTGCGCGCCCATCTCCAGCACGAATACCGGCAGGGTCAACGCCGCGGCCAGCAGCAGGTCGCGCCTGAGCACGCGCAGCTCCTCGTCGCGGCGCTGCGCCTGGCGTTCCTCGTCCAGCGCCGAGGCCAGGACCCGCGCCTGGTAGCCGGCCCTGGCGACGGCGGCGGTCAGCGCGGCCGGATCCAGCCCGGCCTCGCCCTGCACCTGCGCGCGGCCGGTGGCCAGGTTGACGCTGGCCGAGCGCACCCCGGGCACCTTGGCCAGCACCCGCTCGACCCGGCCCACGCACGAGGCGCAGGTCATGCCCTCGATGTCCAGCTCCAGCGGCGCGGGCGCGGGCACCTCGTAGCCGGCCTTGTGCACCGCCCGCACCAGCGCCTGCCGGTCCACGCCGGCGCCGCGCACGGTGGCGCGGCCGGTGGCCAGGTTGACCGCGGCGCTGGCCACCCCGGGCACGGCGGCCAGCGCGCGCTCCACCCGGCCCACGCACGAAGCGCAGGTCATGCCCTCGACGGCAAGCTCGTGCACCTGCGCGCCCGCAGCGACGGGGTTCTGGCTGTTCGGGGTCATCACCGGCTCACCTGGGGTTGTCCATGATGGCGGCACCTTAAAGCTTCCCATCATGGGAAGGTCAACACCCCGGGCTGCCGTGCCGCGGCGCTTGACCTTGCCACCATGGCAAGCTCCAGACTGCCCTCCCCCCAAGGAGAACCGCCATGAACCTGCATATCGAGAACATGACCTGCGGCGGCTGCGCACGCAGCGTCACCGCCGCCATCAAGGACGTGGACCCGGCCGCCACGGTCGCGATCGACCTGGCCGGCAAACGCGTGCACATCGAATCGGCACAGCCGGCCGAACGCTTCACCGCGGCGCTGGACGAGGCCGGCTTTCCGCCGCAGGTGGAGCCCGCCTGAGGTTCCGGGACGCGCGTGGCCGCGCTATCGGCCCACGCGCGTCCACACCTCGCGCTCGACGCGGCGCCCCCCGTCCCAGCGCTCCAGGGTCCAGGTGTCACCCTCCAGCGTGTAGCGGAATTCGTAGCTGCCGCCGTTCTCCAGCGGATAGGACGCCATCAGCGGCCGCTCCAGGTAACGCGTGGCGTCGCCCTCGTAGGTGCCCGAGCCAGCGGCCCAGAACGCGCCGTTGCGGGTGCTGGTGAAGGCGAAGCGGCCGTCGGCCAGCACCTTGGTGCCGGCCAGGCCTTGCCGGGCATAGTCCATGCGCACGCCGTCGCCGTCGACGGACTCGCCCGACTGCAGCTGCCAGGCACCCTGCAGCCGCGCCAGGCCGGTGGCGGCGCTGGCAGTGGTGGTGGCCGCCGCACACAGCAGCGTAATGGTCATCAGGCGCAGGATCGGGGGCATCGGCATCGCGCTCTCGGCACAGGGCAAAGCGGCATTGTGCACGGCACCGGCGTTGCCCGCCGGCATCGGTTCACCGGCAACTTCGGCGCTCGGCCATCGGCACTGGCGGGGGGCGGTATCATGGCGCCCGAATCTTCCTCGGCGGCATGCACGTGCAGACCATCCTCACCCCGGTATCGATCGGCGAACTGATCGACAAGATCACCATCCTCGAAATCAAGGCCGAGCGCATTGCCGACGCGGGCAAGCTGGGCAACGTGCGTACCGAGCTGGACGGGCTGTGGCCGCTGTGGCTGCAGCAGCAGTCCGCGCGCCCGGAACTGGCCGCGCTCAAGCAGCAGCTCAAGGCGATCAACGAGCGCATGTGGGACATCCAGGACCAGCTGCGCGCCAGGGAAACCGCGCAGGACTTCGGCGAGGCCTTCATCGCCCTGGCGCGTGGCGTCTACGGCACCAATGGCGAGCGCGTGGCGGTCAAGAACGAGATCAACCGCATCGCCGGCTCGGCGCTGGTCGAGGAAAAGCAGTACCAGGGCGAATAAGCCGCCCGGCCCGGCGCGATGGAAATGAAAAGGCCAGGTCGATGACCTGGCCCGCGGGATACAGCGCAGATGCGGTTCAGTGCAGGGCGGCCGGGGTGCCGCGCGCCTGTTCGGCCGGTACCGGTGCGGTCTTGATCGACAGGCACATCGGGCACACGCTTTCCAGCACCTTGATCGCCGGTTGATACACCGTATTGCACTTCATGCACTGGACCATTCCAGTCGTGATGGCTTCCATAAGCCCTCTCTTTGTCGTTGTTCGATCCGGCAATATCGGGGTGGCAGGCGGCCTTTTCAAGGGGGTGGGCATCGCCTGCCCGCCGCCGGCTCACTCCAGGGCCAGCACCGGCACGTCGTACCAGCGCGCCTGCGGGAAGCGCGCCTGCATCCAGCCACGCAGGTAGCGGCGGCTTTCGGCGGCGATGACCTCGTCGCTGCCATCGTCGCGGCTGTTCCAGGCGATGCCGTGCAGGGCGACGCCGCGCGCGGCGATGGCTTCCAGCGACAACAGGGTGTGGTTGATGCTGCCCAGGCGCCCCGACGTGACCAGGATCACCGGCCAGCCCTGCCGCGCCACGTAATCGAGGGTCAGCAGTTCCGGGGTCAGCGGCACCAGCAGCCCGCCGGCGCCTTCCACCAGCACCGTGGCGTAGCGGGCGCGCAGGCGCGCGGTGGCGGCGCCGATGGTGTCCAGGTCCAGCGCGCGCCCCTCCAGCCGCGCCGCCAGGTGCGGCGAGGCCGGGTAGGCGTACAGCGCGGGCATGGTGGTGCCGTCGCGATCCTCCTCGAACAGGCCGCAGCCCATCAGCCGGCGGTGCAGCAGGATGTCGTCCGACGCGCCGGCGCAGCCGGTCTGCACCAGTTTCTGGGTGATCACCTCGCCGCCCTGTTCGAGCCACTGCCGCGCCAGCCAGCCGGTCACCACGGTCTTGCCGATCTCGGTGTCGATGCCACCGACGAAGATCACCTCGCCCTTCATGCCCGCATGTCCTCGTCCTGCAGTCCTTCCACCAGCGCGAGCATGCCATCGCACAGCTGCCGCAACTGCGCGTCGTCGATCACGTAGGGCGGCATCGCGTACACCAGCCGCCCGAACGGGCGGATCCAGATGCCCTGCTCGAGCATGCGCTGCTGGATGCGTTCGAGCCGCAGCGGCGCGGTCAGCTCGATCACGCCGATGGCGCCGAGCACACGCACGTCGGCCACCCGCGGCAGCGCACGCGCCGGCGCCAGCCATTCGCGCAGGGCCTGTTCGATGCGCTGCACGTTGCCCTGCCAGTCATGCGCCAGCAGCAGCCGGGTCGAGGCCAGCGCCACGGCGCAGGCCAGCGGGTTGGCCATGAACGTCGGCCCGTGCATGAACACGCCGGCCTCGCCGGAGGCGATCGTGTCGGCGATGTCCCGGCGGGTGATGGTCGCGGCCAGCGTCATGTAGCCACCGGTCAGCGCCTTGCCGATGCACAGGATGTCCGGTGCGATGCCGGCGTGCTCGCAGGCGAACAGGCGGCCGCTGCGGCCGAAGCCGGTGGCGATCTCGTCGCAGATCAGCAGCACGTCGTGCGCGCGGCACAGCCGTGCCAGTTCGCGCAGGTACTGCGGGTGGTAGAAGCGCATGCCGCCGGCACCCTGCACCACCGGCTCGATGATGAAGGCGGCCAGTTCGTCGCCGTGGTCGGCGAACAGGCGTTCGAGCGGCGCGATCTCGGCCGGATCCCATGCCCCGTCGAACGGCGTGGCAGGCGCCGGCACGAAGCGACGCGACGGCAGCGACGCGCCGAACAGCCCATGCATGCCGGTGACCGGGTCGCACACCGACATCGCGTTCCAGGTATCGCCGTGGTAGCCCGAGCGCGTGGCGGCGATGTCGTGACGGCGCGGACGACCGCGCGCGGCCTGGTACTGGATCGCCATCTTCAGCGCCACTTCCACCGACACCGAGCCGGAGTCGGCGTAGAACACCGCATCCAGCGGCTGCGGCACCATCGCCAGCAGCTGCTTGCCCAGGGCGATGGCCGGTTCGTGGGTGAGCCCGCCGAACATCACGTGCGCCATGCGCCCGAGCTGCTCGATCGCCGCCTGGTTCAGCTGCGGATGGTTGTAGCCGTGGATCGCGCACCACCACGAGGCCATGCCGTCGATCAGGCGGGTGCCGTCGGCCAGCTCCAGCAGCACGCCATCGGCGCGCGCCACCTTCAGCGCCGGCGGCGCGTGGCCGAGTGCGCTGTAGGGATGCCACAGGTGCTCCCTGTCGAATGGATCGGTCAGCATGTACGTATGGACTGCCACCGGCGCGGCGGCGTGCGGGCGCGTACCTTACCGCTTCGTCAGCGGGCCCGCATCCGGATCCGCCGTGGGCAGGGCGCCTTCACGCCGCCCGGGCTGGTGCTGGTGGATGAACACGGTATAGGTGTCGGCCGGGTGCGGCACCCGGGCCAGGTCCAGCGCGTGGCCGATGGCGCCGCGGTGGTAGGTGGCATGGTTGAGCACGTGGAACAGGATTTCACGCCGCGTCATGCAGCCGTCGCGACCGTCGGCGAAGCGGAACCGCAGCGCCTGGTCCCATTGCGCCGGCGCCAGCGCGGCCAGATGGGCGGCATACCACTGGTCGGACGCTTCCAGCCGCATGGCCAGCGCCTCCAGGGCCGGCACTTCGGCGGTATTGGTGGCCGCATGCGGCTGCGCCTCGCCCAGCAGCCGCGCGCGGAACAGTTCCTCCACGATCACGATGTGGTTCAACTGCTGCCGCGCGAAGGCGACGCTGGCGGGGAACGCCCGTGCGTCCACGGCGCGTATCGCCTCCAGCGTGCGTTGCATCGCCCAGCGCTTGTAGGCGAAGGAGTCGTCGAACAACGTGTCCGACGCCGTGGCGGGCGATGGCATCACCGGGGTGGGCCGGCGATGGCGCGGGGAAAAAGGTACGACGCGGGCATCACGCCTCGTCTTCTTCCTCGTCCTCGCCTTCCTCGTCCTCGTCGTCTTCCTCCTCGAACGCGTCCAGCTCCTGCACGCGCACGAAGTTGGGCAGTGCGTCGGCGAAGCCGATCTGCGCGCCATCGGCGATCATCGCCCGCACCTCGCGCTTCATCGCGCTCTCCACCAGTGCGAAGCACACCACGCCCTGCGCGCTTTCCTCGCCGTCTTCATCGAACACGGCCACCCAGCCGGCCGCGGGCATGATCTGGATGATGTTGTCTTGCATGGACGGTCACCAGGATTGACTGAGCCCCAGAGCTTGCGCGAAGCGCATGGCCAACGCAATCGCGGCGCACCGGTTCATCCCGCTTTCCGCCCCCGGCCGGCGCAGGCGGCCTGGCCCGCGCTGTCACGGCAGGGCCCGCGCCAGCGCGCCCTGCCGCGCACAGCGGCCGCACGGATCGGGCAATGTCAGGCGGACAGCGGACGGCCTTGGCAAGGCCGCGCCGTGGCGGCGCTCAGTCCGCCGCCCAGGTGCCGCCGCCCTGCGCGCAGCTGGCCGGCAGACCTGCCAGGTCGTCGGCCGAGCGTTCGTAGTAGTAACCGTCGAAATCCTGGCCGAACAGGCGCCGGCAGCTGCCCTGCGAGGGCGATGGGCAGGCGTCCATGTAGGTGATCTCGCCCGCCTTGCCCCCCATCTGCGCCGAGGTCTGCGCCAGCCCCTCGCACACGCGCTTGAGCTCGGCCTCGGTGGCGGCCCCCGCGGTCTGCACGCAGTCGCGGGAGCGGATGACCTGGCCGAAAAGCTGGAACTCGCCGGCAATCATGCAGGCGTGCGTGGCACCGCCCTCCGACCCCGCCCCGGCCGCGGTCTCCACCGGCGCATCCGTCGGTGTCGCCGGCGCAGGCGCGTCCGGCGCGCCACAGGCCGCCAGCACGATCATCGCGCCGGTCAACGCCAATGCCCTTCCCTGTCGCCATGCCGATGCCATGCAATGCTCCTTCATCCGGTGAAGGCCGATCATAGCGTGCGCGAGTGTCCTTCGATGGCGCGGGCAGCGGGGTGCGGGCCGTCAGCGCCCGTCGGCTTCGCCCCGCAGCGCCAGTGGCCGCACCTGTTCCAGCAGGCTGACCAGGGTCCTGCCCGGTTCCTCCCACGGGATCATGTGCGCGGAATGCTCGAACCAGACGCCGCGCTTGTACGGCGCGCGCACCTGCGCCAGCCACGCCGCGGTCGGTTCCGAAGGCGTGGTGTAGTCGTGGCGCCCCATGAACATCAGCACCGGGATGGGGAACCGCTTCACCCCGCGGTAGTCCACCTGCAGGAATTCATCGAGCAGCCGCCCGAGGGTGAATTCGCTGCCGGCATTGATCGCGCAGCGCGCCGCATCGTCGTAGTCGGGCGACAACCGCGGCCCCTGGAAGAAGTAATCCGACTCGCTGCGGAACGCGCTCAGGCCGCCGTAGTACTGCGGCCATTTGCGGGCCACGACGATGCGCTCGCGGGTGATCGGCGCGTCGCCCGGATAGGGCGCGATGGCCTCCATCTCGCGTACCGCTTCGGCATTGCCGCGCTCGCGCGCGGTGCGCAGGCCGTAATCGAAACTGACCCGCTCGTTGGTGCGCACGTCGATCACCTGGCCGATGCCGACATAGGCATGGAACAGGTCCGGGCGCTGCAATGCCGCCTGCATCGCCACCACCGTGCCCCAGCTGTGGCCGACCAGCACGACCTTGCGCTTGTGATAGCGCCTGCGCAGGTAGTCGGCCAGCTCGATGGCATCGTCCACGTAGCGCTGGATGCGCAGCGTGCCGGCCACCTCCTCCCGTGGATTCAGCAGCAGCGTCCGGCCAGCCCCGCGCTGGTCGTAATTGACCACCGTGAAGTACTCCTCCAGCGGCCGCTGGAACTGCCACAGCGTCGGGATCAGCGGCGACGCCGGCCCGCCATGCACGAACAGCAGCAGCGGGTTGTCGCGGTCCTGGCCGCGCACGTTCACCCATTGCGCGATGCCGCCGATCTGCGCCGCGTAATCCTCCTGCACGCCGCTGGGCGCGACGATGCGCCCCAGGTCGGCGATGATCCCGCGCGCCGGCGCGTAGCTGGAGCGGTCCGGGCAGGCATCCTGCGCGGCAGCCGCCAGGGGCGCCACGGCCAACATGAGCACGGCCAGCATGCGGCGGCTGTATTCGATCATCGTGGTCGGCCTCCACGCCGGCTTGGTGGCAGCGCCGGAAAGCGACGGTCCTGCAGCACCATCGCAGTGACGGCGGCGCCGGGTCATTCGCCCAGTTCCGGGTCCAGCAACAGGAGCGCGGCGGCGGCTGCGGCGAAGTACACACGCTGGTCATCGTCGAGCCGGCGGTCCAGGTGCACGCGGCCGCGGTTGAGCACGTCGACCACGGCGAGCGTGCTGCCGCCGTCTGCAATCGCGTAACCGGTGGGTGTCATGCCGCGGACCGGCGTGCCCTGGTAGTCATACACCGCACGCACCGTGTAGTCGCTGCCCCACGGCGACCGCAGGTGGCCACGCAGGCCATCGCCTTCGTGCATCACCTCCAGCACCTGCGGCGGGCGGCTGTCCATGCGCAGCCCACAGGCCAGCAGCGGCCCCGCCAGTGCCGTCACGTCGACCGTCACCCGGCCCGACGCGTCGCCCCGGCCCACGGTCCATGCCTGCGTGCGGCACTGCACCTCCACCGGCGGCTGGTCGCGCGCCACCATCGTGTAGTCGTAGGGCCTGGATGTGCGCCCCACGTCGAATGCCGGCAGTGGCACGCGCCAGGAGAACGTCGAGCCCTCGCGCATCTGCAGGGCGCTGTACGGGCCGAACCGCACCGGCTGGTTGAACCGCCGCGGCGAGTGGCCACTGACCTCGTAGGCCACCGCATCGGCAGCAAAGCCGTCGGGCATGCGCATCTGCGCGGGGGTGCAGGCCGGCAACAGCGGGAGCAGCAGCAGGCAGACCGCAACCGGAGCAGTGATGCGCATGACGGTATCCAGCAGGGGCGATGGCCGGATGCTAGGGCCCGCGCGCCGGGCGCCACCCCTGCCATTGGTTTGCCGGCCTGTGGACATTCAGCCGGTGTTGCCGGATCAACGAGGAACGAGAAACTGGATCAACTCTGCCGCACCCGGCGTAAATGACCTGAATCGTACTCGCGGCGCCCACTCATTAGCAATCTCGCCGCATCCCGCTCCACTGCTCATTCTAGCCACACTTAAATCGCTCATTCAAACAGCAGAAAGAAACCCTGAAGATTGATCAGCGTCGCAAAAAAAAGCGACAAAAATTAGACCACAGCTTCAACATTCGCCACTCAAACCAAACTACTGACCGGACTCATCGGGATGATGATGCATTTTTGTGGTCCGAACGATTGAGTTCGCGATCTCTTTGACACCACGGAAATATCTGCGATGCGTCTTTTGCAAATCTTCTAAAGATTCGGACTCCAATAAAACAACCTCTCTAATCACCGATTCCTTTAGCAAGCGAATCTCCAAATCCAAGCGCTCCTGTGAAGCTTGTGCACGCTCATTTGAAGCAAACTCACGAATTGAAATCAAATGACCAGAGGGTCGATCATATTCAACCAAAAAAATCACGCCACAATCCCTCCCATAGAATCATCACGGAGAGTGTGAAGCACTCGAAAAAGCCTGTCCTTACGTTCAAAGAAATCCTTCTCGATCTTCCGCACTTGCTTCTTAAGTCGCTTATTAGTCAGCCCCATTTCACGAACCTCTGGCAGGGCTAAAAATCGAATTCTCTCAAACTCTTCCGCTTCAATATCGGAGATGAGCTGAGATAAATTTGAGAGCAACTGCAGTGCCCTTTTGTCACCCTCGCCATACTTGAGGCCCGGCCCGAGTGTGTCAGACATTTTTTCAGAAACCTCCGCCCAGAGATGCTGCAACTCAGTACGAAGTTGAATTTCAACCTTTTTACCCGCCACATCAGCTACAAGATGAACCGCCCTATATCCATGACTCGGCTTCTTGCGGCGATCATAGACATGAGGACCATCTAAATATGCATCTACCGCAAACATTGCACGCTGTTGCAAATAGACATCACTCACAACAACTCGGCAACCAGCAATATCTTGAATTTGGCTTAGCCTTGATGACTGCCGATTAAGCTTATCAACAATCGCCCCCGTCGATTTTGCTGGCCGCCCCGTCACCGAGTGCTTTAGTGACGAAAGTCGATTTACGACGAAATCATATGAATCAGCAAAAGATTCACGTTAGGCCTCCAGTTCTGTTAACAGCTCAGGAGTCCAGCCTCCACGTTTCAGCTTCTCACCGAGACTGTCAACTCGATTTTTGGACCACGTGATCATCCGGTCAGCCGCACTTGCTGTACCCGCAATTCAGGCAGGTGGCGCATCCATCCATCACCACCAGCGCCTTGGTGCTGCACTTGTGGCACATGGTGGCGCTGGGCGGGAAGCTGGTTCCTTCGCCGGTGACCTGGACGTCCTCATCGCGCCCGGCGGGGGCGGCGACTACGGCGTCAGTGTTTTTTTTTGAGCGGTCCTCGAACTGCTTGCGCTTCTCGGCGATCAGCGCGCGCTGGTGGGCGCTCATTTCCGGATCGTGCAGCAGCCCGATCGACTTCATGTGGTCCTCGACGATGGAGCCCAGTTCGGCGACCAGCGACGGCATGTACACGCCGCCGGCCTTGAAATAGCCGCCCTTGGGGTCGAACACGGCCTTCATCTCGTCGACGATGAAAGTGACGTCGCCGCCCTTGCGGAACACCGCGGACATGATGCGGGTCAGCGCCACGATCCACTGGAAGTGCTCCATCGACTTGGAGTTGATGAAGATCTCGAACGGACGGCGCAGTTCGTGCTCGGTGCCGGCGTTGAGCACGATGTCGTTGATGGTCACGTAGAAGGCGTGCTCCACCAGCGGCGACTTGATCTTGTAGGTGCTGCCGATCAGCACGTCGGGGCGCTCGATGCGCTCGTGCATGTGCACGATGTTGCTGTCCTGGGCATCGTCCTGCGCCTGTGCGACCGGAGCCTTGGCCGTCGCTTCCCGGGCCTTGTCGTCCGGGGTGATGACGGAATAACCCTTGATTTTCTTGTCGATCTTGACGGCCATGGTGCGGGTCCTGGTTATGCGTTGTGATGCGGGTTGCAGCGCCCCCGCCCGCTGCGGGCGGGGACGCGGGTGCGGCTTACTTGCGGGCGGCCTTCTTGACCGCCTTCTTCACGGTCGCGGTCTTCTTCACGGCCGTCTTGCGCGCCGAAGCGGCTTTCTTCGCCACCGTCTTCTTTGCGGAAGCGGTCTTCCTGGCCACCGTCCTGCTGGCCGAGGCCGCCTTGCCGGCCACCTTCTTCTCGACCTTCTTCACCGCCTTCCTGGCAGCGGCGGTGCGGCTGGCGACTTTCCTGGCGACCTTCTTGCCGGCCTTGTCGACGGCCTTCTTCACCGCGGCGGTCTTCTTGGCGACGGCCTTGGCCACCTTCTTCTCGGCGGCCTTCACCGTCTTCCTGGCCGAGGCGACCTTCTTGACCGCCTTCTTCTCGGCGGCGGCGACGGCCTTCTTGGCGGCGGCCTTCTTGCCGGCACCCTTCTTCTTCAGGGCCACGGCCTCGGCCTTGGCGCTGGCCTTGGCGGCTTCCAGCTTGCGGCGCACGCGGGAAACGGTCTTGCCGACCTCCTTCTTCGCGGCGGCGGCCTTCTTGGCGACGACCTTCTCGGCCTTCTTGACCGCCTTCTTCACCTTGGCGACCTGCCGGGTGGCGCCCGCCTCGACCTTGCGTGCGCGGGTCTTGACCGCGGCAACGGCATCGCCGGCGGTGGCGGCCATGGCGTCACCCAGGCTGGCTGCGCTCTCCTTCACGTTCTCGGCGACCTGGGACACGGTCGCCGTCACACCATTGCCATTGCTCATAAAGCCCTCCTGGGGGCATTGAATCGGTAACGTTGGCGATGCTGGGTTGAAGCCGGTGCAACACGAAGCAGCGCGACAGCCCGGTGGCGGCGGCCACCGTCGCCGCCCCGCGCTGCGACGGGACGGCGTGCGAAGGCGACTTCAGAACTTGCCGTAGTAGCCTTCCTTGAGGGCGTCGAACAGGTTGGCGGCGGTGTGCATTTCGCCGTCGTACTCGATCTGCTCGTTGCCCTTGACCTCCACCACCTGGCCGTCTTCCAGTTCGAAGCGGTAGGTGGTGTTCTCCAGGTCCGCCTCCTTGACCAGCACGCCCTGGAAGGCGGCCGGGTTGAAGCGGAACGTGGTGCAGCCCTTCAGGCCCTGCTGGTGGGCGTAGCGGTAGATGTCCTTGAACTGCTCGTACGGATAGTCGGTGGGGACGTTGGCGGTCTTGGAGATCGAGCTGTCCACCCACTTCTGCGCGGCGGCCTGCACGTCGACGTGCTCCTTCGGCGAGATGTCATCGGCGGCGATGAAGTAGTCCGGCAGGCGCGATTCGGCGTCCTCGGCGAACGGCATGGCCTTGGCGTTGACCAGTTCGCGGTAGGCCAGCAGTTCGAAGGAGAATACGTCCACCTTCTCCTTGCTCTTCTTGCCTTCGCGGATCACGTTGCGGCTGTAGTGGTGCGCGAACGAGGGCTCGATGCCGTTGGAGGCGTTGTTGGCCAGCGACAGGCTGATGGTGCCGGTCGGCGCGATGGAGCTGTGGTGGGTGAAGCGCGCGCCGGTCTCGGCCAGTTCGTCCACCAGTTCAGGGGCGACCGAGGCGATGCGCTGCATGTAACGGCTGTAGCGCGCGTGCAGCACCTTGCCCTGGATCTTCTGGCCGACCTTCCAGCCGTCCTTGCGCATCTCCGGACGCTGCCGCAGCATCGCCGCGGTGACCTCGAAGGCCTCCTCCATGATCGGCGCCGGGCCCTTCTCGCGAGCCAGTTCCAGGCCGGTTTCCCAGCCGGCCACGGCCATGTCGCGGGCGATGGCCTCGGTGAACTCGCACGACTCCGGCGAACCGTACTTCATGCGCAGCATGGTCAGGGTGCTGCCCAGGCCGAGGAAGCCCATGCCGTGGCGGCGCTTGCGCATGATCTCGTTGCGCTGCTGTTCCAGCGGCAGGCCGTTGACCTCGACCACGTTGTCGAGCATGCGGGTGAACACGCGAACGACTTCCTTGTACTCGTCCCAGTCGAACGAGGCCTTGTCGGTGAACGGGTCGCGCACGAACTTGGTCAGGTTGACCGAGCCCAGCAGGCAGGCGCCGTAGGGCGGCAGCGGCTGCTCGCCGCAGGGGTTGGTGGCGCGGATGCTCTCGCACCACCAGTTGTTGTTCATCTCGTTGACGCGGTCGATCAGGATGAAGCCCGGCTCGGCGTAGTCGTACGTCGAGACCATGATCATGTCCCACAGGTGGCGGGCACGGATGTGGCCGTACACCTTGCAGGCCACCAGGCCGTCGTCGCGGACGATGTAGTTCTCGTGGGTCGGCCATTCGCGCCAGACCACTTCCTCGCCGCTGGCCGGATCCAGCTCGGCCTGCTCCTTGGTGTTGATCGGGAACACCAGCGGCCAGTCGGCGTCCTTGTCCACCGCCTCCATGAAGCCGTCGGTGATCAGCAGCGACAGGTTGAACTGGCGCAGGCGGCCGTCCTCGCGCTTGGCGCGGATGAAGTCCTTCACGTCCGGGTGCGACACGTCGAAGGTGCCCATCTGCGCGCCGCGGCGGCCACCGGCCGAGGACACGGTGAAGCACATCTTGTCGTAGATATCCATGAAGGACATCGGCCCGGAGGTGTAGGCGCCGGCGCCGGCCACGAACGCACCGCGCGGGCGCAGGGTGCTGAACTCGTAGCCGATGCCGCAGCCGGCCTTCAGGGTCAGGCCGGCTTCGTGGACCTTCTCCAGGATGCCATCCATCGAGTCGGTGATGGTGCCCGACACGGTGCAGTTGATGGTGCTGGTGGCCGGCTTGTGTTCCTGCGCGCCGGCGTTGGAGGTGATGCGGCCGGCCGGGATCGCGCCACGGCGCAGCGCCCAGACGAAGCGCTCGTACCAGTAGGCACGCTTCTCGTCGCTGCCCTCGGCGTCGGCCAGGGCACGGGCCACGCGCTGGTAGGTGCCGTCGATATCGGCATCCAGCGCCTGCCCGGCCTTGGTCTTGAGGCGGTACTTCTTGTCCCAGATGTCCTGCGAGGCGGGCTGCAGGGGGATAAGGTCCGATCGGGTTGGGTTGCTGACCACTTCCAGACGCACCGTGCTCATGATGGTGGGAACTCTCCTTGTGCACCTTGCGGTGCGTTTACCGTTTCCCCGGTCGGGCGGGGCTGCAACGACGACGATGCCGGCGCGTGGTCACGCGCCTGCGGGCGGGCGGGGATTGGTCCGGCGAGGGCCGGGGGTCTGCATCGCTTCCGTCGTCATTGCACGCCTTCCTATGGGGTGCCTGCACCCCGGGCCTCAACCCTACTTCTTGGGGACGCATTTCACATCAACCCAACATCTAGTGGCTGATGGCGATGCCAAGCTTACCCACCGCATGGGTGATGTCAAACGAAAAATCTGCCCCCGGGATCTTGCAATCCGCGCAGGGCTTGGCGTCCCTGCGATTGCGGCGCTGCGGAATGTTTCATTGTCGATTTAGGTCGCTGCCGCCACACTCCATTCAGCCACTCCCGCCCCACCCGGACGCCCCGCGCGGCGTCCCCGCATGGAACCCCGGCCCTTATGCGACCGCTCCCGACCCTGCTCACCCTCGCCCTGGCCGCCGCCTTCGGTGGTTTCACCGCCAGCGCCATCAACGCCCACCTGGACAACCGCGCCCAGGCGTCCACCGGTGCCCTGCTGCCCGCCACCGCGGCGTTGCCGGCCTCCGTCGCCGGGCAGCCGGTGCCGTCGCTGGCGCCGATGCTGGAACGGGTGATGCCGGCGGTGGTCAGCGTCAACACCAAGCAGGTGGTACGGGTGCGCAACCCGTTCTTCGACGACCCGTTCTTCCGCCGCCTGTTCCCGCAGGTACCGCAGGAGCGCATCAACGAGTCGCTGGGCTCGGGCGTGATCATCGACGCGGCCAGGGGCTACGTGCTGACCAACCACCACGTGATCGAGAACGCCGACGACGTGCAGGTGACGCTGGCCGACGGGCGCACGGTCAAGGCCGAATTCCTGGGTTCGGACCGCGACACCGACATCGCGCTGATCCGCATCCCCGCGGAGAAGCTCACCGCGCTGCCGCTGGGCGACAGCGACCAGCTGCGCACCGGCGACTTCGTGGTGGCCATCGGCAACCCGTTCGGCTTCAGCCAGACGGTGACCTCGGGCATCGTCTCGGCGGTGGGCCGCAGCGGCATCCGCGGGCTGGGCTACCAGAACTTCATCCAGACCGACGCCTCGATCAACCCGGGCAATTCCGGCGGCGCGCTGGTCAACCTGGCCGGCCAGCTGGTCGGCATCAACACCGCCAGCTTCAACCCGCAGGGCAGCATGGCCGGCAACATCGGCCTGGGCCTGGCCATTCCCTCCAACCTCGCCCGCGACGTGGTCGAGCAGCTGATCACCAAGGGCGTGGTGGTGCGCGGCACGCTGGGCGTGGAAACCCAGAACCTGAGCCCGCAGATCGCGCAGGGGCTGGGCCTGGCCGAGGCGCGCGGCGCGCTGGTCACGCGGGTGCTGGCCGGCTCGGCCGCGGCGGCCGCCGGGCTGCGCGCCGGCGACGTGGTCACCGCGATCAACGGCCAGCGCGTGGACAACGCCCAGGCACTGCACAACTTCGAGGGCCTGCAGCCGGTGGGCCGGGTCGTCGAGCTCGACGTGCGCCGCGACGGCAAGCCGCTGCAGCTCAAGGCCACGCTCAAGGAACAGCCGCGCGCGGTGACCGGTGATACGCTGGACCCGCGCCTGTCCGGCGCCACGTTCGTCGACCTGCCCGAATCGGCGCGCCAGTCCGGCCTCAACGGCGTACTGGTCAGCGAGGTGGCGCGCGGCAGCCGCGCCGCGCAGTCCGGGCTGGCCGGTGGCGATATCGTGCTTGCCGCGAGCAGCGGCGAGTTCGTCGACCTGGCCAGCTGGCGCGCGAGTTTCAGCCCGCGCCCGCCGCAGCTGGTGCTGAGCATCGTGCGCGGCAACACGCAGGGACAGCTGGTGATGCGATGATCGGCCGGCGCCCGTAACGTTCCTTACACCCGGCCGCTGGTATTGCTTTCCCTGCGCCCCACGCTGGCGTCCCCCCGAACCGAAGGAGACGAAACAATGAGCCCCACCAACACCGACACCATGAAGGACCATCTGGGCGACGCCGGATCGCACCTGAAATCGGCCGCGCGCGCCGCCGGCTCGGCGGTCAAGGACGCGGCCGGCCTGGCCGGCGACGAACTGCGCCTGGGCAAGGCCAACGTCAAGGCCGAGCTGTCCGACAGCGCCCTGTCCGGGCTGGCAGCCGCCGAGCTGTCCGGCGCCGCCGCCAAGGAGCAGATGGACGCGCTGATGGACAAGGGCAAGGACCTGATCGACAGCGCCGCCGACCTGATCCGCGAGCGCCCGCTGGCCTCGTTCGGCGTGGCCTTCGCCGCCGGCTGGATCATCGCCAAGCTCGCCCGCAGCAACGACTGACGCGGGCGTGGGCGACAACGCGCCACCACCCGGCGCCACCGGAAACGGCAACGACGAGGCCGGCAACACGGCGCCGGGGCTGGAGGAGAGCATCCGCCAGGTCGGCAGCGCCGGCCGGCAGACGCTGGACTCGGCGACCCACACGCTGCGCTCGCTGCGGCGACTGGCCTCGGCCGATTTCGCCCTGGCCCGCAGCGCCTTCGGCCGCGGCCTGGCCTGGAGCGGCGTGGCCATCGTGTTCGGCGCCTCGGCGTGGCTGCTGCTGGCGGCCACGCTGATCGCCCTGCTGCATTCCCTGGGGTTGTCCTGGTTCGTGTCGCTGCTGGTCACCTCGCTGACCAGCCTGGCGGTCACCGGCTACGCGATCTGGCGGGTCACCTATTTCTTCCACCACACCGGCATGCACGCCACCCGCCGGCAGCTGTCGCGGCTGGGCCTGTTCGACGAACCGGCCGAGGACGACCCGGACGCCGACGTCGAGGTACCCGGGGAGCGGACACCATGAACTTCGAGGCCCTGCAGCGCCGCGTGCGCCGCACCGAAGCCGTCGTGCAGGTGCGCATGGACGAAACCGTGCAGCAATGGGACACGCTGCAGGCGACCTGGCGCCGCAGCTGGACGCCCGGCCGCATCGTCATCGCCGGGCTGGCCGGCGGTTTCGTCGCCGGCAAGCTGGAACCCGGCGGCGCCTTCAGCGGTGCTCGCTGGCTGCAGATGATCGGCTCGGTCTCCGGGCTGGTGGCGTCGGCGCAGGCGTCGATCGTCGCCCTGCAGGAAGCCGGGCTGGCCGCGGCTGCCGCGGCGACCGCGGAAGCGGCCAGCGATGACGCCACGCACCCGGACGAGCCGGCACCCGCGCAGCCTGCGCATCCGCAACCGGCGCCCGGCACGCCGCCGCAGGCGGCCGCGGCCGCCACCGAACTGTCCGAACCCTGATCCGCGCGGCCAGCGGCCGCGCCCCTACCGCCCCGGAGTGCCGCCCGATGTCCGCCCTGTCGCCCGACACGTCCACGGCACCCGACCCGGCCCCACCCGCGCCGCGCCCGCGCGCGTCCACCGCCCTGCTGGTGCTGGCCACGCTGGCGGTGGGTGCGACGCTGTGGGCGGCGCAGGACGTGATCCTGCCGGTGCTGCTGGCGATGTTCTTCGCCCTGGTCGGCAACCCGATCATCCGCCTGCTGCAGAAACTGCGCCTGCCGCGCTTCCTGGCCGCGCTGCTGGTACTGGCACTGGGCCTGGCCAGCGCCGGCGCACTGGCGGTGCAGCTGGCCGGACCGGCCGCCGACTGGTTCGCCGAGACGCCGCAGCAGCTGCGCGAGGTCTCGCGCAAGGTCCGCGACCTGGTACGCCCGGTGCAGCAGGCCAACCAGGCCGCCGAGAGCTTCGCCCGCGCCGCCGGCGGCGAGGACAACCGCAAGGTGGAAGTGATCCGCACCCGCCTCGACGACCCCTACAAGGTGCTGGTGCGCACGCCGCGGCTGGCCGCCTCGGCACTGGCGGTGGTGCTGCTGACCCTGTTCTTCATGATCTACGGCGAAACCCTGCAGCGGCACGTGATAGCGCTGCTGCCCAACCGCCAGCAGAAGCGCTTCACCACCGACATCCTGCGCGCGATGGAACGCGAGATCTCGCGCTACGTGCTGACCATCACCATCATCAATGCGCTGGTCGGGCTGGCCCTGGCCGGGGTGCTGGTGCTGCTGGGCATCGCCGCGCCCGAGGCGCTGCTGTGGGGCACGGTCGCCATGCTGCTGAACTTCGCGCCGTACGTGGGCCCGCTGATCGGCATCGCGCTGATGCTGCTGGTCGGCCTGACCCAGTTCCGCGAGCCGCTGGCGGTGGCGGCGCCGGCGCTGGCCTACCTGGCCCTGCACACCCTGGAGGGGCAACTGGTCACGCCGATCGTGCTGGGCCGGCGCATGGCGATCTCGCCGTTGATGCTGGTGCTGGCGCTGATGCTGTTCGGCTGGCTGTGGGGCATCGTCGGGCTGTTGCTGGCGGTACCGCTGCTGGTCTGCGCCAAACTGGTGCTGGCCCGGCTGGACGGCATGCAGGGCTGGGCCCGGCTGCTGGAATAGGCAAGGCGCCGCCCGCCGCGCTGCCGTAAAATGGGCAGGTGAACTTTCCTGTCCTAGCCATCACCCTCGACCTGGACGACACGCTGTGGCCGTTCGCTCCCATCGGCGCCCGCATCGACCAGGTGCTGCACGACTGGATGCGCGTCCACAGCCCGGCCACGGCGGCGATGTACCCGGTGGAAGCCATGCGCGAGCTGCGCGTGCGCACCTTCGACGACAACCCGCACCTGCACCATGACCTGAGCGCGCTGCGCCGGCTGACCCTGGCCGAGGCGCTGGAAAACAGCGGCGCCGGCCTGGATCTGCTGGAGCCGGCCTACGAGGCGTTCTACGCCGCGCGCAACCAGGTGGAGTTCTACCCCGACGCCCTGGATGCCCTGCACCGCATCGCCGCGCGGGTACCGGTCGCGGCGGTCAGCAACGGCAACGCCGACCTGCAGCGCATCGGCATCGGCGGCTTGTTCGCCTTCCAGCTGGGCTCGCGCGAATTCGGCGCGGCCAAGCCGGACCCGGGCATCTTCCACGCCGCCTGCGCGCGGCTGGGCGTGGACCATGCCCATGTCCTGCACGTCGGCGACCACGCCGAGATGGACGTGGCCGGGGCCATGCGCGCCGGCCTGCGCGGCTGCTGGATCAACCGCGACTCCCACCCCTGGACCCACGCCGGTCTGCAGCCGGACCTGCAGTTCGACACCCTCACCGGACTGGCCGACTGGCTGGACGGCAACGCACCGCTGCCGCCGCTCCCCGTCGGCCCCGGCGCCTGATACGAGACCTGCCATGACCCCCATCAACGCCTTCACCTCCGATTCCGCCGGTGCCCTGCCGCTGCACGTGCTCGACAAGGCGACCTTCGCTGCATGGCTGGACGCCCAGCCGGCCGCCACGCAGGCGTGGCTGAGGAGCCAGCAGTTCGCCGCCGCGCCCGGCAGCGTGGCACTGCTGCCCGGGAGCGACGGACTGGCCGGCGCGGTGCTGGGCGTCGGCGACCGCGCCGATGCCCATGCCTACGCGCACGCCCCGTTCGCGCTGCCGGCCGGCAGCCGCTGGCAGCTGGCCAACACGCTCGATGCCGCCGAGCTCGCCAACCTGCACCTGGGCTGGGGCCTGGGCAGCTACCGCTTCGCCCGCTACCGCAAGCCGGCGCGGCTGCCGGCACAGTTGGCCGCCACGCCGTCGCCGGAAGTGCTGGACGTGCTCGCCGCCTGCCTGCGCGTGCGCGACTGGGTCAACACCCCGACCGAGGACATGGGCCCGCAGCAGCTGGAAGACGCCGCGCGCGCACTGGCCGAAGCCCACGGCGGCACGCTGGAAGTGATCGCCGGCGACGAGCTGCTGGAGATGAATTTCCCCACCATCCATGCCGTCGGCCGCGCCTCGCACCGCGCACCGCGGCTGATCGTGCTGCGCTGGGGCGAGGACACCGCCCCGCACCTGGCGCTGGTCGGCAAGGGCGTGTGCTTCGACACCGGCGGGCTGGACCTGAAGCCGGCCGACGGCATGCGCAACATGAAGAAGGACATGGGCGGCGCCGCGCACGCGCTGGCGCTGGCCGGGCTGGTCATGGCCCGGCAGCTGCCGGTGCGGCTGACCCTGGTGGTGCCGGCGGTGGAGAACGCGGTCGGCCCCGATGCGTTCCGTCCGGGCGAGGTCATCACCACGCGCAAGGGCCTTACGGTGGAGATCGACAACACCGACGCCGAGGGCCGCCTGATCCTGTGCGACGCACTGGCATACGCCAGCGAGATGCAACCCGACGCGATCATCGATTTCGCCACCCTCACCGGTGCCGCGCGCATCGCCCTGGGGCCGGACCTGCCGGCGCTGTTCGCCAACGACGACACGCTCGCCCGGCAGTGGCTGGACGCCGGCGAACAGACCCGCGACCCGGTGTGGCGCATGCCGTTGTGGCGCCCCTACCAGCGCTATCTCAACAGTGGCATCGCCGACATGGCCAATGCCGGTTCGCGCATGGCCGGCAGCGTCACCGCCGCGCTGTACCTGGAACGCTTCGTCGACGAAGGCCGGACCTGGGCGCACCTGGACGTCTACGCCTGGAACGACAGCGATCGCCCGGGCCGCCCGGCCGGTGGCGAAGCGCTGGCGCTGCGCTCGGCGTGGGCGATGCTCAAGGCGCGTTACGGCTGACGCCGGCATTGCTGGCCGGCGTGGTCCGGCCGCTGCTGCCCGGAGTGGGAAATCTGACGAAAAATTGAATTTTTCCGGCTGCCCGGTTCTGCGACGATGTGCGGGCCCTTCCCATGCTCGACCCAGGCAGGACCGCGACATGCCACTGTTCCCCTACACCCGCGCCGGCCGCCAGCCGCCGGCCCCGCGCCGGCACACGCCGTTGCCCTGGATCGCGCTGATCGCGCTGATCCTGGGTGCCATCGCCCTGGCCTTCGCCTGGCTGGCCGGCTGGATCGGCCGCGAGCGGCTGACCGCGCAACGCTTCACCGACACCATCGAGGCGACCGGCGCGGCCCATCCCGGCTTCCGCCGCGCGCACAGCAAGGGCGTGTGCGTGGGCGGCTGGTTCGAACCCAGCGCGCAGGCGCCGTCGCTGTCGCGTGCGCGCGTGTTCGCGCAGCCGCGGGTGCCGGTGCTCGGCCGCCTGTCGATCGGCGGCGGCGACCCGCATGGCGCCGACGGCAATGCGCGGGTGCGCAGCATCGCCCTGCAGCTGGTCGGCGACGATGGCCAGGAATGGCGGATGGCGATGAACAGCTTCCCGTTCTTCGCGGTACCCACGCCCGAGGCCTTCTTCGAACAGACCCGCGCGCAGGTGCCGGATCCTGCCACCGGCAAGCCCGATCCGGCGAAGATGGCCGCGGTGCTGGCGAAGTACCCCAGCGCGCAGGCGTTCCGCCAATGGGCGCGGACCGCGCCGTGGACCGACAGCTGGGCCAACACCACGTTCAACGGCATCAACAGCTTCTGGTTCACCAATGCGCAGGGCCAGAAGCGCGCGGTGCGCTGGCGCTGGCAGCCGCAGGCACCGGTGGTCGAGCTCGACGCCGCGGCGCGCGGGCGCGTCGACGCGGATTTCCTCAGCCAGGACCTGCAGCGCCGGCTGGCTGCCGGCCCGCTGCGCTGGAACCTGGTGGTCAGCCTCGCCGGCCCCGGCGATGCGATCGACGATCCCTCGGTTCCCTGGCCGGCATCGCGCCCGGAAGTGATGGCCGGCGTGCTCAGCCTGGACCGCATGCAGTCGCAGGAACAGGGCGCCTGCGGCGAACTGAACTTCGATCCGCTGATCCTGCCCGACGGCATGCGCGGCAGCGATGACCCGGTGCTGGCGGCACGCTCGGCGATCTATTCGCAGTCGTTCAACCGGCGCGAGCGCGAACGCGCCGCCGGCGCCCCGGCGCAGCCGCAGGAGGCCACGCGATGAGCACCGGCAACGGCCATTTCAACCTGCTGGCGCGGGTGCTGCACTGGTCCATGGCAGTGATGATCGTCGCCATGCTGTTCATCGGCGTGACCATGGTCGCCTCGCTGCACCTGCGGCCGCTGCTGATCGACCTGCACCGCCCGCTAGGCATCGCCATCGGCGTGCTGGCGCTGCTGCGCCTGTACAACCGGCTGCGCCACCGCCCGCCACCGCTGCCGGCCGACCTGCCGGCGTGGCAGGCACTGGCGGCACGGGCCTCGCACGCGATGCTGTACGCGCTGATGCTGGCGATGCCGCTGATCGGCTGGGCCATGCTCTCGGCCGGCGGCTATCCCATCGTGCTGTGGGGCGGCGTGCACCTGCCGGCGATCGTGCCGCATACCCCGGCGCTGTACGCGGCGCTGCGTGGCGCGCATGGCCTGCTGGCCTACGTGCTGTTCGCCACCGTGCTGGCGCACGTCGGCGCGGCGCTGTTCCACCTGTGGGTGCGCCGCGACGGCGTGTTCCAGGCGATGGCGCGCGGCCGCGACTGAACGCACGCGGCCGCGGCTACAGCCAGCCTTTCTGCCGTGCCAGCCGGTGTGCCTCGATGCGGTTGGCCACGCCCAGCTTGCCGATGCACTCGGACAGGTAGTTGCGCACGGTGCCTTGCGACAGGCCCAGCTGTTCGGCGATCTCGTTGGCCGAACGGCCCTCGCCGGCCAGCCGCAGCACCTGGCGCTCGCGGTCGTTGAGCGGATCGGCCTCCGACCAGGCCTCCACCGCCAGCTGCGGATCGATGGCGCGGCCGCCGCGATGCACCTGGCGCAGCGCATCGGCCAGTTTTTCCGCCGGCGCGTCCTTGAGCAGGTAGCCCTGCACGCCGGCATCCAGGGCGCGGCGCAGGAAGCCGCCGCGGGCGAAGGTGGTGACGATCACCACCTTCACCGCCAGCCCGTGGCGCTGCACGCGCTGGGCCAGCTCCAGCCCGGTCAGCCCCGGCATCTCGATGTCGGTGACCAGCACGTCCGGGCCCAGCCGCTGCAGCTCGCGCCACGCCGCCTCGCCATCGGCGGCGGTCCCCACCACCTCGAGGTCGGGCTCCAGGCCCAGCAGCGCCGACAACGCGCCGCGCACCATCGCCTGGTCCTCCGCCAGCAGGATGCGGATCATGCGCGCGCCCCCAGCGCCGGCGGTCCCGGCATGTCGCTGGCGGCCGGCGCGGCCACGGCCTCCCCGATCGGTACGGCCACCGTCAGGCGGGTGCCGCCACCGCGCGGCGAATCGATGCGCAGGGTGCCGCCCAGCGCCGCCACCCGCTCGCGCATGCCGGCCAGGCCATTGCCGTTGGCCGATACGCCGCCACGGCCATTGTCGGTCACGTCCAGCAGCACCGTGCCGGCCTCGACCCGCAGCGCGATCATCGCCTCGCTGGCCTGCGCGTGGCGGGCGATGTTGGTGACCGCCTCGCGCAGCACCATCGCCAGCCCGCATTCGATCCAGGCCGGCATCGGTGGTGGCGGCGCATGCCGCAGGTGCACGTGCGAGGACTCAAGCAGCAGGTGCGCCGACGCCAGCTCGGCGGCCATGTCGGCGGCGCGGAAGCCGGTCACCGCGCTGCGCACCTGGGCCAGCGCATCGCGCGCGATCTGCTCGGCCTCGGCCAGCTCACGGCGCGAACGCACCGGGTCGCGCTCGAACAGCTTGCGCGACAGCTCCATCTTCAGCGTGATCAGCGACAGCGTATGCCCGAGCAGGTCGTGCAGGTCGCGGCCGATGCGCTCGCGTTCGGCCGTGGCCGCCAGCCGCCGCACCTCCTCGTGCGACAAGCGCAGCGCGGCGTCCTTCTCGCTGCTGGCGCGCTCGACGTTGACGATCAGGCCGATGATCACCGTCAGCGCCGGGATCCAGGCCACGACCTGCCATGGATAGCCGATCCACGCGGCCAGCGCGACGAAGCCGGCGTTGAGCAGCGCCAGCTCCAGCAGGTACCGGCGCACGCTGATGCAGCGGTTGGAGCGCAGCATCACGCACCCGAACACGAAGTAGTTCATGCCCGATGGATAGCTGCGCAGCAGTGCCATCGACAGCACGATCATCGCCAGCGCGAACAGCGGTGCGTTGCGCCGCGACGCCACCAGGGTCATCACGAACAGCACGATGAACAGCGGATACGACCACAACGTGATCAGCGCCCAGTGCAGGGTGAAGCCCGCGCCGAACATCGGGGTCAGGAACACCCACACCGTCCACAGCAGGTGCACGGCGTCGATCCAGGGCCACTTGCCGAGCTTGAGGTTGTCGGCCACCACCGAATCGGGGGCGGGCTTCAGCCAGGCGGGGATATGGCGGTGGTTCACGGGGCGGTTCCTGTCGCGCAGGCGTCGATCATGCCATCAGCCATGGCGGCGCAGGCGGCGCACGGCGATGGCCAGCACCCCGGCGGTGAACACGGCCAGCCACAGCACGTGCGGCCAGGCGCTGCCGGTATCGAAGCCGAGCGCCGACTGCGCCAGCGCATTGAGGTGGTAGCTGGGCCACAGCGGGGCCTGCGCGCGCACCAGCGGCGGCAGCATCTGCAGCGGGAACCACAACCCGGACAGGAACGCCATCGGCAGGTACAGCAGGTTGACCACCGCCGGCGCGCCATGGCCCTTGACCAGGGTGCCCAGCAGCAGCCCCAGTGCGCAGAACGGGATCGCGCCCAGGACGCAGACCAGGCCCAGCCGGAGCATCTGCGCGACCTGCAGCTGCACGTGCGCCAGGGCCAGCCCCAGCGCCTGCAGCACGGTGCTGATCAGCGCGGCCATCAGCATCGCCATCACCATCTTGCCCGCCAGGTACGCGGCCGGCGGCATCGGCAGCGCGCGCTTGAGGGTGAGCAGGCCGTTGTCGCGTTCCAGCGCCAGCGACATGCCGAAGCCGAACAGGCCCGGCGCCATCACCCCGAAGCTGGAGTACGACGCCAGCAGGTAGCGCGGCGCCTCTGCCGGGCCGTGCCCGCCGAGCACCACCCCGAACATCACGAAGAACACCGCCGGGAACAGCAGCGTCGGCAGCAGGAACGACGGGCTGCGCAGGTAGCGCAGGCATTCGGCGCGTGTTTCCTGCAGGTAGGCGGCGAACACCCGGCCGCGCGGCATGGGCGCCAGCGCGCCGGTGAAGGAGGATCGCAGGGTATCCATCAGGCCGCCTCGCGCGGGTCGAAGGAAGCGACGGCTTGGTCGCGGGTCAGGTCGCAGAACGCCTCGTCCAGGCCGGCGGCCTGCACTTCCAGGCCGGCCAGTGCCGGATCGGCCTCGAGCAGTCGCCGCACCACCATTTCCACCTGGTCGCTGGCGAGCTGCAGCCAGGCACCGTCGCGGTGTACCTGGCGTACCCCCGGCCAGGCGGCCACCGCCGCGGGCTCCAGGGCGGAACGGCAGCGCACCCGGCGGGTTTCCACCCGTGCGCGCAGCGCATCGACGCTGCCGTCGCTGACGATGCGCCCGCGCGCCAGTACGCAGACGCGGTCGGCCAGCTGCGCGGCCTCTTCGAGGTAGTGGGTGGTCAGCACCACCGCCACGCCCTCGCCGGCCAATGCGCGCACGGTGGCCCACAGCCGCTGCCGCGCCGACAGGTCCAGGCCCACCGTGGGTTCGTCCAGGAACAGCAGGCGCGGGCGTCCACACACGGCGATGGCGAACTGCACGCGCCGCTGCTGCCCGCCGGACAGCTTGCCGTAGGGCCGCCCGAGCAGATCACCGATCCCCGCCAACGCCGCGCTGTCGGCAAGCGGACGCGGCGCCGGGTAGTAGCTGGCGGTCAGCCGCAGCAGCTCGCCGACCTTCAGCGTCGGCGGCAGCGCCGCGTCCTGCAGCATCACGCCGATGCCGCGACGTGGCGCCACCTGCTGCGGATCCTGCCCGAACAGGCGTACCTGGCCGGCGTCGGCGCGCAGCAGGCCCAGCAACAGGCCGATGGTGGTGGTCTTGCCGGCGCCGTTGGGCCCAAGCAGGGCCAGCACCTGCCCGGCATGCAGGTCCAGGTCCACGCCGTCCAGCGCCTGCAGCGCGCCATAGCGCTTGCGCACCCCGCGCAGGCTCGCCAGTACTTCACCGCTCGCGTCCATCCGCTCGCCTCCCGTGATCGATGGCGCCACGGTATCCGGCCGCGTCGCCGTTCCGCAGTGGCGGCGGTCAGGCCAGGCGGGTGACACCCGTCACCTGCGCGGTGGAAGCGCGCCACCTAGAATCGATCCCCGCCACCGGCAGCCCGCCAGGGCCGGTTTGGGTTACCTTCCGTCACTTCTTCCCGCCTCCCGTTCCGGTACCGATGAACACCTCCGCCGACCTGCTCAAGGAACTCCGCATCGACCGCTCGGCCCCGCCGCCGACCGGCCCATCCGCCCCGCGCCGCTGGCTGTGGTGGGTGCTCGGACTGCTGGCGCTGCTGGTGCTCGCGATCGTCGCCGGCATCTTCTTCAGCCGCGGCAAGCCGGTGGTGGTGGAGACCGCACCGGTGGTCGCCATCGGCCGGGACAGCGCCAGCACCTCGGTGCTCGACGCCAGTGGCTACGTGGTGGCGCGGCGCATGGCCACCGTGTCGGCCAAGATCACCGGCAAGGTGCGCGAGGTGATGATCGAGGAAGGCATGCGCGTGGAGGAGGGCCAGGTCATGGCCACCCTCGACCCGATCGACGCCAACGCGCAGCGCGCGCTCAACGCTGCCCAGCTCGACGCCGCGCGCAGCCAGGTCGAAGGCCTGCAGGCGCAGTTGCGCCAGGCCGAGGCCGACGCCCAGCGCCTGCAACAGCTGGTGGGCCGGCAGCTGGTGTCGCGCTCGCAGTACGACCAGTCCGTGGCCCAGCGCGACAGCCTGCGCGCGCAGCTGGCCACCGCCCGCCACAACACCAGCGTCGCCCGCGACGCGCTGGCCATCGCCGACCTGGGCGTGGACAACAACGTGGTGCGCGCGCCGTTCGCCGGCGTGGTCACCGCCAAGGCGGCGCAGCCGGGCGAGATCGTCTCGCCGCTGTCGGCCGGCGGCGGCTTCACCCGCACCGGCATCGGCACCATCGTCGACATGGACTCGCTGGAGATCGAAGTCGAGGTCGGCGAGGCCTACATCGGCCGGGTGCAGCCGAAGATGCCGGTGGAAGCGGTGCTCAACGCCTATCCGGACTGGAAGATCCCGGCCGAGGTGATCGCCATCATCCCCACCGCCGACCGCGGCAAGGCCACGGTCAAGGTACGCGTGGCGCTGAAGGTGAAGGACCCGCGCATCGTGCCGGAGATGGGCGTGCGGGTGAGCTTCCTGGAAAAGCCGGCGGCCGCCGGTGAGAAGAAGCCCGAGGGCGTGCGCGTGCCGGCAACGGCGATCGTGCAGCGCGGGCAGGACGCGGTGGCGTTCGTGGTCGGCGGCGACGACACGGTGCAGGCGCAGGCGCTGAAGACCGGCATGGAAATGGGCAAGGACCGGCAGGTGCTGTCGGGCCTGTCGGCGGGACAGACGGTGGTGGTGAACCCACCGCCGGCGTTGAAGGACGGCGACAAGGTGACGCTGGCCAGCGACGCGGCGCAGTGACCGGGCGCCCTTCTCCCTGTGGGACAAGGTGCCCGAGTAGCGGATGAGGACGCACGGCGCCGGGAATGGCTGATCCGTCCGGGCTCCATCGTTCCTCACCGCACCCCCGCTCCGCGCCCCGGCCCACGCTGGCGGCGTGGGGGCTCCAAGGCACGCGCGCCAGTGGCGCGCAGGCCGTGCCTTCTCCCCCGGAGGGGAGAGGGGCCTGAAAACTGATTTCTGCTGTTGCTGTTGCTGTTGCTGTTGCTCGTGACTCTGCTCTCGCTTTTGATTTCCGGTTCCCTTCCGCAGCGACGGAGCCGACGGACAGGACCCCGCAGGGGGCGACGTGCATGGATGCACGTCGTTTTTCGACGAGACAGGGATGTCTCGTCGAAAAATCCCGCCGGCGGAGTGAACCCGGCGCGCGTAGCGCGTCGGGCGCGTAGGCAGGGCGTGCTTTCTCTTGGTTACTTCTCTTTGCACGAGCAAAGAGAAGTGACTCGCTCCTGCGAAGCAGGAGTGACAGCCCTGCTTTCAAGCTCTCGCTTGGGTTGTTGTTTCTTTCCAGAGCAAAGCCCCAAGCAACGGCTCAAGCAGGATCAAGAGCTTTCGCTCCCCCTTCGGGGCGCGAGTTACTTCTCTTTGCTCGTGCAAAGAGAAGTAACCAGGAGAAACACGGGCCGGGACGCGATCCGCCGGGCTTCGCCCGCCGGTTCCCTGCGCTCCTCGCGGGCCAGGGGGCGGCGCACAACTCGCTTCGCTCAAACACGTGCGCCTCTACGCTCCCTGTCCCGCTGCGGTGCTCGGCCCGCTCTACGGCCGGGGAAGTCAGAAGCAGGAAGCAAAAGCAACAACCGCAACCGCAACCGCAACCGCCGCAGCATCGCCCCCAATTAACCCGCTCCCGCCCCACGCGGGAGGAAAAAAGCAGAACGGCGCGACAGCGCCACCCACCGCATCAGCGCAGAGGACCACCCATGACCGCCCTCGTCACCCTCCGCAACATCACCAAGACCTACCAGCGCGGCCCCGAGAAGGTGCAGGTGCTGCACGGCATCGACCTGGACATCGACCGCGGCGATTTCGTCGCGCTGATGGGCCCGTCCGGTTCCGGCAAGACCACCCTGCTCAACCTGATCGGCGGACTGGACACGCCCAGCGGCGGCGAGATCGCCATCGAAGGGCAGCGCATCGACCAGCTCGGCGCCGGCCAGCTTTCGACCTGGCGCAGCCACCACGTCGGCTTCGTGTTCCAGTTCTACAACCTGATGCCGATGCTCACCGCGCAGAAGAACGTGGAGCTGCCGCTGCTGCTGACCAACCTGTCGGCCGGCGAACGCAGGCGCCGTGCGCAGATCGCGCTGGCCCTGGTCGGCCTGGCCGACCGCCGCGACCATCGCCCCAACGAGCTGTCCGGCGGCCAGCAGCAGCGCGTGGCCATCGCCCGCGCCATCGTCTCCGACCCGATGTTCCTGATCTGCGACGAGCCGACCGGCGACCTCGACCGGCAGAGCGCCGAGGAGGTGCTCGGCCTGCTGCAGTTGCTCAACCGCGAGCACGGCAAGACCATCATCATGGTCACCCACGACCCGAAGGCGGCCGAGTACGCCACCCATACCGTGCATCTGGACAAGGGCGAGCTGGTCGACGCCCCGGTGCACTGAGGAGCGCGGCCATGAACAGAGAACACGATCGCGGCCCTTCACCGCAAAGCCGCCCGCAGGGCGGCGCACAGGGAGGTGCGCCATGAAGTACTTCTCGCTGATCTGGGCGCAGTTGTTCCGCAGCCGCACCCGCACCCTGTTCACGCTGCTGTCGGTGGTCACCGCATTCCTGCTGTTCGGCATGCTCGATTCGGTCCGCGTGGCCTTCAGCAGCGGCGGCAGCAGCGTGGCCGGCGCCAACCGCCTGGTCGTCGCTTCGCGGCTGTCGATCACCCAGTCGCTGCCGATCCGCCTGGAATCGCAGATCCGCCAGGTACAGGGCGTACGCGATGTCACCTACGGCATGTGGTTCGGCGGCATCTACCAGGACCCGAAGAACTTCTTCCCCAACTTCTCGGTGGCGCCGAACTATTTCGACGTCTACCGCGAGTTCGAGATCCCGAAGGAGCAGCTGGACGCATTCCACAACACCCGCACCGGCGCCATCGTCGGCGCCAGCCTGGCCAATCAGTTCGGCTGGAAGATCGGCGACACCATCCCGCTGCAGGCCACGATCTTCCCGCGTGGCGGCAGCAACGACTGGCCGTTGCAGCTGGTGGGCGTGTTCCACTCGAAGAACACCGCCACCGCGGCCAACGACGAGCGCCAGTTGATGATGAACTGGAAGTACTTCGACGAATCCAACGACTACATCAAGAACCAGGTGAGCTGGTACACGGTGACGCTGGACAACGCCGACCACGCCTCGCGCGTGGCCCAGGCCATCGACGCGATCTCGGCCAACTCCGACCACGAGACCAAGAGCCAGACCGAGTCGGCGTTCCAGCAGGCCTTCATCAAGCAGTTCGCCGACATCGGCATGATCGTCACCTCGATCATGGGCGCGGTGTTCTTCACCCTGCTGCTGTTGACCGGCAACACCATGGCGCAGGCGGTGCGCGAGCGCATCCCGGAGCTGGCCACGCTCAAGACGCTGGGCTTCAAGGACGGCACGGTGCTGATGCTGGTGATGGTCGAATCGGTGCTGCTGGTCGGCCTGGGCGGCGCCCTCGGCCTGGGCCTGGCGGCGCTGGCACTGCCGCTGATGGCCCCCAAGACCATGGGCATGCTGCCGCCGCAGGTACCACTGCAGACCTGGTTCATGGGGCTGGGGCTGATCGTGCTGATCGGCCTGGTGGTGGGCGTGCTGCCGGCGCTGCGCGCCAAGCGGCTGAAGATCGTCGACGCACTGGCCGGGCGCTGAGGAGAACGACATGATCAAGAAACTCTCGATCTTTCTGGCACTGCTGCTGGGCATCGCACTGGTGAGCTTCACCGCTCGTCCGTTCTCGCTGTTCGGACTGGCACTGATCACCGGTGGCATCCTCGGCGCCCTGCAATGGTGGCGCGGACCAAAACCAGTGCGACCGGCGCAGCCACGGCGACAGACATGGAGCTGGGCATGGAACCTGCTGACCATCCTGCTGCTCGCCATCGGCCTGGGCATCTGGATCACCCTGCCCTGGGTCGGCGTGCTGGCCGTGGCGGTCGCCATCGCATTGTGGCTGCCGCTCACCCGCAGCGGGCGGCTGGCGCTGGCCGCCACCCGCATCGGCATTTCCAGCCTGCCGCAGCGCTGGGGCGCGTCGTCGGTGATCGTGGTCGGCATCGCCGGCGTGGTCGGCGTGCTGGTGGCGATGCTGGCGATGGGCGAAGGCTTCCAGGCCACGCTCAACAGCACCGGCGACGACACCACCGCCATCGTGCTGCGCGGCGGCTCGCAGGCCGAGACCAACTCGGTCATCACCCGCGACCAGGTGCCGCTGCTGGGCACGCTGCCGGGGGTGGCGCGCGACGCGCAGGGCCGGCCGCTGCTGTCGGCCGAGCTGTCGCAGGTGGTCAACCTGGTGTCGCGCGCCGACGGCACCGACGTCAACGCACAATTCCGCGGCGTCGGCGACATGGGCTGGGCGGTGCACGACAAGGTCAGGATCGTGAAGGGCCGCCAGTTCAAGCCGGGCCTGCGCGAGATCGTGGTCGGCGAGGGCGCGCAGGGCCAGTTCCGCGACATGGAGGTGGGCAAGACCCTCACCCTGGGCAACCAGACGTGGACGGTGGTGGGCGTGTTCGCCTCCGGCGACGCGCACGATTCGGAGCTGTGGACCGACGTGCAGACGCTGGCCACCACCTACCAGCGCGGCGCCTACCAGTCGATCAGCGTTCGTACCGAGGGCAAGCCCGGCTTCGAGCAGTTCAAGGCGGCGGTGGCGGCCGACCCACGCCTGAAGCTGGACGTGGAGACCACCCGCGCCTACTACCGCAAGCAGGGCGGCGGGTTGAACACGCTGATCAGCATCCTCGGCACGGTGATCGGCGCGATCATGGCCATCGGTGCGGTGTTCGGCGCGCTCAACACCATGTACGCGGCCGTGGCCACCCGGGCCCGCGAGATCGCCACCATGCGCGCGATCGGCTTCCGCGGGCTGCCGGTGGTGACCGCGGTGATGCTCGAGACCATGCTGCTGGCGCTGGTCGGCGGCCTGCTCGGCTGCGCGGTGGCGTGGCTGGTGTTCAACGGCTACAGCGTGTCCACCATCGGCAGCAACTTCAGCGCGGTGGTGTTCAAGTTCCACGTCTCGCCCGAGCTGCTGTGGAGCGGCCTGAAGTGGGCGCTGGGCATCGGCCTGGTCGGCGGCCTGTTCCCGGCACTGCGCGCGGCGCGGCTGCCGATCACCACCGCGTTGCGCGAGACCTGACGGCCAAGTGGGCGGTGCGCGCGCACCGCCCACTTGGGTGACGACGACCGGCCGGCAATGGCGGAATCTCCCCCTTCACGCATCGATCCGTTTGGTCCATGATGCGCGCCCGCCGGGAAGCCGGTGGGCAGCGCAGCTGCATGGCACGGATGCCGCGTCCCTCCCCCAACGGTGATCGCATCTGTTCAGGGCGCCCTTCACGGGCGCTTTTTTTCGTAGTCAGTAAAGGAAAACCGATGTACCTGAAGTCGACCCCGCTTCGTTCCGCCATCGCGCTGGCCCTGGCCACCGCATGCAGCGCCCCCGCCTTGGCGCAGTCCGGCAATGACGGCACCACCACCCTTGACCGCGTCGAGATCACCGGCTCGCGCATCCGCCAGGCCAGCGTCGAGAGCGCCAAGCCGGTCATCGCGCTGAGCCGCGCCGAGATCGAGAAGAAGGGCTATGTCAACGTCGCCGACATCCTGCAGGACGTCACCGCCGCCGGCGCGCCGGCGCTGAGCCGCGCATCGGCACTGTCCTCGGCGCGCGACTACGGCGGCATGTTCGTCAGCCTGCGCAACCTGGGCCCCGAGCGCAGCCTGGTGCTGGTCGACGGCCGCCGCATGGGCGTGAGCGCCGGCGGCTACTCCGACGTGGGCTCGATCCCGTCGGCGATCGTCGAGCGCGTGGAAGTGCTGACCGACGGTGCATCGGCGCTGTACGGCTCTGACGCCATCGCCGGCGTGGTCAACATCATCACCCGCAAGAACTTCGACGGCGGCCAGGCCAATGCCTACGTCGGCCAGTACGGCGAAGGCGACGGCCAGAAGCGCGCCTACAGCGCCACCTGGGGCAAGACCTTCGAGCGCGGCTGGGTCACGCTCGGCGCCGAGAAGGTGAAGGAAGACCCGGTGCTGGGCGGCGCACGCGAGTTCACCGCCTATCCGAACGGCCCCTACCACCCCGCCGATGGCCTCAACGGCACCACTGCATGGGGCTCGGTCACGGTCGATGGCAAGGTGCTCAGCGTCGGCCCCGGCGGCGACCCGTCGAAGGTGGAGGACTTCAAGCCGCTCGACCGTTCGGCCTACGCCAACACCAAGACCAACATGACGCTGCTGTCGGGCCTGGAGCGCCGCTCGGCCTTCGCCAACGGCGGCTTCCAGATCACCGACGACCTGCGCGTGGTCGCTGACGTGCTGTACAGCGAGCGCGAATCGGTCAAGCAGCTGGCGGGCTACCCCTACTCGGTGTCTTCGGCGCAGGCGGCCAGCGGCACCCGGGCGATGCTTTCCAAGGACAGCGCGTTCAACCACTGGGGCAAGGACGTGCTGTTCTCGCACCGCACCGAGGAATTCCCGCGCGCGACCAACAACAGCCTGACCACCAAGCGCGCCAGCGTGGGCCTGGAAGGCAGCTTCGAGACCGGCTCGCGCTTCTGGGACTGGAACGTGGGCTACATGTTCAACCGCAACGAGGGCGAGCGCCGCACGCTGCAGAGCATGTACCAGCCCAACGTCAACAAGGCGGTCGGCGCCTCCTTCATCGATGCCAACGGCGTGGCCCGCTGCGGCACCCCGGACAACGTGATCCAGGGCTGCGTGCCGTGGAACCCGCTGGCGCCGATGGGCAGCAACAGCCCCGGCTCGCTCAGCGGCGACCCGGCCGTGCGCGATTACCTGTTCCGCAGCTTCGTCGATGACATCCAGAGCACCACCAAGGTGGTCAGCGCCAACATCTCCGGCTCGCTGTTCAGCCTGCCGGCCGGCGACATCATGGCCGCGATGGGCGTGGAGCACCGCAGCGAGGAAGCCAGCTATACCCCGGACCTGATGGTGCAGAACGGCGAGATCGCCGGCACCAGCGGCCAGCCGACCCGCGGCGACTACACGCTGGACGAGGTCTACCTGGAACTGCAGGTGCCGCTGCTGGCCGACCTGCCGTTCGCACGCGAGCTGTCGCTGGACGTGGCCGGGCGCTACTCGGACTACGACAACTTCGGCGGCACCACCAACGGCAAGTTCGGCCTGAAGTGGAAGCCGGTCGACGACCTGCTGGTCCGCGCCACCTACGGCACCGGCTTCCGCGCGCCCACCGTGGATGACCTGTACGGCGGCACCGTGACCACCCGCGACCGCATCACCGACCCGTGCGACCGCTCGTTCGGCGCCGCCGCGCGCAATGCCGAAGTGGCCGCGCGCTGCACCGCCGCCGGCCTGGGCGCCGGCTTCCGCCAGAAGACCGGCGACGGCGAACTGGCCAGCACCTCCGGCGTGCAGGCGGTGACCGACTTCACCTCCGGCTCCAACCCGGAACTGAAGCCCGAGACCGCCAAGACCTGGACGGTGGGCGTGGTCTACAGCCCGGACTTCGTCAGCGGCCTGGACCTGAGCCTGGACTGGTGGAAGATCCGCATCGACAACGTCATCGTCGGCGAATCGGCCACCGACATCCTCAACCAGTGCTATGTGCAGGGCATCGCCTCGGCATGCTCGCGCTTCACCCGCTACACCTCCGGCAGCAACAAGGGCCAGGTCAGCGGCATGAACCGCTCGCTCAACAACGCCGGCTACCAGGAAACCGCCGGCTACGACCTCGGCATGCGCTACCGCCTGCCGGAACTGGCCATCGGCCGCTTCGCGGTCAGCTGGAACACGACCTACGTCGACTACCTGTCGCGCAAGAGCGACAACGTGGACAGCACCCCGGTCGAGGAGTTCACCGGCTGGGGCGGCAACTTCCGCGTGCGCTCCAACCTCAACCTCGACTGGCAGTACGGCGACCTGGGTATCGGCTGGACCACGCGCTACTACTCGGGCATGAAGGAGAAGTGCTCCTACGACCTGGATGGTGGCCCGGAGTGCAACCTGCCGGACTTCCGTTCCCCGTACACCGACGTGCAGCCCAGCCGCAAGGTCGGCGCCAACACCTTCCATGACCTGCAGGTGCGCTACAGCCTGCCGTGGAACGGCACCGTGTCGCTGGGCGTGAACAACGTCTTCAAGCACGTCGGCCCGGTGATGTACAGCCAGCCCAACAGCAGCTTCACCTACTACGGCGGCTTCGACATCGGCCGCTTCATGTACATGAAGTACCAGCAGCGCTTCTGATCCCCGGATCCCGACCCGTTGCATCCGGCAAGGGCACCGCAAGGTGCCTTTGCTTTTTCCGGCGCCCGGCGCGGCGCGAAACCAAACACCACACAACGGTAATGCACCTGTCATCGACGCGCGGTAGAGCCGCCGCGACGCAGGCGCTACCGTGGCGGCCCTCCCCCTTCCGGATTTCCGCCATGCTGCGTTCGCTGGCGCTGGCCGGCGTCTGCGTGATGCTGGCCGGCTTCGCCCTGTCCTCGCCTGCGCCCCCGCTGTCGCTCAGCGCGCGCCTGGCCGCGCCCGGCGGCACTTCGCCGATGGTGCCCAGCGCACGCATCGACGCCCTGCTCGCGCGCCTGCCGCACCGCCAGGGCATGGTCGCCGGCAGCGGTGGCGTGGCCCTGCACTGGCTCGCCTTCGATCCCGGCGACTACCGCCTGCGTTACCGCTATCTCGGCCAGGGCGAGCGCTTCCCCGAGTTCTCGATGCAGGCCAGCGCACCGGCGGCCGACGTGGCACCGGCCGCACCGCGCGGCACGGTGATCCTGCTGCACGGCTGGATGATGGACGGCGGCTCGCTGCTGCCGTGGGCGCTGCAGCTGGCGCAGGGCGGCTACCGCACCATCGCCCTGGACCTGCGCAACCATGGCCGCTCCGGGCAGGCGCCGTCCGGCTACGGCACGCGCGAGGGCGAGGATGTGGCCGCCGCGCTGCGTGCGCTCGACGCCCGCGGCGAGATCAGCGGCCCGGTGCACCTGCTCGGCGTGTCCTACGGCGCGGCCACGGCCATCTTCGCCGCGCGCGAGCTCGGCCCGCGGCTGCGCAGCGTGGTGGCGATGGAATCCTTCGACAACGCCGGCCAGGCGATCCGCGCGATGGTGCCGCACATGCTGTCGCGGCCGCCCGAGCGCCTGGGCGACTACCTTGCGCTGCCACTGGCGCGCTGGCAGTACGGCGGCAGCGGACTGGACGCGGCCATCGCCGCCGCCGACCGCCGGCTCGGCCTCGACCTGGACCGCGTGGACGTGGGCCAGGCGCTGGCGCAGGTACCGGCCTGCGTGCTGCTGCTGCACGGCCGCGACGATGCCCACATCCCGGTCGCGCAGGGCCGCGCGCTGGCCGCCGCCGCGCCACGCGCGCGCTACCTGGAGCTGCAGGGCGAGGACCACCTGACCCTGCCGCTGCGGCTGGATCGCCTTGGCGGCGTGGTCGAGGACTGGTTCGCACGCGCCGGCAACGATGACGCGCCCTGCCCGCTGCCCACCGCGCCCGGGCCAACGCGCATGGCGGCAACGACTCCGCCGGAGCGGCATCGATGATCGCGGCCGGTCGCGTGGCCGGCGCGTCGCGACCGGGGGGCGCCTAGGCCGCGGCCGCCCGCTGGCGTGAGCGCGCGGCCGCGCGCACGCCGGCGACGGCGAACACCGCCAGTCCGGCCCAGATCAGGCCGAAGCCGACCAGCTGCGAGGACGCGAACGGTTCGTGCAGGACCAGCACGCCGATCAGGAACTGCAACGTCGGGCCGATGTACTGCAGCAGCCCGACCACCGACAGCGGGATGCGGCGCACGCCGTAGGCGAAGGCGATCAGCGGCACCGCGCTGACCACACCCGCCATCACCAGCAGCGCGTCGTTGCGCCAGCCCCAGCCGGAAATGAAGCCGCCGCCATGGCCGTTCTCGGCCCACAGCGCATAGGCCAACGCCGGTGCCACCATGAACAGGCTTTCCACGCCCAGCCCGGTCACCGCCTCGACCACCACCAGCTTGCGCAGCAGTCCGTACAGGCCGAAGGTGATGGACAGGCCGATCGCGATCCACGGCGCGCGCCCGCTCTGCCAGGTCAGCCAGGCCACGCCCAGCGCCGCCAGCGCCACCGCCAGCCATTGCAGGCGGCCCAGGCGCTCGCGCAGCACCACCACGCCCAGCACCACGCTCAGCAGCGGGTTGATGAAATAGCCCAGGCTGGTCTCGACCACGTGGCCGGCGTTCACCGCCCAGATGTACAGGCTCCAGTTGGCGCCGATCAGCAGGCTCGACAGGCCCAGCAGCCAGAACCGCCGCGGCGTGGCCCACACCTCGCGCAGCCAGCCCCAGCCGCGCACGATGGCCAGGCCGCCGATCAGCAGCACCGCGCTCCAGATCACCCGGTGGGCGATGATCAGGAACGACGGCACCTCGATCAGCAACCGCCAGTACAGCGGGAACAGGCCCCAGATGACGAACGCCAAGGTGGTGGCCAGCAGGCCGTTGCGGTGCTCGCGGGCGGGCGTCATGCGCGGCGCAGCCGGGCCAGGGTGATGACCACGACGCCGGCCAGGATCACCGCCATCGCGCCGATGTCCGCGGCGCTGAAGCGCTCGTGCGCGATCCACGCGCCCAGCGCCACCGCGATCACCGGGTTGACGTAGGCGTAGCTGCTGGCCAGCACCGGGCGCACGTTGTGCAGCAGCCACACATAGGCGGTGAAGGCGACGATCGAACCGAACACGGTCAGGTAGCCCACCGCCAGCACGCCCTGCAGCGATGGCGGCCCGTCCATGCGCTCACCGCGCAGCAGGCCGGCCACCACCAGGATCGCACCACCACACAGCATCTGCCCGGCGGCGGTCATGAACGGCGACGGCAGGTCGCGCCCGCGCGACCAGATCGAACCGGCGGCCCAGCCCAGCGGCGCCACCAGCAGGAACACCAGCCCGGCCGGCGTGGCGGTCAGGCTGCTGCCGGCGTTGAGCCACAGCACGCCGGCGAAACCGACCGCGATGCCCAGCCATTCGCCACCGGCCACCTTCTGTCCGCGGAATGCCGAGAACAGCGCCATCCACAACGGCACCGAGGCCACCGCCACCGCGGCCAGCCCGGACGACACGTCGCGCTCGGCCATCACCACCATGCCGTTGCCCAGGAACAACAGGCTGAAGCCCATCACCGCCAGGGTCGGCCACTGCGCGCGGGTCGGCGCGGGCACGCCGCGCCAGCGCAGCAGCGCGTACAGCACGCCGCCGGCGATCACGAAGCGGGTACCGGAAATCACCGAAAGCGGCGGCATGCCGCCTTCCAGCGCCAGGTGGATGCCGAGATAGGTCGAGCCCCAGACCACGTACACGAGGAGCAGGGCCAGTACGACAAGGCCGCTCCGTGGAGCAGCCGACGTGGTGGGGGGCGCAGACATGGGGCAGGTACCGCCATCCGGGGAATGCGGATTCTAGGACACCGCGGCGCCGGCGATCAGCCCGAAAAACGGCATGCTGTATCCGCCGTGGCCGGCCCCGCGCATGCGTCACCCCCGCGGCCACCTTCCGGCATGCGCATTTCCGCCTCCGCCTCCGTCTCCGTCTCCGTCTCCGCACACGGCGCGGCACGGCACGTTGCCACGCTCCACCGGCAACGCACCCGGCGGCATGCCCGCCTGCGGATCGAGACGTGCCACCGCATCTGCGCGCATGCGCGGTGCGTGCCAGCCGACCGCGCGTTCCGCCTCGCGGACGAAACCGCGAGGCACGCGATGGCACGCGCCGTGCGTGCTGCGGTCAACGCCTGGCGGTGTCGCTCGCCTCGCGCGCGGCCTCGAACTCCGCACCCTTGTCCCAGGCCGGCCAGTGCCGGCTGTTGGCCAGTTCCAGGCCCAGGTCGTAGACCAGCAGCGTGTCGGCGGCCAGCCCGCGCGCGTCCCACTGCGGCGACCACGCGTCGCAGGCCTGGTGGTAGCAGCGGGCGAAATAGGCATCGCGCAGCGCGCGGCCGGCGGCGATGCCGCCGTCGCGCTTGTCCAGGCCGGCGCCGAGGGTGATCGCCGGCACGCCCTTGCGGGCGAAGGCGAAGTGGTCGGCGCGGTAGAAGAAGCCTGCCTCCAGGTTCGGGTCCGGCGACCAGCGGCGGCCGCGCGCCCGGGCGACGCGGTCCACGTCCGCTTCCAGCGAAACGCGGCCCTTGCCCCAGGTGGCGATATCGGCGTTCTCGCCGTCGGGACTGAACATCTCGATGTTCAGCACCGCGGCCGTGGTCTCCAGCGGCGCCAGTGGGTGCTCGGCGTAGTAACTGGCGCCCAGCAGTCCCTTCTCCTCGGCGGTCAGGGCGATGAAGTACAGCGTGCGCTGCGGGCGCGGGCCGGCGGCGAACACCCGCGCCAGTTCCAGCACCGAAGCCACGCCGGTGGCGTTGTCGATGGCGCCGTGGCGCACGCGCTCGCCGTTGGCGTCGGGCTGGCCGATGCCGAACGCATCCCAGTGCGCGGAGAAGATCACCGACTCGTCCGGGTGCGCGGCCCCTTCCAGCTTCGCCACCACGTTGCGGGTCACCACCGGCTCGCGCTTGATCCAGAAACTGGCCGACAGGCGGGCATCGCCCAGTGGCACCGGGCGGAAGTCCGCGCGCATCGCCTTGCGCTTCTCCGTCTCGAAATCCAGCCCGGCGGCGGCGAAGATCCGCTCGGCCAGCGTACGCTGCATCCAGCCGCGCAGCGGGGTGTGCAGCGCGCGCGCATCGGCCTCGCTGCGCTGGATGTCGAACAGCGGCGAGGTGCCCGAGGCCTTCACCGTCGCCCACGGGTAGGCTGCCGGCGCGGTCTCGTGCACGATCAGCACGCCATCGGCGCCGCGCCGCGCGGCTTCCTCGAACTTGTAGGTCCAGCGGCCGTAGTAGGTCACCGCCTTGCCGTCGAACGCGCCGGGCGCGTCGGCCTCGAAGTCGGCGTCGTTGATCAGCACCACGGCGATCTTTCCGGCCAGGTCCACGTCCTTGTAGTCGTCCCAGTGCCGTTCCGGCGCGTGGATGCCGTAGCCGACGAACACCAGCGGCAGGTCCTGCCTGTCGACCACGTCCTGCGGACTGAGGCTCTGCAGGGTCACGTCCTGCCCGTTGACCAGGCGCGTGCGCTGCGTGCCCAGCTGCAGCCAGGCCTCGACCTCGCCGTCCACCTGCGCGCGCACCAGCGGCACTTCCTGCACCCAGCTGCCATCCTTGCCACCGGGCTGCAGCCCGGCCTTGCGGAACTGCTCGACCAGGTAGTCGACGGTGCGCTGCTCGCCGGCGGTGGCCGGCGCGCGGCCCTCGAATTCGTCCGACGCCAGCACCCGCACATGCCGCGACAGCGCCTCCGGATCGATGCCGCCGCCAGGCAGGTCGTTGGCCGCACTGGCGATGCCGCCGACGAACAGGCAGGACGACAACAACAGCATGCGCATCGGGTTCACGGCGATACCAACAGCGGGGAAAGCCGCGATTTTACCCGCAGCAGCGCAGCGTGGCGCGCACGCCTGTGCTGCGGTTCACGCGCCGCCCATCCCGGGGCGCGGCATCGTCGAAGGCGCCGCCTGCACGCCCTCGCCACGTGCCTGGCTGCGCCCGCGGTCCAGCCAGCACGCCAGCCCCTGTGCGTTGAGTTCGATGTCCATGTCGAGCACGCGCAGCACGCCGGCGTCGTCGAGCCGGCAGCCATGCGCGCGGGCGCGCTCCAGGTACAGCGCGCCCAGCGCCGCCACCAGTGCATCGTGGCGGTCGCCGCGACCATCGCAGGCACGCGCGATGGCGGTCATCGCGTCGATCTGCGCGTGCAGGTCGGCCGCCAGCCGCGCGGCGTCCTGCACGCGGCCGTAGTGGGTCAGGTACATCGCCTGCGGGGCCCGCGCCATCAGCCGCTCGATCGAGGCATGCAGGGCATCGGGCTCGAACTGCACCGGCGATGTGGTGGGAATGATGAACGCCCCGCGGGCGCTGTCCAGTTCGCGGTAGGACAGGCCGAACGTATCGCCGGTGAACCAGCTGTGGCTGGCCGCATCCCAGACGCACAGGTGGTGGCGGGCATGGCCCGGCGTATCGATGCATGACAGCTCGCGCCCGCCCAGGGAAAGGCGGTGGCCATCGGCGGCCACCACCACGCGTGCGGCCGCCACCGGCACGATCTGCCCGTAGCTGCGCGCCATTTCCTGCTCGCCATAGACCGCGGTGGCACCGGCCACCAGCCGTGCCGGGTCGATCATGTGCGGCGCGCCGCGCGGGTGGACCAGCAGCCGTGCGTTGGGCAGTTGCCGCATCAGCGCACCGGCGCCGCCGGCGTGGTCCAGGTGGACGTGGGTCAGGATCACCCAGTCGATGGCGTCCACGCCGAGCCCGGCGTCGGCGATGGCGCCCAGCAGGCGCGGCAGCGCGTGGCTGGTACCGCAGTCGATGAAGGCACCGCGACCATTGCCGACCAACAGGTAGGCGGCATCGAAATGATCGCGCTGGAAGGCGGTGTCGATGACATGGATATCGTGTTCGGCACGCATGCGCTGGCTCCCTGGATGCACACCCGATGCTGTCATTGGCATGGACTGCACGGCAATACGGCTTTCGTCGCGCCGGAACCCGCGGATCGCGACCGTCGTCGTGCCCGCGGCCACGTCATGTCATGTCAGGCGCGGTACAGCACGCGCGGCCGCAGCAGCAGCGCCAGCACCATCATCGCCAGGAATCCGCCATAGGCGTAGAGCACCGCCAGGATCTGCCGCCACAGGCTGTCCGCATCGACTTCGGCCGCACCGATGCGGTACCCCCAATGCATGAAGCCGATGCTGACCAGCAGCGCCAGCAGCAGCATCGTGGCGTCGTACACGCTGCGCGCGCGGTGCCGCGGTTGCCGCGGGAACCACCAGTACAGCGCGGCCACCACCGCGAACCAGGGCAGGAACAGCAACAACGACAACCAGGCCATCGTCAGCTCCGTTGGGCGCGCACCGGCATGGCGCGCGCCGTGGCAGGTGGCGCAGCGCGCCGTATCAGTCCGTTTCGCGCAGTTGGCGCAATGCCGCCAGCACCGCGTCGACGCTGGCCTCCAGGCGGAACAACTCACTCTGCAGCGCGTCGCCCTGCTCGGCCTGCTTGAGCACGGCGATCAACTGGCCGGCATCGCGCGGCGAGTCGAAACCTTCGCTCTGCACCAGCAGCGTGCCCTCGCCGTCGAGCAGCTTGAAGTAGAAACGGCCGTCCTTCTCGCGGTACTGCTTGAACAGCGGCAGCGCGGCCTTGGCCGCGGCCACGGCTTTCGGCGCGTCACCGGCGCTGGACAGGTCGCGCAGGCCCACGGCGTGGCGCAGTTCCTTCAACAGCGGGATGGCGAACTGCTCGCGCAGCTGCTGGCCGCGCCTGCGCAGGATCGCCTCGATCTTCTCCGGCTCGGCCATCAGCGCGTTGTAGCGCTCGCGCAGCGGCGCCAGCTCGCTGTCGATGCGCTCGAACAGCTGCTGCTTGGCATCGCCCCAGCCGATGCCGGCGGCAAACGCCGCGGCGAACGCCGCGGTCTGCTCCGCGGTGGCGAAGGCCTGGTACATCTGGAACAGCGCCGAGCCCTCGGTATCCTTCGGCTCGCCCGGCGCGCGCGAGTCGGTGACGATGGAGAACACCAGCTTCTTGAGCTCCTCGCGCGGGGCGAACAGCGGGATGGTGTTGTGATAGCTCTTGCTCATCTTGCGGCCGTCAAGGCCGGCCAGCGTCGCCACCTGCTCGTCGATGATCACTTCCGGCAGGGCGAAATACTCCTTGCCATAGATGTGGTTGAAGCGCTGGGCAAAATCGCGCGCCATCTCGATGTGCTGGATCTGGTCGCGGCCGACCGGCACCTTGTCGGCATTGAAGATCAGGATGTCGGCGGCCATCAGTACCGGGTACATGAACAGCCCGGCGGTGATGCCGGCATCGTCGTCCAGCTGTTCCTCGCGGTTCTTGTCCACCGCCGCCTTGTAGGCGTGGGCGCGGTTGAGGATGCCCTTGCCGGCGACCACGGTCAGGAACCACATCAGTTCGGTGGTTTCCGGGATGTCGCTCTGCCGGTAGAACCACACCTTGTCCGGGTCCAGGCCGCAGGCCAGCCAGCTGGCGGCGATTTCCAGGGTCGAACGCTGGGTGCGCTCGGGCTCCTGCGACTTGATCAGGCTGTGCAGGTCGGCCAGGAAGAAGAAGCTCTCGATCCCGGGCGCGCGGCTGGCAGCGATGGCCGGGCGGATGGCGCCGACGTAGTTGCCCAGGTGGGGGGTGCCGGAGGGGGTGATGCCGGTAAGGACGCGGGTAGTCATGAACGCAAACGTGACGGACGGATTAACCGGCCCAGTGTAACCGCCACGCGCCAACCCCGCCGCCCGCATCCATCCGTTCATGGCCCCGTCCCCCGCCACGGAGCCCGCCATGTACCGTTTCCTCGCCTGCCTGCTGCCCCTCCTGGCCCTGTGCGGCTTCCGCCCGGCGCCGCCCCTTCCACCCACGCCGGTGGCGCTGTCGCTGGTCGACCGCGAAAGCGGCGATGAAGCCACCGCATACCTGCATCGCGGGCAGAAGTGGGTCGCCGGCACCCCGGGCCACCGCTATGCCGTGCGCCTGCGCAACCTCAGCGGCGAGCGCGTGCTGGTGGTGCTGTCGGTGGACGGGGTCAACGCCATCAGCGGCCAGACCGCGGCGCCGGACCAGGCCGGCTACGTGCTCGAGCCCTGGCAGGAGAGCGACATCACCGGCTGGCGCAAATCGTCGGCGGAGGTGGCGCAGTTCGTGTTCACCGACCCGGGCGACAGCTATGCCAGCCGCACCGGCCGCCCGGCCAACGTGGGCGTGGTCGGCATCGCCGTGTTCGGCGAGGCGCGGCCGCTGTCGATCGCCCCGGCACCGGCGCCACGACCGGCGCCATTGCGCGCGCAGGAGGCAGGCGCCGACCGCGCGATGGACGCATCGGCAGCACGAGCCGCGGGCGCCGAGCGCCAGCAACTGGGCACCGGCCATGGCGGGCGCGAGGCATCGGCCAGCCATGCCACCGGCTTCGAGCGCGCCAGCCGCACGCCGGTACAGGTCAGCCAGATCCGCTACGACACCCGTTCGCGCCTGGCGGCGATGGGTATCGTGCCGGGCCAGCGCAGCGACCCCGCGCCACGCGCGTTCCCGGGCGGTTTCGTACCCGATCCGCCACCGCGCTGGCGCTGATGGCGCAGACAGCAGACGGGCCGCATGATGCGGCCCGTCCGGATACAGCCCAGGGGGGAGCGTGCTGTGGCTCAGCGCCAGTCGGGGTGGTCGCGGTGCAGCGTATCCTGGAAATCGCGCACTTCCTTCTCGGCGCGATCCTTGGCCCAGCCATAACGCTCCTGCAGGCGCCCGGCGAGGTACTCCGCATTGCCTTCGGCCACCTTGAAGTCGTCGTCGGTCAGGTCGCCCCACTTGGCCTGGGCCTTGCCCTTGAGCTGGCTCCACTTGCCGGAAATGATGTCTTTGTTCATGCGTGTCTCCTTTCGGGGGATTGGCGGCAGCTCCGCCGCACGAACAGCATGCCGGCGCGGATGTTGGCAGGAGATCGACGATTTGTATGCAAGCGACGACGTTCTTGAACGGCGCTTCAGCTTGCACCGGCCAAGACAACGAAAAAGGCCGGCATGTAGCCGGCCTTTTCCGCGTCTGCCAGTCGCCGGGCATCAGCGCTTGGCTGCGTCCTCCACCTTCTCGCCGGCCTTCTGCACGTCCTTGCCGGCACCGGCAACGGTATTGCAGCCGGACAGCACCGCGATCGAGAACAACGACAGCATCATCAGGGCAACCGTGCGCTTCATGTCTATCTCCTGGATGGCTCTTGGATGGCGCGGCCCGCTGCGGGCCGCGGCGGGGGTCAACACTTGCCGTCGCTGCAGTCGTGGGCCTTGTCCTCGACCTTCTCGCCGGCCTTCTGCATGTCCTTGCCGGCGCCGGCGACGGTGTTGCAGGCGCTGAGCATCCCCGCCGAAAACACCGCCAGCAGGGCCAGCATCAGTACTCGCTTCATCAGGTTTCTCCTCTGCTCGACTGGCGGCCGCCGGGTGGCGACGCCGCGTGTGGAGAGGAATCTGGCGGCATTCACGTGCAGCGCGCGTGAACGCCACCGGCGCAGGTTCAGCGAGGTGGTGCCGCCGTCAATCGCGCATCAGGGTGGATTTGCCGAACAGGCTTTCGACCAGGTCCACCGCCAGCTTGGCGGTGCGGTTGCGGCGGTCCAGCAGCGGGTTGAGCTCGACGATGTCCAGCGAGCCCATCAGCCCGGTGTCGGCGATCATCTCCATCACCAGCTGCGCCTCGCGGTAGTTGACCCCGCCCGGCACCGTGGTACCCACGCCCGGGGCGATGCTCGGGTCGAGGAAGTCCACGTCGAAACTGACGTGCAGGTGGGTATTGGCGTCGATGCCTTCGAGCGCGGCCTCCATGGCCCGCTTCATGCCGCTCTCGTCGATGTAGCGCATGTCGTACACATCCACGTGGTGCTGCTTGATCAGGCGCTTCTCGTCCTGGTCCACCGAGCGGATGCCGATCTGCCGCACCTGCTGCGGCGAGATCGCCGGCGCGTCGCCGCCGAGCCGGGTCAGCGCGTCCGGGCCGAGCCCGCACAGGCACGCCACCGGCATGCCGTGGATGTTGCCCGAAGGGGTGACTTCGGAGGTGTTGAAATCCGAATGCGCGTCCAGCCACAGCACCCGCAGCTGCTTGCCCTGCCCGCGGCACCAGCGCGCCACCGCGGTGATCGAACCGATGCCCAGGCAGTGGTCGCCGCCCAGCATGATCGGCAGGCGGCCATCGCCCAGCTCGACCAGGGTCGCCTCCATCAGCGCATGGTTCCACGCGACCACTTCGTCCAGGTGCCGGTAGCCGTCCACCGGCCCGGTCCACGGGTTGCGCGGCCCCTGCAGGTTGCCGATGTCGCGCACGTCCACGCCACGCGCGGCCAGCGCCTCGGGCAGGCCGGCGATGCGCAGCGCCTCCGGTCCCAGGCGCGCGCCGCGGTGGCCGGCACCGACGTCGGTGGGCACGCCGATCAGCGAAACGGGACGATGAGTGGCCATGATTCCTCCGGAGCAAAGCGATGCAGTCTAGCGAGCGGCGGGTGCGGCCGCCCGCGGCAACGCAACAGCACGGTCCCCTGGCGGGGCTCGCGCCCCTGCCTGACAGCCCGGACGCACGGCGGTTTCCAGGCTCCGCAACCCACCCGGGGCAAGGCGCAGGGCGGCGGTTGACGCACGTCAAGGACAAGCCGGCGGCGCCTGCTAGGCTGCCGCAATGGCCACTCCGTCCCCCCTGTTCGACCCCGAGCTGCTGCGGCGCTACGACGCACCTGGGCCGCGCTATACCTCCTATCCGACCGCCCCGCAGTTCACTCCCGGGTTCCAGGAGGCCGACCTTGTCGAGATGGCGGCAACCAGCAACGGCGACCCGATCCCGCGCCCCCTGTCGCTGTACCTGCACATCCCGTTCTGCGCCAGCCCCTGCTTCTATTGCGGCTGCAACCGCATCATCACCCGCGACACCGCGCGCGGCGCCGCCTACCTGACCCGGCTGTACCGCGAGATGGCGATGATGTCCGCGCTGTTCGACCGCGACCGCGACGTCGAGCAGGTCCACTTCGGTGGCGGCACCCCCAACTTCCTCACCCCGGCGCAGATCGCCGAGGCCATGGACGTGCTGCGCCGGCATTTCTCCTTCGCCCCGGCCGCGCGCCTGGACTGCTCGATCGAACTGGACCCGCGCTTCATCAGCCCCGAGCAGATCGGCGAGCTGGCCGCCGCCGGCTTCAACCGCGCCAGCCTCGGCGTGCAGGACTTCGACCCCGAGGTGCAGCGCGCGGTCAACCGCATCCAGAGCGTGGAGCAGACCCTGGCGATCATCGACGCCTGCCGCCAGCATGGCCTGCGCTCGGTCAACGTGGACCTGATCTACGGCCTGCCACGGCAGACCCTGGAAGGCTTCTCGCGCACCCTGGACATCACCCTGCAGGCGCGGCCGGAGCGGCTGGCGATCTACGGCTATGCGCACCTGCCTTCGATGTTCCGCCCGCAGCAGCGCATCGACGCCAGCGAACTGCCCGCGCCGGAAGCCAAGCTCGCGCTGCTGCAGTGCGCAATCGACAAGCTCGGCCAGGCCGGCTACGTCTACATCGGCATGGACCACTTCGCCCTGCCCGACGACAGCCTGGCCGTGGCCCAGCGCAACGGCAGCCTGCACCGCAACTTCATGGGCTACACCACCCACGCCGAAAGTGACCTGATCGGCCTGGGCGTTAGCGCCATCAGCCATATCGGCCCCAGTTTCAGCCAGAACCCGCGCGACCTCGGCAGCTGGGAGCAGGCCATCGACCGCGGCCACCTGCCGGTATGGCGCGGCCTGCGCCTCGAGGAGGACGACGTGATCCGCGCCGATGTGATCCAGCGCCTGATGTGCCATGGCACCCTGGATTTCCGCGACATCGAGCAGCGGCATGTGATCGACTTCTCAACTTACTTCGCCACGGCGCTGGAGCGCCTGCAGGCACTGCAGGAGGACGGGCTGGTGGAGCTTTCGGGCGATGGGCTGGCGGCCACCTCGCGGGGACGGCTGCTGTTGCGTATCATCGCCATGTGCTTCGATCGCCACCTGCCCACCGCCGCCGCAGCAACACCGTGCTTCTCGCGTACGGTGTGACCCCGACGGGAGTGCCCGAATGAGTTCCCCGCTGGTCTTCCCGCGCACCGATGCGCGCATCGTCGCCGACGACGGCGACGCCCTGACGTTCTGTTCCACCTGCGCGTTTTCGCAGGCATGCCTGTCCGAAGGCATGGACAAGGGCGCGCTGGCCGACCTGCACGTGCTGGTCGAACACGTCGGTCCGCTGCGTGCCGGCGAGCACGTGTTCCGCGAGGGCGACTCGTTCAGCGCGATCGCCGCGGTCCGCGCCGGCACGGTCAAGACCTACCAGACCGACCGCAATGGCCACGAGCAGGTACTGGGTTTCCACCTGCCGGGCGAGGTGATCGGCCTGAATGCGATCCACGGCGACCGTTACCCGTGCAACGCGGTAGCGCTGGATACGGTGATGCTGTGCCGCTTCTCGTTCCCGCGCATCGCCCTGCTGGCCACGCGCCTGCCCAACCTGCAGCAGCACCTGTTCAAGCTGATGAGCCGCGACATCGGCGTGGCGTCGCTGTTCGCACGCGACAACAGCGCCGACGAGCGCATGGCGGCATTCCTGATCGGCCTGTCGCGGCGCCTGGCCGCACGCGGCTTCTCGCCGCGCCGGTTCCAGCTGACCATGGCCCGCACCGATATCGCCAACTACCTGCGGCAGGCGCCGGAGACGGTGAGCCGGGTGCTGCGCCGCTTCGAGCAGGAAGGCCTGCTGCACATCAAGCAGCGCGACGTGGAGATCCTCGACCTGCCGCGCCTGGAGGCAATGGCGCTGACGGTCCTGCGCGACTGAGTCCACTGGCGGCGCGTTTCAGTACAACCCACCCCCTGGAGCCCGCCCCCGCGCGGGCGCTCGTCTGCTTACGCCATCGCGCGTGCGGCAACGGTGACCGTGCCCGGTATTTGCTGCGCGGGCTGCTCGTGCCGCACCGGAGCCGGGGGTATGAACCCGAAGGCAGCGCGGGACGATGCACGCCGCTCTTCCAGGCAACAACAACGAACCGGAAGGCGCCGACGCACGGCTGCGCCACGGTGAGTGGGCCGGCGCCGCCAGGCAACTGCCGCCTCCCTCGCCGACTCGCCGTCGGCCCGTGCGGATGATGCCGCCGGCGGCAGCCGGCACGTCGTACCGTGGCTGCAGAGCCGCGGCGCGCGTGACCCCGCGTTGTGCTGCGAACGGCGCATCGCGCGCCCTGCGGCTTCTCCATGCACGCGAAGGAACAGGCATTCCGTTCCAGCCGACAGCACCGAATCCCCTGTTCGCGTGAGCGGTCATGGCGGTGCCGTGGTTTGCCCTGTACAGCCCGGACGACAGCAGAAGCAGGATCAGGGATTCCATCATTGGGCAGGTGACGGGTCACCCTGATCCGCCATACGGTTTCGAAAGACGTGTCCGTGCGCGCGCGAAGAGCATTGGACACGGACAGGAACTGTTCCGCACGCGAACGGTCGGACTGCGTGCACCGGCTCCCTGCGCGGGTCTCGCGGCGCGTGCACGACTACACCCCGGTCATTCAGACGCGTTCACCACATCGTCGTACCTGCTGCGCTGCCCGGCTCGATGCGCCGTCGCCGGACGCCGCAGGACGCAGGAAACACGCCGGAAAATGCGCGCTCACCGCACCCGCATGAAATACCGCCCGCGGCGCCCCGATGCAATTGCCGCGGTGCTTGACCTGCGTCATGGAGCCCCCTGGCGGCCACGCCGATGATGCGCCGGTATCCTCAGGAGAGCCGCAACATGAATTCCACACGCAAGCTATGGGTAGGGCTGGCGGCCCTGCTCATCGCCTCGTTCGCCGTCCTGCTATGGGTCGGCAGCGAGGTCCATCGCCAGGCCCCCCCTCTGCCCGAAAAGGTCGTGACCGAGGACGGCCGGGTCATATTCACCCGCAAGGACATCGAGACCGGCCGCCAGGTCTGGCAATCGATCGGTGGCCAGCAGCTGGGTTCGATCTGGGGCCACGGCGGCTACGTCGCCCCGGACTGGGGCGCGGACTGGCTGCATCGCGAAGCCGAGGCCGTGCTGGACATCTGGGCCCGGCGCGAGGCCGGCGCCGAGAACTACAAGCAGCTCGACGCCGCCACCCAGGCCGCCTACACCAAGCGCGTGCAGAGCCTGCTGCGGCCCAACACCTACGACGCCGCGGACGGCGCGATCATCGTCGACAACGACCGCGCCGCGGCGATCGCCACGGTGGCTGCGCATTACGAGAGCCTGTTCTCGGCCGATCCGGCTACCGGCGAGCTGCGCGAAGCCTATGCCATGCGCAACGACACGGTGCCCGACGCCGAGCATCGCCGCCAGCTGACCGCCTTCTACTGGTGGGCGGCATGGGCGTCGGTGACCGAACGCCCCGGCTCGGACATCACCTATACGGCCAACTGGCCGGCCGACAGCCTGGTCGGCAACACCGCGCCGCCAAGTACTTTCATCTGGACGGTGTTCAGCGTGCTGTTCCTGATCGCCGGCATCGCCCTGCTTGGCTGGCACTACGCGGTCAACCACGGTGATGAGATGGCCCCGGTGCTGCCGAAGACCGACCCGCTGGCCGCGATCAAGGTAACCCCGTCGATGCGCGCCACCGCCAAGTACTTCTGGGTGGTGATCGCGCTGTTCCTCACCCAGATCCTGCTCGGTGCCATCACCGCGCACTACCAGGTCGAAGGCCAGCAGGCCTACGGCTTCGCCATCGCCGACGTGCTGCCGTATTCGCTCACCCGTACCTGGCACACGCAGCTGGCGGTGTTGTGGATCGCCACCGCGTGGCTGGGCATGGGCCTGTACATCGCACCGGCCATCTCCGGCCACGAGCCGAAGTTCCAGCGGCTGGGGGTGAACTTCCTGTGGATCTGTCTGATCGTGATCGTGGTCGGCTCGTTCGCCGGGCAGTGGTTCGCGGTCATGCAGAAGCTGGGCCTGAAGCACAACTTCTGGTTCGGCCACCAGGGCTGGGAATACGTGGACCTGGGCCGCTTCTGGCAGTGGTTCCTGTTCATCGGCCTGGTGCTGTGGCTGACCCTGGTCGGCCGTGCGCTGTGGCCGGCGATCAGGAACGGCGGCGAGTCCAAGTCGATCGTCAGCCTGTTGTTCCTGTCGGTGGTCGCCATCGGCCTGTTCTATGCGGCCGGCCTGATGTGGGGCGAGCATACGCACCTGTCGATGGTCGAATACTGGCGCTGGTGGGTGGTGCACCTGTGGGTGGAAGGCTTCTTCGAGGTCTTCGCGGTGGCGGTCATCGCCTTCCTGTTCACCCGCCTGGGCATGCTGCAGGTGAAGTCGGCCACCGTGGCCGTGCTGTTCGCCACCATCGTGTTCATGGCCGGCGGCGTGCTCGGCACCCTGCACCACCTGTACTTCACCGGCACCCCGACCGCGGTCATCGCGCTGGGCGCCAGCTTCAGCGCGCTGGAAGTGGTGCCGCTGGCCTACGTGGGCTTCGAGGCGTACCACAACTACCGCATGGGCAAGGCCACGCCGTGGATGGCCAAGTACAAGTGGCCGATCCTGTTCTTCATCGCGGTCTCGTTCTGGAACCTGGTCGGTGCCGGCCTGTTCGGCTTCCTGATCAACCCGCCGCTGTCGCTGTACTACATGCAGGGCCTGAACCTGACACCGACCCACGGCCACACCGCGCTGTTTGGCGTGTACGGCATGCTCGGCATCGGCCTGATGCTGTTCTGCCTGCGCGGGCTCAAGCCGGACGTCGTCTGGAACGAGAAGCTGCTCAAGGCCAGCTTCTGGGCGCTGAACCTGGGCCTGGCCGGCATGGCCGCCTTCACCCTGCTGCCGCTGGGCATCCTGCAGCTCAGCGCCGCGCTCAAGCACGGCTACTGGTATGCGCGCTCGGCCGAGTTCATGCAGCAGCCGATCGTGGACATGCTGGTGTGGATGCGCGTCCCGGCCGATACGCTGTTCAGCGTCGGCGCGCTGGCGCTGGCCTGGTTCGTGTTCCGCCTGTGGGTGGCGCCGCGCAAGGCGGCGGCACTGCCGGTGGGCGAGGCCGACCAGGCCTGAGCCGACGCATCGCATGATGCAACCGGGGAAGAGCCGCGCATGCGGCTCTTCCTTTTTGTGCACGGCGATCCGGAAGTCTGTCGTTGTTGCCGTGATCCTTCCTTTTCCGCTTTCGACCTGCGGCTCGTCGCTGCTCAAGCGGCGCCGATGCCAGGGCCTGGGGCATCGGCAGCCGGACCTCCCGGCCCGCGACCACCCCCAAACCTGACCCACGTCAAGGCACCACCCGCCCCCCGGTAGCAAGCTGCGCCCATGGAAAACCACGCCCCGCCGCCGCCCCGCCTGTCTCCCGCCTGGCTCGGCCATGCACCGCACCGGCTGATGTTCTTCGTCGGCGCCGGCAACGTCCTGCTGGCGATGGCGTGGTGGGCATTGTGGCTGGCGGCGGCGCGCTGGGGCGGCTGGACGATGCCCGAGATGGCGATACCCGCCGGCTGGCTGCATGCCTTCGTGATGCAGTACCTGGTGCTGCCCAGCTTCATCTTCGGCTTCCTGCTGACCGTGTTCCCGCGCTGGATGGGCCTGCGCGAGCTGGAACGCTGGCGCTATGTGCCGGTGGGCCTGGGCCTGATGGGCGGGCAGCTGGCCATCCTGCTCGGCGCGGCGGGATGGCAGGCGGGGCTGACCGTGGGCCTGTGGATGGCGCTGGCCGGCTGGACCTCGGCGCTGTTCACCCTGGGCCGCCTGCTGGCCGACGAGAAGGGCCGCACCTGGCACGCACGCTCATGCTTCGCCGGGCTGGTGCTGGGCTGGCTGGGGTTGGCGATGTTCATCGCCTTCGTGCTCGGCGCCTCGCCCGCCTGGGCCTTCGCCAGCATCAAGATCGGCGGCATGGGCCTGCTGCTGCCGGTGTACGTGACCGTGGCGCACCGCATGTTCCCGTTCTTCGCCAGCAACATCGTGCCGGGCTACCAGCCGTGGCGGCCGCTGCCGTGGCTGGGCGCGGTATGGGTACTGCTGCTGATGCACCTTGGACTGGAACTGGTGCACGGCTATGCCTGGCTGTGGCTGGCCGATGCGCCGCTGCTGCTGCTGACCGGCTGGGCGGTATGGCGCTGGTGGCCGCGGCGGCGCATGCCCGGCCTGCTGGCGGTGTTGTTCGTCGGCACCGCATGGCTGCCGGTGACCTTCGCGCTGTACGTCGTGCAGAGCGTGACATACCTGGCGAGCGGCGATTTCATCCTCGGCCGCGCACCGATGCATGCGCTGTTCATCGGCTTCTTCGGCAGCCTGCTGGTGGCGATGGTGACGCGGGTGACCCAGGGCCACTCCGGACGGCCGCTGGTGATGCCGAAGGTCGCATGGTTCGCGTTCGGCCTGCTGCAGGTGGTGGCGGTGATGCGCATCGTCGCCGACATCGCGCCCGACGCGCTGGCGTGGCAGGCTGCGGCCGCCTTCGGCTGGCTGCTGGCACTGGCGCCGTGGGTCACGCGCATCGGCCGGATCTACCTGGCACCACGTGCGGACGGGCGCCCCGGATGAGCGCGATGCTGGTCTTCTACCCGGACATCAAGCTTGTCCATATCAGCGCCGCGATGAGCAGCGGCACCCTGTTCGCGCTGCGCGCCCTGGCGCTGATGGCCGGCATGCGCTGGCCGCGGCTGGCCGCGGTGCGCTACCTGAGCTACACCATCGACACCGTGCTGCTGACCGCGGCGATGATGCTGCTGACCCTGCTGCCTTCGGCCCTGTTCGCCAATGGCTGGCTGTGGACCAAGCTCGCCTTCCTGGTGGCCTATGTCGGGCTGGGCATGGCCGCGTTCCGGCGTGGACGCAACGCGCGCGCGCGCGCCGTGCTGGTGACCGCGGCGGCACTGTGCTTCCTGCAGATCTACGGCATCGCGCGGACGCATCACCCGTTGGGCTGGCTGCTGTGGCTGGGCGGTTGAACACGGTGACGGCACCGCGCCTGGACCTGCGCGGCCTGCCGGCTCCGCAGCCGATGGAGCACATCATCGCCTGCCTGCACACGTTGCCGCCGGGGCAGCGGCTGGTGGCGCTGACGCCGATGTATCCCGCGCCACTGCTGCCGATGCTCGAGCAGATGGGCTTCGCCTGGGATGCGCAGACCACCGCGGACGGTGCCTGCCTGGTGGTCTGCCACGCAGCCGACCGGCACCTTCTGGACGCGCCGCCGGCACCATGAGCGGCCTGGCATTCGCCCAGGCGCCGCCACCGTCGTACCCGCTGCGCTTCCTCGCCACCTCGCTGCTCTGGGGCGCACTGGCCGGCGCCTGGCTGCTGGCCGGGGGCGACGCCCTGCTGCTGTCCGTGCATGCACCGGCCACCATCGCGCTGGTGCATGTGTTCACCCTGGGCCTGCTGGGCAACGCGATGCTCGGCAGCCTGGTGCAGTTCCTGCCGGTGGCCGCAGCCAGTCCGCTGCCGGTGGCGCGCGGCGTCGCACCGCTGCACGCCACGTTCAACCTGGGCGTGGTGTTGCTGCTGCCGGCGATCGCCACGCATTCGATCCTGTGCGGCATGCTCGCAGCGCCGCTGCTGCTGGGCACGCTGGCACTTTCAGCAGGCGCGGTACTGGTCGCAGTGGTGCGCGGCAGCGGTGCACGCGCGGTACGTATCGGCATCGGCCTGGCCGCGGCGTCTCTGCTGGCGGCGCTCGTGCTGGGTGCCGCGCTGCTGTCGATGCGGCTGGGGTGGCTGGCTCCGGCCAGGCCACTGACCGCTGCACATGCCGGATTCGGCCTGCTGGGCTGGGTGCTGGGACTGCTGGCCGCAGTGGGCAGCATGGTCATGCCGATGCTGCAGGGCGTGCGTTGCATCGCGCCGGCATGGCTGTGGGCGTGGCTGGTGCTGCTTGCCGGGGTGATGCTGGCTGCGGCGGCCGATGGCCTCGGCGCCACGCTGCCCGCGGTAGGGGCGCGCACCCTGGCGACATTGCCGTTGCTGCTGTTCGCCGCCACGGTGATCGTGCTGCAGCTGCGCGCGCCGCATCGCCGCGGTACCGTGCTGCGGCGGTTCTGGGCACTGGGCGGCGTGGCGCTCGGCTGCGGCGCATTGGCGATATGGCTGCCGGGCCAGGGCGTGCTTGCCGGCGCGCTGGTGGTGGCGGTGGGCTTTCCCGCACTGGTGCTGGGCATGGCGATGGAAATCACCGGCTTCCTCGCCTGGATCGAGCTGCGCCGGCGCATGCCACGCGGCACCCGCGTCCCCGGCGTCGGCAGCCTGTTCGACGAGCGGCACAAGCGACGGGTGTGGTGGCTGCATGCCGCCGCGTCGCTGTCGCTGGCCGTGGCCTGCGTGCTGCCGGGACTGGCGCGCGTGTCCGGCGCCCTGCTGGTGCTGGCATGGCTGGGCGCCGCCCATGCGCTGTGGCGCTGCTGGCGTTCGGCATCGACCTGGCAGGCCTGAGCACCGCGTTGGCGGGACTGCATGGAGGCGCGATCGGCCGGGCTTTTGACCTTGGTCAAGTCGCGTGTGATTGGGCCGATTTCGCGGCTTTCCGGCGGGGCTGGATTGATCCGGATCAACGCTGCGGGGCAGTCCGCGCCGGGAACATGGACCCATCGGCCTGAGGCCATTCACGGGGTAAAAACATGAAGCGCCTGCACCACCCATTCGTCGCCTGCGCACTCGCCGGCGCCATCGCCGCCGCCTTCGCCGGCAATGCCTTCGCAGCAAAGAAAGACGTCGCCGAAGCACCGCTGGAAACGATCCAGGCCGTGTTGACCGCGCCGCCGTTCGCACCGCCACCGATCACCCGCAAGACGCCGGCCCATGTCGTCGTCGACCTGGAAATGGTCGAGAAGGACATGCGCATGGCCGATGGCGTGACCTACAACTACTGGACCTTCGGCGGCACGGTGCCGGGCAGCTTCATCCGCGTGCGCAAGGGCGATACGGTGGAGTTCAAGCTGAAGAACCACCACAGCTCGCACTTCTCGCACAACATCGACCTGCATGCGGTCACCGGCCAGGGCGGTGGCGCCGAGGCCACGTTCACGCTGCCGGGCAAGGAGACGCAGTTCACCTTCAAGGCGCTCAATCCGGGCCTGTACATCTACCACTGCGCGATGGCGCCGGTGGGCATGCACATCGCCAACGGCATGTACGGCCTGATCCTGGTCGAGCCGGAGGAAGGCATGGAGCCGGTGGACAAGGAGTTCTACGTGGTGCAGGGCGACTTCTACACCGAAGGCGCGCACGGCGAGCCGGGCCTGCAGCCCTTCAGCCTGGAGAAGGCGATCGAGGAACACCCGACCTACGTGGTGTTCAATGGTTCGGTCGATTCGCTGCAGGGCGACAAGGCGCTGACCGCCAAGGCCGGCGAGAAGATCCGCATCTTCGTCGGCAACGGCGGCCCGAACCTGGTGTCGAGCTTCCACGTCATCGGCGAGATCTTCGACAAGGTCTACACCGAGGGCGGCTCGAAGTACCAGGAGAACGTGCAGACCACGCTGGTCCCGGCCGGTGGTTCGGCCATCGTCGAGTTCAAGGCCGACGTGCCCGGCAACTTCGTGCTGGTCGACCACAGCATCTTCCGCACCTTCCACAAGGGCTCGCTGGGCATCCTCAAGGTCGAGGGCGAGAAGAACCCGGAGATCTACACCGGCCAGCAGCACGACATCGACTACAAGGAAGGCGTGCCGCAGGGCAGCCAGCACAAGTAAGCAGGGCCACGCACATGGAACGGACGTTCTTCCTGGTGTTGCTCCTGGCATCGGCCACCGCCGCTGCCGCGGAGGCCGATGACGGCTACCGCAACGTTCCCGGCGGTCCGTTCCGTTCCTCCGTGCGGTTCGAGGAAACCTCCGCCACGCGCGTCGTGGCGGACTTCTCGCTGATGGCGCGCCCGGTCAGCAACGCGCAGTTCGCCGCATTCCTGGCGCGCAACCCGCAGTGGCGGCGCGACCAGGTTCCAGCGGTGTTTTCCAGTCCCGGCTACCTCGGCCATTGGGCCCAGCCGGATGCGCCCGGCGACGCGCTCGATCCACAGGCGCCGGTTACCCACGTGAACTGGTACGCGGCCGACGCCTATTGCCGGGCCGACCAGGCGCGCCTGCCGACTTTCCTGGAATGGGAGTACGCGGCGGCCGCCGATGCCACCCGCACTGATGCGCGTGGCGACCACGCCTGGCGCCTGCGCCAGGTCAACGACGGAACCCCACGTGCCCCCGATGCCGCCGCCGGCGCACCGGCCAACGTCCACGGCATCCACGCCCTGCACGGCGCGCACTGGGAGTGGAGCGAGGATTTCGCCTCGCTGCTGGCCGGCGGCGACCGCCGTGGCCAGGCCGATGGCGATGCGCTGCGCTATTGCGGCGCCAGCGCCATGGCTTTCAACGATCCGGCCGACTACGGCGTGGTCAAGCGCTTCGTGTTGCTGTCGGCGCTTCAACCCGGGGCCACCCTGGGCAATCTCGGTTTCCGCTGCGCAAGGAGCCAGCCATGAACAGATCCATCGCATTCCTGCTGCTCGGCCTGGCGCTGGGCGTGTCGCCCGTGCTCAATGCCGCCGACGCGCCGGTTGCGCCGGCGGCCAGCCTGCCCGGCCAGTCGCTGTACCACCTGCAGGTCACGCTCACCGACCAGCACGGGGCGTCCGTGCCATGGACGTCGCTGCGCGGCCGTCCGCAGCTGGTATCCATGTTCTACGGCAACTGCCACCTGATGTGCCCGCTCATCATCGAGAGCGCCAAGGCTGTGCAGAAGCAGTTGCCGGCCGACCAGCGCACGCGCCTGGACGTGGACATGCTGACCCTCGATCCGGTACGCGACACTCCCGCCGCGCTGGCCGAGATCGCGCAGCGCCACCGCGCGCCCGACGAGTGGCGCTTCCTGCGCCCGGCCGAGGGCGACGTACGCGCCCTCGCCAACCTGCTGGACGTGCGCTACCGCTTCCGCGACGACGGCAGCATCAACCACACCAGCGTGCTGGTGCTGCTCGACGCGGAAGGCCGCGTACGCGCGCGCAGCGAAGTACAGGGCGTGGCCGCCGACCCGGAAATGGTGGCCGCCATCAGCGCCGTACTCGACGGGCGCTGACACCCGTCATCCCGTCGCATTTTTCGATGCTGCCGGTGCCGCGCCGGCGCATTTCTCCCCTTGCGGGGTACACCGACCACCCCGCAGCCGACATGGCCTGCCGCGCAACGGGCGGCACCGGGTGTCGTCCGCGGCATGCGCCTGCCGCAGGACCGCCCGGAAGAACAAGCCTGGGTTGCGGCCGCGCCCGGTGGCAAGCGGTGGAGCGGGACCGGTCAGGCCGCCGCTCCATCCGGATCGCCTGCCTAGGCGCGGTGCGCGCCGGCGTGTCGCCCAGCGGACGGCATCATCCGCCGCAGCGTGTTGTCCTTCATCACGTAGTGGTGCAGCAGCGCAGCCAGCGCGTGGATGCCGATCAGCCAGTAGCCGACGCTACCGAGGGTCTCGTGCAGTTCCTCGAGGGTGCCGGCCAGCGTGGTATCCGTCGCCACCAGCGGCGGCAGGGTCAGGCCGAAGAACGGCACCGGCTTGCCCGCAGCGCTCAGCACCAGCCAGCCCAGCAGCGGCTGGGCGATCATGAAGACATACAGCAGCAGGTGGACCGCCGTGGCCGCCCAGCGCTGCCAGGCCGGCGGTGCCGGGACGATGGGCGGCGTGGTGGTCAGCATGCGCGCGATCATCCGCACCCACACCAGCGCGAGGATCGCCAGGCCCATCGAGAAATGCGCGCTCTTCATCAGCTCGCGCTGCGCGGTGCCCTTCTCGAAGATCCCGCGCAGTTCGATGGAGGCATACGCCAGCACGAACAGCAGCAGCATCAGCCAATGCAGCCCGATCGACCAGCGGTTGTAGGTTTCGTGTTTCATGGATTCCGGCTCCTGTGTCTGTTGCGGTTCTGCCAAGGCCATCGCCCCGGGAAGCGGCGCCACGCGCCAGACCGGCGCCACGCCCGGCGCTCCCCGTGCTGCATGCGTCACGATGCCGGCCATCCGCGCCGGACACCCCCTTCATGGTCATGCGGCCGTCCCCGCCGTTGACCCCCCTCACAGCCGAGCGCGCGGCACGCCACTGGCACTGACAGCCACCGGTTGCACGCGCACGACCGTGCATCTACCCGGACACGATACGCCCATCGCGCCCGACCCGCTGGACGGCGGCGGCCAGCCGCTGCATGCAGCCGGCCCCGTCCACGCACGTGGGCAGCCACCCGACCGCGAGGGTCACCTGGCCCGGCGCATGCACCGTGCCGTCGGGGCTCGCCGATACCAGTGGACGCGGGCACGGCCGGCCCGGTCACCGCGATATTCCCGTCATCGGGGATGCATCCCCGGCCCCTCGGTTGCCGGCGGCCCACGCCCCGGCCTGCTCATGCAGGCTGGCCGTAAACCCGGGTGACGGGCACCAGGGTCGAACGCCCTCGCCTCAGTTCCGCGCCGGCTGAGCGATGTGCCGATCCCAGTAGGCAGCCAGCTGGATCGCCTTGCGCGCGCCGAGTTCACTGCCGAGCTGGCTCATCGTCTTGCCCTGGTCCGGCATCCCCAGCCTGGCCCGCTCACGTGCGATCTCCAGCAGGGCACGTTGCCGAACGGTCAGGTTTCCAAACGGGTCGAAGTAGGAATCCAACCGGGTATGGTCCTGGACCCCTGTCCAGGTAAAGGCCTCGGCGCCCGCCTGGTCCGCCACCCGCCGATACGCGTCTATCGCTTCGCGCGCACTCATGCGTCCGGCCAGGAGGGCAAAGCGCGTCTCCAGCAACCGCGTCTCGTGCGTCTGCCCATGTTCTGCCAGTGACTCCAGGGCGCTGGCCACGTAGGCATGGTCCATGTTCCCCGTATCCGCCTGCACACCGAGCAGGTTGAACGTGGCGATCGCGGCATGGAACTCACGCCGCGACGCGGCCGCCAGTTCGTCCGCGGTCGGATTTCCAACGGTCGATGGCTGGACGATCTCGATCCCCGCATCGGCAGACAGGACATTCTCTATGTCGCGCTTGTGGAACTCACCGACGATGAGCACCACGGTCGATCCGGGGCGTGCCTTGGCCGCACTCGCCAGGCGCCTGGCCTGCAGGAATGTCCGGTACAGGTACATCCTCCGGGGCATGTCGTGCCCGGCCTTTGCCGCGGGCGTGGCGGCCCAGTCTGCGATCCGCTGCGTGTTGCCGGGGTCGTCGGCATGGAACAGGGTGCGTTTCAGCTGAGCGGGCTGTGGGAAGGAAAGGAACTGCTGGTAGCCGGAGCTCGGCCGTATTTCGGGGATCGATGACAGATCCAGGTCGAACCCCAGCCGGGCATCCTCCGCCGATGGCTGCCAGTCAACCGGGCACAGCGCCACCCCATGCTCCCTGGCGAACGGGACCGCCACGTCCTGCACCTCATAGGTGAACTCGTAATAGCTGTTCCGGGCGAACTCGTCGGGAGACCGCTCGATGCAGATCGCGTCAGGATCGGCACGTGCGAGGAACGCGGCCAGGTGCGCCGGGCTGTCGGCCGGGGCCACAAGCTGGGCTGCATGATCGACCCCGAGAACGATGACCTTCGTTTTCGCGTCGTTGGCAGCGGCCGCAGCGACGAACGCCGTGCACAGCATCGCTGCGGATATCCATCGTGATTGACCCATGGCGTGTCCTTCCATTCTGCAAGCATCAGCAGTCTAGGAGACAGGCGTGTCACCCAACCGTGCCATTGGTTGTAGTCACCCCTGATGGCGCTGCCGTCTGGACCGATGGAACAGGGCGGCTCCCCGTGTCCTGGCGACGCTGCCGCACCGTGCGTGCGCAGGCCTGCCGGCCATACCGTCCGATCCCCTGGGTACATGCGCTCTGGCGGCTTTCACGCGCACCTCGGCGCTCCACGCGCGCGGCGATCATGGACGGTGCGGCGCTGCCGGGTCACTCCGCCGCCGCATACTCCGCACCCGCCGTTCGATGCAGGGACTGGTGTTCGACCAGCCACTGCCTGAAGGCGGAACCCGGCATGGGGCGGGCAAACAGATAGCCCTGGAAGTGCGTGCAGCCGAGACTGACCAGCAGGTCACGCTGCTCGGTGGTCTCCACGCCCTCGGCCAGCGCATCCATGCCCATCACCTGCGATATCTCGACTATCTTGCCAAGCAGCCGCCGCGCGCCCTCCTGCTTGACCGCTTCATCGACGAATCGCCTGTCGATCTTGAGCTTCCGGACCGGCAGCGCGCGCAACGTGGACAAGGAGGAATATCCCGTCCCGAAATCGTCCAGGGCCCAGGTAACGCCCATCTTTTCGAACGCGGTCATCCTGCTGGCCACCAATGTGGCATCCGCCGACAGTGCCGACTCGGTCAGCTCGAGTTCCAGGAGCCCGGGGTTGATGCCGGAAGAGCGTATGAGCGCGGCCCCCGCGGCCAGGAACTCATCGTCCAGCAGTTGCATGGGACTGACATTCACCGCCAGCTTCAACCCGCGGGTTGCCGGGTCGCGCGACCAGTCATTCAAGGTCTCGCAGCCCTGACGCAGGACTTCCAGCCCAAGGTCACAGATCAGGGCACTGTCCTCCGCCACCGGGATGAAGGAATCGGGTGCAAGCAGGGTGCCGGAGGGATGACGCCAGCGTACCAGTGCTTCCGCGCCGGTAATGGCACCGTTACTGAGCAGCTGCGGCTGATAGTGGACTTCGAACTCCCCTTTCCGGACGGCACGCGCAAGTTCGCGCTCCAGGCGCAACCGCCTGCCTATGTCGTTCCGATAGATGGCAAAGACCACCACCAGCAGTGCCATCGAGAACGCCGTGTTGAGCCTGGCGCCCCAGGCGCGCACTTCCAGCGGAGGAGACACGCCAGGTGCAAGCGGGTCGAGTGCCCCGATCGCGAACGCCGAGAACATGCCCAGGCATGCCAGCGGGAAGAAGAGCGAGCCATACCTTTCGCGCGCGTCAAACGTGGACGCCGCCCCGGCGGCAAGCGGCAGAAGGAACAAGTGGGCCGAGCGCGGCACCCACGCGACCGGGGCATCGATCAACGAGATCACGCAGACCACCAGGAATATGCCGTTGGCGACGATCAGCAGCGATGTCGTGTCACTGCGCGGAACGCGATGGAGGGCGAATATCCCGACTGCGATCAATCCAACGAACACCAGCGACAGGTCGCCACGCCCGAAGTGGAGATAGCAGAACGTCCACGCCAGTCCCAGGCTGATGCAGGTTCCCCCCGCAATGGACAGGATGGTCCTGGTCCTTTCCTGCCGCATTGATCGACGTGAACTGGTGCGGGACGACGGTATCTGGAGCACAACCAAATCCTTCTGGAATCGCCTTCCATTTTACGTCCGCGTCACGAACGGACAGTCTGTTTTCCCGCTCGATGGATGTCCCCACGCGACACGCGGCGACAGGCCAGGACACGCGGCAATGGCAGTACGAAAGCCACGTCCAACCATGTTCGAAGTGCTGCCTGCATGCGGCGTGCCGGGTCGCCACGGTTCTCATGGTCGACCCGGCCCGGGCAGGGTCCGCATCGCGATCCGCGATGGATACGAAGAAGCGTTCTTGCGACGGACAGGCCATCGCTGTGCCGGGAAAGATCGCTGTTGGCACTTCGATGCAGGTACCGTTCCGCGGTCCTGCATCAGCAGTGCCGGCGCGACGTGGATTCCGGCGGGCTGGATGGGTCCGGCGCCAGGCACCGGAGCCATCGCACGCTGGCAATGCCGCGCCCGGGAAGAGGGGGCCGGGGCGTTGCCGGACAACAGGGGGCGGACGCTCGTGGCGCGCGCAGGACGCCGCGCCTGCAGGCACTTCACAGCAGCGTAGGGGCCATGCGCGCAAAGAGCCGCTTCCCGGCTCCAGGCTGCCGACAGCTGCGGCTGTGGCATACCGCACTACCGGCCCCCGCAGACGGGCCGCAGGCCGCAGCCATGCCTGGTCCGGCGCGTGGCCGGGCACGGGCAATCTGCGATCCGCACCGCACAGTTCTCCATCGCGGCCTCGAGCCGGCGCCAACAACCGACCGGGCGGTATCGCCAGCGGTGATGGCTTCGTCACGTTCCCCCGATGCATGGCCGCTCCCCCATGGGCACGCTCAAGACCGCCGGCGTCTTCCGCAGGCGCTCGGTGGCCAGGCTGGCTGCAGCGATGCACAGCATCCCCACCGGAGTCGACGCTGCGTCGCCGTGCGCCTTGGCGCACGCGTTTTGGCGGGTGGGTACTCCTGGTCGGCGGCAGACATGCCGATCCTCCGGTTCTGGCGGTGTGGGAACGGCGGCATTGGCTGCCCGTCGGGGTGCATCCGCACACCATCTTTTGGGCTGTCGTTGCTGCCATCGGCAGGGACAGGTGCTAGACTGATAGTCTTGATAATCATTCGCATTATTATTACCCAATGCAACACCGCCCCCTTCCGCGCGCCTTGCTGGCCGCGTCGCTTTCCCTGGCCCTTTTCCAGGTGCATGCCCAGTCGGCCCCCGTGGATGCGACGGCCCCCGATGTGACGGAGCTGGATTCGGTCCGGGTGCTGGGTCGGGCGCTGACCCTGTACAAGACGGATGATGCGGTGGTCGCTACCCGGACCGACACGCCTCTTGCGCTGGTACCGCAGTCGGTGCAGGTCATGCCGCGGGAACTGATCGACGACCAGGCAGCCCGCCAGGTCACCGACCTCTACCGCAGCATCAGCGGCATCAGCTTCTTCAGCTATGCCGGCGTCACCCTGCGCGGCTTCCGCCAGGAGAACGTGCTCTATGACGGCCTGCGCGGCGATCCCTATGCCGGCTTCTCGGTGCCCCAGCTGTTCAACATCGAACGCGTGGAAGTACTCAAGGGCCCGGCCGGCGCCCTGTATGGCGGCGGCGATGCAGGCGGCGTGATCAACTACGTCACCCGCAAGCCGCAGGCCCAGGCACAACGGCGGGCGGAGATCCAGGTCGGCAACGAGAACTTCGCCGCCGGGTCGCTGGAAGCAACCGGTCCGATCACCGCATCCGGCAGCGTGCGCTACCGGCTTGGCGCCTATGCCGACGGTGAACAAGGCGTGCGCTGGAATGCGGACAGCCAGAGTGTGATCGGCGACGCCTCGGTCGCGTTCGAGGTCGGCGGGACGGGCGAACTGACGCTGCAGTACACCGACATCACGCAGACCCTGGGCGGCAACCGGCTGCGCGGCGTTCCTGTGAACGACAGCGGCGATTTCCTTGCCAGCCGCCGCTGGAACCACAACGAGGCGACCGACTTCCTCGACATGCAGGCAAAGGTGGTGCTCGCGCAGTACCGGTTCTCGCCAGCGCCGGCGTGGGATGTGGACTTCGCCGCCCGCTGGTTCGAGAACAGCGAGCACCAGATCTACCACGAACCAATGGGACTGATTGACCGCGACGGCGACGGCACGGCCGAGTGGATGACGCGCCAGTTGCGCAACCAGTACCGCGACAATGACGCCTATGCCGCCAACGGCAATGCGGTCTGGCGCTTTTCCGCCGGCGGCGCCGAGCACAAACTGCTGTTCGGTGCCGACTACTATCGCACCGACGCCGACTTCCGCGCACAGACGGCCAACAGCGCGGATCTGCCGCGCAATGCTGGCCCGGTGCCGGGCATCGGCCTGTTCGACCCGGCCTACGGTGTCACCTCCCACAACGACTACGGCCTGGACGCCCTGCCCTGGCGCCAGACGCGTGCCCGCGGCCTGCGCTACGGCGGCTACCTGCAGGACGAGGTGACGCTGACGCCGCGCTGGTACGTGCTGGCCGGGCTGCGCTGGGACGGCTTCCGCGACGAAGACCTGATCGCCGGCACCCGCGTGGATGGCCACGATCTCAGCTGGCGCCTGGGCAGCACTTTCGTCCTGCGCGAAGGCCTGAACGCCTACGCCAGCGTGGCCAGTGGTTTCGTGCCGCAGGCCACCGGCAACCAGGACCCGGCCGCGGGCGGACCGTTCGATGCCGAACAGAGCCGGCAGTGGGAAGTCGGCCTGAAGACACTGCTGGCCGGGGGACGGCTGACGCTCAACACGGCGCTGTACCGGATCGAGCGCAGCAACATCGTCCAGGCCACCGGCGAGGTGGTGGGCGGCGTCAACCAGCTGGCGACGCTGGGCCTGGTACGCAGCGAAGGAATGGAGGTCGACCTGCTGGCGGACGTGACCGATCGCTGGGTCGTCAACCTGGCCTACGCCTACAACGACGCGCGCGTGGTCGACGCGGGCAGCAATGGCATCACCAATGCATCGGGCGACCGCTTCGCCAACGCGCCACGCAACAAGCTGGGGTTGTGGACGCGCTATGACATTCCCGCGCTCGCGTCGGCCCTGGGCTTCGGCGCCGACTACACCGGCGAGCGCGTCAGCCTCGACGGGCAGCGGGTCAAGTCCTACGCGGTCTTCGACCTGAGCTGGCAGACGCAATGGCGCGACTGGAAGTTCCAGGCCAACATCAAGAACCTGTTCGACAGGGTCTATGCGGCCAGTGGCTTCATCAAGCGCAATGGCCACTTCCCGGGCGAGCCGCGACGGCTCTACCTGCAGGCGGCGTACGCGTTCTGAACCGCATGCGCCAGCCATCGCCAGCAAGCGCGTTTCCGTCCATGCCCGAGCCGCCCCGCAAAGCGGCCGGCAGGCGCCGTTGGTTTGATCTGCACAGCTGGATCGGACTCAAACTGTGCCTGTTCATGGGCTTTGTCTGCTTCACCGGAACGCTGGCCGTGTTCGCCCAGGAACTGGACTGGCTGCTGCACGCGGAAATGCGCGTCACGCCGGGCGCGCAGCGTGCGAGCTGGGGCACGATGGTGGACGCCGTGCAGCGTGCCCATCCCACCTGGACACTGCAGGGACTCAGCGCGCCGCATGCCTCACGCTTCGCCGCCCGCGCGCAGATGCGTACCGATGACGGCCGGCTGCGTTTCGTCTGGGTCGATCCGTACAGCGGCAAGGTGACCGGCGATACGCACTGGTTCAACGTCCATCGTCTGCTGCGCAACACCCACCGCCACCTCATGCTGCCCGTCAAGTACGGCGTGCCCCTGGTGGCGGCATTGGCGATCCCGTTGCTGCTTTCGCTGGTCAGCAGTCTTTTCATCTACAAGCGCTGGTGGCGTGGCTTCTTCAGCTGGCCGCGCGCGGACCGGCCACGCCGCCTGTGGGGCGACATCCACCGCCTGTGTGGCGTGTGGAGCCTCTGGTTCGTGGCGCTGATCGCGCTGACGGGCGGGTGGTATCTCGTCGAATCGCTGGGCGGCAAGGCCGCACCGCCCCCGAAGATCTCCCTGCCTGGCAACGACGGGAGCGCGGCATCCGCACCGGCCGACCCGGCGGCCATCGACCGCGCCGTGGCCCTGCTGCGGCAACACTGGCCGGAACTGCGCGTGGCCGGCATGCAGCCCGGCACGGCAGGGACCGGCCTGCTCATCGATGGACAGGCACAGGCCTGGCTCGTGCGCGATCGCGCCAACGTAGCCGGCTTCGATCTGCGCGATGGCCGCCTGCTCGGGATCCAGGACGGCCGCACCCTGGACCTCCACCAGCGTATCGCGGAGATGGCCGACCCGCTGCATTTCGGCTCATTCGGCGGGTGGCCGGTGCGCCTGCTCTGGTTCCTGGTAGGAGCAGCGCTCACCGCCCTCAGCTTTACGGGGGTCTACCTGTACGGGCTGCGGGTGGCGGACGCGTTACGTTCGGCACGCAAGCGGAGAAGTCATGAAACCTGAGCACGGTCCCTGGCGGCTTGCCTGGCGCGGCATGGGTGCATGGCGATGGCTGTGGCTCGCCCTTGCATTGGCCTGGCTCGCGCTGATTCCGCTCGAAGTGATGAAATAGTCACCGTCCGCCCGCGGGTCCCGCAGTGCGCGGGACGACCAGTGCGCCAGGAAATGGCTCTCGACCGCCCAGGTGACGCTTGCGACACGCGGTGCCCGACGTCGCCGGGCGCTGCGGCCATGCCCTTGCACGGCGTCCGTTGTGTCCATGCACGAACCGCAACGGACCGTGCCGTCCGTTCCCCGTAATGCTCCGGCAGTTGCCACAGACAGAACAGGCACTGCCGGGCAGGCGGCGGCCGCCGCTGGATGGAACCGCGGGAGCCGGCCCCACCTGCGACCTTCGAGCTCCGGGTGCCGGCGTGCCGCCGGTCCTCCGTGGAACAGCGATCCTGGCCGTTGTGTACAGGCATGACTTCCTGCATATTTATTGATATACGATATGTCACATATCGTTTAACAACACATCGCACGGAGCCCTCCATGAATCGCATGCCCGCCAGAGCCCTGGCCGTGACCCGCCCCATCATCCTCGGGCTCACCGTCCTCAACCTGCTCTATGCCGTGTCCATTCTCTGCCTGCTCTGCGCGAGCTTCTTCATTGAAGGCTGGCCGTGGAAGCCACTGGGCTTCGACCTCGCCACGATGGACCCCCGGGCGCCACTCGGCATGCGCGCGATCATGCTCGTGGGCATCGTCGGCGCTGCAATAGTGCATACGATCCTGCGGCGCCTGCTTGCGATCGTCGACAGCGTACGCGGCGGCGAAGCCTTCATACTGCCCAACGCGCAGCGGCTCAGTGCCATCGCCTGGAGCGTGCTGGCCATCGAACTGCTCCGGCTGGCAGTGCTTGCCATCACCAAGTTCGCTTCGATACCGGGGAAAATGGACGGTCTCTCGCCGACGCCGTGGCTTGCCGTGCTGCTTCTGTTCGTGCTGTCCGGCGTGTTCACGCACGGAGCACGCATGCGCACGGATCTCGAAGGGACCATCTGACATGGCCATAGTCGTGCGCCTCGACGAACTCCTGCACGCCCGTCGAATGACCCTCACCGAGCTTGCCGCACGCGTCGACATCACGCTGGCGAACCTGTCGATCCTGAAGACGGGCAAGGCCAAGGCTATTCGATTCTCCACCTTGGAAGCGATCTGCACGGTATTGGACTGCCAGCCTGGCGATCTTCTCGTCCACGACCCCTCGCTCGCCACTGACGACTGACGCGGCGCACTGGCAGCCGCCAGCTTCCGCCGCTTCCATTTCCAACGGGGAACCCCGCATGTTTCGTACTTTGATTGCCGCGCTCGCGGCGACGCTGGTCCTTGCCGTGCCCACCGCTGCCGGCAGTCCGGTCGCAACCTCGCCCACCTTCCTGTCGCAAACCGACTGCTTTGCGTCCACGCCGGACCATGAAAGCTGGCTGGATTCGGTCCACAAAAACGCCGGGGACAAGCCGATACCCAAGGCACTGCTGCAGTCCCTGGTCCCGGCCAGGGCATTCTACTTCGCGCGTTCCGCGTTCGACTGCCGCATTGTCTCGTACTCGAGCGATGGCCAGATCGTCCTCGCCTATGTCATCCGGCCACGCATGATGGACGCCTCCGGGAAGCTGCCGCTGCTGGTCTACAACCGCGGCGGAAACGGCAATTACGGCAAGCTCGATCCTCTCCAGGTGTTCATGAAACTCCTGCCTCTTGCGAAGTCGGGCTTCATGGTGGTGGCGAGCCAGTACCGGGATGCGGACGAGTTCGGTGGGAACGACGTCGACGATGTCATGCGCCTGATCGATCTTTCACTGGAGATGCCCGGGGTGGATGCCGAGCGCATCTTTCTTCTCGGACAAAGCCGCGGGGCGATGATGAGTTACCTGGTCGCGCGCCGACGGAGCGACATCACCGCCATGGCCACGATAGGCGGGGTCTCGGATCTGCTCGCCGGACTGGCCTCCCGTCCGGAGATGGAGCGCGTGTACAGCGCCCGCATTCCCGGCTACGAAGACGATCGGCAGGCCGCGCTGGCAGCCCGCTCCGCGTTTCACTGGGCGGAGCAGCTACCCGCCGACATGCCGGTGTTGCTGCTGCACGGCGAAGCCGATGATCGCGTCAGCGTCCAGGACCCGATCGCAATGGCTGCCCGGCTGCAGCAACTTGGTCGTCCCCACAGGCTGGTCGTCTACCCGGGTGATGACCATGGACTCCGGGGTAGCTGGCGCAGTGCCCACGCGGAGATTCTGGATTGGTTCAAAAGCGCCGGAACCCATCCGCGTGGGACGCGCTGATGCAGCCGGATTGACGGACTGCCGCGGCAACGTTGGCGGCAGCACCGACGGGCCCATGCCTTGCCGCAGGCACCCGTTCGCGCCGGATTGAATGACGCAATTTCGATTCCCTGCACCGACCGCCGGGATCTCCGCGTGCGCTTGTATGGCTCTCTGCGCCGCACAAGGCGTGGACGCCTGCCTGCACTTCCTCCGCGTCGACCGGCCTTCCCGTGCACCTGGAAAAGGCAGCATCCAGGGCATGCTCGACGCTTCCCGGGCATTTCACTGACTGGGGCGAAGAGACATGGACGGACTTTAGGAAACGTCTGATGTGGGCGTGAGCAGTTGCACTCTAGGCTGCAACGATGCTGAAGGGTGATTGCCAGAGTCATGGACGTGCCGAAGTGCTGACACTTGCGGCAAGGTGCACTCGCCTGCTGACCATTCTTGTATTTCTCCTGTTCATCCTGGCATGTTCGTCCTATGTCCTCATCAGGGGGACGGCGAGCGTCTCAACGCGGCTCCAGGAAGCGGGCACCGCCGCACACAAGGCAAATAACTACTTCGACCAGCGCGAAGCCCTGCTGCGGCACCTGGGCGATTCGGTGCTGGCCGGCAACCTGGACGAACCTACGACAGACAGCGAGGGCACGCGCCCGCTGCCGCTCGACGCGGCTGGCGGCCAGCCCGGCCAGCGACTTCTGCTGTCAGCCCGCATGGAGCACAGGCTGCAGGCGCTGCAGACGCGCCTGCTGCTGGTCGATGCAATGGGCGTGCATTGGCTTGCCGGAGGCGACGCCGACGTCGACCTGGCGCGCATGCCATCACTGCGCGTGCTGCAGGCGCGCGGCGGCGGCCTCGAGGGTGCCGACCCGGTGTACTGGCTGCGCGCAGGTGACAGTGGCATCGCACTGGCCCAGCCGATACAGGCCGGCCCCCATCCGATGCAGTGGCTGATGCTGCTGCTCGATGGCGACGCTACGGCGGACGTGATCGATGGCCCCGGCATCGGCGGCTACACGCTGCTGGACGATGGCGGGCGGCCCGCGCTGTCGAGCCAGGCACCGCGGCTGGACAGCGCGGGCTGGAAGACACTCTCGGAGCGCCAGGACGACAGCGTCGGCATGGTGTGGAGCGGCGGGCTGCCGCGTGGCGTGGCACTGGTGAAACGCGTCGGCAATGATGGCTGGCGGCTGGTCTACCACCTGCTGCCCGGGCAGCTGCTGGGCGACCTGGCGGTGCCCCTGCTGTTCTGCGTGCTTCTGCTGCTGCCGGCCTGCGTCGCGCTGCGACTGCTGCGCCATCGCGTCGATCGCACGCTCATCCAGCCGGCATTGCAGCAGCATCGCCAACTGCTGGAGAACCTGGACTTCAATTCGACGGTGATCGACATGGCACCTGTCGGCATCTGCGTGCTGCGCCGCAATGACCGCCACCTGCTGCTCTCCAACCAGCTGCTGCGTGACTGGCTTGGCGAGGATGGCCAGGACAGCGACTGGCAGGCACCGTGGCGCAGCCATGCCGGCGAGCGTGGACGCGGCCTGGAGTTCACCACGCGTGACGGCCGGCAGCTGCATGTACTGCATGCCGCCTGCCGCTACCAGGGCGATGACGTGCTGCTGTGTGCCTTCCACGACATCTCGCGGCATCGCCAGGCGCAGGCGGCGCTGTCGTCGGCACGGCAGGCGGCCGACGCCGCGAACCAGGCCAAGAGCGCCTTCCTGGCCACCATGAGCCACGAGATCCGCACGCCGCTGTACGGCGTACTGGGCACGCTCGAACTGCTTGGCCACACCGCACTGGATGCACGACAGTCGCAGTACCTGCGCACCATCGAGAGTTCCTCCTCGGTGCTGCTGCAGCTGATCAGCGACGTGCTGGATGTCACCAAGATCGAGTCGGGCCAGCTCAGCCTGGAGCCAACCTCCTTCTCGCCGCGCGAGCTGACCGAGAGCGTGCTGCGCAGCTTCGCGGCTTCTGCGACCTGCAAGGGGCTGCAGATCCTGGTGTGCACCGATCCGAGCGTGCCCACGCGCGTGCTCGGCGATGCCGACAGGATCCGCCAGGTGCTGGGCAACCTGCTCAGCAACGCGATCAAGTTCACCGAGCATGGCCGCGTGATGCTGCGCGTGCGCCAGGTACAGCGTGAAGCCGAGTCCAGCATCCTGGTCTGGCAGGTGACCGACACCGGCGTGGGCATCCCCGCCGAGGAGCAGGCGCGGTTGTTCGAACCGTTTCGCCAGGTACGCGGCGCGGCCAGCGCGCAGGGCACCGGCCTGGGCCTGTCCATCAGCGATCACCTGGTACGGCTGATGAGTGGCGAACTGCAGGTGGTCAGCGAACCCGGGCTGGGCAGCAGCTTCAGCGTACGCCTGCCGCTGCCGGTGCTGCCGGTGGCCGACGATGGCCCTTCGCTGCAGCCGGAACCTCCGATCCTGGTACGTGGCCGTGATCGCGAACTGGTCGACTGTGCCTGCGGCTGGCTGCAGCGGTGGGGCGCCAACGCGCAACCACTGCTGGGCGATCCGGCCCTGCTCGACCACGATGGCGCAATCCTGGTGGAAGGCGAGGCGGCCCCGCCGCTGGCGTGGTCGGGCCCCCGGGTGGTGGCATCGATCGATGGCGGTGACCAGCCGACGGTGGCGGCCGACGGCAGACTGGTGGTGTCCCTGCATTGCATGGCGGCGATCGGCAACGCCCTGGCCAGCCTCCAGCAACGACGTACCGAGCTGCCGGAAAGCAACGGCACCGCACCGCTCATGCCGCTGCGCATGCGGGTGCTGGCGGTCGAGGACAACCCGATCAACCGGGTGATCCTGGCCGAACAGCTGCAGACCCTGGGCTGCGAGGTGGACCTGGCCCAGGACGGCGCGGAAGCACTGCAGCGCTGCCGCGAGCAGGCCTTCGACCTGGTGGTCACCGACATCAACATGCCGCGCATGGATGGCCACGCACTGACCCGGAAGCTGCGCGATGAGGGCAATACGGTGCCGGTGATCGGTGCCTCTGCCAATGCCACCGCCGAAGAACGCGAGCGCTACCTGGCCAGTGGCATGCAGGGCTACTTGAGCAAACCCATCGACATTGCCCGCCTGCGCAAGGCGATCACCGCCCTATGCCAAGGAGACCCCGCATGACCCAGCGTGTCCTGATCCTGGAAGACCAGCCATTCCAGCGCGGCTACCTCGCCAACCTGTTCGGCAGCCGCGGCGGCGTGCAGGTCGACGCCTGCGAGGACGTCGAGGCGGCGATCGCGTTGTGCGCCTGCCATTCCTACGATCTGGTGGTGAGCGACCTGCTGATGCCTGGCCAGGACGGAATCCAGTTCATCCAGGCACTGGCCGCGCAACCGCGACCCCCACGCCTGGCCGTGGCCAGCACGGCATCCCGGCGGATGATGGCTTCGGCGCGCCTGATGGCCGAGTCGCTCGGTCTGGAGGTGCTCGGCGTGGTGTCCAAGCCGGTCGCGGCGGCCGACGTCGAGGTCCTGCTTGAAGCCCTGGCACAGGCGCGACCGTCGACGGATGCCAAGCCGGCGCAGGCCGCGGTGCTGCCCGAACCCGACGCCCGGCAACTGCGCCAGGCGATGGTCGACGGCAGTCTCACGGCCTGGTTCCAGCCCAAAAAGTCGCTGCAGTCCGGCCGCGTGGTGGCTGCCGAAGCCCTGGTGCGCTGGCGCCATCCGCAGCTGGGTACGCTCACCGCGGGCAGCTTCCTGCCGACGATATGCCGCCACGGGCTCGAGGGTGAGCTGTTGCGGATGATGCTCGAGGCCAGCATCAAGGCGCAGGCACGCTGGCGCAGGCAGGGCTTCCGGGTGCCGGTTTCGATCAACCTTCCGCCGCATCTGCTGGAGCAGTCCGACCTGCCCGATGAGCTGCTGGCGATGACCCTGGCACTTGGCGGCACGCCGGGCGAACTGTGTTTCGAACTGATGGAAAACAGCACCACGCGGCACGTCAGCGACTTCTACGCCGGTGCCTGCCGCCTGCGCATGAAGGGCTTCGGCCTGGCGCAGGACGATTTCGGGCAGGGCCTGAGTTCGGTCCACAACCTGGTCAACACACCCTTCACCGAGGTCAAGATCGACCGGGCCCTGGTCAGCGGCTGTGCCCGTGATCCGGCCCTGCATCTGACCCTGGCGACCATCATCGCGCTGGCCAACCAGCTGGGCCTGGTCATCGTGGCCGAAGGTGTGGAAAGCGATGCCGACCTGGCGGTGCTGCGCCAGCTCGGCTGCAGCCAGGTGCAGGGGTTCCTGATCTCCCAGGCGCTGCCCCCGGAGGAGTTCACCCGCCTGCTGGACGATGAAGCGCCGCGCGCGGACGAGGCGGCGCAGGCGGCACTGCGTTGAGGTGGGCTGCATGCCGGCTTCACGGAGCCGTCAAGCGACATTGACGATCCTGTCTGTGCTGCGGCGCCCACCGGGCGCCGTCGGTTGCCACTGACCGCCCACTGCTCCGAGACCTGCCATGCCGGCCGAGGCCGCTCCCGTACGCCGACTCGCGCGCCGCTCACTGCGCGTCCATGCCCTGTTGATCGCAGTGGTGGTGCTGGCCACGCTGCAGGCCGGGCTGCTGCTGTCGGTGGGCGCGCGGCTGTTCAATGACGAGCGCAGCAAGATCGAGTTCCACTTCCGCCGCCTGGACGGCACGCTGCGCGAGCAGGAACGCTTCCTGCAGCAATGGCGCCTGCACGATGTCGGCACCCAGGGGCAGCCGGTGGCGGATGGCAGCGTGGGGCAGCAACGCGGCCCGCTGTTCGCCAACTTCGTGCTGATCGGGAACAACAGGAACATCACCCCGTCCCAGACCGAACTCGGGGATCGCTTCCTGCGCTTCTACGGCACGTTCTGGTCGGCATCGCACTTTCCGCCGCCGCAATGCCTGCTGGTCGATGGTCAGGGCACGCGTGGCCTGCTGGCGCCGATGCAGATGACCGATACCGATCTCAGCCCGAACAGTCCGCACCACCTGCGCCCGCAGATCGGCGACATCCACCGCGCGCTGATCGACCAACCCGCCCTGCAGCACGGCGGCATCGCCTGGATGCCCGTGCCCTGGCGCGATGGCCAGACCCGCCTGCTGGCCGTCGCCCATGCGCCGCAGGATGCACGCCTGTGGAGCGACGACGACGACGGCTCGCTGGCGGCGCTGGCGTGCCTGCTCGATCCCTCCCGTGTCGATGACTACCAGCAGGTACTGGGCGTTCCGGTTTTCCAGCGGCTGTCGCTGTTCGACCCCGGCGGCCAGCGCCTTCTGGGAGATGCCGCCGATGCCAGCGACGCCGGCACGTCCTGGCAGGCCAATGCCCACGGCCTGCGCTTCCGCATGCGCAGCGAGCGCGGCTGGCTGGCGGTCTACCACGTCGGTTGGCAACAGATATTCCAGCATCCGCAGGGGCCGCTGCTGGGCGCGACGCTTGTCGCTCTGCTGCTGGCGCTGGGCGGCACGCTGGTCCTTCGCGCGTATCGGCAGTCGGTCATCGAACCGCTGCGCAGCAACCATGAACGCCTGCTGGAAAGCGAAGCCTTCAGCCGTACCATCCTGGACAACGCACCGATCGGGCTGTGCCTGCTGCGGCGTGCCGATGGCGATGTCCTGCTGGACAACACCCTCGCCCGCCGTTGGCTGGGCGAAGACCATAACGCGGACGGCTGGCACGGCCCATGGCGCCGCAGCGTGCTGGCCGCCGGTGGTACCACGGCCGGCGATGGCGTGGCCTACACCACGCCGGAAGGCCGCCACCTGCTGGTGACCGCGACACAGGCGCGGTATCGCAGCGAGCCCACGGTGCTGTGCCTGTTCATCGACCTCAGCAGCCAGCACGAAGCCGAGCAGGTGCTGCAGCAGGCGCGGCGTGCCGCTGACCAGGCCAACCGCGCCAAGAGCCAGTTCCTGGCAACGATGAGCCATGAGATCCGCACCCCGCTGTACGGCGTGCTCGGCACGCTTGAACTGCTGGGCCTGACGCCACTGGACGCGAAGCAGCAGGACTACCTGGCCACGATCCAGCGCTCGTCCTCGACCCTGATGCAGCTGATCAGCGACATCCTGGATGTGAGCAAGGCCGAGGCTGGCCAGTTGAGCCTGGAGCCCAGCCCGTTCGATCCGGTGCGGCTCACCGAGGATGCACTGGACTCGTACGCCGCCGTAGCCGCCAACAGCGGGTTGCAGTTCTACGCCTGCATCGACGCCGATGTGCCGGATGCGGTGTGCGGCGATGCGGCTCGGATCCGCCAGGTGCTCAACAATCTGCTCAGCAATGCGCTGAAGTTCACCGACAGCGGCCGCGTGGTGGTACGTCTGTCCGCACGCTGGCAGGACGAACGCTGCTGGCTGCAGTGGCAGGTGGCCGATACCGGCATCGGCATCGCCAGTGAACACCAGGCGCACCTGTTCGAGCCGTTCTTCCAGGCCAACCCGGGGACCGACGCCATGCGTGGCACGGGCCTGGGCCTGGCCATCTGCGCGCACCTCGTGGCACTGATGGACGGCCACCTGCGCGTGGTCAGCGAGAGCGGCCTGGGCAGCAGCTTCAGCGTCGACCTGCCGCTGCCACCCGCGCAGCCGGATCCACAGCAATCACCGCCGCCGCGGCTGCCACCGCAGCTGCAGGTGCAGGTACGCGGTGCCGTGCGCGAAATGGTGCAGTCGCTTTGCGAGCGCCTGCAGCAACGCGGCGCGCATGCCAGCATGTACCGGGAGGACACCGCGGCCGGCATGGCACCGACGGCGGTGCTGCTCGATCTCGTGCTGGACGGCCCACTGCCTGCGTTGGAGGGAAGCAGCCCGCGCGTGGCGGCCTGCCGCGAGGGCGGCACGCAACCGCAGCTGATCGACGGTACCTGGCAGGTCGGCCTGCATCGGCTCGATGCCATCGTGATGGCCTTGGCCGCGGCCAGCGGGCAACCGTCGACGACCGACGCCGCGGGACGCCTGCCACCGACCCGGCGCTTCGGCCTGCAGGTACTGGTGGCCGAGGACAATCCGATCAACCAGGCGATCCTGCGTGACCAGCTGGAACAACTTGGCTGCCATGCGGTGGTCGCCTGCGATGGCAACGAAGCGCTGGGCTACTGGCAGCAGGGCGCGTTCGCGCTGGTGCTGACCGATATCAACATGCCCGGGCTGGACGGCTACGGCCTGGCCCGGGCACTGCGCGCGCGCGGCGTCAGCGTGCCGATCCACGGCGCTACCGCCAATGCCGACCCGGCCGAACGGCAGCGCTGCGAGGAGGCCGGCATGCAGGGCGTGCTGGTCAAGCCGATCACCCTGGAGGCGCTGCAGCGCCTGCTGACCCGGATCACGAACGGCCAGCCACCGGTTGCAGACCATCAGGCGCAGCCCGCGCACGTCATCGCGAACGACGCCAATCCTCCGCTCCAGGTAAATCCGAAGATGCAGGCGCTGTTCGTGCAGACCATGCAGGCCGATCTGGACAGCCTGCGGGACGCCATCAACGCGGCTGATCCAGGCCGCGTGGCGCAGGTGCTGCACCGCATCCGCGGCGCACTGGTCATCGTCGGCGCACCCGCGCTGGTGGACAGCGGCCTGCATATCGAGCAGCGCATCGCACAGGGTGACGGACTGGCTGCGCTGGCCGGTCGCCTGGATGGATTCCAGCACGGGCTGCTGCGGCTGCTGGCTCCCCTGCTCGACGACGCGATGCCATCCTCTCCTGACGACACGACCCCGCCATGACCACACGGATCCTCATCGCCGACGACCACCCGATCGTGCTCGCCGGCATCCGCGATGTGCTGGCCGGGGAACTGGATCTGGAAATCGTGGGCGAGGCCGCCGATCCGGCCACGTTGATCGAGCTGATGACACGGACCCGGCCACAGGCGGTGATCACCGACTACAGCATGCCCGGTGGCGACCATTTCGGCGATGGCATCAAGCTGATCTCGTTCCTGCGCCGTAGTTTCCCGGACACCCGCCTGCTGGTGCTGACCATGGTGTCCAACCCATCGCTGGTGGCCGCGATGTATGCCGCCGGTGCCGGCGGCGTGGTGCTCAAGAGCCATGGCCTGGGCAAGCTGGTGCAGGCCCTGCGCGTGGTGCTGGCCGACCGCGCCTATCGCCCGCCGGGGCTGCTGCCGCTGGCTGTTCGCGAGCCAGCTGATGCCGATGCGGTCCGTGCGCGCCTGTCGCCCCGCGAGCTGGAAGTGATCCGGCTGTTCACCCGCGGCATGAGCGTGGGCGACATCGCACGCCAGCTGCAGCGCAGCGCCAAGACGGTCAGTACGCAGAAGATCAGCGCCATGCGCAAGCTTGGCGTGGAAAGCGACCAGGCGCTGATCGAGTACTGCCTGCAGGCCTCGCTGTTCGCCTGAGCCCAGCTGCGGGTTGAACCTGCCTCCGCTGGCGCCCCTGCGCAGGCTTTAGGAAACGCCTGATTCCATCCGGCGGTGCCGGTTCCTAGTCTGGGCGTATCCCGCCACGCTGCGCCTGCCCTCCGTCGCCATGCCACCGGAGGGTGGGGTGCCGGGGGCGCCTGTGCGCTGCCACCACCAGGGGCCTGCACGGCGACCCGGCCCAGCCGCACCCGTTCGCGCAGCCGTGCTGCGCACAGCCACAGGAAACACATCAGCATGTACGCCTCCCCCACACGGCGCCACCGTGCGCCCGGACGCGCGCGCCTCGCGCCTGCCCCGCTCCTTCCGAGCATGCTGGCCACCTCCCTGTGGGCGGCGCTGCCGGTCCACGCTGCCGAACTCACCGGTCCCGTGCAGGTCAGCGACGGCAACAGCCTCCAGCTCGGTGAGGATGACGTGCTGACCCAGGCCGCGGGAAGCTTCGCGTTGACCGTCACCGGTGCCGGCAGCAATGCACTGATCGATGGCAGCCGCATCAACGTGACCGGCAATGGCAGCGCCATCTCCGCTGCCAATGGCGGCCATGTACAGCTGCGCGGTGCGACGCTGTCGATAGCGCCAGCCACCGGCACGGGCTTCTATGCGTTGTACGCCAACGGCGCTGGCAGCGTGATCGAAGCGTACGACGTCGAGATCGATGCCACGCGCAACGGCAGTGGATACGGCAGCGTCCAGGCGTACAACGGCGGCATCGTCCGCTACACCGGGGGCCGCCTGGCGACGACCGGTGGCGGAACGCTGGCCGGTGCAGCGGGCAATGGCAGCGAGCTGCATATGTCCGATCTTGTGATGAGTGCCGGCAAGGGGGGCAGCCTGCGCGCCGACCGCGCCGGCGTCCTGACAATCCGCAACAGCCGGATCAGCATAGCCCCCGGTGGCATCCTCGCCGGCATCGCCGTCGATGGGGTGGGCAGTCGTGCCGAACTCTACGACACCTATCTGGAAGGCGGCTGGTTCGACATCGACAGCGGCGGCAGCATCCTTCTGGAGAACGTGGAGGCGCATTCGGTGGGCGGCATCATGCGCCTGCTGGGCAGCAGCCTCGACAAGACCTATTCCAGCGCGGTGATCAACGGCGGCAGCTTCCATACCGTCGGCGGCTACGGTGTGAACATCAACAGCTGGGGCAAGCTGACCGCCCGCGACGCGGCATTCGATGTCCGCGCAGGCAACTCCGGGTTCTGGCTGTCCAGCGATGAGTCGCGCCTGCAGCTGATCGACAGCACCGTCGACACCTGGACAGACATCTACGGCTACGGCGTGGAGATTTCCGGTGGCGTCGCCATCGTGCAGGGCGGCCGGATCACCACGCACGGCGATGCGACGTATGGCATACGCGTGACCGGCTCCACCGGCAGCACCGCCAGCCGCATCGAAGCCACCGGCAATGTGATCGAAGTACGTGGCAACGGCGGTGGCGGCGTGTTTCTCGGTGGGTCCACCGCAAGCGCACTGCTCGACACCGTCACGATCCGCGGTGACGGCGAGAACGTGTTCGGAATCGTGCAGATGAACACGGCACGGCTGGCCCAGGCCGACCGCCTGGACATCCGCATGACCGGCAGCAACAGCGTCGGATACCGCTCCTACCTGACCGCGTTTGGCGCGTACTGGAACCGCGCCACCTTCAACGACAGCCACATCGAGACCGCCAACGGTACCGCGTTCTGGCTGCAGGGCAGCAACCACGCGCTGACCGTCAATGGCGGCAACGTGACCGCAGGCGACGGTAGCGGCCGCCTGCTGCGGGTCAGCGATACGGTGTTTTCCGATGGCAGCAGCGTGGCGACCAGCCGCATCGAATTCACCGCCGACGCCAGCACGCTGCACGGTGACGTGGTGGTCGACAGCGCGACGGCTGACGTGCACATGATGCTGCGCAACGGCACCACCTTCAGTGGCGCGCTGCGCGACGACTCCGGCTACCAGGTCGCACGGTTGGCCATGGATGGCAGCAGTCAGTGGAACGTGCGTGCCGACTCCAGCGTGGGCACGCTCGAGCATGCCGGCACCATCGCCTTCGATACGGGGGCGGCGGGCGACTTCAAGACCGTCACTGTCAGTGGCGACTACGTCGGCAATGGCGGCGCGTGGATCTTCAACCGCGCGCTGGGCGATGACACATCCCCGGGCGACCGGCTGGTGATCAACGGCAACAGCAGCGGCACCGCCAGCGTGAGCGTGCGCAATGCCGGCGGTGCCGGTGCCCTGACCCAGGAGGGTATCCGCCTGATCACCGTCGGTGGCCAATCGGATGCGCAGTTTGTTCTGCAGGGCCGCGCCGTGGCGGGTGCGTACGACTACTTCCTGTTCAAGGGAGGCGTGTCGAGCCCGGACGACGGCAACTGGTACCTACGCTCGCAGTATGTGCCTCCCGTGGATCCTGTGGATCCGGTCGATCCCGTGGACCCGGTGGACCCGGTAGACCCGGTGGACCCGGTAGACCCTGTGGATCCCGTGGACCCTGTGGACCCGGTGGATCCCGTGGACCCGGTGGACCCGGTAGACCCTGTGGATCCCGTGGACCCAGTGGATCCTGTGGACCCTGTGGACCCTGTGGACCCGGTGGATCCCGTGGACCCCGTGGACCCCGTGGACCCCGTGGACCCCGTGGATCCGGTGGATCCCGTGGACCCGGTGGATCCCGTGGACCCTGTGGATCCGGTGGACCCTGTGGACCCGGTGGACCCCGTGGACCCTGTGGACCCCGTGGACCCGGTGGACCCGGTAGACCCGGTAGATCCTGTGGATCCCGTGGACCCGGTGGATCCCGTGGACCCGGTAGATCCCGTGGACCCAGTGGACCCAGTGGACCCAGTGGATCCCGTGGATCCCGTGGATCCCGTGGATCCGGTGGACCCAGTGGACCCTGTGGATCCGGTAGACCCCGTGGACCCTGTGGATCCGCCGCGTCCCAAAGTGGAACGTCCCGAGCCGGCGGTCTACCTGGCCAACCGTGCCGCTGCGTTGGGCATGTTCCGGCATAGCCTGCACGACCGTGCCGGTGACCCCGCCACCGGGGTCGACAACAGCAGTGAAGTCGTGGGCTGGCTGCATCTTCGCAACGCGCAGCCCGACAGCCACGACCAAGGACGGCAGGTCCAGGTCGATGGACAGATCAGCAGCATGCTCCTGGGCGTGGGGCGTCGATTCGAGGCGGGCGGCGGCGAACTGCAGGCCGGCGCGATGGTCGGCCATGGCCGTGCACGCAATGACAGCCGCTCGAAGGTGACCGGCTACACCGCACGTGGCGTGGTCACCGGCACGAGCGTTGGCGCGTACGCGACCTGGCTGCAGGACGCACGCATGGAAGGCGGCGCCTATGTGGATGGCTGGCTGCAGTACGGCCGTTTCCGCAACAGCGTGCAGGGCGAAGGCCTGCAGAAGGAGCGCTATGGCGCCCGCAGCTGGAATGCTGCGACCGAGGCCGGCTACGTGCTGCCGCTGTGGCGCAGCGCGCAGCGTGGCATCTACCTGGAACCCCAACTGCAGGTGGTGCACAGCCGCTATGACAGCGAGCGGGTGGTCGAGGCCAACGGCACGGTGGTCGAAGACCGCGGCAATGGCGAGACCAGCACCCGTCTCGGCCTGCGCCTGTACAGCCGCGGGTTGAGCCCGGCGCAGGGCCAGGTACATCCCTATGTGGCGGTGAACTGGTGGTCCGGCGGCAATGGCGCAGGCCTGGCGATGGACGGCGAGCGGTTGCGGCGACAGCTGCCGCACGACATCTACGAAGCCAAGGCGGGCGTGCAGATGGGACTGTCCGCCGGCTGGCGCGGTTGGGGTGAACTGAGCCGACAGAGCGGCGGCATGGGCTTCCGCGACGTCAACGCACAGATGGGCGTCCAGTACAGATGGTAAATGCGAGCCCGCGCCAAAAAACCGCTGGGAGCTGCGCGAGCCCAGCCCAACTCTGCATGCCCGTCACAGCAGCGGCCAACTCACCTCACGTGGGGAAGCCGCACGGGCGTGCGCAGAGGAGGATCTGGGCAGTGGCTCCAAATGGATTGGGCACCCGCACCCTCTTTGGGAAAGAGAAGACTGTACTTTGAGCGGCTACTTCCGCCCCATAGCGGACATTGGCGCGTGGGCGGGCCTATCGCTGGGTCCGGCTATATGCTGGCTTGTTAGCCTGACCAAGCCGTCCTAAGATCGAGCTATCGCAAGGGGGAAGCTCGCCATACGGTGCTTTGTAGACAAGTCACATAACCGGACCCGTGGGTTCGTCTATTAGGTAGTTAGGCACCACAGGGGGGGGACATCATGGATGCTTATTACTCGCTCGGCGCCGGGATTGCGGCCTTTGCATTGTTCGTGCAACTCACAATGCTTGGTTTGCAATCTGCCGCATACCGGAGGCATGGCCACAAGAGCTTTCTCATACTTTGCATAGCCAGTGTCCTGGGACTGATCTATGCATGTCTTATGGGCATCCCGTACATCGTTCCGTTGGACGCATCCATGCTGGTGTCCGTCACTGCGATTGGAGCACTTGTCGGCGCTATGAGTGCTCTACTCGCCGTCTTGGGCACTGCTCTCTTGTTTAATTCGTATCGTAATCTTGCAGAGGTTGCTGCCCGCAGTTCGTCGGATGGCGCCTGACAGTTCATTCAAGCCGACGTTACTATCGCCACGCGGCTTAATGCCGGCGTTAGGCCACTATGGAAGCAATCGATGTCGGAGGCGCCAATCTGCTCCTATCCGTTCCAAGGAGTTGGGAGCGCGTGTCCGTCCAAGCATCAACGGATGCTCAACGGCTCGCTTGCATCTATCAGACTTTGGGCGGGTTCCGCGTACAACGTCACTATCGTGGCAAGATGGAGCCTCAGTGGCAGGGAGAGTGGTGGCTTGAGCATGGTGCATGCATCCATCACTGATACTTTGGAGTCTGCTCAAAGTCTGGCCACCAGCAATCTTGGCCAAGCGGCCTAGCAATTCATTCAAGCCGAACCCGCTTCGCGGGTCGGCTTAATTCAGGTGTTTAGGTTGCTCAAGGAGGATGTGCGCATGTCTCGCAAGAACTTGTGGCTTGGATTTGCTTCGTTGATCGCGGTCAATGTCGCACTTAGCAACCTGGCTACTGCAATCGTGCCTCAAACTATCACCGCAATCACCGTCCAACCCATCGTGATTTCCTTCCTCGCGAGTTTTGCCGGAGGTTTCATCGCACGCGAGCGCTTCATCCTCATCGCTCTGGGGGTCTGGGCGGTACTCTGGGCAGCAATTGGCTACATGCTGTACCTAATTGCGGCGCCTACCGGTCATGCCACTGTCTCTTCAATCGCCCAGCACAACTGGGTGGCCTTCTTGTTCTCCGGCTTGGCGACTGTTGCGGGCGCATATATTGGTCAAGCACAGGCGATTCACCGCACCAGAAATACAGCCGCAACCTGACAATTCATTCAAGCCGAGCCGCCTCACGCCGCGGCACAACCTATGAGCCGTGAACGTCCGCTCCTGGCCGACAGCACTCGCAGGGCAAGAGCTTGGGTATAGCCCTGATGCCTGATAGGTGCGATGAATAGACAGTTGGCCTGCCAATCATCACAAGCCCAAAAAGCCTTGGTGCTGCCAGTGTTCAGGGCTTCGTGGGACATGAACTCTTGATTATTTTTACCGGCATTATTGCCGGCAAACCTACTTTCTGGCGCTATCGATTCGCCAGCAAGTAATTTGAATTCAAAGAGTTAATGGTGCCGCTTATCCGAATCGAACGGATGACCTACTGTTTACAAGACAGTTGCTCTACCGACTGAGCTAAAGCGGCAAGGGTTCACGCGGCGCACTCGCGATGCGCCCGGGCGGCATTCTAGCGCAGGCGCGCGCACTCCAGTGCTTGCCGCTGCGCGGCACCGCTGCGCCTGTGCAGATCGTCCGCGGCGGCGGTAGCGGCATGGGCCACGTCCAGCCACCAGCTGGCGCCGGCTTCCACGCCGTTGCCGACAATCCGTACCGGGAAGCCCGCTGCCGCCAGTGCGGCCATGCGCCGCTCGGCGCCCTCGCGGTTGCGGTACTGGCCCAGCGCCACCGCGTTGGCGTCGTCGCCCTGGGCGATGATGAAGTAGTCGCTGAAGCCCGCCTCCACGATGCGCCTGGCCAGGGCCTGTGCCTCCTCGCGGCTCGCGGCCTGCGATGTCAGCACGCGGTAGCTGGCCGCCTTGGGCTGCACCTCGCGCAGCTGCGAGCGGGACAGATCCGCTCCCAGCGCGGCCGCGGCGGCCTGCGCCTGCTCGCGGCTCTGGAACGGTCCGAAACTCGAACACTGCAATGGACGCGACGGCGCGGCCGCGCTGGGCTCCGGGGTGGCGGGGGCTGGCGTGGCCACCGCGCTCGTGGCGGTGGCCTTGGCTGCGTCCTGCAACGCGGCCGGTGCCGGCGCCGCGGCAACGGCGGCTGGCGCCGGTACGGCCGGCGCGCCTGCATCCACCGCATCCATGGGCACGAGTTCCAGCGTCGCAACGCCGGTTTCGCGGACTTCGGGCGCGGCGGCCGGTGCCGGCCGCGGCGTCATCCACCACAGCGCCACGCCAAGGTTGAGGATGGCCAGTGCGACGATCAGGAAACGAATCAGCATGGCGCGATCCTAGCGCCCCGGCGCCTGCGCGTGCACGGCCCAGCGGGCCAGCCCGTCCAGCACCAGGGCTGGCCGGTACTCGGCGTCGGGCAGCAGCGGCAACAGCGGGACCGCGCCGCCGCCGTGTACCAGCAGGGACGGCGCGGTCCCTAGCAGGTCGGCGCCATGCCGCAGGCTGCGTTCGACCAGCGCCACCGCGGCGCCATCGCACCCGGACGCCAGCGCGTCGGCGGTGTCATTGGCGAACTCCGCATAGTCGCCACCGCTGGCCGGCAGCTGCGCCGCGCGCGCGTGCAGGGCCTCGCGCATGACCGTGGGCGAGGCGCCGATGCGGCCGCCCAGGTGGCGGCCACCGGCATCCATCAGGTCGATGGTCAGCGCCGTGCCCACCCCCACCACCAGCACCGGCCGCTGGCCGGTGGCCGCGGCGAGCAGGGCCAGGAAACGATCGACGCCAAGCTTCTCCGGGCGTGCATAGACGATGGTGACGCCGGCGCATGCAGGCAGCGTCCGCGCCACCTGCACGCGTGCGAAGCGCGCATGCAGCAGTTCCATCACCGTCGCGGTCAATGCCGGCGCCGCGACGCTGGCCACCCAGGCGGTGTCCCCGCGTGGCAGGGCGTCCAGCGCGGCCGCAGTCATGGCCTCGGCACCGTGTGCCCACGCCTGCACACTGCCGGCGGTGGCACCGTCGAGCGGTGCGAACTTGAAACGCGAATTGCCCAGGTCGAACAGCCAGTCGCTCATTGCGCCCTCACGCTGACTTCGCCGGCATGGAAATGACGCTCGCCGCCACCGATGGACAGGCGCAGGGCACCGTCCTCGGCCAGGCCGCGGGCGACGCCCTCGTACAGGGTACCCGCCTCCTCCACGCGTACCGGCCGCCCGGCCAGCACGTCCATCGCCGCATACCGCGGCAGGAACGGGCCCAGCCCCTGCTGCTCGAACAGGTCCAGCGCCGGCAGCAGCTGCGACAGCACGGCCGCGACCACCCGGTTGCGCGATACCGGCGCTCCGGCGAGCGTGTCCAGGTCGGCCCAGGGCTGGGTGATGTCCGCGGCGATGCCGGCGGGCATGCGCACGTTCAGGCCGAGCCCGATCACCGCGCGCGCCGGGCCGGCGAACTCGCCGCCACCTTCCACCAGCAGGCCACCGAGCTTGCGGCCATCGACCAGCACGTCGTTGGGCCATTTCAGGCCGGCCGCGGCGAAACCCAGCGCATGCAGCGCCTCGCCCACCGCCACCCCGGCGGCCAGGCTCAGCCCGCCCATGCGCGACAGGCCACCGGCAAAGGACCGCGACACCGACAGATAGATATTGGCCGCCAGCGGCGAGGCCCAGTGCCGGCCACGACGGCCGCGGCCGCCGGTCTGGCGCTCGGCCAGCAGCACCTCGACGCCGCGCAAAGGCGCGCTGCGTCGCAGCAATTCGCTATTGGTGGACCCTACCGTCCAGCCGATTTCCAGCGCCGCGACGGAACCCGCCACCCCGGGCGCCAGCTGCTCCAGGATGCGCGCGCGATCCAGCAGTTCCAGCGGCTGGGCCAGCCGGTAGCCGTCGCCGGCACGGCCGTCGATCGCCACGCCGGCTGCCCGCAACCCCTGGATACGCTTCCACACGGCGGCGCGGGTCTGGCCGAGTTCACGGGCCAGGGCGTCGCCGGAAAAGGCGCCCTCGCCCAGCTTGGCCAGCAGTTCTCGGTCGTCCACGATGGATCTTCTGATCGCAACAGATCGGCCGATTATGCGTGAAGGCACCCGGACCGCCCATGGGGGCTTCCAATCCCGCCGGGAAAGCAGGCTAGAATCGGGAGCTCAACCGCCCCCGGATGTCGACGATGCGCCGTACCGCCCATTGCCTGATCCTGCTGCTGGCCCCGGTGGCCGCGCATGCCGCGGAGGCGATCGACACCCCGGCCCGCAGCGGCTGCACCTATGCCCCGGGCGAAGTGGAGCGCGTGGCGGCACCGGCCGCATCGGTGAGCCTGGCCAACGCCGTTCCGCCGTCGCAACCCAAGCACACGGTGCCGGCACCGCAACAGGCCGGCGGCGGCAGCGACGAGGAGATCATCCCGCGGCTGCGCGCACCAAAATGGCACCGCCTGCTGCCCGGTATGTTCCGCTGATCCAGTCGTTTCTGCGCCGCTGGCGGCGCCCGCCGCCTTCCATTGACGAAACCCTCTGGCGCAGCACGTGCCAGGCATGCCCTTGGCTGCATGCCCTGGATGCCACCCGCCAGGAGCGGCTGCGCGGGCTTGCGGCGCATTTCCTGCACCGCAAGGCCATCACCCCGGTAGCCGGCCTGGTGCTGGACGAAGGCCAGCGCCTGCTGCTGGCCGCGCTGTGCTGCCTGCCGCTGCTGGAGTTCGGTGAGCAGGGCCTGCTTGGGTGGTCGGAACTGGTGGTGTACCCGGATGCGTTCCGGGTACGCCGCAACCACGTGGACGCTGCCGGCGTGCTGCATGAATGGGACGATGAACTGATCGGCGAAGCCTGGGACAGCGGCCCGCTGCTGCTGTCATGGGCCGACGTACAGGCCGACATCGCCGACCCGCAGGCGGGCTTCTGCGTGGCGGTGCACGAGATGGCGCACAAGATCGACGTGCTCGATGGCGCGCTGGACGGCACGCCGCCGCTGCCGCGCGACTGGCAGCGGCAATGGGCACGCGATTTCCAGCGCAGCTACGACGCCTTCTGCGCACGGGTGGATGCCGGCCGCGATACCGCGATCGACCCGTACGCGGCCGAAGCGCCTGAAGAATTCTTCGCGGTCGCCACCGAGTACCACTTCTCCGCCCCGCACCTGCTGGAGCGGGACATGCCGGAGGTGGCCGCGCACCTGCGCCGCTTCTACGGGCCCTCGCCGTTCGCCGGCCAGGCGCTGCAACAGCCATAGGCAGTACGGCGCGACGCCGGCATGGCCGGGCTGGCCAACGCCGCGGACCGCCACGATGCAGCGCCCACGGGCGGCCGGCCGGGCCGGGTCACAGCCCCGGCGGCAGGGTCACTTCGAAACGCGCGCCACCCAGTTCGGGCGAGCGCTTGACCTGCAGTTCGCCGCGGTAGTCCTTGATCAGGTCCTGCACGATCGACAGGCCGATGCCATGGCCCTGCACGCGTTCGTCGCCGCGCACGCCACGCTGCAGGACCTTGGCGATGTTGTCCTCGGCGATGCCCGGGCCGTCGTCGTCCACCGCCATTTCCAGGCCCGCGCGCCGCCCGGGCGCGGAGGGAATGGAGCGGACCGTGAGCAGCACCCGGCGCCGGGCCCACTTGAACGCGTTCTCCAGCAGGTTGCCGAGCAGTTCCTGCAGGTCGCCGGGCTCGCCGTAGAAATTGACGCCTGGCTCGATCTCGAACTCGCACAGCACGCCCTTGCTGGCGTAGACCTTCTCCAGCCCGCGCACGATCTCCTCGGCGCTGGCCTCGATCGGCACCGGCGCGGAGAACAGCTTGTGCCCGGACGAGGCCGCCCGCGCCAGCTGGTAGGACACCAGGTTGTTCATGCGCTGCAGCTGTACGTCCAGCTCCTCGCGCAGCGCACCGTCGCCGGCACCGCTGTCCAGTTGCGTGCGCAGTACCGCGATCGGCGTCTTCAGGCTGTGCGCGAGGTCGGCCAGGGTATTGCGCTGGCGCTCGAGGTTCTCGCGCTCGCTCTCGATGAAGGCGTTGATGCTGTCGGTCAGCGGCTCCAGCTCGCGCGGGTGCATCTCGCTCATGCGCTCGCGCTCGCCGCGCTGCACCCGGGTCAGTTCGTTGATCACGCGCTTGAGCGGGCGCAGGCTCCACTGCAGCACCAGGGTCTGCAGCAGCAGCAGGATCAGGCCGGTCACGCCGAGCCAGAACCACACCGCACTGCGGAACACGCGCAACTGCTTGCCCAGCGCGCGCGAATCCTCGAGCACGTAGATGGTGTAGGGAAACTCGCTCTCCGGGCTGCCGTCACCGCCCCAGACCAGGCCCATGCCATAGCGGTAGACCTCGCCGGGCGTACCGTCGATCTGGGTGATCGGCAGCGGGCCCTCGAACGTCTCCTCGCGCGGTTCGAGCATGCGCGCGCTGACGTCGGGCAGGATCGGCCCCTCGGCGGACATGGAGTTGCCGGAGTGGCCGGGCATCACCACCTGCAGGTACAGGCCGCTGCCGGGCACGTCGAAGCGCGGGTCCGGCGGTTGTTCGCGGATGTAGAGCGAGCGGTCGCGGGTGAAGTCGATGCCGGCCGCGTAGGAGGTGGCGTAGTTCTTCAGCCGCTCGGAAAGGTTGGCGCGGGCGGTGCCGGCGAAGGCGGCGTCCAGCGCATAGCCGGCCAGCGCCAGGAAGGCCACCAGGCCTATCGAGGCGGCCAGCAGCTGGCGCGCCTGCAATGAACGCGGCCGCCAGCGCCGGAAGAACCACAGACGGCCGTAGATCATGCCCGTACCGCGCGCGGCGGATCAGCCCTCGTTGCGCGGAATGGCGAAGCGGTAACCACGGCCGCGCACGGTTTCGATCGGCTTCAGCTCGCCGTCCGGGTCCAGCTTCTTGCGCAGGCGGCCGATGAACACTTCCAGCACGTTCGAATCGCGGTCGAAGTCCTGCTGGTAGATGTGCTCGGTGAGGTCGGCCTTCGAGACCAGCTCACCGGCATGCATCATCAGGTACTCGAGCACCTTGTATTCGTAGCTGGTCAGGTCGACGTTGCTGCCGGCCACGCTGACCGTCTGCGCGGCCAGGTCCAGCGCCACCGGGCCGCACTCCAGCGTCGGCTTGGACCAGCCGGCGGCGCGGCGCAGCAGCGCGTTGACGCGGGCCAGCAGCTCTTCGACGTGGAACGGCTTGACCAGGTAGTCGTCGGCGCCCTGCTTCAGGCCCTCGACCTTGTCCTGCCAGCTGGAGCGGGCGGTCAGGATCAGCACCGGGAACTTCTTGCCCTCGTCGCGCAGCGCCTTGATCAGCTCCATGCCCGACATCTTGGGCAGGCCCAGATCGATGATGCCGACATCGAACGGCACCTCACGTCCCATGTACAGGCCTTCCTCTCCGTCCTGCGCGGCATCGACGGCAAAGCCTTCACGCTTGAGCCGGGCTGCCAGGGTCTCGCGCAGCGGGGCTTCGTCTTCGACCAGAAGGATACGCATGAACTCTCCCTAGTTGCTTGGCCGGCCATTCACCGGCATGGGTAAGCGGATTGCGGGACAACTATCGCTGTTCAGGGGTTATCGCCGCGTGGTGGCTGCTCGACCTGGCGCGGCCCGCGGGGAGCCCGGGGCGACGGCGGCGCGTCGTCCATGTAGCGCACCCGGCCGCGGTCGTCCATGTACTTCACCCGGTTGATGTCGCGGCCGTCGTAAGGCACGCGCTCGGCACCGAGGATGCGGCCGCCGGTCTCGCGCTGGACGCGCCGCACCGCATCGGAAAGCGAACCGGCGTTGTCGCGCATGCGCGGGCGTGGGATGTCGCGCTCGCCGCCATGCATGTGCTGCTGCCGGCCATCCTGCGCCCAGGCCTGTGCCATCGGCGTACCGGCCGCGAAGACGGCCGCGGCAGCGAAGGCAAGAATATGACGCGGAACCGGAAGCATGGCGTGATCCTATCGGACTGCGGCGGATCGTTCAAAATCCGTGAAAAAAAAGACCCACGGAATTTTTCACGAGACTTACGAAATCGAGGCAAATTCTTGATTTTTAGGGGTGAATCCGGTCTGAACCCTCCCCGCTCCACAACTGCCCCGTTCAGTTACATGAGCAAAATGAATGCGTGCCGAGGCCTTACGCCGCACGCTCCGCCTGGTCGCGGGTGACCTGCACCGCCTGCTCGACCAGCGCCCAGTCGGCCCCAGGCCGGTGGGCACCCTCGCTGAGCACCTTGCGGAAGCCGCGGCCACCGGGCTGGCCGTGGTACAGGCCGAGCAGGTGGCGGGTGATGTGCTTGAGCGCCAGCCCTTCCTGCAGTTGCGATTCGACATAGGGGCGCATCTGCTGCAGCAGCTCCTCGCGGCTGCGCAGCGGCGCGCCGGTCTGCGCCGCTTCGAGCAGGTGCAGGACGTAGGGGTCGTGGTAGGCCGCCCGGCCCAGCATGACTCCGTCAACGTGCGCCAGCTGCGCCTGCGCCGCCTCGACCGTGGCCAGGCCACCGTTGAGCACCACCGGCAACGCCGGGCGCTCGGCCTTGAGCCGGTAGGCCCAGTCATAGCGCAGCGGCGGGACCTCGCGGTTTTCCTTGGGCGACAGCCCCTGCAGCCAGGCATTGCGCGCATGCACGACGACCATCGCCGCACCGGCCTGCACCTGGCGGTCGACGAAACCGGCGAACGCCGCGTAATCGTTGTCCTGGTCCACGCCCAGCCGGCATTTCACCGTGACCGGGATGTCCACCGCGGCGACCATCGCCGCCACGCACTCGCCCACCAGTTCCGGCTCGCGCATCAGGCAGGCGCCGAAGCGCCCGGCCTGCACCCGGTCGGACGGGCAGCCGCAATTGAGGTTGACCTCGTCGTAGCCCCAGTCCGCGGCGATGCGCGCGGCCTGCGCCAGCAGCGCCGGGTCACTGCCGCCCAGCTGCAGTGCCAGCGGATGCTCGCTGGCGTCGAAACCGAGCAGCCGCTGGCGGTCGCCGTGGATGACCGCATTGGCGTGGACCATCTCGGTATACAGCCGTGCACCGGGTGCGAGGATGCGGTGGAATACCCGGCAATGGGTGTCCGTCCAGTCCATCATCGGGGCGACGGACAGGCGCAGGGAGGCGGCATGGCGCGGGTCGTGGTTCGGCTGCAAAACGGACTCTTCCGGGCGTTGAATCGGTTCCGCCTGCGGCCCGAGGGCGATGCAGGGGATGCCAAGGGTAAACGAAGCGCCTGAACGGGGCCGTTCCCCGTAGCCGGGGATGCGGGCGCACGCGCCAACGCGCGCCGCCACGCCGGGCGAGAATGGGCCGATGAACGCCTACCTCCTGCTCGCCTGCGCCATCGTCCTGGAAGTCATCGCCACCTCGCTGCTCAAGGCCTCCGACGGGATGAGCCGGCTGTGGCCGACGCTCGGTTCGCTGGTCGGCTACGGCCTGTGCTTCTGGCTGCTGTCGATGGTGATGAAATCGATACCAACCGGGATCGCCTATGCGATCTGGTCCGGGGTGGGCATCGTGCTGATCTCGCTGATCGGCCTGTTCGTGTTCCGGCAGAAACTCGACCTGCCGGCGCTGATCGGCATCGCGCTGATCTGCGCCGGCGTGGTGGTGATCAACGTGTTCTCGCGTTCGACCGCGCCCTGAGCCGCGGCATCCCCGTCCGCTTTCCGGATCCATGCCCGGCCGTCGCTTGACCGGCAGCGCGCGCCCGCCTATCGTGTGCTCGCCAAAGGTATTCATCGCTTCATTCGCATGAAGGGATGGGATTAAATGGGAATCCGGTGAAGCGCGCCTGCAAGGCCCGCCATTCCGGAGCTGCCCCGCAGCGGTGAATGGAAACGACCGCCGTCATCGAGCACTGGGCAGAGGCCCGGGAAGCGACGGCCACTAGGCGGACGCAGCCGCGTCCATGTCCATCAGCCCGAACACCGGCCTGGGCCGGGAGGCGCGTCGCCTCCTGTTTCGACCTGGCGTCTCCGCGGGGAGGCGGCCGGAACCGTCCGCGCATCGGCGTGGCGGTGCCGCCTGCCTCCGTCAAGAGACCCGGTTCGCCCGCGGGGGCGGAGGTCGCTGGCATGGTGGAGGCCTGCCCGGAGGGTCGGCGCGGCACCGTGCGGTTCCTTCGTTCCTCAATGCACACGCAATGAGGAAAGTTTCATGACGATCGTTACCAACCTGGGGTTTCCCCGCATCGGCGCGCGCCGCGAACTCAAGCGCGCGCTGGAAAGCTACTGGCACGGCGAGAGCGATGCCGCGCAGTTGCAGGCCACCGCCGCCGAGCTGCGCGTGCGCCACTGGAAGCTGCAACGCGAGGCCGGCGTTGACCTGCCGCCAAGCAACGACTTTTCGCTGTACGACCACGTGCTCGACACCGCGTTCCTGTTCGACGCGATACCCGAACGCTACCGCACGCTGGCCGTATGCGCCCCGCTGGCGGCCTACTTCGCGATGGCACGCGGTCTGCAACGTCCCGGCATCGACCTGCATGCGCTGGAAATGACCAAGTGGTTCGATACCAACTACCACTACCTGGTGCCGGAACTGCAGGCCGGCCAGCGCTTCGCGCTGCGCGGCGACAAGCCCCTGGCCGAATACCGCGAGGCGAAGGCGCTGGGCATCGAGACGCGGCCGGTCCTGCTGGGGCCGGTGAGCTTCCTGCGGCTGTCAAAGACCACCGACGGCAGCGACCCGCTGGACCTGCTCGACACCCTGCTGCCGGTGTATGCGCAGTTGCTCGAAGCCCTGGAGGCCGAAGGTGCGCGGTGGGTGCAGCTGGACGAGCCCGTGCTGGTGCAGGATCTGGACGATGCCGCCCGCGTCGCCTTCAAGCAGGCCTATGCCCGCCTGGCCGATGGCCCACATCCGGACATCCTGCTGGCCACCTACTTCGGCGCACTCGACGACAACCTCGCCCTGGCCGCGTCGCTGCCGGTGCAGGGGCTGCACGTGGACCTGGTGCGCGCACCCGAACAGCTCGACGCCGTGCTGCGCGCGCTGCCGGCAGGGCGCGTGCTGTCGCTGGGGCTGGTGGACGGCCGCAACATCTGGCGCAACCCGCTGGACAACGCGCTGATCCTTGCCCGCTATGCGCGCGGCCATCGCGGCGACGATCCACTTTGGCTGGCACCGTCGTGTTCACTGCTGCATTGCCCGGTCGACCTGGCGCTGGAGAAGAAGCTTGACGCCGAACTGCGTGGCTGGCTGGCGTTCTCGCGGCAGAAGCTGGAGGAACTGCGGCTGCTGGCCGACGCGCTCGATGGGCGCGCTGGCGCCGAGGCGGCGCTGGCGCCAGCGCGCGAAGCGGCCGATGCGCGGCGGCGCTCGTCGCGCGTGCACAACGCCGCGGTCAAGGCGCGCATGGCCGCGCTCACCGCCGCCGACACCGCACGCGCCACCCCGCATGCGCGGCGCCTGCCGCTGCAGACCGCGGCGCTGCGTCTGCCCGCCTTCCCCACCACCACCATTGGTTCCTTCCCGCAGACCCGGGAAGTGCGCGAGGCCCGCGCCCGCAACAAGTCGGGCAGGCTCTCCGACGCCGACTACGATGCGTTCCTCGCCGTGCAGACCGAGCAGTGCGTGCGCGTACAGGAGCAGATCGGGCTGGATGTGCTGGTGCACGGCGAGTTCGAGCGCAACGACATGGTCGAGTACTTCGGCGAACAGCTCGATGGCTTCGCCTTCACCGGCAACGGCTGGGTGCAGAGCTACGGCTCGCGCTGCGTGAAGCCGCCGCTGATCTACGGCGACGTCAGCCGTCCGGCACCGATGACGGTGCGCTGGTCGAGGTACGCGCAGTCGCTGACCCAGCGGCCGATGAAGGGGATGCTCACCGGCCCGGTGACGATGCTGCAATGGTCGTTCGTGCGCGACGACCAGGAGCGTGCGCAGACCTGCCGGCAGATCGCGCTGGCGCTGCGCGATGAAGTGACCGACCTGGAAGCGGCCGGCATCGCCGCCATCCAGATCGACGAGCCGGCGTTGCGCGAGGGCCTGCCGTTGCGCAATGCGCAGCGTCAGCGGTATCTGGAATGGGCGGTGGAAGCCTTCCGCATCGCCGCCAGCGGCGTGGCCGACGCCACCCAGATCCATACCCACATGTGCTATGCGCAGTTCAACGACATCATCGATTCGGTGGCGGCGCTGGACGCCGACGTGATTTCGATCGAGACCTCGCGCTCGCGCATGGAACTGCTGGATGCGTTCGCGCGCTTCGACTACCCCAACCAGGTCGGCCCGGGCGTGTACGACATCCATTCCCCGCGCGTGCCCGACCGCACCGAGATGGTCGAGCTGCTGCGCAGAGCCAGCGAGGTGCTGCCGGCGGAAAAACTGTGGGTGAACCCGGACTGCGGCCTGAAGACCCGCGCCTGGCCGGAGACACGCGCCGCGCTGGAGGCGATGGTCGACGCGGCGCAGGTGCTGCGCGCCGAACTCTCCGCAGCCTGACGGACGCCATGGCGGCCCGGCGCCGGGCCAGGACGCAATATCTTGCCCGGCGCCGCTTCGGCCCACGGTCCACGGGAGGGCGAAGCCATGGGCACTTCACCGCGCAGTACGCCGCGGATGACGGCCGAAGCGCGATACGGGCGGGCACCCGGCCCGCGGTGCCGGGGCCCGGCAATCCGGCGGGCGATGCACCCGCCACGATGCACTCGGGTCGACCTGCCAATCCCGGTCGGGCGCCGCTCCACGCGTTTGCCGTGCCAATGCACCGGGCGGATACGGCCCGGCCATCAATGCGCGGGCAAGGCCATCCCCTGCGGGATTGCGGCAACGACGATGCGGGCAAGGCGGGCGGCACCTGGATGCCGCCCGCGCTGGCGTCAGAACGCCTTCTCGACGTTCATCGACACCCCGTGGTCCTTGCCGTCGCTGCCATACATCCCGCGGTACTCCAGGCGGGTGCTCCAGCCATGATCGGTGCGGAACACGCTCCCCAGGTTGATCACCAGGCGATTGCGGTCGAACCCGGTGAAATCCGCCCGGTAAACCGGCCCGAAGCCGTCTGCGTACTGCAGCATGGCAAAGCTGTCGGCGCTGAAGTCGTGCTGGTACTCCACCCGCAGCTGCGGCTGCAGCACGCCCCACGTGGTCGGCCTGCGGAACTCCACCCTCAGGCCGAGCGTACCGGTGTTGCTGTCGAAGTCCATGCTGTCGTAGCGCAGTGCGTAGACCGCATCGCCCTGCTCGGCATAGGCATCCAGTGCGGTACGGGCCAGGTCCAGCCGTCCATACGGGGAGAACAGCAGGGCATCGCAACCGAATTCGCCACTGAAGGTCAGCGACCCGAACCATTGGCTGCCATCGCGCTGGCCATGCAGGTTGCCACCACTGACGGCTGCACGCGCCATCCGGTAGTCCAGCTGCTGGAAGCCGACCATGCCATCCAGGTAGTACACCTGCCCCGGGTGGTAGCTGGCATACATGAACGCCACCTTGGCCTTGGCATCCAGGCGTGCCCCGTCATTGCCGACGTCGGTACGGTCGCGGCCGTAGCCCACGCCGGCACCCGCCGCGAGCGACGGCCAGAACCGGTAGTCCACGCCTGCGCTGAGGCCGTCGGTTTCGAAGTCCAGCGCATCGCGTCCGGCGCGTGCATCCACGTTGCCCGAACGCACGCTGCCGCCGACCCAGGTTCCCAGCGCCAGCCCGCCCCCGGCCCCGCCCTGGCGGGCGTTCGCGGCCGCCGGCATCGCCGTACCCGAGGGATCGTACGTGCCCGAGGGCCCGCCAACCGGCATCGCCGCGCAGCCGCGCTCGTCCGGATTCTGCAGGTCGGGGACGCAGGCCCGGGTAAAGGACATGCTCAGCTGATTGGTAAAGCCACTCCAGTCCGTTTGCCGGTGCAGGCTTTCCATGCGACGCAGGACGTTCATCGTCTGCGCCTCGGCGAACCGGCGGCTGGTGGCCTGCTGGGCTTCGATCAGTCCACGGACCTCCGGGTCCTGGCTGGGATCGGGACGCGCATTGATGTTGACCGTGTAGGCACGGGTACCACTGAAGCCCAGCGCGTCGGTCACCTGCACGGTGAACGCGTAGGCGCCCGCCACGTTCGGCGTGCCGCTGAGGACACCGTTGGCAGCCAGGCTCATGCCCGTGGGCAGCGCGCCCGTGCCGATCGCATAGGTGTAGGGCGCGGTGCCCGCACCGCACGGTGGACGCCGCCGGCCGGCACCGCCCATTGCGGCGTTACACTCCAAGGTTCCCCGCACCGGAACCTGCGATGTACGGCAATGACACCGCCCTGCTGGTGATCGACCTGCAACCCGACTTCATGCCCGGCGGTGCGCTGCCCTGCCACCAGGGCGACGCCATCGTGCCGGGCATCGCCGCGCTGCTGGCGCGGCGCCACTACGCCACCGTCGTGGCCACCCAGGACTGGCACCCGGCCGACCATGCATCGTTCGCAAGCCAGCATGCCGGCCGCAGGCCGTTCGAGTCGATCCAGCTGCACGGGCATGCGCAGACGCTGTGGCCGGACCACTGCGTGCAGGGCACCGCGGGCGCGGCGCTGCACCCGCAGGTGGACTGGAACAACGCCGACCTGATTCTGCGCAAGGGCACCCACCGTCAGGTCGATTCGTACAGCGCGTTCCGCGAGAACCATGGCCCCCGGGGTGACCGCCCGGCCACCGGCCTGGCCGGCTGGCTGCACGAACGCGGCATCACCGAGGTGCACGTATGCGGGCTGGCACGCGACTACTGCGTGTTGTGGAGCGCGCAGGACGCGGCGATCAGTGGTTTCCGCGTGCGCGTGCTGTGGGAGCTGACGCGGCCGGTATCGCCCGACGGCGACGAAGCCACCCGCATCGCGCTGATCGAAGGCGGGATCGACATCGCGGCGTGATGCCGCCGCTCAGCGGAACACCACGGTGCGGTGGCCGTTGAGCAGGATGCGGTGCTCGACGTGGCGGCGCACCGCGCGGGCCAGCACCAGCGATTCGGTGTCGCTGCCCAGCCGCACCAGGTCGCGTGGCGTCATGGCATGGTCCACGCGGGCCACGTCCTGCTCGATGATCGGGCCTTCGTCCAGGTCGCTGGTGACGTAGTGCGCGGTGGCGCCGATGATCTTGACCCCGCGCGCGTGCGCCTGGTGGTACGGCTGGGCGCCCTTGAAACTGGGCAGGAAGCTGTGGTGGATGTTGATCGCGCGGCCGGCCAGCGCCTGGCACAGCTGCGGCGAGAGGATCTGCATGTAGCGCGCCAGCACCACCAGGTCGATGCGCTCGCGCTCGACCAGGTCGAGCAGTTGCCGTTCCTGCTGCGCGCGGTTGGCCGCATCCACCGGCAGGTGGTGGAACGGCACGCCGTAGGAACCGGCCAGCGTGGCGAAGTCCGGGTGGTTGGAAGCCACCGCGGCGATGTCCACCCGAAGGTGGCCGCTGTGCGCGCGGAACAGCAGGTCGTTCAGGCAATGCCCCTGCTTGCTGACCAGCACCAGCAGCCGCGCGCGGCGGCGCGCGTCGTGCAGTTGCCAGTCCATCGCGTATTCCGCGCCCAGCTGCCCCAGGCGCCCGCGCAGCCCGGCCGCCTCGCCGGCCGCGGCCATGTCGAAGTGCACGCGCAGGAAGAAACGGCCGCTTTCCTCGTCGCCGAACTGCTGGGCGTCGAGGATGTTGCAGCCGGCCTCGAACAACAGGCCGGAAACGCGGTAGACGATGCCGGTACGGTCCGGGCAGGAAAGGGTGAGGATGTAATCGGGTCGCATCGACGGAGTCTAGCGACGGACGACATTTTCCGGGGAAACCTTTACTGCCCTCGCAGGTGGCTGCGGCGGCCACGGCGACGCCTGCGCTGCAGTCACCGGCGACGCGAGCGCCGCCGGTGCCGCGATCAGCCGAACAGGTCGCGCAGCCCGTGCGGCTGGCAGCGCAGGTACTGCGGCGCGGCCTGCACCCGTGCGCCGAGTTCGGCGGCCGCATGCCAGGGCCAGCGCGGGTCGTAGAGGATGCCGCGGGCGATGCCGATGGCATCGGCCTGGCCCGCGGCCAGGATCGCTTCGGCCTGGCGCGGCTCGGTGATCAGCCCCACCGCGATCACCGGCGTGGCGACCTGCGCCTTGATCGCGCTGGCCAGCGGTACCTGGTAGCCCGGCCCCACCGGAATCTGCTGGCGCGGGTCCAGCCCACCGCTGGAAACGTGGATGAAGTCGCTGCCGCGCGCCTCCAGCGCGCCGGCCAGCGCGATGCTCTGCGCCACGTCCCAGCCGCCCTCCACCCAGTCGGTCGCGGAGATCCGCACGCCCACCGCGACATGGGCGGGTGCCGCGGCGCGTACCGCATCGAACACCCGCAGCAGCAGGCGCATGCGGTTGTCCAGCGAGCCGCCGTAGTCGTCGTCGCGGCGGTTGCTCAGCGGCGACAGGAACTGATGCAGCAGGTAGCCATGCGCGGCATGGATCTCGATCAGCTCCAGGCCCAGCCGCGCCGCGCGCCGTGCGGCCGCGGCGAACGCCTCCACCACCGCGTCGATGCCGGCCGCGTCCAGCGCCTGCGGGACCGGATCGCCGGCGTTGAACGGCAGCGCCGACGGCGCCAGCACCTGCCAGCCATGCGCCTGGCCGGGCGCTATGGCGCCACCGCCGTCCCAGGGCCGCGCGGTGGACGCCTTGCGCCCGGCGTGCGCCAGCTGGATGCCGATGGGCATCTTCGACCAGCGCCGTACCGAGGCCAGCACCCCGCCCAGCGCCGCTTCGGTGGCGTCGTCCCACAGTCCCAGGTCGGCCCAGCTGATGCGGCCCCGGGGTTCCACCGCGGTGGCCTCCAGGATCAGCAGTCCGGCACCGGACTGCGACAGCGTGCCCAGGTGCTGGGCATGCCAGTCGGACGCACGGCCGTCATCGGCCGAGTACTGGCACATCGGCGCGATGACGATGCGGTTGGACAGGGACAACGGGCCGAGCGACAGCGGCGAGAACAGATGGCTCACGTGGGGGTGATCCGCTTTGTGGGGGGTGCCCATTGCACTCCCGCGCGGCGGGGCGATTCAACCGGCGTGGTGGATCACTGCGTCTTGGCCGCCGCCCATGCGCCGTCGAGCAGGAACCCCAGCGCCTGCGCGCAGGGCTGTTCGATCTTCAGCGACAACAGGGCATCGGCGCGGGTACGGCCGAGGTTGACCGCCGCCACCGGCAGGCCGGCCCGGGCCGCGGCATCGACGAAACGGAAGCCGGAATAGACCATCAGCGACGAGCCCACCACCAGCACCGCGTCGGCGCGCTCGAGATGCGCGTGCACGCTGGCAACCCGTTCGCGCGGCACGTTCTCGCCGAAGAACACCACGTCCGGCTTGAGCAGGCCACCGCAGGCCGTGCAGCCGGGCACCACGAACCGGCTGAAGTCGCGCTCCAGGTCGGCATCGCCATCGGGGGCCTGGACCGCCTGCAGCGCCGCCCACGCCGGGTTGGCGTCGAGCATCCGCTGCTGCAGCGCCTCGCGCGGCGAGTGCGCGCCACAGTCCATGCAGCGCACCGCGTCCAGGCGGCCATGCAGGTCGATCACCTGGCGGCTGCCGGCGCGCTGGTGCAGGCCATCCACGTTCTGGGTCAACAGCAGCTCGACCCGGCCGGCCGCCTCCAGCGCGGCCAGCGCATGATGGGTGGCGTTGGGCCGGGCGCGGCCGATATGCGGCCAGCCGACCAGGCTGCGCGCCCAGTAACGCCGGCGCACCGCCGCATCGGCCATGAACGCGCGGTAGTCCACCGGCGGGGTGCGTTTCCACTGGCCGTCGGCGTCGCGGTAATCGGGAATGCCCGAATCGGTGCTGCAGCCGGCACCGGTCAGCAGCAGCAGGCGGCGGTGGCCGGCGATGAACGCCGCCAGCCGCGCGTCCGTTGCCGCATGGGCGTGGAGGCCCGCATCGTCCGGTCGTACCGCCATGGCCCGCGCCCCGGCTCAGGCCTGCGGCGGCAGCGGCGGCACCGAGGTCGGGCGGCCGTCGGCATCCAGCGCCACCATCACGAAGTGGCCGCGCGTGCACAGCTTGCGCTCGCCGCTGTGCAGGTCCTCGGCGATCAGTTCGACCTGCACCGTCATCGAGCTGCGCCCGACCTCGACCACCCGGCCGACGGTCTCGACCATCTCGCCGATGCGGATCAGCAGCTTGAAGTCCACCTGGTCCGAATGCGCGGTGACCACGGTGCGCCGCGAGTAGCGCGCGGCGGCCAGGAACGCCGCCTTGTCCATCCACGCCATCGCCTGGCCACCGAACAGGGTGCCCAGGTGGTTGGTGTGGTTGGGGAAGACGATTTCCACCATGCGTACTTCGGTGGGCGGGACGACGGGGGGCAGGGCATTCATGGCGGCGGTCGCGGCAGTGGGGCAGGAGCGGATGATACGCAGCGCCGGGCGCGGGCGGCGTGACGCCTGCGCCACGCCATCCCCGCGCCGGCGGACGGGCTCAGAAGTTCATGTCGAAGGCGACCTCGCCCTGCACGCCGACCTGGTAGGCCGAGACCCGGCGCTCGAAGAAGTTGGTCAGCTCCTGCACGTCCTGCAGCTCCATGAACGGCAGCGGGTTGCGCACGTTGTACTGCCTGGCCATGCCCAGCTTGACGAAGTGGTTGTCGGCGCAGTGCTGCAGGTACTGGCGCATGTCGCGGGTGGAGATGCCGGCCACGCCGCCGGACAGCACGTCCTCGGCGAACTGCACCTCGCACTCGATGGCCTCGGCCAGCATCTCGTAGACCTGCCGCTCCATCGCCGCGTCGAACAGCTCCGGCTCCTCGGCGCGGATGGTGCGCACGCACTCGAAGGCGAACTCCATGTGGCAGCTCTCGTCGCGGAACACCCAGTTGGTGCCCGAGGCCAGGCCCGGCAGCAGCCCGCGCGAACGGAAGTAGTACACGTAGGCGAAGGCGGCGAAGAAGAACAGGCCCTCGATGCAGGCGGCGAAGCAGATCTGGTTGAGCAGGAACTGGCGCCGCTGCTCGCGGCTCTCGATGCGCTTGAGCCCCTGGATCGAGTCGATCCACTTGAAGCAGAAATCGGCCTTCTTCTTGATCGAGGCGATGTTCTCCACCGCGGCGAAGGCCCTGAAGCGCTCCTCCGGGTCGGGCAGGTAGTTGTCCAGCAGGGTCAGGTAGAACTGCACGTGCAGCGCTTCCTCATACAGCTGGCGCGACAGGTACATGCGCGCTTCCGGCGCGTTGAGGTGCTGGTACAGGTTCAGCACCAGGTTGTTGGAGACGATCGAGTCGCCGGTGGCGAAGAAGGCGACCAGGCGGTGGATCAGGTGACGGTCGGCCGGCGTCATCTTGTGGTGCAGGTCGGTGATGTCGATCTGGAAGTTGATCTCGTCCACCGTCCAGCTGTTCTTGATCGCGTCGCGGTACATGTCATAGAACTGCGGGTAGCGCATCGGGCGCAGGGTCAGTTCGAAGCCCGGGTCGAGCAGCATCTGGCGGGGTTGTGCGGACATGGTTGACTCCATTTCTGGCCCCCGGGGAACAGGTGCCCCGGGAGCTGGCGGCGCATGGCGCCGGGCGGGAATTGGGCGGGGTGGCGAAGCCGGCTTCGCCCTGCCCCGTCGCGGCCCCTGCCCTGGCGGGGGCGGGGCGCGGGCGGTTACTGGCAGGCTTCGCAGGCTTCCGGGTTCTCCAGCGAGCAGGCGACGGCCTCGGCCGGGGTGTAGCTGCTGACCGTGGTCTTGGCGATCCGGGTGGCCGGGCGCGAGCGCAGGTAGTAGGTGGTCTTGACGCCCTTCTTCCAGGCGTACATGTACATGGACGACATCGCGCCGATGTTCGGGCTCTCCATGAACAGGTTGAGCGAGGCGGACTGGTCGATGAACGCGCCGCGGTCGGCGGCCATGTCGATCAGCGAGCGCATCGGCAGTTCCCACGCGGTGCGGTACACGGTGCGCAGCGCCTCGGGGATCTGCGGCAGGTTCTGGATCGAGCCGTCGGCGAGCTTGATCGCGTCGCGCATCTCCGGCGTCCACAGCCCCAGTTGCTTGAGCTCGCCGACCAGGTAGCGGTTGACCTGCAGGAAGTCGCCGGACAGGGTCTCGCGCTTGAACAGGTTGGACACCTGCGGTTCCACGCATTCGTAGCAGCCGGCGATCGAGGCGATGGTCGCGGTCGGGGCGATGGCGATCATCAGCGAGTTGCGCAGGCCGTGCTGGACGATGCGCCCGCGCAGCGCTTCCCAGCGCGCACCGTCGGCCGGCACCACGCCCCACGCGTCGAACTGCAGTTCGCCGCTGGCGGCACGGGTATCGGCGAACGAGGGATGCCGGCCGCGTTCCTGCGCCAGCTCGCACGAGGTTTCCAGCGCGTGGTAGTAGATCGCCTCGGCGATCTTCGCCGACAGCGCGCGCGCGGCGTCCGAGTCGAACGGCAGGCGCTTGCGGAAGAACACGTCCTGCAGGCCCATGCAGCCCAGGCCGACCGGGCGCCAGCGCAGGTTGCCGCGGCGCGCGGTCTCGATCGGGTAGAAGTTCAGGTCGATCACCCGGTCGAGCTGGCGCACGGCCAGGCGCACGGTCTCGGCGAGCTTGTCGAAATCGAAATCGCCGTGCGCATCCAGGTGGTTGCCGAGGTTGATCGAGCCCAGGTTGCACACCGCCGTCTCCTCGGCCGAGGTGATCTCGAGGATCTCGGTGCACAGGTTGGACAGGTGGATGACGTTGCCGGCGCGCAGGGTCTGGTTGCTGGCCTTGTTGCACTTGTCCTTGAACGTCATCCAGCCGTTGCCGGTCTCGGCCAGGGTGCGCATCATGCGCGCGTACAGCTTGCGCGCCGGCACCGCCTTGACCGCCTTGCCCTGGGCCTCGGCCTGCAGGTAGGCGCGCTCGAACGCCTCGCCGTACAGGTCGGTGAACTCCGGCACCACGCGCGGATCGAACAGCGACCATGGCTGGTCGGCCTCCACCCGCTGCATGAACAGGTCCGGCACCCAGTTGGCGAGGTTGAGGTTGTGGGTACGGCGGGCATCGTCGCCGGCGTTGTCGCGCAGTTCCAGGAAGTCCTCGATGTCGGCATGCCAGGTCTCCAGGTAGACGCAGGCCGCACCCTTGCGCTTGCCGCCCTGGTTGACCGCCGCGACCGAGGAGTCGAGCGTCTTCAGCCACGGCACGATGCCGTTGGAGTGGCCGTTGGTGGACCGGATCAGCGAGCCGCGCGAACGCACCCGGGTGTAGCTCACGCCGATGCCACCGCTGAACTTGGACAGCTGCGCGATGTCGCCGTAACGGGCGTAGATCGACTCGAGCGAATCCTGCGGCGAATCCAGCAGGAAGCACGACGACAGCTGCTCGTGGCTGGTGCCGGCGTTGAACAGGGTCGGGCTGGACGGCAGGTAGTCCAGGTTGCCCAGCCGCTGGTACAGCGCCAGCGCCTCGGGTACGTCCTCGGACAGAGCGCTGGCGATGCGCAGGAAGAACTGCTGCGGGGTTTCGATCACCTTGCGGGTGTGCGGGTGGCGCAGCAGGTAGCGGTCGTACAGCGTGCGCAGGCCGAAGTAGTCGAAGTTGAGGTCGTAGTCGGGGTTGACCGCATCGTTGAGCTTGCGCGCGTTGACCTGGACGAAGTTGAGCAGGCGCTCGTTGATCAGGCCCACTTCGTGGCCGCGGCCGACCGACTGCGAGAACGCGTGGATCTCCTGGCCGGACACTTCCTTGCCGATGAAATTGGCCAGCAGGCGCGCGGCCAGGCGGCCGTACTCGGGCTCCTCGCCGATCAGCAGCGCTGCGGTCCGGATCGACAGTTCGTCCAGCTCCTGGGTGGTGGCGCCGTTGTACAGCCCGGAGATGGTGCGGGTGGCCACGCGCATCGGATCGACCGCATGCAGGCCGTCGCAGCAACGCTGGATGGCGCGGACGATCTTGTTCAGGTCCACCGGCTCGGTGCCGCCATTGCGCTTGGTCACGCTCATGGCGGTGGCGGTCGGCGGCGGGGTCAGTTCGAAGCCGGTCTCGGTCGGGACAACGGCGGTATCGGTGGCGGTCACGGCAATGCGTCCTCATGGCGTGGTGCACGCGGCGCCTGCCCTCGCAGGAACCAGGGCCGGTGGCGGGCGACAAGCATGGAAGGACGGCGTCGCAGCATCCGCGACGGGCACGACCCGAGGTCGCCACCGGCGCTGCCGCGTCGCCAGCCGTCTTCCCCTCGAAGACTCCGCAGCCGGCACCGCGCGCTGTGCTTCGCGCGGCTGTCGGCAGGTCTTCGGACTCATGGGCGCGGAGGCGGGGGCCTCCTCCTACTTCCGCCGCTTCCCAAGGCATCGGGCCTCAGTGCTTGGTGGCGGGTTCGTTCCCAATTACCGCTGCGGGGCAGTGCCGGACTGGCCATCGAAGGCGTCACCGGCTTCCCTTTCAATCCGGCGGGGAGCAACCCGCCAGAACCGACGGGGCACAAGATAGTGGGGGTAAACGGCCCGGTCAACGCCAAATCTTGTGGGTGATCGCATTTCCCTTGCGGCACAAGCGATCCCGTCGCCGGTACCCGGCGGGGCCACCGCGACCAGCCTATCGAGGCTGCGCAGTCAAGCCTTGGGAGACTGGTTGGCGGGTAGGAAAACGCCGCACGCATTCATAATCCAATGCCCGATGCGATCCAATGCCTGATGCGCCGCCATGACTTCCGGCGGAGGCCCGATCCGGCACGGCCGGCGATCCTGTGGGTCCTCCGAATGGATTCCGCGCATGCACCGCCTGGCCCTCGCTGCCGCCCTGCTCGCCCTGCCGGCGCTCGCCGCGCAGGCCGGCACGATGAAGTCACCAACGCTGTCCTCCACCCAGTGCGGGGTCAGCACCGACTACGACGTGCTGGTCGATGGCGGCGGCATCTGGCTGCGCCAGCACGACGCCACGCCGCGCGAGATCGTGTTCCACGACGGCCAGCTGAGCATCGACGGGCGCATGCAGGCGGTCAGCGCCGACGACGCGCAGCGCCTGCGCGTGCTCGAGGCCGGGGTGCGCCAACTGATGCCGGCGGTCACCGGCATCGCCAATGAATCGGTGGGGATCAGCTTCGATGTGCTGGACGTCGTCTACGGCTCGCTGACCGGCAATTTCGATTCGCGCAAGGTGCGCGCGCTGCGCAGGGACGCCGAGCGCTTCGTCGCCTCGACCATCGGCCGCGGACGCTGGGAGCAGGACCTGTTCGGCGAGGGCTTCGACCAGCGCGTGCAGGACGCGGCCGAATCGCTCAAGGGCTCCATCGCCCGCGGCATGCTGTGGACCCTGCTCACCGGCAGCGAGGAGCGCATCGAGAAACGCACCGAGAAGATCGAAGCCGAACTCGAGCCGAAGATCGAAGCGCGCGCACGCGCCCTGGAACAGCATGCGCAGTCCCTGTGCACCCAGGTCCTGGCGCTGGACCGGCTGCAGTCGGCGCTGGAGTTCCGCTACGACGGCCAGCCGCTGCGGATGATGAGCGTCAGCGGCGACAACGGCCAGGCGCCGCCAGCGACGCCGGTGGCGAAGGAACAGGGCCCGGACAACCGCATCGCCCTGCCCGGACACCCCTGATCCACGCGCCGCGCCGGGCCCGGGGCGGCGACGGGCCGCTCGCCGGAACCGGTGCTCATCCCCCGGGCAGCTGCGCCAGTTCCTCGCGCACCAGCCGCAGCACCAGCGCGTCCAGCGTATCCACCGAATAGCCGGCGACGTCGTGCACGGTCTCGCGCCCCGGCCCGCTACCCGGATCGGACGCATCCTTGTAGGTGAGGAAGATGAAGCGCCCGCCGGTGTACTGGGCGATCTGCCGCTGCACGATCTCGCCGGTGGTGTCCTGTCCCGACGCGGCCACGCTGAACACCTTGATGCCCTTGCCCAGCGCCGCGAGCATGGTCTGGTCGTAGTGCGGCGGCGGATAGTCCATGTGCGGCGGCGCGTCGGCCAGCGACACCAGCAGCCGCGTGGTGGCCGGTCCGCGCCAGTCCAGCGCCTGCACCGCATGCGCGAAGGCTTCGTTCATCGCCTCGGGCATGTCGCCGCCACCGCCGGCACGCACCCCGTCGAGCACCTGCTGGAACGCGGCAACATTGCCGGTGAGGTCCCAGCTGCGCACGAAATACGCGTCGCCGCGGTCGCGATAGGTGACCAGGCCGAGGCAGACGTCCGGGCGCGACGGCAGCTGCTCGATGCCGCGCACGATGTCGCGCAGCGAGGCGCGCAGCTTGTCGATCTCGTCGCCCATCGAGCCGGTGGCATCAACCATGAACACCAGGTCCAGGCGCGCGCGCGGGCTCGCCGCGGCGGCGGGCAGGCGGACTTCCAGCGCGTCCTTCTGCCCGCGCCGCAACTGCGCCTGCGCCTGCTGCCCGGCACTGCGCACGTCGACCCGGTAGCTGGCCGAATCGCGGTCGTCGAAGGCATTCAGGTGCAGCCAGGCCTGGCCGCCGGCATCGGTGCGCGCCCACATGCGCGCGCCATTGGCCGCGGAGACCGCGACTTCGGCATCGGGTACCGGCCTGCCCTGCGCATCGACCACCCGCAGCCGCTGGCGCACCGACACGTCGCGCCCCAGCCGCGCCGCCTCGGGGTGGCGCTGCAGGAACTGCCGGAAGCCGCCGAAATCGGCGTTGTCATCGACCACGCCGGCGGTCACCGGCGTGGCCGGGCGCCGCACCGCCGGCGGCGGCGACGCAGCGGGCGCGTCCCGCACCTCCGATGCCCTCGCCGCCACCGCGCCACCAGTGATCATCGGTGCCGGTGGAGGCGGCGGTGGCGCCATCTCGCGCAACTCCCTGCGATGCGGAACCTTGCCGACCAGGGTGGGGATCTCGCGCACCCGCTCCGGTGGCTGCGGGTCCGGGTCCGGCACCTCGCGCATCCGCGGCATGTCGCTGCACACGCTGGCTGCCGGCGCGCGGAAATCCGCGGTGGTCTGGCGCCGGCGCGTGGGCACGGGCGCCTGCATGTCCGTCTGCACGGCGGGTGCGGGCGCCGGTTGCGGCCACCGCGGCTCGCCGGCGAGCGCCGGCAGGCCGGCCAGCAGCGTCAACGCGAACGCCATCGAACGTACCGGCGGGCGCCGGAAGGCCATGCTTGCGTGCTTCATCTGCGTACTCCGTTGCTTGCGGGGTGGGCCGCCGCGGCGGCAGGCACGGAACAGAACGGATGGTGGCAAAGAACGGGGTTGGCGGCGCACGCCGCGGCCGGGGGGCGGCCCCGGCACGCGACCAGCGGGCTACAGACGGTGGGCGGTTCCCAGGTACTCGGCGCTCTGCATCTCGATCAGGCGGCTGGCGGTGCGCTCGAACGCGCCGGCCAGGCGGGTGCCGGAGTAGAGCAGCGGCGGCGGGTCCTGCGCGGTGCACACCAGGTTGACCTGGCGGTCGTAGAGCTCGTCGATCAGGTTGACGAAGCGCCGCGCGGCATCCTCGTTCAGGCGGTCGAAGTGCGGGATGCCGCCCAGCAGCACGGTATTGAACTCGCGCGCGATCTCGATGTAGTCCGAGGGACCGCGCGGGCCTTCGCACAGCGCTGCGAAATCGAACCAGACGATGCTCTTGCCACGCCCGCGCACCGGAATCTTGCGGCCCTCGATCTGGATGTTGCCGGCGCGCGCGTCCTGGCCGCCGCTCAGCTCCTTCCAGCGCCGCTCCAGCCAGGCGTCGCTGTCGCCTTCCAGCGGCGCCCGGTACACCGGCGAGCGGGTCAGCGCGCGCATGCGGTAGTCCTCGGTGCCTTCTGCGTACAGCTCCACGCAGTACTTCTGCAGCAGGGCGATGGCCGGCAGGAAGCTGTCGCGCTGCAGGCCGTTGAGGTACAGGTTCTCCACCGCGGTGTTGGAGGTGGTCACCAGGGTCACGCCTTCGGCGAACAGCCGTTCGAGCAGGCGCGCCAGCAGCATCGCGTCGCCGATGTCGGTGACGAAGAACTCGTCCAGCACCAGCACCCGCAGCCTGCTGCGCCATTCCTGGGCGATCTTCGCCAACGGGTCGCTCTGGCCCTGGTGTTCGCGCAGCCGCTCGTGGATGCCGCGCATGAAGCGGTGGAAGTGGGTGCGGTATTTCTGCTCGATCGGCAGGCCGTCGTAGAACAGGTCGACCAGGAACGTCTTGCCGCGGCCGACGCCGCCCCAGAAATACAGGCCCTTGACCGGCCCGGGCTTCTTCCAGAAGGCCGACAGCCGGTCGAGCCAGCCGTCCTGCGCCGAATCGACGATGGCCTCGTGGATGCGGTCGAGCTCGGCCAGCGCCGCGTGCTGGGCCGGATCGTCGCGCCAGTCGCCACGGGCCACGCCGGCGGCGTAGCGCTGCGAGGGGGTCGTCGCATCCATGTTCAGCAACTGCCGTCGGGCAGCCAGCGCCGCACTTCGTGCTGGATCGCGCCGCGCAGGTCGATCAGCTTGCGATGGAAGAAATGGCTGGTGTCGGGCATGCGTACCAGCTGCGGCGGGTCGGCCAGCGTCTCCAGCCACGCATAGACGGCCTGCGCGTCGACCACCTCGTCGGCGTCGCCCTGCACCACCAGCCACTGCGCCGGCGGCTGCAGCGCGTCGAAATCCCAGGTGCGGCGGCCGACAGGGGGCGCGATCGAGATCAGCGCCTGCGGCGCCAGCGCGCCACTGGCGCGCAGCGATACGTAGGCGCCGAAGCTGAAACCGGCCAGCCACAGCGCGCAGTCCGGGCGCTGGGCGCGCACCCATGCCACCACCGCGCGCAGGTCGTCCTGCTCGCCCTCGCCGTTGTCGTAGCTGCCGGCGGAAGCGCCGACACTGCGGAAATTGAAGCGCACGGTGGTGACGCCCAGCTCGCGCAGCGCGCGCGCGGCCATCGTCACCACCTTGTTGTGCATGCTGCCGCCTTCGGTGGACAGCGGATGGCAGATGACGGCGACGACCGGCCGCGCGGCGACATCGCCCTCGGCCGGATCGACCGCGACCTCGAGCGGCCCGCAGGGGCCATCGAGCATCAGCACCGCCGGTTCGCGGGGAAAGGAAGGATTGCTCATGCCGCCATAATAGCGGCCCCATCCACCGGCTTCACCGCCACCTCCGCACGGCAACGAATGCGATGCACTTCCTGATCCTGAGCGTGATCTGCAGCGTGCTGGTCTCGGTCCTGCTGAAGCTGGCGCCGCGGCGCGGCATCGACATCGCCCAGGCCGTGACCTGGAACTACCTGGCCGCCAGCGTGCTGTCGCTGCTGCTGCTCAGGCCCTCGCTGCAGTCGCTGCGCGACGGACATGCGCCGTGGCCGGCACTGCTCGGCCTGGCGCTGGCCCTGCCTGGCATCTTCCTGGTACTGGCGCGCGCCGTGCGCGAAGCCGGCATCGTGCGCAGCGACGTGGCGCAGCGGCTGTCGCTGCTGCTGTCGCTGGGCGCGGCGTTCGTGCTGTTCGGCGAGCACGCCAATGGCTGGAAACTGGCCGGGCTGGGGCTGGGCCTGCTGGCCATCGTCGGCGTCAGTGCGCGTAGCGGCGCGCGCGGCGCCGGCACGGCGTCGAGCTGGCGCTGGCTGCTGGCGGCGTGGGCCGGCTTCGCGCTGATCGACATCCTGCTCAAGCAGGTGGCGCTGGCCGGCACCCCGGCCACCGCCGCGCTGCTGGCCAGCTTCGCCATCGCCTTCGTGCTGATGCTGGCCTGGCAGCTGCTGCGCCACTACCGCGGCCGCCAGCGGCTGCAGGCGCGCAACCTTGGCTTCGGCCTGCTGCTGGGCGCCATCAACTTCGGCAACATCCTGTTCTACGTGCGCGCGCACCAGGCGTTGCCGCACAGCCCGGCCACCATCTTCGCCGGCATGAACATCGGCGTGGTGTGCCTGGGCGCGCTGGTCGGCGTGCTGGCCTTCGGCGAGAAGACCAGCGCCTGGAACCGCGTGGGCCTGGGCCTGGCGGTGGTGGCGATCGCCCTGATCGCGCGCGGCGCGCAGGGCTGAAGTTCCAGCATGGCTTCCTTGCCCAACGGGGTGATCCACACCTCCTTTAATGTTACTTTATAACAAAATGGAGCCAACCCGATGAAAAATGCAGCTGCCCTGTTCGATGTCTCCGCCATCGCCCTGTCCGGCCTGTGCCTGCTGCACTGCCTGGCGCTGCCACTGCTGGCCGCGCTGCTGCCGCTGTTCGGCACCTGGAGCGAGGCCGAATGGGTGCACGGGGTGTTCGTGCTGATCGCCGTGCCACTGACCAGCTACGCGCTGTGGCGCGCGCATCGGCATCGCCCGCTGCCCGCCGCACTGTGGCTGCTGGCGGGCACCGGGCTGGCGCTGCTGCTGGCCGGTGCGTCCGGCGGCCTGGGCGAGCGGGCCGAAACGCCGCTTACCGTCGCCGGCAGCCTGGCACTGGCCAGCACCCATCTGTGGAACGCGGCGCGGCGGCACGCGCACTAGGGGTCGCCGGCGTCAGGAGCACGCCGCCGGCACCTCTTCGCCCGGGCTCAGGGATCGAAACCCAGCAGCAGCGGGTCGTGGTCCGAGCTGCGCCACGGGCCGGGCACGTTGCGCCCCTGGTAGCCGGCGTCGTCGGCTTCATCGGCATTGATGTGCCATTCGGCCGCGCCCTTCAACCGCGCCGCCATGCCCGGGTTGAGCAGCGCGTGGTCCAGGCGCCCGGTCAAGCCGTTGTAGACGTAGCTGTAGGGCCGGGACACGCCGGCGACCTTGAACGCGTCGCGCCAGCCATCTGCCTGCAGCTGGCGGATCGGGTCTTCCATCGCATAGGCATTGAAGTCGCCCAGCAGCACCGCATCGCCACCGCCACTGCCGGTCGGATCGCGCTGCAGCCACTGGTGCAGCAGCCGCGCCGATGCCACCCGGGTGGCGGTCCAGCAGCCCTGGCCGTCGTTCTGGTCGGCGTCGGCGCCGCTGGCCTCGCTGCAGCCCTTGGACTTGAAGTGGTTGGCCACGACCACGAACGGCCGGCCCGTGCGGCCCATGCGGAAGGCCTGCGCCAGCGGTACCCGGCTGCGCTCGCCGAACGGTTCGCGCTCCAGCACCGCCGGCCTGCCCACCGGCGCCACCCGTGCCGCACGGTAGATGATGCCAACCCGGATGGGGTTGTCGCCCGGCCCCTTGCCGGCGTCGACGAACGCCCAGTGGCGCTCCTTGTCCTGCCCTTCGTTGAGCGCGCGCACCAGCCCGGCGATCGCCGAGTCCGGGCCGTAGCCGTCGTTCTCCAGCTCCATCAGCGCGGCCACGTCGGCGTCGAGGCCGCGGATGGTGGCGACCAGCTTGGCCTGCTGTGCCTGGAACTGCGCGAACGTCTTGGCCCCACGCAGGGTCGGGAAGCCACCACCGTGGCCGTCGCCGTTGAAATAGTTCTCCAGGTTGAACGCGGCGATGCGCAGCGCCCCGGCCACCGCCGGCGGCTGCGGCCGCTCGATCGCCGGTAGCGGCAGCGCGGCGGTCAGCTGCAGCCGGTAGTCGCCGTCGTAGCGCTGGTCGACCACGCCCTCGACGCCGCGGAACACCATGCCGGTGCGCAGCTGCGCAGCCTCGGGCAGGTAGGACACGCGGCCCGGATCGCGCTGGCTGCTGCCATCGTCCAGGCGCAGGCGGCGGCGCGCGTTGTCGGCCCCCAGCACCGCGTTCTCCGCGGTGCCGGCGGCGGCCAGTTCGGTCGGCTGCCACAGCCGCCCGTCGAAGGCGACGGTCAGCTCGCCGTGACGCGCCAGCTGGTCCTGCCCGGCCAGCGTCAGCGGTGCGGCGATGCGCACCTTCATCCCTTCCAGCGCTTCCCAGCTCGCGGGCACGGCCTCCAGCACGGTGATCCCGGGCGCGGGGCGGGCGCGGGCCGCCGCCACCGTTTCGGCCTGCAGCGCGGTCAGGGTCTGGCCGCCCTTGCCGGCCGCCAGTTCCTGCACCGTGCCGGTGACGCGCAGCCACTGTCCCGCGGGCAGCGCGCGCGCCGGGTCCATCTGCACGAACAGCGCATCGGACGTGGCCGGGTCGCGATCTCCCGCGTCCTGCAGGAAGACACCGCCGAGACCGGCGCGCAGGTCGGCGCTGACGAACCCCTCGATGGTGACCTGGCGTCCTTCCAGCGGGCTGCGCGGGCCACTGCCCTGTACCTGGCCGATGGCGAGGACGGCCGGCGTCCTGGCGACCGCCTGCGGCGCAAGGGCGACGGACAGCGAGAGGGCGAGCAGCGCGGGGAGATGACGCATGGGGTGGACTCCAGAACGGCGGAAAGCAAAGCGCCGCCCGGGAGGGCGGCGCCGCGTGTCCATGATGGGCACGTTTTATTTCAGGTTTGCCAGCATCCAGTCGACGGTGGCGTGGATCTGCTCGTCGCTCAGGCCGGCATTGCCGCCCTTGGGCGGCATCACCCCGCCGTCCGGGCCGGTGTAGCCCTCGATGGCGTGCTTGTAGAGCGTCTCGGTGCCCTGGGCGATGCGCTTGTCCCAATGCGCGTGGTCCAGGGTCGGTGCCATGCCCACGCCGGTCAGGTGGCAAGCGGTGCACAGCTTGTCGAAGATCACCTTGCCGTCCAGGGTGCCGCCGTAGGCGCCGCCTGCGGCAGCCGCCTGGGCAGCCGCGGCTTCGGCCGCCGCAGCCTGCGCCGCGGCACCGGTGCTGCCCGCGTAGACCGCACCGGCCGGGGCGATGCGCTGCTCGACGCGCGCGACCGCCTGCGGGGAGGCTTCGGTGGGAATCGCGCGCTGCAGGAACGACGCGAAGATGATCAGCCCGACCGTGACGACAGCCAAGATGGCGATCACGATGGAGAAGCGTTTCAGGAACTGCAGGTCGTAATTCCGCACGTATCAACACCCCTGGCAAGTAGTCGGTGGACCACAGCTACCGGCGGAGTATAGACCAGCGCCCCCACCCACCGGCAACGGGCAGCGGCCGGACGGCGGCCTCATCCCCCGTGCGCGGCCATGCCGGCACCGGCCGCGCGCAGGCACAACGCGCCGATCGCCTCGACCAGCGGCTCGCCGCCGCGCAGGCCGTCGCGGCTGGGCGCGGTCGGTCCGACCAGCGCCTCGGTGAACGCACCGACGATGCAGGCCGCGCCCACGTCCAGGTCCTGCGCCGGGAATTCGCCGCTGCGGACGCCGTCGCCGAGGATGCGCTTGAACACGTCGCCGAACAGGCGGCGACAGCGGATGCGCTCGGCCTCGACCTCCGGATCCACCGGTTCGGCGATGAAGGCATAGGCCAGTGCCGGCCCGGCCAGCGCGCGGCGCACGAAGGAGGCCACCGCCTGCTGCAGGCGCACGGCCGCCGGCTGCGGCCCGTCGGCGATCGCCGAAAGGATGTCCAGCTCATGCTCGACCGCGGCGGTGAGCACCTCCACGAAGAGGTCGGCCTTGGACGGGAAATGGCGGTAGATCAGGCCGGTGGATACCCCGGCCTCGGCCGCCACCGCGGTGATCGGCGCGTTGCGGTACCCGCCCGCGGCAACCAGCCGCCGGGCCGCTGCCAGGATCGCCTCGCGGTTGCCGGCAAGGCGCTTTTCCATCAGTTCCGAACGTTTGTAGGCCATGGATTGATTCTAGATTCAATTTTTGAATTTGTATTCACTTTTTCATGGAGACCGGCTAGGCTGCGCGCGAACGCCCGTGCTGACGGCCAGTCCGTCATACCCCTCCCGGAGCGCCCACCCGTCCCGCCGTACCGGAGCCGCCCCCATGCACGTCCCCACCCTTTCCTTCGATCTCGGCGAAGAGATCGACATGCTGCGCGGGAGCGTGGCCCAGTTCGCGGCCGCGCACATCGCGCCGCTGGCCGCCGACGCCGACGCCGGCAACCAGTTCCCCAACACGCTCTGGCGCCAGTTGGGCGAACAGGGCCTGCTCGGCATGACCGTGGAGGAAGAATACGGCGGCAGCGGCATGGGGTATCTCGCCCACGTGGTGGCGATGGAGGAAATCTCGCGCGCCTCCGGCGGCATCGGCCTGTCCTACGGCGCGCATTCGAACCTGTGCCTGAACCAGCTGCGCAAGAACGCCAGCGAGGCGCAGAAGCACAGGTACCTGCCCAGGCTGTGCAGCGGCGAGCACGTCGGCGCGCTGGCGATGAGCGAACCGGGCGCCGGCTCGGACGTGGTGTCGATGAAGCTGCGCGCGGAGCGGCGCGGCGACCACTACCTGCTCAACGGCAACAAGATGTGGATCACCAACGGCCCGGACGCCGACGTGCTGGTGGTCTACGCCAAGACCGACCCGGACGCCGGCTCGCGCGGCATCACCGCCTTCATCGTCGAGAAGGGCATGAAGGGATTCTCCACCGCGCAGAAGCTGGACAAGCTGGGCATGCGCGCCTCCAACACCTGCGAACTGGTGTTCCAGGACTGCGAGGTGCCGGTGGAGAACGTGCTCGGCGAGGTCGGCAGTGGCGTCAAGGTGCTGATGTCCGGCCTGGACTACGAGCGCGTGGTGCTGTCCGGCGGTCCGCTCGGGTTGATGGCCGCGGCGCTGGACGTGGTGCTGCCGTACGTGCACGAGCGCAAGCAGTTCGGCGAAGCGATCGGCACCTTCCAGCTGATCCAGGCCAAGCTCGCGGACATGTACGTGGGCCTCAACGCGTGCCGCGCATATGTGTATGCGGTGGCCAGGGCCTGCGACCATGGCCGCACCACCCGCCAGGACGCGGCCGGCGCGATCCTGTATTCGGCCGAGAAGGCCACCTGGGCCGCCGGCGAGGCGATCCAGATCCTCGGCGGCAACGGCTACATCAACGAGTACCCGGCGGGCCGCCTGTGGCGCGACGCCAAGCTGTACGAGATCGGCGCCGGCACCTCGGAGATCCGGCGCATGCTGATCGGGCGCGAGCTGTTCCAGCGCACCGCGTGATCCAGGCCCAGCAATCGCCGGGCCTCTCCCTGGAGGGTGCCGGCAGGTGAAGGGCAACGGCAACGGCGGGGTTCCCGCATCATGGACCCCACGCGCCGCGCATCCGCCCTTCGGCCCCCCTCCACCGACGGCACACAGGCAACCGCAGGAACCACCGCCATGAGCGTACTGAAAACCCAGCTGCAGCCCGGCAGCGAGACATTCGAGGCCAACCGCGCGGCGATGCAGGTGCTGGTCGACGACCTGCGCGCGACCCTGGAGCGCACCGCGCGCGGCGGCAGCGATGCGGCGCGGGCCAAGCACACCGCGCGCGGCAAGCTGCTGGTGCGCGAGCGCATCGACGCGCTGCTCGATCCCGGCAGCGCGTTCCTCGAGATCGCGCCGCTGGCCGCGCACGGCATGTACGACGACCCGGTGCCGGGCGCCGGCATGGTCGCCGGCATCGGCCGCGTCTCCGGCGTGGAATGCCTGATCGTCGCCAACGACGCCACGGTCAAGGGCGGCACCTACTACCCGGTGACGGTCAAGAAGCACCTGCGCGCGCAGGAGATCGCACAGCAGAACCGCCTGCCATGCATCTACCTGGTCGATTCGGGCGGTGCGTTCCTGCCGCTGCAGGACGAGGTATTCCCCGACCGCGACCACTTCGGCCGCATCTTCTACAACCAGGCCAACCTGTCCGCGCAGGGCATTCCGCAGATCGCCTGCGTGATGGGCAGCTGCACCGCCGGCGGTGCCTACGTGCCGGCGATGAGCGACGAGACGGTCATCGTCCGCGAACAGGGCACCATCTTCCTCGGCGGCCCGCCGCTGGTGAAGGCGGCAACCGGCGAAGTGGTCAGTGCCGAGGAACTGGGCGGCGCCGACGTGCACACGCGTATTTCCGGCGTCGCCGACCACATGGCCGACAACGACCTGCAGGCGCTTGCGCGGGTGCGCGCCATCATCGCCAGCCTCAACTGGCGCAGGCCGGAGCCGCGCGTCGCGCTGCAGCCCGGCGAGGCGCCGCTGTTCGATGCGCACGAACTGTATGGCGTGATCCCCGGCGACACGCGCAAGCCCTACGACGTGCGCGAAGTGCTCATGCGCATCGTCGACGGCTCGCGCTTCGACGAGTTCAAGCCGCGCTACGGCAACACCCTGGTCACCGGCTTCGCCCATGTGCATGGCCATCCCGTGGGCATCATCGCCAACAACGGCATCCTGTTCTCCGAATCGGCGCTCAAGGGCGCGCACTTCATCGAGCTGTGCTGCCAGCGTGGCATCCCGCTGCTGTTCCTGCAGAACATCACCGGCTTCATGGTCGGCCGCAAGTACGAGCACGGCGGTATCGCCAAGGACGGTGCCAAGCTGGTGATGGCGGTGGCCAACGCCCGCGTGCCCAAGTACACGGTGGTGATCGGCGGCTCGTTCGGCGCCGGCAACTACGGCATGTGCGGCCGCGCCTATTCGCCGCACTTCCTGTGGATGTGGCCGAACGCACGCATCGGGGTGATGGGCGGCGAACAGGCCGCCAGCGTGCTGGCCACGGTCAAGCGCGACGGCATCGAGGGCAAGGGCGGGCAGTGGCCGGCCGACGAGGAGGAGGCGTTCAAGGCGCCCATCCGCGAGCAGTTCGAGCGCCAGGGCCACCCCTATTACGCCAGCGCGCGGCTGTGGGACGACGGCGTGATCGACCCCGCCGACACCCGCCGCGTCCTGGGCCTGGCGCTGGCCGCCAGCCTCAACGCGCCGGCGCAGGACACGCGCTTCGGCGTGTTCCGGATGTGAGGCCGTCGGCATGACACGCATCGAGCCGGAAGCCTGCGCTTGTGCTCTGGCTCTTGCGGTTGCCTTCGCTGTCCCGGGTTCCCTTCCGCAGCGACGCAGCCGGCGGGGAGGACCCGGAGGGCGACGTGCATGGATGCACGTCGTTTTTCGACACGACGCGGATGTCGTGTCGAAATATCCCGGCGGCGGAGTGGACCCGGCGCGCGCAGCGCGTTGGGCGCGGAGGCAGGGCGTGCTTTCTTTTGGCTACCTTTTCTTTGCACGGGCAAAGAAAAGTCGCTCGCTCCCCGGCAGGGGAGTGAAAGCTCTTCAATACTTCAAGCTGCCACCGCGCAGCACGTCATGGAATACGCCATGTTCGACAAGATCCTGATCGCCAACCGCGGCGAAATCGCCTGCCGCGTCATCGCCACCTGCCGCCGCCTGGGCATCGCCACCGTCGCGGTGTACTCGGACGCCGACCGCGACGCACGGCATGTGCGGCTGGCCGACGAGGCCATCCATATCGGCCCGGCGCCGGCAGCGGACAGCTACCTGCGCGGCGCGGCCATCCTCGACGCCGCACGCCGCAGCGGCGCGCAGGCGATCCACCCCGGCTACGGCTTCCTGTCCGAGAACGCCGGTTTCGCCCGCGCCTGCGCCGACGCCGGCGTGGTTTTCATTGGGCCGCCGGCCAGCGCCATCGACGCGATGGGCGACAAGAGCGCGGCCAAGGCGCTGATGCAGCAGGCCGGCGTGCCGCTGACCCCCGGCTACCACGGCGAGCGCCAGGAGCCGGCCTTCCTGCGCGCGCAGGCCGACGCGATCGGCTATCCGGTGCTGATCAAGGCCAGCGCCGGCGGCGGTGGCAAGGGCATGCGCAGGGTCGAGGCCAGCGCGGATTTCGACGCCGCCCTGGCCAGTTGCCAGCGCGAGGCGCAGTCGGCGTTCGGCAATGCGCACGTGCTGGTGGAGAAGTACATCGAGCGGCCGCGGCATATCGAGATCCAGGTGTTCGGCGACGGCCACGGCAACGTGGTGCATCTGTTCGAGCGCGACTGCTCGGTGCAGCGCCGCCACCAGAAGGTGCTGGAGGAAGCCCCGGCGCCGGGCATGACGCCCGAACGCCGCGCGGCGATGGGCAAGGCCGCCACCGACGCGGCGCGCGCGGTCGGCTACGTCGGCGCCGGCACGGTGGAATTCATCGCCTCGCCTTCGGGCGAATTCTGGTTCATGGAAATGAACACCCGCCTGCAGGTCGAGCACCCGGTGACCGAACTGATCACCGGCACCGACCTGGTGGAGTGGCAGCTGCGCGTCGCCGCCGGGCAGCCGTTGCCGAAGACCCAGGCGCAGCTGGCCATCCACGGCCACGCCATCGAGGCACGGCTGTACGCCGAGGATGCCGACCGTGGGTTCCTGCCCTCCACCGGCACCCTGCGCCACCTGCGCCTGCCGCGGCCCGATGCCCACGTGCGGGTGGATGCCGGCGTCGAACAGGGCGATGCCATCACCCCGTACTACGACCCGATGATCGCCAAGCTGATCGTGCATGACGTGGACCGCGACAGCGCGCTGCGGCGCATGCGGCAGGCGCTGGCGCAGTGCCGGGCGGTCGGCGTCACCACCAATGCCGGCTTCCTGCACCGGCTGGTGGCGACCGGTTCGTTCCGCCAGGCCGATCTCGACACCGCGCTGATCGAGCGCGAGCACGACGCACTGGACGTGCGCCACCATCCCGCAAGCGCGGCCGACTGGGCACTGGCCGCGGTGCTCGCCATCGACGACGGCGCCACAGCGCCGGCCGACGCCTCGCCCTGGGCCATCGCCGATGGCTGGCGCGCGGCCGGTCCCGCCGCGCGCGCGGTGACACTGGAACACCAGCAGCAACAACGCACGCTGCGGGTACGGCGCCACGCGGACGGCTGGCAGGTGGATGGCGACGGCGACCCGCTGCGGCTGCGCGGGCGGGTGCGCGCGGACGGATATGCCGTGCAGATCGACGACCGGCTATACCGTGGCGACGTGGTGCGCGACGGCAATGTGCTGCATGTCTTCGCCGACGGGAGCCAGCACCGCTTCACCCTGCACGATCCCGTCGCCGAGGCCGACGGCGGCAGCGACCATGGCGGCAGCCTGCTGGCGCCGATGCCCGGCCGGGTCATCGCCCTGCTGGTCGAGCCGGGCAGCAGGGTCGCCCGCGGCACCCCGCTGCTGGTGATGGAAGCGATGAAGATGGAGCACACCCTGCAGGCGCCGGCCGACGGCGTGGTCAACGGCTACCGCGTGCGCGGTGGCGACCAGGTGGGCGACGGCGCGGTGCTGGTGGATTTCGAGGCGGGCTGATCACGCCCATACGCGGTGGGCTGGATCGAACTCGGTGGTCGCCTGTTGTGATGCGCGCCAACCGAGACCGAAAACCGCCATCGCGCCCTGCTGGACACCATCCAGTCCCAGTGCCCGGTCGATATCGATCTCGTTGATCGCCGCGGTCACGAACGCGCCCAGGCCCGCCTCGGTGGCGCATGTGTAGAGCATCTGCGACAGGTGCCCGACGTCGAGGACGATGGCACGGTAGGCCTTGGCGTGGTTGCGGTACTTCCAGAAGCAACGCTCGAAACGCGGCGCCAGCACGATCATCGCCGGGGCATCGGCGAACCACTCTTGGCCGGACAGCATCGTGCATGCAAGCCGCGCCAGTTCCGACGCGGGCGGCGACGGCAACGCCAACAGCGCGTGTTCGATCGGGTGGTAGTGGTAGAGGCCCGGCGCGAGGCCCTCGACACTCTGCACCAGCAGGTAGGTTTCGACCGGATGCAGGCCTCCACCGGAGGGAACATGCTTCTTCAGGAACACGGTATCCGGCGCGGCCTCGACTGTGGCCTGCGCCATCACCGTCCGTTGCAGCAGCCGTGCCAGCAAAGGCAGCGGCAAGGGACGATCGCGATCGAAGTTCCGGCAGGTGGCGCGACGCCCCAGCAACGCATCGAATGCGTCATCGGCCTGCCTTGGCAGTGGCGCATAGCTGCCATCGTGCGGCTGCACCGCCGGTGGCGGCATGCCGAAGTTGCGGCGCAGGTCGTTGGCCGTGACCAGGCCGCGCGCATGCATGTCGCCGACGCTGTCCACGCCCTGCCAGCGCGAATGCCGGTGCGTCACTGCCGCCAGCGGCCACCAATGCGCGTCGCGCATGGCCTGGTCGCGCGCCAAATGTCGCGCATGCTCGGGTTGATCGCCCAGCAACAGCCCCAGTTCCAGCAGCCGCAGCACTGCCGGCGAAGCGCATTGCGCCTCGCCTGGTTCCTGCCAGCGCTGGGCGCTGAACGCACCCAGCAGGGCACACTCGGCCGCATCCACGGCAACGGCCTGATCCAGATGCGCGGCCAGTGCGACCCAGGCCACCTCGCTGTCCATCTCGACCTTGCCGCGCAGGATTGCGGCAAGGCCAAACGAAACCCGCTCGCGCGGTTCCAGCAACAGGTGGGTACAACGGCGGACACGCATGATGGTTTCCAGAGTATTTTGATCGAGCGACGCCGCAACGGACATGCACTGCATCCCCCCACAGCCCGGTCGTCTTTATACCTCACCAAAGTCAGCGCGCGCTCCCAACAGCCGTAGCTGTAGCGATACACGCCATCCATTTCCCGTGTATAACGCTAGATTCATCAACCGCGATTGGAGAAAGCACCATGACCGCTAGCCGACTGACACCCGCCGAAGCATCCGTCTTGCTGGATCACCTGATTGGCGATACTGCTTTCCGCACATCGATCGCCACCGACCCGGCAGCCGCTCTGTCCTCCATCGGCATCTGCGTCGATCACTATGGTTGCTTCCTAGTCGGTGCGCTGGCGTCGCCGGAAGAACTGCAACAGGTCCGCACCGAGTTGGAGGCTTACCTCACCGAATCCAGCATGCCGATGACAGTGGTGTTCTGCTTTGAGGCCGGGAAAGTCAACAATGCAGTTAGCCATCAGAATTCACCACTGCTGGCAGCTTGAAGAGGCCACTGCAGCATCAAGACTGAAAAGCGCCAAGGTCTCCGCCTTGGCGCTTTATTAAACTGACCATCTAGTAAACTTTATTCACCTCATGCTTGCGGCCAAATCTGACCGGCAGGATCGAGTTCAGCGATTTCCTGCTGCTCGCTACGCCAACCGAAGCCGCCTACCGCCAGCGGTCCGTCGCGCAACGGCTCCAATCCGAAGGCGCATTCGATCTCCGCTTCATTGATCGCCGCAGTAACAAACGCCCCCAGCCCCAAGTCTGTCGCGCTGAGATACAGCGTCTGTGACAAATGGCCGACATCCAGCATCAACGCTCGCCAGGCTTTGGAATGATTCCGATACTTCCAGTGACTACGTGCGATGCGTGGGGCATACACAACCAAGACTGGCGCGTGCGCAAACCAGTGCTGGCCGGCCAGCACATTGCACGCGAACTCATCCAAAGGCATCCCGGGAGTTGGGAGCGGACGCAATGCGTGATCGACGGGCCGATAGTGGTAGAGCCCCGGCACAATACCTTCTACTCTCTGGACCAACAAGTACGCCTCGGTGGCGTGCAGGCCGCCACCCGAGGGAGTGTGCTTCTTCAGGAACTCGACCCCTCCCTCCCGGCGAATATGCCCTTGGGCGGCGAATACCCGCTCCAGCATCCGGGAAAACAGGGGCTGTTCCAGTGTTCGCGCCACATCGAAGTTTCGGCAAGTCACTCGCCTTGACATCAATGCATCCAGCGGCTGTACCGCGTTCCGCTCCAAGGGCACGTCAAACCCGACCACCTCCCGCTCGGTTGTTGCGGGTGGTGGCATGCCATACGTCCGTAGGAGTCCTGCAACACTGTCAGTACCCAGGCGCTGCATGGACTCGACGCTGTTGACCGCCTCCCACCGAGCAGCCCGATGGGCGACCGCCGCCAGCGGCCACCAGTGCAACGCCCGGTAGCGCTCATCGGCCCGCCTTTTCTCGCCATGTGCATCGTCGTTGCTTAGCAGGAGCCCCCGTTCAAGCAGCCGTCCGGTGATTTCATTCATCGGTTCCTCCAGCTCCACCCAGTTTTCCGGGCTGAATTTCCCAATGGCCAGCAACTCCTCGTCGGAGACCGTCACTTCCCCATCCAGATGGGGAGCCAAGGCCACCCAACTGCGCTTGCGTACCAGGCCATTGCCGCCGGAAAGGAGGCTGCCCAGATCGAAATGGCTGATTTCCCGTGGCTCGAAGAACAAGGCTGCACAACGACGAATTTTCACTGGTACCCTTCCCCAACCACGCAAAGAGGCGTGGCAATACGTACTTCATACATCACAGGGGACCCATGAGCACCAATCAAGGCGACAACGCCGCACATCCACCGCTGAGCCAGGAAATGGCCGCGCACCTGCTTGACCTGCTGTCGGAAGACGACGCTTTCCGCGAGCTGTTCACGCGCGATCCGGAACAGGCCCTGGTCCAGGCCGGCCTGTCTCCTGCAGAGGCCGCCCAGGCCCTGTGCGGGGACAGTTGCATGCGTGTCACCACGCTGGCCAGCAAGGAGGCCATCCAGGCGGCACGCGAACAGCTACTGCAGAACATGACCTCCGAGGCCGCGCATACCGTGGTCTTTTGCTTCAACGACTGAGTCACCTGCGGTCGCGACGTCCGTCGCGACCGTATCGACCACATTCATCACCACGAACGCCTGCGCGCCAAGTGGATCGCCGTAGGCCATGCCGGGATGGCCGGAAAGCCAGCGCTGCTGTCGCTGGCTTCCCTCATGATCCCCCATGGCATGAAGCGCATCGCGCATCGCCACATGCCATTGAACGAAATCGCCAGTCCTGGCCCGCAGCAGCTCGGCCGCGCGGGCTGGTTCGCCCCGCAACCGCCATTGGTCGGCAATGACAACCGCCAATAGAGCCTCGTTCCGTGGATGGCCTGAACGCTCCACCAGCTTCGCCAGGCGATGCTCGTCCGATGCGTTCAATGCCACACCTGCGAACCGCTGCTTCACTCTGCAAGCCGCCAACGCGATGGCGGTCAGATCATCCGCCTCTCCGGCACCTGCGGCCTCGGCTGCCTGGAATACGCTCAAAAGCATGTCGTCGAGCTTCCGCTGACTCACGCTCGCTCCGGCCCGATACTGGGCAACCATTGCTCCCAGTTGCAGAGGGACACGCATGACATCATTGTCGGCTGCGGCCTTGGCTACTCCCTGCCCTGCGATCTCCATCGCCTTTTCGGCCTGGCCCGCCGCCAGCAACGCGGCGGTCCATTCCACATGCACGAGTGCATCTGAAGGATCCCTTGCCGCATAGCGTTCCAGCACCTCCAGGGCATCGGACAGCCTCCCCTTTGCCGCCAATGCGGAAGCGTGGCGGCGACTCGGTTGCGCCCCCGCTATTTTTTCTGACTCGACGAAGTTGCGGATGGCAGCGTCGTACTCATCCCGCGCCAGATGGATGCGGCCGATCAACTCCCTGGATATATAGCGCAGCGCTTCCTTAGACGACGCAGCGGCCGTTGCCGCCGCCAGGGCTTCATCCAGGCTTCCTTTCACGTACTCCGCCCATGCGTAGTTCTGCTGGGCGCCAGCGATGTCGGGATATACCTCGGCAAGCAAACGCCATTTGGCCGGGGCACTGAGCGACGGCCGCGGCTCGAACTCGGCCTCCCATGCCTCCATGTAAAGCCGGTCGCGTACGGAAAGATGCTCGCGCAGGGCAGCGGCTCTGCGCAGATACACTTCCGCCTCCTCCGCATTCCCCTGCGTCATGTACGTGCGCATGATGCCGACCAGGGCAAGGGCGAACTCCGGGTCGATATCAACCGCCTTCAGGAAAAGCGCGCGGGCATCATCCATCCGGCGCCCGTTGTAGGCCTTTACTCCCAATGCGTACAACTTCAGCGCGTCGAGGCTCTCCGTGGTCACTTCCGGCAGCGGCTGCGATATCCGTTGTATGGCATCGGAAGACTCTCCCAACCGATCACGTACCGACCGCGCAAGACTGTCGATGGAGGTCAGAAGCCCGTCCGCATGCGCGACATCGCGGGACAGCACATGCACCGTTGACCGGGTCTGCGGATCGACGATCTCCACTGTTATCCGCAGCTTTCCGCCGATTTCCGCCAGAGTGGGCAGAACTACCGCACGGGCGCCATCGCGGATCGCAACCTCGCTACCAACTATCCGATCAATCTGCGCGGTCCTGTCGCGCCTCATCCTGGTCAACGTATCACTGACAGTCATGTCGCTGACTATGTTGACGTAGCGCGACTGCTCCAGGCTGATGCGGAAGGCCTGCTCAATGGAGTCATCCAGCACCGCGTTTCCGGTCAGGTTGCGCAGGTCGCCCATCACCACCCAGTCGCGCTCGGCGAAGGCGATGGCCGGTTCCGGCCGCGTGATGAACCAGGCGCCGACGCCCAGCGCCACCAGCAACGCTGCTTCCGCCACCAGCGCCATCGGGCGCCGCCACAGCGGCAGGTCGCGCCAGGCCTTGGGCGTGCTGCGCGGCATGCGCAGCGGGGCGAACCCTGGCTCGCCGACCTCGAACACTTCCTGCGTGGTCGGTACGCCCTTGAAGTGCCAGCGACCGTGCGACTTCCACTGCAGGTGCTGGCTGCGCGCGCCCAGCTCGCGGGCGGAACGGTGCGCCAGCGACTCGGCCACCGCCGACAGCAGGATCTGCCCGGGCCGCGCCAACGCCATCAGGCGCGCGGCCAGCGGCTTGGCCAGGCCCTCGACTTCCAGCGGCTTGGCACCGGCCTGCACCGCCTCGACGCTGTTGTGCCAGGTCAGCACCTCGCCGACATGCATGCCGGTACGCGCCTGCAGGCCGATGCCGCGCAGCTGGCCCAGCTGCTCCAGGCCCTGCCGGTAGTCCAGCGCGAAACCCAGCCCGTTGACCGGCCGCTCGAACAGCAGCAGCAGGCCGTCGGAGCGGTCGATCATGCGTCCCTTCCACTGCTGCTGCAGGCGCAGCACCAGCCGGTCGTGCTCCTGGAACAGTTCCGCGGCCGCGGTGTCGCCCAGCCGCTCCACCAGCGCGACCGAGTCGCACAGGTCGGTCAGCAGCAGCGTGTGCACGCGGGGGGCGGGGGCACCCGCCGTTGCATCCATGTCCGGTGTGGCAGGCACCTGCTGCATGTCAGCCGGCCCCCAGCCAGTCCACCGGCCATTGCAGCCGGTTGCCGCCACGCCGCTTGGCCTCGTACAGGGCACTGTCGGCATGCGCGTACCAGTCGTTCCAGTCGCGCGACGGGTCGAGCAGGCTGACGCCGATGCTCACCGGGCACACCCGCGGCACCGGCTGCGAGCGTTCCAGCAGGCCGTGCACGGCATGCAGGATGAAGCCGGCCACGTGTTCGAGCGCCTCGGCGTCGGCCTCCTGCACCAGCAGGCAGAATTCGTCGCCGCCCAGGCGGCAGGCCAGCCCGCCCGGCTGCACCACCGAGCGCAGGATGTTGGCCACCGCCTGCAGCACGCGGTCGCCGACCAGGTGGCCATGTTCGTCGTTGATGCGCTTGAAGCGATCGCAGTCGATCAGCAGCAGCCCCTGCGGCGGGTTCCGCGACGGCTGCCGGCACTCCTGCAGGTAGAGGGTCAGGCCACGGCGGTTGTACAGGCCGGTCAATTCGTCGGTCCGCACCAGTTCCTCGGTATGGCTGAGCTGGTGGGTGGTGGTGTAGAGATTGTCCAGCGCCGCTTCCAGGTCGTGGTTGCGACGGCGCAGCTGCCGGATCAGCATCTGTTCGTTGGAGACCACGCGCATGATCGTGCGGCGCAGGAAAAAGGCGACCCGGCCCGGATCGTGGTCCACCAGCTTCTGGAAATCGGGATGCCCGAGTTCGAGCAGGGACAGCTCGGTCGAGGCACGGGCATCGGCGCCGCGGCGATGGTCGCCGATCAGCAGGCCCAGCTCGCCGAAGAACTCCCCCGGGCCCAGGTACTTGACCACCAGGTCCTCGCCGAAGTTGAGATCGACGATGCCACTGACGATGACGAACATGGCGTCGCCCGAATCCCCGCGGCGGAACAGGACCTCGCCGGCGGCGACCTGGCGCTGCCGTGCGAACCGCGAGAACAGCGCGAATTCGTCGGGCGACAGGACGGGATGCACGATTTCGGCCATCGCCATGTGGGCGACACCCGGTTCGCGCTCATCGGCCATGATTGCAGCACTTTCGCTGGTCATTCCCTCAGCCCCACCGCCCCTTCGTCCCCGGGGGCTAGCGCGGAAGGATAGCACCGGCACAAAGCGTGGAGCAGGTCGCAAACCGGCGCCCATCGCATTCAGCCATATGAAAGAAAGGGCGGCCGTCGCGGCCGCCCCTGCTCCATACCCAAGTAACGGTAAAAGTATCGAAACCAGGGCCTTCAGGCGGCCCTGCCGGCCTGGAACTGCGCCTCCTCGGTGGAGCCGGTCAGCGCGGTGACGCTGGAGGCGCCGCCCTGGATCACCGTGGTGACGTCGTCGAAGTAGCCCGCCCCCACTTCCTGCTGGTGGGAAACGAAGGTGTAGCCCTGCCCGCGCGCGGCGAACTCCGGCTCCTGGACCTGCTCCACGTAGTGGCGCATGCCCTCGCCACGGGCGTAGTCGTGGGCGAACTTGAAGGTGTTGAACCAGTTGATGTGGATGCCGGCCAGGGTGATGAACTGGTACTTGTAGCCCAGTGCCGACAGTTCGTCCTGGAAGCGGGCGATGGTGCGGTCGTCCAGGTTCTTCTTCCAGTTGAACGATGGCGAGCAGTTGTAGGACAGCAGCTTGCCCGGGCTGGCCGCGTGCACCGCCTGGGCGAACTCGCGGGCGAAGCCCAGGTCCGGGGTGCCGGTCTCGCACCACACCAGGTCGGCATACGGCGCGTAGGCCACGCCGCGGCTGATCGACTGCTCCAGCCCGTTGCGCACCCGGTAGAAGCCCTCGGCGGTGCGCTCGCCGGTGACGAAAGGCGCGTCATTGGGGTCGAAGTCGCTGGTCAGCAGGTTGGCGGCCTCGGCGTCGGTCCGTGCCAGGACGATCGTCGGCACCCCCAGCACGTCGGCGGCCAGCCGTGCGGCCACCAGCTTCTGGATCGCCTCCTGGGTCGGCACCAGTACCTTGCCGCCCATGTGACCGCACTTCTTCACCGCCGCCAGCTGGTCCTCGAAGTGCACGCCCGCGGCACCGGCGACGATCATGTTCTTCATCAGCTCGTAGGCGTTGAGCACGCCGCCGAAGCCGGCCTCGCCGTCGGCCACGACCGGCAGGAAGAAGTCGATGGCCTCCTCGGCCTTCAACTTGCCGTCGATGATGTTCTTCCACTGGATCTCGTCGGCGCGCTGGAAGGTGTTGTTGATGCGGCGGACCATGGTCGGCACCGAGTCGTAGGCGTACAGCGACTGGTCCGGGTACATGGTCTCGGAGGTATTGCCGTCGGCAGCCACCTGCCAGCCGGACAGGTACACCGCCTCCAGCCCGGCCTTGGCCTGCTGCATCGCCTGGCCGGCGCTGATCGCGCCGAAGGCGTTGACGTAGCCCTTCCTGGCCTCGCCGTTGAGCAGCTTCCACAGCCGCTCGGCGCCGCGCCGGGCCAGGGTGTGCTCGGGCTGCACGGTGCCGCGCAGGCGCACCACGTCGGCGGCGCTGTACGGGCGGCGGATGCCGGCCCAGCGCGGGTTGCTGTCCCAGTCGTGCTGCAGGGCGTCGATCTGTTGCGTGTAGGTGCTCATGGTGGAACTCCTTGGGGGGCGGGGCGTGCAGTAGGGGGCGGCCAGTGGCAGGGCTCAGTCGATCTGCCGGTACGCCGGCAGGGTCAGGAACTCGGCCAGTTCGTCGGCGTGGCTGAGCGTGCCGAGCAGTTCGATGGCCTGGGCGATGCGGTCGCCGCCGGGCAGCGCGGCGGTGTCGCCCAGGCGCGCCGGCAGCGCGCGCAGGGTGGCGTCGAGCAGCGCGCCGTCGATGGCGGTGCCGTCGTCCAGGTGCTGGTTGCCGGCATGCAGCCACTGCCAGATCTGGCTGCGGCTGATCTCGGCGGTGGCCGCGTCCTCCATCAGGTTGTGGATCGGCACGCAGCCGTTGCCGTCCAGCCACGCGGCCATGTAGCGCACACACACTTCCACGCTGTTGTCGAAGCCGGCGCGGGTGATGGTGCCGGCGCAGGGGGCCACCAGGTCATCGCGGGTGACGTGCACGTCGCGGCGCAGCACGTGGTGCTGATTGGGGCCCGGCATGTGCTCGTCGAAGATCGCGCGCGCCACCGGGATCAACGCCGGGTGCGCCACCCAGGTGCCGTCGTGGCCGGCACTGACCTCGCGCAGCTTGTCCGCGCGCACACGCGCCATGGCCTGCTCGTTGGCAGCCGGGTCGTGGTTGATCGGGATCTGCGCGGCCATGCCGCCCATCGCATGCGCGCCGCGGCGGTGGCAGGTCTGGATCAGCAGCTCCGAATACGCCTTCAGGAACGGCTGGGTCATGGTCACCTGGCCACGCTCGGGCAGCACCTTGTCGGCATGCCGGCGGAAGGTCTTCAGGTAGGAGAAGATGTAGTCCCAGCGGCCGCAGTTCAGGCCGACGATGCGCCCGCGCAGCGCGTGCAGGATCTCGTCCATCTCGAACACCGCCGGCAGCGTCTCGATCAGCACGGTGACCTTGATCTGCCCGTGCGGCAGGCCGAGCATGCCCTCGATGTGCGCCAGCGCGGTTTCCCACAGCGCCGCCTCTTCCATCGACTGCAGCTTGGGCAGGTAGAAATACGGGCCGCGGTCCCGGCGCATCAGCGCGCGGGCGTTATGGAAGGCGAACAGCGCCGCGTCGAACAGGCCGCCGGCGATCGGCTGGCCGTCGACCAGCACGTGCTTCTCGTCCAGGTGCCAGCCACGCGGGCGCACGATCAGCACCGCCTGCTCGGCGAACGGCCGCAGCGTGTAGTGCTTGCCGGGCGCGCCATCGGCCGCCGCCGGCGCGGTGTACTCCAGGTCGCCGCGCACCGCGCCGATCAGCGCCTGCTGGCCAGCCAGGAGGTTGCGCCAGGTCGGCGAGGTCGAATCCTCGAAATCGGCCATGAACACCCGCGCGCCGGAGTTCAGCGCGTTGATGACCATCTTCGGATCGGTCGGGCCGGTGATCTCGACGCGACGGTCCTGCAGGGCGGCCGGGATCGGCGCCACCGTCCAGTCGCCCTGGCGGATGTGCGCGGTATCGGTGCGGAAGTCCGGCAGCCCCCCCTGGTCGAAGAAGGCCTGGCGCTGGCGCCGCGCGGCCAGCCGCGCCTGCCGCTCCGGCTCCACCGCCCGGTGCAGCGACACCAGCAGCGCCAGCGCGCCGGCCGGCAGCAGCTCCGCCTGGCCGGCGAGCCGGGCGGCCACGGTGATGCCCGGGGTCGGGCGGGTGGGCGTGGACGGAACGGAGGTGGCGACGGCGGACATGGCGGAACCCTGCGTGTGTCGGGGGACTCCACCGTGCCGTCGCGGTCACTTATTTATCAAAACAGTTTTTGCAATACCCAACATAAGTTGTGCTAATAATCAGCCCGGATGGCGACGAAGAAGCCCGTAAACCCGCGTTTTTCCTACAAGTCCGACCGGCTCAAGCCGCTGCGCGCGTTCTGCCAGACGGTCCGCCTGGGCTCGGTGTCGCGTGCCTCGGAGGCGCTGTTCGTCAGCCAGCCGGCGGTGAGCCTGCAGCTGCAGGCGCTGGAACGGGAGCTGGGGGTGGTGCTGTTCGAACGCAGCGGCCGGCGCCTGGTGCCCAGCCGCGAGGGCCAGTTGCTGTACGAGATGGCGCAGCCGCTGGTGGAGAGCCTGGACGGGCTGGAAGCCAGCTTCCGCGACAAGGTCCGCGGGCTGGACGCGGGCGAGCTGACCGTGGCCGCCAATACCTCGACGATCCTGTACCTGCTGCCGAAGATCGTCGAGGCGTTCCGCCAGCACCACCCCGACGTGCGGCTGGTACTGCAGGACGCGATCAGCGCCGACGGCACCGAACTGCTGCGCGGCGACGCCGCCGACCTTGCCGTGGGCTCGATGCTGGATGTACCGGGCGACCTGAGCTACGCGCCGGTCTACGATTTCGAGCAGGTGCTGATCACCCCGCGCGGGCACCCGCTGGCCGGCAAGCGCGAACTGACCCTGGACGACCTCTCCGCCTTCCCGCTGATCCTGCCGCCGAAGCGGCAGATCACCTGGCGGCTGGTCGACCTGGTGTTCCAGCGCCACCGCGTGCCCTACACCGTGGCACTGGAAGTCGGCGGCTGGGAGGTGATCAAGCAGTACGTGGCAATGGGCATGGGCATCTCCATCGTGACCGCGCTGTGCCTCAACGACGCCGACCGCGAGCGGCTGGCGATCCGCCCGATGGCGCGCTACTTCCCCACCCGCAGCTACGGGGTGACGGTGCGTCGCGGCAAGGTGCTGTCGCCGCAGGCGCGCGCCTTCATCGCGCTGATCCGGCCCGACCTGTTCGCTCCGCGGCAGTACGACGACACCGGGCATTCGGAGCGGTAGGGGCGCTGCCGGGCTTAACGCAGCGCCCCGGGTTCCGCGCTAGCGTTGCCGCACCCGCCAGCGCGGCATACCGGAGTTCTGCCATGGATCGCACGCTGCTGTTCGCTGTCAGCCTCGCCCTCGCCCTGTCCCTTTCCGCCTGCAACCGCACGCCTGCCGGCAGCGCAACGCCGGCCGCGTCGGCCGCCCCACCCGAACTGATCCCGCGCGACGCCCTGTTCGGCAACCCCGAACGCGCCAACGTGCAGATCAGCCCCGACGGCCGGTACCTGGGCTGGGTCGCCGCGGTCGACGGCGTGCTGAACGTCTGGGTCGCCCCGGCCGACGACATCGGCAAGGCACGCGCGGTCACCGCGGACAAGGCGCGCGGCATCCGCCAGTACGTCTGGAGCCACCGCCCCGACACCCTGCTGTACCTGCGCGATACCGGCGGCGACGAGAACTTCCACCTGTTCTCGGTGGACCTGGCCAGCGGGCAGGCGCGCGACCTGAGCGACTTCCCAGCCACCCGCGCCGAGGTCGTCGGGGTCAGCCACCTGCATCCGGAATCGGTGCTGGTGGCGATGAACGACCGCGACCCGAAGTGGCACGACCTGTACCGGGTGGACCTGGCCAGCGGCCAGCGCACGCTGCTGGAGAAGAACACCGGGCGGATCGCCGGCTACATCGCCGACCCGGACTTCAAGGTCAGGATGGCCAGCCGCGCGCGCGAGGACGGCGGCAACGACCTGCTCGAACCCGATGGCAAGGGCGGCTGGAAGGTCACCGGCGAGATCCCGTTCGCCGACTCCCTGACCAGCTTCCCGGGCGGCTACACCAGCGACGGCAAGACCCGCTACTTCTTCGACTCGCGCGGCCGCGATACCGCGGCGCTGTATGCCATCGACGCCGGCACGGGGGCGAAGACCCTGGTCCACGAGGACGCGCGCGCCGACATCGACGACGCCCTCGACCACCCGATGACCCAGCGCGCGCAGGCGGTGGCGGTCAATTACCTGAAGAACGAGTGGAAGGCGGTCGACCCGGCCATCGCACCGGACCTGGACACGCTCAAGGCCATCGGCCCGGGCAGCTTCAGCGTCACCTCGCGCACCCTGGACGACAAAACCTGGATCGTCGCCTACTCCGCCGCCGAGTCGCCGGTCACCTATTACCGCTATGCCCGTGACGGCACCCCGGAGAAACTGTTCTCCGCGCGACCGGCGCTGGAAGGCAAGGCGCTGGCGGCGCAGTGGCCGCAGGAAATCCGCTCGCGCGACGGGCTGACACTGGTCAGCTACCTCACCCTGCCGCGCACCGCCGACGCCAATGGCGACGGCAAGGCCGACGCGCCGGTGCCGATGGTGCTGCTGGTGCACGGCGGGCCGTGGGCGCGCGACATCTATGGCTACGACGCCTACCACCAGTGGCTGGCCAACCGGGGCTATGCGGTCCTGTCGGTCAACTACCGCGGCTCCACCGGCTTCGGCAAGGCCTTCACCAATGCCGGTGACGGCGAATGGGCCGGCAAGATGCACGACGACCTGATCGACGCGGTGGACTGGGCGGTGAAGAACGGCGTGACGACGCGTGAGCAGGTCGCGATCATGGGCGGCAGCTACGGTGGCTACGCCACCCTGGTCGGGCTCACCTTCACCCCCGACGCGTTCAAGTGCGGCGTGGACATCGTCGGCCCCTCCAACCTCGATACCCTGCTGTCCACCATTCCGCCCTACTGGGCCGCGTTCTTCGAGCAGTTCGCCCGGCGCGTGGGCGACCCCCGCACCGCGGCCGGCAAGCAGCTGCTGGCCGAGCGCTCGCCGCTGACCCGGGTCGCCGCCATCACCCGGCCGCTGCTGATCGGCCAGGGCGCCAACGACCCGCGCGTGCGCCAGGCCGAGAGCGACCAGATCGTCAAGGCGATGACCGACAAGCACATCCCGGTCACCTACGTGCTGTTCCCGGACGAGGGCCATGGCTTCGCGCGCCCCGAGAACAGCAAGGCGTTCAACGCCGTGGCCGAAGGCTTCCTGGCGCAGTGCCTGGGTGGACGGGCGCAGCCCATCGGCGGTGATTTCAACGGCTCCAGCATCACCGTGCCGACCGGTGCGGACGGGGTGCCGGGCCTGGCCGAGGCGATCGGCACCCACGTACAGGACATCCGCCGCTGAGGCGGGCGCGGCACGGGCGGCCCACTCCACCGGAGCGGGCCGCCCGCACTGCATCGGCATGGCTGCGCCGGGCGGGCGTTCAGTGCGTGCAGTCGCAGCCCTGCCAGCCGGCCCGCTTGCTGGTCTGGCCGATGCCGGGGTTGAAGGTATTGGCGGGATCCAGCCGCTGGTAGAACGCGGCAAGCGCCGGCTTGGCCGGATACAGGTGGCCGACGTTGTGCTCGGCCGGGTACTCGGCACCGCGCGCGTCCAGCAGCGCCCACATCGCGTGCTCGATCGCCAGCGGGTCCTCGCCCTTGCGCGCAATGTAGTCCTGGTGGAACACGTGGCACAGGAAGTGCCCGTAGTACAGCTTGTGCAGCAGGCGCGCGTCGAGCTCGGCCGGCAGCCGCTCGAACCAGTCGCGGTCGTCGCGGCGCAACGCGATGTCCAGGGCGACGATGTCCTGCACCCGGTCGCGGTGCACCTCGCGGTAGCGCACCGCGGCGCTGGCCACCGCGAAGCGGTGCAGGAACGCCTTGCGTCCCTCGTCCGCGGTGCAGCGGAAGAAGCCGCCTTCATGGCCGTCGAAGAAGCCGCGCAGCCAGGCCTCGGTCTCCGCCGCGTCGCGCGCGGAGACCTTCAGCAGCAGGTGGTGCTCGTAGCGCTGGCGGAACTGGCGCATGCGCGGCGGCAGGTGCGCGGGCAGCAGGCCGGTCAGCGCCTGCAGCACCCGGTCGCTGGTCCCGCGCAGGCCCCACTGCTCGAACCAGCCATCGATGCGGCTCTTCCAGGCGAACGCGGCCGGCACGCGCGCGGTGCCGAGCCGGTCGATCAGCAGGAACACGTCCTTGCCGTAACGCTCGCCGATGTCATAGGCATCGCGGTGGATGTATTCGCCGGAAATCGGCAGCCGCTCGAAGCCGGTGAGCAGCTGGCGCCGCAGCGCGGTGAGGCTGTCGGTGCGGTTGCTGCCGATGTAGAAGACCTCGGCCGGCTCCTTCTCGAAGGTATCCAGGCGAACCGCGAACACCGCCAGCTTGCCGGCCGAGCCCGATGCCTCGTGCAGCCGCGCCGGGTCGGCGTTGAACCGCGCCGGCGTGCCGGCATCCACCTGCCGCACCTGCGCGGCGTAGTGCGGGTCGGAGGCGGCGCGGCCCCCGCCACTGCCGACGTCGGCCGCGCGGTAATCGCCGGCCTGCAGGCGCGTGAGGATCTCCTCCGGACTGTCGCCCAGCGCGATGCCAAGGTGATTGACCAGGTGCAGCCGGCCATCGGCATCAACCTGCGCGAACAGCGCCAGTTCGGTATACGCCGGCCCGCGGCGCACCAGCGCCCCGCCGGAGTTGTTGCAGATGCCGCCCAGCACCGAGGCGCCGATGCACGAGGAGCCGATCACCGAATGCGGCTCGCGCCCGAGCGGCGCCAGCACCTGCTCCAGCCGGTCGAGGGTGGCGCCCGGCAGGCACAGCACCTGGCGCCCGCCGTCCAGCAACTGGATGCCTTCCAGGCGAAGCGTGCTGACCAGCACCACGGGACGGCCATAGTCATCGCCATCGGGCGTGGAGCCGCCGGTGAGCCCGGTGTTGGCCGCCTGCAGGATGATCGCCGCACCCGCCTGCACCGCCGCCTGCAGCACCTGCCACAGCTGCAGCAGCGTGCCCGGCCGCACCACCGCCAGCACCGGGCCCTCGCCGAAGCGGTAGCCCCTGCGGAAGCGGCGCGTGGCCTTGTCGCCGGTCAGCACATGGCGCTGGCCGACCGCTTCGCGCAGGCGCCCCAGCAGCGCGGCGCTCACCGCAGCCGCACCAGCGAATCGCGGCCGATGTCGGCAATGCGGCGCGCGCCGGTCAGGGTCATCGCCACCCGCATCTCGCTGGCGACCAGGTCCAGCAGATGGGCGACGCCGGCTTCTCCGCGTGCCGCCAGCGCATAGACGAAGGCGCGGCCCAGCAGCACGGCATCGGCGCCGAGGGCGAGCATGCGCACCACGTCCAGGCCGGTACGGATGCCCGAATCGGCCAGGATCTTCAGTTCGCCCTGCACCGCATCGGCGATTGCCGGCAGCGCGCGCGCGGTGGACGGCACGCCGTCGAGCTGGCGCCCGCCGTGGTTGGAAACGACGATGCCGTCGGCGCCGAACCTGACCGCGTCGCGCGCGTCGTCCGGGTCGAGGATGCCCTTGATCAGCATCGGCCCCTTCCAGAACGCACGGATCCACTCCAGGTCCTTCCACGAGATCGACGGATCGAAATTGCTGCCGAGCCAGCCGATGTAGTCCTCCAGCCCGGTCGGGTGGCCACGGTAGGCGGAGATGTTGCCCAGGTCGTGCGGACGCCCGCGCAGGCCCACGTCGAACGCCCAGCGCGGGTGGGCCAGCGCCTGCGCATAGCGGCGCAGCGCCGCGTTGGGCCCGCTCATGCCCGAATGCGCGTCGCGGTAGCGCGCGCCCGGCACCGGCATGTCCACGGTGAACACCAGGGTGCTCACGCCCGCCGCCTGCGCGCGCTCCAGCGCATTGCGCATGAAGCCCCGGTCGCGCAGCACGTACAGCTGGAACCACATCGGCCGCCGGAGCGCCGGCGCCACTTCCTCGATCGGACACACCGACACGGTGGACAGGGTGAAAGGCACGCCGCGGCTGTCGGCCGCGCGCGCGGCCTGCACCTCGCCGCGGCGCGCGTACATGCCGGTCAACCCGACCGGCGCCAGCGCCACCGGCATCGCCAGGCGTTCGCCGAACAACGTGGCGTCCAGGCTCAGGTCGGCCATGTCGCGCAGCACGCGCTGGCGCAGGGCGATGTCGGCCAGGTCCGATACGTTGCGGCGCAGCGTGTGCTCGGCGTAGGCGCCGCCGTCGATGTAATGGAACAGGAACGGCGGCAGGCGACGCCTTGCTGCAGCGCGGTAGTCGGTGGAAGCGGAGATGATCATGGGTCGGCCGTGGCGGAAGGCAGGCGCGAGGCCCGTGCGCGCCGGGCCTCGTTTTCGTCGAGCGTGCGCAGCGTGGTGTGCACGAACTCCAGGTGGGACAGCGCGGCGGCGCGCGCGCGTTGCGGGTCGCCGGCCAGCACCGCGTCCATCATCTCGCGGTGCTGCTCGGACAGCGGCGAGAAGGTGCGCGGCGAGGTGTACAGCCGCTCGCGGCTCTGCGAGATGTTGGTCTGCAGCAGGTCGAACAGGCCGCGCATCACCTGCAGCAGCACCAGGTTGTGCGAGGCTTCGGCGATGGACAGGTGGAAGTCGGCATCGGCGCTGGCTTCGCCGGCGGGGTCGTCCTTGCCGTGCGCATCCATCATGGTGGCGAAGGCGCGGGCGATGCGCGCGCGGTCCTCGGCGGTGGCACGCAGCGCGGCATGCCAGGCCGCGGCGCCTTCCAGCGCATGGCGGATCTCCAGTACGTCGAAGCGGTATTCCGGGTCGCCCTGGAACAGCGGCAGGTAGGGCGCCAGCGGCTCTTCGATGGCCTGCCGCGCGCGTGCCGCCGGTTCGGCCACGAAGGTACCGCCACCCACGCGCGCGACCAGCAGGCCCTGGCTGCTCAGCTGGGCGATGGCCTCGCGCAGCGCGGTGCGCGACACCCCCAGCTGCACCGCCAGGGTGCGCTCGGCGGGCAGGCGCTCGCCTGGCTGCAGCTGCTGCTCTTCCACCAGCGCGCGCAGTTGCGTGGCGACCCGGTCCGATACCCGCTGCGGTGTTTGCTGATGCATGTTCATGCCGCCATTGTGCCGCTCAGGGAATCATCCACGTCAGCCACCATGCCTGTGCGCTGGTGATCACCCCGACCATCACCGTGAACGCCAGGCTGTGCTTGATGGTGAACCGGAACAGGTCGGCCTCCCTGCCGGCCAGCCCCACCGCCGCGCAGGCGATGGCGATGGACTGCGGCGAGATCATCTTGCCGGTGACGCCACCGGTGGTGTTGGCCGCCACCAGCAGCACGTCGGACACGCCGATCTGCTGCGCGGTGGTGGCCTGCAGCGCCGAGAACAGCGCGTTGGAGGACGTGTCCGAGCCGGTCAGGAACACGCCCAGCCAGCCCAGGAACGGCGAGAAGAACGTGAACGCATCGCCGGTATGCGCCAGCGCCAGGGCCAGCGTCGCCGACAACCCCGAATAGTTGGCGATGAAGGCGAACGCCAGCACCATGCCGATCGAGTAGATGGGCGTGCGCAGTTCGCGCACGGTCTCGCCGAAGGTGGACAGCGCGGACCGGGCCGGCATCCGCAGCACGACGATGGCGATCAGCGCGGCGAGCAGGATCGAGGTGCCGGTGGCCGAGAACCAGTCGAACTTGTACACGGCGTCGTAGGCGGTAGGCGCGTCGACGATCGGCGGCATCTTGCTCACCTGTCCGTCCAGCCCCGGCACCGGCAGCTTCAGTACCCAGTGCTGCAACGGCCCCCCGGCGGCGAACAGCGCCTTGAACGGCTTGATGCTCCACAGCGTGACCAGCGCGGTGAGGATCAGGAACGGCGACCACGCGCGGATGATGCGGCCGGCGCTGTAGCGCGGCACTTCCACCACCGGGGTGGCGGCACCGGCATCGCCGGCGTCGTCGAAGCGGAAGATGCGCCGCGGCTGCCAGCGGCGCAGGAACAGGGTCAGGCACACCAGCGACGCCAGCGACGCGGTGATGTCCGGCAGCTCCGGGCCCAGGAAGTTGGAGGTCAGGTACTGCGCCAGGGCGAACGCGCCGCCGGCCACCAGCACCGCCGGCCAGGTTTCGCGGATGCCGCGCCAGCCATCCATGATCGCCATGATCCAGAACAGCACGACGAGGGTCAGGAACGGCAGCTGGCGGCCGACCATCTGCCCGATCTCGAACGCGTCCAGCCCGGTCACCTGGCCGGCGACGATGATCGGGATGCCCATCGCCCCGAACGCCACCGGCGCGGTGTTGGCGATCAGGCACAGGCCCGCCGCGTACAGCGGCTTGAAGCCCAGCCCGACCAGCAGTGCGGCGGTGATCGCCACCGGTGCGCCGAACCCGGCCGCGCCTTCCAGGAACGCGCCGAAGGCGAACCCGACCATCAGCATCTGCAGGCGCTGGTCCGCGGTCACCGACAGGATCGAGGCGCGGATGATGTCGAACTGGCCGGTCCGGACCGAGACCTTGTACAGGAACACCGCGCCGAGAATGATCCAGGCGATCGGCCACAGGCCGTAGACGAAGCCGTACAGCGCCGCGCCCAGCGCCTGCAGCGGCGGCATCCGGTAGAACAGCAGCGCCACGCCCAGGGCGATGGCGACGGTGAGGGTGCCGGCCAGCCAGCCCTTCATGCGCAGCACCGCCAGCGCGACGAAGAAGAAGGCGATGGGCAACAGCGCGATCAGACTGGACAGCCAGATGTTGCCGGCCGGGTCGTACAGTTGTTGCCAGGGCTGCATGTCGACTCCCGATGGAGGGGTGGCGCCTGCACACGGCAGACATCCCACGGCACCACAATTGGTATGACCAATGCATGGATTGTGGCCCGACGGGCACTGATGCAAGCGTGCGCACCGCGGAGCGCGCATTAAATCACAGGTTTCCGCAGGATATTGGACCGACCAATTTGCCGAAGCCCCCGGCGGGGCCAGCGCTACAGCGGCCGCCAGGCGAGTCCCTCGCCCCGCCGCCAGTACACCGCCCGCGCCCTGCCATACACCTTGTCGGCGTCGACCAGGCCAAAGAAGCGCCCGTCGAAACTGTTGCCGCGATGGTCGCCCAGTACCAGCAGCTTGCCCGCGGGCACGGTGATGCCGTCGATGTCCGGTCCACCGCCGGCGTCCAGGTCCAGCGTCACCTGGCGGGTGCCGAAAGCCTCCTGCCGGGGCATCCGGCTCAGCGGCCGGCCGTTGATGCGCAGGTAGCCATCGTGCAGTTCCACCCGGTCGCCGGCCACCGCCACCACGCGCTTGACCAGCCGCGTGCCGTCGGCCGGCGAGTCGAACACGGCGACATCGCCGCGCCGCGGATGGCCGGTATCGAGCAACTGGATGCTGCTGAACGGAAGGCGCAGGCCATAGGCGCGCATGTCCACCACGATGCGGTCGCCGGGCTGCAGCGTGGGCTGCATCGAGCCGCTGGGCACCTGGTAGTGATTGGCCAGCGTGTCGCGCGCCGCGCACAGCAACAGCAGCATCAGCGCCAGCGGCGGCGCCTCCCTGCGGAGCCACTGCCACGGCCTCCGTGGCACGCGGCCGGGACGGGTGGACGAATCGACATGCATGGCGCGCTCCCTCCGGTTGCTGCCGCATGCGACCCCGGCGGCGGCCGGCAAGTTCCCGAAGCTACGCATTGTTTACGCCGCCAGCGGCCTGGCGACATGGCGGTTTTACGCGCCGGCGGCGCATCGTGGCGTCACCGTGCTTCCCGCGCCTGACATCCAGCCATCATGCCTCGTCCCTGCCTGCACCCCACCCCCGCGCCGGCCCACAGGCCGCAGTCGGTCTTCCTGCTGCGCGGGCCCGACCTGCCCGGCAACGCGCCCCACATGCCCGCCCCGCTGCCCGCCGCGGTGCTGCAGTCGGTGGTCAGCCGTGCGCTCGAGGCCGACACCACGCTGGCCCTGCGCGACTGCCGCTCCGAACAGGAACTCATCGAGGCCCTGTGCGTTGCCGACCACGACCCGGCCGACGTCGTGCTGCTGGCGCCCGGCGCCTGCGTCTCCAGCGAGCGGCTGCGGCGGCTGTTGCCGCGCCTGCGCAACGCCTATGTCGAAGTACATGACACCGCCGCCGATACCAACCCGGCGCAGCTGCCGGAGAACGCGGGCCACCGCCTTGCGGTCGCCCACGGGTGCGGCGCGCAGAGCTACGTGCTGGCGCTGGAGGTGGCATTGGAGCACCTGGCCTGCAGCGAGGCCGGTGAGCGGGTGCATGTCGGCACCTGATGGTGGCATCCGCCACTACGCCGCCGGTTACGAGATCCTCGCCGACGGCCATCCACGCTGGTGGGGACAGCTCGCCGTCAGTGTCGGCAGCGGCGTCGGCGATCCGCCGGGCGACGATCCGCAGGCCCTGCTGCAGCACATCTGCGTGCTGGCGGCGCGCAGGCACGAGGCGACGCCGGCGCAGGTGCGCCTGTTGATGCTCGTGCGCCTGTGAGCGCTCCCGGCGCAGGCAGTGCCGCCGGTCATGCACATGCGCACGGCAGGGTCGCCCCTGCCGTGCGCGCTGCCGGCGCGGGCCGGATCGCCTACTTCAGCCCGCGGTTCTTCAGCAACGGCTCCACGCTCGGATCCTTGCCGCGGAACTCGCGATAGGCGGTGGCCAGGTCGCGGGTGTTGCCGATGGACAGGATCCTGTCGCGGAACACCTGGCCGTTCTCGCGGGTCAGGCCGCCATGCTCCTTGAACCACTCGAAGGCATCGTGGTCGATCATCTCCGCCCAGAAATAGGCGTAGTAGCCGGCCGAATAGCCGCCGCCCCAGATGTGGTCGAAGTAGCTGCTGCGGTAACGCGGCGGCACCTGCGCCAGGTCGACGCGGTACTGCTTCAGCGCCGCGGCTTCGAACGTGCCCACGTCCTGCTGCGGCGCGTCGGCGCCCTGCGTGTGCCAGGCCAGGTCGAGCAGCGCCGCGGCCAGGTATTCGGTGGTGGCATAGCCCTGGTTGAAGGTCCTGGCCTTGGCGATCCTGTCCACCAGCGCCTGCGGCATCGGCTCCCTGCTCTGGTAGTGCTTCGCATAATTGGCGAACACCTTCGGGTCCGATGCCCAGTGCTCGTTGAACTGCGACGGGAACTCGACGAAGTCGCGCGGCACGCCGGTACCGGCCACGCTCGGGTAGCGGGTGTTGGAGAACATGCCGTGCAGGGCGTGGCCGAACTCATGGAACATCGTGGTGACGTCGTCCCAGCTCAGCAACGCCGGCTGGCCGGCCGCGGGCTTGGTGAAGTTGCACACGTTGTAGACCACCGGCCGGGTGCCGGCCAGGCCGTCCTGTTCGACGAACACGTCCATCCATGCACCGCCGGACTTGCTGTCGCGCTTGAAGAAATCGGCGTAGAACAGCGCCAGCGGCTTGCCGTCGGCGTCGGTGACCTCGAACACGCGCACGTCCGGGTGGTAGACCGGGATGTCCTTGCGCTCCTTGAACGTCACCCCGTAAAGCTGGTTGGCGGCGAAGAACACGCCGTTCTGCAGCACGTTGTCGAGCTCGAAGTACGGCTTGATCTGCGCCTCGTCCAGGTCGTACTTCGCCTTGCGTACCTGCTCGGCATAGAAATCCCAGTCCGACGCCGTGGCCTTGAAGCCGCCATTCTGGGCATCGATGACCTTCTGGATCTCGGCCAGTTCGCCGCGCGCCTTGGCGGTGGCGGCGGGCACGGTGTCGGTCAGCAGTTTCAGCGCGTTGGCCGGGGTCTGGGCCATCTGGTCGGTGAGGTTGTAGGCGGCGTAGTTCGGGAAGCCCAGCAGCTTGGCCTTGGCCGCGCGCAGCTGCGCCAGGCGCTGGATGATCGCGCGCGTGTCGTTGCCGTCGCCCTGCTCGGTGCGGGTCTCCGAAGCCTGCAGCACCCGGGCGCGCAGCGCGCGGTCGCGCAGCGACGCCAGCACCGGCTGCTGGGTGGTGTTCTGCAGCGCCAGCACCCACTTGCCGTCGAGCTTGCGATCCTTGGCCGCTTCGGCCGCCGCGGCGATGTCGCCATCGGACAACCCGGCCAGCGTGTCCTTGTCCTCCACCACCACCGCGCCGGCGGCGGTAGCCGCGACCAGCTTGTTGTGGAAGTCGTTGGCGAGCGTGGCTTCCTCGGCGTTGTAGCGCTTGAGCGTTTCCTTGTCGGTATCGCTGAGCTGGGCGCCGGCCTTGACGAAGCCCTTGTAGGTTTCCTCGACCACGCGCAGCTGCTCCGGATCGAGCCCGGCGCCGGCGCGGGCGTCATAGACCGCCTTCACCCGCTCGAACAGCCTGGGGTCCAGGTGGATGGCGTCGCTGTGCGCGGCCAGCTTCGGGATCACCTGTTCCTGGATCTTCTGCCGTTCCGGATTGGTGTCGGCCTGCACCACGCCGAAGAACACGCGGCTGGTGCGGTCGAGGATGGCGCCGGATTTCTCCAGCGGCAGCAGGGTGTTGTCGAAGCTGGCCGGCTCGGCGTTGGCGGTGATCCGGGCGATCTCGGCCAGTTGCTGGCGCATGCCTTCCTCGAACGCCGGCAGGTAGTCGCCGTCCTTGATCCGGTCGAACGCCGGCGCCTGGAACGGCAGCGTGCTGGCGGTCATGAACGGATTGGTCGAAGCGTCGGCGGGCTGGCCGGCGGGGGCGGTCTCGGTGGTCACGGGGGCAGTGGACTCCTTGCCGGAACAGGCCGCCAGCGCAAGGCTGATGGCGGCGGCCAGAATGAGGGTGCGCGACATGTAACGTGCTCCTGCGGGACGGGGGATGCGTGCGATCACGCACCCTACTCCCTCGGCCGTACGCTGGCATGTGCCGGTGGTGGCGCCTGGGTGTGCGGCGGCTGTCGCCTGCTCAGCCGGCCCGCCCGCCGCGCAGCGCGGCGAACGCGGCCAGCGCCGCGGCCCGGCCCGCGGCCAGGTCCACCTGCGGCCGCGCCGGGTAGCCCGGCGCGACCCGCCGGGCCAGTTCCGGGTGCTCCCAGGGCGCGAAACGCGCCGGCAGCGGCAGCCGCGCCAGCTCCGGCACCCAGCGCGCGATATAGGCGCCCTCCGGGTCGAACCGGCGCGCCTGGCTGACCGGGTTGAACACGCGGAAATACGGTGCCGCGTCGGCGCCGGTGCCGGCGGTCCACTGCCAGCCCTGGGTGTTGTTGGCCAGGTTGGCATCCAGCAGCGTGTCCCAGAACCAGCGCGCACCGTGCAGCCAGTGCTGGCGCAGGTGCTTGGTCAGCCAGCTGGCCACCACCATGCGCACGCGGTTGTGCATCCAGCCGGTATGCCACAACTCGCGCATGCCGGCATCGACGATCGGCACCCCGGTGCGCCCGCGTCGCCATGCCTCCAGCCGCGGCTCGTCGGCCGCCGCCCACGGGAAGTCGTCGAAGCGCGGGTCGAGGTTGTGGTCGGGTACCCGCGGATAGTGGTGCAGCACGTGGTGGGCGAACTCGCGCCAGCCCAGTTCGGCGAGGAAGCGGTCGCGGTCGGGTTCGGCGATGGTGTCGCCGGCGGCCAGCACCGCTGCGGCGATGCGCCGCACCGACAGCTCGCCGTGGTGCAGGTGCGGCGACAGCCGCGAGGTGCCGGCTTCGGCGGCGAAGTCGCGGCCCTGCGCATAGCCATGCACGGCGCCGTCGAGGAAGGCCTGCATCGCCGCGCGGGCACCGTCCTCGCCGGGCGTGAAGTGCGGCCAGAAACCCCCATCCCACGCCGGGGACGGCGCCGGCAGCAGATCGTCCAGGCGCTCGCCGGCGGGCAGGTCGAGCGCGTCCAGCGCGGGCAGCCGTTCCGGCGCATCCCAGGTCGAAAGGGCCCGCCAGTGCGCACGCGCCGATTTCCAGAACGGCGTGAACACGCGGTACGGGTCGCCCTGCCGGGTCGCCAGCTCCCATGGTTCGAACAACAGTGCGCCGTTGAAGCTCTCCGCGTGCAGGCCGGCCTGGCGCAGGCTGCGCTTGATGTGCGCGTCGCGCTGTTCGACCGCCGGCTCGTAGCGGCGGGTCCACAGCACCGCCCCGGCGCCGGTGCGCGCGGCCAGCGCCTGCAGCGTGGCGAGCGTCGGCCCGCGCGCCAGCAGCAGCCGCGAACCGCGCCGCTGCAGCGCTTCGGCAAGCGCTGCCAGGGTGCGCCGGCGCCACGCACGCGACGCCGCGCCCGGTGCCCAGTCGCCTTCCTCTTCCGGGGCGTGGATGTAGACCGGCAGCGGCCGCAGGCCGCGGTCCAGCGCCGCGCGCAGGGCCGGGTGGTCATCCAGGCGCAGATCGTCGCGCAACCAGACCAGTGCGACGCCCATGGCTACACCGTGCCGCGGTTGCGGCCGATCCACGGCCGGTACCAGCGGCGCACCGCCGCCATGTCCGCGGCATCATCGCCGCTGGTGTGGAACGGCGCGCCGAAGCCGATGACCTTGTCCGGGTAGTGGAAATAGGCCGGCACGATCGGCACCTGCGCCATGCGCGCGATGCGGATGAAACCGCTCTTCCATTCCTTCACCGGCTTGCGCGTGCCTTCCGGCGCCAGCGCGAACCAGATGCGCTCGCTGCCCTGGATCATCGCCACCGCCTGTCCCACCGTGCCCTGCGGCGAACTGCGGTCCAGCGGCACCACGCCCAGCCGCCGCAGCACCGCGCCCAGCGGCCACCAGAACAGCTTGTCCTTGCCCAGGATGCGCGCCTCGATGCCCAGCGCCATCTTCGCCGCCAGCCCCCACAGGCCGTCCCAGTTGGACGAATGCGGCGCGGCGATGACCACTGCCCTGCCCAGGTCGGGAATCGGCCCGAGCACGCGCCAGCCGCCCAGGCGCAGGACCGTGCGCCCCAGCCAGCGGACGAAACCGCTGCCGCGAACGTGCGGCACGTTCGCGGGAACGGGCGGAACCACCGGCCCCCGGGCCGGCGAAGCGGTGTTGTCCAAGTGTTACTCCCAGTTGCGTTGCGAGCGGCCGCGCTTGACCTGCGCGCGCTCCTTCTTCTGTTCCAGCCGGCGCATCCTGGAGCCGTGGGTGGGCTTGGTCGCGACCCGGGCCTTGGGCACCACCATCCCGGCACGGATGAAGTCGGCCAGGCGCTCGCGCGCGTCGGCGCGGTTGCGCTCCTGGGTGCGGAAGCGCTGCGCGTCGATCACCAGCACGCCGCCGTCGGTGAGGCGCCGGTCGCGCTGCGCCAGCAGGCGCGCGCGCAGCGGCTCCGGCAGCGACGGCGAACCGGCCACGTCGAAACGCAGCTCGACCGCGCTGGAAACCTTGTTCACGTTCTGCCCGCCGGCGCCGCTGGCGCGCACGAAACGCTCGACGATCTCCGCTTCCGGAATCGCCAGCCGCGCCGAGACATGGAGGGCTTCACTGACCATCGGCGCATTGTAAGCGCGCCGACCGCCGCCCCGGCTACAGCTCCGGCCAGTCGCGGGCGGCCCAGCGCCGGTAGGCGCGGTAGTGGTGGATGGCGAAACCGGCGAACGACGGCTCCGCGCGCAGCGCCTGCTCGACCTTGCGCACCTCGCGCTCGAACACCTTCGGGCCTTCCTCGTGGAAGGTGACCTTGTTGATGTCGTTGGAGGACACCTCCAGCCCGATCACCACTTTCTTGCCGACGCGGTTGGCGTAGGCGATCTCCTCGGCGGCATGCGAGAGGATGCTGTCGCGGCCCTCGGCGCGGTCGCGGTAGTCCATCAGCGCGACGTAGTCGTAGGTGTCGATGGCATGCTCGCTGACCGGGCGCACCCTGCCCTTCCATTCCAGGGTGATGCCGTCCAGCCAGAACGGGATGGCCGGCCCCACCTGCAGGTCCGCGCCGGCCGTGCGCTTGATCCGCATCAGCGCATCGCTCATGTCCAGGAAGCCGACCAGCAGGCGCTCGCGCGTCTGGCCGTTCCACTCGTCGAGGATGTGCGGTTCGATATCGAGGTTGACGCCGTCGAAGCGCGCCGCCGCCGGCGCCGCGGCGTTGTACTCGACCACCCGCCGGAACATCGCCTCGGCCTCGGCGCGGTACGCCGGCAGCACGTAGTTCTCGGTGTTGAGATAGGCCGAGCCCAGCAGCGCGTATACCTTCATGCACTGCCCGTGCAGGCGCTCGATGAAGGCCCGGTACAGCTGTGGCCGGTCGACGATCAGGTTGCGGCCGCGGTACGCGTCGGCGTACAGGTACACCGTGTCGATGTGCTGCGACTTCAGGTAGGCCACCGCCTCATCGGCCACCGCCGGATCCTCGACCATCGCGTAGGACTCCGCCTCCCAGGTCCAGATGGCGCGGCTGGCGCCGGCGGATGCCGCCAGCGGCAGGACGCACAGCACCAACAGCAGGCCCAGGCTCATGCGCAGGTGTGTCACGGCGAGGTTCCTGTTGCATTGACCGCATCCACCGGCAGGCGGTAGCGCCCCTGCCCGATGGCCTTGCCGGTGTCAGGGTCGGACGGAAACACGGAAACGTAGCAGCGCTCGTTGCAGGCGCCGGGCCGCGGCAGCTGCAGTTCCACCTGCTGCCGCCCGCGCGCCGGCAGTTCCAGCGCCTGGCCGTACACCTCCTGCAGTTCGCTGCCGTCGGCGGCGGTCAGCACCGCCAGCGGCACGAACTTGCGGCTGGGCGCGCCGTCGCCATTGCCGAACACCACCGACAGGCGCAGGCCGCCGCCCGCGGCCGCCACCTGCGCCGACTCCATGGAAAGCCCGGCCATGGCCGGGCCCGCCGGCGCATGCACCTGCACCTGCGGCGCGGCCTGGTAGTCCACCAGCGCCGGCCTGGCCGCGTCCGGGTCCAGCGCCTGCTGCTGCATGAAGATCGCATTGGCCTGCGCGTAGCGCTGCTGGCGCGCGTTGGCCCACGCCAGCAGCGCCGCATCGTCGACTTCGGCCAGGTGCATGCCCTCCTGCAGCTGGTAGAGCTTTCCGTCGTGCAGCCACCAGCGTTCGGCCAGGTACTCCGGGGCGCTGGTCTTGGTCTGCTTCAGCGGCAGCGCGTGGATGTTGCGGAACGCGTCGGCCATGTCCAGTCCGGTACCGAGCCACGGCGTCCGCGCCGGCCGCTTCAGCCCGTAGGTGTTCGACAGCAGGGCCAGCAGCGACGGCGTGACATCCAGCTGCGACGACACGGCACGGATGCGCGCGGCGCGCTTGAGCAGCGGCGAGAAGATGATCAGCGGCACGTGGTAGCGGTCGATGTGCTCGCCCATCGGGATCTCCGGCAGGCGATGGTCGCCGGTGATGACGAACACGGTATTGGCGTACCACGGCGTCCTGGCCACCGCTTCGAAGTAGCGACGCAGCTGGTCGTCGGTGTAGAGGATGCTGCTGTAGACGTCCGCCTGCGCCTGGTAGGACGGCAGCTGCGCCTCGGGAATCCGCAACTCGCCCAGGCGCCGGGCGAACTGCGCAAGGTAGGCGTCCTGCCCGGGGAAGCGGTAGCTGGTGTGCATGGAAATGGTCTGGATCGCCAGCAGGAACGGCGGCTGCAGGCGACTGCTGTCGGCCAGTACCCGCGACACCAGTTCCCTGTCGGGATAGCCCCAGGTGCTGAGCGGGTTGCGCTGGTAGCCGGGACCGAAACTGTTCATGTCCACCAGCGTCTGCACCTGCTGCAGGCGCATGTAACCACCCTCGTTGTCGAAGCCGGTATCGGTGCCGTTGTAGAAGGCGGTGTGGTAACCCTGCTGGCCGAGCACGCTGAACAGCCCCGGATGCGGCGGCATGCGCGCGCCCAGTGCGGTGAACCCCTGGTCGGCGAACGGCGCCGAGCCCAGCAGGCTGGGCAGCACGCCGAAGGTGCGGCCCTGGTTGGCCAGGAAGTTGTCGAAGTACAGGCTGCGGGTCGCCAGTTCGTCGAGGAACGGCGTGAAGCTGCCAAGAGAGGCCTGCGGCCCGGAGAACGAGCGCCCCAGCCCCTCGACCACGATGACCACCACGTTCGGCGGGCGGCCATCGGCGGTCGCCGAGAACCACGGGCCGAGCGCGTCCGGCGTGCGCTCGTCGTGCAGGAACGGGTAATGCGGATCCAGCGCCGGCTCGCCGGGGTCGGCCGGCGCCGCGCCGGTATCGGCCACCCCGGCCGCCGGCGCGTCGCCGCCCCGCCAGCGCCATACGTCGGCACCGAACCAGGCCAGCTTGTTGCTGGCCAGGCCGCGCGCCGATTCGTCCTTCAGGGTCGCGGCGCCGGCAGGCAACGGCACCAGCCAGGCCAGCAGCCCGGTCACCAGCAGCAAGCTGGTCCACAGCACCGAGCCGCGCGCATCGCGCCGCACCCACCACCACAGTCCGGCCCACAGCACCAGCAGCGGCAGGCTCATCGCCAGCAGGCTGCCGGCATTGAGCGGCGCACCGTCGCCCAGCGCGGTACGTATCTCGGCCAGGCTGTAGCCGAACAGGTCGGCACCCAGCGGCACGCGCGCCACCTGGTAGTACTGGTCGAGCATGCCCTGCGCGATGATCAGCAGCGACCATGGCACGGCCACGGCCACGGCGCGCAGCAAGGGTCGCTTCAGTGCCAGCAGCGGCAGCGACAGCAGCAGCAGCACCGGCACCGCGCGCAGCAGCACCAGCAGCGCCTGCGCCAGCGCGACGCCGGCGACCGTCCACTTCTCGCCGCCGCTCCACGCCATGCCGGCACTGCCGCCGATCACGGCACCGGCGACCAGCGCCGACTGCGCCAGCAGCAGGGCCCTGAAGCCGGAGGAGAACCGCTGGTAGGCACTGCCCTGCTGTCCCGTGCTCATCGGCGCGTCCCGGTTACCAGCGCGAATAGACCGACAGCGACACCCGCTTCTCGGCGAAGCCGGCATCGTCGTCGGAATAGCCGGCGCCGAGCTTGAGGCCCCAGTGCGGCGCGAAATAGTGCATCCAGGCCACGCCGACCGCGGCGTTGCTGTTGCGCACCACGGTGCCGAAGCGGTCCATGTCGGTGCTGCGGCCGGTGCCGGCGCTCACTTCCCAGTAGTCGTCGGCATCGCCGCGGTAGTAATTGCGCAACAGCACGCGGTGGCTCCAGCTGCCCGACCCTGCCCCGGGGACGTGCTGCAGCTTGTAGCGGCCGTACCAGTTGCCGACGTAGCGGCCCACGCCCACGCCGTAGAACTCGGTGTCGCTGGAGAAACGCAGGTGATCGACGCTGGCCGACAGTTCCCAGCCGCTGCCCACGCCCTGGAACACCTCGGCGCGCCAGGCGTACTTCGGCAGCAGGCCCGACGATGGCCCCCGCTGGTAGCGCAGGTTGGCGTAGGCGCGCGTCCACAGCGGCGCGTAGCCGTCCAGGGCCCAGGCCGTGTCGCTGCGGCCGAAATGATCGGCGCGCAGCAGTTCCAGCCCCAGCGAGCCACGCTCGAAATAGCGGCGCAGCGTCAGGTTGGCATCGTTCCAGCTCTGCCGCCCGCCGCTGAAGCCGGTGTGGTCCCAGCCGACGTTGGCACCCCACCGGTAGCCGCCGGCGATCATCGCGTCGGGGTTGGCCGTGCGCGGCAACAGGCTCTGCCGCAGCGAATCGACCTCGGCCGGGTCGGCGCCCATGGCCAGCGCGGCATCGAAGTCGGCCCGCGCGGCGGCGGCCTGGCCGGCATCACGCTGCGCGCGGCCACGCGCGATCCGCGCCTGCGGGTCCTGCGGCGCCAGTTCCACCCAGTGCGAATAGGCGTCGACGGCCTGCTGCGGGCGGTCGCTCCAGCGGTACAGGTCGCCCAGCGCCGACCAGGCATCGGCGTAGCCGGGGCTGTTGCGCACCACCGCGCCCAGGTCCGCCTCAGCGGCCGCGTACTGGCCATCCCAGGCATAGGTGCGGCCACGTGCCAGCAGCAGGTCGCCGTTGTCCGGGTGCTCGGCCAGCAGCGCGGTGTAGCGTTCGATCGCCTCGGCGCGCTGCCCGCCGGTGGCCAGGCCACGGATCTGCGCCATCTGCGCGGCCAGGCTGTCGGGCGCGGCGTCCTGCGCCAGCGCCGGCCCGGCCATGACGGCCAACGCCAGTGCCAGGCACTGCGCCAGCAACCGGTGGGTGGATTGGAAACGCGATGACTCGGCCACGGGAGGATTCCTGTTGGTCACGGGAGGGGGCCGCCGCTGTCCGGGCGGAGGGGGTGGGCCGGCACCGCGGCCGGCGGCATGTCTTCTTCCGGCACCTGCTGCCAGGAGCCATCGCGCTGGATGCGCCCCCAGCCGTGGCGCCGGCGCGGCCGCAGCAGCCAGTTGACGGTGCCGGCCAGGCGCCAGAGCGAATTGATCTGGCGATAGCCGAAGTTCTCCAGCACCGCCACCACGAACAGCCGCAGCTGCTGCCGCGGGCGCGCGTACAGGCCGAAGGAGAGCTCCTCCAGCAGCATGGCATTGACCGACAGCAGCACGCCCATGCCCACCGCCGCGACCAGGAACACCAGGAACACGTCCAGCGGCACCAGGCCGAGGATCGCCAGCGAGATCATCGCCACGTAGCCGATGACTTCGATCGCCGGCCCGAAGAACTCGAACAGCAGCATGAACGGGAATGCGAGCCAGCCGGCGGCACCGCCGCGGCGGTTGAACATCAGCGACAGGTTCGACCACAGGCTTTCGGCCAGGCCGTACTGCCAGCGCATGCGCTGGCTGCGCAGCGACTTCAGGTCGGTCGGCACTTCGGTCCAGCACACCGGGTCGGGCACGAACACGATGCGGTAGTCGCGGCGTTCCCGACGCAGGCTGCTGTGCATGCGCACCACCAGGTCCATGTCCTCGCCCACCGTATCGGCGCGGTATCCGCCGATGGCGACCACGCGTTCCTTGTAGAACACGCCGAACGCGCCGGAGATGATCAGCAGGGCGTTCATCGGCGACCAGCCCACGCGCCCGAACAGGAACGCGCGCAGGTACTCGACCAGCTGGAAGCTGGGCAGCCAGTGGTCTGGCAGGCCGATTTTGGACAGCTGCCCGTCGCTGACGGTGCAGCCGTTGAGCACGCGCACCACGCCGCCGCTGGCCACCACCCGGCGGTCCTCCAGGAACGGCCGCACCACCCGCGACAGGCTTTCCGGCTGCAGGATGCTGTCGGCGTCCATCACGCAGAACAGCGGATAGCGTGCGCAGTTGATGCCGGCGTTGATCGCATCGGCCTTGCCGCCATTGGCCTTGTCCACCATGCGCACGCGCGGGTGGGTCGCCGATGCGTAGACCCCCTTCACCATCTCGGTCTTCAACCGCGCGCGGTAGGCCTCGGGCACCATCACCAGGCCGAACGCCGCGATCAGCGCCTCGCGGGTGCCGTCGGTGGAGCCGTCGTTGACCACCACGATCTCGTAGTCGGGGTAGCTGGTCTTGAGCAGCGAGCGCACCGAGGACACCACCGACTTCTCCTCGTTGTGCGCAGGCAGCAGCACGCTCACCGGCGGCTGGTACTCGCGCAGCGCCTCCGGCAGGTAGTTGGCGCGGTGCTCGCGCATGTAGCGCACGATCTGGTACGCGGAGATGTAGTTCAGCGCCAGGTAGGCCAGGTTGATGGCCACGAAGTAGGCCATGAAGAACCATTGCAGCGAGATCATCAGGTGCACCCACGGCACCTGGTAGAAATGATCGAGGAGCATCTGCCAGAAGGTGTTCATGACGTGATCCCCAGGCGGTGCTCGGACAGCACGTGGTCGATGATGTCGCGGCCGTAGGCGTCGGCCAGCCGCTCCTTGATCTGCAGCAGCGCCTGCGCGCCCATGCCGGGCAGCACCAGCAATGCCTGCGCGGTCCGGTAGCGCACCCACCAGACGCTGTCCGACAGCAGCGGTTCCAGCAGGCTGCGGTCGCCCGGATCGCCCATGCGGCCCAGCGCCGCGGCCGCATGCATGCGCACGTGCCAGCGTGGCGAATCGAGGAAGCGCCTGGCCCGTTCGCGGTCCTGCGGGTCATCGAGCAGCTGCAGGCACACCGAGATGACGTGGTCGTCCACCTTCGCGTCGAGCAGTTGCCGCACCACGCCGGCGGCCTGCGCCGGGGCGACGCGCGCCAGCAGGCGCACCAGCGTCGCGGCGGTGTCGGTGTTGGCGCGCATCAGTACGCTGGACAGTTCGCGCGCCGCGCTGCCGTCGTGGTTGTCGGTGAGGATCCGCGCCACGCTGCCCGGGAACCAGTCCTCGCGCGAGGCGATCATCGGCACGAATAATGCCATCGCCCGCGGCGGGTCGATCTGCGCCAGCGCGCGTGCGGCGCACAGCGAAACGATCGGGCTGGGGTTCTCGAGGAAGCCGGACAGTTCGTCGAACAGCTGCGGGTCGCGCAGGTGGCCGAGCGCGATGATCGCCATCGCCCGGTCGTGGTAGCGTCCATCGAGTTGCCGGCGCGCGGCGTCGACCAGGCCGACACGCTCGCCCAGCGCGGCCAGCCGGCGCGAATCGGCCTCCGGCAGCGATTCATGGACCGTGTTCCACGCCTCGATGAAACCATGCGCCTGGCGCGCATCGAGCCTGCGCACCGGGGGAGACGCGCCGGCCAGCTCCTGCTTCAGTACCTGCGTCCAATGCTCGCGCTCGCGCAAGTCCCGCCTTTCCCGCCGCAACGCGCGCATTCTCAGCAGCACGACCCCGGCCAGCAGGAGACAGGACATCGTGATGGTCAGCACCGCAACCCAGAAGGCAATCACCACTACCGGCGAACCGTGCAAAAGACTGTCCATGCTGGTCTCCCTGTCGCTGAAGCGGCATCCATGTCCGCGTTGAAATATCTCTAGGGCTAATACCGGTAAAAAGATGCAAATTTTTTGTGATTTGCGTCACAATAATCACACATACTCACCAACGTGCAACTGCATCGGGAGTGGGGAAATGAATAAATCGTTAAGAAACAGGTGGCTGGCCATCGGTGCGTGCGTGGCGCTGCTCGGCGCCGCCGCCGGGGTCTGGGTGCTGCTGCATCCGGCCAGTTTCGTGGTGCAGCCGTGGCGCGCGCAGCAGTCGGTCACCGGTGCGCGCTTCGTGTTCGGTCCCTACCCGGTGGACGCGGACATGCACCGGCTCAAGGCCGAGGGCATCACCACCATCATCAGCCTGCTCAATCCGCAGCTGCCCTACGAGGCATCGTTGCTCGAGGACGAGAAGGAACGTGCCGCGCGCCTGGGCATGCGGGTCCTGAACTTCCCGATGGGCAGCATCCTCGGACAACGCTTCGGGGCCGACTACGAGCGCAACTCGCGCGCCGCGGCCGAGGCGGCCATCGCCAGCCCGGGCACGGTCTACATCCACTGTTACCTCGGCCTGCACCGCGCCGCCAGCGTGCGCGACTACCTGGAGCAGCACGCGGGCCAGGTCGCCACCCGCGAGTTCGACGGTTCGCTCGAACACGGCCGCAGCCAGCGCCAGCTCGCCAACGAACGCGCACAGGGCCTGTACGAGCAGGACGACTACGCGGGCGCACTGCGCGAACTGGCCACCGTGCAGCCGCTGGACTACGCCGCGCACGTGCTCACCGGCTGGATCCAGCTGCGCCTCGGCGACAACGTGCTGGCGCGCGATGCGTTCCGGCGGGCGACGCTGATGGCCGATGCAAAGGCCGACGCCTGGGGCGGGCTGGGCTTCGCGCTGCTGCGCCTGGATGACCTGGAAGGTGCGTCCACCGCGTTCGAGCAGGCGCTCAGGCTCTCGCCCGACGACAACGACGCGATGCTGGGCATGGCGCAGGTGCTCTACCGGCAGGACCGGACGCAACAGGCACGCGCCCTGCTCGAACGCCTGCACGCCGAAGCGCCGGACAACGCCGAGGTCAACGCGCTGCTGGAGCGCCTGAAACAGCCGGCGGACGCGCCACGCTGAGCCGGCCGCTGACGGCGCGTGACGGCGGCATCGGCTAGGCTCCACCTTTTCCGGACGGAGCAGCCCATGTCGACCGCTTACTGGTGTGTGTTGATCGCCGCGATCCTGCCTTACGTGTGGGTGGCCGTGGCCAAGATGCGGCCCGGCTACAACAACCGCAATCCGCGCGCCTGGGTCGCCAGGAGCGACAACTACGTCGTGCAGCGCGCCAATGCGGCACACCTGAACGCGTTCGAGAACTTCGCGCCGTTCGCCGCCGGCGTGGTCCTGGCGCAGCTGGCCGGCGTGGACCCGGCGACGGTCAACCCGCTGGCCATCGCCTTCGTGGTGTTCCGCGTCCTGCATGGCGTGCTGTATGTCGGCGACAAGCCGTTGCCGCGCAGCCTGGCGTGGCTCGGCGGTTTCGCCTGCAGCGTGGCGCTGATCGTGCTGGCCGCGCAGGCCGCCGGCCGCTGATTCCCGCCGCCGCAGGGACGGCCCGCCGCAGGCGGAGGAAACCCAGCTGCCGCGCCGGGGCCGCAGCGCGGGCCGCCGCTTGCGGGTGGGGCCGGCCGGCCAGGTGCCGGATCAGCCGTGCCCCGGGGACGGTGCGTCGCCGGTCGGCGCGTCGGCGTCCCAGCCCAGCAGCGCGAATGCCTTGCGGAACTCCGCATCCAGCGGCGCGCTCACCTCGATGCGACGCCCGTCGTGCGGGTGCGGGAACGACAGCCGCGCCGCATGCAGCAGCATGCGGTGCACGCCGTGCATGCGGAACGTGCGGTTGTGGCGGCCGTCGCCATGGCTGGTGTCGCCGATCAGGTGATGGAACACGTGCTTGAGGTGGCGGCGGATCTGGCGGAACCGCCCGGTTTGCGGCTGGCACCGCAGCAGGGCGTAACGCGAGGTCGGGAAGCCGTTGGACGGCACCGGCAGTTCGCCGGTCAACAGTTTCTGGAAGTGGGTGACGGCCGGCTTCTTCAGCGGCTTGCCCGGCCCGCCGTCGAGGTCGTGGTCGACGCTGAAGGCATCCTCCGCCGGCCAGCCGCGGCACACGGCCAGGTAGTCCTTGCCGACATCCCCGCCCATCAGCGCCTTGCCCAGCGCGCTGGCGGTTTCGCGGTCGAAGGCCAGCAGCAGGCAACCGCTGGTGGCGCGGTCCAGGCGATGGATCAGGAAGATCGGCCGGCCCAGCTGCTCGCGCAGGCGGTCGGCCAGGAAATCGTCCTCGCCGCGCGCCAGCTTGCTGTCGTGGACCATCAGCCCGGCCGGCTTGTCGACCACGGCCAGCCAGTCGTCGGCGTACAGCACCGGCAACGCCCGCGCGGGCATCGATGTCGTGGTGTCGTGATCCATGGTTCGGCACACCTGCTCGGGCACGCCACGCGGCCCGTTTCGTGGATGCCCCGCGAGCGGCGGGGCGGTCGCTCCGGCCGCGCCGGGAACGGGGTCAGGCCTTCACCGGCCCGACCGTGATGCCCAGCTGCAGCATCAGCTGGGCGACCTGCAGGGCATCGAGCCGGACGCCCTCAAGGTCGACCACGCGCAGGTCCAGGTCGCCCAGCTCCGAGCCGCTCAGGTCGCAATGGGTGAAGTTGGCCGAACGCCAGTCCAGCGAAGAGAAATCCCCGCCGGACATGTCCGAACCACTGAAGCTCGCACCGGCGACGCTGGCACCGGTCCAGCGGTTGTCCGGCAGTTCGCATTTTTCCAGCGTCACGCCGGAAAAATCGGCATAGGCAAGATTGGACTGGCGGATCACCGCGCTGCAGAACCAGCTGCGCGCGGTGATCTGGTTCATGAAGCTGGCATTGGAAAAATCCGCGCCCTGCGCCCGGCATTCCACGATCTCCAGCCCGAGCGCCTTGGCGAAGGCGAAACCGCACATGCTCAGGTCGCACTGGTGGAAACGGGCTTCCTTGAGCTGGGCGCCGTTGAAGCGGCAACCGGCCTGGGTGTCGGCATCGTAGAAGACGCAGTTCACGAACGTCGTGCCGGTCAGGTCGGCGCCGGAGAAATCGCAGTTGCGGAAATGCGTGTTGGCGACCGTGGCGCCGGTGAAACGCTCCCTGCCGATCCGCTCGTTGCTGACGATGGCCGGCGCCGCGACGGCACCGGTGTTCATCGCCGCAGCCATGCCGAGGCCAGCGCCAGCGCACCCACGCCGCCGCTGATCCACGACCACAGCGGCACCGTGGCCCACTGCGGGCCGCCGGCATGCAGGCCGTGCAGCAGCGCCGCCACCACCAGCAGGCCGGCACCGGCCACGGCGGTGACCACGCGCCGCTGCATGCGCTGCAGGGTCTGGTCGAGGTTGACGATGTCGCGCGAGCGCATCGACAGCTGGTGCTGGCCCTCGACCTGCTGGCGCAGCCAGGCATGCACCAGCACCGGCATGTCCGGGGTGCGGGTCATGATCTCCGGCAGCCGGCGGCGCAGTTCCCGCAGCGCGCGGCGCGGGCTGTAGCGCTCACGCAGGATGCGCTCGAGCACCGGCCTGGCCACCGCCCAGATGTCGATCTGCGGGTCGAGCTGGCGGCCCACGCCCTCGATGTTGAGCAGGGTCTTCTGCAGCAGGATCAGCTGCGGCTGCAGGGTCAGCTGGTAGCGCTGCGCGGTGCGGAACAGCTTGAGCAGCACTTCGGCCAGCGAGATCTGCGACAGCGGGCGGGTGAAGTACGGCTCGCACACCGCGCGCACCGCCGCCTCCAGGTCGTCGATGCGCACGCTGGCCGGCATCCACCGCGCCTGCACGTGCAGTTCGGCGATGCGCCGGTAGTCGCGGTTGAAGATGGCCATGAAGTTCTCGGCCAGGTAGTACTGGTCCTCTTCCGAGAGCTGGCCCATGATGCCGAAGTCGAGCGCGATGAAGCGCGGGTTGTCGCGTCGCGCCGGGTCGGTGTCGACCCAGATGTTGCCGGCGTGCGCGTCGGCATGGAAGAAGTTGTCGCGGAACACCTGCGTGTAGAACACGCGCACGCCCTTGGCGGCCAGCGCGCTGCGGTCGATGCCGGCCGCGTCCAGCGCGGCGATGTCGTCCGAGGGAATGCCCCAGACCCGCTCCAGGGTCAGCGCGCGCTCGGCGGTGTGGCTCCAGATCACCTCGGGCACGTAGAGGTCGTCCGAGTCCTGCCAGAAGCGGCGCAGCACGCTGGCGTTGGCGCCCTCGCGCTGCAGGTCCAGCTCGGCGGCCAGGGTGGTCTCGATTTCCGCCACCACCTCGCGTGGACGGATCTTGTCCGCGCGCGGATGGGTGCGCTCGACCAGTGCGGCCAGCGACCGGAGCAGCGCGATGTCGGCGTCGATCTGCCGCTCGATGTCCGGGCGCAGCACCTTGACCACCACCTGGCGGCCGCCGGGCAGCGTCGCCGCATGCACCTGCGCGATCGAGGCCGACGCCAGCGGCACGGTGTCGAAGCTGGCGAACGCCTCGGCGACCGGCCGGCCCAGCGCCTGCTCGACGATCTGCCGCGCGCGCTCGCCGTCGAACGGCTGCACCCGGTCCTGCAGCAGGGTCAGCTCGACCGCCACGTCCGGCGGCACCAGGTCGCGGCGGGTGGACAGGATCTGCCCGAACTTGACGAAGATCGGCCCCAGCTCCTGCAGCGCCAGGCGCAGGCGCGCGCCACGCGGCAGCGAGGCGATGTCGCCGCGGGCGCGCGGCACGAACGGCCTGGCGATGCGCAGCCAGCGTTCGGCCGGGGTGCCGTCGAACAGGTCGTCGAGCCGGTAACGCAGCATCACCCGGCCGATGCGGCTGGCGCGGAACATCGCGCGGGTCGTCCTCATGCCCGGCCCCCGCTGCGCAGCCTGGCCACGCGCGCGGCCAGGCGTTCGACGTCGTCGCGGATCGCATCGACATCATCGTGGAAAGCGTCCAGCTCGGCCCGCGGCACCACGTCGCGCGACTCCTCGGTCACGTACTCGGCCGCGGTCCGGGCCAGGTCGGCGGTGCTGCGGCGGGCCTGCGCCAGTGCCGCGCGCAGGGTCTGCGCCACCTGCACCCCCAGCACCTCGCCGAACACCGCCACGAACGGCTGCTGCCAGTCCGGATCGAAGCGCGTGGCCAGCTGCTGCAGGCGCCGCGCCAGTTCGGCGTCGCCGGACACCTTCACCCGTCCGGCCGGGGCAGCACCGGGGCTGCGCCGCGCGTTGGCCAGGAACGGCAGCTGCGCCAGCACCCCGCCCAGGGTGCTGCGCACGGCCAGGTCCGGCTCCTGCGCGGTGTCCACCGGCCCGACCGTGAGGCGCTGCCCGGCCACCCCGATCTGCAGCGCCAGCGCGGGCGACTCCAGGGTCAGGGCGATGCGCTGGCCATCCAGCGGCACCAGTGCGGCGCGGGTGTCCGGATCCATCGCCAGCGCACGGTTGAGCGCCGTTTCCAGCGCGCGGCCGGCCAGCGGCTTGATGAACTTGAAGGGGGAAGCAGGCATGCGCGGCATTCTACCGAAGCGCGGAACCGGCAACGGCATTGCCACGGGCGCGGGCGCCGCAACGGCCGCGGCTGACGCCCGGCAAACCGGCGCCGGCGCCTGCCTGTTCCCCATTGCCGGCTTTCCCCCCATGCTATGCGCATCAATGCAAGCGCAGGAGCTACAGGCAATGGGCAAGACCCGGGTCGGCATCATCTTCGGCGGTCGTTCGGCCGAACACGAGGTCTCGCTGCAGTCGGCGAAGAACATCCTCGACGCGCTGGACAAGGAGCGCTTCGACGTCAGCCTGATCGGCATCGACAAACAGGGCCACTGGCACCTGAGCGATCCGCAGCAGTTCCTGCTCAACCCCGGCGACCCGGCGAAGATCGCGCTGAACCGCTCCGGCAACGCACTGGCGGTGCTGCCCGGCCGCGAACAGGCGCAGCTGGTGCCCAGCGACCCGGCCACGGCGCTGGCGCAGATCGACGTGGTGTTCCCGATCGTGCACGGCACGCTGGGCGAGGATGGTTCGCTGCAGGGCCTGCTGCGCATGGCCAACCTGCCGTTCGTCGGCTCCGGGGTGCTCGGCTCGGCGGTGGCGATGGACAAGGACGTGGCCAAGCGCCTGCTGCGCGATGCCGGCCTGCCGGTGGCGCCGTTCGTGTGCTTCAGCCGCGCCACCGCGGCCAGCGCCGACTACGCGGCACTGGTCGCGCAGCTGGGCACGCCGCTGTTCGTCAAGCCGGCCAACCAGGGCTCGTCGGTGGGCGTGAGCAAGGTGCGCGATGCCGGCGAGTTCGCCCGGGCGATGGCGCTGGCGCTGTCCTTCGACCACAAGGTGCTGGTGGAATCGGCCATCGTCGGCCGCGAGATCGAGTGCGCGGTGCTGGGCAACGACCACCCCGAGGCCAGCGTCTGCGGCGAGGTGGTGGTGCACGACGACTTCTACGCCTACGACACCAAGTACATCAGCGCCAACGGCGCCGAGACGGTGATCCCGGCCGACATCCCGGCCGAGGCGCAGGAGCGCATCCGCGGCATCGCCATCCGCGCCTACCAGGCGCTGGACTGCGCCGGCATGGCCCGGGTGGACGTGTTCCTGACCCCGGCCGGCGAGGTGGTCATCAACGAGATCAACACCCTGCCCGGCTTCACCCGCATCAGCATGTATCCCAAGCTGTGGGGCGCCAGCGGCCTGGACTACACGGCGCTGATCACCCGCCTGGTGGAACTGGCGCTGGAGCGCCACGCCGCCGACAAGGCGCTGCGCAGCTCGATCACCGGCGCCTGATGATGGCCGCCCGCGTCGCCCGTCATCGCGCGCCGCGGACCTGACCGGGAGCAGTTGCACGCATGGCTGCCCGGCCCCCACGCCCATTGCCGCGCATCCCGGCCATGGTCTGGGCGCTGGGCCTGGTCAGCCTGCTCACCGACATCTCCTCGGAGATGATCCACAGCCTGCTGCCGATGTTCATGGTCGGCACGCTGGGCCTGACCGCGTTGGCGGTCGGCCTGATAGAAGGGCTGGCCGAGGCCACCGCACTGGTCGTCAAGGTGTTCTCGGGCATGCTCAGCGACTGGCTGGGCCGGCGCAAGGGACTGGCGCTGCTGGGCTACGCGCTGGGCGCCTTCAGCAAACCGCTGTTCGCGCTCGCCCCCGGCGCCGGGCTCATCGTGGCCGCGCGCCTCACCGACCGGGTGGGCAAGGGCATCCGCGGCGCGCCGCGCGACGCCCTGATCGCCGACATCACCCCGGCCGCGATCCGCGGCGCCGCCTTCGGACTGCGGCAATCGCTCGACACCGTCGGCGCCTTCGTCGGGCCGTTGCTGGCCGTCGCGCTGATGCTGGCGTGGGCCAATGATTTCCGCGCGGTGTTCTGGGTGGCGGTGATTCCCGGGGCCCTGGCCGTGCTGGTACTGCTGCTGGGCGTGCGCGAACCGGCTCCGGGCAAAGCGGGGCGCCCCGGCAATCCGATCCGGCGCGACAATCTCCGCCGGCTGGACAGGACGTACTGGTGGGTGGTGGCGCTGGGCGCGGTCTTCACCCTGGCACGCTTCAGCGAAGCCTTCCTGGTACTGCGCGCGCAGCAGGCCGGCATCGCGGTGGCGCTGGTGCCACTGGTGATGGTGGCGATGAACCTGGTCTACGCCGCCAGCGCCTATCCGTTCGGCAAGCTGTCCGACCGCCTGAGCCATATCCATCTGCTGGGCGCGGGCCTGGCGGTGCTCATCGTGTCCGACGTGCTGCTGGCCACGGCGCGGCACTGGGGCATGGTGATCGCCGGCGTCGCGGTGTGGGGCATCCACATGGGCATGACCCAGGGGCTGTTGTCGGTGATGGTCGCCAACACCGCGCCGCCCGACCTGCGCGGCACCGCCTATGGCATGTTCAACCTGGTCAGCGGCATCGCCCTGCTCGCGGCCAGCCTCATCGCCGGCGCGCTGTGGGATGCCCGGGGCCCCTCGGCGACCTTCTGGGCCGGCGGCGTGTTCGCGGCCCTGTGCCTTGCCGGCCTGCCCGTCATCGGCCGCGCCATGCCGGGGAAAACAGGCCCCACGCCTTGAGCGGGGGCCATTGCCTTGCGCCTGCGGCGGTCATCCCTTCCTGCGGAACAGCGAGATCACCGCCAGGATCAGGAACACCACGAACAGGATCCAGGCGATGTTGCTGGCGGCACCGGCAATGCCGGAGAAGCCCAGCAGCGCGGCGATGATGGCGATGACGAAGAACACGACGGCGTAGTGGAGCATCAGCATCTCCCTTGTGTGAGAACCCGGGCACCATCCTCTGCAAACCGCGGTGGCGGTACGGTGACGGGGACGTGATCGCCAGATGATGGGCGCCGGCGCGCCTCAGCCGGCCGCCCGTACGCTGTCGCGCAGCCGGCGCAGGCCCTCCTCGATCGACACCCGTGGCACATAGCCGAAGTCGCGCCGTGCCGGTTCCATCGAATACCAGTGCGGCGTGCACAGCTGCTCGGCGAGGAAGCGCGTCATCGGCGGTTCGCCGCGCAGGCGCAGCAGCGGCCACAGCGTTTCGCAGACCGCACCGATGCGGTAGGCCGCCTTGAACGAGATCGACTTCTCCACCGCCGGTGCGCCCATGGCCGCGAGCAGCCGGTTGAGCAGGTCGCGCATCGGCAACGGCTCGCCGTTGGAAATGAAATAGGCCTTGCCGGCGCAGGCCGCGCCCGCCACCAGGTGGTCGAAGGCGTCGAAGTGCGCCTGCGCGGCGTTGTCGATGTAGGTGGTGTCGACCTTGTTCAGGCCGTCGCCGACCAGGCGCAGGCGCCCGGCGCGGGCGCGCTCGGCCAGGCGCGGCACCAGCTGGTTGTCGCCCGGGCCCCAGATCAGCCGCGGGCGCAGCGCCACGGTCGCCAGCTCCGGGCCGTTGGCGGCCAGCACTTCCTGTTCGGCGATGGCCTTGGTAGCCGCGTACGGCGCCTGGAAATCCTCGCCATAGGGCACCTCGTCAGCGCCCAGTCCTTCCACCGGATGGGTGGCGCGGTGGGTCACGCTGGGCGTGGAGGTGTACACCAGCCGGCCGATGCCGTGCGCGCGGCAGGCGTCGAGCACGTTGCGGGTGCCCACCACGTTGGCCTGGAAATAACTGTCGTAGCTGCCCCAGGCTCCGGCCTTGGCGGCGTTGTGGAACACCGCGTCCACGCCGGCGGCGGCATGGCGCACCGCATTGGCATCGGCCAGGTCGCCGCGGATCTGGCCCACGCCCAAGGCAGCGAGCGCTGGGTAATGGCCGCGGTTGAAGCTGAGCACCTCATGGCCCCGCTCGACCAGCCCGCGGCACAGCGCCTGGCCGAGGAAACCGCCACCTCCGGTGACCAGGATCTTCATGCGTGCTCCTTCAGTTGCGTGGCGGCCCAGGCGGCGAGTTTCTCGCGGCCGATCTTGGCGTTGTGGCGGATGTCGACAGGGAAGGCGGGGTGGCGCAGGTAGTGGCCGATGCCGGCCAGGTGCCGATGGCGTGCGGCCAGCGCGCGCAGCTGCGGCTCGACCGCCGCCGCATCGGTGCCGGGCAGCAGTTCGTAGCACAGCACCGGCACCTGCCTGCCGAACTCGCCGACGCCGACCAGCGCGGTGCGGCGCACGCCGGGTACGGTGTTGAACACCGGCTCGGCCTGTTCGGTGTACAGCGGCCCGGTGGCGGTTTCCACGCGCTGGGTCTTGCGCCCGCAGAACCACAGCCGGCCCTGGTCGTCGAACCAGCCGACATCGCCCATGCGGTGCACGATGCGTTCGCCGCCGTCGCCCAGCGCTTCGCGGATCTTGGCCGCGGCGGTGGCCTGCGGGCGGTTGTAATAGCTGTCGGTAGTGGTGGGGCCGGCGACGGTGATCTCGCCTACCTGCCCGGCCGGCAGTTCGCGTACGCCGCTCCAGTCGGGGATCGGCGCGTCGTCGATGGCGATGATGCGCACCACGTTCGGCGCCACCACGCGGCCGACGCAGGTGCCGGCGCCGGCTTCGGTCGCCTCGCGGGTGTCCTCCAGCTCGCGGCCTTCGATCACCGCCACCGGCAGGCATTCGGTGGCGCCGTACGGCGTCCAGAACTGCGCATGCGCGGGCAGCAGCCCGCGCATCTTCGCCACGATCTGCGGCGGTACCGGCGCGCCGGCCGAGGTCACCCGGGTCACCGTGGGCAGCGGCTGCCCGTGCTCGGCCAGCACCCGCATCAGCGCCGGCGAGCCGAACAGCTGGGTCACGCCGAAGCGGGCGATGGCGTCGTGCAGCCGGCGCGGGTCGGCGCTGCCGGGCCGGGTCGGGTCCATGTCCGGGATCACGCTGGTCAGGCCCAGTGCGGGGTCGAACAGCGCGAACGGCGGGAAGGTCGGCAGGTCCACGCCGCCGGCCTCGATGCCGAAGGCGTTGCGCAGCAGCTCGACCTGGCCGAGGAAGTGGCGGTGGCGGTAGACCACGCCCTTGGGCACGCCGGTGGAGCCGCTGGTGAACAGGATCGCGGCGACGTCGTCGGGCGCGGTGTCCGCCAGCTGGCTGCCGGCGCCGGCCCCGGCGGCCTCGATCCTGGCCAGGGTGGTGCCGCCCCAGCCCCAGCGGGTGCCGACCGTGACCAGCCGCGTGGCCGATTTCGCCCAGCCCAGCAGCAGCCGCGCCACGTGCGCCAGGCCGATGCCGACGAACGCCCGCGGCTGCGCCTCGTCCAGGCACTGGCGCAGCGCGCGGCGGTCGATGCCGGGGTCGACCAGCACCGGCACCGCGCCGATCTTGAACAGGGCGAACATCAGCAGGAAGAACGCCGGGCCCGGACGCACCATCACCACCGTACGCACGCCGCGGCCGATGCCATGGGCGGCCAGGCCGGCGGCGATGGCATCGCTGCGGGTGTCCAGGCTGCGGTAGTCCAGGGCGACGTCGTAGGCGGCCATGCCGCCGGGGCCGGGCCGGCCGGGGCAGCGGATGGCGATCTGGTCGGGCCGTTCGCGCGCCAGTTGCGGCAGGCGCGCGGCGATGTTGCACGGTTCGTTCATCTTCCTATTGTCGCCGCTGAAGAAAATTCTTGCGCGCGGCCCGGGCGCGTGGAAAATTTTCCGCCTCCCTCACCCCCGCACCGCCGCCCGAAGGCCGGCCGCCATGCTCCATCCCTGCCTCACCTGCGGCGCCTGCTGCACCCAGTACCGCGTCGCCTTCCACTGGATGGAGTCGGACGAGGTCACCGACGGTGGCGTGCCGCACCAGCTGACCGAACGCCTGGATGCGCACCGCCTGTGCATGCGCGGCACCTATTCGGACCCGATCCGCTGCGTGGCGCTGGATTCGGAGATCGGCGTGTATTCGCGCTGCAGCATCCATCCCAACCGGCCCAGCGTGTGCCGCGAGGTCGACGCGTCGTGGGAGTACGGCAAGGCCAGTTCGCAGTGCGACCGCGCGCGCATCGCCCATGGCATGGCGCCGCTGACGCTGGCCGACTGGCGCTGGCGCGATGGCGCCGACAACGACGACGACCATCCGGACGACAGCGGCAACAGCCCGTCCTCGCCACCGAACACGCCTGTGGCGGCATGAGCGCGGTCCGCGCCATGCCGCCCCACGGTTTGCCGCGCAGATCGTGGGTCCACGGCGCATCGCTGCGCACGTCGCCCGCGCCTGTCGGCGCGCGCCCCTTTGACGCAAGGGGGACTTCTCACCGGAGCCAGGCCATGGCCGTGTCCCCGCGCGTTCGGCCCGGCCTGCATGCCGCCATCGGCCGCGCGGCCGGGCCGGGGCCCGGCATCAGCGGATCGGATTGCGCTCCAGGAAGGCCCGCACCGCCGGCACGATGACTTCGTGCTTGTCTTCGAGCACGTAGTGGTTGGCGTCCTCGAAGGCCATCACCTCGGCCTGCGGCAACGCCTTGCGGAAGCCGGCGAGGAAATGATGGTCGAAGCAGATGTCGCGCAGGCCCCAGGCGATGAACGCGGGCCGGTCGGCGAAGGACGGCAGCGCCGCGGCGGCGCGTTCCAGCAGCGGCCAGGCCTTGTCGGCCGGCGACAGCGGGATGTCCTGCATGAAGCGGATGGTGGCGATGCGGTTGTCCCAGCTGTCGTACGGCGCCACGTAGGCGCGGCGCAACGCGGCCGGCATGCGCCGGCTCACGCCCAGCCACGAGGCACCGGCCGAGAACGCGTTGAAGGTGCGGATGAACCACTCGCCCGGCTTCCAGTGCCGGCCCATGGCGATCTGCCACGGCATCGGCTTCTCGGCAGGCAGCGGGAAGGCCGCGGTGTTGGTGATGACCAGCCGCTTGACCTGGGCATGGTGCGCCAGCGCCCAGCCAAAACCGATCATGCCGCCCCAGTCGTGCACGGCCAGCGTCACCGGGCCGCTGATGCCGAGGTGGTCGAGCAGCGCGGTGAGGTCGTCCACCCGCGACTGCAGGGTGTAGTCGTAGCGGCTGTCGTCCGGCTTGTCGGACAGGCCCATGCCGATATGGTCGGGCACGATGCAGCGGTAGCTGCCGCTCAGGCCGTTGACCAGGTGCCGCCACAGGTAGCTCCACGACGGGTTGCCGTGCAGCATGACGACCACCTCGCCGTCGCGCGGGCCTTCGTCGATGTAGTTCATCGACAGGCCGGGGCGGACATCGAAACGGTGGCGGGTGGCGGGGTAACCGGGGAACTGCATCGGCGGCTTCACGCAATCGCGGACAGGGCGCGCATTGTAGGCCAATGCGCCGGCCGGCCCTCCTGCGGCCGATGGCGGCACAATGGGGCGGCCGAAGACCGAGCCACCGTGAACGCACCCTTCGATGCCCTGATGGCGCGCATCCGCGCCTGCCGCCTGTGCGAGAGCCGGCTTCCGCTGGGTTGCCGCCCGGTGCTGCAGGCATCGCCGCGCGCGCGCCTGCTGATCGTCAGCCAGGCGCCCGGGCGCCGGGTGCACGAGACCGGCATCCCCTTCGACGACCCCAGCGGCGAACGCCTGTGCGGCTGGCTGGGGATCGACAGGGCGGTGTTCCATGACGCCGCCCGGGTCGCCATCGTGCCGATGGGCTTCTGCTTCCCGGGCACCGGCCGCAACGGTGACCTGCCGCCGCGCCCGGAATGCGCCCCCACCTGGCATCCACGGCTGCTGCCACGACTGGAACGGCTGCGGCTGACGCTGGCGATCGGCCAGTACGCGCAGGCCGGCCTGCTCGGCGAACAGCGCGGGCGCACGCTCACCGAAACCGTGCAGGCGTGGCGGCAGCACCTGCAGCGCGGCGTGCTGCCGCTGCCCCACCCCAGCCCGCGCAACCGGCTGTGGCTGGCCCGCAACCCGTGGTTCGAGCGCGACCTGCTGCCGGTACTGCGTGCGCGGGTGGCGGACGCGCTGGCCGGCTGAGCCGGCGGCACGCCGCGACTCCCGGGCTGGCCAGCCCCGGACGATGCAGAAGCCGAACGTCGCGGCCGTCCGGTCCGTTGCCCGCGCCCGGATGCGGGATCCGGCCCCGCAGCGACTACCATGCACGCCCACCCCACCCAGCGGCCGCCATGTCCACGCCTCCCTCCTTCCTCGACGACAACCAGATCGAACGGCTGTCCAGCCTGCTTGAGCAGCGCGCGGTGCCGTTCAAGGGCCTCAACCTCGAAGCGCTGGACGGCTTCCTCTCGGCGCTGGTGGTTGCGCCGGTACCTGCGCCGCCCGATCAATGGCAGCCGCAGGTCTGGGGCGGCCAGCCGCCGCGCTGGAACAACGAGGACGAAGCCCTCCAGGTGCAGAACCTGCTGATGGGTCACTGGAACATGTGCGCCGCGCGTGCGCGGTTCGAAGGCGAAGACCTGCCCGACCACCTCGCCCCGCTGATGTGGCTGCCGGAAGACCCGGAGCAGGCCGAGGAAGCCCTGGACGAGTCCGAGCTCGATGTCGGCCGGGACTGGGCGATGGGCTTCTTCACCGCGGTCATGCTGCATGAAGCGGAGTGGGACACGTGGCTGGACGAACACGCATGGATCGAGGAGATCTTCGACCTGCTCGACCAGCTGGCCAGCGGCGAACGGATCGATCCGGAGAACCCCGAGGCCCCGCCGGCCAGGGTCAGCTATCGCGAACGCCTGGATATCTGCATGGAGCTGCCGGCGATGCTGGCCGACCTCAACCACCACCGCGTGGATGCCCTGACCCCGCGCGTGCCGATCCGCCGCGACGCCGAACCCGGCCGCAACGACGACTGCCCCTGCGGCAGCGGGAAGAAATACAAGAAATGCTGCGGGCTGAACTGAGCCGGCCGGGCAAGCCTGCCGAGCCCGGCGATGCCGGGCGACGGAGCCACGGCCAGCCCGAACCCGGGACACCGGGCCGGGGATGCACCCCCGGCCTCTGCGACCGGACACAGGTCCCGGGATCGCGCCACGCGCTCCCGCCCCGCTAGAAACCGTGCGGGGCAAGCCCCGCCCCCGCCAGGCACCTGATCGGCAGCGGCGTGCGAGGCGGGGCTGTCACGCAAAACGCCCGCAAGTGCGGCTTGCGGGCGTTTCAGGGGTTCACGCCCGTACCGGCCGGGCGGGCCATTGCGGCAGCGCAGCCGCTGGCTTACCAGACCACCTCGGCCATGGTGCAGTTCAGGCCCGAGCCGATGCCCATCAGCGCCACGCGGTCGCCCTTCTTGAGCTTGCCCAGCTGGCGCAGCTTGCTCAGCACGATCGGCACCGAGGCCGGGCCGACGTTGCCGTGCTCGCCGAAGATGGTCATCACCTTCTTCGGGTCGATGCCGAACGCCTTGATGAAGGCGTTGGTATGCGGCTGGCTGACCTGGTGGATGACGAACTGGTCGATCTCGTCCACCGCCCAGCCCAGCGCCTGGCGGGTGGCCTCGAAGGTCTTGGAGGCCAGCTTGATGCCTTCGATCAGCAGCAGGCGGGTATCGGTGACCATGCGGTCCAGGTTGCCCACGCACAGCTTGTTCCACTGGTTGGCCGCGCGGGTCACGCCGCCCTTGTAGCGCGGCGCGTCGGGCACCAGCTCGGCGCGGGCCAGCACCATCGCGGCGGCGCCCGAACCGGTGGTCAGCGCGGCGAACTCGTCGCGCAGCTGCTGCGCGGTGACGTCCGGCGCGCTCATCCGCTCCAGGGTCTTTTCATAGACCAGGTTGGAGCTTTCGCCGTCGACGATCAGCGCATAGTCGATGTCGCCGCGCTCGATCATGCGCGCGGCCACGTCCATGCCGTTGATGAAGGCCAGGCAGGCGTTGGCGATGTCGAAGGTGACGCAGTCCTCGCCGATGCCCAGGTTGCCCGAGACGATGGAGGCGGTGGACGGCTCCAGGTAATCGCGGCTGACCGAGGTATTGACCAGCAGGCCGATGCGGTCGGGCGACACGCCCGCGTCCTCGAGCGCCTTGCGCCCGGCCATGGTGGCCGCGTCGGACGCCTGCGTACCCGGGTCCCACAGGCGGCGCGCATGGATGCCGGCGACATCGCCCAGCATGTCCGCACGGATGCCCAGACGGTCCAGCGTCGGCTGCAGACGCTCGTTGATTTCCTTGGAGGTCAGGGTATGCGGCGCGTCGACATGCGCCAGTCCCGCGATGGAGACATTCTGGAAGGGCATCGGAAGGCGCCAGGACTCAGGCGAAGGGGGCGCCATTCTAGCGGCTGCCCGTGTTTGACGCATCTTTAACGATTTGCGGCCGCTGCGTATGGGGACCGGGCGTGCAGGCCAGCGGCCGGATGCCCCGCGCCAGGCGCGTTTTACGGTGGGCAGCGCCCGCGTGTCGGCGTTGCCCCACCCGACCGGGCGCCGGCGTCACAACTCCGCGCGCGGCGCGTCAGCGGCACTGCCAGGCGCTGTAGCGCTGGCTGCCGTCGGCCGGCGCGGCCAGGGCCTGGATGGCATTGGCGCCGGCACTGGGCGCCTCGTTGCGCGCCAGGGTTTCCAGTTCTTCCTGCACCCGCAGCGGATTGCGGTTGTAGAAACCGACCTTGCTCTTGACCGAGACCACGATCTCGCCCTTGGCCACGCAGCCCGGCGCCACCGGGCCGGCCGGCAGCACGCGCACCGCCTTGCCACCGCTCTCGATCGGCACCCAGGTGCAGGCGGCCGTGCTGGCAATCAGGGCGGTAAGGATCAGAGCGCGCATGGACAGGTCCTTGTTGGAATCGGAACGGATTGTGCCGGGTGTGGATGAATCGGTGATGATCCGCGGCCCGCTCCCGGGGGAGCGGGCCGCGACGGTACTACATCACTTGGCGGCCGGCACCGGGTTGCCGTCGCTGTCGACCACGACCACTTCGCCCAGGCCCAGCGCACGCACCGGCGCCTCGGTCTGCTTGAGGTCGCCCACCACCACCCAGGTCAGCCTGGCCGGGTCCAGCGTCCTGGCCGCTTCGGCCACCTGGGCCGGGGTCATCGCCTCGATCTCGGCCTTGCGCTTGAACACGTAGTCGTCCGGGCGCTGGTAGCGCACGATGCCGCCGATGGTGTTCATCACCGCCGAGGCGGTCTCGTAGGCGCCCGGCAGGCTCAGCGTCTGGATGTTGCGGATGCGGGTGACTTCGTCCGTCGTCGGCGGCCGCTGGCCGCTGGCGAACTGGCTGATCTCTGCCTGCATTTCCTTCATCGCGTCGCTGGTCTTGTCGATCTGCACCGGTGCCACCGCCATCCACGGCCGCTGCCCCAGCGCGCCACTGGCGCTGGAACGGGCACCGTAGGACCAGTGCTTGTCCTCGCGCAGGTTCATGTTCAGGCGCGAGGTGAAGTCACCGCCCAGCACGCCATTGGCGATGTCGAAGCGGGTCGCCCCCGCGTCCATGGTGGAAGGCACGACCTGGCCGGCGAACAGGTTGGCCTGCACCGCGCCGGGCTGGTCGATCAGGTACACGCGGGCCTTGTCCGGGCGCGCGACCGCCGACGGTACGCCCACCGCGGGTGCCGCGCCCTCGCCCTTCCAGTCGCCGAGCTGGCGGTCCAGCAGCGGCACGATCTCCTTCAGCGTGGTGTCGCCGACCACGATCAGGGTCGCGTTCTCCGGGCGCACCCAGTCCTTGTGGAAGGACAGCAGGTCGTCGCGGCCCAGCGCCTGGATCGCCGCCTCGTCGCCGCTGCCGGTGAACGGGATGGCGTACGGGTGGCCCTTGCCGTACAGCAGCGGCGGCAGCACGCGCATCGCCACCGCGTTCGGGTTGACCTTCTCCTGCTTGATGCCCGCGATCCAGGTGGCCTTGATGCGGTCGATCTCGCCCTGGTCGAAGCGCGGCGCGCGCAGTGCGTCGGCATACAGCGCCAGCGACGGCGCCAGGTTCTCCTTCAGCGCCGACAGGTAGACATTGGCGCCGTCGAGCGAGGCGCCGGCGGCGATGCGTGCGCCCAGCGCGTCGGCGGCATCGGCGAAGGCCAGCGAGCCGAGCTTGCCTGCGCCCTCGTCGAGCATGCCCATGGTGAAGTTGGCGGTACCCGGCTTGCGGCCCTGGTCGGCGGTGAAGCCGCCCTGGAACTCGTAGCTGAACTGCACCACCGGGATGTCATGGCGCTCGGCCAGCACCACCCGCGTGCCGTTCTTCAGCGTGGCGCGCTGCAGCTGCGGGAACTTCAGCTCCGGGAAGGTCGCGGTCTGCGGCACGCCGGCGCTGCGGTCCACCTGCGAAGGCAGCACACGGTACCTGGCGTCGACCGCCGGCACGTTGAACGGCGCGGGCTTGCCGGACGGCAGCTCGGCCAGCGCCACGCGCTCGCCCGGCTCCACCACCAGGGTGTGGTCGCCCACGCCCAGCCACTTGGCGCCGACCGCCTTGACGTCGGCGACGCTGGCGTCGCGGATGTTGGACAGCGAGGTGCGGAAGCAGCCCGGGTCGCCCTCGTACACGGCGCATTCGGCCAGCGCATCGGCCTTGCCGCCGAAGCCACCGATGCGCTCGATGCCGCGGATGAAGCCGGCGCGGAACGCGGTCTTGGCGCGTGCCAGCTCCTCCGCGCTGGGGCCTTCGGCCACCAGCCGCTTCAGCTCTTCATCGATGACCGCCTCGACCTTGGCCGGATCCACGCCCTGCTTGACCGTGGCCATGATGATGAAGTTCGAACCCAGCTGCGACGGGCCGACCATGGTGCCGATGTTGTCCACCAGCTTGTCCTGGTGCAGCAGCCGCTGGTCCAGGCGCGAGGACTTGGCACCGCCCAGCACCTGCGCGAACAACTGCAGCTGGTCGATGTCGGTGGTGCCGACCTGGGCCACGTTCCAGGCACGGTAGATGCGCGCCTGCGGCACCTTGTCGGTCATCACCTCGCGGGTGGAGGCGGCGCGCTGGGCGACGTCCACCTTCGGCTGGGCCATGGTCGGGCCGGCCGGGATGTCGCCGAAGTAGCGGGCGACCTTTTCCTTGGCGGTGGCCACGTCGATGTCGCCGGCCAGCACCAGCACCGCGTTGTTCGGGCCGTACCAGGTGCGGAACCAGGTCTTGACGTCTTCCAGCGAGGCGGCGTTGAGGTCGTTCATCGAGCCGATCACGCCGTGGTGGTACGGATGCCCGGCCGGGTACAGCGCGCGGGTCAGCTTGTCCCACACCTGGCCATAGGGCTGGTTCTCGCCCTGGCGCTTCTCGTTCTGCACCACGCCGCGCTGTTCGTCGAGCGCGGCCTGGTCGATCGCACCGAGCAGGTGGCCCATGCGGTCCGATTCCATCCACAGCGCCATGTCCAGCGCGGTGGTGGGCACGTTCTGGAAGTAATTGGTGCGGTCGGTGTTGGTGGTGCCGTTCTGGTCGGTGGCGCCGACCTGCTTGAACGGCTCGAAGAACTCGCCGCTGTGGTTCTCGCTGCCCTGGAACATCAGGTGCTCGAACAGGTGGGCGAAGCCGGTGCGCCCGGACGGCTCGTCCTTGGCACCGACGTGGTACCAGATGTTGACCGCCACGATCGGCGCCTTGCGGTCGGTGTGCACCACCACGCGCAGGCCGTTGGGCAGGGTGAATTCCTCGAACGGAATGTCCACCGAGGTGGCCGCGGCCGGGGCCTTGGCAGCGGCAGGCAGTGGCATGCCGGCGAACCCGCCCAGGGCGAGGCCCAGCGCGGTGGCGAGAAGGGCGGTCCGGGGAGTTGCTGCGTTCATCCCACTTTCCTTGAGCAATGAATGTGAAAACCGATCCTAACCGGGCGTGCCGGCCAGCCGCATACGCCATGGGTCATGGGTGGCAGGGCACGCGTGCGGTCCGTTGACGGGTGACCTGCACACCACCGCGCTGCCTGCCGGGCGGTGAACCGCCCTGCGTCCACCAGTGCATGGATGTCCGCGGACGGCGGCCACAGGCCGCAGCGTCCGGACAGCGGACACTCAAGAATCAAAAATATCCTTTTAAATCAATGTCATGAATGTGGCACGCATTCTGCTTACTGGATACCCGCAGCAGACCAGGATCCAACGAAACATGACTGGATGCTGAACAAATCAAAGAAATGCAAAGAATTCCTTGCATCCTGAGATTTGGTGTACTACATTACTACCACACCACCGTTCACACACACCAAACAGGCCCGCCATGAACACCAAGTCCTTCGCCATCGCCATCGCCCTCGTCGCCGGCTTCTCCGCCTCCGCGCATGCGTCCAACATCGTCACCCTGGAAACCGTGCAGGTGCGTCCGTCCGCCGACCAGCTGGTCCAGGCCGAACGCGAGCGCTCCAGCACCATCCCGACCCTGTCGTCGGTCCAGGTGCGCCCGACCGCCGGCCAGATCGTCGAACTCGCTGCCGAGCAGGCCGCCACCCAGCTGGCCACCCATACGCCGGTGGCGATCGGCGCCAGCATCGGCCAGTGGATGGTCTCGCTGCCGGCCATCACCGTTCGTCCCGATGCCCAGCAGGTCAAGGCGCTGGCCACCGAGCTGGCCACCGATACCCTGGGCCAGGTCGCCAACGGGATGGTCGCCAAGTGAGTCGTCGCAACCATCCGGACCTGTCCGTGCCGCAGCCATGCCGGGCACGTGCCCTCCCTTCGCCCGCAGCAGGCTGCAGCGGCGCGGGCAGGTCCTAGCCGGACACCCACGGCGTAAACTGCGCCGATGACCGCGCCTCCCGTTTTCCATGTACTGCTGTACCAGCCCGAGATCCCGCCCAACACCGGCAACGTGATCCGGCTCTGCGCCAACACCGGCGCCCGGCTCCACCTGATCGAACCGCTCGGCTTCGACCTCAGCGACAGGCAGCTCAAGCGGGCCGGCCTGGACTATCACGAATACGCGCGCATGCAGGTCCATCCGGACCTGGACACCGCGCTGGCGCGCATCGCGCCCAGCCGCCTGTTCGCCATGAGCACCCGCGCCAGCGTGCGCTACGACAGCGTGCGCTTTGCCGACGGCGACGCCTTCCTGTTCGGCCCGGAAACGCGCGGCCTGCCGCAGGAACTGCTCGACGCCCTGCCCGCCGGCCATCGCCTGCGCCTGCCGATGCAGCCGGACAACCGCAGCCTCAATCTGTCCAACTCGGTCGCCGTGGTGGTGTTCGAAGCCTGGCGCCAGCATGGCTTTGTCGGCGGCCAGTAAAAAAGGCGGCCAGGACATGCAAAGCGACTGCGCCGGCCCGGTATGCTTGAGGGTTCCGCATACCCATGCGCCAATCAATGGAAGGACAATGCAGCGCATCGCAATCGCCGTCGGGCTGATCGGTTTCATGGCCATCGGCCAACTCCACGCCTCGACCACCCCGGTCATCGACACCACCCGGCCGACTGCTCCGCAGATCGAGCGCATCCAGGCCGAACTGGCAGGGCACAAGACCTACAGCGAATTGAAACCGGCCGACCACGCGCAGGTGGTGAATGCGCTGTCGCGGATCCAGGAAAAGCTGGGCAGCGAGGGCGTCCTGTCCGGCCTGCATCCGGCTGCGCAGGTGGACGTGGTCAACGACCAGGAACTGGTCAACACCCTGCTTGCCAAGGCCAGGGCCGACAGCCGCCTGGTGTGCCGGAGGGAAACCCTCGTTGGCACCAATCGCCCGCAGACCATCTGCATGACGGTCGCCGAACGCGCCGCGGCACGCGAGCGCAGCATGGACACGATGCGCAAGACCGGCATCAGCCGGCCGGAAATTATTCCCTGATCCTGCGGGGCGGCGGGCTCACGCGCCGCCGACCACGCCGGCCGCCTGCAACTCCCGCAGGCGGTCGGCATCCAGCGACAGCACCTGTTCCAGCACCTGCGCGGTGTGCTGACCCAGCAACGGCGCGGCGTGCTGGTACTGCAGCGGCGTGGCCGAGAACCGCAGTGGATTGCGTACCGCCGGCACCGTATCGCCGCTGGCGTGCGGCAGGTCGATGCGCAATCCGCGCGCGCGCACCTGCGGATCGTCGAACACCTGGTCGATGCGGTTGACCGGGCTGGCCGGTACCAGCGCCCGTTCCAGCCGCTGCAGCCATTCGGCGACCGTGCGCGTGCGCAGCCGCTGCTGCAGCAGCGGCACCAGTTCGGCACGGTGCGCCACCCGGCAATTGTTGGTCGCATAACGGGCATCGGCCGCCAGCCACGGCTCGTCGATCACCTCGCACAGGCGCGCGAACTGCGCGTCGTTGCCGACCGCCAGCATGAAATGGCCATCGGCCGCGGGCATCACCTGGTAGGGCACGATGTTCGGATGCGCGGTGCCCTGGCGGCCCGGCACCTGGCCGCCGACCAGCCAGTTGGAGGCCTGGTTGGCCAGCCAGGCCACCTGCGTGTCCAGCAGGGCCAGGTCGATCTGCTGGCCCTGGCCGGTGCGTTCGGCATGGCGCAGCGCCGCCAGGATCGCGGTGGCCGCGTACATGCCGGTCATCAGGTCGGTCGCCGCAACGCCCACTTTCTGCGGGCCACCACCGGGCACGCCGTCGGGTTCGCCGGTCACGCTCATCAATCCGCCGATGGCCTGGATGGCGGCGTCGTAGCCGGCGCGCCGCGCGTAGGGTCCATCCTGGCCGTAACCGGTGATCGAGCAGTACACCAGCGCCGGGTTGAGCGCACGCAGGCTGGGGTAATCCAGCCCGTACTTCGCCAGCCCGCCGACCTTGTAGTTTTCCACCAGCACCTGGCAGCGCGCGGCCAGCGCGCGGATCAGCGCCTGCCCTTGCGGCAGGGTGAAGTCGATGGCGACCGAGCGCTTGCCGCGGTTGGCGCACAGGTAGTACGCCGACTCGGCAGTGTCGGTGCCGTCGGCGTCCTTGAGGAACGGCGGCCCCCAGCCGCGGGTGTCGTCGCCCGCCCCCGGACGCTCGACCTTGATCACGTCGGCGCCGAAATCGGCCAGCACCTGGGTGGCCCACGGCCCGGCCAGGATGCGCGACAGGTCAAGCACGCGCACGCCGTCGAGCAGGTTCATCGTGGTGTTCCCCCCTTGCGCCCCGGAAGCGCGGCTTCCGGGGCGTCCCGCGCTCATGCCGATCGCACTCAGAACGCGTTGATGCCGGTCAGTTCGCGGCCGACCACCAGCTGGTGCACGGTCTCGGTGCCTTCATAGGTGATCACCGACTCCAGGTTCAGCGCGTGGCGGATGGCGGAGTGCTCGGTGGTGATGCCGGCACCCCCCAGCAGGTCGCGGCATTCGCGGGCGATGTCGATGGCCAGGCGGCAATTGTTCCACTTGGCCAGCGACACCTGCTGCGGCTGCATTTCCCCGGCGTCCTTCAGGCGACCCAGCTGCAGCACCAGCAGCTGGCCGGCGGTGATGCGACGGGCCATGTCGGCCATCTTGATCTGAGCGCTCTGGGTCGCCGCGACCGGGCGACCGAACAGGATGCGCTCCTTGGTGTAGGCCAGCACTTCGTCCAGGCAGGCGATGGCCGCGCCGATCGGGCCCCAGGTGATGCCGTAGCGGGCCTGGGTCAGGCAGCCCAGCGGGCCCTTCAGCCCCTTGACGTTGGGCAGCCGGTTGGCGTCGGGCACGCGCACGTTGTCGAAGAACAGCGCGCCGGTCACCGAGGCGCGCAGGCTCATCTTGTGCTTGATCTCCTGCGCGGTGAAGCCCGGGGTGCCCTTCTCGATCACGAAGCCCTGCACGCCCTCGTCGGTGTTGGCCCAGACGATGGCGATGTCGGCCACCGAGCCGTTGGTGATCCACATCTTGGAGCCGTTGATGACCCAGTCACCGCCGTCCCTGACCGCGCGGGTCTTCATGCTGGCCGGGTCCGAGCCGCCGTGCGCCTCGGTCAGGCCGAAGCAGCCGATGACCTTGCCGCGCGCCATGTCCGGCAGCCAGCGCATGCGCTGCTCTTCCGAGCCGTAGGCATAGATCGGGTACATGCACAGCGAGCTCTGCACCGAGACGAAGCTGCGCAGGCCCGAATCGCCGCGCTCCAGTTCCTGGCAGATCAGGCCGTAGCTGACGCCATTGAGGCCGGCGCCGCCGTACTGCTCCGGCAGGGTGCTGCCCAGCAGGCCCATGTCGGCGATCTCGGGGATCAGCTCGTCGGGGAAGCGGCCCTGGTCGAAACAGTCGCCGATGATCGGCAGTACGCGTTCGTCGGTGAAGCGGGCAACGGAGTCCTGCACGGCGCGCTCTTCCTCGCTCAGCAGCGAACGCACATCGAACAGGTCGAAGGGGTTGAGGGTCTTCAAAGTCATTGCTGTCTCGGAAAGCTGCCATCACGGCCGGGAGGGTGGATGAATAAGGTAGTGCATCCGCGCCGGGAAAGTTGCTGCGGCCGCACCTTGACAGGCCGGCAGCGGGTCCGACCCTTGTCCCCGGGGCCCCCTGACCGGCGGTCGCGCCCCCCGCAGCCGGGGGCGGCAGGCCCAACCAACGGAACAGGCACGGGACGCGGCCGACGCGGTATGGTGTCGCCCTTTCCGCCCTCCGAAGCCCGCCGATGCCCGCCAACCCGTCCGTCGCCGCCCCGGCTCCGCCGTCGCAGAAACTGGAACGCGCGCTCAAACCGCGCCAGCTGATCATGATGGGCCTGGGCAGCGCGATCGGCGCCGGCCTGTTCCTGGGCTCGGGCGTGGGCATCCACGCCGCCGGCCCGGCGGTACTGCTGTCCTACCTGGTCGCCGGCACCCTGGTGATCATCATGATGCATGCCATGGGCGAGATGGCCGCCGCACGCCCGGCCAGCGGCGCGTTCTCGGTCTACGCCGCCGATGCGCTGGGCGCCACCGCCGGCGCCACCATCGGCTGGCTGTGGTGGGTGCAGCTGGTGATCGTGATCGCGGCCGAGTCGGTCGGCGCGGCCGGCCTGCTGGCGACGCTGTGGCCACAGCTGTCGGTGCCGCTGACCTCGCTGGCGTTCATGGTGGTGTTCACCGTCATCAACCTGATGGGGGTTCGCAACTACGGCGAGTTCGAGTTCTGGTTCGCCATCCTCAAGGTCGCGGCGATCATCGCCTTCATCGCCGTCGGCATCGCGCTGCTGTGCGGGCTGCTGCCGGGCGTGCCCTCGCCGGGCCTGTCCAACCTGTTCGAGCATGGCGGCTTCGCGCCCAATGGCCTGGCCGGCGTCGGCGCGGCGCTGCTGGTGGTGGTGTTCGCCTTCGGCGGCACCGAGATCGTGGCGGTGGCCGCGGCCGAGACCCAGGACCCCGAACGCAGCCTGGCACGCGCGATCCGCACCGTGGCCTGGCGCATCCTGGTGTTCTACATCGGCTCGATCGGGGTGATCATCGCGGTGGTGCCGTGGACCAGCGAATCGCTGAAATCGCCGTTCGCGGCGGTGCTGCAGGTCGCCAACATCCCCGGCGCGGCCACCGCCATCACCCTGATCGCGGTGATCGCCCTGCTGTCGGCGCTCAACGCCAATCTCTACGGCGCCTCGCGCATGATCCACTCGCTGGCCGCGCGCGGCGAAGCGCCACGCGGGCTGGCGCGGATCAGCAGCCGCCAGGTACCGGTGCTGGCGGTGCTGGCCAGCGTGCTGTTCGGCTTCGCCGCCACCGTGCTGGAACTGCTGTATCCGGACCGTGTGCTGCCGGTGCTGCTGAACGTGGTCGGCTCGACCTGCCTGCTGGTGTGGACCATCACCCTGGTCTCGCAGCTGGTACTGCGCCGCCGCGCCGAACGCCTGGGCACGCCGTTGCCATTCCGCATGGCCGGATTCCCCTACCTGACGGTGCTGGCGCTGGCGATCCTGGTGCTGATCTTCGCGCTGCTGCTGTCCGCACCCGAGACCCGCCTGCAGTTCCTGTCGATGGCCGCGCTGACCGCCGCCATCGCCGTGGTGAGCGGGATGGCGCGGCGCTTCCGGCGCGGCTGAGGACGCCCTCGCCGGCCATCCGCGGCCGGCCTGGCGACGGGCGTGTATCGGCGCACGGGTAGCGGCGGGCTCCGCGCATCCGGGGCCCCGCCAGGCCCACGCCCGATCCCGGGTCGAGGCCGGCAGCGCCGAGCCGATCCTGCGCCGGATCCGCCAGCATGTGCACACGGCCTGTCCCGCTGGCGCGACAGGCGACCCGGCGGGGGCGGCCGACCCTCCCGCTCAGCGCGCACGCCGCGCCCGGCGCGTAGCCGCGCGTTCAGCGCGCGCGGCACCGGCCAGGGCATTGGCCTGTACGCCCGGCCGCGCCAGGCCACGCAACGCACCGGGGGGTGGTGCGCCAGCCCTCAAGCGTGGCCCGCGGCCGCCGCTACCCATGCCGCCGGCAGCGCTTCACCAGGCCATCGGAGGCTGGTCCGGGGCACGCGCGGACAGCGGAAGCACGAAAGGCATTGACGCCGGCCCCGCCAACGATTCCACTTGCCCCCGAAAGTACGACACGACGCCCCCACGCAACGCCATGACCGACCTCGAAGACCTCATCCAGCGCGCCATCGACCCTTCATCCGTCAAGCTGGAAGGCACCCTCACCAATCCCCCTTCCTTCGGTGTCTACCTGGTGCAGGACACCGACAACGACAGCCAGCACTACCGGTTCGGCAGCCATCCCGTGCGCATGCAGGAACTGGAGGACAAGTTCGGCGGCTGCGAGCTGGAATACCTGTTCCTGTCGCGCGAAGATGCCGCGGCGGTGACCTCGGCGCTGAACAAGCGCGAGGAATGAGGCGCACCGTTCGCGGCGCCGCGCCGGTGCCGCCGGAGCGGCGCCCGCACGCGGCCGGCGACGTCAGCCGATCACCCGCCTGAACGGCGGCAGCGCGTCGATGATGCGCCTGCCGTATCGGCGGGTGAGCAGCCGCGAATCGAGAATGACGACGCGGCCGGTATCGGTGGAGGTGCGGATCAGGCGCCCGGCGAACTGGGTCAGCGTGCGCAGCGCATGCGGGATCGCGATCAGGTTGAAGGAATTCAGCCCGCGGCTCTCGAACCACTCGCTCAACGTCGAGGTCTGCGGATCGGTCGGCACCGCGAACGGCACCTGGGTGATGACCACCGTGGTGCAGGCCTCGCCCGGCAGGTCCAGGCCCTCGCCGAACGAATTGAGCCCGAACAGCACCGAGCCCTCGCCGGCGGCGGTACGGCGCAGGTGCTCGTCGATCATCTTCTGCTTGGCGCCCTCGCCCTGTACCAGCACCTTCCTGCGCTGCGTGGCCGGCATCAGTTCGGCCACCTTCTCCATCTTCCAGCGCGAAGTGAACAGCACGATGCTGCCCTTGTCCCAGTCCAGTTCGGCGGCCAGGTACTTCGCCACCTCCTTCGGGTGGCGCTCGCGGTCGTCGGGCGTCACCGGGAACGGCGGCACCACCAGCTGCGCCTGGTTGGGCAGGTCGAACGGCGAGGCCAGCGACACCATCTCCGCCTCTTCGGGGATGCCGTTGTCGATGGCCAGCGCCTGGAAGTCGCCGCCGCCGGTGAGCGTGGCCGAGGTCATAACCACCGAATCCACCTCGTCCCACAGCAGCTTGCGCAGCACCATCGCCGCCGACACCGGGGAGCAGTGCAGCACGTGCTCGCCGTCGCGGGTCAGGGTGATCCAGCGCGCCATCGGCGGCTGGCCTTCCTTGTCCTCGCGGCGCCAGCCGGCCCACAGGTCGTACTGCTGCTGGATCATCTCCAGCGCCATGCCCAGGCTGCGCTGCAGGCGCTCGTGGCCGGCATCCTCGGGCTTGCCCTTGGCCACCTGCGCGGCGGCGGCCGTGGCCCAGTTCAGCAGGGTGCGGGTCTCGTCGGCCAGTTCCTCGATCGGCTGCCGCCATGCCTCGGGCAGGCGGCCATTGGCGGCGCGCCACAGCGGCTCGCGTTCGTCCGGTGCCGGCGTCCACACCTGCGCGATGCCGTCGGCGAATGCCTTGAGCAGCTTGGCCACGCGCGCCGCGGCGTCGATGGCCTCGTTCGGCAGCAGGTTGCCGATCTTGTCCTTGTCCACCGCGCGATACGCACCGGCAATGATGATCTGCAGGCGCCCGGTGCGCCGCGCCATGTCGTCCAGCGGCAGGCTGGCCGCGCCCTGGTCGATGGCGACGTTGCCGATGTGGTGGCCTTCGTCCAGCACCAGCAGCATGTCGGCGGGCGCGGCGATCAGCGGCTGGCCGTTGTCGGACTCACCGATGGACAGCGCCGACAGCAGCAGCGCGTGGTTGGTCACCACGATCTGCGCCTCACGCACCTCGTTGCGCGCGCGCAGCACCGGGCACTGGGTGGAATAGGCGCAGCGGCGCCCGGCGCAGCCCGAGGCCGGGGTGGTGATGCGCGGGCGCAGGCCCGGCGTGACCGCTTCGGGCGCATTGTCCAGGTCGCCGTTCCAGCGGCCTTCGGTGAAGGCGCGCATCAGCTTGCCGGCCACGTCCATCTCGATCGGCGCCAGCGGCCGCTCGTAGAGCAGTACTTCGTCGCCGAACATGCTCTCCTGCGCGCCCTCGCCCTGCGCTTCGGCGGCATTGCGCGTGCACAGGTAGCGGGTGCGGCCCTTGGCCAGCGCCACCGTGGCCTGCAGGCCGGTGGCCTTGAGGAAATTGGGGATGTCGCGTTCGACCAGCTGCGACTGCAGCGCCACCGTGCCGGTGCTGATCACCAGCTTCTTCTTCGAGGCCAGCGCGATGGGCACGCCGGCGGTCAGGTAGCCCAGGCTCTTGCCGACCCCGGTCGGCGCCTCGACCACGCCCACGCCACCGCTGGCCAGCGCGCGCGAGACCACCCCGATCATCTGGCTCTGCGAGCGCCGCGTGCTGAATCCGGGCGTGTTGGCCTGCAGCTTCGCGTAGGCGTCGCGGATGGCCGTCTTCACTTCCTCGGTCAACGCACGCGGCGCTTCCACTTTCTCCGTCACGCCGACCTGCCGCCTGCTCCGTTCATGGCCGGCATTTTCCCATACCGGCGCGCGGACGCCGAACCGCGCCGGTTCAGCCGGGCGCGGCGGCGTTCGCGCGCAGCACCCGGGCCAGCGCCCAGGCCAGCAGCACGAAGCCGCCGGCTTCCAGCAGCGACAACGCGAAGTGGCCGATGCCCAGGGCGGTATTGAGCGCGGCGATGCCATCGAAGTTGCCCGCCGCGATCAACAGCAGCGGCAACACCGCCAGCACCGCCCCGAACAGCGTCGTCGCCATCAGGATCGCCAGCGCCCACAGCGCGGCGCTGCGCGCCACCGCCTTCGGCGCCCCCAACAGCAATACCAGCGCCACGCCCAGCGCGATCATCACCGGCAGGCGGTAGCCGACCGATACCAGCAGCGAGCTCAGCAGTTGCGCCTGGTCCATGCCGCTCAGTCCGCGGTGACCAGGGTGGCGGCGCGTTCGCGCAGCGCGGCGTAGACCGCGTCGGTTTCAGGGCGCACGCCATGCCACTGCTGGAAGCTCTCGGCGGCCTGTTCGACCAGCATGCCCAGCCCGTCGAACTCATTGCGGCACCCGGCCGCGCGCGCCCAGGCCAGGAACGGGATCGCCGCCTCGCCGTAGTTCAGGTCCACCGCGGTGGTCAGGCTGTTGACCAGCGACAGCGGCAGGTTGAAAACCGCACCGTCGCCACGACCGGCGGAGGTGGCGTTGATGATCAGCTCGAAGTCGCCCTGCTCGCGCAGCGCGTCCCAATAGGCCGAGATGACGCGGCCAGGCTCGCTCATCGCGTCGACCAGGGCGTCGGCACGCTCCGGCGTACGGTTGGCCACCACCAATTCGAGGATGCCGGCGTCGAGCAGCGCCGGGGCCACGCCGCGCGCGGCGCCACCGGCGCCGAGCAGCAGCACGCGGCGGCCGCGCAGGTCCAGTCCGTTGCGGCCGGTGAGGTCGCGCACCAGGCCGATGCCGTCGGTGTTGTCGCCGTGCCAGCGTTCGCCCTTGCGCAGCAGGGTGTTGACCGCGCCGGCACGCAGCGCGCGCGAGGTGGTGGTGGCGCACAGCGCGAACGCCGCTTCCTTGTGCGGCAGGGTGACGTTGGCGCCCACCCCGCCGTCGGCGGCGAAGGCGTCCAGTGCCGCGGCGAAATCCTGCGGCGTGGCGTCGATGGCGCGGTAATCGATCTCGATTCCCTGCGCCTTGGCGAAGGCGGCCTGGATGCGCGGCGACTGCGAATGGGCGATGGGGTGGCCAAAGACGGCGTAGCGGGCAACGCTCATGGTGATCCTCTGCATGACCTAGACTGGCGCGATCCCTGGCTTGCGGAACCTCCATGCGGACCCGATCGCTGCTGCTCGCGCTGTCCATGAGTCTACTCTTTGCACCGCGGGTGACGGCACTGGCGGAGTTCGGCATCGAAGGCATCGGCGTGGTATCCACCCGTGCCGACGAACTGCGCGCCACGCGCTCGGCCGATGGCCGGCGCCTGGTCTGGGCCAGCAACCGCGACGGCGGCGCCGGCGGCTGGGACCTGTGGCAGGCCACCTGGCAGGACGCGCGCTGGAGCGACCCGCGCCCGCTGCCGCTGGACACCGCCGCCGACGAGCTCGATCCGTTCCTGGATGCCGACGGTCGCTGGCTGTACTTCGCCTCCAACCGCAAGGGCGGCCATGGCGGCTTCGACCTGTACCGGGCGGCGCTGCGGGACGACGGCGGCTTCGGTCCTGCGCAGAACCTGGGCCCGGCCGTCAATGGCGCCGACCACGAACGCTCGCCGGCCGTGCACGACCAGGACGGCAGCCTGCTGCTGGCCAGCGACCGCGCTGGCGGGGCCGGCGGCTGGGACCTGTGGCGCGCGCACCGTACCGGCGACGGTTTCACCGCGCCGCGGCCGATGACCGGCCTCAACGATGCCGGCGACGAATTCGATGGCGCCTGGCTGGCCGGCGGGCGCGCGGTGGTGTTCGCGCGCGGCAACGGCGACGGCGGCGCGCAGCTGCAGCTGTCGCATTGCCGCCATGGCCGCTGGAGTGCGGCGCAACCGCTGGCGCTGTCGTTCAACAGCGCCGAGGGCGATACCCGGGCGGCGCTGGTCGATGCCAGCACCCCGGGCGAACTGCTGGTCAGCGGCCATGCGCGCGCGCCGCGTGCCGGTGGCTTCGACCTGTACCGGATGCGCGCGCCGGCCAGCGACGGCAGCGGCGACTGCCGCTAGCGGGAGCCAACGCCCCGGCACCGCGCGTGCGACGTGCGACGGTGAGGGCGGTCAAGGTCCATGCGGGGCGGGCACCGCATCTACGGTTGGGGGTCGTTACCGGGAGCCGGGGCGCCGGCCAGCACCTCGGCGCGCCGCCGCTCGTACTCGACTTCGCCGATCCGCCCGGCCTGCTGCAGGCCCGCCAGTTCGCGCAGCTGCGCCTCGACCTCCGGCGACGGCGGCGACTGCCGTTGCAGCCGCTGCGCGGCCGAGGGCAGTTCCGGCGGACGCCGCGCGGCGCGGACGGCGGCGGCGATCACCAGCCCGATCACCACCGCGAACGCGGTCACGCCGACCACCCACACCGCCCATTGCCAAGGCTGCATGCCGGGTGCGTCCATCTCAGCCTTCCCGCAGCCAGCGCGCGATCTGCGGCGCGTAATAGGTCAGCACGCCGTCGGCGCCGGCGCGCTTGAAGCCGATCATGGTTTCCATCACGCAGCGGCGCTCGTCCAGCCAGCCATTGGCCGCGGCCGCCTTGAGCATCGCGTACTCGCCGCTGACGTGGTACGCGAAGGTCGGCACGCCGAACTCCTGCTTCACCCGGTACACCACGTCCAGGTACGGCATGCCCGGCTTGACCATCACCATGTCCGCGCCTTCGTCCAGGTCCAGCGCGATCTCGCGCAGCGCCTCGTCGCTGTTGGCCGGGTCCATCTGGTAGGTGTGCTTGTCGGCCTTGCCGAGGTTGCCGGCGCTGCCCAGCGCATCGCGGAACGGGCCGTAGAAGGCCGAGGCGTACTTGGCCGAATAGGCCATGATGCGGGTGTGGATGTGTCCGGCGTCGTCCAGCGCCTGGCGGATCGCGCCGATGCGCCCGTCCATCATGTCCGAGGGCGAGACGATGTCCACGCCGGCCTCGGCATGCGACAGCGACTGCTTCACCAGGGCATCGACGGTGACGTCGTTGAGCACGTAGCCGCGGTCGTCGATGATGCCGTCCTGGCCGTGCACGGTGAACGGGTCCAGGGCCACGTCGGTCATCACCCCCAGCTCGGGGAAGCGCTGCTTGAGCGCGCGCACCGCACGCTGCGCCAACCCGTCGGGGTTCCAGGCCTCGGCGGCGTCGAGCGACTTGCACGACGGGTCGACCACGGGGAACAGGTCGATCACCGGCACGCCCAGTTCCAGCGCCTGCTCGGCCTCGCGCAGCAGTTCGTCGATGGACAGGCGCTCCACGCCCGGCATCGATGCCACAGGCGCGCGGCCGGCCAGCTCGTGCACGAACACCGGCCAGATCAGGTCGTCGGCGGTGAACGTGTTCTCGCGCATCAGCCGGCGCGAGAAGGCATCGTGGCGCATGCGACGCGGGCGGTAACGGGGGTGGAACATGGTGGGACTCCGGATGGGGGGAATGGCTATTGCAGCAGGTAGCCCTGCGGTTGCAGCGGTTCGGGCAGCGGGTGCTCACCCAGTGCGTCGAGTACGTCGATCTCGAGGGTGCGCACCATGGCGTCCAGCGGCAGGTCGTTGGGTTCCAGGCCGAACGGCTCCTCGAGCTCCTCGCCCAGCTGGTCCAGGCCGAAGAACGCGTAGGCCAGCAGCATCGATACCACCGGCGTGGCCCAGCCCAGCGCGCCGGCCAGGCCGAACGGCAGCAGCACGCAGAACAGCCACGCGCAGCGGTGCAGCAGCAGGGTGTAGGCGAACGGCAGCGGCGTGCCGGCGATGCGCTCGCACGCCGCCTGCACCGAGGACAGCGCATGCAGGCGCTGTTCGAAACAGGCGTACAGGTAAGGGTCGAGGCGGCCGCCGCGCAGCGGCACCGCCAGTTCGGCGGCGACCAGCGCCAGCAGGCCGTCGGGGATGTTCTGCCGCTGCAGCAGCGCCTGCTGCCCCGGCGCCAGCCACGGCGCGGCCGCGGCGGCCTCGTCGCGACCGCGCAGGCGCGCGGCCAGCGCGTGGGCGAAACCGACCAGCAGCCGCGACACCCGCCGGCGAAGCGGCGCATCGTCGGCCAGCAGCGCGTTGCCCTGGCGCACGAAGCTGCGGGTCTCGATCAGCACCTGGCCCCACAGCTTGCGGCCTTCCCACCAGCGCTCGTGGCAGGCGTTGTTGCGGAAGCTCAGGAAGATCGACAGCACCAGCCCCAGCAGGGTGAACGGCGCCACCGCCAGGCCATCGGCGGCGAACGGATGATGCAGCTTGGCCAGCAGCGCCACGGCCACCGCCAGCATGCCGATCGCCAGCACCCGCGGGGCGATGGCAGGCACGATCGAACCGCGCAGGATGTACAGCAGCTGCCAGCCGCGGGGGCGGGGTCGGATGATCATCGGTGGAAGGTCGCGCCGGCGGCGGTCCCCGTGCGCCGGGCCCGGGTGCCGGCAGGGCCCGCAATTCTACGCCTGCCGGTCAGACGAAACCGCCACCCAGGCCGAGGCGGATCACGCCGACCACGATCACCGCCACGTTGAGCAGCAGCCCGGCCTTGGCGCGGCCGCGGTTGCCCTCGCGGGTGAACAGCAGGCCGATGGCGGCAATGACCGCACCGACCGCGGCGAACGGGATCAGGAACCAGTTGCCCCAGCCCAGCAGCGGGATGAAGGCCAACACCATCCACAGCAGCGCCACGATGCCCCAGACCAGGCTGATCAGTCCCATGTCGTTCCCTCCGCTGGTTGATGCGCGCAAGATAGCCCGGAAATCCCCGCGATCAAATGTTCCACGCGGTTCGCGGCCGATTCACGCGTGCGCGCCGATGATCCCGCCATCACCCACCCGGGAGTGAAGCCATGAAATTACCGCTCGCCATCGCATTGGGCGTCGCCCTGGCCACCGGCGGCTGCGCCAGTACCTCCCGGGTCATGCTCGGCCAGCCGCGCGCGCCGGTGGACCCGGCCAGCGTGCAGATCTATTCCACGCCACCGGCGGGCGCGGTGGAGATCGCCCAGCTGGAAGCCTCCAGCGCGGTCGGCTTCGGCACCCAGGGCCAGACCGATGCGGCCATTGCCCGGCTCAAGCGCGAGGCCGCGGCGCTCGGCGCCAACGGCGTGATCCTGATGGGCGTGGGCGCCGGCGGCTCGCCGGTGGGCATGTCGGTCGGCGCCGGCAGCTACGGCCGGCATGGTGGCGGTGGCCTGAGCGTGGGCATCCCGACCCAGCAGAAGCGCGCCGCCGGCGTGGCGATCTGGGTACCGCCGGGCGCGGCCAGGTAAGTCCGGCCACGGCCCTGGTGGCGCGGGCGGCGGCATGCCGTGCCCCGCCCTCATTCGCGGCCGGGGCCGCCCGGCACGGGCGCCACCCGGCACCCATGGCGTCACCTGCGGCGCTGCGCCGGGATGAAAACCTCGTCCACCGCGGTGGCCAGCTGGTCCGGCGGCAGCAGCCCCTGGTCGAGCAGGAAGTTGTTGAAGGCCAGGCGGTCGAAGCGGTCGCCCAACGCCAGCTCGGTGCGCATGCGCAGTTCCATGATCCGGGTATAGCCGTAGAAGTAGCTGCAGGCCTGGCCCGGAGCCCGCACGGTGTAGCGGTCCAGTTCCTGGGTGGCCATGGCCTCGGACAGGCCGACGCCTTCCACCAGTACCTTGCGCGCCTGCTCGCGGTCGGTCAGGCCGAGGTTGAGCATCGGGTCGAGCATGGCGCGGGCGGCACGCAGCAGGCGGAACTGCAGCGCGATCATCTGCCCGTCCAGCGGCTCGAACGGCACCAGCTCGGCCTCGGCGTACAGCGCCCAGCCTTCGACGTTGACCGAGTTGAACGCGAACAGTGTGCGCGCCAGCGAGATGCCGCGCTCGACCATCGCCGCGAACTGCAGGTCGTGGCCTGGGCGGCCTTCGTGCGCGCTCAGCGTCCAGGCCGCCGAACCGAAGTTGAAATCGTCGTACTGCGCCTTGCCGCCGGAGGCCGGGTTGCCCAGCGGCAGCACGAAGGTGCCCTGCTGCCCGGTGTTGCCGACCAGCGGCGGCGGCAGGTAATGCGGCGCCGGCGACGCGGCGCTTTCAGCCTCGCTGCCCAGGCGCATCTGCAGCGGGCGCTGTGGCACGTCGACGATGCGCTGGCGGCGGATGATCGGATCGATGGCGTCGATGATGCCGCGGTAGTGCGCCTCCAGGCGGTCGTTGTCGATCGTGTCCCGCTTCAGCACGCGGATCACCGCGGCATGGTCGTTGGCATCATCCACCTTCAGGCCCTTGGCCTGCACCACCAGCGGCGCCAGCTGGCGCATCATCGCGCGGGTTTCCATGTACTCCAGCTGCGCGCGCTGCACCAGCAACGCCGGGTCGATGTCCACGCCCACGTCCTTGAGCTGGAAGGCATACAACTCGGCCGGCAGGCGGGTGTCGGTGCGCGCCTGTGGCAGCACGTCCCGGCGCGTCCATTCGATGTACTCCTTCATCTGCGTGGCCAGGGTGGCCAGCGCGGCGTCCGCGCCCTTGATGTCGTACTTTGCGAACAGCTTGCCGATGCCGTCGATGTAGGTGTCGACGTTGGCCAGCGCCTGTTCGACCTCGATCCGGGTCGGCTGCAGCAGGCCCGGGGTGCCGCTCTTCTCGGCATAGCGCTGCCGCGCCAGGGTAGCCAGCGGCTGGCTGCCGGGGGCCTGGCCGATATAGGCCTTGAGCCGGTCCAGCGCCCTGGCCCGGCGTTCCGGCGGCACCTGGTCGGACAGCAGCCCGTTGAGGCCGCCGAACACGCTCTGCGGCACGTCCACCCACGGCATCAGGTGCTGTTCCTCGAGCGTGCTGCCCTCGATGCCGCGGCCGGCCGCGGCGATCATGATCTCCAGGTCCTGGCGCACGTTGGGATCGCGTTCGAGCTGGAGCTTCCCGCGCAGCTGCGCACGTGCGGCGTCCAGCGCGGCGCGGTAGCGCGCGGCATTGTCCGGGCCCAGGTCGACGACCTTGTCGTCGTAACCCGGCACCCCGAAGAAGCTGGCCATTTCCGGCCGGAACGGCGCCTGCGCGCGCAGCAGGATCTGCGCCAGCGCGTTGCTGTGCGCCACCCAGGCCGGAGCGGGCGCGGATGCCGGGGACGGCGGCGTGGTGGCCGCGGCCAGCGGCAACGGCGCGGCCAGGGCAAGGGCGACGGCGAGGACGATCGGTTTCATGCGCGCGGCTCCGGGGGTGGAGCCGTGACCCTACGCAGTCAGCGGCAACCCGGCAAGATCGCGCAGTCGCGGTCGCGTTCGTCGCGCAGGTCCACCGGCACATGCCGGCCCGGCAGCTCGGCCTGCAGCCGCGGATAGGACCAGCGCCCCTGGCTGCGTCGCGCGCGCACGTCGAGCTTGCCGCTGCCGCGCGGACCCTGGATGCGGATCACCATGTCGGCGCCGCCGCCATCGCCGAACTGGTTGATGTTGCCGAACGGGAACGGCTTGGCCCGCAGCGGCTGCCCGAGCGCCGCGGCCACTTCCGGGTTGCGGCCGGCGCGCGCCAGCGCCTCGCGGTAGGGCTCGCTGCTTTCCAGCGGCGCGGACATCTGCCGCAGGCCCATCCAGGAGGTCAGCGACCAGCCGCCGACGATCAGCAGCACGAACAGCGGCAACGCCCACTTGAGGTTGCGCTGCAGCCAGTTGCGGGGTGGCCGCAGGCCGGGCGGACGCGCGCCCGGCAAGGGAGGTGGCGGTGACGACATCCGTGTCCTCCTGTCCGGCTCAGGGCTTGAGGCAGCGCGCGAGGAAGTCCTCGGCGACGCGGTAGCGGTGCAGCGCATTGCTGCCGGACAGGCCGTGCTTGGCGCCCGGGTAGGTCATCAGTTCGAACGGCTGGCCGCGCTTCTGCAGCGCGCTCATCAGATTGGTCGAGTGGGTGAACAGCACGTTGTCGTCGGCCATCCCATGGATCAGCAGCAGCGGCGAGTTCAGCCCATCGATGTGGGTGAGGATGCGCCCTTCGCGGTAACCGTCGGGGTTGGCCGCCGGCAGGTTCATGTAGCGCTCGGTGTAGTGCGTGTCGTACAGGCCCCAGTCGGTGACCGGCGCGCCGGCCACGCCGCAGGCGTAATGGTCCGACGCCTTGGCCAGCAGCATCAGGGTCATGTAGCCGCCATTGGACCAGCCGTGCACGCCGATGCGCGCGCCGTCCACCCAGGGCTGCTGCTTCAGCCATTCCACGCCCTTGAGCTGGTCGGCCACTTCCACCGTGCCCTGCACGCCGTACAGCGCGCCACCGAAATCGCGGCCGCGGCGCGGCGTGCCGCGGTTGTCCAGCGAGAACACCACATAACCACGCTGCGCCAGGTACTGGTTGAACAGGTGGTCGCCGCGGCCGGGCCAGCTGTCGGTGACCGTCTGCGATGCCGGGCCGCCATACACGTAGACCGCCACCGGGTACTTCTTCGTCGGGTCGAAGCCCGCCGGTTTGATCAGGCTGTAGTGCAGTTCGGTGCGGCCATCGGCGGCGGCAAGCGTGCCGTATTCTACCGGCCGCTGCGCGTCGCGGTACTTCGCGTACGGATGCGCCGGGTCGGCCAGGTCGTTGTCCAGCAGCGTGGCGATCTTCTCGCCATTGGCGCGGTACAGCTCGATCTGCGGCGGCGTGGTGCTGTTGGACCAGCTGTCCACGTAGACGCTGGCGTTGTTGGCGAACGCGGCGCCGTGCATGCCCGCCGCGCGCGAGAGCTTCACCGGCGCGCCGCCGGCCAGCGGCACGGCATGGATCTCGCTGCGCAGCGGCGATTCGACCCCGGCGCGGAAATAGACCTTGCCCGCGTCCTCGTCCACCGCCAGCAGTTCGTCCACCGGCCAGGCGCCGGAGGTCAGCGGGGTCAGCGTGGCGCCGTCCTCGCTGGCCAGGTACAGGTGCTCGAAGCCGCTGCGCTCGGACGACCACACGAAGCGGCCATCCTTGAGGAAGCGCAGGTCGTTGTGCAGCGGTACCCAGGTCGGGCTGGTCTCGGTGACCAGGGTGCGCTGGCGGCCATCGGCCAGCGTGGTCTCGATCAGTTCCAGCGTCTTCTGGTCGCGACTCTGGCGCTGGAAGGTCAGGCGCTGCGGGTCGCGCCAGGTGACGCGGGCCAGGTAGATGTCCTGCTCCCTGCCCAGGTCGACCCACTTCGGCGCGGCGCCGGCGCGCGGCGCGACCACGCCGAGTTTGACCCGCACGTTGCGGTCGCCGGCCGCCGGGTAGCGCTGTTCGATCATCTCCACGCGGTCGGCGTACATCTCATAGCGCTTCTGCACCGGCACCGGCGATTCGTCGATGCGGGCGAAGGCGATCGCCGAGTCGTCCGGCGCCCACCAGTATCCGGTGTGGCGGTCCATTTCCTCGTCGGCGACGAATTCGGCCACGCCGTTGCCGATGGTGGCGCTGCCGTCGCGGGTCAGCTGCAGCGGCTTGCCGCTGGCCAGGTCGATCACCCACAGGTTGCGCTCGCGCACGAAGCTGACGAACCCGCCCCTGGGCGAGATCTTCGGGTCGGTGGCGAAGCCTTCGCCGTGGGTGAGCTGGCGCACCGCCTCGCGGCCCTGCCTGCCCAGGTCGTACAGGTAGAGTTCGCCGCCGAGCGGGAACAGCAGGGTCTTCGCATCGGGCGACCACTGGTAATCGACGATGCCGGTCATCGCCGCGATGCGCTGGCGCTCGCGCCGCGCCTTTTCCTCGTCGCTCAGGGTCTCGGTGCCGGGCAGCACCACCTTGGAATCGACCAGCAGCCGGGTCTGGCCGCTGGCGATGTCGTATTCCCACAGGTCCAGCTGGTTGCGATCGCTGTCCTTGCCACGCAGGAAGGTCACGCGCGAACCATCCGGCGCCACCTTGGGCTTCATCAGCGTCGGCCCGGACAGCGGCGCGCTGCCGGTGATGGCTTCAAGGGTGAGTTTTTCGGCGTGGACGGCGGGCGTGGCGAGCATCATGGCAAGGGCGAGGAACAAGGGGCGCATGGGCTTCCTGTCATGGACAGAATGGATCGCACCATCCTAGCCGAGCCCGCCCGCGCCTGCCCCTGCCTTCAGTCCCGCCCGCGGCTCAGCGCTGGTTGCGCTGCTCCTCGCGCAGTCGGCGGCGGATGAAGAACACCGTGAAAACCGGAATCCCCAGGATGATCAACGCCCCGCAGATCGTCAGCCAGCCCACCGGTTGCGTCAGCATGTCGCGCAGTATCGGATGCATCGTCCCCTCCCCGTGCCGTTGTCGATGGAGGCAGCGTAGGGGTACCGGGCGTGGCCGGCCTTGCGCAGGATCAATCGGCGGGATCGCACCGGCGGGGATCGCCGATGCCGGCCTCCCGATCAGCGCCCGCCTCGATGCCACCAGAGCGCGGACCGGGTAAACGTGTGGTGGGTGCAGGCCGAGTTGCCCGGCGCGCTGCTACAACAGCTTGCCTTCCAGGCTGTACCTTATCGTAAGACAGCTCATCCGGGCCGACCGTGCGCACCCGACGCTCCTGCACGTCGTAGCGGCATGTTTAATTACCTCCGTCCCCTTTAAGGTCCAGCAACATCAACCACGTGATCTGAGCAGGAATCGATGGGGAATTACATCAACAGCCACGGCCTGAACCGCCTCATCAAAATTCTGCGGAGAGCAAGAAAAAAACGCTCAACTCTTCCTATTGAAAACAGTGTAAACCCAAGATTGCTCGCATACTTCTCTTCAACCAAATCTGACTCAACCTCCCAGATATTTCGAATCACATAGTAGGTCGAGAACATGCCGACAGATTCCTGAACCATTTCGTGCCGAGCCATTCTTTCCCGCATCAACTGCTCCGCACTATTAACCGCGTTATGAGCGTTTTTCGCATATGTATAGAAGGTTCCATGAAATCCGAACACCGGGCGTGAACCGCACACGCACACAAAGACGCCCTCAACAATAACTTGATACGGGATCATCTCTTCTTGAACTCTTCATCAAGATGCTTTGGAATGAAAGGAGACGGAGGTAATTAAACCGGCTTGGACCTGGGCCGTCCACGGTTGCGGCATCCGGCAGGCCGGCCCAATGCCTTCTCGACCATAGTCTGAAATCGTGTACAACCAAACGCCCGCTCCTTGGCAATGTAGTTGCGTATCGTAGATATTTCCTCATCTTCCATCCCGGCGCGCAACTACCTGCCATATTCGAAGGCCAGCTCTTCCCACGTCGCACCAAGCGCCAGATAGGTCGAATGCAGTGTAATCAGCGGATCATAGGCCTTCCCGACATGGGAGTGCACGCTGGACCAGCGATATTCTTTCGGCAACGCAACCATCGCGGCGCGCACCGGATTCAATTCGATATATCGGCATACCATCAGTGCGTAACCATCAGATTTGACCAGGCAGGACTTGAACCCACCTTGCCACAAGGTGCCCGTCCGACCATGACGGTAGTTGAAGAACTGGACGTAGCTTTGGCCAACAGAACGCATCGCAACCGCCAGTGCTTCCGCCCGCGGTGGCGTCAACAGCAGATGGACATGATTGTCCATCAGAACGAAGGCGTGAATGGCAATGTCGTTTTCGAGGCAGACTTCACGCAGCAGTCGCCGGTAGTGATGGCGATCCTCGTCGTCAATGAAGATCGCCGCCCGATTCACGCCACGCTGGATGATATGAAGCGGAACATGTGGCAGGACCAGGCGTGCACGACGGAGCATGGAATGAAACCGAGCCGGTGAGGCGTCCAGTCTCCATTTCCGTTACGCCGCAAAAAATCAGGTAAGGCCGGGCGACAACGTAGCGGAATGTCATTTTATTTCCTCCATCCCATTAAATCGCCCCATAGCACCCCCCTGTCTCGCTCAGCCCTAATTACCTGCTGGCTGCCGCTTACGGACAGCCCTAAAGATCGCCGCGAAAAGCAGCAGCGCCAGCACAAAGACGACAACAAAGGTTACGACTGGCAGATTTCGCAGGTCGAAGCCATGGAATAAGTGCAAGTACTGCCCACGGCTTTCATCCCAATTGGTCCAATAGGGATATGGGGGTACTGCAATCACCAAAGCCGCAATAGCCGCGCCGACCCATCTTAGCCTAGGGAGCCACCTAGCCAGCATGATGGTGATAAGCGTTGCCGCAAAAGCAACCTCCAGATTCAAGGTGCCTCCCCACGCATAAGCCACTACCAACCCCGGCATCAGCAGAAGGAAGACTGCCGCGACAACAACGAGAGATCGAAGCGATTTAATTTGCATCATCGATGTTCTTTTGGTTGTGACCAACCCAGACGTTGTTGATGTACTCACTCAACACAGGGATAACTTGCGGAACTGCCCAGCCTTCGCCTATCGTAATGGCGGTGCCATTCACAGAGCCGCGCAATACGTAGCCAAAATGTAATCCATGTCCGGGTTGAGTGACATTGATAGTCCAAGTGTTACCGTTGCGATCCCTGGCGATATAGCTTTTAACCGGACTACGCGGATCGTCGCCCCATGCAGCGCCACTCCTCGCCATGAGGCCACGTGCACCGCCAGGCGTCGCATTGTTGGGTGTTCCTGTCGGTGTAGCCGGCTTGTCCTGGCCCGGCGTAGGATCATTCGCCATCGCGTTCTGAACTGAATGATCTGACTTATTGTGAGAAGTCGGAACAACGTAGCGATGATAGGCCGGACTCGCGCGATCTTGACTTCCGGAAACTCCGGGCGGAGTCGGGAATGAAATCTTCGTCGGAATGCGGCTACCTGTGACCGGAATCGTGCACGTCGTCGTACCGTCCTTTGACTTGCAATCGCGACCGTCGGGATCGGTAAAGCGATACGGATTGTTCGCCGCGTAGGCGTATCGATTGAAGTTCCGGCCAAGACCTGCCGCTATCGGATCCACGCTCAGGAAGCGCGGGATCAGCGGGTCGTAGTAGCGCTGCTGCATGTAGACCAGGCCGGTGGCCTTGTCCATCATGTGCCCGGTGTAGCCCGGACGGTTGTCGTTGCTCCGGTTGAGCATCTTTCCGTACGGCTCGTGCTCGGTCGTCTGCAGCACCGCGCCGATCTCGTCCGTCGCCGCGATCGGGCTGCCCAACGCATCGGTATGCCGGTAGGTCGTCGAGAACGTCGTCTGCCCGATCGGCATCCGCCGCGACGCCACCAGGCTGCCGCCCAGATAGATGTGCTGGAAACGAAGGCCCAGCGGCTCGTCGCGCTGCCACAGCAGCTTCCCTTCCAGGCTGTACACCTCATACAGCAGCCCGTCCGCACCGGCCGTGCGTACCCGGCGCCCCTGCGCGTCGTAGCGGTAGGTGTCCGTGCCCTGCGCCGTGCGCAGCCGGTTGCCGCGGTCGAACACGAACAGGCTACCGTTCTTGTTATTCACGTTGCCGCGAGCGTCGTAGCCCAGCCCGATGATGCTTGCACCGCCCGGGCCGTTGAGCACATTGGTCAGCCGGTTGTTCGCGTCGTACCAGTACACATGGTCCCGCCCGGCCACCGTGGCCCGGGTGACGTTGTCCAGCATGTCGTAGGTGTACGTCGCCCCGCCCGGGTACAACAGCGAGCTGGCCGAGGTCAGCCGGTCGCGCGCGTCGTAGCCCATGCTCCGGCTCTGCCGCCCCGCCACCGTGAAGTCGGTGATCGCCGATACGTTGCCGATGCGGTCATACGCATAGCCCAGGTCCAGCACCCCGCCGCTGTCTGTGCTGCGCTCGGGCAGCTGCCGCGCGTTCTGCGCCATCGTGTGCACCAGGCCGTTGCCGTAGGTGAACCGCTTGATCGCACCGTTCGGGTAGTACTGCACCCCCGTGGCGAAGGTACCGGCCTGGGTCGGCTGGCCCAGCGCGTTGGGCAGATAGTCCGCCGTCAGGCTGCCCGGGTACACCAGGCTGGCCAGGTGGCCATTGCCGTTGTAGCCGTAACCAATGTGCGGATTAATTGCCTCCGTCCCCTTTAAGTCTCACCGCAACAACGACAAGGCCCGCGAACGCGGGCCTTATGCTTCATGGGCGATCAGGAAGTGAACCTGGAACCGTTCTTCAGGTTTTCCTCCGTCCATTTCCCTCGCCTTAGAGCAAGAAGAAAATAACAGCCAGGACAAATGGAGACAGCGCGAGCATTGCACGTACTGCAATAAGCCGACGCTTAAAGCTTTTCGGCCAAAACTCCTTCGGCACGCTACTGTCAAGAATCATCGCTATCACAGCCGAAGAGTTGCTCTGCCCAACGCCTCCCTTGGCTCCTAAGTACTTGAAGTATTCCTGATCTACACCCTTCAACTCGAACAACAAACGCCGCGCTGCCAAATAGTAAATACCGGCATAAGCCGCACCTATCGCAATCACCACCTTAGCGTCCACGCATGACCCTCTCAGCTATTTGATCTTTTCGTCCAAGGGTTTCCACTCGATGAAATTAATTGTTGGCGAATACTTCACCAATTCACCTGCACCGACACCCACTTTAGGCACCACTTCAGCTGTGCCTCCTGGATTGAAATTAACTTCCGCACCTCCGTGGAGAATCGCGCCTCCGCTTGCTTCCAAGGCACCACTGAATTGAATTGGCGCATCAACCGGCTTATTCGCAAAACTAACTTCAAACCCTTCTTTCGGTTGAAGCGAGATGTTTATGTCCGCGCCTTCACCAACTGGAATAAACCCAATCTGATCATCACCATGCAAGAGGCTAACTGAGCTCTCAATGCCTGGACCCAGTGCGACGCCAGCCTAAAGCCGAACGTCCACACTTATCCAGCTTCTCGGACACTGCATTCGCTTTGTCGGATATCCACTCCGCTGCATTAACCAATTGATTCTTCAGGTTCAATGCATTGCAGAAGGGGCAACGCCCGTCTGGATCAGTGAACTTGTACGGATTGTTGAATGCGTACGCGTAGCGGTTGAACAACCGCATGTCGCCACTGTCGTAAGCAGTGACAGGGTCAACGCTCAGGAAGCGCGGGATCAGCGGGTCGTAGTAGCGCTGCTGCATGTAGATCAGGCCCGTGGCCTGGTCCATCACGTGCCCGGTGTAGCCGATCCGGTTGTTGTTGGTCCGGTTGGGCATCCGCCCGTACGGCTCGTGCTCGGTGGTCTGCGCTACCTCAGTTCCCTGCGTCGCCGCGATCTGGCTGCCCAGCGCGTCGTTGTGCCAATAGAAGACATCCTCTGTCTCCGCCCCGATCGGCCGCCGGCGGATCGCCACCACGCTGCCGTTGAGATAGATATACTCGTAGCGCATTCCTATCTGCTCGTCGCGCTGCCACAGCAGTTTCCCGTCCAGGCTGTACACCTCGTACAGAGGGCCGTCCGAGCCAGCCGTGCGCACCCGGCGCCCCTCGTAGCGGTACGTCTCCGTACCCTGCGCCGTGCGCAGCCGGTTGCCGTGGTCGAACACGAACAGATTGCCGTTCTTGTTGTTCACGTTGCCGCGTACGTCATAGCCCAGCCCGATGATGCTCGGGCCACCGGGGCCGTCGAGCGCGTTGGTCAGGCGATTGTTCGCGTCATACCAGTACACATGGTCGCGGCTGCCGTAGCCCATATTTACTTGCCTCCGTCCCTTTAAGCCCTACCTCCGCCCCGGCTTTTCCGGTCCCGGTTTTTCGAACGCCGCAAATTCGTTGGCGATCATCCTGTTCTTCTCAACGCCAAAGCCCCAATAGAACATCCTACGCAGCTCTTCGGCTGCTGATTCATCGCCACAACGCAATGCCCGGAGGTAAAACGCCGCAGCCTTCGACAGATCTTTCCTTACGCCCTCTCCTTTCTCATAACAAACCGCAAGATCGAACGCAGCTTCCGCCACATCATTCTCAGCAGCTTGCCTGAACAGGCTTACGGCCTTTTTGTTACTTGCCTTTACGTGTCGACCGTAGAGATACCAGGTGCCCAGAGCGTAGTGCGCTCGATAATCGCCCGCATCCATGGCTTCCAAGAACAATGGATAGACCTTATCTGGCGAGGCGCCCTTATTAATCAACGCAAGTGCCTTGTCATAGAGCTTGCCGTTCATAGGCTGTCACCTCCCCATTTTATCGTCTGGCGGCGGAACAACTGAAAGGGTACGGAGGTAATTGAACCGGCCTGGACCTGGGCCGTCCGCGGTTACGGCATCCAGCAGGCCGACCCGATGCCTTCACGACCATAGCCTGAAATCGTGTACAACCAAACGCCCGCTCCTTGGCAATGTAGTTGAGTATTGTAGAGATTTCCTTATCTTCCATCCCGGCGCTCAACCACTTGCCATATTCGAAGACCCGCTCTTCCCAGGTACACAGGTCGAATGCAGCGTAATCAGCGGATCACGGGCTTTCGCGACATGGGAGTGCACGCTGGACCCGCGATACTCTTCCGGCAACGCAACCATCGCGGCGCGCACCGGATTCAATTCGACATATCGGCATACCATCAGTGCATAACGATCAGATTCGACCAGGCAGGACTTGAACCCACCTTGCCACAAGGTGCCCGTCCGACCATGACGCTAGTTGAAGAACTGGACGTAGCTTTGGCCAACAGCGCGCATCGCAACCGCCAGTGCTTCCGGCCGTGGTGGCGTCAACAGCAGATGGACATGATTGTCCATCAGAACGAAGGCGTGAACGGCAATGTCGTTTTCGAGGCAGGCTTCACGCAGCAGTCGTCGGTAGTGATGGCGATCCTCGTCGTCAATGAAGATCGCCGCCCGATTCACGCCACGCTGGATGATATGAAGCGGAACATGTGGCAGGACCAGGCGTGAGTGACGGGGCATGGAATGAAGCCGAACCAGTGAGGCGTCCAGTCTCCATTTCCGTTGCACCGCAAGAAGTCAGGCAAGGCCGGGCGACAATGCGGCGGAATGTCGTTTAATTTCCTCCGTCCCCTAAAATCCAACTGGCTGAACACCTGGGCATCGCCCAACAGACGATGGCCCGCTACGAAGGCGGCACGTTGCGCATCGCTGTGGCGCTGCTGTCGCCGCTCTCGACAACCCTAGGCATGTCGCTCGAAGAGCTCGTGGGCGTCCCAGCCAAGCCGGGCAAGCGAGGCCCGGCACCCAAGCTGCAATAGCAACTGGAGCGCATCGCTGCGCTGCCCAAGGCACAGCAGCCGTTCGTCATGCAGATGCTGGATACGGTGTTGCAGCAGCAGAGCAGTTGATTGGCTCAGCCAGAGCCAACAAAAAGCCCGCCAATGGCGGGGCTTTGTTCTTTCCTGCTCTGAATGACGGCAGGGTGCATTGCCAACGGCCCCGGGTGGGCTGCGCTTACCCGGGCTACTTGCTACGCGACCAAGAGGTTCGTATTCGCTGCCTTTTTGTTGGGCTTAGGGGCTTAGGAGTACAGCGAGCTCTACCTCCCTTCCAATGCGAGGAGAGTGCTGGCTGCCGGCAGAAAATCACCTTCCCGAGAATACCCTGACAGCCAAATAACTGGAGCGGTCATATGCATAAATTGGCTTACATTGGCTGCTGATATCTGATAATTGAAGCTAACTGCTTTGTCCCCTTGCGTGGTCACTAGACAGCCTTGCCCTCTCGCCAAACGAAGGGATGCAGCCTTCGCTTCAATAAAACTGCTTCCGCAATTTCTGGCAGGCGCCTCTCGGATCAAGATATTGATCTGCGCGCCACTTTGATAGCGGACCACCAAGTGCTTTGCCGCCTGTGGCTGAACATAAACGTAATAATCCTTCAGCTGTTCAGAGTGGTGCTTTGTCACCGACCAGCAGAAATCATCCTCACATGCTCTATCTGCTTCAACAGACGCCAGTACGGACAACGGGAGCAGTCCGAGCAGCATCGCAAAAAGAAACTTTCGGCAGCGGAAAATGATGTTCATTTAGATAGCTCGCGATCAAGGTGTTTTGAATCACTGCGACCATCAACTCGAAATACCCCCTGAAATCCGCTGAGGTTCAGCTTCTGGGTGGAGTTGTTTTTCGAAATACCATCAATATCACGAGCGGTTAGCGAGTTACCGTGTCGGCCAGCCATGATGTTGCCTCGGTTGTAGCCATCGAGATATGCGGACTTTCGGTTGCCAAAAGCCCCTCCCACATCGCGACAACCATCTGGGGCGCCTGCGAAGTGAAAAGTATCATGGACTGCTGCGTCAAGCCAATCAGATGATGAGGGGTTTATGTGCCCAAAGTTGCCAACGACGCCCCCCCCACAGACACCCTCGCCGGCAGTCGGAAACAGGCTCTTATTATAACCAGGGCGATAGATTCATGTACTGGTGCCCGTGCCTCCAGGTTGGCTCAAAAATCTCAGGATGGATCGCATATTTCCGAAATCAGGCTTGACGGAATCGAACTTGCTTTTGATAGCTGCAATATTGCCTGGCGTGGCGACCAACCCGGTTAAGTATAAAGTTACAAAAAGGATATTCTTGTCGGTGAAAAGGAATGCATCCGGCCCATCCGGATCCGTGAACTTGTAGGGGTTGTTGTTTCCATACCAGTACCGGTTGAATGCCCCCACCGGATTGCTGTAGGCGGTAATGGGATCCACGCTCGGGAAGCACGGGATCAGCGGATCGTACTAGCGCTGCTGCATGTAGATCAGGCCGGTAGCCTTGTCCATCATGTGCCCCCTGCAGCCCGGACGGTTGTCGCTGGTCCGGTTGAGCTTCTTTCCGTACGGCTCATGCTCGGTCGCCTGCAGCGTATTGCCCAGTTCGTCCGTCGCCGCGATCGGACTGCCCAGCGCGTCGTTGTGCCAGTAGAAGACATCCTCTGTCTCCGCCCCCGATCGGTCGCCGACGGATCGCCACAACGCTGCCGTTGAGATAGATGTGCTCGTAGCGCATTCCTATCTGCTCGTCACGTTGCCACAGCAGTTTCCCGTCCAGGCTGCACATCCCGTACATACTGGACGTGCGCACCCGTCGTCCGTGCGCGTCGTAGCGATACGTCTCCGTGCCCAGCGCCGTGCGCAGCCGGTTGCGGTGGTCCAACACGAACAGGTGGCCGTTCTTGTTGTTCACGTTGCCGCGTGCGTCGTGCCCCAGCCCGATCACGCTCCGGCCTATGCTGCCCCCAACCTCAAAATCCTTGGCCCTCATGGCCGTATCTGCGTCCGAACGCGCCTTTGTACATCGCCCCAGGTCAACGCATAGTCGCGCTGCGCAAAGCGCAGGGATTGACCCAAGTACAACTGGCCGAAGCACTGGGCGTGGCGCAGTAAACTGTGGCCCACTACGAAGCCGGTCACCTACGTCTGTTGGCCGGCGCATTGCCGATCCTAGCCTATCAACTCGGCGTTAACGTCGAAGTCTTAGTTGGCTTGCAGCCCAAGCGCAGCACCGATAAACGCGGTCCCAAGGGCAAGATCGAGCTACAGCTGGAACAGATAAGTCAACCACCCAAGGCGCGCCGACGCATCGTAAGTGAAGTCCGCGAATCGCTTCTTGCACAGTCGTAATGTCCAAAGTGGCCACCAATACGGAGAATTGACGATGATTCCCAAGCCCCATTACAGCCTAATCATCACATCAATCGGCGGTGACCCTGCCGTCGTTGTCGTTAATGCGGCACTGCGAACCTTCACTGATCGTCAAGCGCTTCCTTGGCACCTAAGAATCAGCATCGATTGCAAACAGCTGAGCGCTAACGGCATGCCAACCATAGAGGAGGACGATATCCTCCAAATGCAAGAGGCAATCATCACACCTCTCTTGCAATCCAATCAAAATGCCGTTTTCCTGGCCCGCATTACATCCAGAGGTGAGCGCGTCCTGCTGTACCGTGTTTATGATCCGGAAGTCGCAGACAATACGCTGCAAAAAATAATCTCGGAACCATCTCCGTTACGCGAGTGGGACTATCGAATGGAAGAAGACCCCGACTGGGAGCTCGCCCAGCCGGAGCTTAAACTGCTTGCGCATGACCTTCGCTACAACTAGCTACACCCAAACTCCTTGCTCGCAGTGCGAGCCTTGTACTTCATGGGCGGGCTAGGTGTGCAGCTAATCGTCCAAGAGAATCTGGTCGGGATCGAACGACTCCAGTCCGACATCTGAAGGATCAATTTCGAACGCCATAAGTTGATCACTGAGAAGCGATAGAGCTTCGTATAAACCGAACAATCTTCCCTTCTCGAAGTCTACACCAGCTCCTTCGGCTTTTATCTGAGCTCGTTTCTCAAGAAGCAGCGTCACGTAATCATGCAAAAAGTCATCGCGCTCATTATTCATTTAAGAATTACCTCGCAAAACCTCAACCTGCTCTATCTGCCGTTCGATATCAGATGGCCACTTCGTTGTTCTGCCGGCTGCTGGCGTCGCACTAGTACACGTGGTTGCAGCCGGCCACCGTCGCCCGGGTGATGTTGTCCAGCACGTCATAGGCATACGTCGCCCGCCCGGATACAGCGGCGAGGTCTCGCTCGTCAGCCGGTCGCGGCCGTCGTAGCCCATGTTTAATTGCCTCCGTCCCCCTTAAAGCCCCGCGAGGGTCAACCAAGCCCGCGGAACGATACAGCGGAGTGCCGTTTAATTGCCCCCGCTCCCTTTAATCCCCTATCCGTGGCGAAGAGAAGGATATGCCACTGCTACCTTTTCTTCGTCGATGGCATCCATGCATTTGTCAAAACTCTCGAGGGAGCATTGCTCGGGAATATCTATGGAAAAGTATTGGAGTTGCCTTAACTCCTCAACATTACACCCCAGCCCCCTCAAACATTTGACCGCCTCAGCAATAGAGTATTCATCAAAAACCATGATCCAAACCGTACTACGCCCGGAACGATCAACGCAAGACCAACTCAGGACATCACCAGATTCGTCACAATTGACCGAAATTATATCGCCGACAGACAGTCCCTTGATAAAAAAAGGCGGAACATCCACTCGGTAGCCTGATGGGCCGACAGTGCAAACTAGGCACTCCTTCATCACAGGCGGCCAGCCATCATCTACTTCCAGGCGAAATATTAGTTCAGTCATGGCAGTATCATTTTTCATTTCGGTGACGCTCTTGATGACACTCCGGACATAGAACCTTTCCCTCACTATGCCTACCACCCTCATCTTTGATGGCGGGATCATGGTGCACCTGAGCCTGATCAAACCGAAAGGGGACGGAGGTAGTTAAACCGGCCTGGACCCGGGCCGTCCACGGTTACGGCATCCGGCAGACCGGCCCAATGCCTTCTCGACCATAGCCTGAAATCGTGTACAACCAAACGTCCGCTCCTTGGCAATGTAGTTGCGTATCGTGGCGATTTCCTCATTTTCCATCCCGGCACGCAGCCACCTGCCCTATTCGATGGCCCGCTCTTCCCACGTCGCGCCAAGCGCCCGCCGGGTCGAATGCAGCGCAATCAGCGGATCACGGGCTTCCCCGACATGGGAGTGCACGCTGGACCCGCACTACTATTCCGGCAGCGCAACCATCGCGGTGCGTACCGGATTCAATTCGACATATCGGCATACCATCAGTGCATAACGATCAGATTCGACCAGGCAGGACTTGAACCCACCTTGCCACAAGGTGCCCGTCCGACCATGACGCTAGTTGAAGAACTGGACGTAGCTTTGGCCAACAGCGCGCATCGCAACCGCCAGTGCTTCCGGCCGTGGTGGCGTCAACAGCAGATGGACATGATTGTCCATCAGAACGAAGGCGTGAACGGCAATGTCGTTTTCGAG